>JADHED010000010.1_pt1 | contig 270328 bp, 261 predicted proteins | sample 8952041 | NCBI WGS metagenome assembly JADHED01 (sample SAMN16124423, study PRJNA663239) | bioreactor sludge metagenome | isolation source: sludge (control) | place: India:Bengaluru | collected 2018-09-08
ATTGAATCAACCCGTCATCGACAGCGCAAGCAATTTAATGGGTCCTGAGCCTAGTAAAGCAAGCCGAACAGAGGGTTGATGCGGTGCTTAGCTTGGCGATGGAATTCTATGCTTTGCCGGGCAAAGATCCGAAATGTGCAGAGTTGGCGGCAAAAATACGCTATAATCTAGGAACGCTTGATCCATTGAGGCAGCGGCTAGATGCCAACGGCCTAAAATGTGATGCAATGAGTGAAATTATTGCTTTCAAACAATCTATTACGGGTGGAGAGTTTGAATCTTTGGCGCGGAAGAAGCTGTTGCAAAGCAGCCATCTCCTAGTTGAAGCTGCTGCTGCGGGTTTTGCTTTAATTGACAAACTCGAACGCGCGTATCTGCTCGCTTTCCCTGTGAAAGTTCGCTCTCTGTTCTGATCGACAGAGTCTGGGCAATAAGGAAAACCAAATGAAACTCTTCGGCTGGAAGTCGGCCGGGCGCGGGATGCTGCGTCCGGCCAAAACGCATGTCTCGCTTACACGCGCCTTTGCGGGCGGGGTGATTGGTGAATGGCCCAAATCCTATGAGGCGCAGTTGCGAGAGGGCTATCTCAACAATGTCGTGGCGCAGCGCGCTGTGCGGCTGGTGGCGGAGGGGGTGGCATCTGCGCCACTCTCGGCCAGTGATGATGCCGCGCTGGCGCTGGTCACCACGACCAGTGGCGGGCAATCGCTGCTCGAGACGCTGGCGGCGCAATTGCTGCTCCATGGCAATGGCTATGTGCAATTGCTCTCTTCGCCCGATGGGACGGTGTGTGAGCTTTATGCGCTGCGGCCCGAGCGGGTTTCGGTTGAGACCGATGCGCGCGGCTGGCCCGCGGCCTTCCGCTACAAGGCGGGGGAGGCGGTGACGCGACTGGGCGCGAACGAGCTGATCCATATCCGCAGCCACCATCCGCTCGACGATCATTATGGCCTAGGCTGCCTGGGTGCGGCGTCGGGCGCGATCGCGATCCACAATGCCTCGACCCGCTGGAACAAGGCGCTGCTCGATAATGCCGCGCGGCCTTCGGGCGCTCTGGTGCATGAGGCGGCAGAGGCGCTGTCGGGCGAGCAGTTCGATCGGCTGCAGGAGGAGTTGAAGCGCAGCTTTTCAGGGCAGGATAATGCCGGGCGGCCAATGCTTCTCGAAGGCGGGCTGAAATGGCAGACGCTGTCGCTGACCCCTGCGGATATGGATTTTGCAGGCCTCAAGGCCGCCGCCTCGCGGGAGATTGCGCTTGCCTTTGGCGTGCCGCCGATGCTGCTCGGGCTTCCGGGTGACGCGACCTATGCCAATTACCGCGAGGCGAACAAGGCGCTGTGGCGGCAGGCGATCTTGCCGCTTGCGGGGAAGATATTGGACGCGCTCTCCGAAGGGCTGCGGCCTTGGTTTGCCGATCTGACGCTGGCCGTCGATGCCGATCAGGTGAGCGCGCTCAGCGAGGATCGCGAACGGTTATGGGCGCAGGTTGTGGGCGCGGATTTCCTGACGGTGGAGGAGAAGCGGGCGATGGCGGGGTTTGCTCCTGTACCGGAGGAGGCGGCCGTTCTGCAATCTGCTGTAGAGAACAAAACAGGAATATTAGAACTGAAATATAACCCCTGGCACGATACCGAGGATGGCAAATTCACCTTCGCAGGTCAGGGACGGAATTATGGAAGTAGCGGCGGCAGTTTTGGGGGAGGTGGAGCCTCTGGTTCTTGGGAGCCAGTATCTTCCAAACCAAAGCCAAATCAACCTGCCACTGTACTGAAGCGGCCATCCATCGACATCAAGCCAGCACCAAAACCTCGTTCCGGCACCGTATCTAAACCATTGCCAAAACCTGTTGGTCATCCTGCGCCGAGTTCACGGCGGGCGTCGGGAATAGTCAAACCTGTGCCCGATCCAAAACCGGCCGACGACCAATTGGGAATCGCGGCTGCAGCTGCAGCTGCCGCAAAAGCTGTCACGGCGGCAACAGCCGTTGTTGCATCGAACGCTGCTGCTGCCGTAGCGGGCGTGACACCGGTTGCGATTACTCAAACGGTAAGTGCTGGAGGCTATAATTTTGACATCGATGGCTTAGGGCGCACAGGAAAAATATACGGAAAAATAAAGCATGTACCCGAACAAGCCAGATCAAGGCGACTGCAGCGTGAAGCTGGGAGGCCTGATAGGGAGCCATCCGATCATGGCGGACCTTTTATTGCGCGGGAATTCGGCGGCCCTGAAATACCGGAAAATCACTTTGCTCAAGATGCTAAAATCAATCTCGGTAAATATCGCAGATTGGAAAATAAATGGAAAAGGGCGGCGAAACGAGGCAAAGTGGTAGAGGTCGAAATCACACCTCAATATACCGGCAGTTCCAAACGCCCCGATTCCCTTAATGTGGTTTACAAAATCAACGGCAAAATTCGCACCAAAACAATTCCGAACAAAACGGGAGGATAGAAAATGAATCCTGATATTGAGATGGGTGAAATCTTGAACGGTATCGGTCAAGAAATTGCCGAATTGCTTGGTCACCAGCCGGACGACACGTTTTTGTACGCGGAAGTCGATGATGAGGGCTATGAAATCTCGATTTTCGCCGAAGGTGATAAAGCAGTTTTGTACCATTTCCCAAATAGGAAGATATTCGAACTCGTTCAGCGTCTGTGGGAAATCGCTGACGATGACAAAAAGTGGTCCGTTCTTGAATATGAAATTGCCGACGGAGAATTCGACGCAAGTTTCACATTTTACGACCAGTTCGATCCGAACCAAAACGATGACGATGATGAAGAAGACAGGTGCGATCAAGCGATACGGAAACGCTTTGGCGACATGCCAGTCATTTATCCCGATTTGGGTCCGGATGCTGTCTCGCTCACTCTGGAAGACCTTGAGCACATCGAGGACGAAGAAGACTGATCTCGTAGCCTGAAGGCGGCCATAAGGACCACCAAATGACAATCGAAGACAAACAGCTCGGCGAGCTTCTCGCACGGGCTTCGGAGGCGGGTGCCCAGCGGGCGCTGGCGCATCTGGGCCTCGCCGATGAAAGTGCGGCGAAGGATATGGCCGATCTGCGCGAACTGCTCTCTGCCTGGCGCGATGCCAAAAGGTCGGCGCGAAAGGCGGTGGTGGAATGGCTGGTGCGCGGGTGTCTTGCGGTGCTGGTGATTGGCCTTGCAGTCAAGCTGGGACTCAGTGGGTTGGTGATCAAATGACGCGCTTCGCTGGCTATGCCGCTATTTTCGACCATCCTGATCGCGGTGGCGATATCGTCCGCAAGGGCGCCTTTGCCCGTGCGGCGAAGGCCGGATTGCCGCTGTTGTGGCAGCATGACCAGGGCCGCCGTATCGGCTTTGTCGAGCGCGTCGAGGAAGATGCGCGCGGCCTGCGCGTCATCGCGCAGATGGACCCGTCCGCGCCATCGGTGGCGAGCGGGGCAGGCCTGTCCTTTGGATACCGCGTGCACGGAAAAAAACAGGGAACATATCGTGAACTAACTGACCTTGACCTGATCGAAGTCAGCGTCGTCAACCATCCCATGCAACCGCTGGCGCGGGTGCTGGCGGTGGAGTGAGCATCTCCCCTCCCGCTTGCGGGAGGGGCCGGGGGAGGGCCTGTCCCCGGCGGGTAAATATCGGGCCCTCCCCTAACCCCTCCCGCAAGCGGGAGGGGGATATAAGCAAGGAGAAAATTATGGACTATGAAGTGAAAGCCGACCCGTTGGAGGCGGCATTTGACGCAGCGGTGATCCCCGCCGCTGTGGTGCGCCCGCAACTCGCGGCGGGTAATATGGCCGATCCGGCGCGTTCGGCCTTTGTCGAGGACTATTTGCGCAAGGGGCGCGAGGTCGAGCTGAAAAGCTTTGCCGGCAATGTCCCAGCCGATGGCGGCTATGCGGTGCCCAAGGAAATCGACGCGGTGATCGATGCGACGCTGAAGTCGATCTCCCCGATCCGCGCGGTTGCCAACGTCGTGCAGGTGGGAAGTGCGGGCTATCGCAAGCTGGTGACGACCAATGGCGTTGCCTCCGGCTGGGCATCAGAAGTCGCCGCCCGCCCGACCACCGCGACGCCGACCTTCAACGAAATCGTGCCGAGCTTTGGCGAATTGTATGCCAATCCGGCGGCGACGCAGGCGATGCTCGACGATGCGCAGTTTGATGTCGAGGCGTGGCTGGCGGATGAAATCGCGACGCAATTCGCAAAAGCTGAGGGAACCGCATTTGTTAATGGTGATGGCGTTGACAAACCAAAAGGGTTCCTAACCTACACCGCAGTCGCAACCGGAGACACCTCACGTGCCTTTGGCCAGCTGCAATATGTGCCAGTGGGCGCGGCGTCGGATTTCCCGGCGACCAACCCGCAAGACAAGCTGCTCGACCTCGTCCACGCGCTGCGCGCGCCCTATCGCCAGGGCGCGGTCTGGGTGATGAACTCGGCGACGCTTGCCAAGATCCGCAAGTTCAAGACCAGCGATGGTGCTTTCGTGTGGACGCCCGGACTTGTCACCGGCCAGCCCGATACGCTGCTCGGCTATCCGGTGGTTGAAAGCGAGGACATGCCCGATATTGCGGCGAACAGCATGCCGATTGCCTTCGGCAATTTCCGTGCAGGTTACCTCATTGCCGAACGCAGCGAGACCAACATTTTGCGTGATCCCTATTCGAACAAACCCTATGTCAATTTCTACGCCACCAAGCGGATTGGCGGGGCGGTTTCGAACAGCGAGGCGATCAAGCTGCTGCGGATTGCGGCTTCGTAATCGATCAAGCCCCTCCCCTTTAGGGGGGGGGTGGGGTGGGGCCTCTCGGCGAAGCGCTACCCTGACAGACCCCACCCCCGTCCCCTCCCCTGAAGGGGAGGGGGGAGAGAAATATGTCCCCATATATTTTCCAACGTGGCGAGACGATTTCGCTCGCGCTCGATGCAGTGACGGGCGATCCCCTTTCCGTCACAGCCATTGACGCGGTGATGAAGGTCGTCCCGCCCGGCCGCACCGGCGTGCCCGATGGCGCGCCGGTTGCGGCCACTTTTTCCATCAGTCCTCGTGCCGCGCAGGGTGATATTCCGCCCGGCTGGACGTTGATGATTGATGCTTTGACCTCAGCGACGCTCCAGTCGGGTGCCTATCTCGCCGATGCGCGACTGCAGGTTGCTGGCGGCGTGGTCGTAACCGAACCGGTTGCGATCCGCATCGCGCCATCGGTGACGCCATGATGCTGCTGCAATGGCGGATGCCCGATCCTGTGTTGGTGCTGCGCTGGCGTGGGCCGGATGGCGGTGTCGCGGCGAACGTCGCGACGAACCCGCCATCGCCAGTTCCTACGGTCATTGGTCCACCCGGTATAGCGGGGCCGCCGGGTCCTGAAGGGCCGGTGGCTGAGGTCATTGATGGCGGGACATTCAATTGAAATCCTTCAGCATATTCAAAGGATAGCAGATGCCCAGATTACAACTCAAACGTGGCCTTAAGGCCAACCTCCCCACTGCATCTATGCTCGCGGGGGAGGCGCATTTTACGACTGATCGCGGTACGTTGCATGTCGCCACTGGCGCGACGTCGAAACTGCCGGTTGTGCCGGCGATTGATGATCTGGCCACGATTGCCGCGGTCGATGGTGCCGCCGACTTCCTGATCCTCCACGACGCTTCGGCGGCGGGGCAAAAAGAGGGCAAGATTACCGTCAATGCCTTCAAGACCGCACTCAACATCCCGTCATCGGACCTCGACGAAAAGGCCGCGGTCGTGTCGGGTGGCACATCCGGTTATATTTGGGGAACGAATGGAACCGATGGGGTTATCCGCATGAACGCGTCAATGGCATGGACCAAGGATGCAGGCAACGCCTTCGTCACGCTCGCGGTCGGTGATGTGGACTGTGGAACCTTCTGATGCCCAGTCTCGCGCACAAGCGCGGTACGCGCGCGCAAATTGACGCAGCGGCTGCATCGAGCCAGCTTCGCACCGGCGAGGTCTACCTGATCACAGATGAAGCCCGTTTGACGGTTGGAACTGCCACCAATGCGCATGAACCTACCGCCAAGCAAAGCGAGGCGGGCGGCGGTGGCAGCGATCCGTGGACCTGGCAGAAGCTTGCGGCCGATGTCGCGAACAGCACAACTACGCTGTCTGCCGCCACCGGCCTTTCGTTCGCTGCCAGTGCCAACACATCCTATCTGGTCAAGGTTTACGGTGCATTGCAATCTGCGGCCACAACTACGGGGGCGGCTCTGGCGGTTGATATTCCGTCGGGTTCAGTGGTCGGTCAAACCCAGATCAATTCGAGCGCATCCGCCGTACAAGCAACCGAGCAGATCGCCGACAATGCCACCACAGGGGTGACCACCGGCGTCCGAGCGGCCAATACCAACGTGCCTGTTCACGCATGGTTCCGCGTCGATATCGGCGTGACCGGCGGAACGGTGCAACTGCAATTTCGTAGCGAGGTGGCCGGTTCTGCGGTCACCCTGAAAGCCGGCCTTACGACGATGGGTCGCCGCGCGATCTAATTCCCAAGGAGAAATTTATGATCAGCCGCGATGCGGTGGTGCTCGACAGCGATATGCTGGACGAGGCCCGCGCCTATTTGCGCCTTGAAACCGAGGAGGAAGACGCCTCGTTGGGCAGCGTCCTGCTTGGCGCCATTGGCCACGCCGAAGCCTATCTTGGCCAAATGCTGTTGCGCAGAAATGTGCGCGAGGTGGTCCCTGCCAGCATGCATTGGCAACGCCTGTCGGTGCTACCGGTTGTGATGGTCAACTCGGTTACGGGTATCCCCGCAGAGGGCATGCCTTTTGCGCTTTCCAGCGATGCCTATAAGGTCGAGATCGACGCCCATGGCGAAGGCTGGCTGCGCGTAATGCAGCCGGAATCGGCGGGACGCGTTGAAATCGCCTGTCTAGGCGGAATGGCGCTGACATGGGCCGAACTGCCTGAGGCGATCCGGCTGGGTGTATTGCGGCTGGCGGCGCACCTGCATCTTCACCGCGACAATCCGGATGATTTGGGCCCGCCCGAAGGTGTCGCGGCGCTGCTTCGTCCCTGGCGGCGGAGGCGGATCGCATGAGTGGCGAGTTTCTGGGAATGCTGCGCGAGCGTGTTACTATCGAGCATCGGCTCGGTAACCGTGATGCATTGGGCGGCGCGAGTGGGCGTTATGCCTATGATGGAGCTGCCTGGGTTGCAGTCTCTCCGTTGATACCTGCCGACCTGACCGCCGCCGATAGCTTGTCCGCCATGCCCAGATGGCAGGTGACGATGCGCAAGCGCGAAGGCATCGATCTGCGCACCCGCCTTGTCTGGCGTGGGCGCTTTTTGGGTGTGCGCAACATCGTCAGCGATCCGCGCGATCCATCGCGCATGGTGCTGACTTGTGAGGAGGCACGCTGATGTTTGAGCGTTTGCAAGAGGCTGCCGACCGTCAGGCCGATCGGCTGTTGATGCGGGTGATCCATCGGCTGGCAAAGGCCGAAACACCCAAAGGCGTCGATATTGAGCCACTTGACGACGGCGTAAGCCTGTCCGGGAGTGGCCTGAAACGCCGCATGATTGATGATGCCCGGTTGAGGAATTTTGGTCGATGAGCGACGCAGTCGAGATATTGCAATCAGCGCTGGTGAACGCGGTGGAAACGCACCCGGTGCTAGCCGATGAACTGACCGGCGTGTTCGATGGTCCACCGCCGCGTTCGGCCTTCCCTTATGTTTCGATCAATGATGGAATCTGTGGTGACTGGAGTACCAAAACCGCCATGGGACGGGAGATCCGCATGGGCTTGACCGTATGGGACGATGGCGAAAGTGCCACGCGCTTGCATCAGCTCATCAGCCATGTTGAAGATGCCGTCGCAGCACTGCCTCGCGATCTTCCGGGTTGGCGAATTGCGAGTATCGTTTTTCTGCGTTCGTTTGTGGCGCGCAATGCGGCGGGCGCCTGGGCAGGTGTCGTCGATTATCGGATAAGGATGCTTTCGACGGCCTGACGGTCAAACCATTGGATAGTCGCTCTTGCGCTTGCGGCGTTTGGGCGGCTCTGCCTTGCATTCGGGCAGCAACACCGCCGGTCCTCGGCTTTCAGGTTGCGGTTTCGGTAACAGGCCCTCGGGTGCCGTGCGATGCGGCTCTGAAGGCGCGGTTTTGTGCGCCCCCATCATGATTTCGGCTGACGGACAAGCATCCGCAGCTTTCGCATTTTGCTGCGCCCCAACAGGTGCAGCAATTAAACTGCTTACGAGCAGCATTCCAACCAGCATGGCGACCTCCTCTCCCCAGATTGAGTCGTCTTGAAACGGAGACAGTATCGATGCCTGCAGAAAAGGGAAGTGCCTTCTTGCTGAAGGTTGGCGATGGCGGTTTGCCGCCGGTTTATGCAACCGTCGCCGGGTTGCGCACAACGCAGCTCAGCATCAATGGCGATGCCGTTGTTATCACCAATAAGGACTCGGGCGCCTGGCGTGAATTACTCTCGGGTGCGGGCGTCCGGTCGGTTTCGGTTTCAGGAGCCGGGGTGTTTACAGGATCGGTTGCCGAAACGCGGATCAAGACCAATGCCCTGTCGGGTGTGCTGGATGACTATGAATTGAGTTTTGAAAGCGGCGAACGGCTGCGCGGCAAATTCCTGGTGGCGCGGCTCGATTATGCCGGGGATTTCAACGGGGAGCGCAGCTACACGCTTGCGCTTGAAAGCTCGGGCCCCGTGGTGACTTTGTGAGCAGGTCTGCAAATCCGGTCCGCGGTGAAGCCATGCTGCACTTCGGTGATGAGAGAATTTTGCTGCGCCCGACTTTTGCAGCATTGGTTGCAGCAGAAGAGGAATTGGGGCCTTTATTTGCTCTGGTCGAGCGGGCAGCGTCGGGCCAACTCAAGCTATCGGAAATGGTGGCGTTATTCTGGCATTGCCGGTTCGAAGCTCCGGATCAACTTGATCGGAACGGATTTGCCGAGGCTGTTGCAGCGCAGGGCATCGCAGCAAATACGCCCGTACTGAAAATTCTGCTCGGGCAGATTTTGTCAGGGCAATGAGCTTTGCTGAAATCGCCCGCATGCTGGCTGGACAATCCGCATTGCTCCTGGGCTGGCGCCCCGACGATTATTGGAATGCGACCCCCGCCGAGCTGCTAGCGATATTGAACGCCGTGCCCCGACCCGAAGAGGACGCCGCGGACGGCGCGAAGCTATCTGCATTGATGGAGCAATTTCCAGATGCCCCATTGCCAGACGCCCCATTGGAGGTGACTAATGGATGAAGAAATCGAACGGCTGGTTGTTTCCGTGCGTGCAGACACTCAAGGCTTTGCCCGCGATGTCGCTACCATGCGTGCGGAGATGGAAGGCCCATTTGCCGCGGGTATAGAACGGACGGGCCGTTTGCTGGAGAGCAGTCTGACCCGCGCGATCCAGACCGGCAAATTCGGCTTTGAGGATCTGCGGCGCATCGCGCTTTCGGCGCTTGCGGAAATTGCCTCTGCAGCCATCCGATCCGGTATAGATTCCATTTTAGGCGGGGCCGGTGGCGGATCAGGGCAGGGTGGCTTGTTTGCATCACTGGGCTCGATTCTTGCCAATGCATTGAACGGAGCTCCCGGACGGGCCACGGGCGGCCCGGTGACACCGGGGCGGGCCTATCGGGTGGGTGAGCGTGGACCCGAACTGTTTGTGCCGACATCGGCGGGTCGTGTTGAGGCTGCAACCAGCAATATGCGCGGCGGCGTTCAAGTAAACTTGACGGTCAACGTCTCAGACAATGGCCGGGGCATCGCGCCCGATGCCTTGCAACGATCAAGCCGCCAGATGGTGCGTTCGCTGCGCCGGGTGCTGGCCGAAATCGAGGTTTGATTCATGGCCTATTGGCTCTGCAAAAAGCGCAGGCGGCAGGAATGCAGCCCGGTGATGCGCTTCGATCCGCGTTTCTGGACGCTCAATTTCCCGCGGCCGATGATGGCGTCTGTTGTCACCAAAGGTGCGGAAGCGCTGCGCGTTGATACCGCCTTTTATCGGGCAAATGACCTTGCGGGCCTGATCTGGGAAAGCGAGGACAAGTGGGATCATCCGCTGCTCGCCTATCAGACCAACCGGGATTACCGGCACCTCATCCTCCGCTTCCGCTGGCGCAGCCAAGGCGTCATGCCGCTCGATGCGATTAATGGGCCGACGCTGACAATCGAAGGCCGCGATGCAAATGGTGCTCCCAGAAGCTGGTTCGTACGGCTCTGGAACTATGCGGTCGGAACGCCGACCGACGCGATCATTACTTTGCCTTTCAGCACTATCGAGGGTGGTTTCGCTCTTCCGGCCGATGCCGATCCTCTGTTTGCGGGCGATATCGACCGTATGTTCATCTCGATTGTCCCGCCCAATTACAACGAAACCGGCGGCGACTTTGTGACGGCGCAAGCAGGTTGGGTCGAATTGTCCGAAATCCGCAGCGATGGTAAGGGCGCAATGCTCGATATTGGTGACGCGATGGTCCCCGAACATAGCCTCAAAATGGCGACGGGCTATGACGATGCCTATAACCAGACACCCGAACGTTTGCTGCGACAAATCCGCGCGCTGGGTTATCGCGGCACAATCAACCATTATGTGGGGATGAGCCATTATTACCGGCTCGAGCCATTGGCCGGGGGGCATTATGTCAGCCTTGCTGGAGGCGCGCTCAACGCGCCGTGCAACGCTTGGCATCTGGACTTTGCCCAGCGTGCCAAGGCGATGGGTTATGACCTTATCTTCTCGCTCAGCTACGAACTGTTTAACGCTAACTGCTGGAATGACTGGAAACAGCGCGCGGAAAATGGCGATCCGGCGCTGACCGGCTGGTCGCCGCCTTCGACACTGCTATCACCAGCGCATGCCGGGGCAATGGCCTATCTGCAAGCGGTTGGCAGGGCCTTCGCTTATATTTTGAAACAGGCCGGATTGCCGGTCAAATTCCAGGTGGGTGAACCTTGGTGGTGGACGATGCCCGATGGCCGCATCTGCCTTTATGATGCGGCGGCGCTGACGGAATTTGGGTCTTTGGCAGTCGCCATTCCCGACATTCGGGGAAGTAAAACAGCAGCGCAAAAGGCCATGCTCGACAAGGCTGGGCAACTTCTGGCCGCCTCAACTGCCGCACTTGTAGCGGCGGTCAAAGATGAAGCAGGGACGTCGCGATTTACCAGCCACCTTTTGGTCTATCTACCCACCATTATCGACCCTTCAGCGCCCGAAGCCAAGCGCGCCAATGTGCCGGTGCAATGGGCATCACCAGCTTTCGATGTGCTCCAGCTCGAAGATTATGACTGGGTGACGACCGGCAATCACGGAGCGACGGCGCGCGGCTTTGCCGAGATGAATGCGCGGCTCGGCTATCCGGTTGCGCAACAGCATTATTTTTCGGGCTTTGTGCTGCAACAGGGAAGTGATGCGCAGTGGTTCGATATCGAGCGCGCGATTGAGCTCGCTAAAACCCGCGCAACGGCCGAGGTCTATGTCTGGGCACTGCCCCAGGTCGCGCGCGACGGATTTGTGCATTTTCAGATTGGCAATGAAAGCGAGGCTGATGTGGAGGCTTTTCACGATATCCTGTTTCCGCTCGGTATCGGACGCGAAGCCGAGGTTTCGGCGGAATTTTCAACCAATGTCGTGACGCTGATGTCAGGGCATGAGCGGCGGAACAGCGACTGGGCCGATGCCCGTATGGCCTATAACGTCGCGCCCGGGGTGCGATCCGAAGCCGAGCTGATTGAATTGATGCAGTTTTTCCGGGCTCGACGCGGCGCTGCAGTCGGCTTTCGCTTCAGCGACCCGTTCGACAATAGTTCCAATGACAATAATGATGCACCCAATATCCTTGATCAGCTGCTGGGGACAGGCGACGGCATCCGCACCAGTTTCCAGCTTCTCAAGCGATACGGCGATGGGGATTCTGCGCAGGAAAGGGCGATAACCCGGCCAACCATTGGTTCGATCCGGGTAGCGGTCGATGGTCTGGAGACATCAGCCTGGTCTTTGGGGCCTTTTGGGGAAATCCAATTCGATATGCCGCCACCGGCAGGTGTTCAGGTGACCGCAGGTTTCCGTTTCGATGTTCCGGTGCGCTTCAATCAGGACCGGATCGACGTCAGTCGTTCAACATTCGGGGCAGGCGATATGCCCAATGTGATGCTTATCGAAATCAAGGAGGCGGCATGAGTTATCCGTGGCTTGCGGGCACGTTGACCAGCACGGCTTATGGATGGCGGCTGGAGCGGAAGGATGGCATTGCAATCGGCTTCACTTCACACGACCGAGATGTGGTGATTGACGGTCTGGTCTATCGTTCGAGTCCGGGAATGGCACCAAGCTCGATAGTCGAAACGCTCGGCCTGGAGATTGGCAGCCTCGAGGTCAGTGGCGCATTGACCAGTGATGCCATACGCGCAGAAGACATTGAGGCAGGCCGCTGGGATGGTGCCGCGTTGACTATTTTCCTCTATGATTGGTCAAATCCTGCCGCCAGTAAATTCACTCTCGCAATGGGCACATTGGGTGCGATCAGTTGGTCAGGTTCGGCCTTTGAAGTCGAATTTCTGGGCCCTGCTGCTAGGCTTTCGGCTTCGGTTGTGCCCCTGACATCGCCTACTTGCCGCGCGCGTTTCGCGGGGCCGGGCTGCAACCTTAGCGCGCAGCGGTTCATATTGGAGACGGAGATTGTCAATGTGCAGGGCTCAACCCTCACTTTGGCTGCGCCATTGGCATCCGAACCTTCTCATTTCGTTTTGGGTGAATTGCGCTGGCTAGGTGGACCGAATTGCGGGCAGCGTCAGCAAATTGTTTTCGCTACCGCAACCGAAATTGTGCTGGCCGAATCTCCTGCATTCCCGGTCGAGGGTGCCACGCCTGTTTCTGTGTTGCAGGGTTGCGATCGCACCATCGCAACCTGCTCTGGCCGCTTCGGAAATGCACTCAATTTCAAAGGGGAGCCCTATTTGCCCGGCAACGATCTATTGACGCGTTACCCTGGTGGAAACTGAGCCATGACTGCCGACTTGATTGCCTTTCGTGCGAATGCGCAATTGAATACACCGTTCCGGTTTCGCGGGCGTACACCGGGTGTGGCGCTGGACTGTGTGGGATTGGTGCTAACCGCTCTGGGCCCGATTGCCGAAACAACAGTGGATTGCCCAAGCTATTCGTTGCGGGGCGATTTTCGGTCTGTCATTTTGTCTTGTTTCGGAAAATTGCCGTTTCTCCTTTTGCACGAAGGCGAAACGGGATGTGATGGCGACATCATACTCGCTGCTGCCGGCCCATCGCAGTTGCACCTGATGGTTGCAGCCAACAGTGGTTGGGTTCACGCCCATGCAGGATTGGGCCGTGTCGTCTTTACGCCCATATGGCCTGGCTGGCCAATCATCCACCGCTGGCGTTTTATCGGAGATTGAGATGGCAACACTTGTTCTGACTGCCGTCGGCTCTGCAGTCGGCGGCCCGCTGGGCAGCGCAATTGGTGCCTTTGTCGGACAGCAAATCGATCGGGCGCTGATCGGCAATGGCCCGCGCAGGGAAGGACCCCGCCTCAAAGAATTGGAGGTGCAGACGTCCAGCTATGGCACTGCTATTCCTGCAATATTTGGTGCGATGCGGGTTGCTGGAACGGTCATATGGGCGAGTGATCTCATCGAGAAAAAGTTAGTTACCGGCGGCAGCAAGAGCCAGCCCGGCACTGCGACGTACAGTTATTCGGTCAATCTGGCCGTTGCGATCTCCAGCAGGCCAATTACCCGAATAGGTAGAATCTGGGCTGACGGTAATTTACTTCGCGGGGCGGCAGGCGACCTGAAATTCGAAACCGAACTGCGTATTCACAATGGTGAAGGCGACCAGCCTGTCGATCCGCTGTTGGCATCGAGTGAGGCGCCTGATCTTTCACCCGCTTATCGTGGACTTGCCTACGCAGTGTTCGAGGGGCTGCAACTGGCTGAGTTTGGTAACCGCATACCTTCACTCACGTTCGAAGTGTTCGAACGCGAGGATGCGGTGCCGTTGCATGTAATTGTCAACGACGTGTCTGGTCAGCTTATTGCCGGGACAACATCCGAAACATTGGGCGGCTACGCAGCTCAAGGTCGCGACATTCGAGCGTCTATCGAACCCCTGATCGCGGCATTTCCAGTCACGTTGCGACCGAAAGCGGATGGGTTGGAACTGAACGGATGGTTCGATTTGCCAAAAACCATATTGCCGGGCAACACTGCGGCGATGATCAACCGAAAATCGATCGAACGTCTTTCCAGGGTAAGGTCGGCTCGGTCACATGGGGGAGCTTCGATTGCTCTGCGTTATTACGAGAAAGGGCGTGATTATCAGGCCGGTTTGCAACGATATGGTGCCAATCTGAATGATAATCATGAAACGCAATATGAACTTCCTGCATGCCTTGATACTGCACAGGCGCAGCGATTGACTGCATTGAATTGGCTGCAGCAATCCAGGGCACAATCAACATCGGCGGGTTTTTTCCCCTATGGAGACATACCGCCGCGAATTGCTGAAATCCAATTCGATTCTGAAGAAAAAATCACGGAAATCGAATATTTTAACGGATATTTCAGAGTGTCCAGCCAGGGCTGGGTCGAAACTGATCGCGGGTCTTTTACGCTTGGCGATCCGGGGCGGGATGTGTCGTCGCCCGACCTTGCCGTAGGTCATACGCTGTTGCACCTGATTGACTTGCCAGCGGTTTCCGAACCCCTGCCGTCGCAACCGGTAATCGGCGTGGTTGCGGCCGGAACGGGCGAGGGATGGCGCAAGGCTGCACTTGGCTATCGCGATGGTTTGGCACTTATCGAACTGGGCCGGACTGCGCCGGCAGGCGTTATCGGACTGCTTCAGGCAGATTTGCCGCCGCACGCTGGACATTTGCTCGACACCAGCAACAATTTGATGGTTCGAGTGCTTCACTCAGGAATGGATTTTCCACCCGGTTTCGGCGATCCATTGCATCCCAACGCGCCACTGATTCACATCGCAGGCGAATTGATCAAATATGGTGATTGCGAACAGCTTGGTCCGACCGATTTCAGGTTTGCCCGGCTGGCTCGAGGCTGTTTTGGCAGCGAAATTGCGCAGCATCCAACTGGAACTGCACTTTGTCTGGTGAGTGAAGCCACTACTTTGCGGTTCGGTGGCCTAGGTCTGGCAATTGATGATTCTGCATCATTTGAAGCGGTTGGAATCGGCGACAGCAATCCTGTGCTCGAATCCATCCCTGCCGTCGGTCGGGCCATACGGCCCTTGGCGCCTTGCCACTTAAATGTCGCATTTGACGAAGAACAAAATCTCCACATATCTTGGTTTAGGCGGAGCCGATGGGATACAGGCTGGCGTGATTTTGCCGATCTGTCAGTCGATGAACCGTCACTTATGTTTGAGGTTGAGATCAAGAGCAGCCAAGTGCTGCTTGCCCAATTTCAGCTGTCTGTTGAGTATATCGAAGTTTCAGCTGCTCTAGTTGGCAGTTGGGGATTGCAGACGGGCGTGCCGATCACCGTCGACGTTCGACAACGCGGAACATATGCCCTGTCATGGCCAACATCACAGACCGTGCTCGCGCGATAGGCAATCATCCCGATACAATCACAATTTGATAGGAACACACCCAATGGGAACAAACACGCCACGATTTGCATTGCCGAACCTTGTTGTTTCTCAAGCACATAAAGAGATTACGCATAACGAGGCGCTCGCTATAATCGATAGCGCGCTGCATGCGGCAATCGTGAACTCCGCCTCCGCACCACCCATTTTGGTCGAAGAAGATGCGGGGAAATGCTGGCTGGTTGTCGCACCAGCGACCGGTACCTGGTCTGGTAAAGAGGATGCGGTTGCCGTCTGGACAGGATCTGGCTGGCGGTTTCTCGATCCAGTACCTGGAATGACGGTTTGGAGCGTGCAGGATAGCAGTGAACTTCGCTATTCAGCGGGGCAATGGATCCCACCCGTTACAATAATTGCTCCGACCGGTGGTGCGGTTGTGGATACCGAGGCCAGAATCGCATTGAACGCATTGCTCGGCCATCTTGCGAATATAGGACTTGTTGCCAACTAATCGAATGACGGTTGAATTGCGGTCCTGGGCTTGTTGGAAAGTTAAATGCTGTAAACCTTCATCATTTTTTCCGTAGATTCTTCGAATGGCGACATTTTGGCAACAGTTTGGTGCCAAAGTTAGCTTGCAACAAGGGCGCAGACTCGATACACCCTAGACACCGATTTTTCGTTCCTAAGATAGAAAAGGGGATAGTTGATGCGTAAGTTGGCCATAGGTTTGGCACTTGCTTCCACTGCTCTGGCAACACCGTCAATGGCCCGCGATGGCCAATGGTATGTCGGAGTGGATGGCGGTGCCATGATTGTCGAAGACATGGATGTCGAGGTCGGTCCTGCACCGATTGAAGGCGTACTCGATACTGATGTTGGTTATGATTTCGGCGCGGTTGTTGGTTATGACTTTGGCGGTTTCCGCCTTGAAGCTGAAACATCCTACCGCGAAGCTGATATCAGCGAAACCAGCAGCAGCACGGCTCTGTTGCCGGCCGGAGCTGGTACGGCATTGTCGGCTGGCAACGCTTATGCGACTGCGGGCGACGCTAATGCGCTCAGCTTCATGGTAAACGGTCTGCTTGACTTCGGTGATGACGATGGCCTGCAAGGCTTTGTCGGTGCCGGTATTGGTGTTGCTCGCATAGACGTGCACAACATTTTTGCTGCCCCGGCTTGGTTGGATGATTCCGACACTGGCTTGGCTTGGCAGGCACTTGCTGGGATCCGTGCTCCGCTCAGCGACAGCTGGGACGTCGGCCTGAAGTATCGTTTCTTCAAGGCAGGTGGTGTCGATCTTGTTGATCGTCTTGGCCGTGATGTTTCGACTGGTTTTCAGTCGCACAGCTTGATGGGTAGCCTGGTTTACAACTTTGGTGGTGAACCCGAGCCTGTGGAAGTGGCACCGCCGCCGCCGCCGCCGGTAGTGGCACCGCCCCCGCCGCCCCCGCCGCCCCCGCCGCCGCCCGCGCCGGTGTGCAACAGCGGTCCGTACATTGTGTTCTTCGACTGGGATAAGTCGAATCTGCGCCCGGATGCTGCGTCGACCCTCGACAACGCTGTGGCTCAGTATGCAAATTGCGGTAACGCACGCGTCATGCTTGCCGGCCACGCTGACAAGTCGGGTGCAGCAAGCTACAACGTTGGTCTTTCGCAGCGTCGTAACGACACCGTTCGTTCGTATCTCGAATCCAAGGGCGTACCTGGCGGCGTGATCGCAACCGAAGCATTCGGTGAAACCGCACCGCTGGTTCAGACCGCAGACGGCGTACGCGAAGCGCAGAACCGTCGCGTTGAAGTGAGCTACGGTCCGGGTTCGGGCATGTAATCACTTCGCTCTAAGCGAATAGGATAAGGGCCAGCCTAACCGCTGGCCCTTTTCTTTTGCCTTCTCGATAGATAATTAAGCTGCCAGTCAGCGATTGTCTTCGGCGATATGACGGCGCGTCGCAGCCTTATATCCAGCTAAACGCAGTCCTTCGATAGTCGAAACTTGACCGATGCACCGGACTCAATGAGCGCAACTCAGGTCAGGCGACAGCTTTCAGATCGGGACTAGTTCCCGTCGCTGCCTCCAACAAGCGAGATTCGAGGGCCTTAATTCTTGCTTTATTCTCAATCTTCCCGCCGAACAGATCGGTGACATAAAAAGTATCGACCGCCCGTTCGCCATAGGTCGCGATGTGCGCACTGTGCAGGGTGACCTTCGACTGGAAAAGCGCCAGCGCCAAATTGTTGAGTAAAGCAGGCCTGTCGGCGGCATTTACTTCTATCACAGTGAAGCGATTGGAGGCCTTATTGTCCACCAGTACGGATGGCGCAATCTTGAAGGCTTCTGCGCGGCGAAGCGCCACGGGTTTGGCCATAAGCTTGGGCGACAATTTGCTCTTGTTTGCCAGAGCATCGCCGATTGATTGCTTCAGCCGTTCGATCTGATCCCGTTCCTGGAAGGGACGACCCCATGGGTCCTGTACTAGGAAGTTGTCGACGGCCAAACCGTCGGTGCTGGTGTGAATCCGGGCATCAATTATGCTTCCCCCCGCGAGATGAATTGCGCCCGCTATGCGGTAGAACAAGCCGGGATGGTCTGCGGCCAGAACTGTGATCAGCGTTGCTCCCCGATCAGGGTAATAACAGGCGTCAATGGCTAGTGGTTCGCTATCATTCGCATGCAACAATCTGATATTGCGTTCGATAATATCATCCGGCTCTGCAATCCAATAGGCATCTGGCATCCGCCTTGCCAACCGTTTGAACTTGTCAGGCGCCATGCCAAGCTTTGCTTGCAATATGTCTTTTTTGCTCGCGATGCGTTCCTCGCGGCCCTTTTGTTTGTGCCCAAGCCGGAGAACTTCCTCGGTTGCCTCGAATAAGTCGGATAATAATTGGCGCTTCCAACTGTTCCAGACACCTGGCCCAACAGCCCGAATATCGACAACGGTTAGCACCAGCAAAAGCCTCAGTCGCTCTGCCGAAGTGACCGTTTGGGCGAAATCCAAAATTGTTTTGAAGTCGGACAGATCGCGTTTGAATGCGGTTGCCGACATCAGCAAATGATGACGCACGAGCCAAGCGACCGTTTCGGTTTCCGCATCGTTGAGGCCGAGGCGCGGGCACAGATTGAGTGCAACTTCAGCGCCCAATATGCTGTGATCGCCGCCACGACCTTTTGCGATATCGTGCAATAATACAGCGACAAATAACACTCTGCGGCTGACAATCTGACGAACGATCGCGGTGGATAGCGGATGATCTTCTTTATGATCTCCCCTTTCAATCTCAGCTAGCAAGCCAATGGCGCGGATCGAATGCTCGTCGACGGTATAGTGATGGTACATATCGAACTGCATTTGTGCGACGACCCGTCCAAAGTCGGGAATGAATCTACCAAAAACAGTGGCTTCATTCATCCATCGCAAAACTGCCTCAGGGTTTCGCGGTGAACACAGCGTGTCGAGAAACAACTGGTTCGCTCGGGCATCCTGACGGACTTTTTGGTCAATCAGGCGTGCATCGCGGCGGGCAGCCCGCATCGCCAGCGGATGAATTTCGAGATTGTGAAGGTCCGCCAAATTGAACAATTCGATCAGACGCACCGGGTCGCCTTGAAAGAAGTCGTCGGATGGTAACGCAAGCCGGCCACGGTCGAGAACAAATCCATTTAGTTTACGCGGCTTGCGTGCAAAGCTCGGCAGGAATCGCCGTCCCTTTTTCCCAAGTGCTTCATCGAGATGGGCAAGGAACAGACCTGTCAGGTCGCCAACTGTCTTTGCATTCAAAAAATACAGTTGCATGAATCGTTCGACCGCAGAGCGGCCAGGTCTGGGCGAAAAACGCATTCGTTCCGCGACTTCGCGCTGCAGATCGAACGTAAGTCGGTCCTCGGGGCGCCCAGAGATATCGTGCATATGGCATCGGACCGCCCAGAGAAAATTCTCTGCCTTTTCAAATTTGCGATACTCTTCGCCGGTGAGCAAACCTACGTCGACAAGGTCTGAAGGTGATCGCACCCGATGGACATATTTCCCTATCCAGTACAGCGTGTGTAAGTCGCGAAGGCCACCTTTTCCATCTTTGATATTGGGTTCTACCACATATCGGCTGTCACCCATGCGTTTGTGACGCTCGTCACGTTCCACCATCTTTTGCGCTACAAAGTCGGCCCCTGTTCGGGCGGCAACTTCATTCCAAAAGCGGACCGAAGTTTCTTCATAGACTTTGCGGTCCCCCCATACAAACCGGCCTTCGAGAAGGGCGGTCCGGATCGTAAGATCTTCGAGGGCCATCTTGATTGTTTCGTCAATCGACCGGCTGGATTGGCCCACCTTTAGACCCAGATCCCATAGGAAATAAAGCATCGCCTCAACGACCTGTTCGGTCCAGCCAGTTCGTTTGTAGGGCGTGATGAAGGCGATATCGACATCGCTGTGCGGCGCCATTTCACCCCGACCATAGCCCCCGACGGCGACGACTGCGATTTTCTCAGCCGCCGATCGATTTGCCACCGGAAACAGCGTTGTTGTTACAAAATCAAAGGCTATGCGGACAATCTGGTCGATCAGAAACGCCTGATCGGTTGCGCAACTTCGGCCCGATGAAGGCACAGCAACGAGACGCCGGGAAATTTCCTCGCGACCTACACGCAAAGCGGTTTGCATGATTGAAAGGGCTTTGCCGCGCTGCTCGCTTGGTGAGCATTCCGCGATCGCAGCGGCAATTTCGTCCGCCACGGCTGACCTATCGATGATGTCGCGTTGCCGCCTTCGGCCGAGCCCGCTTTTTGTCATATGACAGCGCTTAAAAGAAGCTTGGTAGAGGCGAAAGCGTTAATCTTCGAGTTCCTTGACCTTTGCATTATATTCTCGGCGCAACGTAACCCGGTCGATCTTCTGTGTGCCGAGGCGCGGAAGAGGTTCATGCACGCGCCAAAAGTGAACAGGCACCTTGAATGGCGCGAGCTTGGCCTGAAGGAAACTCTTCAGTTCGTCGGGTGAAAGCTCGCTTCCGGCTTTGGTGAAATAGACCAAGCCCGGAACCTCTCCATATCGGTCATCGGCAATGCCAAAGACCGACAATTCGGCGACCACATCATGCTCATAGGCTGCGGCTTCAACCTCGGGGCAGCTTATGTTCTCACCGCCGCGTATGATGATGTCCTTCTTTCGATCCACAATGAAAAGATAGCCATCTTCATCCAGATAGCCGATGTCACCTGTACGGAAATAGCCATCAGACGTGAAGGCAGCCTGGGTTGCCTCTTCATTTTCCCAATAGCCGTTGAAATTCGCAATTGAGCGAATGCAAACTTCACCGCGTTCGCCTTGGGGCATTTGTTTCCCGTCGTCGTCGAGGATAGCCAAATCGACTAATGGCTTGGTCGCTGGGCCGGTACTTGATGGCTTTGCCAGATAATTGTCGGTAAAATTTCCGCACCCGACGCCATTGGTTTCGGTGAGGCCATAGCCGAGGAGAGGAAAACCCCACTCCATTTCCTGTTTGATGCGCTTCACATGCTCGACCGGGCGAGGCGCACCGCCTGCAGCAAAAGCTGTGCACGATGTCAGATCGTATTTTAGCCGATTAGGGTGCGTCGCAATCTCGATGCTCATCAAGGGCACGCCAACGAAATAGGTAATCTTTTCTTTTTCGATCAGCTGCATGGCATGCTCTGCATCCCATTTGGGCATCATTACCAGTTTACGGCCGATTACAAAGCTCTGCAGTAAAACCGGAACGGCTGCAGTCACGTGGAACAGCGGCACGTTGAGCAAAGTGGCAGGCTGCATCGTCGGCGCTTCGCCAGTCGATGCCAGTATTTCGAAGAACACCAACGTTTGCCCGACATAGCTCATCGCACCTTGAACGACCGCGCGGTGATCCGACCAAGCACCTTTCGACTGTCCGGTCGAGCCAGAAGTATAGAGTATCGTTGCAGGATCGAGCGGGTCGATGGGCGGCAAAGCGGTCGACGCATTTCCACCCTTTGCGAGAAGGGCATGCAATCCTTCCAGCGGATGGCAGTCATGTTCGAAAACGAGCAGTTCTGCACTACCCACGTCTTCGCCTTGCAGTCGTGCTGCGCGTTGAGCATCCGCAAGGACATATTTGCATCCGACCATGCGGATGCCATCGGCCAGTTCGCTTCCCTGCCACCAACCGTTGAGTAAAGTTGCGACACCGCCTGCCATCAATATGGCCATATAGGCGATAATCCAGTTTGCCGAGTTACGCGCAGCTATGCCCACACGATCGCCAACCTGAAGCCCGTAGCCTTCATGCAACCCACCAGCCAGTGCCAGCGCCGCCGCATGACATTCGGCAAATGTAAGGCGGAGGTCGCCGTCGACCAGAAATTCCTTATCCGCATTGAGTGCACAAAACATCGCGAAATAATCACGCAGATTACCAGGAGCTTTGGCGATCATCGGGATTTGCACGCCGTATTTCTCGACATGTGTTACTGACAATGGTCCGTCATTTTCCATCAGTCGGGTGACGGTACTGTCAATTGCCAGATCAAGCGCTGTTGGCACGGCGAATCTCTCCTTTGTTCTTTTTTATGTGCCCCTTTTGGCTATATAGGTCGGCAAATCCAAGAGGGGATACGACTTGTTTATTGCAACAGCCGCCGCAGCTGCAGGTGACTATCTGAAATTTACCGATCTGGGCATTGGCCCGGTGGCACTGGACCTCGGAATTTTCGAGCTGCGCTGGTATTCGCTAGGCTATCTGTTCGGAATTCTGCTGGGCTATTGGCTGCTGACGAAGCTGATCCGCAAACCCGGATCTCCGATGTCGCGCGAACATGCCGATGATATGATTTTATATGCAACGCTTGGGATCATTTTGGGCGGGCGTATTGGCTATATTCTGTTCTATCAGCCAGGCATGCTGGCAACGCCGCTGGAAGTCTTCAAGCTGTGGGAAGGCGGGATGTCGCTTCATGGTGGGGCGCTGGGAACGATCTTCGCGATCTGGCTGATGGCACGAAAGCACGGCCTCTCTTTCCTCCGTATGTGCGACTATATTGCCTGTTGTGTCCCATTTGGCCTGTTTCTGGTCCGGCTCGCAAATTTCGCCAATAGCGAACTGTGGGGCAGGGTGACCGACGTCAAATGGGCCATCATATTCCCCAATGGAGGGGATTTGCCGCGCCATCCCAGTCAACTCTATGAGGCCGGTGCGGAGGGCCTTTTGATGGCGGCCATTTTGTGGCCGCTCTTCTTCAAGACCGACGCCCGTTACAAGCCCGGCTTCCTTTTTGGCGTGGCCGCCTTGATCTACGGGTCGGCTCGATTCTGCATCGAATTTGTGCGCGAGCCCGATGCCCATTTGCAACATGTTGTCGAGCAGACCGGTTTGAGCATGGGGCAATGGCTAACCATACCGATGCTTTTACTCGGGCTTTACCTTGTTCTGACGGCAAAAGGCCGCAGGCAACGTGTGGAGCCAGTAGGCGGAGCGAGCAGTGTCGCCTGACGGCGCTAATCTGGCCGCGAGGATTGCAAAGCAGATCGAGATATCTGGGTCTATAAGTGTCGCGGAATTTATGCAGGTGGCCAATGAGGCATATTATGCCAAAGGCGATCCGTTAGGTGCGAAGGGGGACTTCATAACGGCGCCTGAAGTCAGCCAGATGTTCGGCGAACTCATCGGAATTTGGCTGACGGATCTCTGGATACGAGCAGGTCGTCCCCAAGATTGTAAATATGTCGAGCTTGGCCCCGGGCGTGGCACATTGGCTGCAGATGCATTGCGTTCGATGAAGCAGTTTGATTTTGCGCCTGAAGTCTATTTCGTGGAAACAAGCGCGGCGTTGAGGGAAATGCAGGCGCGGGCAGTGCCCGATGCCAATTTTCTATCGAATGTTGGTGATCTACCCTTTGACGTACCCATGTTCATCATCGCCAATGAGTTTTTTGACGCACTTCCAGTCCGGCAACTCATTGCAACTCATGCCGGATGGCGCGAACGCGTGGTCGTACGCGATCGAGGGACCAAGTTCATGGCTACGCCAGGAATGACCGCGATGGATGAATTGGTGCCGGCGGATTTCCGCAACGCGCCTAGCCCAACCATCTATGAAACTTGCCCGGCCGCAAGTTCCATTATGTACGAATTGGCCGGTCGAATCTCTGAGCAAGGTGGGGCCATGTTGATTGCGGACTATGGCTATACGCTCCCGGGAATTGGCAGTACCCTGCAGGCGGTCCGGGCACATGAATTTGCGGATCCGTTTGAAAATCCCGGAGAGCATGATTTGACCGCGCACGTGAATTTTGTCGAACTCGGCAATCTAGCACGCATGCGACAGTTACACGTCAGTGGGCCAATTGAGCAGGGCGTGTGGCTAAAAGCGCTTGGAATCGATTCACGTTTGCAGGTCTTGGCTGCCAAACAACCGGAACGGACTGATGAGCTCTCCGCAGCACGCGATCGGCTGGTCGAAGCAACCGGAATGGGCAGCCTTTTCAAGATTCTTGCGATATCCAACCCTGATTGGCCGATTCCAGAGGGATTTGAAATCAGCCAAAGCCTTGGTTGACTGGCTAGGGCGTACCCAGCCACGCAGCGACATCATCGGCAATCTTGTTAGCGACCATATTCAGGGCTTCGCCCGCCTCTCTCGGTGCAATTTTGTTCAGACCAGCGCGCGCATCAAAACGCCGCTTTTCGACAGGCTGCCCTTTGCGGATCCGCACTGCATCGAAAATAGCCACGGCTTCGCTTCCGCCTTCGTCGATGCCGAATTCAATCAGTTGCCCTGACAGGTAGTTTTCGGCTTTTCCAGCCGCTTCGACTTCGCTCAGAATGAGCATTCCATTTTTCGCGGCGAGTGTTTCGATCAACAATTGTTGCATCAAGACAGCAGGTTTATCCGTCCAGACGCTCTCCTTGAGATAAGCCACATTCCCTGAATCAATTTGGACAGGAACGCGGTTGGTATCCAGCTTTCGCGGCACTTCCGGGACTAAAACGATCATTGCCTCCTTGGCGAGGCCGCTATTGCTTGTGCCTGCGGTAACGCTTGCCGTTGACGTCAGCGTCAACATCGATGCGGGTGCGGTTCCGCCAAAACTGACACAGGATGGCAAGGCAAGGGTCACGGCCATCACCACAGCCATGGTTCTGATTTGGCGGATCGAAATGCGTCCGGTCATTATTTGCTCCTGCCCGGTTCGTAATCGGGAAGCTTTGGTGCCGAAACCAGACCGCCGACACCCTGCTGATCAAGCCTTTCGGTCACTGACTGCAGTGACGAAGATAGTTTGCGTAGATCTCGTGCCAGTTGATTGATTTCAGGCAGGGTCTGGCTGTTAAAGGTCTCTACCGCAGGATTGGCGCTGTTGAGCGTTGTCTCCAGCGCGGAGAGGCTGCCGTTGGCTGAACGCAGGGTTTTACGCAACTCGGCCAGCATCGGTTTGCCCTCGCTGTCGAGCAGGGCATTGGCACTGGTCGAGAGAGCTGAGAGTTGATCCGCAGCAGCCCCGGCCTTCGCGAGCGTGTTGCGCGATTCCTGAATGGCGGCGCGTAAATCCGGAGCCTGCCCGGCAAGCGAGCCAGACAGGCTTTCGACATTGTCGAGAATTTGCTGGATTGACTGTTGGTTCTTGTCGGAAAGTACGGTGTTCAGACGTTCGGTTAACGTCGAAAGCCGTTCGACCAACAAAGGCGCGCTGTTCAGGATTTCGCCCAATGCCCCGGGTTTTGTGGGGATCACGGGTCGTCCTGCCGGGCACTCGCTTTTGGGGTTCGCTTCCGGGCAACGAATTGGGGGTGCGCCCTTGATGGCGCCATCAAGCTGGATTTCGGATACGCCGGTGAAGCCAACACCGCTAATGGTTGCGGTTGTGCCCTGCAAAATTGCGGTATCCGCATCGATCGCGATACGCACTCGCACAAAGTCCGGATCCGGGCGCCACAATTTTATATCCTTGATTTGCCCCACAGGTACACCCGCAAAAGTCACAGCTGAACCTTTGGCGATGCCGCTCACCGATTGTTGGAAGAAAATATCATATTCGGCTTTGGTTCCGTCACCGAAACGCGACAGCCAAACGGTGAAGCCGGCCAAAATGGCGAGCAGGATCATCGTGACTGAGCCAACGAGGACATAATGGGATTTGGTTTCCATTGCGAACCTTATGGCCTCCCCTGCGATTGCTTGTCCATGCTAATTCCCATCTTCATCCTTGCCGTTCATGTCCAAGCCGCGCTGCGCGACCGCGTGGGCCGGAAAAATATTCGTGAATCCAAGGGTGGTCGGTAGCAAGCAGTTCGTCGATCTTGCCAATGGCGATAACCTTCTTGTCGGCAATAACCGCCACACGGTCACAAATTGCATAAAGCGTGTCGAGATCGTGGGTGATCAGGAACACGGTCAATTCGAGCGTTTCCTGCAGGCTTTTGGTCAACTCGTCGAACTTCGAAGCCCCTATCGGATCAAGTCCAGCCGTCGGTTCGTCGAGGAACAGTAACTCCGGATCCATCGCAAGCGATCGGGCGAGGCCAGCGCGTTTTCTCATTCCTCCTGAAAGCTCGGACGGAAATTTATGCGCAGCTTCCGGAGGCAACCCGCTCAGATGAATTTTGTAGCGCGCAATCTCGTCGAGCAGCTTCGCGTTAAAATGCGGATAGAACTCGCGAAGTGGCACCTGCACATTTTCAGCCACTGTCAGCGTCGAAAACAACGCACCGCCCTGAAACATCACGCCCCAGCGCTTGCGAACTTCGAAAGCCTCATCTTCTTCCTTGCCGCGCATTGAGGTGCCGAACACTTCCACATCGCCTTCGACAGGTTCCTGCAGTCCGATGATAGAGCGCATCAGCACCGATTTCCCCGTGCCCGAACCGCCGACGACACCAAGGATTTCGCCCGGACGAACATCCAGATCAAGCTGGTCATGGATCACCTGATCGCCAAAGGCGTTGCGTAATCCGCGAACGGATATGATTGGAGAGGGGGAGGGGGCCGCCATCAATCCCAGCCAATTTCGGTGAAAAAGACCGCAAAAAAGGCGTCCAGCACGATCACGAGAAAGATGGCCTGAACAACAGCCGCAGTGGTTTTCAGGCCTACCTGCTCGGAATTGCCGTGCACCCGCATGCCCTGGAAGCAACCGGCGAGTGCGATAATTGCGCCAAAAACAGGTGCTTTGACCATGCCGACATAGAAGTCGGTGAGCGGCGTGACCTCACGGATACGCTGAACAAATGTCGTTGGTGGCATATCGAGCGTCATCCAGCAGAATAACCCGCCACCAATTATTGCGACCAGCGATGCGTAGATGCCGAGCAGTGGCATCATGATAACGGTAGCAAGAATTCGCGGAATAACGAGCGCTTCAACTGGAACAACACCGATGGTCCGCATCGCATCGATCTCTTCGGTGATCTTCATTGTACCGATCTGCGCCGCGAAGGCGGAACCGGAGCGGCCAGCCACCATGATTGCGGTCATCAACACGCCCAACTCGCGCATCGTCAGGCGCCCGATCAGGTTCACTGTCCATATTTCTGCACCAAACTGCCGCAACTGGACTGCACCTTGTTGTGCAATGACGATACCGATCAAAAAACTCATCAGGCCGATGATGCCCAGCGCGCGAACGCCAACCATGTCGAAATGCTGGATTACTGAATGCACTCGGAAACGGCGTGGGTGGAGAATGAGGTTCAGGAATCCCTTCACGCACTGGCCGATGAACCCGACAAACTCGATGAACATGCGGGTGATCTCGACCACTGCTTCGCCGACTTCGTGCAGAACGCGCAGCGCAGGAGAGAGTTTTGGCGTCTCGACTTCGACATCGTCTGACCCGCTGACCGCTGCAATCAGACGCTGCGCATCAGGATCGGCGCCGATAATCTGTGCGCCATGATCGCGCGCCGTCCGGTAAACCAGCCAGGCACCGACGGTGTCGATATGGTCGATCTGTGACAGGTCGATTTGGCGCACTTCTGCGCCAGTGGCGCGTAGCCGTGCGTCAAGGTCTCCTATTTGTGAAATAGCCAGCGTTCCACCAAGGCGAAGAACCGCACCTCCCTCAGGCAGTTGTTCTTCGATAAAGTCAGCGGGCTGCGGCATAGCGCTATGATTGGCGCATTCTTCCCCGCATAACAAGCTTCAAGACTTTGCAAATAATGAACCGGTATTATGCTTAAGGCGATGAACATGCCGCCCACGATACGCATCGCAATTTATGACATGGACAAAACGGTCACGCGCCGCGCGACCTATAATGGCTTTTTGATGCACATGGCGTGGCACAAATCACCCTGGCGTTTGGCCCTCGTTCCGCTTCTACCGTTTGGGCTACTTCTCTACGCAGTTAGGCTGTGGGATCGCAGCCAGCTTAAGCAATATGCTCAAACTCTTTTGATTGGAGGCAAAGTCCCGCGGGTGCAGTTTGCACGTCACCTTGAGCGCCACGCTGACCTGGTCCTTGGCCGTAATGTCTATCAGGAAGCCAAATGGCGGATCGATGCCGAAAAGGCCGAAGGCTATCGGCATGTCATCGCCACCGCTTCCTACCGCTTATATGTCGATGCGATTGCTTCACGGCTTGGTTTCGACGACGTTATCGCCACTGAATTGGCAACCAGCGACAGCGGCCATGTGCTCGCGCGGATTGACGGCCATAATTGTTATGACGAGGCCAAGCTCGAAAGGGTCAAGGCGTGGATGGCAGCGGAAGGCCTGAGCCGCGAGCAATGCCATATCCGCGCCTATTCAGACCATGTTTCCGATGCGCCACTTCTATCCTTTGCGGATGAAGCCTTTGCCACCAACCCGCACCCACCGCTTGAGCTATTGGCGCGGGAGAAGGGATGGCAGATACTCGATTGGCGCGACGGTGATCCTCAGACCTGATCGAGTGCCTGTTTGAAATCTGCGATCAGGTCGTCTGGGTCTTCGATGCCAATCGAGATGCGCACCAGATTGTTGGTGATGCCCAGCGCCTTTTTGCGCTCTTCCGGAACCGAAAGATGGGTCATCGCCGCCGGATGACTGGCGAGCGTTTCTGTACCGCCCAGGCTGACGGCCAGCTTGGCGATTTTGAGAGCATCGAGGAAGCGGAAGCTCTCTTTCTCTCCACCCTTGATGAAAACGGAGAAGGTCGAGCCCGCGCCGCTGCAATGACGGTTGTAGATATCCTGCTGCGCCGGATCGTCGATCATACCAAGATAGCCGAGGCCAACGACTTTGGGATGGGTCTTCAGGAAGGCGCAGACCTTGGCGGCATTTTCGCCGGCGCGGGTCATGCGCAGTTCGAGCGTTTCGAGGCTGCGCAGCAACATCCAGGCGGTGTTGGGATCGCAAATTGTGCCGATGGTGTTGCGCATAGGTCGGATCGCATCAATCAACGCCTGCTCGCCGCACACCCCGCCTGCGACGAGATCCGAATGGCCGCCCGCATATTTGGTGAGGCTGTAGACGACGAGTTCAGCGCCCTGCTTGATCGGTTGTTGCCAAAGCGGACCGAGGAAAGTGTTGTCTATTGCGATGGCCGGTTTTTCCTCGCCGGTGAACGCAGCATCGCGTGCCGCGCGGACTGCCTCGACATCGACCAGAGCATTGGTCGGGTTGGCCGGGCTCTCCAGGTAAACCAAAGCAACCTTGCCGCCCTTTTTCTTCGCCATCTTTTGCGCAGAGGCCAGCACCTTGTCGATTGCCTTGCGGCTTGCGCCGGCGGGAAAATCGACAAAGGAAACGCCAAAGCGGGAGAGGATGCGGGCGATCAGCGTTTCGGTCGCGGCATAAAGCGGTCCCGAATGGACGATCACGTCATTTTGACTGACCAGCGCCAGCAGTAAGGTTGCGATTGCCGACATTCCGCTGGAAAAAACCAGCGCATCGTCTGCGCCATCCCAGACCGCCAGACGGTCCTCAAGAATTTCCTGATTGGGCCCATTAAAGCGCGAATAGACCAGACCATCGGCGGGGCCTTTGCGCTTTCCAGTGATATGTTCAAAAAAGCGCTTTCCCGCTGCCGCATTTTCAAACGCAAATGTCGACGTGAGGAAGATTGGCGGCTTCAATGCACCTTCAGAAAGCACCGGATCAAAACCGTGGCCCATCATCAGCGTCGAGGGTTTGAGGGTACGTCCGCCGATTTTCTTGATCGGCGATTTGCCCTTGCGACGGGGCGTGGTGGCATCGGTCATGCGTCAATCTCCTTGACGCGGGTCATAGCAATATTTGTTTCAATTGAAACTAAATTGCGCGCCTTCAGTGAAAGGTTGCGACGAACCAAACGATCCCGACGATTAGCGGAACCCCGAATAGATCGATAAGCACCCCGGCACGCAACATGTGGGGGAGCGCCACATGCCCGGTCGCCCATGCGATGGCGTTAGGTCCGGTTCCGGATGGCATCATGAAGCCCCAACTGGCGGCAATCGAGGCGCACATGGCGAGTAGCCACGGGTCCGAACCCGTCGCCGCGACCAGCCCCGCAATCACCGGCATAACGCCGCTTGCAGTGGCCACATTGCTGGCAAATTCGGTGATGAGGATGACAAGGGCGGTGACGGCGGCTGCGATGATAAGCGGGTGAACACCCGCCAGCGGTTTGAGTGCCTCGCCAAGCCAGTCGGCCAGCCCGGATTCGCTGATGCCCGCTGCCAGCGCAAGGCCGCCGCCAAACATCATGATTACACCCCAAGGTGCACGATCGGCTTCTTTCCAGTTGAGCAGCGGTCGACCGCTGCCATCGGGGACAAGAAACAGCAGAAGCGAGCAGGCAATCGCGATTGTCCCATCGGTGATCGAGCCCTTCGGCAGCGCGGATTCAAGTTGTGGTAGCAACAGCCATAACGAGATTACCAGCAACACTAGCGGCAGAAGCCGCATTTCAGATGTCGTCCAATCGCCTGCCTTGCCAATGGCATTTTTGGCAGCGACGACATCAAAAGGCGTTGCCATGATTTTCTGCACGTGTGCCAGAATGAAAGCGGTCAGCGGTACAGAGATCAACACGATTGGAATGCCGAAACTCATCCAGTCGAGAAAGCTGATTTTCAGCCCCAATTGCGACTCGATCAAACCGGTCGCTATCGGATTGGTTGGTGAACCTACCAAAGTACCGACACCGCCCAGTGAAGCTGCAAAAGCTATACCCAATATGAGGGCTCCGGCCATACCGCCAGTTGCCTCATCCTCTACACCTCCCGCTGCAAGGACGGCCAAGGCGATGGGCATCATGATCAATGACGTTGAGGTGTTCGAAATCCACATCGACAGGAATGCCGTCGACACCATGAATGCCAGTAACAATCCAAAGCTGCCTTTGCCGGAAAAGCGCAATATGCCTAGAGCAACGCGTCGGTGCATCCCCACCCGTTCGATCGCTAATGCGAAAAAAGCGCCGCCCAAAATGAGGAAGAGGATGTCGGAATAATATTCCTTGGCGACGTCCTTGGCAGTCATCACACCCATGAACGGCAGCGCCAAAAAGGGGAGTAAGGCAGTTGCCGTCAATGGCAAGGCTTCGGTCATCCACCATATGGCCATCAACAGGGTTAGGGCTGCCACATGCCACGCAGGTGCGTCCATTGAAGCTGGAGGCCCCAATATTAGCATCAGCGAAAAAACGGCGATGCCGCACCAAAGGCCCCAACTCTTGGTCGTCACATCAGCCCCGCAATCCGATCAGTGAAATTTCGCGGCCATAGCCGGGTTCATTCCGGTGGCAACTGCGGCGATAGCTGAAGAAGCGATCCGGCTGCGAATAGGTGTCTTCACCCAGACATTCGACTTTGGTTACGCCTGTGTTGGCCAGACGCGCTGCGACATAGCCTTCGATGTCGAATTGCCAATGGCCGGGTTTTCCGCTGGCGAAGAAACGCTCATTCTCGTCGGCTTCCTCGACAAATCGACGGTAGAAGCCATCGTCGACCTCATAGCTTTTCTGCGCGATGCATGGGCCAATGGCGCAGGCGATGCGGCTCCTATCAGCACCCAATGCCTCCATCGCAGCCAAAGTGTTGTCAGTGACGCCCGAGATCGCGCCTTTCCAACCGGCATGTGCGGCACCGATGACACCGGCTTCCGGGTCTGCGAACAGCACCGGCACGCAATCCGCGGTCAATATGCCGAGCAATAGCCCCGGTTTGTTGGTGACCATCGCGTCTGCCTGCGGTCGTGCGTCCAAAGCGACGGCTTCCGTCACCGTTTGGACGTCTGGCGAATGAATTTGATGGACTGTAACCAGTTCAGCATTGGGTAAAACGACATTTACCGCCCGGCGCCGGTTTTCGAATATCGCCTCGCGGTCGTCATCCGAACCCAGCCCGACATTCAACCCGGCATGGATGCCTTCCGAAACACCGCCGCGGCGTCCCAAAAAGCCATGCGGAATGTCACCCAGCAGCTTGCTATGCAAAACTTCGACGCTGCCTGTGGGTGCCCTCTCCATTCTGCCCTATTCGCAGCGTCGCCTCGCCTTGGCAACATGCTTGACGATGGATGCACAAGAAGAGACAGACACATTCATGACAGGCAAGATGCTGATTTTCGGGATGGGCTATACGGCCAGCCGCTTGGCTGCGCGGTTGCGTGGCGAAGGCTGGCAGGTGGTTGGCACAAGCCGGACAGCATCGTCCGCCGCGATTGCTTTTGAAGATGACTCGGCGGTTCTGGATGCACTTTCCGAGGCGACCCACATCCTGTCGTCGGTCCCGCCGTTCCGCGAAGGGGGCGATCCGGTGCTCGATCGCTTTGGAGAGGCCATTGCTGCATCGTCGGCAAGGTGGATTGGCTATCTCTCTTCAACCGGCGTCTATGGGGATACCCAGGGCGCCTGGGTCGATGAAAGCGCGTCGGTTGGATCGGGTCGACGCAGCGCGCGGGCAACGGCAGATCTGGAATGGCAGCAGCTGCGGGCGGATGCGTGCGTTTTCCGGCTGCCCGGTATCTACGGCCCGGGCCGATCTGCTTTGGATCGGGTGCGTGAAGGCAAGGCGCACCGCATCGATTTGCCCGATCAGGTTTTCAGCCGCATCCATGTGGATGATATCGTATCAGGCGTTGTTGCTAGCTTTTCAGGCCCGACCGGCATTTACAATCTGGCGGATGACTCTCCTTGCAGCCAGAACGCCGTCATCGAATTTGCCAGTCTGCTTTTGGGTATGGAACCACCGTCGCTGCAATCGTTAGAAGCGGCACAGCTTTCGCCCATGGCCGCAGCCTTTTATGCCGAAAACAGGCGAATTTCGAACCGAAAGGCCAAAAGAGTGTTGGGGTGGATTCCGCAATATCGGGATTATAAACAAGGGCTTACAACACTGTTCCACAGTTTTGGCCAAAAAGTCGATTGACGGCGACTCCTGCTTCCGTCAGCCTCTCCTGAAATCCGGCGCAGAACCGGCAAAAATGTTCGCAGGAGAGTGCTATTGGCAACTGCCGCTATTGAAGACGTTTCGCGTCCTTCGCTGTTTCTCGCTTTGACCGAATTGCCTCGCGCAATGGCTGAATTGGGTTCAATGCCCTGGGCCAGCCCGATCCTGATGCAAGCACCCAAAGGTGACGGTCATCCGGTGTTGCTGCTGCCCGGTTTCATGGCCACCGAATTTTCGATGAAGCCGTTGCAAACCTATCTGGACAAGCTGGGCTATAATGCGTTTCATTGGGAACTCGGCCGTAATTTGGGGCCAAAGGCCATTGGACACAATGGCGAGCATCTGATTGCACGGCTCGAGCAGATATATGCGGAAACGGGACGCAAGGTTAGCCTTGTTGGCTGGTCGCTTGGCGGAACCTTGTCACGCCAGCTCTCGCGCCGTCGGCCCGACATGGTGCGACAGGTTATCTCTCTGGGATCCCCCATTGTTGGCAGCCCCAAATCGACCAATGCGTGGCGGGCCTATCAGATGCTGACCGGGCATAATATCGAAGATCCCGATGTGCAGGCGCAATTGGCTGAAAGCCATGAAGTGCCGCCGGTGCCCTCTACCGCGATTTTCTCGCGCCAGGACGGCGTCGTTGCATGGCAGAACAGCCGTGAACCCAAGGCACCGCAGACCGACAATATCGAAGTCAAGGGCAGCCATTGCGGATTGGGCGTGAACCCGACCGTATTGTGGGCGATTGCCGACCGGCTTGCCTTGCCTGAAGGCGAATGGAAGCCGTTCGAGCGTGGTGGGCTCAAAAGCTTGATCTACCCTTCGTCAGGGCACTGATTTTTCCACTATAGGTTGAATGTGGCCCGGGTCGATGCCCGGGCCTTCTCACTTTTTGGCCTTGGGTTTTGCTTTGGCGGCTGGTTTTGCAGCTTGTACCGCGGGCTTTTTCAGCGCTGGCTTCTTTGGTGCAGCCTTGGCTTTTACAGGCTTCGCAGCCGCATTTTTGGCCGGTGCGGGTTCGGCTTTCACCTCAGGCTTGGCAGAAGCTTCCGCCTTTGGTTTGGCGTTGAGCAATTCCTCATATGCCTCCTTCAAGGCCGCAGCATAGTTGGCCGGATCAGGGATCATATCGCGGTCGCTGGTGAAGGAAATCGCGATATCCGGGCCATAGCTGTAGATCGCGTTGATCATCCCCATGCCGTCGAAAATAGGGCCGGTGCCCATCATTCGCACCATTTTCGCACCCGCAAAATAAAGTGGAACGCGGGGGCCGGGGACGTTGGTCGCGACCACATTGAACACCGGCGAATGCAGGTTCGAAACGCCCAGCCGCGAATATAGCCGAGCGCCCAGCCCAGCGAGGCCTGAAGGGATGAACTGGCTATATTCGGTCAGCGTCCGCGCACCGACCGCATTGGTCATCGCCTTGGAATTCACGGCTTCCTTGCGGACGAAGGCCAGCCTTTCCATCGGGTCTTCGATATGCGTGCCAAGTTGCACGAGCATGGCCGAAACAAGGTTACCCAATGCTTCCTTTTCGCCGTCTGCGCGCACCGAAATTGGAGCCATGGCGGTCAGGCTGTCCTTGGGCAGGGCTTTGCGCTGCTGCAGATATTTGCGCAGCCCGCCACCGATGATCGCCAGGATCACGTCGTTGACAGTCGCGCCTTCGATGCGGTCCTTGATTGCCCGGACGCCCGCCAGCGGTAACACGGTGCTGTCCCACACGCGGTGTGGGCTTACCTTCCCGTTGAGGATGGTCTGCGGCGCCATTTTTGCGCCCTTCAGCGAGACATCGCCTCCAGCCACTTCGCGGATCAGCCTTGCCGCGCCTGGCACCGTCTGTGCCAGCGTTTTGGCAAAGCGCACCGGCTGGGTGACCGAATTCATCCATGTGCGCATCAGCATTTCGGTGACCGCAGGCTCGTTTTCGCCTTTCCATTTTGGTTTCGCTGACCGGTCTACTGGAACAGGTTCGATGTCATGCACAGCTGCAGACAGTTCGACCCCGGACATCCCGTCGATTGCGGCATGGTGGACCTTGGCGACCAGTGCAAAACACCCTTTGGGCAGGCCTTCGATATTGTCGAGGCCCTCGACTATGTTGAACTCCCACAGCGGCTTGGAGAGGTCCATGCCGCGCGCATGCAGGCGGGCTACCTGAATACATAATTGTCGCCAGTCGCCGGGTTGGGGCAGGGCGATGTGGCGGACATGATATTCGAGGTCGAAATTCGGATCGTCGATCCAGTAAGGATGGTCGAGATCGAAGGGAACGCGGACCAGTTTCTGGCGGAAACTGCGTGCCTTGTCCAAACGGCTCTCGACATGCGCCAATATGTCCTTGAACCGGACGAAACCTCCCGGCGCTGTCGACGGATCATATATCCCAACCGACCCGATGTGCATCGGCGTGTTGGGGGTATCGAGATAGACGAAACTCGCGTCCTGCCCGCTTAGCTGCTCCATGATGTTCTCCTCTCCGAAGAGGAGACTAACGCCGCTTTTGCTGCTTGGCGAGTCTAACGCGAACGCATGGCAACGACGAGGCCCAGCGTTGCCAAAACCGCGCCTCCAGCCGCCAGCGCCGACCAGTCATAGCCTTCGAACAAAGTCGATAGCAGCATGGCCACAACGGGGATGAGCACGCTGGTATAGGCAGCTTTTCCGGGACCGATCTTGCGGATCAGGTCGAAATAAAGAGGGAAGGTGACCACCGAACCGATGATACCAAGATAGAGCACGCCACCCAGATAGCCCGCCCGCATCTCAATAACCGGCGGGCCATGGTTGATGAACGACCATGCGGCATTTGCCAGCGCCCCCCACAACATTGACCAGGCGAGGATCGTCGTAGTGGGATAGCGGCTGATCGAAGGGGCCACCTGCATGACATTGGAAACCGACGCGCATAGCACTGCGATCAACGTTAGTGCCGTTCCCAACAATACCTCATGCCCGCCAACCGGTGCTGCGCGATATTCCTGTGCCATCAGCAGGGCAACACCAGTGGTGGCAATGATGGAGCCGACAACGAAGTTTCGGCTGAATTCGCGGCCAAGCCACCATTTGCCCAGCAAAGCATTGGGGACAATGAGCAGTGCGAAAATGACTGCGACCAACCCTGATGTTATGTGATGCTCGGCTGCATAGACAAAGTTGAAGTTGAGCGCGAACTGCATCAGGCCCAGCAATAGCGTCCATTTCAGACTGGTGCTGTCGAGGCGCAGCGATTGCCGGGTGACGGCAGACAAGAGGAACATCCCGACGGCAGCAACCGCAAAACGGTAACAGACCGACCAACTTGCGGGCACGGTGCCGAGCTGATCGCGGATCACCAGCCATGTTGATCCCCAGATCAATGAGACGATCAGAAAGGGGATCGCTATGCGCGGGTTGAGCAAGCCGGGTTCAGCGGCTGAGGCGGTGGATGGGGCAGTGGTCACAGCGCAGCAATGGCTTTGGCGAGCGGCTGGACATCCTCTTCACGGTGATGCCAACTCGTAACGAGACGCGCGGCACCCTCACCCCAATCGTAGAAATCGAAGCCCCGGGAACGGAGCGTTGCAGCATCCGATGCAGACAGGCGAATGAATATTTCATTGGCCTCAACCGGATGGAGCAGCCTTTCGGGAGCGGCATCGGCGATGATCTGCGCAGCGGCGTTGGCTGCCTCGGCATTGTCGAGCCACAAATCCTTTTCTAGGAATGCCAGAAGCTGCGCAGCCAGGAAACGGCCTTTGGAGAGCAAATGCCCAGCCCGTTTGCGGCGATAACGCGCTATATCGGCATGTGCAGGATCGAAATAGACCAAGGCTTCCGCATTCATCCCGCCATTCTTGGCAAAACCGAAGCTGAGGACTTCGACTCCAGCGCGCCATGTCGCCTCGGCAGGCGAACAGCCGACAGTCGATATGGCATTGGCAAAACGCGCGCCGTCCATGTGCAATCCCAATTGCCTCTCGCGGCATAGTCTGCCGATCGCAGCTGTTTCTTCCTGCCGATAGACAAGCCCATATTCGGTCGCGTTGGTTATTGAGACTGCCGCAGCCTGCACCTGGTGAACATCGGGCCGGATGGTTGCGAGGAGAGCGCCTATTGTGTCGGGCGCGATCTTCGCGCCTTCGCCTTCAACCAGCATCAATTTCGCGCCGCCGGTGTAGAATCCCGGTGCGCCGCATTCATCCACCTCGATATGTGCCTCACGATGGCAGATTATGCCCTGATGCGGTTGGGCAAGCGAGGCTAGGGCCAGGCAATTGGCGGCAGTACCGGTCGACACCCAAAGCACCGCGACATCGCGTTCGAACAATTCCGAAAAGGCCGCGTCGATACGCTGGCTCAATGCATCGCCATCATAAGCCGTGTCGACGACATTGGCGTCGGCAATCGCCTGCATGATTTTCGGATGAACCGGGGCAGCATTGTCGGAGAAGAAGCGCATATGCGATGCCCAACGCGAAAATACTCCGCCCGTCAAGACGGCGATTTAGCCACCTTACCGGATATTGCTACGCAATTGCCTGCAATGTGCCAAAGCTCAATAAGGCAGTTCGGTTGAGCCCATCAGATGAAGGTCGACTGCACGGGCGCATTGGCGGCCTTCACGGATCGCCCAAACGACAAGGCTCTGGCCGCGACGCATATCGCCGCACGCAAACACACCTTCCTGGCTGGTCTTATATTCGATCACATCGGCCTTCACATTGCCACGCTCATCCAGTTCGACTTCGGACTGGTCGAGCATTCCGGCCTTGCGCGGGCCAGTGAAGCCCATGGCGAGGAAGATCAGGTCTGCCTTGATCACAAATTCGCTGCCGGGGACTTCTTCCATGCGACCGTTTGACCAGTCGAGGCGGACGCATTCGAGGCCGGTGACTTGGCCATTTTCGCCAAGCACGCGTTTCGCATTGATCGCCCAGTCGCGCTCGCAGCCTTCTTCATGGCTTGATGAGGTGCGCAGTTTGAGTGGCCAGTCGGGCCAAACCATTGCTTTGTCCTCACGAACAGGAGGCTTGGGCATGATTTCGATCTGGGTGACCGATGCAGCACCCTGGCGGTTGGAGGTGCCGACACAATCCGAACCGGTATCGCCGCCACCGATGACAATCACATGCTTGCCGGTTGCAACAATAGATCCGCGCGGCGCGGCGCGGGTTTCTTCGTCGCCTGCATTGCGCTTGTTCTGCTGGGTCAGGAATTCCATGGCAAGGCGAACGCCCGCCATTTCAGCGCCGGGTATGCTAAGCTGACGCGCCTCTTCGGCACCGCCTGACATTACCACTGCATCGAAATTCTCGCGGAGGCTTTCCATTGAAACATGGACGCCGATTTCGGTCGATTCGCGCAGGACCACACCCTCTGCCTGCATTTGCATCAGGCGGCGGTTGATCAGGTCCTTCTCCATCTTGAAGTCGGGGATGCCATAACGGAGGAGCCCGCCCATGCGGTCATTCTTCTCGAACAGCGTCACGCTATGTCCGGCGCGCGCGAGCTGCTGCGCGCAGGCCATGCCTGCCGGGCCAGAACCGACAACGGCGATGGACTTGCCCGTCTTGCGCGCGGGGACTTGCGGCTGAATCCAGCCTTCTTGCCAGCCGCGATCGACGATGGCACATTCGATCGACTTGATGGTGACCGGCGAATCATCGATATTGAGCGTGCAGCTTGCCTCGCATGGGGCAGGGCAGATACGGCCGGTGAATTCGGGGAAGTTATTGGTCGAATGCAGCACTTCCAGCGCATTCTGCCAATCGCCTTCGTAAACCAGATGGTTCCAGTCGGGGATGATGTTGTTCACCGGGCAGCCATTGTGACAATAGGGAATGCCGCAGTTCATGCAGCGTGATGCCTGCGCCTTCAGCTTTTCCTCGGGCAGCGGCACGACAAATTCCTTGTAGTGCTTCAACCGCTCCTTGGCGTCTGAATAAGTCCGGTCTTGCCGGTCGATTTCGAGAAAGCCTGTTGCCTTACCCACTATATTGCTCCGTAATCTTATTCAGCCGCGACATGGGCAGCGGCAAGGCGTTCAGCCTCCAACTGCTTCAGCGCGCGCTTGTAATCCTTTGGCATCACCTTGACGAACTTGCCCAAGGCATTGGGCCAATCGTCAAGGATCGCGCGGGCGCGCTTGCTGCCGGTGTAGAGATGGTGGCGTTCGAGCAGGATGCGCAGGCGATCCGCCGAATGATAGAGCATGTCGCCCATGCCAAAATCATGCACGTTCGAAGCGCGCTGCGTCGGCGCGCCGGTGCTGTTCTCGGCTTCGGGGCCATCGGCCTCGATCGCTTCGACATCGACCATCGCCATGTTGCAACGCTCGCGGAAGCGGCCATCCTCGTCATAGACATAGGCTACCCCGCCCGACATGCCCGCCGCGAAGTTGCGTCCGGTCTTGCCAAGCACGGCAACCACCCCGCCGGTCATATATTCGCAGCCATGGTCGCCAGTGCCTTCGACCACCGCGAGCGCGCCCGAATTGCGGACGGCAAAGCGTTCGCCAGCTACACCGCTGAAATAGGCTTCACCGGCAATCGCGCCATAAAGAACGGTGTTGCCGACGATGATATTCTCGGTCGGCTCGCGGTTAACATGGCTGGGCTGCTTCACGATCACACGCCCGCCCGACAGGCCTTTGCCGACATAGTCATTGGCGTCGCCGGTCAATTCGAGCGTGATGCCATGCGCAAGGAAGGCGCCAAAGCTCTGCCCTGCAACACCAGTAAAGGCGATCTGGATGGTGTTTTCAGGCAGGCCTGCATGGCCATATTTTTTGGCCACTTCGCCAGAGAGCATCGCGCCGACGGTGCGGTTGAGGCTCTTCACCTCGCGTTCGATGCGAACAGCCTCGCCCTTTTCGATTGCGGGTGCGGCGGCAGCGATCAGATCGCGGTCGAGCGCTTTGTCGAGGCCATGATCCTGCGTTTCGGATTGGTGGAGCGCGGCACCCTTTGTGTCGACGACGTGCAGCAGGCGGGACAGGTCAACGCCCTGAGCCTTCCAGTGATGGATCGCCTTCTTCATGTCGATGCGGTCAACGCGGCCGACCATCTCGTCGATGGTGCGGAAGCCCATTTCGGCCATGATCGCGCGCAGTTCTTCGGCGACGAAGAAGAAATAGTTGATCACATGCTCTGGCTGACCGGTGAAGCGCTTGCGCAGCACAGGGTCTTGCGTGGCAACGCCGACGGGGCAGGTGTTCAGATGGCATTTGCGCATCATGATGCAGCCTGCGGCAATCAGCGGAGCAGTTGCAAAGCCAAACTCGTCCGCGCCAAGCAATGCGCCAATTGCGACGTCGCGACCGGTGCGAAGCCCGCCATCAACCTGCACCGCTATGCGGCTACGCAGATTGTTGAGCAGCAAGGTCTGCTGGGTTTCGGCAAGACCGATTTCCCAAGGTGAACCGGCATGGGTGAGCGAGGTGAGCGGCGACGCGCCTGTGCCGCCTTCATAACCCGAAATCGTCACATGGTCGGCGCGTGCTTTCGATACGCCTGCGGCAACCGTGCCGACGCCGACTTCGGAAACCAGCTTCACCGAAATGCGTGCGCCGGTGTTGACGTTTTTGAGGTCGTGGATCAGCTGCGCCAGATCCTCGATCGAATAAATGTCGTGATGCGGCGGCGGCGAAATCAGGCCGACGCCCGGGGTCGAATGGCGGGTGGCGCCGATGGTCTTGTCGACCTTGTCGCCCGGCAACTGGCCGCCTTCACCAGGTTTTGCACCTTGCGCCATCTTGATCTGGATATCGTCGGCATTGACCAGATATTCGGCGGTCACGCCAAATCGGCCCGAGGCGACCTGCTTGATTGCCGAACGCATCGATGAACCATCGGGCAACGGCTTGAACCGCTTGGGGTCTTCGCCACCTTCGCCGGTGTTCGATTTGCCGCCGATGCGGTTCATCGCCAAAGCCAGCGTGGTGTGCGCTTCCCAACTGATCGAGCCATAGCTCATCGCGCCGGTGGCGAAGCGTTTGACGATTTCGGACGCGGGTTCGACTTCGCTTATGTCCAGCGGTTTGTCCGCCGGTTTCAGGTCCATCAATCCGCGAATGGTCAGCAGGCGCTCGCTCTGTTCGTTGATCGAACGGGCGAACTCTTCATATTCCTTGGGATTGTTCCCGCGCACGGCATGCTGCAGTTTGGAAACGCTGTTCGGTGTCCAGGCATGGTCTTCGCCGCGGATGCGGTATCCATAAATGCCGCCGACATCGAGCATGTTGCGATAGATCGGGTTGTCGCCATAGGCCGTTGCATGGCGGCGGACGGTTTCCTCCGCGACCTGCGCAAGGCCGACACCTTCGATGGTCGTCGCAGTGCCGGTGAAATATTTGCCGATAAACTCAGATGACAGGCCGACCGCGTCGAAAATCTGCGCACCGCAATAGGACTGGTAAGTCGAAATGCCCATCTTGGACATGACCTTGAGGACGCCCTTGCCGACCGCCTTGATGTAGTTTTTCTGCACATCATAAGTCGACAGCGACAGCCCCTGGCGCACGCGGATTTCCTCCAGCGTTTCAAAGGCAACATAGGGGTTGATCGCTTCGGCGCCATAGCCTGCTAGCACGCAGAAATGGTGCACTTCGCGCGCTTCGCCGGTCTCGACGACAAGCCCGGTCTGCATGCGCAGGCCCTGCCGGACAAGATGATGGTGCACGGCTGCGGTCGCCAGCAAGGCGGGCATGGCAATCCGGTCCGGGCCTTGGGCGCGGTCCGAAAGGATCAGGATGTTCTTGTCCTGCAGCACTGCCTCGGTCGCCGCCCAGCACATTTCCTTGATCGCCATCTCAAGACCAGCAGCGCCGCTCGCGGCATCCCAGGTGATGTCGATGGTTTCGGCGCGGAACGCGGCGTCGAGTGCCTGTTCGACCGAACGGATCTTGGCGAGATCGGCGTTGGTGAGGATCGGTTGGTCAACCTCAAGCCGCTTGTGCGTACCTGCATCATGGCCAAGCAGGTTGGGGCGCGGACCGATCATGCTGACCAGGCTCATCACCAGTTCTTCGCGGATCGGATCGATCGGCGGGTTGGTGACCTGCGCGAAATTCTGCTTGAAATAATCGTAAAGCAGGCGCGGCTTGTTCGAGAGAACAGCGATGGGCGTATCGGTGCCCATCGATCCCAGCGGATCATCGCCATTGGTTGCCATCGGCTCGAGGAACTTGCTGATATCCTCTTGCGTGTAGCCAAAGGCCTGCTGGCGATCGAGCAATGCGCTGTGATCGTTGGCGAGCGCGCCGTCTGCGACTTCGACCTCGTCGAGGTCTTTCAGCTTATACTGCGCGGATTCGAGCCACTTGGCATAAGGTTCCTTGGTCGCAAGCTGCGCCTTGATTTCCTCATCCTCGATGATGCGGCCCTGCTCCATATCGATGAGCAGCATTTTGCCCGGTTGGAGCCGCCATTTGCGGATGATATTGTCTTCCTTGATCGGTAAAACGCCGCTTTCCGAAGCCATGATGACATGATCGTCATCGGTGACGCAGAATCGGGCTGGGCGCAGGCCGTTGCGGTCCAGCGTCGCGCCGATCTGGCGACCATCGGTGAAGGCCACGGCAGCGGGGCCATCCCAAGGTTCCATTAGTGCGGCATGATATTCGTAAAAGGCGCGGCGATCGGCATCCATCATCGGATTGCCTGCCCATGCCTCAGGGATCAGCATCATCACCGCATGGGCAAGGCTGTATCCGCCTGCGAGAAGCAGTTCGAGTGCATTGTCGAGGCACGCTGTGTCTGACTGGCCATGCGGAATGATCGGCCACATCTTGTCGAGATCGGGGCCCATCAGGTCCGATTCCATCGTGCGACGGCGCGCATTCATCCAGTTCACATTGCCGCGAACCGTGTTGATTTCGCCATTATGCGCGACAAAGCGATAGGGGTGCGCCAGCTTCCAGCTCGGGAAGGTGTTGGTCGAAAAGCGCTGGTGGACGAGTGCGAGGGCCGACTGGCAGAGCGGATTGCGCAGATCGTCATAGAAACTGCCAACCTGTCCGGCGAGGAGCAGTCCCTTATAGACCACCGTACGCGTCGACATTGAGGGGATGTAGAAGCTGCCGAGACCCGGCAGCCCGTGCTTTTCCTCCAGTGCGAAGAGCGGGTTTTGCGCCTGTTTGCGGATAGCGAGCAGCTTGCGCTCGAACGCATCCTGATCGGCACAATTCTCGCCACGCCCGATGAAGAGTTGGCGGATCACCGGCATCTGTTCGATCACTGCCTTACCGAGGCCATCGAGCGTGGTCGGCACGTCGCGCCAGCCGAGGATCGTCTGGCCTTCCTTGACGATGAAGCTCTCGAAATTCTTGATGCCAAATTCGCGTGCCGCTTCGTTCTGCGGCAGGAAGCACATGACGACGGCATAATCGCCCGGCTGCGGCAGGTTCACGCCCGCACCCTTCGCCCAGTCACGATAGAGCGCATCGGGGATCTGGATCAATATGCCCGCGCCATCGCCCAGCAGCGGATCAGCGCCCACGGCACCACGATGATCGAGGTTGACGAGGATCTGTAAGCCGCGCTCGATGGTTGCGTGGGTCTTGACGCCTTTTATGTTCGCGATGAAGCCGACGCCGCACGCATCATGCTCGTTGCGTGGGTCATAAAGTCCCTGTGCCGGAGGAAATCCCATGGCGTACCCTTGTTATCCGAATCTGGTGAAATTTGATTCGCGGTAGCGGGATGTTTGCGTAATTAAAAGTCCTCTTGCGACGGTTGCGACAAGGAAACTTGCGGGGGTGTCAAGATTGCGTTTCCGTCGATCTCTCTTTCAACCACGTAAAGCGCCAAGGACCGCCGGCGTTGATTCTGAGAGCTTGAACTACTGTATGTCCCGCTTTAGTCTTTCGCAGGAATTGCCAGAGGGGCGGGACAGCGAATGCAAACGGACGATGTCGGCAACTCGGGATTGATGGCGCCCAAAGTTTCGCTCGACATCGGCATTACCGGCCATCGCAGCCATCATCCTGTTTTTTCAGCGAATAGCTCGGCGATAGGGCAAAGTCTGGTTGAGTTGGTTGCGTTTCTCGATGTGACAGCTCGCCAAGCAACAGGGGCATCTGACAGTCCAGTTCCTCTGGTAAGGCTGCATTCGTTACTTGCTTATGGTGCCGACCTGATGGCGGTAAAGACCGCGACTGCGATCGGCTGGCCAGTGATCGCCCCGCTGCCTTTCGGGAGGGTACTTAATCTGGCCGTCAACGCGCAGCCGACTCGCCTGAATGATATGCGAGCCTTGCTGAATGGGCAGGATCCCGCTGATCAACTAACGTCCCAGCGAGCTGCGGAAATCCGTTCGACTGAATATGAGGTCAGCCTGTTCGAGCTGGCTGAACAGGATGACGTGGTCGAGGCGCTATTTTCGGCCCATCTCGCCAATCCGGATGACAGCGCGGCCCAACAGGCGTTTTTTGCGCTCTGCTCAGATCGCGCAGCGATGGCCGCGAGAGTGATGATCGAGCAGTCCGACATCGTCATAGGGATATGGGACGGCACAACGCACGGATCGATTGGCGGGACCCGACACACCATCGAAGCCGCACTCGATCAGGGCGTGCCGGTGATCTGGATCGATGCGCGCGATCCGCATGGCTGGCATTTGCTGCAAGCCAAGGAGGAACTTGCCGCACTCACCGGCCAAGTAGCCGGTGTGCGGGATGAAGCGGGCATAGTCGCTTCGATACGCGTTGCGCTTTGCCCGTCGGGTGATGACTGGAAAAGTATCCGCCGCCATGAGAAATGGCGCGACAAGAGTAATCCGCTTTTGCATGCCTATCGCAGGATTGAGGCTGTGTTCGGCGATCCCGGCAACCGTCCGCTTCGCAACCTAACCCAGCGATATGAGGAGCCAGGCGCCATAGCAGACGGAAGTGGAGCGCCAATTCTGGCTGCGGCGGGCAAACTTGATGGTATCGATCCTGCTATGCCTGTACGTATTGCAGACGAAGTGATGCGTCCCTTTGCCTGGGCTGATGGCGTCTCAACCTGGCTATCCGACGCCTATCGCGGCAGCATGGTCGCCAGTTTCTTTTTATCCGCCTTCGCAATTGTCGGAGGGATTGCCTATCTTCCCTTTGCCAGCATCGAACAGAAATGGTGGTTCGCGGCTTTCGAATTTGTACTGCTGTTCGCCATCATTGGCATCTTCTTCACCGGCAAACGCAAGCGCTGGCATGAACGCTGGTTTGAAATTCGGCGGGTTGCCGAATATTTCCGCCATGCACCAATCCTTTTGCTGGTCGGTGCGGCCCGGCCTATCGGTCGATGGCCGCGCGGGTCCGGGGGAAACTGGCCAGAATGGTATGCGCGTCACGCGCTGCGCAATATCGGCCTGCCGCAGATCAAAGTAACGTCCGCTTTCCTGAAAGGTGCGCTGGCACTGATGCGCGATCATCATGTGGGCCCGCAAAGCGACTATCATCGGGCCAAGGCTGCACGGCTAAAGCGCGCGCAGCACAATCTGGATCGTTTGTCGGAAATATTGTTCCTGTTTGCTGTCGTTTCGGTGGCAATGTATCTGTTGATTGAACTTGGCGCTGCCATTGGATGGCTTCCCCCGGGCTTGCCGCATGATGTTGCCAAGCTATTCACTTTCCTTGGAGTTTTATTCCCGACCATGGGTGGCGCCTTTGCGGGCGTCCATTATTTTGGTGACTTTGAACGCTTCGCTGCCATATCTGAAATCACAGCCGAAAAGCTGGATGACATTGCGAGCCGCATCGCGATTTTGGAGTCGGCACCCGACGGTGAAATCACCTATGCTCGGGTTTCGGGACTTGCCCATGCGATAGACGATATCGTTGTCGACGAAATCGAGAACTGGCAGTCGGTCTTTGCAGGCAAGCGCATTACCGTTCCCGTGTAATATTGATGGATTCTGGCAGGTTCAGGTGACATTGACTCATCGTCCATTTGGGTGCCTAATCGGCGACGCTCGGCAAAGATATGTGGGGAGAGCCTATGTCGTGGCGGTCCGGTTTTTTAATGCTTGTCGCACTTGCAACCGGCGGTATTGCATCAGCCCAAGACAGCGATGCATTTCCGGCCGACGAGCAGGATATCGAGCAACCGCTACCGGACAATGTCGGCGTGGAATATCTCTCGTCGGAGACGCCTGAAACGCCCTGGCTTGAGGAAGATGCGCCAGAGGCCAGCGAACAGGTAGAGGATTGGGAAAGCAGCGAAAGCGGGGAGGAAGTCTTCCGCGAACCCGCGGGCATTCCAGACGTTGAAGCGGTATATTTCGATGCGTCGGAGGGTGATCAACCGGCCGGACCGAGGCGTGGTTCCTTTGGTGGTCATACGGTCAACGACGCGGAAGCACCATGGCAGGCCCAGATATTCTATCCGAAGAACGCACCCGTATATGCCAAGTACCTAGCTAGGGGTGAACAGCTGTGGGCGCTGCAGCATATCTGCGGAGGTGCGCTGATCCATCGCCAGTGGGTATTAACTGCTGCGCATTGTGTCGACCAATCGATGGTGGCCTCAGGACACAGGATCAGGCTGGGTCAGGAAGATATTTCCAAACCCGGGGGATGGACCTACGACATAATCGATATCCGGATCCACAGTCGACCGTCGATCGGAAATGGTCTCAAACCGAATGACATCGCGCTGATCAAAATCGCGCTGGATCCCAGGAATGTTCCGCCACCGTCACAGGTTCGGCCCATCGGCATTTATCGCCGACCAGATGTTGCATTTGGGAATGGGGTATCCGCCTTTGGCTGGGGCAAAACCAGCAATGCCGGCCGAACGAATGCTTTGTTGTTGCGGGTTCCGCTGACAATTCAAAAGCGGCCCGATTGCATGAAGCGGATCGTTGCAACCATTGATCAACGCGTGGTGTGCGCCTCGTCTCCAGCGCGGAAAACCTGCACCAATGATAGCGGCGGGCCGTTGATCAACAAGGCCGGAGAATTGGTCGGAATTGTAAGCGGCGGCGGCACTTCCTGCTCTCCAGATGGCGTACCAACCGTTTTCACCTTCGTTTCCAGCTTCATGCAATGGATTAGACAGGAAACAGGCGGGGCGGTGCGTTAACACCGCCCCGAACGCTATTAGTTGCCCGGACCAACCTTTACGGCACCGGTTTGCTCGCCCGCCGCGGCAGGCGCGGCTGCAGCAGCATCACCAGCAGCCGCTTCACCTTCTTTCGCAGCGTCTGCGGGCGCAGCTGCGGCATCGGCTGCAGGAGCTGCGGCTGCATCGGCAGGTGCCGCAGCTTCTTCGGTTGCCTCGGGTGCGGCGGTTTCTTCTTCCGCTGCAGGCTGGCAAGCAGCCAAAATCATGCTCGACGCAATCATCGTCGAGGCAATTATCAATTTACGCATGGTTTCTCTCCCCTGTTGAATGGGGTTACAATTTACCCGAACCCCATTGCTCTAAGCAACCGAATAAAATCCGGCAGTTTGCGCAATGGGTTGAGCATCGGGTCATAGCGTAGCGCAGTCATTCCGCCATCGCGCAAATCGCGGGCTTTTATAAGTGCTTGCACCGCTTCTGCCGATTTGCCCCATTGTGCCAGAACTTGGGCTTGCTGGTAGAGTGAGACCGTCTCTGTGTCGCTTACGAGCTCCTCCATCGCAGCCGCCGACGCAGCCATATTGCCCAAACGGTGCTGCGCGATAGCGACACCTGCGAGTCTCGACCATTTGTGTGTGTCTGCCTCGAACTCGGTCAGTGCCTCACGGTTCTTACCTTGTGCAAGCAGCGACATACCTATCCGTGAGCGGGTGTCTGCCAGTTCCGGATTGATACGGATTGTTTCCCTGACGGCGGCTATCGCTTCAGGATATCGCTGCGCCGCGAAGTGCACGGTTCCCAATATTCGATGGATGAGCGCGTTCAACGGATCGAGCAGGACCGAGCGGCTGATCGCCGTCATGGCATCGCCGTCACGATCCGTTGCGGCACAATAAACGGCAAAGCGGGCAAGAACCGGGGCATCGCCTTCGCCAAGCTTGTAGGAACGATCGAATGGGGCGCGCGCTGCCTTGATGTCGAAGGTGCCCTGAAACAGGATTAAAGCCAGAGCAGAATGTGCATCGGCGAGGCGAGGTTCGAGTTCGACTGCACGTCTGGCAGAAGCGATCGCGGTATCATAATAAAGCTTTATCTCGGTCGCACTGCCATATTGCCCAGCCACGGCGGCCAGCGAACGCGCCCGTCCGGCATAAGCCGCCGCGAAGCGCGGATCAGCCGCGATGGCCGCCTCAAATTGCGTTACCGCCTCACGTTCCTCCGCTTCATTGCGGGCGTGCGAATAAAGGTCCTTGCCCCGCAGATAGTGGTCGAAGGCCACGACGTTTGAAGTGCCCCCGACCGTCGTGCCGCGCCCGCGCAACTCGGTCGCAAGTTCGGCCGCGATTGCCCCAGCAATTTCACGCTGAACAGCCAGGACATCGTCTAGCGGCCGTTCGAATGTGCGCGAAGGCCTGTTTACACCGGTCTTGCCGTCGATGAGATCGATTGTCACGCGAATGACCCCTTTCGTCACCCGCACTGCGCCATCGATCAATAAAGCAGCCCGCAACTTCCTTGCGAATGCGACAATGTCTTCCTTGCCGCGTTCAAAGGCTTCCGATGATGCCTGGCCAACCACCTGCAATGCGCCATTTTGCGAGAGGGTCGAACGGATCTCTGTTGATAACCCATCGGCCAGATAACCGAATGCCGGATCGCCGCTGATATTGTCGAACTGCAGGATGGCCACACGGTTTGCGTTGGCGGAATCCCCCCCCAGCATACCTGATCGATAGGCAGCAAATCCTGCCGCCAATGCTGCGGTGACTCCAGCTCCGACCATCACATTTCGACGATTGAGCATTTTTTGCCGAGGCATCGAACGGGGCATGGCCGCCTTTGGCCGTTCGCCATGCATTGCGCTGATCGCCTGCAGCATGCGCTGCACCTCGGTATCCTTTGCCGTCAGTTTGGAGTGTGAAAGATCAATCGCCTGAAATTGTCCAAAACCCAATGGAGGAAGCGATCCGTCGAGCGATAGCGGTATCAAAACCCTCCGGTCCCGTCCTCGCGCGGCTTCATCATGGACCCAATGCGATTCGACCGAATTTTGTGACCATAAAACGACAACCGCCCGAGCCCGTTCAAGCGCTTCGGTAGTGGTACGCGTAAAGCGGTCTCCGCCTTCGATCAGGCCATCCCACCAGACCGAAAAGCCCGCCGATTCGATCAGCTTGATGATCTGTCGGGCTTTGGCCTGATCCGTCCGGGCGTAACTGAAAAAAACGGACCCAGGGCTTGCACCGGGATCGGCATTTTCCGGGTCGTTAGCGGTCAATTTTCAGCGCCCCTTCCCGTCCGAAAGGGCTGGCCACCAATGCAGCCCTGTCAGCCGATATTTGTCCCATTGTTTACCAATGGTTGCAACCGGTTTCTGCGCTGCTAGCAGCCAACAATTGGTCGGCTGACAAGGTATCGGCAGGACCTGCAGTTCAGCTCTGCGCGGCCTTCCAGTCGCGCCTGATCTTTTTGGCGAGGCTCCATTTGTGCACCTCGGTGGGGCCGTCATAGATGCGAAACGCGCGGACTTCGCGGAAGATCTGTTCGACGATCGTTGCGTCGGTAACGCCCGTCCCGCCCATAACCTGCACACAACGATCGGCGATACGCATGAGTGCTTCTGACACGGCAACCTTGGTCATCGAACTTTCGACCGTGCCGAGCGATCCTGTGTCGAGCACAGATGCACACCAATCAATCATCAACTGCGCCTGCTTCAGGTCGATCAGGTTTTCGGCCAACATGAAGCCGACGCCTTCATGGTCGATCAGCGGTTTGCCGAACGCTTCACGTCGGTTGGCATAGTCGCTGGCGATCTCATGCGCGCGTTCACAGCAGCCATGCCAGCGCATGCAATGCGACAGGCGGGCAGGCGAAAGGCGGATCTGCGCATATTTGAAGCCTTCACCGGCAACGCCGAGCATCTGGTCTGCGGGCACGCGCAGATTGTCGATGGTGACGGTGGCATGTCCGCCGGGCATCGAGCTGTCGATAGTGTTCGGGACATGTTCGATGCGGATGGCGGGGTCGGGAAGGTCAACGAGGAACATGCACGCGCCCTCATCGGCCTTCGCCATGACGATACCGACACTTGCCCCTTCCGCCCCCGTGATAAATGCCTTGCGCCCGTTGATCACCCAATGATTGCCATCGAGCTTGCAGGTCGTTTTCATCATCGACGGGTCTGAGCCAGCGCCATTTTCTCCCGCAGGCTCGGTCATGAAAAAGGCCGATCGTGCACGCCCTTCGACCAGCGGCTTGAGGAAGCGTTGCTTCATCTCTGGGCTGCCGACATGGCCGATCAGGTACATATTGCCCTCGTCGGGTGCCATCGTGTTTACCGCGAGTGGCCCGAGTGGCGATAGCCCGGACTTCTGCAGCACATAGGCTGTTTCAAGCTGCGTTAGATGCGAACCGTCGGCAAGGATGTGCGGCGTCAGGACGCCAGCTGCGCGTGCTTTGTCGCGCATCTCATACACCAGCTCGTCCAGCGGTGCGCCATGATGGTCGCGGCGGGGATCCTTCTCATAAGGGATGACGACATCGCGCACGAAGCGTTCAACATTTGCGCCGATTTCCAATGCGCGGTCAGATAATTTTTCAGCCACTTATGGCCCTCCATAGGATGTTTTTCTGGATTTCGGTTGAGCCGCCATAGATGGTCTGGGCCCGTTCGAAAAAGTAGGATTGTGGCGCGATTGCGCAGGCCGGCGGCACGAGGGGGGCAATCTTGTCCCAATCCGCCAGCGAACGGTCGGGCATTGCGGCCCGGGCGGGTCCCGCAATATCGACTGCAAGTGCTGTGATCGCCTGTGCGCATTCGGTGCAGGCGATTTTCAGGAAGGCCGCCGTCGACATCTCCATATCGGTGTCGAGGACGCGCAATATTGCGGTTTCGATGACGTCGAGCTTGGCCTCGATGCTCGCCAGCTTGTGGACAAGCGCTGCCTTTTCGCCGCACTCATTCCATTGCGCCAGACGCGCGCGCAGCCGTTCGATATCGCGCCGTTTGGCACCGATATGGGCATAGGAAAGCCGCTCATTCTTCAGCAGGACATTGGCATAATACCAACCTTTGCCTTCATCGCCGATGCGAAATTCGGCAGGCACGCGGACATTATCGAACTCGACGCGGTTGAGTTCGGCCGATCCATCAATCAGCGGGATGGGATGCACCGTAACTCCAGGCTGGTCCATCGGTACGCAGATCATCGAAATGCCATCCTGCTTGCGCGCTTCTTTGGATGTACGCGCGAGGCAGAAAATCCAGTTTGCCCAATGCGCGCCGGAGGTCCAGATTTTGGCGCCGTTGATGATATAGTCATCGCCGTCGCGCACCGCAGACAGCCGCAGACTGGCAAGGTCAGACCCCGATTCCGGTTCCGAATAACCCTGCGCCCAGAAGTCCCGCGATTCGAGAATGCCAGATAGCCAGCGCGCCTTTTGCTCAGGTGTTCCGAAGGCGCACACTATGGGCCCGATATAGATTACCGACATCGGGATGATCGGCGCCGCACCCGCAAGGTCGAGTTCCTGATCGAAGATATAGCGCTCGACTGCGGACCACCCGGTGCCGCCATCCTCTTTCGGCCAGCCCACGCCAAACCAGCCCTTTGCGTTCAGTGCCTGCTGCGAGAGGATCTGGTCTGCCTTCTCCAGCCGTTGCCCACGCGCTATTTTTTCACGGACCGATTGAGGATAGTCCGTCGCAAAAAAATTGCGTACCTCGTCACGAAATTCGGCCAATTGGTCTGGACTGTCGGACAATGCACCTCTCCCATAGGGGCTTGAACTTTATCTAATGCTATTCGATAACTACTTTGAACCACATATCAAGGGATGACGGAAAAAATGCAACTCAAGGCAGATCTTTCAGGCAAACGGGCATTGGTGACAGGCGCATCAAGCGAGGGTTTCGGCGCACATTTTGCACGGGTTCTGGCTGCGAGCAATGCGGAAGTGGTGGTCGCCGCGCGCCGGAGAGAGCCGTTGGAATCGCTGGTCGCTGAAATCCGGAAATCCGGAGGTATGGCTTCAGCCGTTACAATCGACGTTTCGAAATATGCCAGCGTCGAACAGGCAATTGCAGATGCAGGACCTCTCGACATCATCGTCAATAATGCCGGGGTGGAAAAGTCGGGATCGGTTCTGGGGCTGACCGAAGACGATTACGATTATGTCATGGACATCAACCTCAAAGGCGTATGGCAGGTGGCAACAGCCGCCGCCCGGCAAATGCGTGAGCGGGAGCACGGCGGTTCGATCATCAACATTGCCTCGATAACCGGACATCAGGGGATGAAAGGTGCTGCGCCTTACAGCGTTTCCAAGGCGGGGGTGCTGCATATGACACGGCAATTGGCGCAGGAACTGGCGCGCTATGACATCAGGGTGAACTCGATCTCGCCGGGCTATTTTGCGACCGATCTCAACCGCGAGTTCCTGGCATCCGAAGCAGGTGAGGCGATGCGTAAGCGGATTGCGATGCGCCGCTTTGGTGCATTCCCCGATCTGGACGGCGCTTTGCTGTTGCTGGCATCAGATGCATCGCGGTTCATGACCGGCAGCGACATCATAGTCGACGGCGGCCATTTGCTCTATTCGCTGTGAAGCAATGTTGATGTCGCGCAAGTACTATCGGAGGCGCGCGCTCTATACAGGCTGCTGTAGGTAGGCCTGCCTCAACCAACGGTTCGTGGCCGAAGGGCTAGTACAAAACAAAAGCTAATCCGCGATTATGATACCTTCGCGCTGAAGTGCACGACAGGTCCCGGCGGTAAGCTCGAGCATTTCGTGGATGGATTCGCGTATCTGCGGGGACAGTATCAGGCGTCGTGCGGTACGCACCCCGTCCTCCCATTCCAGCAACTTACCGCACAGCAACAGAGAATTGATCCGCCGCCTGACCGTCTCACGAGACAGACCAGTGGCCCGCGCGACGGCGCGTCGGGACACCGGAATTATCCGGTCCTGTTCCACCAGCGCGGTCGAGGCCGCCAACCCCTGTGCGTCCGGCGTCCGGAGCATACGCTGGACGTTGCCCAGCGCGACAGTCAACACGATCAAGACATAATCGTGCCCCAAGTCGAACGCGCGGCGCAGCGTTGCGGCGGTGGCTAGAAACTGGTTCGCTACCAGAAACCCGGAAAGCCGTAGCTTCGCATCGGCAGCATTTGGATCGATCATGAGCATAGCGACACCTTGCATCGACCCGATATGGGTCGGTGTCGGCTAGCAAGTATGGAGCGGGTTTGCCATGCCCTTTGGCACGAAATGCAATCAGGAGGAGACGCGAATGACCTGGACTGAACAGAAGCTTGGCCCGGTTATCGGCAGCGAAGTGACAGGGGTCGACCTCAACAATCTTGATGCGACGCTGATAGATCGATTGCGCGAACGTCTGGCCGAGCGCATGGTTCTGGTTATCCGTGACCAACAACTTGACCGCGATGCGCACAAAGCGGTTGCACGGTTGTTTGGCACCGGAAAGTTGCATCGTCATGCGCTCAATAAGGCGCGCGGCGGTGACGACGAAGAGGTTTATCCCGTGCGTACGACAGGGGAATCTAAAATGACGGCCGGTGAAGGCTGGCACACTGATGTCAGTTGTGATGCTGATCCCATCGCGGCGAGCCTGCTCTACATGCACGAAGCGCCCGCGGGCGGGGGTGGTGACACGGTCTATTCCAGCATGGTCGAGTGCTATGAGCGACTTTCAAAACCGATAAAGGCGTTAGCCGAGGGACTGACGGCGGTACACGATGGTGCCTTTCCCTATCGCCAGATATACGGGCTCGAGCCGGAGCCCGGCCAACACTTCAACCGCACGATCCATCCGGTTGTCATCCGTCATCCGCTGACAGGCAAAAAGCTGTTGTGGGTCAATCGTGGCTTTACCACGCGCATCAATGGTCTGTCGCATGTGGAGAACCGACATATGATGGAATTGTTCTTCCAGCATATTGAATCGACTCTCACCGCCCAATGCCGCGTGCGCTGGGAGGAGCGGACGCTGGTGATTTGGGACAATGTCGCGACCCAGCACCACGCTGTGTGGGATTACTTCCCGAATAGCCGATATGCCGAACGCATTTCAGTAGTCGGTCCGGTTCTCGCGCAAGATTGAGTGTTGGTGGCCGAATGAATCGAAGGCGCCGCTCTAGCTGCAATGCCGATCGGAACTCACCGCAGCTTTGGGTCATCTCCCGGTCAATTTGTACGTGAGTTGTGCGCGACTTCATGCGCGTTCGCTTTTGTCCGAATTCGATGAAACCCGCAGAAAGGCGGGAAAAGGTGGTGCTGCTGGCGAGGATTGAACTCGCGGCCTCTCCCTTACCAAGGGAGTGCTCTACCACTGAGCTACAGCAGCGCCGGAAGAGGCGGCCCTATGCTTAGCGACGCGGCGCTTGTCAAGCCGCTTGCGTGCTTCGTCCGGCTTTGGCATCGGCAAAATATGGAAAAGCAGGATAACAAGTCGCGCGAAGCGAGATTGGCAGAGGCGCTGCGGGCGAATTTGCGACGCAGGAAGGTGCAGGACAGCAGTGTCCGGCGAGAAAAGGGTGAGGAATCTAGCTGTCCGAAATCAGAGGGCTGACTTTCCCGCCCAGAGCCCCGCGTCCGGCCATGGTCGCTTTGGTTAGCGCGGATTTGCCTGCGCGTAACTGGCCCGGGGTTAGACCGGTAAACTGTTTGATCTCGCGCGTCAGATGCGACTGGTCATAAAATGCCAAACCCAGTTCGGTGTCATCCAGACTGTCGCCATGCGCTATGCGGCTTGCCGCCCGCAGCGCCCGGTATTTGCGTGCGAGTTTCTTCGGCGGCATGCCGTAATAGCGTTTGGTCATCCGTTCGAGCTGACGTGGTGACAGGCCGGATTCGGAGATCAAGGAATCAACGTCCGGATCACTGTCATCGACCAGCCAGCGGTCAACGATTGCAGTAAATTCGAACGGCGCGCCATCGACCGCGCGGTAAATTTCTGCAGCCGCCTCGTTGGCCAGTTTGAATTGTTGCACTGGCTCATTCAGAGCAATCAATCGATCGCGCAACTCCATGATGGAATCGCCAAAGACCTGACGCGCATCGAATGCCTTATCGATCCAGTTCGCAGCTTCGGCACCCATCAGTGCGGCCCATCCTGCCGGTAGCATTCCCCAGCCGAAGATGCTGATTGGGCCATCAGATAGCGCTTCGAAAGACTTTGTCGAGGGGCCGATGACAGTGACCGGAAAGGCAGGAACTTCGATATCCGAAAAGCGATATCTTCCCTCGCCGCTGAGGGTGATCCGGAATTGCGCGCGGTCAGCACGCTCGACTTCGCGCAATGCATTACCCGTGTAATCGAAGCGATAAAAAGAAGAGACGAGTTGGCGCAGCGTGTCATCCGGCGCTTCATATTGCAAGTTTATCATTTTCGCGACCAAGGCTCCCTTGGTCATGATGATAGGCAAAAACGCGATAAAAAAAAGGCCTGCCGCAAGGGCAGGCCTCAATAGGTCAAGAACTCGAGTCTTCCGACTTAGAGCCCTTCGGGTCGCAACACACATATGCACCAACTGCGTGACAGTTTCTTGCACGGAATCGTCATTACATCACGTTACGTTTGACATTTGCGGCCAAACTTCAATGAGGGTGCGTCAAAACAAGACGTTATATCGATTGCAAGTTTACATTGCCCACTGCCATAGCGAATCGGTGACCTATCGACTGATCCGTCCCTTGTTGTTCGGCTTAGATGCCGAGTCGGCTCATGGCCTGTCTGTGGCTGCGCTGCGCGCCATGCCCATTGCTGGTTCCTCGGCAAGTAGCCCAATTCTGTCATCAACCCTCGGCGGATTGCATTTTCCGTCCCCTGTAGGGCTGGCACCCGGCTATGATAAAAATGCTGAGATTTTTGCCAAAGCCTATGGTTTGGGTTTTGGCTTTGTCGAAATCGGAACGGTTACGCCGCGTCCACAATCGGGCAATCCACGGCCTCGCTTGTTCCGGCTGGTCGAGGATCGCGCAGTCATCAACCGCATGGGTTTCAACAATGAAGGTATGGAAGCCGCCGCTGTTCGCATCGCGGCTGTTCGACATGATCGGCGATTTGGGCCCCTGGGTATCAACATCGGTGCCAACAAGGACAGCGAGGATCGGACAGCCGATTATGTGACGGCAATGCAGCGGCTGGCGCCACTTGCGGACTATGTGACCGTCAATATCAGTTCGCCCAATACGCCAGGCTTACGGGCGTTGCAGGACAAGGCTGCACTCGATGATTTGTTGCTGCGCGTTCGTGCAGCGGCACCTGATGGCCCTCCGCTGTTCCTGAAAGTTGCACCCGATCTGGAACCGGCGGATATCGATGATATTTCGGCAGTCGCAATCGAACGCGGTATCGATGCCTTGATTGTAAGCAACACGACCATCACGCGCCCACCGCTCCAATCGCGGCATGCGGGTGAAGCGGGAGGGCTGTCAGGCGCTCCTCTCAAGGCATTGGCGCAGCAGCGCCTGATCGACTTCCGTAAGGCGACCGCCGGCAAGGTTCCACTGATTGGCGTGGGCGGTATCGCCTCGGCGGAGGATGCCTATGCGCGCATACGCGCAGGCGCCTCGCTCGTGCAGCTATATAGTGCGCTTGTCTATGAAGGTCCGTTTCTTGCGCGGCGTATTAACAGCGGTTTGGCTACATTGTTGAAGCGCGACGGGTTCGACAATTTTGCGCAGGCAATTGGTGTTGATGTCGATTGAGGCTTTGCCTGACGGATAAGCAGGGTTACGGAATGGGCTTATGAAAAAAATCAGCCTGTTTCTCGTCGCATTTGTTGCGTTCCTTGCCACACCGCTTTCCGCTCAAACGAAGGGTATTGCGAGTTCGGCTGATCCCCGGGCCACTGCAGCCGGAGCTGAAATTCTGGCGAAAGGCGGCTCTGCGGCGGATGCTGCGATGGCGATGATGTTGGCACTGACTGTCGTAGAGCCGCAATCGAGCGGCATCGGCGGCGGCGGCTTCCTGGTCCATTACGACGCTAAGTCCTCGACGATCAGCACAATCAATGGCCGCGAAACTGCGCCTGCAGCGGCTACACCTCAACGCTTTACCGATGCCGATGGCAAACCGCTGCCCTTCTTGCAGGCTTTTCCGGGCGGCAAGTCTGTGGGCGTTCCCGGCAACATCCGGTTGATGGCAGAGGCGCACCGCAAATGGGGTAAGCTCAAATGGGCAGATATATTCAAGCCTGCGATCCGGCTTGCCGATAAAGGCTTTGTCGTGAACCAGACGCTCGAATCGCGTCTGGCAATGATCGAGCGTTTGTGGCCGAAATTCGAGACGGCAAAGTCGATTTACTGGATTGATGGTAAACCTGCCAAGGCGGGTATGACACTGCGCAATCCCCAATTGGCCAAAACGCTGAAGCTGATTGCGAAAAAGGGCCCTGAAGCCTTTTATACGGGAGCGATCGCGAACAGCATTGTCGACAGCGTCATCAAAAGCCCGGTGGCCCCCGGTGACATGACGCTAGCCGATCTCGCCGCCTATAAGGCAGTTGAGCAAAATGCCGTCTGTGCCCCGTATCGCGTTTATGTCATCTGCGGTATGGCTCCCCCCTCGTCGGGCGCGACCACAGTGTTGCAGATCCTCGGCTCGCTCGAGCGCTTCGACATGAAGGCGATGGGCAAGGATGACCCGAAGAGCTGGTTTCTAATCGGGCAGGCGATGCAGCTTGCCTATGCAGACCGCGAAAAATATTTGGGTGACGCTTCGTTCGTGCAGGTTCCGGTCGCCGGCCTGATCGACAAAGCCTATCTGGCTGAGCGTTCCGCTCTCATCGATCCAGCCAGGGCGCGTAGCGACTATCCGGCAGGCAACCCTCCCGGCGCGATGCCGCGCACGGCGGCGATTTCGGGTGAAGTTGCGGGAACGACCCACTTTTCCGCTGTCGACGTCAAAGGCAGCATTGCCAACATGACCTCAACCATCGAAGGGCCGTTTGGCAGCCAGTTGATTGCAGGTGGCTTTTTCCTCAACAATGAACTGACCGACTTCACATTTGCGCCCGAAAAGGATGGCGCGCCGGTCGCCAATCGGGTCGAGGGCGGAAAGCGGCCTTTGTCATCAATGGCACCGACCATCGTGTTCGACCGGGAAGGCAAGCCAGTGCTTGCGCTCGGGTCTGCGGGCGGCAAACGTATAATCATGCACGTCACCAAGACCTTGATCGGCGTGCTGGATTTCGGTCTGCCGCTCAAAGAGGCGATCGCTTTACCCAACATCTATTTTGGCGGCGGTGCCTTGCTGGTCGAAGAAAAGACCGGGCTTTCCGCAATGGCGCAAAATCTCGCCAATTTTGGACAGCCAGTGAAGCCAGAGGATCTGGGATCCAAGGTGAACGGATTGCAGCTTGTCGACGGTAAATGGACGGGTGCTGCAGATCCGCGCAGCGAAGGCAATGTGATTTCGGTCGACAAGCAGGGGCGGCAGACGGTCATTGATGGCAGCAAGTTGCAAGACGGTGCGCCTGCAGCCAGTGTCGGTTGAACCAACCTTGCCTAGCCCGAAAGGCGGCGCTAGCGTTTGAAAGTCAAATGAGTCCGTAAACGGACCACCCCGGGAGAGTTTTGGTGGCTGACAATTTCAACGATTTTGAATCCATTCCCAATCTGGTGAGCATGTTCCTGTCGCGCGCAGCGTTGCGCGGTGAACGCCCCTTCCTTGGCTATAAGCATGGCGACGAATGGCGGACAATCAGCTGGGCAGAAACAGCGCGCCGCGTTGCAGGGCTTGCCAAAAGCCTGAGGGCAATGGGTCTGAAAAAGGGCGACCGGGTGATGCTGGTGTCCGAAAACCGGCCCGAATGGTGCATCGCCGATCTTGGCATCATGGCGGCGGGTTGCGTCACGGTGCCGACCTACATCACCAATACCGAACGCGATCACCAGCATATCCTCGACAACAGCCAGTCACGCGCGGTGATTGTTTCGACCGCCAAGCTAGCCCAGCATCTGATGTCTGCCGTGGTGCGGTCGTCCGAATGTGAATTTGTGATCGGCATGGAACCGCTCAAGGTCACCCAACGTGGCCAGCAAAAGCATCATGATTGGGCCGATCTGGTGCAGGGCACCGATGCCGATGTTGCGGCACTGACCGAAGAGATGGCGCATGTTGGCCGACGCGAACTTGCCTGCATAATCTATACCAGCGGCACCGGCGGCGCACCGCGTGGGGTAATGCTGCACCATGGTTCGATCATCTGCAATGTCGACGGGGCGGCGCAGGTGCTGCGTGAAGATTTCGGGTTGAACAACGAACGTTTCCTCTCTTTCTTGCCGCTCAGCCACGCCTATGAGCATTCGGGCGGGCAGTTCCTGCCCATCGGGGTCGGCGCGGAAATCTATTATGCCGAAGGTCTGGAAAAGCTGGCGAGCAACATCGAGGAAACCCAGCCGACGATCATGGTCGTCGTCCCCCGCCTGTTTGAGGTGCTGCGTGCGCGCATGATCAAGCAGGTTGAAAAGCAAGGCAAGGTACCGAGCTATTTGCTCGACAAGGCGCTCACCATTGGTGAACGTGACTATAGCGGCAAGAAACGCTTCCGCGATGCGCCGATGCGCGCGATCCTCTCGCGTACATTAAAACCAAAGATTCGGGTGCGTTTTGGCGGGAGAATGAAGGCGATGGTGTCGGGCGGTGCGCCGCTCAACCCCGATATCGGCGTGTTCTTCCAGTCGCTGGGTATCACGCTCTTGCAGGGCTATGGGCAGACCGAGAGCGGTCCGGTCGTGAGCTGCAATCGGCCCAAGACCGGGATCAAGATGGACACCGTTGGCGCACCGCTGAAAGGCGTTGAAGTGAAGATCGCCGAGGATGGCGAAATCCTCGTGCGCGGCGAATTGGTGATGCTCGGCTATTGGAACAATGAGGCCGAAACGGCCCGCGTCATCAAGGACGGTTGGCTGCACACCGGCGACATCGGCCATTTCGATGAAAAAGGCCGGATCAAGATTACCGACCGAAAGAAAGATATCATCGTCAATGACAAGGGCGACAATGTCGCTCCGCAAAAGGTGGAAGGCATGCTCACGTTGCAGCCCGAAATATTGCAGGCGATGGTTTCGGGAGACAAGCGACCCTATATTGTCGGCCTGATCGTTCCCGATCCCGAATGGGCGCTCGACTGGGCCCGGGGGCAGGGGATGAAATATGATTTTGCCGAACTTCAGGACAATCCCCAATTCCGTGCGGCAGTGCGGGCAGCCGTAGACCGGGTGAACAAGGACCTGTCGGTAACCGAAAAGGTCCGTCAGTTCGAATTTGCCGATGAACCTTTCACCATCGAAAATGGCGAAATGACACCGAGCATGAAGATCCGGCGTCACATGATCCGCGAGCGTTACAAGGATCGTGTCGACGGGATGTATAAGGGTTAGCCCTCAGACTTCCGGCAGGCTCCAGTCGATTGGAGGAAGACCCTTGCTGTCAAGGAAGGCATTGCACTTCGAGAAGTGTCGGCAGCCGAGGAAGCCATTATGCGCCGACAAGGGTGAGGGGTGTGCCGCCTTCAGCACGAGATGCTTCAAGGTATCGACAAAGGCCGCCTTTTTCTGGGCGTAAGCGCCCCAGAGCAGAAATACGACCGGTTCCTCCTTGGCATTGACCAGCCGGATAACCGCATCGGTGAAGCGTTCCCAGCCCTTGCCTTGGTGTGAGGCCGCTTTGGCCATTTCAACGGTGAGCACGCTGTTGAGCAACAACACGCCTTGCTGTGCCCAATGCTCAAGAAAGCCGTGGCGCGGGCGTTCGATGCCTAGGTCTGATTGCATTTCCTTGTAGATATTCACAAGACTGGGAGGAGGGGGAACGCCGGGCTTTACGCTGAAGCACAGCCCATGCGCCTGCCCCGGACCGTGATAGGGATCCTGCCCCAAGATCACCACGCGAACCTTGTCCAATGGCGTCAGGTCCATTGCGCGGAACCATTCGGCGCCCTTCGGAAAAATCCGTTTCCCCGCAGCTTTTTCGGCCACCAGGAAGGAACGCAATTGCGCCATATAGTCCGCGTCGAACTCGGGCCGAAGCGGCGCCTTCCAGCTCTCGTGCAGGGCTATGCTGTCGCTCATTCGGAGGTCGAATCAGCCTTAGCCAGTGCCGCTGTCCAGGCTTCGGTTTCCTTTTTGCTGGCAGGGCCCAGCAACTCCATCGCGTGGCGCAGGCGTTCGCGGAGGATGTCGCGGCCGAGATGGGTGATCGCGTCAAACAGCGGAACGCCCTGCGGTGCGCCCAGCACTGCAAGATAGAAGGCGCGGATCATGTCTTTCAGTTTGATCTCGAGCGCGGCCGCCGTCTTGCGCAGCGCAGCATCGACACCTTCCTTGTTCCACTCGATCAACGCGTCAAACTGCTGCAGCGCTAGCGTATACGCGGCACGCTGCTGGTCGGTTTCAATCTTCACGCCGTCGCGCAGTTTCTCGGCGGTCAGGCTCTCGATGCGGTTCATGAAGAAGGGCGCAACCAGCGCGCCCAGATCACCCAGCTTGACGATCCGGCTTTGCGCCATTTCGGCGATCGGCAGCAGATATTCGTCATTGAGCGCCCATTTGCGCACTTCGCCAAGAAATTGCTCGGTGGTCAGCTCCTCGCGCATGTAGCGGCCGTTCAGCCAATCCAGCTTGGAAGTGTCGAACACCGGCCCGCCGAGCGAGATGTTCGCGACATCAAAGCCGTCGATCAGCTCCTGCAGCGAGGTCTTCTCGTCCTCCTCGCTCGCGCTCTTGATGAAGAGGCCGAGGAAATTCTGCATCGCGGCGGGCAGATATCCGGCACGCTGGTAATAGAGGATGCTCGTCGGGTTCTTGCGCTTCGACAGCTTCGACCGGTCGGCATTGCGCAAAAGCGGCAGGTGGGTCAGCACCGGTGGCTCCCAACCGAAATATTGATAGAGCAACAAATGTTTGGGTGCAGAACTAATCCACTCCTCGCCGCGCATCACATGGGTGATGCCCATCAGGTGATCGTCGACGACATTGGCGAGGTGATAGGTCGGCAGGCCATCCGATTTCATCAGCACCTGCATATCGACCACCGAATATTCAAACTCGATCGGCCCGCGCAGCGTATCCTGCACCACGCATACGCCCTCGTTAGGGACCATCATGCGCACGACATGGCTCATGCCCTTGGCATCGCGCTCGGCACATTCCGCCTGCGTCAGCTTGGCACAGCGACCATCATATTTGGGCGGTTGCTTCGCAGCCATCTGCTGCGCGCGCATGCTTGCCAGTTCTTCGGGCGTGCAATAGCATTTGAAGGCGTGGCCATCGTTGAGCAGGCGGTTGCAATGCTCGGTATAGATCGCGCTGCGTTCGGACTGGCGATAGGGGCCGTGCGGACCGCCGACATCTGGGCCTTCATCCCAGCTCAAACCCAGCCAACGCAGCGAATCGAGAATTTTCTCTTCGGATTCACGGGTCGAGCGCACCTGATCGGTATCCTCGATGCGCAGCAGGAATTGCCCGCCATGTTTCTTGGCAAAGCAATAGTTGATGAGAGCAATATAGGCGGTGCCGACGTGCGGATCGCCGGTGGGCGAGGGGGCGACACGGGTGCGGACGGGTTTGGTGATTTCTGTCATGCGGCGGGCCTCTACCAAGCTGCAACCATCTTGTCATCTTTGCGGTTCAACGGCAGAGCAACCAAAAGCCAAAGGACAATCAGATGCAAATCAGCCGCCGCAGTTTCAATTTCGGTCTTGGAAGCCTCGCATTCGCAGGAATTGCCGAGCGGGCCTGCGCACAAATCCTGCCTGCAGCGCGTAGCGAAGTGCCGGGCTATGGTGCCTTGGTCCGCGATCCGAACAATCTGATCGACTTGCCCAAGGGCTTTTCCTACCGCGTGATTTCGCGCTTCGGCAACATCATGGACGACGGCTTCCTCGTCCCCAGCGCAGGCGACGGCATGGGCGCGTTTGCGGCCGGGAAGGGCAAGGTTGCGCTCGTTCGCAACCATGAACTCAATATCCGCGACGGGCGCTTCGGGCCGTTCACCGGCAAGGTTTCAGAGGATTTCGCGGCTTATGACCGCGGCAAGGATGGCATGCCTTTGCCAGGCGGAACCACGACACTGATCTACGATCTGAAATCGCAGAAGGTCGAAAAGCAGTGGCTCAGTCTTTCAGGCACGATCCGCAATTGCGCGGGCGGCATCACGCCCTGGGGCAGCTGGCTCACCTGTGAGGAGAACGTGACACGTGCCGGCGAAACGGTCGGTAAGGATCATGGCTATATCTTCGAAGTGCCGTCAAACCATATGGGGCTGGTCGCGCCGGTGCCGCTGAAGGCGATGGGCCGTTTCAACCATGAAGCTGCCTGCGTCGATCCACGCACCGGCATTGTCTATCTGACCGAAGATCGCGACGACAGTTTGCTCTATCGTTTTCTGCCCGATGCAAAAGGTGAGCTCGCCAAGGGTGGGCGGTTGGAAGCACTGGTGCTGGATGGCATAAGCGATAGCCGGAACTGGAGTGAGGCAGCCGTTACACGCGGAAAGGCCTATACTCCGCGATGGATCGCACTCGACAATCCTGAGGCACCCGAAGACGATTTGCGCAAACGCGGTGCGACCAAAGGCGCAACTTTGTTTGCGCGCGGCGAGGGCGTCTGGTGGGGCAGGGATGAGCTCTATTTCGCCTGTACGGATGGTGGTGCCGCCAAATATGGCCAGATCTACCGCCTGAAACCGGGCGTCAACGGCGCGGCAGACCAGCTCGACCTGTTCTACGAATCCACCGACGCCGCCGCCTATAATTATGGCGACAATCTCTGCGTGATGCCGACGGGCCACCTGATGGTCTGCGAAGACCAATATACCGACATTGTCGATAATCATCTGCGCGGCATCACGCCTGCTGGAGAGGCTTATGTCTTTGCCAAAAGCCGGGTGCAGACCGAATTTGCCGGCGCCTGCTTCTCGCCTGACGGCTCAACCTTCTTCGTCAACCTGATGTGGCCGACGATGACACTGGCGATTACGGGGCCGTGGGGGCGGGTGAAGGCCAGCTAAATTGGCTTAGGCCAATTTCCGCGCCCCATGCTTCGCCGTCATCCGGTGCAAGCCGCCGAGGCGCGGGATGCGTTGCTTCACTGTTTCGACAAAGCGCCATTCGCTGGTGGTGCGTTCGGGGGTGAGTTCGATCAGCATGTAGCCGCGACGGCTGCTGTCCATCCATTTCAGGCCCTTGTTGCTGGCCATCACGCCTTTCGCCACGGTCGCCGGGGACGCGCCGGTGAAATAGGTTTCGAAACCGGGTGAGCTGACACTTTGGCCTGCCAGTTCGACGCCTGCCGCCTTGCCATCATGCCGAAGGTCAAAGGCCCATGCATTGTGGCTGTCTCCGGTCAGCACGACAAGGTCGGCCTTGGATTTCTGCGCAGCGGAAAGCGAACGCGCCCGTGCCTCCGGATAACCATCCCACGCATCCAGATTGGCGGGGATTCCGGCCTTGGCGGCCATCGCCCCACGCCGGACGCGCGCCTTGGCGAAATCGGGCGCATCGGGGGCGAGCCAATCGACCGTGGCGTCGGGCTGCAGAATCGTTCCCATGATTGTCTGTTGCGCCCAGATATTCCACTTCGCCTTGCTGTTTTGGAATCCGCTGCTCAGCCAGCCCTCCTGGGCTTGGCCCAGCATCGTGCGATCGGTCGCTTGCCAATCGCCTTGGGTAAAGCCCTTGATCGCCGCCAGCGTCGCGGCCTGATCAGCGCCCTTGGGGATTTGCAGTTCGGCAGGCTTGGACCGCGCGCCGATGCGGCTTTCGGTCATGAAGATTTGGGCGAGGTCGCCGACGCGATAGCCGGTCCAGCGCTCGCCCGCGTCCAGATCGCGCACCGGCATCCATTCGCGATAGGCCTTTTCGGCAGCGGCTTTGCGCGTCTGCCAGTCGCCCTCATTCACCTGATGGTTCTGTGCGCCATCGGCATAGGCATCATTGGCGAATTCATGGTCGTCCCACATGCACAGCATCGGCGCTCGGGCGTGGATTGCTTGCAGATCAGTGTCCGCACGATAGCTGGCATAGCGCAGGCGATAGTCGGCGAGGCTGACAATCTCGTTCGCAGGCTCGATCAGGCGACCGGCGACGGTGTCCTTGGCCGAAGGATAATCGCCGCGCTGATATTCATAGATATAATCGCCGAGGTGGAGCGCGATGTCGAAATCTCCGACTTGGGCTGCATGGGCATAGGCGTTGAACCAGCCAAAGGGCATGTTCGAACAGGAAAAAACTGCCATGCGATACTTGTCGATCCCGCCTTCGGGCAAGGTGCGGGTCTGGCCGATGGGGGAGATGCTGCCGTCGGGGGCGATGAAGCGGTAATAATAGGCCCGGCCCGGTGCCAGCCCGCGCAGGATAGCCTTTGCGGTATAATCGCGGCCCGGTGCTGCAACAGTTTCCGCGCCCGCGATGATCGAACGGAAATCGGGGTTTTCGCTGATCTCTGCGCGCAATTTGGTGTCGGTCAGATCGGAGACGAAGCGCGTCCACAGCAGCACCGAATTTTGCGACGGCTCCCCGCTCGCCACACCGTGGCTAAAGCCTTTGGTGAGCGCCGCTTGCATCGCCGCCAGCGCCCCACCCTGAAGGCCAAGCGCCCCCAGCCCAAACATACCGGTTTTCAAAAGCAGGCGGCGGTCGAAAGGAACGGTCATATGGTTATCCTAAAAAGCCAAGAAACAGCAAAGTCATCGCAAAAAGTGTAAGGATGATGACAACGCTGATGAGGAGCAGCAGCGTGCGGACGATTGCGCCTGCGCGGCTCAGATCATAACTGTAGCGCAGCTGCTTGTAGATATGGACAGGCGGAACGACCGCGAAGAGCAGGAATGCCAGTCCGTTGCCGAATGCGGTCCGGCCCAGCAATGTCACGACGATGAACAACAGCGACATGAAAGCGATCGAATAGGTCGCGAAAACGGCGTGATCGTAAAAGCGGTGGCCGCGCACGCCCAATGTGACCAGCCAGACAAAGGGCACCGATAGCGGGATCAGCAGCCAGGCGAATTTATAGCCGTTCGACTGCAGCTTGTAGAGCGTGAGGCTGGGGTTCGAGATCATCTTGGCCCCGCCCTTGTTGAGCAGGTTATTGAGCCATGCCGATCCAGTCTCGGCCTTGTTGAAGGTCAGGCTGCCTGTCTCTCCGGTCTTGATGCGCGCGCCGACATCGTCATAGATCGGGGCACCCGTGGTCGCATAAGCGAGGCCGTTGCGTTCGGATTTCAGCTGCTTCAGCTGGTTCTCGACCTTTTGCCGTTCGGCCGCAGCGAGGGGCGGCGGGCCTGCCAGCTGCTTTTCGGCTTCGGCAATTTCCTTGTCCAGCCGGGCGGTGCTGACCTTTGCCCAGTTGTTGTTGATATTGGTGCCGCCGCCGCCGGTGAAGCTGAACACCGCGAACATCAGGAAGATGGCAAACAGGAACAGCGCCATCGGCGACACGAATTTGGCGCGCTCGCCATGGACATAGCGGCGGGTGAGCTCACCGGGTTTGAGCAACAGCATCGGCAGCGTGCGCCACAGCTTGCCGTCGAAATGCAGCACCGAGTGCAATATGTCGTGCCAGATCGCCGACAGCGTCCGGTGCACCTGCGCCTTTTGCCCGCACGATGCGCAAAAGGGGCCGTTCAGGGCAGCGCCACAGTTGAGGCAAGTGCCTTCCGAAGTTGCAGCTGCGCTTCCTTGCGATGGTTCCACGGCAGCGCCCAGCAAGGCACCCTCGATAGCCGTTCCGGCTGCGTCCAATTCCCCTGACATAGGCTGGATGTATCATCGCATTCGGGTGCTGGAAAGTCTGACTGTCGGCGCATAGTAATGGCTTGCCTTTTGGAACCATTTCGCCAGTTTGGCGCGAGATGAAATAAGAGGGGATACCATGCCAAGCCTGACCGCGCGCCTTATTGCTTCACTGTTCCGGATGACCGGATCATTGCGCAAGCGCTATTCGGACGGCCCCGATTTCCTGAAATTTATCGAACAAAGCCGCGTGGAACAGCAATATCCCGATGCCAAGATGCGCAAGCGGCTTGATGTGCGCGAAAGCACTTATGAGGGGCGCAAGATCTTCCGCATCGCGCCGCGTGACCGGCCGGTGGCGGGGTATATGCTTTACTGGCATGGCGGTGGCTATGTCTATCCGGCGGTTGATATCCACTGGAAGTTCCTCGCCCATATGGCCGAAAAGCACGGCATCGTCACCACCGCGCCGCTCTATCCGCTGGCACCCGAGGCATCGGCGGAGGAAGCGGTCGAATGGGCGATGAAATTCTACCGCGAGTTTACGCCCGACAGGGCAGGGCCCTTTGTGATGGGCGGGGATTCGGCAGGCGGCGGGCTGTGCGCGGCGGTTGTGCAGGCGGCGCGAGACGAAGGGCGGCTGCTGCCCAAAGGCCTGATCCTGATCTGCCCCTGGCTCGACATTTCGGTTTCGCATCCCGATCAGCCGGCAATCGAACCGCGCGACTGCGTGCTGACCATAAACGGAACCCACGCCGCCGCGAAACTCTATGCTCGAGAGCTGCCGTTCAGCGATCCAAAGGTCAGCCCGCTGTTCGGCAATTGGGAAGGTCTTCCGCCGATGCTGATGTTCGGCGGCGGCGACGACATATTGGTTCCCGATGCACGGGCGTTGAAAGCCAAGCTGCCCTCAATCGACTATGTCGAGGAAGCCGGGATGATGCACGACTGGCCCATCTTCTTCCTGCGCGAAAGCAGGGCTGCACAGGCGCAGATGGCCGAGTTCATAGTGCGAAATAGCGTGTGAGGTAGTGCGCTGTCGCGGCACTCCTTGACGCTTGACCACCCGAGACATTGCCGCTAATGGCCCGCCTTCCCGAAAGCGCGAGGAGTGATTCTCCGCGCCTGAAAGGAAAACCCACATAGGCTGAACATTGTTCGACAGGCCGGGCGGAACAAAGGCTGGAGCCTCCGCCGCCACAACGTCTTGTCGCGCAAAGTAACCAACTTATTTTCAAGGTGAAGATATGCCGACTATTAACCAGCTGGTCCGCAAGGGCCGCGTCCCGCAGAAGGCCAAGTCAAAGGTCCCTGCAATGGATCAGAACCCGCAAAAGCGCGGTGTCTGCACCCGTGTTTATACCACGACTCCGAAAAAGCCAAACTCGGCTCTTCGTAAGGTTGCCAAGATCCGTCTGACCAACCAGCGCGAAGTCATTTCCTACATCCCGGGCGAAGGCCACAACCTCCAGGAGCACAGCGTTGTGCTTATCCGCGGTGGCCGTGTTCGCGACCTTCCCGGTGTCCGTTATCACGTCCTGCGCGGCGTGCTCGACACGCAGGGCGTCAAGGACCGCAAGCAGTCGCGTTCGAAATACGGCGCGAAGCGTCCTAAGTAAGATCGGGAGAATAGAAAATGTCACGTCGTCGTCGTCCCGAAAAGCGCGTCATCCTTCCCGATCCGAAGTTCGGGGATCTGGTGCTTTCGAAATTCATGAACAACCTGATGCTCGATGGTAAGAAATCCGTCGCCGAACGCATCGTCTATGGCGCGCTCGAAACCGTCGAAGCCAAGGCGAAGAAAGATCCGGTGCAGACCTTCCACGATGCGCTGAACAATGTGAAGCCCGGCATCGAAGTCCGTAGCCGCCGTGTCGGTGGTGCGACCTATCAGGTTCCCTGCGAAGTTCGCCCCGAGCGTGCGCAGGCCCTCGCCATCCGTTGGCTGATCTCGGCTGCACGCAACCGCAGCGAAACCACCATGGCTGCCCGTCTTTCGGGTGAGCTTCTGGATGCTGCCAACAACCGTGGCAATGCCGTCAAGAAACGCGAAGACACGCACCGTATGGCAGAAGCCAACCGCGCCTTCGCACACTATCGCTGGTAATTGGCCTAGTCAGTCCACGATAGCGTCACAAACGCACATTAGGGGGCCGGTTTCTGACCGGCCCCCGCAACTATAGGGTCATATGGGCCCTCTCACTGGAGTGAAGACCATGGCACGCAGCCATCCGTTGGAAAAATATCGCAATTTCGGCATCATGGCGCACATCGATGCTGGTAAGACTACGACTACTGAGCGTATCCTGTACTACACCGGCAAGTCCTACAAGATCGGCGAAGTCCATGACGGCGCCGCGACCATGGACTGGATGGAGCAGGAGCAGGAGCGTGGCATCACGATCACTTCGGCAGCAACCACCTGCTTCTGGAACGATCACCGCCTGAACATCATCGACACCCCCGGCCACGTCGACTTCACCATTGAAGTCGAACGTTCGCTGCGCGTGCTCGACGGCGCGGTTGCCGCGTTTGACGGCGTTGCCGGTGTTGAACCGCAGTCCGAAACCGTATGGCGCCAGGCAGACAAATATGGCGTGCCCCGGATGTGCTTCATCAACAAGCTCGACCGTACCGGTGCGAATTTCTATTATTGCGTGCAGACGATCATCGACCGTCTGGGCGCTACCCCGGCTGTGCTGTATCTTCCCATCGGCGCAGAAAGCGATTTCAAGGGTCTGGTCGACCTGGTCGAAAACCGCGGTATCATCTGGAAAGATGAAAGCTTGGGTGCAGAATTCGAATATGTCGAAGTTCCCGCTGACATGGCCGACAAGGCTGCCGAATATCGCGAAAAGCTTATCGAACTTGCCGTTGAGCAGGACGACGCCGCGATGGAAGCCTATCTGGATGGCAACGAGCCCGATGTCGCAACGCTGAAGGCGCTGATCCGCAAGGGTACGCTGAACCAGTCGTTCGTTCCCGTGCTGTGCGGTTCGGCGTTCAAGAACAAGGGCGTGCAGCCGCTGCTCGACGCTGTTGTCGATTATCTGCCTTCGCCGCTCGACATTCCTGACGTGCAGGGTGTGAAGATGGACAGCGATGAAAAGGATAGCCGCAAGGCAGCCGACGATGCGTCCTTCTCGGCTCTGGCATTCAAGGTGATGAACGACCCGTTCGTCGGCTCGCTGACCTTCATCCGCATCTATTCGGGTACGCTCACCAAGGGCACCTATCTGAACTCGGTGAAGGACAAAAAAGAAAAGGTCGGCCGTATGCTCGAAATGCATGCGAACGAGCGTAAGGACATCGATGAAGCCTTTGCCGGCGACATCATCGCGCTCGCCGGCATGAAGGAAACCACCACGGGTGATACGCTGTGCGCCGAACGCGATCCGATCGTGCTCGAACGCATGGAATTCCCCGAGCCGGTTATCGAATTGTCAGTTGAACCCAAGACCAAGGCTGACCAGGAAAAGATGGGCATCGCGCTCAACCGCCTGTCGGCTGAAGATCCCTCGTTCCGCGTTTCGACCGACCATGAATCGGGCCAGACGATCATCAAGGGCATGGGCGAGCTTCACCTCGACATCATCGTCGATCGTATGCGTCGCGAATTCAAGGTTGAGGCCAATGTCGGCGCGCCGCAGGTGGCCTACCGCGAATATCTGGCTCGCGCTGTTGACATCGATTATACCCACAAGAAACAGTCGGGTGGTTCGGGCCAGTTCGGTCGCATCAAGTTCAAGGTAACCCCGGGTGAACGTGGTGCAGGCATCACCTTCACCGATGCGGTCAAGGGCGGTAACATTCCGAAGGAATATATCCCCTCGGTTGAAAAGGGCATGCGCGAAACCGCCGAAAGCGGCTCGCTCATCGGCTTCCCGATCATCGACTTTGACATCGAACTGTATGACGGCGCCTATCACGATGTCGACTCGTCGGCGCTGGCATTTGAAATCGCTGGCCGTGCCGGTATGCGCGAAGCCGCGCAGAAGGCAGGCATCAAGCTTCTCGAACCGATCATGAAGGTCGAAGTCGTGACCCCGGAAGAATATCTGGGCGACGTCATCGGCGACATGAACTCACGTCGTGGCATGATTCAGGGCACTGACACCCGTGGCAATGCGCAGGTTGTCGAAGCCATGGTGCCGCTGGCCAACATGTTCGGCTATGTGAACCAGCTCCGCTCGTTCACGCAGGGACGTGCCAACTACTCGATGCACTTCTCGCATTATGACGAGGTTCCGGCAAACGTCGCAGCCGAAGTCAAAGAGAAGCTTGCCTGATAGGCAAGAACGGACTAAGGGCGGCGCCTGATTCAGCAGGCGTCGTCCCAACTGATCAAAAGACACCTAATCCAGAAGAAGGTTTGAACAATGGCAAAGGCTAAATTTGAGCGGACGAAACCGCACTGCAACATCGGCACCATCGGTCACGTTGACCATGGCAAGACCACTCTGACCGCTGCGATCACCAAGATCATGGCTGAAATCAACGGCGGCGAAGCTGTTGACTTCGCAAACATCGACAAGGCTCCCGAAGAGCGCGAGCGCGGCATCACCATTTCGACCGCACACGTCGAATATGAAACCGCCAACCGTCACTATGCACACGTCGACTGCCCGGGCCACGCTGACTATGTGAAGAACATGATCACCGGTGCTGCCCAGATGGACGGCGCGATCCTCGTTGTGAACTCGGCTGACGGCCCGATGCCGCAGACCCGTGAGCACATCCTGCTCGCCCGTCAGGTTGGCGTTCCCGCGCTGGTCGTTTACATGAACAAGGTTGACCAGGTCGACGACGCCGAAATCCTCGAGCTCGTCGAAATGGAAATCCGCGAACTGCTCAGCAGCTATGGCTTTGACGGCGACAACATCCCCGTCGTCAAGGGTTCGGCACTCGCCGCACTCGAAGGCCGTGACGACGAAATCGGCAAGAACTCGATCATCGCCCTGATGGACGCTGTCGACAGCGCCATTCCGCAGCCCGAGCGTCCGGTTGACAAGCCGTTCCTGATGCCCGTCGAAGACGTGTTCTCGATCTCGGGTCGTGGTACCGTTGTGACCGGCCGCGTCGAAACCGGCATCGTCAAGGTTGGTGAAGAAGTCGAAATCGTCGGCATCAAGGACACCAAGAAGACCACCGTGACCGGCGTTGAAATGTTCCGCAAGCTGCTCGACGAAGGCCGTGCAGGCGACAACATTGGTGCGCTGATCCGTGGCGTTGGCCGTGACGAAGTTGAGCGTGGTCAGGTTCTGGCCAAGCCCGGTTCGGTTACCCCGCACACTGAATTCTCGGCTGAAATCTACGTTCTGTCGAAGGATGAAGGCGGCCGTCACACGCCGTTCTTCGCCAACTATCGTCCGCAGTTCTACTTCCGCACCACCGACGTGACCGGCGAAGTGATCCTTCCCGAAGGCACCGAAATGGTCATGCCGGGCGACAACGTCACGATCGCTGTTAAGCTGATCGCGCCGATCGCTATGGAGCAGGGCCTGCGCTTCGCAATTCGCGAAGGTGGCCGCACCGTTGGTTCTGGGGTTGTCAGCACCATCACGAAGTAATATAGGCCGCGCATCCCGCCCGGATCGCTGATTCGGGCGGGGCGGTTTATTTGAGATTCACAAACAGCTGCCCCGGCTTCCATAAGAGGTTGGGTTGGCTGTTTTCGCTCTTTGATATTGGTAGAAACAGGAATACGGTCCGTCATGGAAACGCAGAATATTCGCATTCGTCTGAAAGCTTTTGACCATCGCGTCCTCGATCAGGCGACAGGTGATATCGCAGAAACAGCTCGCCGCACTGGCGCACTCATCCGTGGCCCTATTCCTCTTCCTACCCGTATCGAAAAGTTCACCGTCAACCGCGGCCCGCACATCGACAAAAAGTCGCGCGAGCAGTTTGAGGTGCGCACATATAAGCGGTTGCTCGACATTGTGCAGCCCACCCCGCAGACCGTCGATGCGCTGATGAAGCTCGACCTTGCTGCTGGTGTCGATGTGCAGATCAAGTTGGCTTAACGCCAGCAAGACACGGAATACCGCCAGACTTTAAGTCTGGGCCGCGTTCCCCGTCTTACCGGATTGTTTGCTGAGGCAAGCACCGGTGCCTAGCCCGGACGGGGCAATGCTAAAAATTTGGGCTGGAATTAGGCGTCACGCCCTCCTGGCAATCGTGCCAGCCGGGCCTCTGACATTGTAGTGGAGTATGGATCATGCGTACTGGCGTGATCGCGAAAAAGATGGGTATGATGCGCCTCTTCAATGAAGATGGCCGTCACGTTCCCGTCACCGTTCTGGCGCTGGAAGGCTGCCAGGTGGTCGGTGCTCGTAGCGAAGACAAGGATGGCTATTTTGCTGTCCGTCTCGGTGCAGGAGCCCGTAAAGCGAAAAATGTAAACAAGCCGCAGCGCGGCGAATTCGCCAAGGCACAGGTCGAGCCCAAGGCTCGCGTTGCTGAATTCCGCGTTGAAAATGCCGACGGCCTGCTGCCGGTCGGCGCAACCATTTCGGCCGAGCATTTCGTTGCTGGCCAGCTGGTGGACATCACCGGTCACACCCAGGGTAAGGGCTTTGCCGGCGCCATGAAGCGCTGGGGCTTCGGCGGTATGCGCGCTACCCACGGTGTTTCGATCTCGCACCGTGCGCACGGTTCGACGGGTAACCGTCAGGATCCGGGCAAGGTGTTCAAGAACAAGAAGATGGCTGGTCATATGGGTGACCGTCAGCGTACGCAGCAGAACCTTGAAGTGGTTCGCACCGACGTCGCGCGCGGCCTGATCTTCGTCAAGGGTTCGGTCCCGGGTGCGAAGAATGCATGGCTGCTCGTCAAGGACGCCGTGAAGGTTGCTGCACCTGAAGGCCTGCCGTTCCCCGGCGCGCTGAAGGGTGACAATGATGTTGCTCCGATTGTCGAGGAAGAAGTCGTCATCGCGACCGAAGTCACCGAAGTCGAAGCTGCCGCTGAAGCACCTGCTGCCGAAGCTGCTGCGCCGGAGGCTCCCGCCGCTGACGAAGCACCTGCGGCTGACTCTGGCGAAGAACAGAAGGAGGGCTAAGCCATGAAGCTCAAGGTTCAAACCCTCGACGCCAAGGCAAAGGGCGACATCGACCTGAACGACGAAGTCTTCGGTCTCGAACCGCGTGCAGACATTCTGCACCGCGTTGTCACCTGGCAGCGTGAAAAGGCCCGCGGTACGGCTCGTCCGACCCGTGAGCGTTCGGATGTTGCCCGCACCGGCAAGAAGTTCGGTCGCCAGAAGGGTGGCGGTACTGCCCGTCACGGTGATCGCGCTGCACCGACCTTTATCGGCGGTGGTAAGGCGCACGGCGCCCGCCTGCGCGACTTCAACCCGTCGCTGAACAAGAAGATCCGCACGCTTGGCCTGAAAATGGCCCTGTCGAGCAAGGCGAAAGCTGGCTCGCTGATCGTTCTTGAAGACCTCGATGTGAAGGAAGGCAAGACAAAGGCGCTTGCCGGCCAGATTGCAAAGCTTGGCTTTGGCAAGACAGCCCTCGTCATCGACGGTGAAGGCGTGAACGACAATTTCCGCAAGGCTTCGGCAAATCTCGTCGGCGTCAATGTGCTCCCCGCTGTGGGCGCCAACGTCTACGACATCCTGAAGCATGACACGCTGGTCTTGACCCGTGCCGCGGTTGAAAAGCTGGAGGCCCGTTTCAATGGCTAAGAAAGAAGCAATCGACGTCCGTCACTATGACGTTATCGTTGCGCCGCACATCACCGAGAAGGCAACTTTGCTTTCGGAAAACAACGCCGTTGTTTTCAAGGTAGCGGGCGATGCCACCAAGCCGCAGATCAAGGCTGCGGTTGAAGCATTGTTCGATGTCAAGGTGAAGGGCGTCAACACGCTTGTCCAAAAGGGCAAGACCAAGCGGTGGAAGGGCAAGCCCTACACCCGCACCGACGTCAAAAAGGCCGTCGTGACCCTGGCTGAAGGCCAGTCGATCGACGTCACCACCGGTATCTAAGGGCAGGAAAATGGCACTCAAGAGCTACAAACCAACCAGCCCGGCGCGTCGCGGCCTCGTGCTCGTCGACCGTTCGAGCCTCTATAAAGGTGGCCCCGTCAAGGCGCTGACCGAAGGCAAGCGCAAGACCGGTGGTCGCAACAACAAGGGCCATGTCACCTCGCGTGGCATCGGCGGCGGTCACAAGCAGAAATATCGCATTGTCGACTTCAAGCGTCGCAAATGGGATATGCCTGCAACTGTCGAGCGTCTGGAATATGACCCCAACCGTACAGCTTTCATCGCACTGGTGAAATATTCGGACGGCGAGTTGGCCTATATCCTCGCACCGCAGCGTTTGAACGTAGGCGACACCGTTGTTGCCGGCGAAAAGACCGACGTAAAGCCGGGTAATGCGATGCTTTTGTCGCAGATGCCGGTTGGCACCATCTGCCACAATGTCGAGATGAAGCCGGGCAAGGGCGGTCAGATCGCCCGTTCGGCAGGCACTTATGTGCAGCTCGTCGGACGTGATGGCGGCAAGGTCATCGTTCGCCTGAATTCGGGTGAACAGCGTTACATCCTGGGCAGCTGCATGGGCACGGTTGGCGCGGTTTCAAACCCCGACAACTCGAACACCACGCTCGCCAAGGCTGGTCGCAACCGCTGGAAGGGCATCAAGCCGCTTACCCGCGGTGTTGCGAAGAACCCGGTCGACCACCCGCACGGCGGTGGTGAAGGCCGTACCTCTGGCGGTCGCCATCCGGTGACGCCATGGGGCAAGCCGACCAAGGGTGCACGTACTCGCTCCAACAAGTCGACCGACAAGATGATCATCCGGTCGCGTCATGCGAAGAAGAAGAGGTAAGTCATGGCTCGTTCCGTCTGGAAAGGTCCCTTTGTCGACCTGTATCTGCTGAAAAAAGCAGAAACCGCGCAGGATGCGAACAGCGCAGCGCCGATCAAGACCTGGTCGCGCCGCTCGACGATCCTTCCGCAGTTCGTCGGCCTGACGTTCAACGTCTATAACGGCCACAAGTTCGTCCCTGTGTCGGTCAACGAGGACATGGTCGGGCACAAGCTGGGCGAGTTCGCGCCCACCCGTACCTATCACGGTCACGGCGCAGACAAGAAGGGCAAACGCTAATGGGTAAGCAAGCCGCCCCCCGCCGCGTTGGCGAAAAGGAAGCTTTGGCAGTTGGCACCACCATTCGTGGTTCCGCGCAGAAGCTCAACCTTGTTGCTGCGCTGATCCGTGGCCGCAAGGTCGAAGAAGCGCTCAACATCCTCACCTTCTCGAAGCGTGCAATGGCTGTTGATGCGAAGAAGGTGCTGGCTTCGGCCATCGCCAATGCGGAAAACAACCACAATCTCGACGTCGACAGCCTTGTCGTTGCCGAGGCAAGTGTCGGCAAGGCGCTGACCATGAAGCGTTTCCACGCTCGTGGCCGCGGCAAGTCGACCCGCATCCTGAAACCGTTCAGCCGCCTGCGCATCGTCGTTCGCGAACAGGAAGAAGAGGCTTAATCATGGGTCAGAAGAGCAATCCGATCGGCCTCCGCCTGCAGATCAACCGCACGTGGGACAGCCGCTGGTACGCCGAAGGTGCGGACTATGGCCGCATGCTGCTGGAAGATATCAACATCCGCAAGTTCATCATGAAGACGCTGCCCCAGGCTGCGATCTCCAAGGTGGTGATCGAGCGTCCGGCGAAGCTGTGCCGCGTTTCGATCTATGCGGCGCGCCCCGGCGTGATCATCGGCAAAAAGGGTGCCGACATCGAGAAGCTGAAAAAGGCCATTGGTAAGTACACCGATGCCGACGTCAGCCTCAACATCGTCGAAATCCGCAAGCCTGAAATCGACGCCAAGCTCGTCGCTCAGGGTGTTGCTGATCAGCTCATCCGTCGTATCGCCTTCCGCCGCGCCATGAAGCGTGCGGTGCAGTCGGCGCTTCGTTTGGGTGCAGAAGGCATCAAGATCACCTGCGGTGGTCGTTTGGGCGGTGCTGAAATTGCGCGCGTCGAATGGTATCGCGAAGGTCGTGTTCCACTGCACACTCTGCGCGCCAATGTCGACTATGCCGAGGCCGAAGCGCTAACCGCTTATGGCATCATCGGTATCAAGGTCTGGATCTTCAAGGGTGAAATCCTTGGTCATGACCCGATGGCGACCGACCGCTTGATGATGGAAGCGCAGACCTCGGGCGTTCGCCCGCAGTCTGATCACCGTCGCTGATAAGGGAATAGGCAAGCATCATGTTGCAACCTAAGAAAACCAAGTTCCGCAAGCAGTTCAAGGGCCGCATCTCTGGCAATGCCAAGGGTGGTACCGATCTGAACTTCGGTTCGTATGGCCTCAAGGCGCTGGAGCCGGAACGCATCACTGCGCGCCAGATCGAAGCGGCCCGTCGTGCGATCACCCGTCACATCAAGCGTCAGGGACGTTTGTGGATCCGAGTGTTCCCGGATGTTCCCGTATCGAAAAAGCCTGCCGAAGTCCGTCAGGGTAAGGGCAAGGGTTCCGTCGAATATTGGGCAGCCAAGGTTAAGCCTGGCCGCATCCTGTTTGAACTCGACGGTGTTCCGGGCCAGATTGCTGCCGTGGCATTCAGCCGCGCGGCGATGAAGCTGCCCATCAAGACCAAGGTTGTTGCCCGTCTTGGCGACACCTCGCATCTGGGAGCCGAAGGATGAGCAAGACTGAAGACCTGCGCGTCAAGACCGACGACCAGCTGGCAGCCCAGCTTGGCGAACTGAAGCGTGAGCAGTTCAATCTGCGCTTCCAGGGCGCTACCGGTCAGCTGGAAAAGCCGGCCCGCATCCGCGAAGTGCGCCGCGATATCGCGCGCATCAAAACCCTGCAGAGCGAGCGTGCAAGCGCCGCGAAGCAATCGGCATAAGGAGCACAACCGATGCCTAAACGTATTCTTACCGGCACCGTGGTGTCCGACAAGAACGACAAGACGGTCGTTGTGCTCGTTGAGCGCAAGGTGAAGCACCCGCTTTACGGCAAGATCATCCGTCGTTCGAAGAAGTATCACGCGCATGATGAAGCCAACACCGCGAAAGCCGGTGAAGTGGTTCGCATCCAGGAATGTGCGCCGATCTCGAAGAACAAGACCTGGACTCTGGTGGAGCGCGTTGGTGCCGCACCCGAGGCTGCAGCCGAACTCGCGGAGGGTTGATCCATGATTCAGATGCAATCCAATCTCGATGTGGCTGACAACAGCGGCGCCAAGCGCGTCCAGTGCATCAAGGTTCTCGGCGGTTCCAAGCGTCGTACCGCTGGCGTTGGCGACATCATCGTGGTGTCGATCAAGGAAGCCCAGCCGCGCGGCAAGGTGAAGAAGGGCGACGTGCACAAGGCCGTCATCGTTCGCACCCGCAAGGACATCCGCCGTCCCGACGGTTCGGTTATCCGTTTCGACTCCAACGCTGCCGTGCTTATCGGTAACAACAAGGAGCCGATCGGCACCCGTATCTTTGGCCCCGTAGTTCGTGAACTGCGTGCCAAGAACCACATGAAAATCATCAGCTTGGCACCGGAGGTGCTGTAATCATGGCTATGGCGAAAATCAAAAAGGGCGACACGGTTGTCGTGCTCGCCGGCAAGGACAAGGGCAAGACTGGTGAAGTCACCCGCGTCGATCCGAAGGCGTCGAAAGTCGTCGTGTCGGGCGTCAATGTTGCCGTGCGTCACCGCAAGCCGAGCCAGGCAAACCCGCAGGGCGGCCTCGACCGTTTCGAAGCCCCGCTGCATATCTCGAACGTTGCGATTGCCGACAAGAATGGCAAGCCGAGCCGCGTTCGCATTGAAACCGGCAAAGACGGCAAGAAGACTCGCGTCGCCGTGAAAACCGGGGAGAAGATCGATGGCTGATCAAAAATACACCCCGCGCATGAAGCAGCGCTATGACGATGCCGTCGTCAAGGCCCCGACCGAAAAGTTCGGCTATACCAACCGCATGGCTGTTCCGAAGATCGAAAAGATCACGCTCAACATGGGCGTCGGCGAAGGCTCGCAAGACAAGAAGAAGGTTACGACCGCTCTTGAGGAAATGAAGCTGATTGCTGGCCAACAGCCGGTTGTCACGCGTGCCCGCAAGTCGATCGCAGGCTTCAAACTGCGCGAAGGCATGCCGATTGGCGTCAAGGTGACGCTGCGCGGTGCCCGCATGTACGAATTTCTGGACCGTCTCGTCACGATCGCAATGCCCCGCATCCGCGACTTCCGTGGCCTGAACCCGAAGAGCTTTGACGGCGCCGGCAACTTTGCCATGGGCCTGAAAGAGCAGATCATCTTCCCGGAAATCAGCTATGATTCGATCGATACCGTTCGCGGTATGGACGTAATCGTAACCACCACCGCAAACAGCGACGATGAGGCCCGTGAGCTTCTTCGCCTGTTTGGTTTCCCCTTCCCGCAAGAACAAGCAGAGGAAAAGGAAGCAGCGTAAAATCGCAGCTCCCGCCCTCTTGTCAGAAAGGACGAGAACTTAAGTCATGGCGAAACTGAGTTCCATTAATAAAAATGAGCGTCGTAAGAAGCTCGTCAAGAAATATGCCGGTCAATATGCTCGGCTGAAGGCAATAGCCAATGACGAGTCGAAGGACGAAAGCGAGCGTCTGATCGCGCGCCTGAAACTGGCCGAGATCCCGCGCAATGGCAACCCGACCCGCGTTCGCAACCGTTGCGAAACCACGGGCCGTCCGCGCGCTTACTACCGCAAATTCCGGCTCTGCCGTATCCAGTTGCGCGATCTGGCCAATAAGGGCCTGATCCCCGGCGTGACGAAATCGAGCTGGTAAGGGATAGAGAAAATGGCATTGACCGATCCTTTGGGTGATATGCTCACCCGCATCCGCAACGGCCAGCGCGCGAAGAAAGACTCTGTGCTTTCGCCCGCGTCGAAGCTGCGTGCCCGCGTCCTCGACGTGCTGCAGCGCGAAGGCTATATCCGTGGTTACAGCGAAGAAGCACTGGGCGCCCACAAGGGCCTGCGCATCGAGCTGAAATATTTCGAAGGCCAGCCTGCGATCCAGCATGTTGCACGCGTTTCGAAGCCCGGCCGCCGCGTCTATTCGGGCAGCACCGAGCTTCCCGTTGTCCGCAATGGCCTTGGCATCACCATCGTTTCCACACCGAAGGGTGTGCTTTCGGACGCCGAAGCACGCGCCCAAAATGTCGGCGGTGAAATCCTGGCGGAGGTGTTCTGATGAGCCGCATTGGTAAGAAACCCGTTGCCATTCCGGCTGGCGTGACCGCCAGCATCGGTGATGGCACCTTGTCAGTGAAGGGCCCGAAGGGCGAACTCACCATGCCGATGAGCGACCTGATTTCCTATGAAATCAAGGACGAAGGCGTGTCAGTTATGCCTGCGAACAAGAGCAAGGAAGCTCGCGCATTCTGGGGTATGCAGCGCACGCTGGTGCAGAACCTGGTCACGGGCGTGACCGATGGTTTCACCAAGGTGCTCGAAATCACCGGCGTTGGCTATCGTGCAACAGCCCAGGGCAAGATCCTGAAGCTGCAACTCGGTTACAGCCATGACGTGAACTTCGACGTTCCGGAAGGCATTGAAATCAAGACCCCGGATAACACCACGGTGGAAATCATCGGGATCGACAAGCAGAAGGTTGGGCAGGTTGCTGCCGAAATCCGTCGCTGGCGCAAGCCGGAACCCTATAAGGGCAAGGGCATCAAGTACCGCGGCGAATATATCTTCCGCAAAGAAGGGAAGAAGAAATAAGCCATGGCTAAACTGTCTCTCTTTGAAAAGCGCCGCCAGCGCGTTCGTTCGAAACTGCGTGCGCAGGTTGCCGGACGTCCCCGTCTTTCGGTGCACCGCACCGGTCGCCACATCTATGCCCAGGTCATCGATGACTCCAAGGGTGTGACCGTGGCTTCGGCTTCGACCAACGACAAGGCGGTCAAGACCAAGAACGGTTCGACCTCTGCTGCCGCCGCCGAAGTCGGTAAGCGCGTTGCAGAAGCTGCGAAGAAGGCTGGCGTGACCAGCGTCGTCTTCGACCGTGGTGGTTTCCTGTTCCATGGCCGCGTCAAGGCGCTGGCCGATGCTGCCCGCGAAGGTGGGCTGGAGTTCTGATGATGGCTGACGAAAACAACACCAACGAAGACGTCGTCGTCGACGCAGCTGCTCCGGAAGCGGTTGAAGCAGAAGGCGGCCGTCGCGGCCGTGGTCGTGGACGTGGCGAAGGTGGCGGCCGTGGCCGTCGCGATGATCGTCGTCCGCGCGAGGAAAAGGAAGATGATGGCACGATCGAAAAGCTCGTCCACATCAACCGCGTTTCGAAAACCGTCAAGGGCGGTAAGCGCTTCGGTTTTGCCGCTCTCGTCGTGGTCGGCGATGGCCAGGGCCGCGTTGGCTTTGGCCATGGCAAGGCGCGCGAAGTGCCGGAAGCCATCAACAAGGCGACCGCTGCTGCGAAAAAGAAAATGATCCGCGTTCCGTTGAAAGATGGTCGCACGCTGCATCATGACGGCACCGGTCGTTTCGGCGCAGGCAATGTCTATGTCCGTTCGGCACCTGCCGGTACCGGTATCATTGCTGGCGGTCCGATGCGCGCCGTGTTCGAAAGCCTTGGTGTTGCCGACGTGGTGACCAAGTCAATCGGCACGTCGAACCCGTATAACATGGTCCGCGCCACTTTTGCGGCCCTGTCCGAACAGACCAGCCCCAAATCGGTGGCGCAGCGTCGTGGCAAGAAAATCGCCGACCTTCTCGGTCGCGGTGGCAGCAAGACTGCCGAAGCCGACGCCGAAGCTATTACGGAGTAATTCGACATGGCGAAAATCAAGATCAAGCAGACCGGTTCGCCGATCCGCCGCCCCGCCGTTCAGCGCAAGACGCTGCAGGGTCTGGGCCTCGACAAGATGCACAAGGTGGTCGAACTTGAAGACACCGCCGAAGTGCGCGGCATGATCCGCTCCGTGCGGCACATGGTCGAAGTAATCGGCTAAAATAATACCCTCTCCCGCTTGCGGGGGAGGGAAAATAGAGACAGTCCCTATTTTCAGGCGCGAAACAAAGCGAAAGCGAGTGCAAGACATGAAACTGAATGACATCCGTGATAATGAAGGCGCACGTCATCGCAAGATGCGCGTTGGCCGTGGTATCGGTTCGGGCAAAGGCAAGACCTCTGGCCGCGGCCAAAAGGGTCAGAAGAGCCGTTCGGGCGTAGCCGTCAAGGGCTTTGAAGGTGGTCAGATGCCCCTTCACATGCGCATTCCGAAGCGTGGCTTCAACAACATCTTCGCCAAGGATTATGCCGAAGTGAATTTGGGCATGATTCAGAAGTTCATCGACGCGAAGAAGCTCGACACCAAGGCTGTCATTGATCAGGCTGCGCTTAAGGCTGCTGGCCTGTCGCGTGGTGGCAAGGACGGCGTCCGTATTCTCGCCAAGGGTACTCTGACTGCGAAGGTCAATCTTTCGGTTGCCGGCGCATCGAAGGCTGCTGTCGAAGCTGTCGAAAAGGCTGGCGGCAAGGTTGAAATCCTGACCGTGAAGCCTGCGGCCGAAAAAGCTGCCGAGAAGAAGGGCAGCGCCAAGAAGGCCAAGTGATTAAAGAGGCATAGTCCTCTTGTGCAATAGACCCCGCGTCCCGATATTGGCTCTGGCCGATATGGGCTGCGGGGTTTGGTGTTTCCGGGCTTCGGAAACATCGACATGTGAATTCGGGGTAGATTGCTCCCGCCGCAACGGCTAGCGCAGCAATCGGGAATCAAGGGAAAGTTATTTCATGGCATCGCGAGCCGACAAAATGGCATCCGGCGTAAATTTTTCGAACTTCGGAAAAGCCACCGATCTTAAGAGCCGCATCTGGTTCACCATCGGTGCGCTGATCGTGTTTCGTCTGTTGAGCTTCGTCCCGCTGCCGGGCGTTGATCCGATCGCACAGGCTGCGCTTTATGCGAACAACGCCGCCGGCGGCGTACTCGATATCTTCAACACTTTCTCGGGCGGTTCGCTTGAGCGCATGAGCCTCATCGCGCTCGGCGTGATGCCCTATATTACTGCGTCGATCGTTGTGCAGTTGGCTGCTTCGCTGTCGCCTACGCTCGCGGCGATCAAGAAAGAAGGCGAAAGCGGGCGCAAGAAGCTCAACCAGTACACGCGTTATGGCACTGTATTGCTGACCGCCGTACAGGGCTATTTCTTGGCCGCTGGCCTTGAATCGTTGTCGGCTGCGAATGGTATCAGCGCGGTTGTTGAACCGGGCCTGATGTTCCGCATCGTTGCAACCATCAGCCTGATTGGTGGTACATTGTTCCTGATGTGGCTGGGCGAACAGATTACCTCGCGGGGTATCGGCAATGGTATTTCGCTGATCATCATGGCGGGTATCGTCGCGCAGATGCCGCGCCTTGTCGCCAATTTGCTTGAAGGCGGACGTACTGGCTCGATCAGTGGGGTGATCGTTGTTGGCTTCATCGCGATGTTCGTTGGCTTGACACTGCTCATCTGCTTCTTTGAACGTGCCCAGCGGCGTGTGTTGGTGCAATATCCCAAGCGGGCAACGCAGCGCGGCATGATGCAGGCGGATCGCAGCCACCTGCCGCTGAAGTTGAACACCGCAGGCGTCATCCCGCCGATCTTTGCATCGTCGCTTCTGCTGCTGCCGGTGACGATCAGCCAGTTGGGCGGTAATCAGGTCGCGGGCGAAAGCGCGAGCGGCGATTTCATCATCCAGTTGCTGCAATGGCTGCAGCATGGCCAGCCCGTCTATCTGCTGCTTTATGGCCTCGGCATTGTCTTCTTCTGCTTCTTCTACACCGCGGTTGTCTTCAACCCCGAAGAAACGGCTGAAAATCTGAAAAAGGCCGGTGGGTTCATTCCTGGCATCCGCCCTGGCAAGAATACGCAGGACTATCTGGATTATGTGCTGACGCGCATCACCGTTTTGGGCGCTGCCTATCTGACTTTGGTCTGTCTGCTTCCTGACTTCATGATGGGGCAGACCGGCCAGACGCAGTTTTTCGTTCTGGGCGGGACCAGCCTGCTGATTCTCGTGAACGTTACGGTTGACACGATCGCACAGATCCAGGGCCATCTGATGGCGCACCAATATGGCGATCTGCTGAAAAAAGCGAAACTCAAGGGCAATCGCGGACGCTGATTCAGCAAGCGCAATGAAAACAAGGGACGGGGCAAAGTGAGCAAAACGCTGAACATCATTCTTCTCGGCCCTCCGGGTGCCGGCAAGGGCACGCAGGCAGGTATTTTGGTCGACACCCGCGCCATGGTGCAGCTGTCGACCGGTGACATGCTCCGGGCTGCGGTCAAGGCTGGAACGCCAACAGGCCTGAAGGCCAAGGCGGTGATGGATGCGGGTGAGCTGGTTTCGGACGAAATCGTCTCTGGTATCATCGGCGACGCGCTTGATAAATTGGCACCCGAAACCGGCGTGATCTTTGACGGTTATCCGCGGACCGATGCGCAAGCGCATTCGCTGGACAGCATTTTGCAAGAGCGCAATCGCACCCTGCACCATGTTATCGAACTTGCGGTCAACGAAGACGCGCTGGTCGAGCGCATCGTCGGTCGTTTCACCTGCGCCAATTGCGGCGAAGGCTATCACGACACGTTCAAGAAGCCTGCCAAAGACGGCGTCTGCGACAAGTGCGGATCGAGCGAATTCAAGCGCCGACCGGATGATAATGAAGAAACCGTCCGCACGCGCATGGCTGAGTATCGCGTCAAGACCGAACCGATACTGCCGATCTACGAAGCCCGTGGGTTGGTTAGCAAGGTCGACGGCATGGCTGATATCGACGACGTAACCAAGGCGATCGCCGCCATATTGGGCTGAGCCCGCATTTCCATCGCAATCTACATTGCCGAGCAGGGGGCTGCACGGCTATCAGGGCGCATGATCAAACCTATTATATCTGGCGCTACCTTGCTGGCGCTTTTCGCGACCCCTGCACAGGCAGAGGTCAAAACCATGACCGAACAGGGCTTTTCGACATTGCATGCTGCCGATGTGTTGGCGAAGCCGGAAGATGTCTGGAAACGCCTACTCGCCCCCAAAGACTGGTGGAACCCGGCGCACAGCTGGTCTGGCAGCACTGAAGGTTTTTACATCGATCCACAAGCCGGCGGCTGTTTCTGCGAACTGTTTCAGGAAAAGGACAAGGACGGCAAAGTCGCCACCAAGGGCAGCGTCGAGCATATGCGCGTCCTGTTCTCGCAACCCGGCAAGGTCCTTAGGATGCGCGGCAGTCTCGGTCCGCTGCAGGCCGAGGCGGCGACAGGAACTTTGACTATTGCCATGGAACCTTTGAAGAGCGGATCCGGAACGCGGGTCAGTTTCTCCTATGTTGTCGGTGGCTATATGCGTTTTAAAACCGCAGACATCGGGCCTGCCGTGGATGCGGTGCTGCGCGAACAGTTTGACCGGATGATCAAGCCGCTTGGTAAGGTTGTCGGCAATGAAACGGGTGAGGCACCGGAAGAAACCAAGAAGGCCGATGCCAAGGCACCTACCAAAGCCGACCCCAAAAAAGCCGGGGAAAAAACTGATCTTGACGCGGCAGTCGATGCTATCGAGCCTGAGCCCAAGCTTGGCAAACCCGAGCAAGTCGAGGCAGACGACGCCGAAAGCGCCGATCAGCCAGAATAATCCCTGATCATGGTCGATCCATCCTCACCGCCCCGCATGCGGCGCAAAAAGCCAGTGCGCGCGAAAGCCGAAATCGGTTGGTGTGAACTGGTCGACCTGCCGGGCCTTGGTCTCTCCGCAATCCATGCCAAGATGGATACAGGGGCCGCCACATCGTCGATCCATGCCACACGGGTGAGGCCATTCGAACGCGAGGGCAGGGAATGGGTTGAATTCTGGTTTCGTCCCTTTCCGGGCGACACACCGCGCCGCTTCGAAGCCCCCTTGGTAGACCGGCGCCAGGTGCGCAGCTCGAACGGGGAAAAGCAGCACCGCTTTGTCATCGAAACGCAAATCTGCCTGGGTAAATTATGTTGGAAATCTGAACTGACACTGGCGAACCGGCGGTCGATGGCCTTTCCCGTCTTGATCGGGCGACGGGCTTTAAGGCGCGGGTTGATGCTGGTGAACAGCGGACGAAAATGGGTGCTGGGAAAGCCCGCACCATTGGAGGAAAAATGAAAATCGCAATGCTCGCGCGCAATGCCGGGCTTTATTCGCACCAACGCCTTGCCGAAGCGGCTCGGGCGCGGGGGCACGACATCGATATATTGAACACGTTGCGGGTGACGATGAACATCACCTCGCACCGGCCCGAAGCCTATTATCAGGGTGAGAAGATCAAGCGCTACGACGCGGTCATCCCGCGTATCGGGGCTTCGGTGACATTTTACGGTCTTGCCGTGTTGCGCCAGTTCGAGATGATGAAGATCTGGTCGCTCAATGAAAGCGTTGCGATCGGCCGGTCGCGCGACAAGCTGCGCAGCCTGCAGATTTTGGCGCGCAAGGGACTCGGACTGCCTGTAACAGCTTTCGCACATGATCCGCGCCAGACCGGTGAAGTTATCCAGATGGTCGGCGGTGCGCCGGTGGTTATCAAACTGCTCGAAGGAACGCAGGGTATCGGGGTGGTATTAGCCGAAACCGAAAACAGCGCACGTTCGGTGATCGAAGCCTTTCGCGGCGCGAATGTGAACATCCTCGTTCAGGAATTCATCAAGGAAGCCAAAGGCGCCGACATTCGCGCCTTTGTTATCGGCAACAAGGTTGTCGCGGCGATGGAACGGCAAGGTGCGGATGATGATTTCCGGTCTAACCTGCATCGCGGCGGGACGGCCAGTGCGATCAAGATTACACCCGAGGAGCGTTCGACCGCTGTCCGCGCCGCGCGGGCGTTGGGCCTTAATGTAGCCGGTGTCGACATGTTGCGGTCGAACCACGGCCCCGTGATCATGGAAGTGAACAGCTCGCCCGGTCTTGAGGGTATCGAAAAGGCAACCAACAAGGATATCGCGACCAAAATAATCCAGTTCATCGAAGATAATGCCGAGGCTGGAAAGACACGGACCAAGGGCACCGGCTGAGTAGTGAAAAGCGCGGTAGCGGGCGGCTTGACACCCTGCCCGACTCACCGTAAAGGGGGTGCATCCGACACACTGGTAAAACCAGCAGCGCTTTTTTGCGCCCGCTGGTTTTTTCTGCGTTGTCGGCCCAACACTTTCGCGTTGAGATAAAACCTTTCGGGGTTTTGTGGAGCAAGGAGCAAGAAATTGGCACGTATTGCCGGGGTTAACCTACCTACCAATAAGCGCGTTATCATTGCGCTCACCTACATCCATGGCATTGGCCGCACCAAGGCGGTCGAAATTGCCGACAAGCTGGGAATCGATCACACCCGCCGGGTGCAGGATCTTTCGGACGCTGAAGTCCTGAAGATCCGCGAAACGATCGATGCCGACCACACCGTCGAAGGTGACCTTCGCCGTAACACTGCGATGAACATCAAGCGTTTGATGGACCTCGCATGCTATCGCGGCCTGCGTCATCGTAAGGGTCTTCCTGTCCGCGGTCAGCGCACGCACACCAATGCGCGCACCCGCAAGGGCAAGGCGAAGCCCATCGCCGGCAAGAAGAAGTAAGCGCGGGTCTCCGCAGCTTTTCCCAGATACAGACAGGATAGAGCAAAATGGCACGCGAACCACAGCGCATCAAACGGCGCGAACGCAAGAATATCTCGGCAGGTGTTGCCCACGTCAACGCCAGCTTCAACAACACGATGATCACCATCACCGACGCACAGGGCAATGCCATCAGCTGGTCGTCGGCAGGCATGATGGGCTTCAAGGGCAGCCGCAAGTCGACTCCCTATGCTGCCCAGGTAGCTGCAGAAGACGCTGGCAAGAAGGCTGCGGAACATGGCGTCCGCACGCTCGAAGTCGAAGTGAAGGGTCCCGGTTCGGGCCGCGAGAGCGCCCTGCGCGCTTTGCAGGCCGTCGGCTTCACCATCACTTCGATCCGCGATGTGACGCCGATTCCGCACAATGGCGTGCGTCCTTCCAAGCGTCGCCGCGTCTGAAGCCGTTTCAAGGGTGCGGGCCATCCGGTTCGCGTCCTTTATTTTCAAGGCGGTTCGGTAAGGTGCACCAATACACCGATCCCGCCCAACCTAGGGGAAATCCATGTCCGTCAACATGAAGAACTGGCAGGAACTGAAAAAGCCCATGGGCCTCGAAGTGAAGCCCGCTGGCGACGCACGTCGCAAGGCAACCTTCGTCGCCGAACCTCTCGAGCGTGGCTTCGGCCTGACGCTCGGCAACGCGCTGCGCCGCGTGCTGCTCTCGTCGCTGCAGGGCGCAGCGATCACCTCGATCAAGATCGAAAATGTCCTTCACGAATTCTCGTCGCTTGCCGGCGTGCGTGAAGACGTGACCGATATCGTTCTGAACATCAAGCAGGTTGCCCTGAAGATGGAGGGCGAAGGCCCGAAGCGCATGCAGCTTTCGGCTACCGGCCCCGCTACCGTGAAGGCTGGCGACATCGCTGTCACCGGTGACATCCAGGTGATGAACCCTGATCTGGTCATCTGCCACCTCGACGAAGGTGCAACGCTGAACATGGAAATCACTGCTGACACCGGCAAGGGTTATGTTCCTGCTGTTGCCAACCGTCCGGCAGACGCTCCGATCGGCCTCATCCCGGTTGACTCGCTTTACTCGCCGGTCCGCCAGGTCGCTTACAAGATCGACAATGCGCGTATTGGCCAGGAACTGGACTTCGATAAGCTGAACCTGACCGTTGAAACCGACGGCACGGTAACCCCGGAAGATGCCGTCGCTTATGCAGCGCGCATCCTTCAGGACCAGCTGCAGGTCTTCGTCCACTTCGAAGAGTCGATGGCTGCTTCGTCGCCGATGATCGGTCTCGCTGCCGCTCCGGCCTCGAGCGAGGAATCGGACGCCAACCAGCTCAACCGTTACCTCCTCAAGAAGGTCGACGAGCTGGAGCTTTCGGTCCGTTCGGCCAACTGCCTCAAGAACGACAACATCATCTATATCGGCGACCTCGTTCAGAAGAGCGAAGCCGAGATGCTGCGCACGCCGAATTTCGGCCGCAAGTCGCTCAACGAAATCAAGGAAGTCCTTTCGTCGATGGGTCTGCGCCTCGGCATGGACATCCCCGGCTGGCCGCCTGAGAATATCGAAGAAATGGCCAAGAAGCTCGAGCAAGAGCTTTTGGGTTAAGAAGGCGTCGCCCCTGCGAATGCAGGGGCCGCTTTATGTTTACGCCATGCCTCCAGCGGCCCCTGCCTTCGCAGGGGTGACGGGGCAGGGAAAAGGGCCACCCGTCAAACGGCCTGGACTGGGGTACCTTGCACGGCCCCCTTACGAACGAAGGAATGAAATATGCGCCATAAAGTAGGCCAACGTAAACTGAACCGCACCGGCAGCCATCGCATCGCGATGTTGCGCAACATGGCGGCTTCGCTGATCAAGCACGAACAGATCACCACCGGCGTTGCCAAGGCGAAAGAACTTCGCCCCTATGTTGAAAAGCTGATTACGCTTGCCAAGAAGGGCGGCCTTTCGAACCGCCGTCTGGCGCAGAGCCGCCTGATGGACGACGTCCAACTCGCCAAGTTGTTCGACGTGCTTGCCACGCGCTATGCAGACCGCAACGGCGGTTACACCCGTATCATCAAGGCCGGTTACCGCGCTTCGGACGCTTCGCCGATGGCGATCATTGAATTGGTCGACCGCGACACCAGCGCCAAGGGTCAGGATTCGGGCCCGGTTGATGTGGATATGGACGAAGCGGCCTAGTCGGCGATTCATTTTGAGCTTTTAGAAAGGGGGACGGAAACGGTTGTTTTCGTCCCCTTTTGTATGTGGCATCAATGTTCTCGTGGTGGGCGGCCACCGGCTGTCGCGGGTTCATCGCCTTGTGCGGGTTCACGCGGTGCGGGTGTTGGAACCGTGACGCGCCGGGCCGGTTTGGCCACGACTGGAACATTTGGCGCAGTTGCTGGGTCAGCAGGGGCCATCTGACCACTGCCCACCGAAGCCGATAACGGGCGCTGGGGAGTAGTAGGCGTGGGACCTTGCAGAGGCTGCGGTGCCAGCCGAGGCGGGGCGGACCCGGTTACAGGGCTGCTCCCTACCGGCTTCTTGCCTGCACGGTTCAGCGAAGCGACAATGTAACCGCGAGCCGTAGTATCTGCGGATGCGTACAAACTACCCATGCTGGCATAAGTCGCGTTAGGCTTCGTTTTGTGCTGACCAGTCACGGTCTGCAAAATTGTATCGCGCAATGTTGCGATCTCGTTGCGACATTGCTGGTCAAGGCATTGGTTCTGGCCGCGCAAATCCATATTTCCTGCCCATATGGACGGCAGCAGGCGAAAGCGCGCTTCTTCGACGGCAGCAAACCCTGCCTTCTCTGCTTCCGCTTTAGCTATAGCGCTTGCTTGAAAATAGCTGACTATTTCATCCGGTTTTGCATCGAACTGCGCGCGCGCTTTATTACGCACCGCCCCGCCTGCATTGGCAATGGCGTTGCGACACAGGCTATCAAAAGCAGGGCATAGTGGTTGCCAACGGGCGATAAAACTTTTTGTCCATTGATTCAGCTTACCATTTCCATTTGGCGATAAGTCGTCGAGAACCAATTGACGGCGCTGTGCATCATTGGCTTTCTTTTCGTCACCGGTCACGCACTGCAGTTGGGTGTTGGGAAGTTTCTGGCATTCGGACTTGTCGTTGCAGCGAAAGCCAAAATCCGAAGCAGATTTGAGCCAGAATCCCCCAAATGCTATGCCGCCGTGTGTGGAGCAATATTGAGTAGCGGTGTTGAGGCTCATCGTTTCAGCATTGGGTTTTGGTGCGCTGCTGCAACCGCTGCCGACCAGCGAATATACCGCACAGAAACCGCTTTTCCCACCTTCCCAAATGTAGGAAACACCTTTTTCGGCTAGACCTACGCCGCCATGAATGATGCCTTTTGCACCGTCGATTACTTTGCCCGCAAAGCCCCTACACGCCTTCTTTGCTATGTCGCCCAGCAATGGCGTCCGTCCAACCAGTGACTGATCCACCAGTCCGTCGGTCAGGCTGCACACCGCTTGACCGCTCACGCCAAGGGATAGCAAAGTGCTGACCGCGCTGACATAATCGCCCTCGTCGAATGCGCGATAAACTTTTACTATATCCCCAGTTGTGCCGCCAATCGCCTTTTGCAGGTTCTTTTCCATAATAAAATCGGTCTCGAACGCAAAGGAGCAGATGGTCTTGATTTCTCCGAAATAAGGTACTGCGCTATTCAACTGGTCGACCAATTGTTGCTTGGCATCAGCGGACGAGCTTTTTGCATAATCTGCAGCAAAAGCTGAAGCCGAACCCATCATGGAGTTCGTTGCGCTTTTTCCTTTGGTATCATCAATATAGCCATCAGCTTTGCCAAAAACGACGTCTATCGCAGTTATCGGCGTTTCACACTTTGCCTGCGTAAAGGTTCCTATACCGGGATAGTTTTTTCCCTTTGCGGCTTTCACCGCGCCCACCAGTCCAAAGAACGGGTAATCCTGCGCTACAGCATGGCTATAGACAATTCCGGCATGCTGCGTTTGATTGACGGTGTAGCGCGCCATTTCGATGCTGTCGCGATCAACCCCCGCCTTGCTCAAAACAGAGGCGATACTCTCAAATGTCGCATTTTTCGCTGATGCCGGCGTTCCCATGAACGGCGTTATTGCAATCAGGTACGCCAATGTGGCCGTTGTTCGGACCGCAAGACGATGCATCACTACCCCTCCCCAGGTGGCTTCTCGATGCGACCGATAGTTCTAATTTTTCCGATAGCTAGAAGGGTGACAGATTGCCGTCAAGTTGGAATTGCCGTGCCGAAATCCAATGTCAATTCACTTGCAGGCGGTCGAGTTAACGTTACTGATAGACCAAGGCAAATTCCAGTTCAGGGATATAATATTGTGCATTGTGCGATTGTTCGAATTCTCCAGTCTACAGCAATTTCGGTAATACTCAGTTGGTCACCTGCATTCGCGGCGGATAAGGAAAATATGGAAGTTGCAACCGAAACCAGCGTCGCAAATCTGGCTTATCCCGAAACGCGAAAAGTTGATCTGGTCGAGGAGCAATTCGGCGTGAAAGTCGCCGATCCCTATCGCTGGCTGGAAGATGATGTTCGGAACAGCAAGGAAGTCGCGGATTGGGTTGCCGCGCAAAAGGCGGTGGCAGACCCATATCTCGGAAGCCTTCCCGGCAAACAGACGCTCGCTGCGCGTATGAAGGCGCTTTATGATTATGAACGCTTCAGCCTTCCGCAAAAGGCCGGTGGGAATTATTTCTTCACCAAGAATGACGGGTTGCAGAACCAGTCGCCCCTTTATGTACGCAAGGGTCTCAAAGGTAAGGACCGCGTCCTGATAGATCCCAATACATGGTCGAAGGACGGGGCGACCGCGCTTGATCAATATGAGTCTTCGCCCAACGGCAAATTGCTCGCTTATTCGATCCAGGATGGCGGCTCTGACTGGCGCACAATCAAGGTGATTGACGTAAAAACCGGCCAGCCCGTCGGCGATGAGATCAAATGGGCCAAATTCACCAACATCGCCTGGGTGGGCAATGAAGGCTTCCTTTATTCGCGCTTTGCCGAACCGGTCAAAGGGCAGGAGTTTCAGGCGCTGAACGAAAACCAGCAGTTGATGTTCCATCGTATCGGCACAAGCCAGTCGGAGGACCGACTGGTCTATGCTACGCCGGACCGGCCGAAGCTTGGTCACACCGCGCAAGTGACACATGACAATCGCTGGGTGGTGATCACATCGGCACAGGGGACTGATGAGAAATATGAGATCAGCCTGATCCCCATTGCAAAGGGTAAGGGCCAGGTTCTGCCCGTCGAAAAATGGAAGCCGCAAACGCTTATCCCCGGCCTCGACCATGACTGGCAACTGATTGAGGGCATGGGTGATGAATTGTGGTTCGTCACCAACAAGGACGCGCCCAAGCTGAAGGTCGTCAAAGCTGATTTGCGCGGCAAGCAGCCGGTCTTTTCGGACATAATTGCCGAACGCAGCGAGCCTTTGGCACGGGCACAGATTGTGGGTAGCAGACTGGTCCTGTCTTATTTGAAAGATGCGGCATCAGTCGCTGAAATGGTGAGCCTTGATGGCAAGCCCTTGCAGCGTATCCAGCTCAACGCCATCGGCACCGCGTCCGGCTTTTCGGGAAAGCCCGGCGATCCGGAAACTTATTATGCCTTTTCGAGCTTCAACCAGCCGGGCGCGATTTACCGGTTTGATTCCACCACGGGCAAGAGCAGCATCTTCGCGCAGTCGAAACTGAGCTTTGACCCTGCCAGCATCAGCATCGAACAGCGCTTCTACGCCTCGAAGGATGGTACCAAGGTGCCGATGTTCATTGTGCGTCGGAAAGATCTGGACCTCTCCAAAGGCGCGCCGACGCTGCTTTATGCCTATGGCGGGTTCAACCTTGCGCAATTGCCCGCCTATGACCCGCGCAAAATGGCGTGGATCCAGTCGGGCGGGGTCTATGTGCTCGCAAACATTCGCGGCGGTTCCGAATATGGCAAAGCTTGGCACGATGCCGGGCGGTTGCTCAACAAGCAGAATGTCTTCGACGATTTCATCGCAGCGGGCGAATATCTGATCAAGGAAGGCATCACCGCCAAGGAAAAGCTGGCGATCGAGGGCCGGTCCAATGGCGGGCTGCTGGTGGGGGCTGTGGTCAACCAACGCCCCGATCTGTTCGCCGCCGGCCACGCCGCGGTAGGGGTGATGGATATGCTCCGCTTTGATCGCTTCACCGCTGGGCGTTATTGGGTCGATGATTATGGCTACCCCAATAAGGAGGCCGATTTCAAAAATCTGCTGAGCTATTCACCCTACCACAATATCAAGACGGGCGTGCATTACCCCGCGGTTATCGTCACCACCGCTGATACCGACGACCGCGTGGTCCCCGGCCATAGCTTTAAATATACGGCAGCCTTGCAAGCCGCAGATACCGGGCCAAAGCCGAAAATCATCCGTATCGAAACCCGGGCCGGTCACGGTTCCGGAAAACCCACCGCCAAACTGATCGAGGAATATTCCGAAATCTATGGCTTTCTTGCCAAATGGACCGGATTGGAGCTGGAAAATGACGCAGCAAAGTGAATGGCATCCCCGACCCGCCAGTTGGTGGGAGCGGGTCATGGTTCCCAAACTGATCGGCTGTGCCTGCGCGCAACCGCAGATCATGAAGGCACGCAGCCGCATCGTGCCGAAGGCCGAGGGCGATGTGCTCGAACTGGGCTGTGGTGGCGGGATCAATATGGCCTTTTACGATCCGGCAAAGGTCAAAAGCTTTTCGGGCGTTGATCCGTCCGCCGGTTTGCTTGACCGTTCGCGGGAAGCCGCACAGGCTATCGGTATCGAAGCCGATATACGTGGCGGCATAGGCGAGGCTATTCCCTTTGCAGATGCGAGCTTCGATACCGTGCTGTGCACCTTCACGCTGTGTTCGGTTGATGAGCAGAAGCAGGTCTTGGCCGAAATGCGCAGAGTTCTCCGACCGGGCGGCAAGGTGCTGTTCCTGGAACATGGCAGCGCGCCGGACGAGGATGTGCGCAAATGGCAGCGCCGCATCGAACCGATCTGGAAACGCATCGGCGGCAATTGCCACCTGACCCGTCCGATCACCAGCGCCTATGAAGCGGCGGGCTTCAAGGTATCAGGAGGCGATAAGGGCTATATGCCCAAATCCCCCCGCCCGTTCAGCTGGATCGAATGGGGCGAAGCGCGGCTTGGTTAACCCTATTTTACCGGCTGTAGGCTAGGTCTTTTGCGCTATGGTGATGGCGCGCGCTGACTTTCGATTGGCTCAACCCTGTCCTGCTCCGCAGGAAGCCATGTCCCATGCTCCTGCCGCGTTTGGCAAGCCGCTGGTTCAGATTGTCAGCAACCCGGCATCGGGCGGTCATTCGCTGCGGCGGCTGGAGCAATTGCGCGACGCCTATGTTCGTAACGGCTATGACGCCATCTTTTCTGAAAGCTCTCCTGTCACTCCGTTCGAACTGGCGACAGGCGTGGCACGTGTGTGCATTGCAGGAGGTGATGGCACCGTGCGACACGTGCTGGAAAATCCCGAAATGCGCACATCCGGCGTTGCAGTGGACATTTATCCAGCGGGAACGATCAACCTGATCGCGCGTGAATGGGGCGTTCCGTCTGATCCCGATAGCTTTGTGCAGCAAGCCGCCGATCGTCCAGCCAGATGCCTGTTTCCCGTCGGGCTGAACGACACTTGCTTTCTGGCCTGCGCCAGCATTGGGCCTGATGCTCGGGCCGTCGCCGGGCTGTCAGTGGCTTTGAAACGTCGCATCGGCCGGTTGGCCTATGTGGTTGCGATGCTGAATGTCATGGCGAACTGGCAACGTCCCAGCGTGCAGCTTGTCGTCGATGGCCGGCGGATCGATTGCGAGGCAGTGTTTGTTGCCAAGGGCCGCTTTTATGCCGGACCGTGGAGCTTTGCACCCGAAGCGCGACTGGAGAGCCCTGAATTGCACATCGTTGCACTGCGCCGCGCGCGCCGTCGTGACATGGCGATATTCTGGTTGGCCATGATGATTGGGAAGGTAGATCGCCTGAAGAACGTCGAATTTGCCAAAGGTCGAGAGCTGTCGATTGCTAGTGATATTTCCCAGCCAATCCAGGCAGACGGCGATATTGCGGCGTGTACGCCCGCATTTCTGGCAGTAAGGGACGATCCGCTTTTTCTCTGACGGATTGTTCATGAAAAATGCCTTTAACATGAACGGCGACTGACAAGTCGATTCAGCAACGCATCATTTCGAATCGCCTAATCCTCCTTTTGACGGCGGGAATCATCCCACCGCCATAAAGGAGAAGTTCGATGAAGATTTTGACCAAGAGCCTGCTCAGCGCCGGTGCCGCAGCTGCGGCCCTGGTCAGCGTTGCCGCCCCTGCCCAGGCCCGTGACCGCCATCGGGACAATGATGGCATCAGCGCTGGCGAAGTGATTGCTGGCGCAGTGATCCTTGGCGGCCTTGCAGCGGTGATCGCCAGCGATAATGACGATCGGCGTTACAATGACGGTCGCTACAACGACAATCGTTATGGCGATCGCTACAATGGCGGCTATGGCTATAACAATCGCTATGGTGGCAGCCGCGCGGCGGTCAGCCAGTGCGTCAACGCCGTCGAGAATTGGGGCAATCGCTACAGCCGTACCGATGTAACCAAGATCCATGACATTGATCGCACGCGCAATGGCTATCGCATCTCTGGCAACATTGTTGTGAAGGATGGCTGGCGCGGGCGTGACCGTTACGATAACCGCTACGACAACCGTTATGATCAGGGCTATAGTCGTGGTTACGATAAGGGCCGCTTCACCTGCTATATCGAACGTGGACGGGTGGTCGATGTCGACTATCGCGGGCTCGATCGCTGGCGTTGAGCCGTGATGCATAGCCATATGTAAATTCTTCGGGTGGTTCAGCCTGCTGTCAGGCTGGGCCGCCCATATTCACAGCATACAGGGGTGTATCCCCTCCTATATCAGGAGGTTTGAATGAACAAATTTGGAAAGGCAGCCCTGGCTGCCGGATTGACCGCGATGGTCGCCACAACGCCGCTACCTGCTATGGCCGCCTATGGCAGCCGTGAAGTGGCGGCCCAACGTCAAGAAGCATCGCCTTTTGATGACGCGTCGGATTACCACCGTCGCCGCTGGCGCAACCGTCGGCTCGATGTTGATGCAGGCGATGTCATATTGGGCATCGGCCTGATCGCAGCCATCGCTGCCGTCGCGGATGCGGGAAACAAGAACCGCCGCAGCGAACCCCGCAATGAGGATGAGCCGCGCTATCGTGACTATGATCCGACACCGGCACCCAGCTATAATGGTGGAGACGATGTCGGCAGCGCGGTGACCGCCTGCACCGAAGCCGCCGAACGCACCTCCAATGGTCGGGTTGATGAAATCGGTTCGGTAACGCGTGAAGGCAATGGCTGGCGCGTCATGGGCGAAATCGGAAACGATGGCTTCACTTGCACGGTCGACAATGGCCGCGTCGACGATATCCGGATCGGCGACCGCGAAATCTGAATGAAAATATGGCATCGTCCCTGCGAAAGCAGGGACCGTTGGACGTTTAATCCGCGCGTAAAGTATAAACTTCTAGCGGCCCCAGCTTTCGCTGGGGCGACGCCAAAATTCAGAATACCGGGTCGTTGGCGCCGTTGTCATCCTCGCCAATCGGCGTGACGGTTGTGTGGATTCCACATTCAGTTTTGTCCCAGCCCTTCCAGCGACCGGAGCGCGGGTCTTCGCCCGGTGCGACCTTGCTGGTGCAGGGGGAGCAGCCGATTGACGGATAGCCCAGTTCGACCAGCGGGTGCGCGGGCAGATTGTGCTCCGCCATATAGGTGTCGAGCCGTTCCTTGCTCCAGTCCGCGAGCGGATTGACCTTCAACCGGCCCTCCTCGACCTCAAAGCGGGGCAGTGCGCTGCGGGTAGAGGACTGGAACGCCTTGCGCCCGGTGAACTGCGCATCGAAACCCGCCAATGCCTGCTTGAGCGGCAGAACCTTTCGGATCTCGCAGCAGCCATCTGGATCGTAGGACCAGCGCAGGCCGTTGCCATCCTTTTGACGCAGCAAGTCCGCGTCGGGTTTCAGATCACGCAGGTCCTTGAGGCCAAGCTGCTGGCGCAGCTCTTCCTTATAGGTGATCGTTTCGGGGAAATGCTTTCCGGTATCGAGGAACAGCACGGGCACCGTTGGATCAACGCCGGCGATGAGGTGAAGCAAAATCGCGCTTTCGGCCCCGAAACTGGAGACGATGGCAACATCACCCAGCATATTCTCTTTCAGCAGAACTTCCAGCATCTCGACCGTATCGCGCCCGCGGAACATGTGGTTCAGGCGGATTGCGTCGGTCTCGCTATAGCGAGGTGCAGCGTTGATTCGGTCGGGCGTGCGGAGTTTCTGTTCAGCCATGACGCAGTTTCCACACCGGCACCGCCGCATCGGCGGCACCCTGATAGACGTGATCGTAACGCGACAAAGCCGCTTCAACATCGGCTTGATTCAGCGGCGCTTCGGGCGAGAAGCTGTCAAAGCCGCAGCGCTTCATGAACGCAATCTGGTCTACCAGCACGTCACCCTGTGCACGCAATTCGCCGGTATAGCCTGCCTCGCGCAGGATGCGGGCGGAGGAATAGCCACGCCCGTCGCGATATTTGGGGAAGGCGATTTCGATCAGCGCCAGCCGGTCAAGATGCGGGATCAGCGCGCGCGCGTCATCATCGGGTTCCAACCGCACTGCCGTGGCGTTGGACTGGTCGAGAAAGGCGTCGAGCGTGACCGAAGGTTCTTCACCCTCTGCTGTATGATGCTCAACCATAAATCGCCTCCTTGAACGGTTCCATGCCTACGCGGCGATAGGTGTCGACGAAGCGTTCACCGGGTTCACGCAGCTCTTTGTACTTATTGGTCGCGCGTTCGACTGCGTCGACAATGCCGTCTTCGTCGAAACCGGGGCCGGTGATCTTGCCGATGCTGACATCTTCCGCGCCCGAGCCGCCGAGGGTGAGCTGGTAATTTTCAACACCTTTGCGGTCGACGCCCAATATGCCGATATGCCCTGCATGGTGATGCCCGCAGGCGTTGATGCAGCCCGAAATCTTGAGCTTTAACTCGCCCAGATCGCGCTGGCGTGCTGGGTCGGCAAAGCGGGTCGCGATTTTCTGCGCGATTGGAATCGAACGGGCATTGGCAAGGCTGCAATAATCGAGGCCGGGGCAGGCGATGATATCGCTGATCAGGTCCAGATTGGCATTGGCCAGCTCGGCTGCGTTGAGCGCCTGCCACACCGCGTAGAGATCGCGCTTGGCGACATGCGGCAGCACGATGTTCTGCGCATGGGTGACGCGCAGTTCATCAAAGCTGTATTTCTCGGCAAGGTCAGCCATCACATCGATCTGGGGAGACGATGCGTCGCCCGGGATGCCGCCAATCGGTTTCAGGCTGATATTGACGATGGCATAGCCCGCTTGTTTGTGCGGCTTCACATTCTGGTCGAGCCAGACCGCGAAATCGGGATCGCTGCGGTCGATATCGTCGCTGAGGCCAGCTTCGAACGCTGGCGGTGCGAAATAGGCCGAAATGCGCTCAAGCTCTGCAGCGGGAGGATCAATGCCCAGCGTCTTCACATGCGCGAACTCTTCTTCGACCTGGCGGCGATATTCGTCGGCACCGATTTCGTGGACGAGAATCTTGATACGCGCCTTGTAGATATTGTCGCGGCGGCCATAGCGGTTGTAGACGCGCAGGCAGGCCTCGGCATAGCTGAGGAAATCCTCGATCGGGACATAGTCCTTGATGAGCGGAGCGATCATCGGGGTACGGCCCATGCCACCGCCGACATAGAATGCCGCGCCCAGCTTGCCATCGCGATTGACCAACTGGATGCCGATATCGTGCAGGCGCATCGCGGCTCGATCTTCATCGGCTGCAATGACAGCAATCTTGAACTTACGCGGCAGATAGCTGAACTCGGGATGGAAGGTGCTCCACTGGCGCATCAACTCGGCCCAGGGGCGAGGATCGGCGACTTCGTCCGCGGCTGCGCCGGCATATTGGTCCGAACTGATATTGCGGATGCAATTACCGCTGGTCTGGATGGCGTGCATCTCGACCGTCGCCAGTTCAGCCAGCAGATCTGCGCATTCTTCCAGCTTGATCCAGTTATACTGGATATTCTGGCGCGTGGTGAAATGGCCGTAATCGCGGTCATATTTGCGGGCGATGTGGGCGAGCATCCGCATCTGGCGGCTGTCGAGTGTGCCGTAAGGAATGGCAACGCGCAGCATATAGGCATGCAGCTGCAGATAGAGGCCGTTCATCAGGCGCAGCGGCTTGAACTGGTCCTCTGTAATTTCGCCAGCGAGGCGGCGCTTCACCTGGTCGCGGAACTCCTCGACGCGTGCATCGACGATCGCTTGGTCGTAATTGTCATATTTATACATTTCAAATCACCCAATCGCCGGCAGCAGGGTCGGCAGGTTTCAAGGTAAGGTCAGGGCGCACAGTGGGGCCGAGTGCGCGCACGCGATCCTTGATATGCGCAGGGCGCGGGCCTTCGGGGGTTGGGATTGCCTCGATGATGTAAGGCGCATTTACACGACGCGCGCCTTCTTCAGCATGCAATATGGCATCGCCGCTTTCGCCCACATCGACGGCATCCTCGACATGGATCGACCAACCATTGCCGGTCCACCAGGTCACCGCGCCCGAGGCTAGATCATTTCCGGTCAACAATTTCACGCAAGATACTCCGCTTCACGGGCAAGGGCAGCCAGCCGATCTTCGGCATTGGACATCAGCACCACATCGCCCACAATGATGATGGCGGGGGAGCGCACGGCTTCGCGTGTGATCATACCGCCAAGGTCGGTCAGGATCGTGCGGAGCGCGCGGCCGTCTTTACGGCCCACACGCTCCAGCACGGCGACGGGCGTGTCGGGGGAAAGCCCGTCGGCAATCAATTTCTCGGATATGTCGTCGGCAGTCGCGACGCCCATATAGATAACGAGCGTGCGGCCCTTGCCAGCGAGACCGGCCCAATTCTGGTCGGTCAGTCCTTTGCACTGGCCGGCAACGAAGGTGACGGCGCTGGATGCATCGCGGTGGGTAAGGGGGAGCAAGGCTTCCGCTCCACCAGCAACAGCCGCCGAAATGCCGGGGATGACTTCGACCGGAACGCCCGCTTCACGGCAAGCATCAACCTCTTCACCGCCACGCCCGAAGATAAAGGGATCGCCGCCCTTCAGGCGCACCACAGTGTATCCAGCGAGCGCCTCACGCACGAGTATGGCGTTGATGTCTTGCTGCGGCACCGAATGGCGGCTGCGTTGCTTGGCGACCGAAATCAGCCGTGCATCGGCGCGAGTCAGCGCGAGGATTGCATCATCGACCAAGCCGTCATGCACCACGACATCCGCCGCAGCGATCAGCCGCGCGGCCTTTACCGTGAGCAAATCGGGGTCACCCGGGCCTGCGCCGACCAGATAGACTGTGCCTTTTTCCATGCTGCCAAGATGCGCCTTGGCGCGGCAAAGGCCAAATCAGGATATGTTGGCGGGGGGATAGGGCGGCTTTAGGGGTATCGTCGCCCCGGCGTTGGCCGGGGCCGCGGGAGGTTTTTTCTACAGCTTTTGAAAAGCGGATAACGGCCCCTGCCTGCGCAGGGGCGACGCCACTCTCAGTCGGTCTTGACCTTTTTCTTCGGCTTCTTCGGTTTCCCGGCCTTGGGTGCAGCGGGCGTTACTTCAAACACCGGCTGATTGTCTTTGATATGGACCGCCACTTCGCCGCCATTGACCAGCTTGCCGAACAGCAGTTCATCGGCGAGCGGTTGCTTGATCTTTTCCTGAATCACACGGCCCATCGGGCGGGCACCGTAGAGCTTGTCATAACCTCGCTCGGTGAGCCAGGCGCGCGCCTCATCGTCGAGCTTGATATGGACATTCTGGTCCGCGAGCTGGAGCTCGAGTTGCAGGATGAACTTGTCGACCACCATTGCGACGACTTCTGGCGGCAAATAGCCGAAGGGCACTGTCGCATCGAGGCGGTTGCGGAATTCGGGGGCGAACATCGCCTTCACCGCTTCCTCGCCTGCATCTTCCTTGCTGATATTGGTACCGAAACCGATGCCTTCCTTGGCCATGTCGCTGGCCCCGGCATTGGTCGTCATGATCAGGATGACATTGCGGAAATCGACCGTCTTGCCGTGATGGTCGGTCAGGCGGCCATTATCCATCACCTGCAACAGGATGTTGAACAGATCCGGATGCGCCTTTTCGATTTCGTCGAGCAGCAGCACGCAATGCGGGTTCTGGTCGACGGCATCGGTCAGCAAACCACCCTGATCGAAACCGACATAACCCGGAGGCGCACCGATGAGGCGGCTGACCGAGTGCCGCTCCATATATTCTGACATGTCGAAACGCTTCAGCGGAATGCCCATGATGCTTGCCAACTGACGTGCCACTTCGGTCTTGCCGACTCCGGTCGGGCCGCTGAACAGATAGTTGCCAATCGGCTTGTCCGGATCGCGCAGGCCAGCGCGGCTCAGCTTGATGGCCGAGGACAGCACTTCGATGGCTTTATCCTGCCCGAAAACAACGCGCTTCAGATCAGCTTCCAGATTGCCAAGCGCAGCACGATCATCGGTCGAAACATTTTTCGGCGGGATGCGCGCAATGGTGGCGATCACAGCCTCGATTTCCTTGGGGGTAATCAGCTTGCGGCGTTTTGACGGCGGCACCAGCATCTGCATCGCGCCAACCTCGTCGATCACATCGATCGCCTTGTCGGGCAGCTTGCGGTCGTTGATGTAGCGTGCAGACAGCTCAACCGCCGCCTTCAAAGCATCAGGCGTATATTTCACCTTGTGGTGATCCTCAAACGCGCTGCGCAGTCCGGCGAGAATCTTGATGGTATCGTCGATGGTTGGCTCGTTGACGTCGATCTTCTGGAAGCGACGCAGCAGCGCGCGGTCCTTTTCGAAATGGTTGCGGAATTCCTTGTAAGTCGTTGAACCAATACAACGAATGGTACCGCCCGATAGAGCAGGCTTTAGAAGGTTAGACGCATCCATCGCCCCGCCACTGGTTGCGCCAGCGCCGATCACAGTGTGTATTTCGTCGATGAACAGGATCGCATCGGGCAGCTTTTCCAGCTCCGAAACAACTGCTTTGAGCCGTTCTTCAAAATCGCCGCGATAGCGCGTGCCTGCGAGCAACGCGCCCATATCGAGCGAATAGATAACGGCTGGCAGCAATACTTCGGGCACCTGTTTTTCGACGATGCGGCGGGCTAGCCCCTCCGCAATCGCGGTTTTGCCGACTCCGGGTTCGCCCACATAAAGCGGGTTGTTCTTCGAGCGGCGGCAGAGAATCTGCACCGTGCGGTCGACTTCTTCGCTGCGGCCGATCAGTGGATCGATACGCCCCTGCTTGGCCTTTTCGTTGAGGTTGACGGTGAACTGGTCGAGTGCGCCTTCCTTGGACTTTTTGTCTTTCGACTCCGGGCTGGCTTCTTCTTTGCGTTCTTCCGCCCCTTCGACCGGGCGTTGCTCGATCAGCTTGCCATCTTTGCCGATGCCGTGGCTGATATAGCTAACCGCGTCGAGGCGGCTCATATCCTGCTGTTGCAGGAAATAGACGGCATAGCTTTCGCGCTCGGAAAACAATGCGACCAACACATTAGCCCCGGTAACGACATCCTTGCCCGAGCTTTGCACGTGCAGAATCGCGCGCTGCACCACGCGCTGAAACCCGCTGGTGGGGGAGGGGTCGACATTGCCGCCGACCTTCAGGCTTTCGAGTTCATTGTCGAGATACTGGATCACAGTATCGCTGAGTTCGCCCAAGTCGACGCCGCAGGCCTGCATCACCTTGGACGCATCCGGGTCTTCGATCAGCGCCAGCAGCAAATGCTCCAGCGTTGCATATTCATGCGCACGCTCCGCAGCGTTTTTCAACGCGTTGTGCAGCGTGGCTTCGAGCGATTCGGCAAAACTGGGCATTCAGATACACTCCGTGGCGAAGCCACCGACCGCCGGTTGCCCCGCTTAATTCATGTCGCCCTTTTAACGGCGCATTTCAACCGCGCTTGCGGTGGTTTTCGAATTTTCCCGAAAATGGTTGCCGAAATGTTGCGGATAAACGCTTAACGGCGGCGCTCAGCCCTTGCGAAACAGCGCATCGGCGGCGCTGCGATGGCTTGATGCCGCATTTATTTTGGACTCGCAGCGGGCGATTTCGCCTTTCAGCCGCTCGATACGCTCCTTGAGCTCGTCGATCGACAAGGGATCAAGGTCTTCGCGTAGTAGTTGCTTGAGCGGCTCGGTGCCACGGAGCGGTAAATTCTCATCCATATCCATGGCGCGAGTGTTGACTGGACCTTCGCCGCTGTCAATATGCCGCCGTTTTCCAGCGACCGGCAAGGGGGAATGGCCGTGGCTCTGCCCGATAAGATGACTGCAATCGAAATCTCGACACCGGGCGGGCCCGAAGTGCTGCTGCCTTGCCAAAGGCCGGTTCCTGTTCCCCGCGAGGGTGAAGTGCTGGTCAAGGTTGCCGCTGCCGGCGTGAACCGCCCCGATGTGGTGCAACGCATGGGGCTCTATCCGGCACCACCGGGGGCGAGTGACCTGCCAGGTCTTGAGATTTCGGGCACTGTGGTGGCAATCGGATCAGGTGTTGAGAGCGAGCATCTAGGGCAGAAAGTGTGCGCGCTGGTCGCGGGTGGCGGTTATGCGGAATATTGCATCGCCCGCGCTGATGTTTGCTGGCCTGTGCCGCCAAGCCTGCCGATGGAAGAAGCGGCGGCTATCCCCGAAACGCTGATGACGGTTTGGCACAATGTTTTCGAACGCGGCTATGCGAGAGATGGTGAGACGATATTGGTGCATGGTGGCACCAGCGGGATTGGCACGATGGCGATCAAGCTGGGGAAGCTGTTCGGGCTGGAAGTCATCGTCACCTGCGGTTCGGCTGAAAAGTGCGCAGCGGCGCTGGCCATCGGCGCCGATTACGCCATCGATTACAAGGCGAGTGATTTTGTTGAGGAGGTTGGCAAGATCACCGGCGGCAAGGGCGTGCATCTGGTGCTCGATATGGTCGCCGGAAGCTATGTTCCGCGCAACCTCAAATGTTTGCGCGAGGATGGGCGGCATGTGACGATTGCCGTGCAGGGCGGGCTGGTTGCTGAAATCAACATGGCGCAGGTGATGGGCCGCCGGCTGACCTTGACCGGATCAACGCTGCGTCCGCGGTCCAATGAATTCAAGGGGCTGCTGGCGCAGGAGATTTACGAAAATGTTTGGCCCGATGTCGTCGAAGGGCGCCTTCGCCCCGAAATGGCGCGGTCCTTTCCGCTGGTGGAAGCCGCCGCAGCCCACCGCCTGATGGAAAGCGGCAATTTTGTCGGCAAGATTATCTTGCTCGCGTAACCCAACAAAAAACCCCGGAGTTTCCTCCGGGGTTTGATGTTTGCGCTACCGGCTCAGGTCAGAACCGGAAACCTACCGCAACGCCGTAGGTGCGCGGATCCAGCGTGTAGATATTTGTGAACAGGCCCGATGACGGGTCTGTAATATACTTGCCTGTGATCGCCTGCGAGTTGAACAAGTTCGATACAAATGCCCGCGCATAAAACTTGTCTTCTGGTCCAGAGACAGTCAGCTGTGTGCTGACAATTTCATATGACTTAATACGATCGCGGACTGTATTAAAATTGCTGCCCCATGCATTACCCGTGAAGTACAGGTCTGCACGCGGCGTAATGGTCCAGCCACTGTTGGTTTTAATGTCATACTGAGCGCCAACAGAGAATTTAAAGTTTGGCGAGTTGGCTAGTTCATTACCTTTCAGGTTGCGTTCCACACCGCCAGGCAGGAAGAAGCCACCGCCCGCGCCCGCGTCAAACAGGTAGGTACCTGCGGGCGTGTTCGCCCGAAGGAATGAACCAAGTGCTCCGCAAAGAGAAAAGGCACCATAGGAGTTGGTTCCGGGCACTTGGACAGCGGGCCTGATCAAGCCACCCCCGGCAGCAGCATTGAACCCGTTCACAAGCGCCAGCGTATTGGCAATTGGAACGCTTCCAGCGACTGCGGGAGCGACAACGCAGTTCGCAGCGCTTTGCAGATCCTTGATGATTACGACATCGCTTCTGCCATTCGAGGGATTTCGGGTGTCAACCGTATTGAAATCAGCGATTTCCGTTTTGAGATAGGACAAGCTTGCATTGACCGTGAACTCCCTTACTGGCCGAATGATCGCTTCCAACTCGACACCATAAATAGTCGCATCGGTATTGTCGTTGAACGCTGTCCGGTTGATGATGCGGCTGACTTGGAAGCCATTATACTTATAGTAGAAGCCAGTAGCGTTGAGCTGGAGTTGGCCACCCAAGAAGCTGTTCTTTGTACCGACTTCAAAAGCGTCGATCAGTTCGCCTTCGAACGTCAACGGAATGGGTGGGAATAGATTGGGATCATAAGGCGGATTGAAGCCACCGGGTTTATAACCCCTTGTATAGCTCGCATAAACAAGTGTGTCTTCCGTAAATGACAATTCGGGCTTCCAATCGACTACAACACGACCTGTGATTTCATCGAACGTGCCTGTTTGAATTGCAAACTCCTGCTGTCCCGGAGTGGAACTGTCGCCATCAAAATTGGCTAAAATCGGTGTTGTGTCAGTCGTACCAAATGGAACAAGCACGTTCAGGAACGGCTGTCTGGCACGAATGAACTTCTTGTCGTTCGAATATCTTAATCCGCCGGTAATTTTGAGATTGTCGGCAATGTCGAAATAGACCTCGCCGAAAATACCGTATGTTTTAAGCTTGCCTTTATCAGTGTCGCTGAAGTAAAACGGGGGAGCCAAGCCATAATCTAATGAGGGAAGGCCCGCATTAAAGGCATTCACTACGCCCAAGAATGCCGACATATAGTCAAAACCGGTCGCCAGGACAGCATAGTCAACATCTCGACCGGTATTTTGGAGATAAAGGCCTCCCACCAGGAAATTGAAAGGGCCATCAAAGTCAGACGCAAGCCTGCCTTCGATTGACCATTGTTTGTTTCTGCCGCCTGAATAGTCGTACTCATTGGTATTGTTGGCGCAGGATTGAATCCGTCCACCGTGCGACCCGGAGTACAAGGGGTCGAATGCCGACACACAGAATTGGCTGCCGCTAAAGGTACCCGAACGAAGGATAGCTTGCGCGATCGGATTGCCCCCTGCGCCAGCTGCTCGCAATGCAAGAATCCCAGGATTGTTTGCCAAACTGCGCGTAGTCGTCAGATTATAGTCAAGGCTGGACGCATATTCATTTTCTGAATAGCCCCCCGTCAATGTAGCGGTGAGATTTCCAAATTTTTGCTCGAGTTCAGCGCTGATTGTCAACTGATCCGATTTCCAGAATGGTTCAAAGTCGATGGCTACTTGCCGAACATTTGGCTGATTGATCGCAGTATCGTACGCATGACCATCATCGCCATAGACGCTACCCAGCGCAAAGGCAGCCAGAGGGCCAAATCCGGCGATCGTCAGAAATTCGCGACTGCCTAATGTGCCAACCGCCGTTGCGTCGCCGTTGATGACCTGAAATGCTTCCTGGTCGGGGCGACAGCCCAGGATTGCAGTGACGTCTGTGGCGCAAAGTTGTTTCTGGCCACGCGAGCGGTTGCTGTCTTCCTTAAAATACTGCGCCGATACGGTAAACTTTGTCGAATCGCTGGGTTCAAGCTTGAACGATCCACGGAGCGAAAAATAGTCACGTCCGTCAATCCGGTTCCCGGTGTTCAAATTCTTGGTATAGCCATCACGTTTCAGGTACATACCCGCCAACCTGAAGCCTGCAATGTCGCCGATAGGGACATTGACCATGCCTTTGGCCTGAATAGTGTTAAATTTGCCGTAAGACGCTTCGCCTGACGCGGCGAAATCATTCAGATCCGGCTTGGCCGTGATAATGTTGAACACGCCCGCAGTTGCGTTGCGACCGAATAGCGTTCCTTGCGGTCCACGCAAAACTTCGAGGCGCTCCAGATCGTAAAACTCGGAATCGAAAATACGACTGGCGATCAGCGGCATGTCGTTGAAATGGATTGCTACCCCCGCATCGCCGGATGCCGCAACTACTGGCGAACCAATGCCGCGGATTGTGATATTGGTGCCCGAAAAGTTGCCGTAAGTGATTGATGTACTAGGCAACGCAAGTTGCAGTTCTTGCGGATTGTCGATCTGTTGTCGTTCAAGCGCTTCGGTTGAAAAAGCCGAAACCGCGATCGGCACGTCCTGCAGGCTTTGCGCCTGACGCTGTGCGGTAACAACGATTTCGTCATTATAGCCGGTGTTTTCATCGGCCTGTGGTGCATCCTGTGCAAAGGCTGGCATTGCCATCGAAATGGCAAGTGCCGTCGTACTGATAAGATGTAGCTTACGCATGGTCCTCTCCCTCCATTAATTGCTACGAGATAGCGATGTAGTGAAATCAAATTACGTCTTCGAAGGTCTCCTCAACCCTTTGGCAATATGCAGTGTTAAGTGCGCAATTAAAGCAGTCAAGCCTTTCCTGCATAGCTATGCAGAGTTTTCCGATGAGTGTTACACGAATGTCGCTTGCCGTAAGGGCGGCTTTGGCCTAAGCGACGCCCATATTCAGGCCGCTCCGGTAAGGGGCGGCCCTATTTATTGGAGAATCAGACATGGCCCAGAACGGACTTGTTCCCCTGATGCCGCACGCGACTGCCGCATGGTTGGTCGACAACACCGCGTTGAGCTTTCCGCAGATTGCAGAATTTTGCGGCCTGCACATATTGGAAGTGCAGGCGATGGCCGATGACATGACCGGCACCAAATATACCGGTCGCGATCCTGTCCGTGCTGGCGAACTGACCATGGACGAAATCGAAAAAGGCCAGGCTGATTCTGATTATTCGCTGCAGATCAGCAAAGGCCCTGAGCAGGTGCGCCGTACCAAGGGCCCGCGCTATACGCCGGTGTCAAAGCGTCAGGACAAGCCCGATGGTATCGCATGGCTGCTGCGTAACCATCCCGAAATTTCGGACGGTGCGATCTGCAAGCTGATTGGTACAACGCGTAACACCATTCAGGCAATCCGTGAGCGTAGCCACTGGAACATCAGCGAAATCCAGCCCAAGGATCCGGTGACGCTCGGGCTTTGCTCGCAACGCGAACTGGACGCCATCGTCGCACGCGCGGCGAAGAAGGCTGGTCTTTCAGACAAGGCTGCCGAAGACAGCCGCTTTGCTGGTGACAAGGAAGCGCTGCTCGAGCAGCTGCGCAACGAGCGTGACGAAGCCAAACGTGCCGCCGAAGAAGCTATAAATGGCGAAGAAGAAGCGCCTGCCGAACTGACCGCCGAAACGCTTTTCAAAAAGACGAGCGAGTAATCTCCGCGACCTTCCCTAACGTCACCATTGCGCTGTGGTGACGTATGGGGCAGGCAGTCAATCATGACTGCTGAAACCCTGCCCGCCTATGACATGTCGCTTGCCGACCACGGCTTCGAGCCCATCGAGATCAAGGGGCTGACCTACCCGCTCGGTGAGCATGTGCCAGGCTATGGCGAAATCTATCCATTGGCGTCCGACATGGGCTGGACGCGGATGCCGGTGCCCGGCAACCTCAACCATATCAACATCTGGCTGCTCGACGACCGTGACGAGCAGGGTGAGGGCTTTGCCATTGCCGATACAGGGCTGTTCATGCCGGTGGTGATCGAGGAATGGAAGAAGCTGCTTGAAGGGACGCTGGGTGACCGGCGGATGACGCGCATTTTCGTGACACACTTCCACCCCGACCATGTCGGCTGCGCAGGCTGGCTTGCCAATCGCTGCAAGGTCCAGCTGTGGATGAATCGCACGGAATGGTTGATGGCGCGGATGCTGACTGCTGACCAGCGCGACGAACCGCCCAAGGAGATTCTCGATAGGCGCCGTTTTCAGGGCTATAATGAAGCGCAGGTTGAAGATATGCGCAAACGCGGCTTTGGTGGCTTTGCCCGCGCGGTTTCGCAGCTGCCGACGGGGCACCGACGCCTTGAAGATGGCCAGCATGTCCGCATCGGCGGACGCGTATGGGAGGCGATGACCGGAGGCGGCCATACGCCAGAACATACCTGCCTCATTGATCATCATAATGGCGTCATCATTGCAGGCGATCAGATCCTGCCGCGGATTACCAGCAATGTTTCGATCATGGATAGCGAACCCGATGCCGATCCGTTGGGCGAATGGCTCGATTCTATAGCCAAATTCCGCCGCAAGCTGCCCGGCGACATGCTGGTGCTGCCCGCCCATGGTTCGCCCTTCCGTGGCGTGCAGGTCCGCCTCGACAAACTGGCCGAGGGTCACCACGACCGTCTCGACAAGCTTGAGGTCGCGTTGCGTGAAAAACCGATGCGTGCGGTAGATACTTTCGCACTTCTATTTGATCGGCCAATTGACGAGAGCGTTTTCGGCCTCGCCACCGGGGAATCGCATGCACATCTGGTGCATCTGGTCGCGACTGGTCGCGCTAAAGTAGAGACAATCGACGGGGTTGGCTGGTATAGCGCCGTTTAGAGGAGAGTTATGAACGCGACGCCTTGGGCCAATAATTACCTGCACCCGTCAAAATGGGAGCAGGTCTTTGCACCTTTGTCGGTGCACGATATGTTTTTCAATTCGGCCGAGCGACGTGGCAATGCCGCGATTGCCGACTTCATGGGGCGCAAATTCAGCTATTCCGAAATGGCCGAGCAGGTGCGCCGCTTTGCCCGCGGACTGCAATTGCAGGGGATCGGGAAGGGCGATCATATCGGCCTGTTTCTGCCCAATGTTCCGCATTACATCGCGGCGTATTACGGTGCACTTGCCGCCGGGGCGACTGTAGTCAATTTCTCGCCGCTCTACACCGTCGACGAATTGTCGCATCAGGTGGCGGACAGCGGTACTTCGATTTTGGTGACGGTGTCTGCCGCCGCATTGCTGCCAACTGCAGTTAAGGTTTTGAACCAGTCGAGTCTCAAACAGCTGATCGTTGGCAGTGTGGCAGAGGCTTTGCCGAAAATGAAAGGGCTGGCGTACAAGCTTTTCAAGCGCGGCGAGATTGCCAATGTGCCCGATGACAGCCGCATCACCCATTATGCGCGCTTCATGGCGAATGACGGGCAATATGCGCCTGTGCCCTGCGATCCAGAAACCGATGTCGCGCAGTTGCAATATACTGGCGGCACAACAGGCACTCCAAAGGGTGCCATGCTCACACATCAGAATATCAGCGCCAATGCGCGGCAGATCAATCTGATCGATCCGCACAGTCGCGCCAACCGGCCCGATAGCCCTGCGGAGGACCGCATATTGGGTGTGCTGCCCTTCTTCCACGTTTTCGCCAATGCCACTGTGCTCAACCGCACGATCGACAATGGCGGCGAGATTGTCATGCTTCCCCGTTTCGAGGCGGCCGCGGCGTTGAAGGCAGTCAACCGGACCAAGGTGACATCAATGCCCGGCGTGCCAACCATGTATCAGGCGCTGCTCGACAATGCCGAACTGCCCAACACGGATTTCAGTTCACTACGCGCCTGCATTTCGGGCGGCGCACCTTTGGCAGCCGAACTCAAGGCTCGCTTTGAGGGCGTATCGCATGCCGCGGTGATAGAGGGCTATGGCCTCACCGAGAGCTCGGGGGTGATTTCGTGTAACCCCTATGAAGGGACGAACAAGGTTGGCAGCATCGGGCAGCCCATTCCCGGAACCGACGTGCGTTTGGCTGACAAGGAAGATCCCAGCAAGCCAGCTCCTGTTGGCGAGCCGGGCGAATTGCTCGCCAAGGGGCCGCAAATCATGGCCGGTTACTGGAACAAGCCGGTGGCGACGGCAGAGGTGTTTGTCGACGGCTGGTTACGGACCGGCGATGTGGCGACTATCGATGAAGACGGTTTCATCTTCATCGTCGACCGGTTGAAAGACATGATTGCGGTTGGTGGTTTCAAGGTTTTCCCAAGCCAGATCGAAGATATTCTCTACAAGCATCCGGCGGTCAAAGAAGCTTTGGTGATCGGCGTACCCGATACGTATTCGGGTGAGCGACCCAAGGCTTTTGTCACATTGAACGATGGCCAGTCGGTGTCTGACGAGGAGTTGACCAAATGGCTCAACCCGCAATTGGGCAAGCATGAACGGGTGCTGGGCGTTATCGTGCGCGATGCTTTACCGAAGACTATGATCGGCAAGCTCGACCGCAAGGCGCTGCGCGCAGAAGTAGGCGTTTAAACAGATTTCAGGATGAAACAGATGAACAGGTTCACTGCATTATTGCTCGGCGCGACCGCGCTTGTTTCGACTTCGGCCTTCGCCGAGGATGGCGCGCCAAAAGCCCCGGAGCCCAAGCTGATTGTGGCGATCTCGGTTGACCAATTCTCGACCGATCTGTTCAACGAGTATCGCGAGGATTTTACCGGCGGCCTCAAGCGGCTGGCGGGCGGTATCGCCTTTCCCAACGGCTATCAAAGCCATGCAGCCACCGAAACCTGCCCTGGCCATTCGACGATCCTGACTGGTAGCCGCCCGGCACGTACAGGCATCATTGCCAACAGCTGGTTCGATCCGTCGACCGGCCGCGCTGGCAAGGACGGTAAAACCGACTATGGCGTCTATTGCTCCGAAGACACTTCGGTAGAGGGCAGCAACAGTTCCAATTACACCGTCTCGCCCAAATTGCTGAAGGTCCCCACTTTGGGTGACCGGATGCGAGCGGTGAACCCTGCGTCGAGGGTTGTTGCCATATCGGGCAAGGATCGCGGCGCGGTGATGATGGGCGGACACAATACGTCTCTGACGATGTGGTGGGACGGCAAGCAGTTTCGCAATCTGACCGGGGCCAATGGCGGTGATCCGCGCGCCACCAGCATGATAAACGCGCGGGCACGCGCCGCGATAGACAAGCCCGCCAAGGTCAAACTACCTGCCATGTGCACCACCCATTCGCGCGCAGTTGGTATCGGCGGTGATGCAACGGTTGGTACGCTGCAACAACGTAAGGCGGGTGACGCCCGTGCCTTCCGCGCCTCGGGCGAATTTGACGCACTGACGATGGATCTTGCATTGGCTGCTTTTGGGGAGCGGGGGCTCGGTAAGGGCCCTGCGACCGATGTGCTGGCCATCAGCCTTTCGGCGACTGACTATATTGGCCACACTTTCGGCACATCAGGCGCAGAAACCTGCGCCCAGATTGCTTCGCTCGACGCGACACTGGGCCGGATGTTCACCGTACTCGACAAGAGCAAGGTGCCTTATGTGGCAATGCTCACGGCTGACCATGGCGGCCATGACCTGCCTGAACGGAACAGCATTCAGGGCCTGCCCGCCGCCGAACGCGCAGACATCAAGCTGATGCCGCAGGGCGTCGGGCCGGTGCTGGCCAAAGCGTTTGACCTGCCCGAGCCTGCCATCATGGGCGACGCTCCCTTCGGCGACATGTATCTTTCGACCAAAATCCCGTCGGCCAAGCGGTCCGCAGTTTTGGATGCTGCGCTCAAGCATTATCGCACCCATCCGCAGGTAGAGGCCGTCATCACCAAGGATGAAATTGCCGCCACCCCATCACCCTCTGGCCCGCCCGAGGATTGGAGCCTTATCCAGCGCGTGCGGGCCAATTTCGATCCGTCGCGTTCGGGCGATTTTTATGTCGCGCTGAAACGCTATGTGACGCCGATCCCCAATACCAGTTTCGGCTATGTCGCCACGCATGGTTCACCCTGGGGCTATGACCGCCGCGTACCGATCCTGTTCTGGTGGAAGGGCGTCGCGCCGTACGAGCAGCCCAATGGCATTGAGACCGTCGATATCATGCCGACGCTGGCCAGCCTGATCGGGCTGGATGTGCCCAAGGATGAAATCGACGGCCGCTGTGTGGATTTGATTGCTGGTGCAGGGAGCAATTGCAAATAAACAGAGACGATAGCGCCTATTTTAGAGCCGCCCGCCTGTCCTTCAACCAGCGCTTATGCGTGCTCTCGACTTCGCGCATCGCCTGGAACACAGTCATGTCAGGGGCAGGGCGTCCGGTTTTGCCTAGCGCGTAAAGCTGGCTGTAAAACCAATATTGGCAGGCAAAACTGTCGATTGCCCGCATCGCCTTCCAGCGCTTGAGCCACTGCAGCGACGGTGGAAACAGCGCCAGCTCATTCTCCTTGCGCGGTAGCATCTCCATCCCGCCGAGCAACCTTTTGGCTGCGTCCGGGAAATAGCACATCGGGCGTCCGATGCCGATGACATCGGCAGCCCCCTGTTTCAGCGCCTGCTCCATTGCGGAGCGGGTGCGGAAGCCGCCGGTGACCATCAACGGCACTTTGACCTCGCTCCGCATCGCCTTGGCGAAATCGACGAAATAGGCTTCGCGTTGCAAGGTAGAGGTAGCAACATTCTGCTCTTCGGGTTCTTCCATCCCTTCCATGCCGAGCAGCTTGGGCTGTTCATAAGTGCCGCCCGAAATCTCGATCAGGTCGACACCCGCATCCTGCAACCATTTGGCGACCTGCAAACTGTCTTCAAAGGCAAAGCCGCCCTTCTGGAAATCGGCGCTGTTGAGCTTGACCGAAATCGGGAAACTGGGCCCAACCAAAGTGCGCATGGTGTTGACCGTGAAAAGCAATATGCGTGCGCGGTTCTCAAGGCTGCCGCCCCAGCGATCGTCGCGCAGATTGGCGCGCGGGCTCAAAAATTGCGAAATCAGATAGCCATGCGCGGCGTGGATCTGCACCCCGGTAAAGCCCGTTTCCTTGCACACACGCGCCGCCGTGCCGAAGCGGGCGATGATGTTGAGAATCTCCTCCTCGGTCAGCGCGACTGGCTGGCCGAATTGCCCACCGGGCAGGCCGAGCTTGACGGCAGATGGAGCCTTGGGATGCGGGTTGACTGCCTTTTGCGTCTGGCGACCGGCATGGCTGATTTGCGCCCAGAAATGGTTGCCGTTGCGCGTTGCCGCCGCGGCCCAGTGCGATAATGCGCGCTTGGCATCATCATCAGGCTCGCGGTCGATAATGACATTGCCGGGCCGCTCAAGATGGTCGGCATCGATATGGATATTGCCCGACAGCAGCATCCCCGAGCCACCCTCGCTCCAAGCCAGATAGAGCCGGTCAAGTTCGCCGGTCGCGCGGCCATAGATATCGGCAAGCCCTTCGGTCATCGCGGCCTTGGAGATACGGTTGGGAAGTGTCGCGCCACAGGGCAGCGTCAAGGGTTCAGCGAGTAGGGATGCCATGGTCGCGGTTACTCGCCTGCCTTGGGTGCCGGTTCGGTGGTCGGCGGTAACGCTGGCTTGTCAGCAGCGGCCTTTTCATCAGCCTTCGGCGTTACTGTTGCTGGCGCAGCACTCGCCTCAACCGGTGCCATTTCGGTCACCTCGTCGGTCGGGATCATCTCGTCGCTGATCGTGCCTTCGACGCTGTCGATATCGTCCATACGGGTTTCGGTAACCTTGCTGTCGGCATCATTGCCGCCACAGGCCGAAAGCGCGGGAAGGGCGAATGCCAATAAGATCAGGGCGCGACGCATATGTTCCTCTCAAGTCGAAATTTCACCGTAGTGCTGAGCCTGTCGAAGTACGCCCAGTGGCTAAGCGCCCTTCGACAGGCTCAGGGCTACGGTATTGATTATTGTTGCGCAACAGCCTCGCAAGAGCCACCGGTTTTTGCAAGCGCGTTCAGGAATTCCGGCAAAGTCGCCTCCAGCGCCGCATCGAAATCGGCGAGGCTGGCAGTGATGCCAAGATCGGCCAGGCTGGTGACCGGATATTCGGCGATACCGCACGGTACGATGCCGCCGAAATGGGACAGGTCGGGCGCGACGTTGACGGCAAAGCCATGCGCAGTCACCCAGCGGCGGACACGCACGCCGATTGCGCCGATTTTTGCCTCTTGCCCCGATCTTGTATCGCACCAGATGCCAATGCGCCCTTCGGCACGCCGCGCCTCAACATCAAAACGGGCTAGCGCATTTATCACCCAGCCTTCGATCGAATGGACGTAGCAGCGTACATCCTTGCAGCGTTTGGCGAGGTCGAGCATCACATAGCCAACGCGTTGCCCCGGCCCGTGATAGGTATAGCGCCCGCCGCGCCCGGTATCGTAAACCGGGAATTGCTGGCTCAACAGCTCGGCCGGATCGGCGCTTGTGCCTCCGGTGTAGAGCGGCGGATGTTCGAGCAGCCAAATCAGCTCGCGCTCGCTGCCTTCATGGATGGCCGCCTGCCGCGCCTCCATCCGGGCGAGCGCTTCGGGATAGGGCACATGCCCTTCCGAAACGTGCCAGTCTATATCGCCTATGGCTTTCATTTTGCGGCCTTAGAGCAAGCTAAGTAATTATTTAATCCCTTTCGTCACCCCCGCGAAGGCGGGGGCCCATCACCTGATGCATAAATTTAAGCGGCCGGTGATGGATTCCCGCCTGCGCGGGAATGACGAAGATTTGGAGATTGTGAATTTCTTGCCAGCCCTGTGGCTTGCCTCTAACTCCCGAATACAAACTGGAGGCCCCATGAACCGTAAACTCGATTATTCCAGCGTCTGGAAAGACACACAGGCGCAACTCAACGCCCATCGCGAAGGCGTAGGGGCGATTTCGGGGCTGTTCCTGTTCGTGCCGGATTGGGTGTCGCGCCTGTTTGCAGGGCAACCCGATCTGGTCGATGCCTCGACTCCTGCAGAAATACTCGCCGCGTTTCAGGTCTATTATGCCGAAAATTGGCTGACCTTGCTGCCCACCGGGCTGCTCAGCTTTTTTGGCGCGGTGGCCATCTACGTACTGCTGACACGCAAAGAACTGGCGACCATCGGTTCGGCGCTGGGCAAGGCTTTAGCGCTTTTGCCCTTTTACTTCGTTGTCCAGCTTGCCGGCGGCGTGGCTACGCTCGCCGGGTTCTTGGCACTGATCCTGCCGGGCATGTATCTTGCCGGCCGTTTGACGCCTTTGGGCGCAGTGGCGGTCGCTGAGACCGAACGCGGCTTTTCCGGCACCATCACGCGCGCCTGGGATCTGACACGCGGCAATGGCTGGTCGATCTTTTTCCTGACGCTTGTGGTCGCGTTGGTGGCGAGCCTGACCGCGATGATAATCGGAATGGTCGTCGGCCTCGCCTGCCGTTTGCTTGCTGGGGCGCAGGGCGTGCCCTTTGTCGAAACCGGCGTAGATGCCGCCTTGGGTGCGGTGATCGCGACTTTGATGGTTTCCCTCTCGGTCGCGATCTACCGGAATTTGGCTGCGGAGGCCTAGTTCCCCCTCCCGTTTACGGGAAGGGTTAGGGGAGGGTGTGTGCGAAGCTAGCCTTGTCTCTTTCAGGCCCTCCCCCAGCCCCTCCCGCAAGCGGGAGGGGAGACAGTCACAGCCCCAGCGACAGTCTGGCGAACAGCGTATAGCCAATCGGGTTCTTGCCATAAGCCGCGTCTAGCGCATCGGGCTTGGCAAAGGCCGAAACCGTGCCACCCAGCGCAAGGTTGAACTGCTCGCCCAGCGGCAAGCGATAGGCATAGCCCGCCTGGAACTTGCTCACGCGGAACGGCATGTCGTGCAGCGGATCGGTGTGCTCCGGGAACAATTCATCATTCTTCACATTTTCGAAGCGACCGAAAATCGTGTGATGATCGTCAACGTCCCAATTCGCCTCTGCAATCCATGCAGTCAGCGTTTCACCTGGCTTGCGGTCTTTGGCGCTGAAAGCGAGCATCGCGGAGAGGCCCTTGCCATTTGCGTAATGGACCGAAGCGGTGGTGCGCTGCTCGTCTTCACCGGGATGCAGCGATTCCGGCTCCTTCAACCGTCCGGTTGACGCCTGCACTGCCCAGTTTGGCGTCGGGTTCCAAGTCGCGCGCACCGACCAGCTGTCGAAGCGGGGCTTTTCGATATCCCAGCGATCCTCGTCGGGCTCTTGACCGGTAAAGATTGACCCCTCGATCTGGAACTGGCGTGAGGCAAAGCCTGCGGTTGCGACGCCATAAGTGATATGTCCGCTGTCAAACCAATGGTGCGTGATCGGCGCTTCCGGATTGTAGCGGGCCGAACCACGGTGCATGAAGGCACTCGGGCCGAGTGCTGGCTCGCCGACCGGGCCGCCATAGAGGAAGACTCTGCCATCCGCTCCAACGTTGATGTCGACGCGGGCTGCCAGTTCCATGAACAGGTCGTGCGGATGCTGCCGGTCAACCAATGCCTCACCACCGGCGGTCTCGCCAGAGGCAAACAGGTTCGGATAACCCCGATTTTTCATCAACGGTTCAAGGCTGAACATCGATTTCAGCTGCACTTTACCCCAGCCGGTTGCCTTCTCGGCATTGAGCATCGCCATCGACTGGATATAGGCCTTGTCATCGCCGCGCGGGCCGCTCTGGTCGGTGTAAACACCCCAGGCATAGCCATGGGTCATGATCATCCAGTCGTCGCCGGCATCGATGTGCAGGCCAGAATGTCCACCACCCTCGGCAGCGGGAAGGCGAGAGGTTCCCGAGCCCTCGGCCGGGGCGTCCGAAGCCATTTCATGGCCTTCATGGTTTTGCGCTTCAGTTGCTGCGGTCTGGTGCTGCGAATGATCCATTTGCGAATGATCATGTTCTTGCGCCTGTGCCGATTGCGCAGACATAATGAGCGCCAGCGCGCTCGCGCCGGAAAAATACATCTTCATTTTAAGTGTCCCGTGAAAATTGGTTGAAATGTGAAGAGGTCACATTCCATTTCGCGGAGGCGGGTCATGCGGTTTCGGGGCAAAGCCGGACAATGCCGCCGTCAGCCCGGGCAATGGCGGAGTAACCAGCACCGCTGCCCGCATTGCCAATATTGCTGGCGCATAGGACGCGACGCAGCCGATACAGCCATGATGCATGGCTTGCTCGCCTGCCGGTGCTTTATCGTCACGCTCCATCGGCATGCCATGACAGTCTTCCGCCATCGCCATCGCACTATCATCCGCAAGCGCAGGCATCGCCACGGCGGGCAAAGCGAGCGCAATCAGGAAAAGCAAGGCAATCAGGTTGCGGAGCATGGGCGTCAGATAGTCCCAAAGAGCGTCGCGGTCCAGAGCGGCGCTTCGCGCATGCCCATCCACAGTGCCATTGCCACCATCATCACATTTTCGGTGAGCGAGACAAAGCCCAGCGGTACATTGCTGTTTCCGCCTACGCAGGCGCATTTCAGTTCGCGCTGCTCAATATAGACCGCCTTGAATACCGAAACCGTCCCGATGGAGCCAATGAACAGCGCGATTGGTATTGAAAGCCAGGGAAGCAGGTGCCCCGCCATCAACACGCCTGCCAATCCTTCGGCGAACGGATAGATGCGGCCATAGGGCACCCATTTTCGTGCCAGCAGGTCGTAATTGAGGAACATCGTCGCAAAGTGCTCTACATCCTGCAGCTTGAGCAGCGCCAGGATCGCCATGCTGATGGCAATGAAGCGCTCAAGCGTCGGGACGAACAATAGCCCGTGGTCGCTGCCAAGCCCGAACGAGATTGCCAGTGTCGCCGCCATTGCGAAAACTGCGATAACCGGCCGGTAGGTCAGCTTGTTGGGATCGGCTACTGCCAGCCCAAGATGGCGGCGCAAATCGTCATGGCCGCCGATGCGTTCGTTGTCGATGAAGATTTGCGGCGTGGTCGCGACGCCATGCTGCTCCTTGAAAGCATCGACTTCGCCGCGTGAGGTGAGCAGTCGATCATCGACCTGATAGCCCTTGCTGCGCAACAGATACTGCGCTTTCAACCCATAAGGGCAAATATGGTCGGGCAAGACCATGCGGTAAAGCACCGCCGTTTTTTCTGGAGAGGGCATGACATTGTTCCTTTCATTATCGTCGTGCCGAACCTATCTAGCATCCGTACTATAGTACGGAGTCAAGCGATCAATGTTGACGATTTCGCAATTGGGCAAGGCGGGTGGCGTAGGTGTTGAAACCATACGCTTTTACCAGCGCAAAAAACTGCTCGAAGTTCCTGCTGATTTGCGCCGGAGCAAAGGTATCCGGCATTATGGCGACTCGGATGTGCGGCAGTTGCGCTTCATTCGCACCGCGCAACAGGCAGGTTTCACGCTTTCCGAAATCGCTGAACTGCTGGCGCTCGATAAAGGAAGAGATCGCCGACGGGTGCGTGAAATGGCACGGGCGCGCATAGCTGCGCTGGACGACGAAATCGCCCGGTTGCAAAGGGCGCAGAAGTCTTTGTCCAGCCTTGCACAGATCTGTGCGCATGGCGATGACGGGCCATGCCCGATCATCGAGGCTTTTTCGTCCTAGTGGGTATCATTCTTCCCGGCATTGGCCGCCATGCCCTTCGACATGCTGGCAAAGGCGGAGACCATCGAATCCACGAAATCCGGATCGCCGGGAATCGTTTCCTTCGCCGCCTGCTGCATTGCCAGCACCCACTGTGTTGCTACAGCGAAGTTCATGCCCTCCAGCGCGCGGTGGGCGGACATGATGCAGGCACCGGGCCGCTTTTCGAACCAGTCGCGCGGCCCACCCATCCAGGCCATCAGGAAATCGGTTAGCGATTCGCGCATCGGGGCAAGGTCCGGCGCGTGCATCGCGCGCAGCTCGGCGAAATCGGGCTCGCTCTCCATCAGGTCGTAAAAGCGGTTTACCATGCGCGCGATGGGTTCGCGCCCGCCTATGCGGTCAAACGGGAGTTGTGGTTTGGATTGGGGGTCGGCTTCGCTCATGCTCTGATTGCTGCGGCTATTTTACCAGACTGTCCTTGAGCGAAATCAAACGTTGAAGCGGAACAGCATGATGTCGCCGTCTTTCACTTCATATTCCTTGCCTTCCGAACGCCACTTGCCCGCTTCCTTGGCCCCGACCTCGCCATTGAACTGGACATAATCGTCATAGGCCATGGTTTCGGCGCGAATGAAGCCCTTCTCGAAATCGCTGTGGATCACGCCGGCTGCCTGCGGGGCTTTGGCACCTTTGAACACCGTCCAGGCGCGCGCTTCCTTGGGGCCAACGGTGAAGAAGGTGATGAGGTGCAGCAGTTCATATCCCGCACGAATCACGCGGGCTAGCCCGGTTTCTTCCAGCCCCAGATCGGCAAGGAAGACTTCGCGGTCTTCGGCTGGCATGGTCGATATCTCGGCTTCGATCGCGGCGGAAACGACAACCGCCTCGGCACCTTCAGCCTTCGCCTTTTCAAACACCTTGGCCGAAAGCGCGTTGCCATTTGCAGCCGAGGCTTCCTCGACGTTGCAGACATAGAGAACAGGCTTTGAAGTCAGCAATTGGGCTTGTTGGAATATGCGCGCTTCTTCGGGATCGTTGGGCGTCAGCAAGCGCGCGGGCTTGCCATCGCGCAACAGGTCGAGCGCGCGACCCAGCACGGCGGCCGCAACCTTCGCTTCCTTGTCGCCGCCGGTGGCCTTTTTCTGGAAGGCGGGCACGCGCTTTTCGAGGGATTCGAGGTCGGAAAGCATGAGTTCGGTCTCGACCGTTTCGGCGTCCGAAATCGGATCAATCTTATTGTCGACATGCTGGATGTCGTCATTTTCGAAACAACGCAGCACATGGACGATGGCGTCAACCTCACGGATATTGGCGAGGAACTGGTTGCCCAGCCCTTCACCCTTGGAGGCACCGCGCACGAGGCCCGCAATGTCGACAAAGCTCAACTGCGTCTCGATAATCTTCTGGCTGCCGCCAATCTTCGCGATCACATGCAGCCGCGGATCGGGCACGGCGACTGCGCCGACATTGGGCTCGATCGTGCAAAAGGGATAATTCGCCGCCTGCGCCGCCTGCGTCTCGGTCAGCGCGTTGAACAGGGTGGACTTGCCCACATTGGGCAGCCCGACAATACCGCATTTGAAACCCATAATATCCTCGTTGGGAATGAATTGCGCGCGCCTTAGCGGGAGTGGGGGCGAAAGGCCAGCCTTGCCATGGTTCAACTGTTTGTAGCCTGCTGTTCAGGCAAGTGTTGCTAGGTCGGCAACCACAAATAATTCATTCGGGTTGCAAGATGACAGCAGGATTCAAATCGAAAATCCTCCTAATTTCTATGCTTGGTATCTTGGCAGCGCCTTCATCTGGTCGAAGCGGCGTCGAGGCAGACATCCTCGAAGAGGTCAACTTCCTTCGCAGCAATCCAAGCGCCTTTGCGCTTGAACTGGATGATTTGAGAGGGCGCTTCGATGGCAATATCCTTTTGGGAGAGGGAGATGGCCCCGACTTCACAACCCATGAAGGTCCGCGTGCGGTTTCCGAAGCAGCGCGCGAGTTACGCCGCAGGCGCGCGGTTAATACCTTGATGCCCAGCGACTTATTGGCCCGCGCCGCCGCCGATCATGTGCGTGCGCAGGGGGCCAGCGGTCAGACTGGGCACTATTCCAATGGCAAGGGACCCGGACAGCGTGTCAAGGCCCGCGGTGGCAATGTATATGTCGGCGAGGTAATCGTTTACAATTACACCAGCGCGCAAAATGCTGTCCAGCAACTGGTGATTGATGATGGCGTGCCCGATCGCGGGCATCGCAAACAGCTGTTTTTGGCGGAGTATCGTTATGCTGGCGTCGCTTGCGGCAGCCATCGGCAATGGCGCAACATGTGCGTCATCGTCCTCGCCCAAACCCGCGATGGAGCGCCGATCATGCCACCCAGAGGGAAATGATCGGGTTAGTCATGCACCGCCTTCACCCAAGGTCCGAAGGGCGAATTGCCCAGCATCGCTAGTTGCGTCTCTGCCGACACCTTGTTGATCGCTTCCTGCGGTTTCATGCCTGGGTGCACCGCGCGACGTAGTGGGCGGGTGCCGGCTGGCATGGCGGCGATTTCGGCGATGGCGCGGGGCACGTCCATCGGATCGGCGCTACGGCGGGTGCCGTCTTCCTTGCCCATGCTGTTGACCAGTGCCAGATAGGCAGCAGCCTGATCTTCGGTCAGCCTTGATTTGAGTTCGCTCGCCAATTGATTGCGGTTCACCCAAACCTTGGTCGGATAGCCGCCCGGCTGGATAACGCAGACCTCGACATTGTGCGGCACCAGCTCATAGGCCATCGCCTCGCTCATCGCCTCCAGCGCGAACTTGGTCGGCGAATAATGACCGGCAGATGGCACGATCACACGCCCAAGCTGAGAGGAAATGTTGAAGATCAACCCGCGCTTCGCCTTGCGCATCCCGGGCAACACCGCGCGCGCCATGCGGTGCGGGCCGTAAACATTGGTGTCGAAAATGAGCTTGGTGGCCGCCATATCCTGCAGCTCGATTGGCCCGGCATAACCGACACCAGCATTGTTGATGAGGATATCGAGAGGCCCGCCGGCAATCTTCTCAGCTTCGGCAACGCCCTTTGCGACCTGTTCGTCAGAGGTGACGTCGATCTCTATGATATGGATGTCGAGCTTTTCCTTGGTCGCCTCGGCCTTGAGTTCGTCCGCCTCCTTGCGTGGCAATCCTCGCATCGAGGCGATTACCTTTGCGCCAAGGCGGGCATAATGCAGGGCGCCTAGATACCCAAAGCCAGAAGAAGCACCGGTGATCAGCACCGATTTGCCCGCGAGCGGTTTGTCAGCGGCTGATGCGGCGGAGGGAATCGCTGCAGCGGCTCCTACGGCCAATGCTGTTTTGATTACAGCGCGGCGTTCAATATCGGTCATCCTGGCTCTCCTTAATTCGCCAAGATAACTGGCTTTACGCCGATTGCGAGTCCAGCCAGCGTTTCAGCTGTATCGGGTCGCCAAAGCGGATGATCTTATCTTCATGGCCTTTCAGTCGTCGCTCAAGCCGAATTTTGGGGCCGCTGTTCCACTGCAAAAGGTAAAACAGGAAGCCCAGATCAAAACGCTCCGGACAGCCTTCGGTCATGTCGGGTCGCGCGCGTCCGCGAAACGTCCATATTCGCCGCAGCAGTCGCGTCACACACAGCCGGATCGGATAATCGAGATAGATGACCGTGTCGGCCCGCTCCAGCCTCTCCGCCAGCGTGCCGCCATAGGTGCCGTCGATCAGCCAGCGATCCGTTGTTGTTATCGCGGCGAGCTTTTCGAGGATTTCATCCTTACGGCTTTCCACCCAGCCGGGTTTCCAGTTCAGCTGGTCCATATGGAAGACTGGCAGGCCCAATATCGGGCCCAGTTCAGCAGCCAGTGTCGATTTCCCCGCCCCGCACGGCCCGACGATCAGGACGCGCTGCACGGGTCAGTCTTGCTGCACAGCGCCGGTCGTTTCAACCAGCGGAAGCAGTCTTGAATCGCGCAAGGCGGCCGTGCGGTGGCCGATGCCTCTCAGATAGTCCTCATGGCTGTTCCAGCCGAGGAACGCGGCGACGCTTTCCTGCTCGATCAGCATGGCCATATCCCAAGCTTCGCCTTCCGGGCCGATCAGCCAGCTGCCGCCTTTGCCGAGGAAACGGATGGCGCCACCACTGGCCGTCAAAAATGGTGTCGTATGGTCAATATATCGCTGGAAAGCCTCCGCGCCACTGATTGGTGCGTCGGGCGCAAGTTCGGGCGAAGCGCTGTAATCAGCCAATGCGCGAAAGCGCAGCAGGTTCAGCATGACCACTGGCCCTTGAATGTTGCGCATAAAGAATGCGCGACCTGCCGCATCGGTGACTTCCAGGTAAGAATCGGTGCCCATTTCAATCTCAATCTTCATGAAGACGAAGGGCAACCTCGCTCATGAAACGCGCATCGTCACCCTTTGCCAGCCAATCGGCCTCTGCTGATATTGCACCGAGCATATCGGCAAGTGGATCGATTTCGCTTTTGGAAAATGGTCCCAGTACATATCCGGTAACGCGGTCTTTATGCCCCGGATGGCCGATGCCCAATCGTATGCGCCGGAAATCTGCGCCGATATGGTCGATGGTCGAACGGATGCCATTATGTCCGGCGGCGCCACCGCCGCGCTTCACCTTGATTTTAAAGGGCGCGAGGTCGAGTTCATCGTAAAAGACGGTGACGTCTTCAGGCGTCAATTTGTAGAAATCCATTGCGGCACGGATGCTGCGGCCGCTTTCGTTCATAAAGGTCGCAGGTTTGAGAAGGATGATCTTGTCGCCGCCGATGCGGACTTCCTGCATCCATCCCTGAAATTTCTTGGCGGGCGCCGGAGCTTCATACCGATCGGCAAGCGCGTCCACCGCCATAAAGCCGACATTGTGCCGGTGCATCGCATATTGCGGTCCCGGATTGCCAAGGCCTGCCCAGATTTGCACGAAATTGCGCCCTCCAAAAACACGTCGCCCCCGCAAAGGCGGGGGCCGCTGGAGGTTTATTCAGCCAAGAAGGCCTAAACCGGTTGCGGTCCCTGCCTGCGCAGGGACGACGTTTTATCTCAAGCTTCGCCTTCAGACTTGGTCGTGTCGCCTTCAGCGGACTTCATGCCCGAAGGTGCAACGACGGTCGCGATGGTGAAGTCGCGGTCGGTGATCGCGCTCTTCGAACCTTCGGGCAGCTTCACATGGCTGATGTGGATCGAATCGCCCACGTCGAAACCGGTCACGTCGATGACAATTTCGTCGGGGATCAGGTTGGCGTCGCAGATCAGTTCGAGTTCGTGACGAACGATGTTGAGCACGCCACCGCGCTTCAGGCCCGGCGAAGCTTCTTCGTTGGCGAAGACGACGGGGACTTCAACATGGACCGTTGCGTCCTTTGACAGGCGCATGAAGTCGACATGGATCGGGCGGTCGCTGACCGGATGGAATGCCACATCCTTGGGTAGGGTACGCTCGGTCTTGCCATTGACGGTGACTTCAACAATCGAGTTGCTGAAATGGCCGGTCATCAGCGCCTTGACGAGGGCTTTTTCCTCGACATGGATGGCTTCCGGAGCCTTGTTGTCGCCGTAAATTACGGCAGGTACACGGCCTTCGCGACGCAATGCACGGGAGGCTCCCTTGCCAGCCCGTTCGCGCGGCTCGGCCGACAGAGTCAGCTGATCGCTCATAATAAATCTCCAATAAGTTCAATTCTTGCCGCCACGCCTCCAGGGATGACCATCACGGCAAGCGGGCGCCAATAGGCGGAAAGCCGCATAAATGCAAGCGTTGCTTGCTAACCCTCCCCGCGCGGGGAGGGTAGCACTTTTAATATTCTACGCGTTGGGCCTGTACGCCATAGGCCGTCAGCAGATGCGGCACGCTGGTGGAGCCTGAAAGATGGCCTGCACCCACCGCCATGAAGGTGGTGCCTGGCTTTTCAAGTTGCTTGCTGATCCACGCTGCCCAATTGGCGTTGCGGTTGGTCAATAACGCAGCATGCAGTTTTGGATCGGAAAGTCCCTCATTCATCACCTGAGCGAGGCCTTCGGGATCGGGTTTCGCCCAAAGCGCGACCATATTGTCCATGCTGGCTGTCATGTCATCAACGCTTTTGGCTGATTCGACGAGGAAACGGACTTGCGTTTCCTGTGACAGCGTATCGAATATCGCCAGTTGTGATTCCATCGTTTCTACACCCGCGATCGGCTTTCCAGAGGCCTTGGCTGCAGCGGTCAGTTGGGTTTCGACACCGCTGTTCACATCATAGCCACCCTTTTGCAGGCCCATGATCTGCATCGTTACCGCAGCTGCCCAGGGGTCGAGAGGTTCGAATGCCGCGACTGGTAGACCAACCTTTTCCATCGCCTTGGCGTAAATGGCTTTCTCGTCTTCCATCATCTTGGAAGTTAACGGCTTCCCGCTGGTGTCGAGGCCATATTTGGCGAACAATTGCTGCGCGGTGGCGGCATCCGGCTCGACCATTTCAAGCACCAGCCGGTCCGATTTGTCGAACGCGGATTTCACCGCCTCGTCGAACCAGGCCATTCCCGGCTTCAGGATATGGACAGTACCGAAAAGATAGACCGTCGTGTCGGCATCTTTCACCACCCAAAGTGCCGGATCGACATCGACTGTCTCGACCTCAGCCGCCGGGGCCTGCTGCGCGAGGGCTGGCGTTGCCATTGGCGTACCAAAGGCGGAGAGCGCGAGCGCGACCGTGGTGAGGGCACAATTCAGGAGAAGGTTTTTCATCGTTCGTTCCTTGGGTTGAAAGCGTCTGGGATTGGATGCAGCAGGGTTCACCGGTATTTTTTCCAGTACCAGACTGCGGTCCAGATGATTGCGAAGGTGCTGAAAATTGCGATTCCATTTGGCTCTGGAAGTAAACCGCCACGCCACAGGAACCACCATGTCGGTGCACCGATAAGGTAAGCATAGGCCGCATAATGGCCTCCGTCACGATAGGCTTCGGCTTCCTGTTCGTCGATGGCGCGGGTGTGCCAGAACCAGGCAATGACAGGCATGATGATGGCCCAAAAGACTGCAAGCAGTACTGCGATGGCCAGTGGCAAAGGGCCATCCTTGAAAATCGTCATCGGATCGGATGGCATGATGCCGTCTACGGCCACCAGCAGCGCGCCGATAAGGGCGCCCAATACAGCACAACCCACCATGATGTTGCGGTTCAATCTTTCCCGACTGGTCAACGCACCACCGCCGATACGGATGCGGCGCGCCAGATTCCATTGCGTGTAGATCAACGCCCCGATAATCGCGACGAGCACGCCGATGATAGCGATCGCCTTCGCCGAAAGCGCTTCGCCGTCTTCAGTCGCCGCTGCAATCACGCCGACGATCGCGCCTGCGGTAAACACGGTGGCCAAACCGGCAACTGCAATCCACGCGAGCGATTTGCCGACATTGCCTTCAGCTTCGGTCTCATCGAGTTGGGGCAGGTCAGTCATTTTTGTCTCCATCGAAACCATCGTCGAAAATCTCCTCAATCCGCATTTCGAACAGCCGGGCGATCTTGAAAGCGAGCGGGAGCGAGGGATCATATTTCCCCGTCTCGATCGCATTCACCGCCTGCCGCGAAACATCGAGCCTTTCGCCAAGCTCGGCCTGGCTCCATTGGCGCTCTGCGCGCAGCACTCTCAGCCTGTTTTTCATGTCAGCTCTTATTGTCCATGTGTCAGCTTACCCTGACTATATGTACTGATTCGCTGACAATGTCAACAACCCCTTACACATTGCCATCAACACCTTACAAAGACAGGAATTCTACGGCTTTGCGCATGCCATTTGCTGCGCTGCGGCACAGATGCTTGATTTAGGGGCCTCCTTCCGCCAAGGGGCGACCATGTCTGAATCCGGACCCCTAACCTTCCAGGACCTGATCCTGACGCTCCATGATTATTGGGGCAAACAGGGCTGCGTCATCCTGCAACCTTATGACATGCGCATGGGCGCGGGCACCTTCCACCCGGCGACCACGCTGCGCGCGCTTGGCCCCAATCCGTGGAATGCGGCCTATGTGCAGCCCAGCCGCCGCCCGACCGATGGCCGCTATGGCGAAAACCCGAACCGGCTGCAGCATTATTACCAATATCAGGTGATCATGAAGCCCAGCCCTGCGAACCTGCAGGAACTGTATCTGGGGTCATTGGATGCCATCGGCATCGATCCGCTGAAGCATGATATCCGCTTCGTCGAGGATGACTGGGAATCGCCCACCCTCGGCGCATGGGGCCTTGGCTGGGAAGTCTGGTGTGACGGGATGGAAGTGACGCAGTTCACTTACTTCCAGCAGGTCGGCGGCTTTGACTGCAAACCGGTTGCGGGTGAACTGACCTACGGGCTCGAGCGCCTTGCCATGTATATTCAGGGCGTAGACCGCGTGTATGACCTGAAGTTCAACTCGGCGGGCGTCACCTATGGCGACGTCTTCCTCGAGAATGAACGCGAGCATTCGAAGTATAATTTCGAGGTTGCCGATACCGAGCAGCTTTTCAAAGGCTTCCAGCATGCAGAGGCGGAGTGCAAGCGCTGCATCGAGGCCAATGTGCCACTCGCGGCCTATGATCAGGCGATCGAGGCGAGCCATTTGTTCAACCTGTTGCAGGCGCGCGGCGTGATCAGCGTGCAGGAACGCGCCAGCTATATCGGCCGCGTGCGCGATCTGGCGAAGGGTTCATGCGAGGCGTGGATGCACAAGAATGGGTGGGCGGAATGACCGACTTCCTTCTTGAACTCCGCAGCGAAGAAATCCCGGCGCGTATGCAGGATAAGGCGCGCGAGGATCTTGCGCGCCTGTTTACTGCCGAACTCGACAAGGCCGGCCTCAAGGCCGCCGAAATCATCACCTACGCGACGCCGCGCCGACTGGCGCTGATCGCCAAGGGTCTGCCACAAGAAACCGAGGCGGTGTCCGAGGAAACCAAAGGGCCCAAGGTCGGCGCGCCGCCACAGGCGATGGAGGGCTTCCTGCGCAAGGTCGGCCTGACGCAGGAGCAATTGGTCGAACGCGATGGCGTCTATTTCGCTGTGGTTGAAAAACCGGGCCGCAAGACTGCCGATGTGCTGGCCGAAGCGATCCCTGCAATCATCCGCGCCTTCCCATGGCCCAAATCGCAACGCTGGGGCGCCGCATCGATTTCGACCGAAAGCCTTCGCTGGGTCCGTCCGTTGCAGGGTATCGTCGCGCTGCTGGGTGATGATGTGGTGCCATGCGAAATTGACGGCATCGTCAGCGGTTCCGCGACCAAGGGCCATCGTTTCCATCACAGTGGCGAAGTCACCATCGGCAATGCAGGCGACTATGCGATGAAGCTGCGCGCCGCGCATGTCATCGTCGATCAGGAAGAGCGGCGGTCGATCATCCGTGCGGGCGCCGAAAAGGCTGCAGCTGATGCCGGGCTGGTGCTGGTGCCTGACGAAGGGCTGGTCAACGAGAATAGCGGCCTCACCGAATGGCCGGTGCCGATGCTCGGCCGGTTTGACCCGGCGTTCCTCGAGGTTCCCGAAGAGGTCATCCAGCTGACCGCGCGGGTGAACCAGAAATATTTCGTCTGCCATGACAAGGCGGGCAAGCTGGCCAACGCCTTTGTCTGCACCGCCAATATCGTCGCCAATGATGGCGGCGCGGCGATTGTTGCCGGCAATGAAAAGGTGCTCGCGGCGCGATTGAGCGATGCGAAGTTCTTCTGGGAACAGGACCTGAAGGTGCCGCTCGACGAGCAAGCGAAGAAGCTGTCGCAGATCACCTTCCATGAGAAGCTGGGCACCGTTGCCGACAAGGTTGAGCGCGTGGCGAAGCTGGCGCGCTGGCTGGTTGAGGAAGGCATCGTCGCCCCTGCGGAGGCAGGGGCCGCTGGCGGCGTGGCCCAGCCATTACAGAATAAACCGACAGCGGCCCCGGCCTCCGCCGGGGCGACGAAATTGGCTGACATGGCCGAACGCGCAGCCCGCCTGTGCAAGGCCGATCTGGTCACCGGCATGGTTGGCGAATTCCCCGAACTGCAAGGCATCATGGGCGGCTATTACGCCCGCGCGCAGGGCGAGGCCGATGCCGTCGCCGATGCGGTGCGCGACCATTACAAGCCGGTCGGGCAGGGTGATGATGTGCCCACCGCTCCGGTGACGGTTGCGGTGAGTTTGGCGGATAAGCTCGACAGTTTGCTTGGATTTTTCGCTATTTCCGAGCAGCCTACTGGCTCAAGAGATCCGTTTGCTTTGCGCCGTGCTGCATTAGGCACCGCGTCGCTCCTGCAGGCGAATGGATTGCGGCTTCCACTTCAGACTTTCTTGTTGGCGCACCTATCCACCTATGTTCCGGTGCTCAGTGCTGAAGTAGGCGCTACGATCGATCGTGATATTGCGGCATTCGCTGCGGCAAAAATTTCGCCTGATGCTGTCGATTTACCGGCGCTCGTTACCCAAAGACGAAGCGAAGCTATGCCGCAATCCGAAATTGATGCTTTCGTTTTTAACGCATTCCAAATTATTCCGTTTCTCGCCGACCGCCTCAAAGTCCAGCAGCGCGAGGCTGGCGTCCGGCATGACCTGATCGATGCGGTGTTTGCGCTCGGAGGAGAGGACGATCTCGTCCGCCTGCTCGCACGGGTAAAGGCATTGCAGGGCTTTGTCGGCACCGATGAAGGCACAAACCTGCTTGCGGGATACAAGCGCGCGGCGAATATATTGAAACAGGCCGAAGGCGTTGATCCCAATGCCGCAGCAACAGCCGATCTGGGCGCAGAAGAACGAGCGCTTCTCACCGCCCTCGACAGCGCCGAGCCCAAGGCTGCGGCTGCGATTGAAGCTGAAAAATTTGAAGATGCCATGGCGGCGCTCGCCTCATTGCGCGCGCCGATCGATGCCTTTTTCGAAGGCGTAATGGTGAATGATCCAGATCCGGCAAAACGGGCATTCAGGCTGGGCTTGCTGGCAAGGTTCCGTGATGCGGTGCACCGCGTTGCGGATTTTTCGAGGATTGAGGGGTAGGATCAGGTCGGGGCCATGTCACATTCTGCACCATGGTTGCCCCTGATTGTGTTTGTCATGGCCTTCCCGGCCATTTGGGCATTGACCATCTGGTTGATGGCCAAAGGCGGCTGGAGCAAATTGGCGCGTGCATATCGGACGGATAGGCAACCACCGGATGGCGTGAGCAAACAGTCCTACCAAACCGCTATTGTTGGCCAAAATATCGGGGCATTCTCTTACAAGAACTGCCTCAACGTCTGGATTGGGCGCGACAGCTTCTCGATGCGACCTTCGTCAATTTTTGGACTGTTCCACCCCATGCTGACCATTCCCTATGCGGACATTACGGGCATTGAACCGAAACAATGGATCACGCGCAAAGGCTATCGACTGACTCTGCAGAATGGTCTGCAACTGTCACTATTCGGGCCAGCAGCTGACCAGATTTTTGAAAAACAAAAGACCCTCTCGTCCCCCTCTCCCGAAAGGCCCTTGCAATGACCCAATATGTGTACCGCTTCGGCGGCGGCGTTGATGATCAAGGTGCAGGCAACAAGAACCTCCTCGGCGGCAAGGGCGCGAACCTTGACGGGATGGCTGCAATTGGCCTGCCTGTGCCCCCCGGCTTTACGATCACGACCGAGGTCTGCACCGCATATTACGCCAATGGTGAGGCCTTCCCCGATGGCCTGACCGATCAGGTCGCAAAGGGCATCGCGCATATCGAGGGCGTTACCGGCAAAAGCTTTGGCGATCCCGCCAACCCACTGCTCGTCTCGGTCCGTTCGGGCGCGCGGGTATCGATGCCCGGCATGATGGATACCGTTCTGAATCTGGGGCTTAACGACAAGACCGTCGAAGGCCTCTCCGCTTCATCGGGCGACGCGCGCTTTGCATGGGACAGCTATCGCCGCTTCATCCAGATGTATGCCGATGTCGTGCTCGGCCTTGATCACCATGCGTTCGAGGATGCGCTGGAAATTGCCAAGGAAGATCGCGGCTATTTCCTCGATACCGAACTCGAAGCCAACGACCTGATTGAACTGGTCGCCGAATATAAGAAGTTGGTCGAGGCCGAATGGGGCAAGCCTTTCCCGCAGGATGTGAACGAGCAGCTGTGGGGCGCGGTCGGCGCGGTCTTCGCCAGCTGGGAATCGGATCGTGCCAAGGTCTATCGCCGCTTGAACTCCATCCCCGGTGACTGGGGAACCGCGGTCAATGTGCAGGCGATGGTGTTTGGCAATATGGGTGACACCTCGGCGACGGGCGTTGCCTTCACCCGCGACCCGGCGACTGGCGAAAATGCCTATTATGGCGAATATCTGATCAACGCGCAGGGGGAAGATGTCGTCGCCGGTATCCGCACACCGCAATATCTGACCAAGACAGCGCGCGCGGCGGCAGGTGCCAAGCCGCTCAGCATGGAAGAAGCAATGCCCGAGGCCTATGCCGAGCTGGCAGCGGTCTTCGACACGCTTGAGCGGCATTATCGCGACATGCAGGACATCGAGTTCACCGTCGAACGCGGCAAGCTGTGGATGCTGCAGACCCGTTCGGGCAAGCGCACCGCCAAGGCTGCGCTCAAAATTGCAGTCGATATGGCGGCAGAGGGGCTGATTACCCGTGAGGAAGCGGTGCTGCGCGTCGACCCGATGGCGCTTGACCAGTTGCTCCACCCGACGCTTGATCCGCTAGCTCCGCGCGATGTGTTGACCAAGGGCCTTCCGGCTTCACCGGGGGCGGCTTCGGGTAAGATCGTGTTTGATGCCGACACGGCGGAGAAATGGAATGATCGCGGTGAGGCGGTGATTCTCGTTCGCGTCGAAACCAGCCCTGAAGACATTCACGGCATGCACGCGGCGCGCGGCATTTTGACCGCACGTGGCGGCATGACCAGCCACGCGGCGGTGGTCGCGCGCGGCATGGGCCGCCCTTGCGTCTCGGGCGCGGGCAGCTTGGCAATCGACAATGCTGCGAAGGTGCTACGCGTCTCGGGCCGTGCGCTCCGCGAAGGTGATGTCATCACCATCGATGGTGCAACCGGCGAAGTGATGGCCGGGGCCGTCCCCACGCTGCAACCCGAACTGGTTGGCGATTTCGGTACGCTGATGGAATGGGCCGATGGTTCGCGCCGGATGAAGGTACGCGCCAATGCCGAAACCCCGCTTGATGCGCAGACCGCGCGCGATTTCGGGGCAGAGGGCATCGGGCTTTGCCGCACCGAACATATGTTCTTCGACGCTGCCCGCATCACGGCCGTGCGCCAGATGATCCTTGCCGATGATGAAAAGGGCCGCCGCGCCGCGCTCGACAAGCTGCTTCCCGAACAGCGCAAGGATTTTGTCGCGATCTTCGAGGTGATGGCGGGACTTCCCGTTACCATTCGCCTGCTCGACCCGCCGCTGCACGAATTCCTGCCGACACAGGAAAGCGATTTCGCCGAGGTTGCCGAGGCGGCGGGCGTGGGTATCGAGGTGCTGAAGCAGCGGGCTTCCGAGCTGCACGAGTTCAACCCGATGCTTGGCCATCGCGGCTGCCGCTTGGGCGTCACTTACCCTGAAATCTATGAGATGCAGGCACGGGCGATCTTTGAGGCGGCCTGTGCGCTTCCCACTGCACCTGTCCCGGAAATCATGATCCCGCTGGTCGGCACGCGCCGCGAGCTGGAACTTATGAAGGAAGTGGTCGACAAGGCCGCCGAAGCGGTCTTTGCCGAGCAGGGCAAGCGCATCGACTATCTGGTGGGCACGATGATCGAACTGCCGCGCGCTGCCCTGATGGCCGACGAAATCGCAGAGGTTGGGGCGTTCTTCAGCTTCGGGACCAACGACCTGACGCAAACCACGCTGGGCGTTTCCCGCGACGATGCGGCGCGCTTCCTGATCCATTATGTCGACAAAGGCATTTACGCGACCGATCCGTTCGTGTCGCTCGATGTCGAGGGCGTCGGCCAGTTGATCGAGATCGCCGCAACCAAGGGCCGCAAGACGAGGCCTGACATCAAGCTTGGCATTTGCGGCGAACATGGCGGCGACCCCGCCTCTATCGCTTTCTGCGAGCAGACCGGCCTCGATTATGTCAGCGCTTCTCCCTATCGCGTACCAATCGCGCGGCTGGCAGCGGCGCAGGCGGCGTTGCGCAAGGCTTGAGCTTCGTTTAGTCTCTTCCTTTAGGGAGGGGCTTCATGAAACCATGGTTACGCTATTCGTTGTGCATCCTGTTGGGGCTAGCGGGGGGCACAGCCTATGCTGTCCATCAGGTGCGCGGTGCCGATATGGGTCGGCAGGTGACCAACGGGCCCTGGAGCGCCAACACCGATCAGGGAACGGCTGACGCCTCTGCATTGACGCGGGCACGTGTAGCGCTGTTCGGCCTGCTGGCGCTGCCGGCGAAGGAGGCGATGTATTTCATCGCCCGCACCGACAGTGAGGGTAAGTCTCTTGACGGGCGATGCACCTACACGGTCAGCGGCGGAGAACTCGACGCGCGCTGGTGGAGTATCACACTCTATAAGGGTGAAGGCTGGCTGGTGAAGAATACCGCGAACCGCTGGTCGGTTGGAGGCAATGCGCCTGAACGCGATGCAAACGGCAACTGGTCATTCACCGTTTCCCCACAATCTGTCGATGGCGTCTGGCTGCCAACAGGGCGGACGCCGCAATTCGACCTGACTCTGCGCACCTATCATCCGCAAAGCGCGCTGCTCAATGATCCGGCCAAGGCAAAGCTGCCCTCCATCAAGAAGGAGACCTGCGCATGATCCGCAACTGGCTCCTCCCGCTGCTCGCCGGGCTCGCCGCTGCCGCCATCGCCTGGCAAGGCACGCTGGTGGCAACGCCTTATGTGCTGATGTCGGCTGCGATGAAGCGGATCGGCAATGTAGATGGCAATGGCCGTGCAAATGTCTTTGCCTTTGGGCCCATGGCAACGGCCGATCGCCAGCCCATCGTGCGGCCTAGCCCAGACCTTGTCTATTCTTCGTGCGTGTTCGACCTTTCGCAAGGGGTTGTGCTGGTCGATGTCGAGCCGGTTCCCGAACACTATTGGTCGATCAGCATTTTCGACGCGCGCACCGATGTCGCTGCCGTGCGAAGTGACCGCGATACAGGTGGCAAAACGGCGCGACTGGCATTGCTGCGCAAAGGACAAAAGGCCCCCGCCGGCTATGAAGCAGTCGAGCTTGGTTATGACAGAGGGATTGCCTTGATCCGCATTTTACTGTCCGATCCAAGCGAATTAGAACAAATCGACGCAATACGTCGCAAATCGAAGTGCCGCACGGTCAGCGCCAAATTGCTCGAGAAATGAAGGCAAATTAGGGCTTGCGAATCCCGGAGCGCGGGCCTATTGGCACGCCTCCACGCACCCATAGCTCAGCTGGATAGAGCACCAGACTACGAATCTGGGGGTCGGACGTTCGAATCGTTCTGGGTGCGCCATTTTCCTCTCCCCGTGTGAGAGTTGCCCCAAAAAATGTCGTCTAAAGTCAAATCCGCAGTCGTCCTGTTATCGGGCGGTCTCGACTCGATGGTCGTTGCCGGGCTTGCCCGTGAGGCAGGCTATGCGATCCATGCGCTGACCATCGACTATAACCAGCGCCACCGGATCGAGTTGGAAAGCGCCGCGCGCATCGCTGCGCATCTTGGTGCTGCTGAACATATAGTGTTGCCGCTTGATCTGCGCCGATTTGGCGGATCCGCCCTGACTGCCGATATCAACGTGCCGAAAGATGGCGTTGACGAAAGCGCTATCCCGGTGACCTATGTTCCGGCGCGCAACACGATTTTTCTGTCGCTGTGCCTCGGCCTTGCCGAAGCACGCGGCGCACGTGATCTGTTCATCGGCGTCAATGCGCTCGATTATTCGGGCTATCCCGATTGCCGCCCCGAATTCATCCGCGCATTTGAGGATATGGCAAATCTGGCGACCAAAGCTGGCGTAGAGGGTGATCGCTTCACTGTGCATACCCCGCTGCAGCACATGACCAAGGCCGACATCGCGCGCGAAGCGCACCGGCTGGGCCTCGATGCGGGGATGAGCTGGACCTGCTACGACCCAACGCCCGACAATAAGGCCTGCGGGAAATGTGACAGCTGTCGTCTGCGCGCCAAGGGCTTTATCGATGCGGGCCTGCCAGACCCCACGGTTTACGCATGAGTTACGCGGTCAAGGAAATCTTCCTGACCTTGCAAGGTGAGGGGGTGCACGCCGGACGACGGGCGGTATTCCTGCGCTTTGCCGGATGCAATTTGTGGACAGGTCGTGAGGAGGACCGATCCTCTGCGATTTGCCAGTTCTGCGATACCGATTTTGTCGGCATGGATGGCGAAAATGGCGGGCGGTATGAAGCTGAGGCGCTGGCTGCCAAGGTAACCGAACTTTGGGGCGAGGGGGCCGAACACCGCTATGTCGTGATGACTGGTGGCGAGCCGATGCTGCAGGTCGACGACGCAATAGTCGATGCCTTGCACAATCATGGCTTTACGATCGCGATCGAAAGCAACGGCACGCTTCCCGTGCATCCTGGCATCGACTGGGTATGCATCAGCCCCAAGGCAAGCAGCGCGGTCGTCCAGCGGCAGGGCAATGAGCTCAAGCTGGTCTGGCCACAGCCTTGCATTGATACCTCGGCAATGGAAAGCTGGGGCTTCGACAATTTCCTGATCCAGCCGATGGACAGCGGTGATTCGGGCGTGAATGATTCGAACCGCAAATCCGCCATCGAATTTGTTTCGAAAAACCCGAAATGGCGACTTTCTCTCCAGAATCACAAGCTGTTAGGTCTGCCCTGACGGGGTTGGTAAACCCCTTTGACTTCAAGTCACTTTGGTGACAATCTCGTTAATGGAGAGATTACAGGGGAGAGATGTAATGGCCAAAGCGCACTCGGTGCAGCATTCGCGTTCTCGTTTCAGCTGTGCGAAACGCATGAGTACCCACATCGCTTATGCGCTGGTCGTTTATACGCTTCTCCTGATCTTCATTGTCTCCCCCGAACTTGAAACCAAAGGCATGGCCATATGGCCCTATCTCGCGCTTGTTGCGCTGGTTGGTGCAGTCATTCCTGTTTGCCGCAATATCGAACGCCGCTGGCAATCGCTGGATGCCGATGGCTCTGGCGAACTGGAAAGCCAGTTGAAATTCGACGAGGCGAAATTGTGGATTGGCGCAATCGGTATACCGGTGGTGCTGATGCTTTTCTTCAAGCTCTGTTCAACAGCATTTTAAGCCGCAATTGACGCTATTCCCGCCCGCGCCTAAGCGGGATGGATGCTGACACCCAATGAAGCGCTCGATCGCGCTGTAAATCTCGTCGAACAAGCCAAAAAGGCAGGCGCTGACGCCGCCGATGCCGTCTACCACTGCGATGCCTCTACCGAAGTCCAGGTGCGTCTGGGCGCGCTGGAAGATGTTGTGCGGTCAGAAGGTGAGGAAATTGGCCTGCGCGTTTTTCTTGGCCAGCGGTCGGCCACCATTTCCTCCTCAAGCATGAACCCCGAGGTACTGAGGGGGCTGGTAAACCGTGCGCTCGATATGGCGCGTGAGGCTCCCGAGGATCCCTATGCAGGGCTGGCGCCGCAAGACATGCTGCTGAAGGGCGCCATCCCAGATGTTCAGAGCGACGACGGTCTGGATCCCGATCCACAATCGCTGCGTGAGGTGGCTCTGGCCTGCGAAGATGCCGCGCGCGCCGTCAAGGGCGTGACCAATAGCGAGGGGGCTGGCGCCAGTGCAGGCCGCTCGATCTTTGCACTTGCGACCAGCCATGGCTTTGCCGGTGCCAATCATGCCTCGGGTTATGGCGTTTCGGCCAGCGTCCTTGCAGGCGAAGGCGATGCCAAGGAGCGCGACTATGACTGGCGCTCGGCGCGCCACCGCGTCGACCTCGACAGTGCTGAAGCCATCGGCAAGCGGGCAGGGGAGCGCGCGGTGCGCCGTGTCAATCCCGGCGCGATCAAGAGCGGAACCTTGCCCGTCGTCTTCGATCCGCGCATTGGTGGTTCGCTGGTCGGGCATCTGATGGGTGCGATTGGCGGCAGCATGATTACGCGCAAGACAAGCTTCCTGCTCGATGCACTTGGTGACGCGCTTTTCGACAGCGCGATCAGTGTCATTGACGATCCGTTGCGGCCGCGCGGCCTTGGCAGTCGGGCGTTCGATGGAGAGGGGCTGCCGACGGCGCGTACCGCAGTTATCGACAAGGGTGTGCTCACCGGCTGGATGATGGAAAGCGCCGCTGCGCGCCAGCTGGGTTTGAAACCCACGGGACATGCTAGCCGTGGCGGAAGCGGCGCGCCCGGTACCAGCCCGTCGAACCTGCACCTTGAAGGCGGTACCTTGTCGGTAGCCGACCTGATTTCCGATATCGATTATGGTGTTTATGTGCATGAATTATCAGGGCAGGGCGTGAATATTGTGACTGGCGACTACAGCCGAGGCGCCGCCGGTTTCCTGATCGAAAAGGGAGAAATCACCGGCCCAGTTAGCGAATTTACCATCGCTGGAAATCTGAAAGACATGTTCCGCGCATTAACGCCCGCCAACGACCTTGAATTCATCCGCTCGACCAATGTGCCGACTTTGCGCATCGACGGGATGATGGTGGCGAGTGCCTGATCGAGAAGCTGCGATAAACGCCGTCCGCGAGGCGGGTGACTTCGCGCTTGCAGCATGGCGTGAAGGGGCTGCTCCCACCACCGGTGTCTGGGAAAAGAGCAAGGGTCATCCGGTGAGCGAGACTGACCTTGCGGTCGATGCCTTGCTCAAGCAGCGGCTCGGCGCACTTGCCCCCAATATCGGCTGGTTGTCCGAGGAAACCGTCGACCATCCAGACCGCCTGTCGATGTCGCGCCAGTGGCTGGTTGATCCGATTGACGGCACGCGCGATTTTATTCGCGGGCGCAGTGGCTGGTGTGTGTCGGTGGCCTTGGTTGAAGGTAGTGAGGCCGTCTTCGCAGCGATGTATGCGCCCGTAACTAAGCAGTTGTGGGTCGCGCACAAAGGCGAAGGGACGACCTGCAATGGCAAGCGATTATTTGCCAGCAGCAGAGAGGAATTTGTCGGCGCGCGCGTGCCGACCGACGCCTTGCCCAAGGCCGACCGCGATCTGGAAATGGTGCCTAAGCCGAACAGCATCGCGATGCGGATGACGATGGTAGCGTGCGACCGGGCAGACCTGGTCGCGACGCTGCGCTGGGGCCATGAATGGGACATCGCGGCGGCGCATCTAATTGCCGAGGAAGCGGGGGCTACAGTAACCAACGCAACGGGTCAGCCGATCCTGTATAACAAACGCGAACCGCTTGATTTCGGGCTGATCTGTTGCGCGCCGGGGATACATCAGGCTGCGGTGGAGCGGTTGCAGGATCGGGCGATTAATCTGCTGGGGGGCAGCGAATAGCTTCTAACGTGCGCGCGTCCACAAACCCTCGCGATCAATAGGAGCAGGCCGGTTCGTTATTGCATCGCCAAAAGCCTTCGCGACCCAGCGCAGTTTTTCGCCACGCGAGGTGAAAATCCGACCGTCCCAGGCATGCTCGCCTGCGATGCGTACCTTGCGGGCAATGTCGCCATAGATGCCCGCTGCCGAAAGCACGGCCCAGCGTGCGCGGAAGGGCAGGCGGGCCGCGCCGACGCGGGCCGAAGCCTCATATTGTCCGGCTTCATCGGCCAGCCAGCGGCCAATAAGAGCCAGTTTTTTGCGGTTGTGCGGGCGCAGATGCTCGCCGGGTTCGAGGTCCAATTGGGCCAGCCAGTCGTCCGGGATGTAGCAGCGTCCTGCCCTTCCATCCTCGGCAATGTCGCGCGCGATATTGGCAAGCTGGAAGGCAAGGCCAAGATCACAGGCACGGTCTAGTGTTTCCTCATCATCGGGTGATACGCCCATCACGACAGCCATCATCACGCCAACGGCGCCCGCAACATGGAAACAATAGCGGTACAGATCGTTTTCGTGCCGGGGCTGCCAGCCGATGGTATCGAGCGCAAAGCCTTCAATCACGTCGTCCGCCATCTTTTGCGTCAGCCCGCATTCCCGTGCAACAATGCCCAGGCAATCAAAGGCTGGTTCGCCGGTAGTTGCGCCGTTCACAGCTTGGGCCGTCAGTTCACGGATCGTCTGCAACCGGGCAGAAGGATCAGCAATCGCCTCCATCTCTCCGCCATGATCCTGCCCGTCGGCCATATCGTCGCATTTGCGGCACCAGGCGTAGAGCAGCCAGACACGCTCTCTAGTTGTGCGATCAAACAGCTTGCTGGCGGCGGCAAAGGATTTCGACCCGCGAGCGATGCTGTCGCGGGCATAGGCGACGAGAGCGGGGCGATCGTGCGTCAAAGCCCCTCCCCTTCAGGGGAGGGGTTGGGGTGGGGCTGCTCGTCCCAGCGATCACGTGTGCAATCAAGAGCATGCTGAATGGAAGCCACAACACCTTCGATGTTCTTTCCAACATCTTCATTCGTAAAATGCAGCGTAGTTATGCCAGCCTGAGTCAGTTGGGCATCGCGGGCACGGTCCCTTTCGTGCTCATGTGTCCATCCATCGATTTCTACAGCCAAGCCTTTACGGGGACAGAAGAAATCGACGATAAATGGCACGATCACATGCTGACGTCTAAACTTGTTGCCCGAAAGCTGTGATCGACTGAGATATTTCCAAACGATCACCTCAAAAGGTGTCGGGTTGCGACGCATTTCTACCGCGCGGGAATATAGCTGCCGCACAAATTCCGTATCGTCAGCAGCCCCACCCCAACCCCTCCCCTGAAGGGGAGGGGCTATAATGCGGCGTTGCCACTTCACAAATCCTCGGCCTTCATCTGGAAAATGCTCTTGTGCGGTTCATAACTCGCCATTTTTGCGAGCAAGCCTTCCATGGTTTCATCGACAATCATGATGCCCGCATGTTGCGGACGGATGAAGCCGACATCGACCATGTGCCGGTTGAACGCCACCAATTGGTCGTAAAAGCCTGCAACGTTGAGGAGCCCAACCGGCTTTTCATGATAGCCGAGTTGGGCCCAGCTTATCGCCTCCCACAATTCGTCCATCGTGCCGACGCCGCCGGGGATGGTGATGAAGCCGTCCGACAGGTCGGTGAACATGCGCTTGCGTTCGTGCATGCCGGGCACGACATGCAGTTCGGTGCAACCACGATGCGCGACTTCGCTGCCGACCAAGGCTTCGGGGATGACGCCGATAACTTCGCCGCCTGCTTCAAGCGTTGCGTCAGCCACAGCGCCCATGAGGCCAAGCCGACCCCCGCCATAGACCAATCCGATTCCGCGCTGAGCCAGTTCGCGGCCAACCATCCGTGCGCATTCAATATAAACTGGGTCGGCCGGGGTGGCTGAACCGCAATAGACGGCAAGACGTTTCAACGTTTCAAGTCCTCGATCATCAATTCCGCCGTGGCCTTGGCGCTGCCCACTACACCCGGAATACCAGCCCCCGGATGCGTTCCTGCGCCGACAAAGTAAAGATTGGAAAGCACATCGTCGCGGTTGTGCACGCGGAACCATGCGCTTTGGGTCAGCACAGGTTCAAGGCTGAAGGCGCTGCCCAGATGGGCATTGAGGTCGGTGCCGAAATCGGCGGGCGTATAATGGAATTTGGTGACGATACGCTCGTGGATGTCCGGAATCAGGCGGCGTCCGACCTCATCGAGGATGCGCTTTTCGAAGACCGGACCCATTTCCTCCCAGTCGATCGGCAGCTTGCCCTGATGCGCGACTGGAGCCAGTGCGTAGAAGGTCGAGCAGCCTTCGGGTGCCATAGAAGGATCGCTGACCGTCGGGTGGTGCAGATAGAGCGAGAAGTCCTGCGGCAGCACGCCATGGGTGTAGATGTCGTCGAGCAACCCTTTATAGCGCGGCCCGAACAGGATCATATGGTGCGGGATGCCGGGCCAGGTGCCCTTGATGCCGAAATGGACGACGAACAGGCCGGGTGAGAATTTCTTGCGCGAAAGGCTTGCTGCGGCTTTCTCTCCACGCGGATGGTGACCAAGCAGATCACGGTAACTGTGCATGATGTCGCCATTGGTGGCGACCGCGTCGCAATCGATCCGGTGTCCTGATTGGGTTACCACTCCGGTGGTACGCTCGCCTTGCGTTTCTATCCGCTCGACAGGGTCTCCCAATATCAGAGTGCCGCCAATGCGTTCGAATTGCTTCACCATCGCTGCGATCAGCCGGTTGGTGCCGCCCTTGGCGAACCAGACGCCGCCGTCTTTCTCCAGCTTGTGTATCAGCGCATAGATGGCGCTGGTCTTCATCGGATTGCCGCCGACCAACAATGTGTGGAAGGACAGTGCCTCGCGCAGCTTCTCATTCTTCACAAAAGAAGAAACCATCGAATAGACACTGCGCCAAGCCTGATATTTGGCGAGTGCCGGAGCCGCTTTTATCATCGAGGCGAAGTCGAGAAATGCCTTTGTGCCGAGTTTGACATAGCCTTCGTCATGCACGCCCGCGCTATATTCAAGGAACTTCGCATAGCCTGCGACATCCTCGGGATTCAGCTTTTCGATTTCGGAGCGCAGTTTGGCGTCGTCGTTGGAATAATCGAAATTGGTGCCGTCAGCCCAGTTGAGCCGGTAAAAAGGCATGACCGGCATCAGTTCGACATCCTGCGCCATGTCATGCCCGGTCAGTGTCCAAAGCTGGGTCAGGCAGGGCGGATCGGTGATCACCGTCGGGCCGCCATCAAAGATGAAGCCGTCGCGCTCCCAATAGTAAGCGCGTCCACCGGGCTTGTCGCGGGCTTCGATGATGGTGGTCTGAATGCCTGCGGCCTGCAGGCGGATGGCAAGTGCCAGTCCGCCGAAGCCCGAGCCGATGACGACGGCTGATTTCATCTTTTTGTCTTCCGTGCCCGAATTGCTTGTAACGCCTTACCGATGGGGACCGGTGGTTTACCAGAGAGAATGCGCGCTTTGTCGCTGCCAGTACTCTGCCCGGCATAGAAGCGTTCGATCAATCCGGGCTTAAGCCTGTAGAAGCGCTCGAGTATCTTGTACCGTTCGCCAGGTTCGGACGCGCGAAAGAGCATCCGGTTGAGAATGCGATAGAAACTGCCGCCCTTCCAATGCTCCTGCGCGCGCTGCCGCATCAGCATGTTCAATCGGTCGCCGTCGTAATCGGGCAGTTCGGAAATATAGATCGCGTTGCGCACGGCATCAGGCAACGAGTAGCTGGTGACCGGGTGGAGGAAAGCGCCGCGTGCACCGGCCTTGGCCGTCCGCCCGCTGCCGCTCGCCCAGTAGTTTTCGAGGTCGCCGCCCATGATGACGGGCAACACGCCTGTTTCCTCGCGCAGCACCCGTTCGACCTGCCAGCCCTTGCCATCGGCATAGGCCGCGATTCTCTGCGCCATCACCCGTCGGTCGAGGTCTGGCTTGTCGCTATAATAAGTGTCCTCGACGAACACCTTGTCCATGCCGAATGGCAGAACATAAACGAAGCGATAGCCGTCATGCTGTTCGACCGTTGCATCCATCACGATCGGCCGCGTCAAATCATGCGGTTCGGAAAGTTGCATCAACTGGCCGGTGAACTTCTGCCAGCCGCAATCGAGATGATGATAGTCCGCCACCCCGCGCGCATCGATCACCCCGCCCGCATTGATCCGCTGTGCTCCGTCGAGCACGACAAGACGCGGGCTGACGGCTTTGACCGTGCGCCCGGTCAGTAGTGACGATGCCGGCAGATTATGCCGCAACAGCCAATCGAGCCGCTCGGACTCGATGGTGTAGTAGATATTGTCGAGGCTGCGACTATGCGCCGGGAAATGCACGTCATAGCCCGACCAGCCATAGGTGACGAGTGGCGCGGTCAGCCAGCGGTGCTCGGGCGCGACGTCGCTCGCGAAAAAGCTCCAGATATGATTGCCGCCGAAATGCTGTTCCTGCTCGACCAGTACGATCTTGAGTTCAGGACGCTGCCGCGCAACGGCAAGCGCGATCAGCCCACCGGCAAGGCCGCCGCCGACAATGGCAAGGTCACATTTGATAGGGGTTGGAGCAGCCAACGGCATGTAGAAGGCCCTAGCGCAGGCGATTTGGCTTCAAAAGCCGCTATGTGCACAAAGGCGTGGATAATGCGGGGATATTCGCTGGGGCCAAACGATACAGGCCGAAGCTTTCGCTCCGGCCTGCCCGTCGGGATATTGCGAGACTGCGTGCACAATCCCGTCCGGTTCCCCTGTTAACTCAGAATTCGCCAGCGACGCCGACGCGGGCGCCAATGCTATCGCCACCGGCATAAGAAATGCCCCCGGTCACCGCGAACGGGTTTTCAGTGTTGGCGCGGTAGGCAAAGGACAGGCCAAGCGCTTGTTCGCCACGATAGGTCGCCGCGTTCAACGCATAGCTGACCCCGCCGACATTGGATGGCATCGGTGCCGTCGTGAGAGCTAATGCCGTTGCCGAACCTCGGCGAGAATCGCGACGATCGCGATCGGTCAGCGCGAACAGTTCACTGATCTGGGCCGTGTGCGTCGCCGTCAGTGTCTGTAGCGCGGGAATCGCCCCGAGGCTAAGCGATTCCAAGGCAGTGAGGCGGGTGTTCTGTGTCGTATTCACCACCTGGATTGCGGCAATCTGCGTGTCCTGCACTGCATTTTGTGCAACGGCGCTATCTGCTGTAGTCTGCGCGGCATTGGCGGCTGTTTGTGCTGTCGCTGCATTGGCCACAGCGGTATTTGCGGTCGTCTGGGCGGTTGCTGCATTGGCTAGCGCTGTATTTGCGGTACCCTGCGCCGCCGCAGCACTCGCCGTTGCTCCGCCAACCGCAGTGTTCAATTGGGCCACGGTCGCAGCATCGCTTGCGGCAACGCCAGCTGCAATGTTCGTCAAACGACGCTCGGTACCAGCCGCACCGAACGATACCGTATTCGGATCATTGGCAATCGAGCCGTCACCCAGAGCAATTGCACCCGCCGCATTGGCCTGTGCGCCATTGCCAATGGCGACGGCACCATTGCCGTTTGCGACAGTCAGATTACCGATAGCTACAGCACCGTCGCCTGTTGCGGTGTTGTCCGCACCGATGGCCACTGCACCTGTCCCGACAGCGGTATTCGGATCGCCAATGGCCACAGCGCCATTACCCGTTGCCGTCTGGCCAAAGCCAATGGCAACGGCTGCTCCGCCGCTAGCAACAGCGTCGGTACCGATGGCGACTGCATTGACGTCCGAAGCTTCGGTTGTGCCGCTACCGATTGTGATTGCACCGTTGGCAGTTGCTTGTCGGCCCGCACCTATGGCGATGGCGCTTGTCGCAGTTACCTGCGTACTCACGCCAAGCGCGGTCCCTGAATCGCCCGATACCTCGCTGTTCGCGCCGATCGCCGTGCCGCCGACCGCGTTGACCTCTGCACGGCCACCAACGGCAGTTGCATTGGAGCCCGCAAACACTTCAGAGTTCGGCGTATTGAAGGTAAATCCGGTACCTGCACGAGCGGTCGAGCCGATCGCAACGGTATTGCTGCCGACTGCTACGGCATTGCTGCCCAGCGTGCTCGCGGCGTTGATGCCGATATTTGCCGGCGTTACCGAGCCACTGAACCGCGCCGTCGCGTTTTGGCCAAGCGCGACGCCGTTGTCTTGCGCCAAGGCATTAAAGCCAATGGCGGTCGAGGCGAAAATTTGGTTGGTGGTGCTTGGCCCAATGGCTTGGGCACCTTGGCCGATGGCGATTCCGCCTGCTTGGCTGACCACGGTATTGGTGCCAAGCGCGGTGCCGTCTTCGGCAGTTATTTCCGAATTGGCACCAACTGCCGTCGCGTTGTTTTGGTTAGCCTCGGCGCGACCGCCTACAACGGTGATGTTGCTTCCGGCCTCTACCGGCGAGTTCGGTGTATTGAGGGTGAAGCCGGTGCCCGCCCGCGCTGTGGTGCCGATCGCAACCGTGTTCGACCCTACTGCGACGGCGTTGCCGCCAACCGCTATTGCCGAGTTAATGCCGATATTGGCGGGATTGACCGTGCCGCTAAAGCGCGCGGTGGCCGAATTACCGATGGCTACGGCATTGTCATGCGCCAACGCGTTATAGCCAACCGCGACCGATGCGAAAATAGGATTGGCATTGCTGGGGCCTGATGCGGTTGCGCCGTCACCAACAGCAGATGCCCAAAAAAAAATTGCACCAGACGCCGATATTGCAGACATGGTGCGACCCCGTGATCGAGAAGAACGGACCATCATAACCGACGGCCTATTCCTTTCGATAGTCATGTTATGCAGCAGTCCGACTTCAATGTATTGGACGAATACGACACCGCTTTTGGATCGGCCCTTCGCCGTGGACAGCCTGAATCAATCTGGTATGGCGACGCGATGAAGACATATTGGGCAGTGCTGGCATGCTATGCCTTGGCGGCTTCGATGGGGCCGTCACCCGTCGGGGCGTATCAGCCAGCCAATTCACAAACCGGCTATGCTGCCGAACAATGTATTGGCTACAACCGCCAGTCGACCGATAGTTTTAGCCTGATCAACAATTGCGACACTCCGGTGGATGTGATGGTTTGTGCCGAGGAAGCCGGGATATCGACTTGCGCTTCGCCCGATCGCTATTCCCGCCATTTGGTCGCGCCGCGCGCGACTCTCCCCGGACAGTATCGCCCGCTCCAATCGCTCAACATCTTTGCATGCCGCGCCCCTGCTGTGGTGACGATGCAGGCTGGGGGTCTCGCGAATTGTGACCCAAGTGGGACGGGCAACCTGCCTTTGTTGCTCGCTTCCTCGCTTAAGAATCCGGCGGCGATCATAACGGCTGCGGATTATCCGCGCGGTGTGACGGCTTCGGGGACCACAAGGTTCGAGATGGTCGTTACCGCCGATGGACGCCCGCAAAGCTGCACGGTGACCATATCTTCGGGTAAGGAAGCGCTCGACAAGGCGACGTGCAATGCCTTCATGAAACGCGCGCGCTTCACGCCTGCCAAGGGTGCAAATGGACTTGCATCCGCCGGGCGCTATCGCGGTAATGTGACCTGGAAGGAACAATGACGCCGACGATTGCGGCATTGGGATCGGCGCTGGCGATGACATTGATCGTCGGCGTTCGCTACCTCGCGACCAGCGGCTTTTTCGCATGGCTGACGGGAAAGGTTCGCCCCGGGCTTTATGCAAAGCTCAACACTCAGATGCGCCGCGAAATCTACTGGTCCTTGCTGTCAGCTGGAATTTACGGGGTGCCCGCGGGTGTTGTCGCTTGGGGCTGGCAGAACCGGGACTGGACGCAAATCTATACCGTTATTGGTGACTATCCGCTCTGGTATCTGCCGCTGTCGGTTTTCCTGTTCCTCGCGGCGCATGACACATGGTTCTATTGGACGCATCGCTGGATGCACTGGCCAAGGCTGTTTCGGGTCGCCCATGCCGTCCACCACGAAAGCCGCCCGCCGACCGCATGGGCGGCGATGAGCTTTCATCCATGGGAGGCGGTGACGGGTGCTGTGGTCATCCCGGCGTTGGTCTTCCTGATCCCAATCCATGTTGGTGCTTTGGGCTTCGTGCTCTTCACCATGACGCTGATGGGCATCACCAACCATATGGGCTGGGAACTATTCCCGCGCAGTCTTGTTCATGGACCATTGGGTCGCTGGCTGATAACGGCAACGCACCATCAAAAGCATCATGATGCGTATAAGGGGAATTATGGGCTCTACTTCCGTTTCTGGGACCGTCTTTGCGGCACCGATCTTGGCCTTGGCGATTTTGGCAGGGCAGGGCGCGGCGCAGGCGGCGGATGATTCCACACTGACCGTTTCGGTTACCGGATTGCGCAATCAAAAGGGCAATGTGCTGGTCTGCCTGACGGGCAATGCAAAGGCCTTTCCCGATTGTTCGAAAGACCCGGCGGCGCACAAGCGTACGGTACGGGCAACTGCTGCGGGTTCGATCAGCTTCTCTGGGCTTGCCGATGGCACCTATGCGCTGTCGCTGGTCCACGATGAAAATGCCAATGACAAGCTCGACACGACGCTCGCTATTCCGAAAGAGGGTTTCGGATTTTCGCGCAATCCCAAGATCGCTTTCGGACCGCCCAAATTTGCTTCGGCGGCCTTCAGCTTAAAGGGCTCAGCGGCACAGACCGTCAAAATGAAATATATGCTCTAACTTTCACTTTTTGATTTTGGTCAATTGCAACTTGCAACCGACCAGCAATTATCTCCCTCAAGCAGAGGAGATAGAAGATGTTGGATGTATTGGAGCGCAACGATTCGGCCAGGTCGAGCGGTGAAATTGAACATTTTGACGTTCTGATTGCCGGTGCCGGGATTTCCGGGATAGGCTCGGCCTATCACCTGCAACAGCAATGTTCGGGCAAAAGCTATGTTGTCCTCGACATGAAGGACACATTTGGCGGGACCTGGGAAACGCACAAATATCCCGGCGTCCGTTCCGACTCCGACCTCTACACATTCGGCTATCGCTTCAAGCCATGGGTGGGCGCGCCGATCGCCAGTGCGGACGAAATCCTGAAATATATGGGTGAGGTGATCGAGGAAAATAACATTGGCCCCAACATCCGTTACGGCCACCGCATCACCGGATGTTCTTGGTCGAGCGCAGACAATCGCTGGACCATAGAGGCGGTAGACAAGTCGGGAGCGAGCAAGCGCTTCACCTGCAACTTCCTCTGGATGTGCCAAGGCTATTACGACCATGAAAAGCCCTATATCCCTGATTGGGAAGGGCTGAGCGACTATAAGGGGCAATTCGTCCATGCCCAGCTGTGGGACCCGAAAACCCACTATGCCGGCAAGCGCATTTTGGTAATCGGATCGGGCGCGACTGCCGCTACTGTAGTCCCCGCCTTTGCTGAAAAGGCAGCGCATGTGACGATGCTGCAACGCTCGCCGACCTACTTCTTCTGCAGCGAAAACAAGAATGAACTGGCAGATCGTCTGCGCGAAATCGGCATCGATGAACCCACCATCCACCGCGTGGTGCGTGCACAGATCATGTATGATCAGGACATGATGACCAAGCGCTGCCAGACCGAACCCGAGGTGGTGTTCGAGGAACTGAAAGAGCTGGTCCGCGCCTTCACCGGCAAACCCGATTTCGAGTTTGAGCCGCACTTTACGCCGAAATATCGCGTGTGGCAGCAGCGGCTGGCCTTCTGCCCCAATGGTGACGTTTTCCGTGCTGCCGTGGAAGGAAAGGTCACGGTTGTCACTGACACGATCGACCGCTTCACGGAAAAAGGTGTGCGCACCAGTTCGGGCGAAGAAATCGAGGCAGACATCATCGTCGCCGCCACCGGTTTTCGCCTGTCGGTCATGGGCGACATTCCGTTCAGCGTTGATGGCAAGCCCGTCAACTGGAGCGACACCGTCACTTATCGCGGCATGATGTTCACCGGCGTTCCGAACATGGCGTGGGTGATGGGCTATTTCCGCGCCAGCTGGACATTGCGCGTCGATATGATGGGCGATTTTGTCTGCAATCTGCTCAACCATATGGACAAGGTCGGCGCCAAACGCGTCGATGTGCAGTTGCGTCCCGAAGATGCAGGGATGCCACTGGCGCCCTGGATCGAAGAGGACAATTTCAATCCGGGCTATCTGATGCGCGGGCTCGATAAAATGCCCAGGCGCGGGGACAAACCCGAATGGCGGCACAACCAGGATTATTGGGCGGAAAAAGACCAGATCCCGGCAACCGATCTGACCGGTACCGAATTCAAATATAGCTGACCGCAGACAGGACCAGAAACATGCAAATCCCAGCAAATCTCGCCCAGACCATCGTTGACTCGCGCGCTTATGCGGCGGGCGATCCGGTTGATGAAGCGTTCCGCACCATCCGCGCCGAAATGCCGCTGGCCGTGGCCGAACCCGAGGGGATGGAGCCCTTTTGGGTCGTCAGCCGCCATGCGGACATCATGACGGTCGAAAAGCAGCCGGACATTTTCCACAATGGCGATAAATCGACCTTTCTGACCCTCAAGGAAATGGAACCGATGGTGCGCTTCATCACCGGCGGTGAGCCCAATCTGGTGCGCAGCCTCGTCTCGCTCGACGGGCAGGAGCATAAGGATCTGCGTGCAGTCGTCTTTCCGTCGGTCACGCCCAAGGCGCTGCGCGGGCTGGAGGACGATATCCGCAAGATTGCAAAATCCTTCGTCGCCGAAATGCTCGAAAAAGCACCTGAATGCGATTTTGCGAGCGATGTGGCGTTCCTCTATCCATTGCGCGTCATCATGACCGTGCTGGGCGTTCCGCAAGAGGATGAGCCGTTCATGCTCAAGCTAACGCAGGAATTGTTCAGCAGTGCTGACCCGGAGCTCAATCGCGACAAGAAGGAAGTGAATCCAGCCGAAGCGCTCGATGGGCTGCGCCGGACGATGGAAGATCTGGAAGCCTATTTCGGTGTGATGACCGAGAAGTTCCGGGCCAACCCGACCGACCAGGTCAACAGCCTGATCGCCAATGCCAAGGTCAATGGCGAATATCTGAATCGCCGCCAGTTGATGGGCTATTACATTATCGCCGCTACCGCCGGGCACGACACTACCTCAAACACCACGGCAGGCGCCATGTGGGCCTTGGCTGAGCGTCCGCATCTGTTCGAGCAGTTGAAAGCCGATCCGGGCAAGGTGAATGCCTTTGTCGAAGAATCGATCCGCTGGGTCGTTCCGGTGAAGCATTTCATGCGCAGCGCGACTCAGGATACCGAAGTGTCGGGGCAGAAGATCAAGGCTGGTGACTGGATGATGCTATCCTATCAATCTGCTAACCGCGACGAGGCGGTGTTCGACGATCCGTTCGACTATCGCATTGACCGCGAACCCAACCGGCAGATCGCTTTCGGCTATGGCGCGCATGTCTGCCTTGGCCAGCATCTCGCGCGCATGGAGATGCGGATTTTGTGGGAAGAATTGTTCCCGCATTTGAAATCCATCGAACTGGCCGGCACGCCGCAGCGGACGATTTCGAACTTCGTCTGCGGGCCAAAGCATGTACCTGTCCGCTTCACGCTGAACTGAGATGGCAGAGCAGTTCAAACGCTACCGCTGCACTTATTGCGGGCAGGAATATGACGAGGCCGAAGGCTGGCCTGATGACGGCATCGCGCCGGGAACCCGTTGGGAAGATGTGTCCGACGACTGGTATTGCCCGACATGCGGTGCGGAAAAAGCCGATTTCGAAATGGTCGAAATCGGCTGAAAGTCTTCAATTCAGGTCAAGGCCAAAGCCATTCTCCAACAGTGGCCGACCACGGGGTCGACCGCAGCTTTTTCCGCCCCCTCTAGCGCCGCATAGCGCGCACGCAGGTCTGCAAGGCATTTCACCTGATATTTGAACGTGCCCTGTTCATAGGGCAGGCCTATCGCGGTCATCGAGAATGTTTCCGCTCCGTTTTCAAATGCTGCTGCATTGGCGAGCAGGAAGGGCGCATAGACTTCGCCCGATATGCGAACCAGTTCCGCAACCACGGGTGCGATTTCATCCTCCCATTCGCCTTCGACGCCGGACATGTCATCGACATGCGCCAGCCAGCGATAGCTGTAAGGGAATTCCGCACGCATCATCGCTTGCGGGGTCGGGTCGGTGCCCAATTGCGATAGCTGCCCATAGATCGAAAATTCGGCGAGGCTGGGCCGGGTTCCAAACAGGCTGTGCCGGTTCACCACATGTGCCTCGAGTGCTGCGAGCACGGCCTTGGTGCTTGCCTCTATCAGCGGAAAGTTTTCACGGGTGCAGCCGACAATCGCCATGCGCCCCACCTGCCGCGAGCGAAACGCCTCAGCAAAGCCCTGACTGGTCTGGAGCCCGCCGCCTTTGAGATTATCGAACGCCAGCCAACGGCTCATCTGCACCTGGTCGACCTCTTCCAGCCAACGATAGCCGAACATGGCCTTGGTCAGCCATTCGTCAGCAAAATCCTCCAGCAGGTGCGCGAGAAAGGCGTGGGCGGGGGAAGGCGGAACCACCGAGCGATCTGCATGCCGCGCCTCAAGATCATAGACCAATGGTGTGGAATCATTGGCGAAATGTCCGTTGGGATATTGTAGCACCGGAATGACCGGCGCCTTCACCTGCTGCAACGCATCGCGCGCCGCCGTGCCATCCTTCCAGATGTGCGCAATCCGGCGATAGCGCAGCAAGGCGCGCATCTTCATCGAATAAGGGGATCCGAGCGCGCCGTAGAGTGTATACATCGGGCCTATCCTTGGCGGCGGGCGGTTGGGTCAGCCGGCCACCAAGGTGTTGCGGGCGTGTCGCTCGATACCTTGCTCGGAAAATTGGGTGCACGCTTTTCGAGGAAGGCGGAGACGCCTTCATGAACATCGGCACCCTTACCCAATGCAATGTTGAGCGGTGCATCGACCGAGAGCGCGCCCGATGGATCAGCATCGGTTGAAAAGCGCCACAAGAGTCGACGGGTGAGCGCGATGGCCACCGACGAGGTGTTGGTGGCGATTTCCATCGCCAATTCGCGTGCCCGATTGTCGAGCTGTTCGGCAGGGCAGGTTTCCGCCAGCAGACCTTTTTCCAGCGCTTCGCTGGCAGGAACGAGTGCACCGGTCAGGCACCATTTGAGTGCCTGGCTCAGCCCGACAATCTGCGGCAGGAACCATGCCGAACCCGCCTCTGGCACCAAACCACGGCGGGTGAAAACACAGCCGAATTTGGCATTGTCCGCAGCGATGCGTATGTCGCAGGGCAAAGTGAGCGTCAGCCCGACGCCAGCGGCCGAGCCGTTAAAAGCCACGATGGAGGGCTTGCGGCAGTTCATGATTGCAGCGATAAAATTGGCGTTGCGGCCTTCACTGCGCCCGCCGAAATTCTTCGCGCCTTCGCCACTCTCGGTATCGAATGAGCCTGCACCAGCCGAGACATCGGCTCCTGCACAAAACACACGGCCCAATGCGCTGAGGATGACAACCCGGATCGAATCCTCGCTATCGGCATGGTCAAAGGCCGCTGCCAGTTCCGCGCCCATTGTCGCGGTATAGGCATTCATGGCTTCGGGTCGGTTGATGCGGACCCATAGGATCGGTCCTTCTTGCTCAACCACCAGCGTGCTGTATTCGGTCATGGGTTCAAGCCTCCATGATTTTGACGGGCATGGCGGTGAAGCCGTGGAGGAACGGGCTGGCCAGCCGCGTCGGTTTGCCCTGCGGTACCACTGGTCCGGGCAGTTTCAGCATCTGATCTATGACAGCGTGCAGCTGCACTTCGGCCAGTCGCGCGCCCACGCAGCGGTGGATGCCATGGCCAAAGCCGACATGGCGGCGGGCATTGTCGCGCCCGACATCGAAGCGCTCCGCATCGGGAAACACCCGCTCGTCACGGTTGGCGGAGATATACCACATCACCACCTTTTCTCCTTTGCCAATGCGTTGGCCGGCCAGTTCGGTGTCCTTCAGTGCCGTGCGCCGCATATGCGTGACCGGGGATTGCCAGCGAATGATTTCCTGCGCCGCATTGGGGGTCAGTGAGGGGTCAGCACGCAGCCGTTCCATCTCGCCGGGATATTTGTCGAACGCCTCGACCAGCGCCGACATGGAGTTGCGCGTGGTATCGTTCCCGCCAACAATCAGCAGCGCGATATTGGCGATCCGCTCCATCGCGTCCATATTGCCCATCGCTTCCGAATGGACCATGCGGCTCAACAGATCATCGGTGGGCGGCTTGGTGCGGCGATCCTCCAGCTCACGGTCAAAGCGGGCCAGCATCTCGCCCATCTGGACCAGAAATTGGGCGCGATATTCCTCGTTCAGATTTTCCTCCGAAACGCCGCTGGCCCAATCCGACCAGCGCTTGATGTCACGCCACTCCTCGAACGGCATATCGAAAAGGATGCACAGCATTCCCAGAGTGAGCGGAAGCGAAACGCGCTCGACCCAGTCAAATTCCTCGCCGCGTGGCAGTTCGGAAAACAGCTTTTCGGTCCGTTCGCGCACCAGTTTTTCCAGCTTGAGTATCTGGCTCGGGCTGAATGCCGGGGCGATGACCTTGCGTTGCGCAGTGTGGATCGGCGGGTCCTGCGCGATAAAATTCGGAAAACCTTCCCCGTTCACCGCTTCGGCGATGGTGATGTTGCCCATGTCCCAGCGTGAGCTGAAGACATCGTGGCGCAGTTCGACTTCCTGCACCAGATCATGTGTCACCACCGACCAATAGGCGCCGAAGGGGCTTTCCGGGCGCCAACTGAGCGGCATTTCCGCGCGCAATTTGGCGAAGGGCTCCCGCCATTGGTCTTCGGTGTAGATCGCGTTTGCGCTCACTTCGAACGGATTGATCGGGCGCGTGTCTGCTATTGTTGCCATGGTTCAAGCCTCCTCCAACTGGCGCGCGGTGACCGGCAGAGCATTGCCCTTGGCTGCCGCACGTTTCGCACCCTTTTCCAGTTCCTTGTTCAATGCACGGACATAATGGTCGAAATCGAGCTGGATGGTATGCCGCCGCGCTGCGTAATATTGGCCGGTGTAATAATCTTCATCAGCCGTGATGATGCGCCGCATTTCATCTTCCGACGGCGGCGCATATTTGCCGGCGAGATAGGCCGCGACCAGTTTGGATTGCTGCTCGGCAAAGTTGACCAATGTCGGCAGCGGCTGTGCAAGGCCCATATAGAAAAGATCGGGAACCCCGGGCTTCATGATGCGTTTGAACAAGGGCGGCGGGCGGTTATCGCTGTCGGCAGTGAAGGCCGGATCGTCGAAGAAGGGGAAGCTGATGTCATAGCCTGTCGCCCAGACAATGATGTCGATCTTCTCGCGGCTGCCATCTGTGAAGACGACGCCATCGCCGTCCAGCCGTTCGACCGCGGGCTTCATGTTGATGTCGCCGGAGCCAGCGCGGACGAGGAATTCGCCCGATACCGTGCCATGGCTCTCGAACGGACCGATTTCGGGCTCTGGCAGGCCATAGTCGCTCATCTTGCCGACCAGCTTCCTTACCATCCGTCCGCCGAGCCATTGGCGCAGACCTTTGGGCATCCAGGCTGGAGCCGGGTTTTTGTCAAGCGGCTGGCCCTGATAATATTTGGGGAAAATCCAGACGCCGCGGCGGGTGGAAACAAACAGCTTGTCCGCCATCGGCCGCTGTGAAAGCTCGCTAGCAATGTCCATGGCGCTGTTGCCCATGCCGACGACGAGAACGCGTTTGCCGATGCAGTCTACCGGCTCGAAGGGCGTGCGATATTGGTGCGAGTGGATTTGCGCGCCATCGAAATGGCCTGGATATTCAGGGATGCGGGCCGCCCAATGGTGTCCGTTAGCGACCGCCAAAACATCGTAATGTTTTGTCTCTCCAGTCGAAAGCGTCACATCCCAGCCGCCACTGTCGCGCCGTTTTGCCTTTTCGACGCGGGTGTTGAAGTGGATATTCGGACGCAAGCCGAAATGGTCGACATAGTCGTGGAAATATTGGAGCAACTGCGAATGGTGCGGATAATCGGGCCAGTTTGCGGGAACCGGATAATCTTCAAAAGCCAGCCGCCATTTCGACGTATCGATATGCAGGCTCTGGTAACAGGCCGACATGCCGTTAGGGTTGTTGTAATACCAGGTGCCGCCAATATCGTCCGACGCTTCGAAAATGTCGAACGGGATGCCATAGTCTTTCAGTCGTTTTGCTGTCGTAAAGCCGGAACAACCGGCACCGATGATACACACCTTCGGCAGGTTCATGTCGATCTCTCCTCCCCGCCTGTGCGGGCTCCGGAAACGACTATGTTTAATCGTGCGATTAAAGTCTAGCCCCTAAGGCGATTTCCTGCCCTGTCGTGTTTCACCAACCTGCTGTAGAAGACGGTTTGGGGCGGTTGATACGGAGCAAGAAATGTCGAATGTAAAAGCCGCTTTAGCGATGGGTTATGTTATCGTCGCCTTGATATCGTTTAATCCAGCAAACGCTCAACCTCTGCTGGGTCCAACCAAGGAAGATCGCGACAGCCTGACCCTTGGGCTTGGTGGCGGGATCGCGCCCGAGTATGAAGGTGCCAGCGACTACGGTTTCCAGCCTGGTGGGGTTATTCAGGGGAAAGTAGACGGTTTCGAATTTCAGGTGCGCGGGCCTAACATCTATGTCGATCTTGTGCGCGATTCTGCCGATAGCCGGTGGAACGTAATCGCAGGACCAGTTGCGCAATTGCGCAGTGACCGCACAAGCCGCAGCGATCTAGACGACCCGCGCGTTGCATTGCTCGGCACACGCAAAACCGCCGTCGAATTGGGTGGCTATGTCGGGATCGGTAAAAAGGGCTTCCTGATTCCGCCCGCCTCACTGACTTTTGATCTGGCCTTTGTGCACGATGTTGCAGGCGCGCATGACAGTTACATCCTGACACCCGGTGTTTCGCTTTCCAGCCCGGTGTCGCAACGCGCCTTTGCCCGAATCGGAGTTTCCGCAGACTATGTTGGTGACGGATATGGCCGCACCTATTTCGATGTCCCTGCCTTGGCTCAGCCCGGAGCGCTTCCGGCCTATTCCACAGATGGCGGCGGTTTCAAAAATGTCGGTTCAACATTACTGCTGACCCATGATCTGGGCGGCGACAATCGCAAGGGGTGGGGCCTGTTCGCGCTTGGCGGTTACAAGCGCCTGCTCGGCCAATATGCGCGCAGCCCGATAGTGCGTGATGTCGGCGATGCCGACCAGTTTCTGGCGGTCGCCGGGATTGCTTACAGTTTTTAACCGGTCGAAGCCGGACCTTTAAAACCCGCCTGCACCCTGCGTTTTGTTCACTGTTACTTCCATGAACTGGGGCTTGGTCGTTGGCGGATTGAGCAGGACGACATTGCTGCTCTTCCCGTTTGGTCCGGTATCGATCTTCATCCCGGCCGCAGCAAGTGCATAAGGGGATGCGCGATGCCGTGTGCACAAGCCGCCGGCACCGTCGCTGACCAACGGCGTTTCAAATTCGACCGCGAAGGTGGCGTCATGCGAACGATTGACGGTGCAGACAACCAGCTGCCCACCGCCAAGGTCGAGCACCAAATCGGTGCCGACGGAAACGCCAACCAGCCCTTCGATCCGTGCGCCAGTCTTTGAGAGATCGCGCATCAAAGCGTCATAACGATGGTCATCATGGATCACGCCAATCCGGCGGAATACTGAACGCCGTTCGCCCCGATGACGATCCGGGCCGTCGGGCTCGATACGGAATTCGCCCGATTTCATGCGCTCTACAATCGTGTCCTGGGTCAGGGCCTTGGAATAGATCCAGCCCTGAATATAGCGGGCACCTTTGGATTTGACGACATCAAGCTGATCGAATGCTTCGACACCTTCGACAGTGACTTCCATACCCAACGCCTCGGACAGACCGATGATGGCGGCGATGATTTTATCGCTATTCTGGTCCTTCAAGGTGCAACTGTCGACGAAACTGCGGTCAACTTTCAGTTTGTCGAACGGTGCAGAACGCAAATAGCTGAGCGATGAATAGCCGGTTCCGAAATCGTCAAGTGCAAGGCGAACTCCCAGTTTTTTGAGCGTCCGGAAGGTTTCCTCGACAGTCTCGCTGTCGCCCATGAAAACGCTTTCAGTCAGCTCGAGTTCAAGGCGACCGGGTTCCAGTCCCGAGACCTGCAGCGCCTGCGTCACGGTGTCGGCAAATTCGCTATGGGTGAACTGGGCGGCGGACACATTCACGGCGACCCGGACGGACTCCGGCCACGCAAGCGCATCGACGCATGCCTTGTTTAGCGCCCATTCGCCAAGTTTCAGGATCAAGTCTGATTCTTCCGCGATGGGAATGAAGACATTCGGGCCGATATAGCCGCGCTCCGGATGGGTCCAGCGCATCAGCGCTTCAAATACCACAACCATATTGTCGTCGGTGCGAACGATCGGCTGATAATGCAGTTCCAGTTTCTCTTCCGCGAGTGCAACGCGCAAATCCTCCTCGATGATGCGCCGCTCTTCGGCTTCATCCTTCAGGTCTGCGGAATAGAAACGGAACTGGCCGCGCCCGCCATTTTTTGAGGCGTAGAGCGCCAGATCCGAATTGTGTATCAAATCATCCTTATGGACTCCGTCATAAGGGGAAATGGCGATCCCGACCGAGGTGCCGATCGTCGCGCGCTTATCTTCGATGATATAAGGCTGTGACACCACCTGAATGATCTTGCCCGCAAGTTCGCCTAGTTTGCCGCGATCATCAATGTCGGGCAGTATCACCTGGAATTCGTCACCGCCCAGACGCCCGACTTCCCCGCGATGGCCGACCACGCGTTGCAACCGTTTGGCAACCTGTTTCAGCAGATCATCGCCTACCGGATGGCCGAAAGTGTCGTTAACCTGTTTGAACCGATCCAGATCGAGCATCATCAGAGCACAGGAACGGTTCGTAGCCTTGTAGGAAGCCAATATGGATTCCAGCCGTTTGTTCATCCTGTGGCGGTTGGCGAGCCCGGTGAGGGAATCATATTCGGCCAACCGAGAGTCTTCCAACTGCCGTTCATATTCAGTGGTGATATCTTTCGCGCTACCACGATAGCCGTGAAATCCGCCGGATTTGTCGAATTTCGGATGCCCTGAAAGCGACCACCAGGTCTGGCGGCCTTCATGTTTGGAGCGGCCGACCGTTAGTCGGACGGTCTGGTCAACAAGCTTGTTGCGCGCCGTCAGCTGGAAATTGAGCGGCCTTGCGGTCGAGCCGCCGGGACTGTCTGGGTCGGTTTCGAAAATCTCGACAAGCGGCCGGCCCAGCATTTCTTCCAACGGTTTATCAAGGCTTTCGGCGGCATTTCCGGACAGGTAGACAAGCCTGCCATCGGCATCGGTTGCCCATAGCCAGCTGATGCCCGCCTGTTCGAAGTCGTCCAGCAGTTCGAGGCGCTTTGCAGCGTCGTTCGAGCGGATCACAGAAACCGAAGCGTTGCCGTCCGCATCCTGTGCGCCCATGCCGGTCCAGCTTCGTAGAATATTTTTCACGCTATCAATCCGATCAGCTCTAATTTCACAGGGCTCTTCGACGCTTCCTCCCTGCACAATTTCTCGCATCTTTTGGTTTATATATTGCTAACTTTTTTCAAAATCTGGCGCATTGGGCCGACAGGTTCGGGACAGCGAAAATCCTGTCTATGCGCCCTTGTGGTCTTGGATATTGGCTGGCATGGCAATGACAATGCAGCAGAGTTTCACGATATATCCGTTCAATCCTCCTGGTGACGTAGCCAAGCTGCGTGACGAGGTGCGTCGCTTTCTGGCGCAACATCAGGCCAAGCTGGGTGTCCCCAATTGCTGGGTGGTTGGCGATCCCGAATTTTCGCGTGCACTGGGTGCGGCTGGCTTTCTTGGCATGATCCTGCCCAAAGAAGTGGGCGGGCACGCCCGGCATCCGCTTGAGCGCTATATCGTCATCGAAGAGTTGCTGGCGGCAGGTGCGCCGGTTGGTGCACACTGGATTGCAGATCGGCAGACTGCCCCCCTCATCCTCCGTTATGGAAGCGACGAGGCGAAGGCCGCCTATTTGCCTGGTATCTGCAAGGGAGAGATCTACACTTGCATCGGCTTGTCAGAACCCGGCGCCGGCTCCGATCTGGCAGCTGTGCGGACATCAGCGCGCCACACTGCTGAAGGATGGCGCATTTCCGGCCAGAAAATCTGGACCTCGGGCGCGCATATGAGCCATGTGATGCTGGCACTGGTGCGCAGCGAAGAGGGCAGTGAGCGCAATGCAGGCCTCTCGCAGTTCCTGATTCCGATGGATGCTCCGGGGATTACCATCCGACCGATTATTGACATGGGCGGTGATCATCATTTCAACGAAGTGTTTTTCGATGATGTGCTCCTTCCCGAATGGGCGATGGTCGGGACGCGCGGGCAGGGATGGGCGCAGGCTACGGCCGAACTGGCACTCGAACGATCCGGCCCCGAACGCTATCTGTCCAGCCATGTATTGATGACCGCGCTGATCGATGCAGCAGGGCCCGATCCGGATTTGCAAATCAAGGGTTTGATAGGCGAGTTGACTGCAGAGCTGTGGACGCTGCGGCAAATGTCGCTTTCGACTGCCGCCAAGCTGGCAGCCGGTGAAGATCCGATGGTCGAGGCGTCGATGGTCAAGGATCTGGGCAACAGTTTTGAACAAAGCCTGCCGCAACGTGTGCAGTCGCTGGTCGACTGCCCGTCAACGCGTGACGATGATCTGGCGCAGTTGATGCGCGCGCTTCTCATTGCCGCACCGAGCTTCTCGCTGCGCGGCGGAACGCGGGAGATCATTCGGGGGATTATTGCGAGGGGATTAGGGCTGAGATGAGCGAACAACGCACCCTCTTATGCGACACTGCAGAGGCAGTCTTTGCCGAAGCTGTTACCGAGGGCATGGCACCGATCGAAGCCGCGGGCTTCGCCCAATTGCTCGTTTCCGAAGCCGATGGCGGCTTCGGCGGCGACTGGGGCGATGTCTTCGCCGTGTTGCGGCTGGCGGGTGCGAAGGTTCCGCAACTGCCGGTTGGCGAACTGATCGTCGACGGTGAAGTTTCACGGCCCATCGGTGCCTTCATCCGCGTGGCGCAGGCCGCAGGCGCGATGGATGCCGCGCTGGCGATGAGCATCGACTATGTGAACACGCGCCAGCAATTCGGCAAACCGCTCGGGAAATTTCAGGCGGTGCAGCAGGTATTGGCGGTTTTTGCAGTAGAGGCAGCAGCGGTGAATGTAGCCGGCGCTGCAGCGGCAACCGCACTTGACCGGGCTGCTGGCGATGCAGATAACGCCCTATTCGAAATTGCCTGCGCCAAATTGCGGACCAACAAAGCCATTGGGCACGCAACTGCAATCGCCCATCAAGTGCACGGAGCCATCGGCTTCACGCAGGAATATGACCTGCACAAGCTGACGGGGCCGTTGCTCGACTGGCGATCTGACCATGGCAACGACGCCTATTGGGCGAATGTGCTTGGAATGAAAGTTGCGAAACTGGGCGGCCCGGGTTTGTGGGCTGAAATCACAGCGCGTTAGTTGCGATGGATGCCGTAAGCACCGCTATTGCATCCGGTGCGCAAAAAGTCCCGGCTGGCGCACGTCGAAAACTTTAGAAACTGTGCATGTCAGTTTGTCTTTCTTACACGACAAACTCATGACCTGTTCGGCACGTTTTTCGGTTTGCTCTGCTGTGTAGCTGTCGCCTTTCTCATTGCGATAGCTGTAAAGAAAACCATTGCCGGTTCCCATGCTCACCTCGCATTTGGCATCGGCACCATTGTGCTTTCGGCATGCGGCCATAGCTGCATCGACAGCTTCTGGATAGGTCGCGTGGCCCGTTGCAACGAAAGACGTGCCATCATAGCCCGGCCCGTTAAGCCAAGCGACGGCACCATATTTTTTACGCAACAATGTCGCATTTTTAGGTTTGCGAATGTTGACCCATTGTCCATCGCTTTCATAGGTATCAGTCGATTTGAAAATGCCGATGGGCAGGCAACCAAGAACATAGCCTTTGCATTGTTCATCCAGCATCTTCTTCACTTTGCCTTTGCTACCGTCGGCCGCCCAATGGATGTTGCCCGTGGCGCCAAGAGCGACGCCAATATATCCGTTCACTTGCCAAATGACCTGACATCCCGATCCCATCACTTCGGTACAATGTCGCAAAGCCATATTATCGGCAGTCGCACGATTTTGGTATCGCGCCGACGCCCAAATGTCGCTCGCATCCTCATGCCAGGCGACTGCGGAATAATCGGCGCTAGCAGCGACTGGCGCGGACCCCTGTTGCGAAGCCGAATTGGGGTCGTCTTCACACATCGGCACAGATGCGACGCCATTTCCACCGGGGCTGACCCCGACCATAATCCGGCCGGGTCCTGGCCCATTGCAGGGATAGGCAAAGGCGGCGGCTGGTTCTGACGAGAATAGTACGGACAGACAAAAAACGGCGAAAGTGCAAAGAGCGATGCTCAAACGGTTTAGCATGATCATCCAGAAAATAGCGAAGTCCAGCCTTCAACATAAAGCAAAATCGCAAATCGCGCCGTCACTTTTGCGCACTAGTTCATCTTTACAATGCACAATACAGGCCCTAGTCGCGCAGGCCTTAATTCAGACATTGGAGTTTCCCCATGCGCGCCGATGCGCAAGCCCTTGTCGACCGGATCGACGCTGCACTCAACCTCGTCAAAATGTCGCTCGATTGGGATCGCGCGCTGCGCCGTTTGGATGAACTTAACGCGCGCGTTGAAGATCCGAAGCTGTGGGATAATCCGAAGCAAGCAGAAGAAGTTATGCGTGAGCGCCGCCGCCTTGATGCGGCAATCGGCACGGTGAAGGAAATCGGCGCCGATAAGGAAGGCACGGTCGAGCTGATCGAACTGGCCGAAATGGAAGGCGATGAATCGCTGGCGGATGAGGGCGTAGCTTCACTGAAGGCATTGGCCGATCGTGCGGACAAGGATAAGGTTTCGGCGCTGCTTTCTGGCGACGCTGATCCGCTCGACAGCTTCATCGAAATTCACGCAGGCGCAGGCGGCACCGAAAGCCAGGATTGGGCCGAGATGCTGTTCCGCATGTACACCCGCTGGGCGGAAAAGCGGGGGTATAAGGTCGATACGATCGAATATCAGGCAGGTGACACCGCGGGGATCAAATCGGCGACGATTCAGGTCAAGGGCGAGAACGCCTATGGCTATGCCAAGACCGAAAGCGGCGTGCACCGACTGGTGCGCATTTCGCCTTATGACAGTTCGGCGCGCCGCCACACCAGCTTCAGCTCGGTCTGGGTCTATCCGGTGATCGACGACAGTTTCGAGATCGACATCAACCCTGCCGACCTGAAAATCGATACCTATCGCGCGTCGGGTGCGGGCGGGCAGCACGTCAACACGACCGACTCCGCCGTGCGCATCACCCACGTCCCGTCGGGTATTGTTGTCGCCAGCCAGGTTGACCGCAGCCAGCACAAGAACCGCGAAATTGCGATGGGCATGTTGAAGGCGCGGATGTACGAAGCCGAAATGCGCAAACGCGAGGAAGCGGCCAGTGCCGAACATGCGGCAAAGACCGATATCGGCTGGGGCCACCAGATCCGTTCCTATGTGCTGCAACCCTATCAGATGGTGAAAGACCTGCGCACGGGCGTGACCAGCCCGACCCCATCGGATGTACTTGATGGCGACCTGGACGATTTCATCGCTGCTGCTTTGGCGCAGCGCGTGACGGGTGAGGCGGTATCGGTTGAGGATGTCGACTAGGTTGTAAGTCGGGCTAGAGGTCGGGCAATGTACTGGTGCACTTTCTACAATTGCATTGGCTATACTGTATGAGCGACACGATACGGTGGATTCGCTCCGTAATTCCGGCTTAGGCTAAGGTTTTTGACATGCATTTTAGAGCCGTGATTCTTGCGCTCTCGATTTTTGCCACTGTGGGCGCCGCCCATGCCCAATCCGCACTGGATGCACAATTGGCCAAAGCGATGAAACCGCTTGAATCCAAGGGTCAACAGCATTTGGGCAAGCCGGGCACCAAACCCCCGGGCACCAAACCCAGTGCGGCAGCAAAGCCGAGCTGGAGCGTCGACAATGATGGCAGCAAGGCGGATCAGCCATGCGGCATGACCTTCGTGGCGCGGGATAAGGTGATGGGCTATATCGGGCCTTACAAGGATTGGAAGGACAGCTATTTCTTCGTCGGTGGGCCGGAAGTGCCAGCAACGGCGAAAGTCAAAAAGGTAAAGGTCACGCTCGCGACCGGCGGTGACAGCCCGCAGACGGTAAAGGCAATGCACTTTCCGGTGAAAGACGGGGCACCTGTCATATTGTTCCAATTGACCAATTTCGCGGCTGCGCTGGATGGCATGGACGATGTCGAGAGCGTCTCAGTCACGATGAACGGTGCATCGGTTTTTGATGGCAATTGGACTGGCGGCTTTGCGGCGCGCGAAAAGGTGCGAGCCTGCTTGTTGAAGGTCAAGTGAAACCGCAAAGGCTTGGTTCGGTTTTTGGGCGGTTTGCCCGCCGGTCTTGCAGCTTTCACAGCCGGTGCCGGTCTGTAATCGAATTGGCCGCAGATTGAATCCATTGAATGGTGGCGCAGTTTAGCCAGCATCGAAAAGTCAGGTATATGAAAATGCGTAAAGTTCTCGCTCTCACCCTTCCTCTCTTGGCGTTGGCTGCTCCTGTTGAGGCGGGCAAATTTGTCACCATTGCTTCGGAACCCGATGCTGCACCCGAGCGGAGCATCTATGTTGCTGATTTCGACTTTATCGCCCGAAGTCTCCACGGAGGTGGCGATGCCAACACTATGGCGAATGCAGCTATGCAGTCGGCAAACCCGCTCGATTTTATGGAAGCGAAGACAATCTATAAGATCAATGTCTATCAAGTGATGGAAAAGGGTGGTGCCATTACAAAGGGCGGGCCAACCAATTTCATCCATTATGTGCTGGCCTTCAAATGTCGTGATCGACTGGTGAATATCGAAGCAGCGACGGCTTATGACAGGGCAGGTCGCACCCAGACGAGCAGCATTGCTGAATGGATGCCGGTGCCAGACAATTGGGTGGCCCAGGCTTATAAAATAGCCTGCAAGGCGCCAGACTGGGAAAAGGCCATGGCTAGCGCCCGCAAGATGGCCACCGATTTCCAGCAAGGCAAGAAATCCAAGAAGCCTTTATCGGACCCATTCGCGCCGCTGCAGATGCAGATGGTTGGGGACTATGCAGCCATCACCGACATGATTGATCAGATCTGGGCCAGATACTGGCCTGATGCCAAACAACCCGAATATGAAAGCACCATGTCGCCAGAAGAATTCGCCAAGCATAAGGCGAAGAGCATCGCTGCACTGGAAGCGCAGGCCAAGGAGCTTGGTGCCATGGCAAAGGATGTGGAAAATGACCTGAAAATGCAGGACAGCATGTCACGTGCCACCAATGCTGCGGAACAACGCTTCGTGCAGGAGCTTCAGGGAATGGCGGGGCGCAGCGAGGAAGAAGTTGTCGCCACTTTCGGCATTCCCAACAACCTGAACGTCAACGGCAATGTCCGGCAGCTCGACTGGTATTGGAGCGAAACCAAGCAGGAGCAAGTCCCAGTGACTGCCGATGTCATGGGCTGCAACGCCCATTTCTGCGGCAAGCAGGGTGAAGCTGTCGAATATCAGTGGCAAACGGTCCAGGTGAACTGCCGTCGCACACTCTATTTCCGCGAAGGCGGCACCCAGCCAGGCTATCGCCTGTTCGATTTCCGGGCAGGGTGTGATTGAGAGGGGTATTTCTGCGGATTCCCCCTTATACTCCGAGGACTGCTCTATAGGGCTGATACTTGCGGCAAAGTCTGGGTAAGAGGTAAAAATATCTGCACTGTTTGAATTGCTTCTATCCAGCCTTGGTGCAGCCCATCGTCAGGCTCGATTCACACAATATGCTGCTAAATAGTGCAATTATACCAGATGGCGCGGTGCCTGCGCGCACCGGCGTGAACTCGCCCGCGCCAGCGGATGGGTTCGACGACGACCTCCACGATTTGAACGCCGTTGCGTTGGCGCAGCGTGTGAGGGGTAAGGTTGCTGCGAATTGGGATGTGGATTGCGGCAAGTCGAAGGTAAAGTTCATGTAAATATTTGGTACATAATTTGAAAAGTTGTGGTTGCTTGAACAGTTGCACTTAAACTATGCTGGTCGTTGAGATGCTATGGGAGCAACTATGAAATTTGCAATTTATCTGCTGAGCGCCGCTTTGGTCGCTGCACCGGTCCATGCCAGAGATAAAAAATCTGATGATTCACCAAACACTTTGACCCACGGTATGGTTCAAATGACGCTTGAAGTTGGGAAAACCACTCAAGCCGAAATACTTGAGACCTTTGGCGGCCCTAACGTGACGTCGATTGACGGGACAGGGCAGGAAATGTGGGTCTACGACCGACACGCTACCGTGACTTCAAATAGTTCCTCAGGATTTTCGATAGGAATGATCATTGGTGCTGGCGGCGGCGATGTCGCTGGTGGAGGAGGTCTTGGTTTTGGCAAGAAGAAGAGCAAGTCTTCGCAGTCATCCAGATCAATGACGCTGATTATTAAGTTCGACAGAAACAAAGTTGTATCGGACTTCAGAAGCCGTAGTAGCTCATTCTAGGAAACTTAAAATGAAAATAAATAAGATAACGTTGCTTGCGTTGACTGTTGCTTTTGCAGTTCCTGCAAGTTCGGCGATTGCAAAAGAGCCAAAAATGTCTGCTTTGCAGATTCAGCAAATGCAGACCAAAGATGTTGAAGTGAACAAAGGTATTGCATTTTCCTCTGTGATGACAGTCCTGCAAGACTCGGGTTATCGCATCGGCTCGGCCGACAAGGACACCGGGCTAATTACTGGTGTTGCTTCAACTAACACGAAAACGACATGGCTACCTTTTGTGGGGTTTGGAAAATCTAAGAAAACCCCTGTAGTTTCAGCGTTTATCGAAGAGATTGGACCCGAATTTACGAAAATTCGCTTGAACTTTGTGATGACAAAAGTTTCGGCCAATGGTTTCGGCGGCGGCGAAGATGAAACTCCAATTTTAGACCCGCAGGTCTACCAAGACGCGTTCGAGAAAATCGATCAGGCAATTTTCGTAAGGCAATCAATGGTTCAGTCTGCCACTCCCAAGGCGGCTTCCGAGCCAGCGGTACAGTCGCCAGCGGCTGAAGCTGCTTCTCCGAACTAAAAGGGGAATGAGGAAACGCTTACGAACAATTGGGGGCTGCATTGCCCTCTCATCCGCAGGCGTATCCTGTCATGTGGCTGCCGAGCCAGTAGCTGATCAGCAGATTGATGTTAGCCTTCCCGTTTACGAAGGCGACATCGAACGACCTTACGTGATAGTCGGCCAAATCAAAGCCAACTTGCGCAAACATTTTTCATTTCAGGCCAATCCCACCAAAGTTGAGATATTTGCCGAGATTTGGGAGCGTGCTGAAAAATTGGGCGCAGATGCAGTAATCAATGCGCGCTTTGGTCCTACCAAAGCGACGCTATTTGATTACGGTCGTACGCCAATTTCAGGCACAGCTGTTAAGTTTGTAGATGGGAAGCTCAAACCCTAGCTAAACTACTCATTCTCCGGGCGACACCGCGCTTCCCGCGAGTAACCCACCGTCTAGGTGCAACTCGCTGCCGGTCATATAGGCGGCGTCGTCGCTGGCCAGCAACAGCGCGAGGGCCGCTACTTCCTCGACCGTGCCAAAGCGCTTCAGCGGTGTATCGGCTACCATCGACGCCATCCGCTCCTCGCGGTCCGGACCGTCGCCGATCAGCGCCTCCCACATAGGAGTCAAGATCGCAGCCGGGTGGATCGAGTTGCAGCGGATGTTGAGGCCCTGCTGCGCGCAATAGAGCGCAACTGACTTGCTGTGGTTGCGGATAGCCGCCTTGGATGAGGCGTAGGCCGCAGCCGCCGGTATTCCGACCAGGCCGGAGCGCGAGGAGATATTGATGATTGAACCCTCACCCTTTGCCCGCATTGCACCGATCGCATAGCGGCACCCGAGGAAGGTACCATCCAGATTGACCGCATGTACACGGTGCCAATCGGCAAGGCTGCCATGTTCAGGATCATGTGGTCCGGGAGAATCCTCAAACCCCGTGATGCCGGCATTGTTGACGACAATGTCGATCTGGGGATGGGCGGCCGCCAAGCGGTTCCATCCCTTCTCGTCGGCGACGTCGAGATGGAAAAAGCTACAGCCGATATCATCGGCAATGCGTCGGCCATTTTCGGCATCGATATCGGCAATGATGACATCTGCGCCTTCGCGGACGAAACAACGGGCAATCGCTTCGCCAATACCGCGGGTGCCCCCGGTTACGAGGGCGGATTTATTCTGTAATTTGGGCATGGATAGTCCTGATCTAACTCGCGTCAACCCGGCCTCCGCCGGGGTCGCGGTCGGTTTTGATTACGCTGAGGGATTAACCTGCAGCGCCCCCTGCCTTTGCAGGGGCGACGAATTCGTCTTTACCCTTGAATCACCGGACTTACTCCATCAATGCTGTTCCAAACATTAGGCCGATTGTCTGGAGAGAGCAAGTGAGCGAGCATCAGGACTGGTTTCCCGCACCCGAAAGCGCAACACAGGATACGCATTGCAGCGCCGCCGAGTACGACCGCCTATATGCAGCAAGCATATCCGACCCCGACAGTTTTTGGGCCGAACAGGCGAAGCGCATCGACTGGTTCACCGCACCTTCCAGGATTGGCAACTGGTCGTACGATCCGGTTTCGATCAAATGGTATGAAGATGGCGTCCTGAACCTCTGCCACAACGCCGTCGATCGCCATGTGGCAGCAGGCAAGGGCGATGCGATCGCTTTCATCTTCGAACCCGATGAGCCATCAAAGCCCGCGCGCAAGGTCAGCTATGCCGCGTTGCAGGCCGAGGTAATCCGCATGGCCAACACGCTCAAGAAGATGGGCGTGACCAAGGGTGACCGGGTTACCATCTATATGCCGATGGTGGTCGAGGGCGCGGTCGCGATGCTGGCCTGTGCGCGCATCGGGGCGGTTCATTCGGTGGTTTTTGGTGGCTTCTCACCCGAGGCTTTGGCTGGACGCATCGAGGATTGCGCCAGCCGTTTCGTCATCTGCGCCGACAGCGGCGTGCGTGGCGGCAAGCATGTGCCGCTGAAGTCCAATGTCGATGCCGCGCTGGAACGCGTGGCGGGTGTGGAGGGCGTGCTGGTGATCGAACATACCGGCGATCCCTGCAACATGACTCCGCATCGCGACCATTGGTACCATGAATATGGCGCAGATGTGCCCGCCGACTGCCCCTGCGAGCCGATGAATGCGGAAGACCCGCTGTTCATTCTCTACACCTCGGGCAGCACCGGAAAGCCGAAGGGGGTGCTGCACACCACGGGCGGCTATTCTGTCTGGACCGCAACCACCTTCCATTATGTGTTCGATTACAGACCCGGCGAAGTCTTCTTCTGCTCCGCCGATATCGGCTGGGTGACCGGGCACAGCTATGTCGTTTATGGCCCGCTGCAAAATGGCGCGACCAGCCTGATTTTCGAAGGCATCCCCAGCTATCCTGACAATGGCCGCTTCTGGGATATTGTTGACCGGCATCAGGTGAACATCTTCTACACCGCGCCGACAGCGCTGCGCGCGCTGATGCGCGATGGCGATGCGCCGGTGCAGGCGCGCAGCCGCAAATCGCTGCGCTTGCTTGGCACGGTGGGAGAGCCGATCAACCCTGAGGCCTGGCGCTGGTACCATGCGACAGTGGGTGAGGGGAAACTGCCCATCGTCGACACCTGGTGGCAGACCGAAACCGGTGGCACGATGATCACCACACTGCCCGGTGCCCACGGCATGAAACCGGGTAGCGCAGGACGCCCCTTCTTCAGCATCCGCCCGCAGCTCGTCGATGCCGAGGGGCAGGTGATTGCAGATGAAGGCGATACGCGCGGCGATGTGTCGGGCAATTTGTGCATCACGCACAGCTGGCCGGGGCAGGCGCGCACAGTTTATGGCGATCATGAGCGTTTCGAGCAGACCTATTTCTCGACCTATAAGGGCAAATATTTCACCGGTGATGGCTGCCGCCGCGATGGTGATGGCTATTGGTGGATCACCGGGCGCGTCGACGATGTCATCAACGTTTCCGGCCACCGTATGGGCACCGCCGAGGTCGAAAGCGCGCTGGTGTTGCACGACAAGGTGGCCGAGGCCGCCGTCGTCGGCTTCCCGCACGAGATCAAGGGGCAGGGCATATATTGCTATGTCACGCTGAATGCCGGCGAGGAGCCGAGTTCCGAGCTGGAGAGCGAATTGCGGATGCAGGTGCGTCAGGAAATCGGCCCGATCGCTTCGCCCGACCATATCCACTTCACCCCCGCTCTGCCGAAGACCCGCAGCGGCAAGATCATGCGCCGCATCCTGCGAAAAATTGCGGAAAATGAATTCGGGGCGTTGGGGGATACCTCGACTTTGGCTGATCCCAGTGTCGTCGACAGCCTGATTGAGGGACGTCGGAATCGCTAAGGAACTAGCTGCTTGTCGATAGCCTTAGGAGCGGTTATGGCCGTTTAATCGCACGATTAAACGGAGAGGAAGCATGAGCGCACGACAAGGGCCGCTGAACGGCATCAAGGTTATCGAACTGGCCGGGATCGGCCCTGGCCCCTATGCAGGGCAATTGCTGGCAGACATGGGCGCGGATGTAATCGTTGTTGATCGTCCCGGCCCCGCTTTGCCAAAGGCGGTGGATGGTCGTGGCAAGCGATCGATCATGCTCGATCTCAAAAAGCCCGAAGCGGTTGAAGCGCTTTTGAAGTTGGTTTCCGGTGCCGATGTGCTGATCGAAGGTCTGCGTCCCGGCGTTACCGAGCGGATGGGTGTAGGCCCCGAAGCCTGCCACGCCGTCAATCCGAAACTGATCTATGGCCGCATGACCGGCTGGGGTCAGACTGGTCCCTGGAGCCAGATGGCAGGCCATGACATCAACTATATCAGCATGACCGGCGTCTTGAACGCGATCGGCAAAGCTGGCCAGCCGCCAGTGCCGCCGCTCAACATGGTCGGTGATTTTGGCGGCGGGACGATGTTCCTCGTCACCGGCATCCTCGCAGCTCTTGTCGAGCGTATGACAACGGGCAAGGGCAATATCGTCGACGCCGCGATCATTGACGGCACGCACAGCTTGATGAGCTTTGTTCACGGCATGGCGGGGCTTGGCCAGTGGCGCACTGACCGTGAAGCCAATCTCCTTGACGGAGCAGCACCCTTCTACCGCTGTTATGGAACCAGTGACGGCAAGTTTATGGCGGTTGGCTGCATCGAACCGCAATTTTTTGCCGCGATGATGGAGCGCCTCCCCATCGACAAGGAAGCCTTTGGTGGCCAGCACGACCAGTCGAAATGGGCACAGCAGCACAAGATGCTGGAGGACGTATTTGCCTCAAAGTCTCGCGATGAGTGGGAGGCCACCTTCGCATTGACTGATGCCTGTGTCACGCCAGTGCTCGATTATGTCGAGGCGGCGTCGCACCCCGCCAATGCCGAACGCAAGGCGGTGGTGAAGGACGGCAAATGGCTGCACCCGCAAATTGCCCCACGCCTGTCGAGCCAGACCCAGGCGGATAACTTTACGATTGCCTCGCGTGGCGGAGACTATGCGGCTGTGCTGGGTGAGGCGGGTCTTGCCGCTGGAGACATTGAAACGCTGGTTTCTGGTGGCGCTGTCGTCACCGGCTAAGATCACTGTCCGAGGCAAAGAAAAGGGCCGGCCTCCATATGGGAGACCGGCCCTTTCTTTTGACTGTTGTCCCTATCAGAACTTGGCGCGCACGGTCAGGCCGTACATGCGGGGCTCTTCGACGAAACCGATGCGCGAGCGGGTGCCTGCACCACCGCGGAGCGGAGTGTTGGCGGTGACGCCGCGGGTGATTTCGTTCGACAGGTTGGTGCCCCAAAGCTCGAAGGTGAAGCGCTCATCGGGCGTGGTCAGGCCGATACGCGCATTCATCTTGAAATAGGCATTCTGATAATCGAGCGGCACCGGCAGACCGTTGGTGTCCAACGGAATGGTGCCGGTGCGACGCTTGCTCGAATAGTTGATGTTGCCGTTGACCAGCAGGCCCCAACCCGAGCTATCAAGCGGACCGTCATAGGTCAGCCCCATAACACCCGAGAATTTGGGCGCGTTGGTCAGGCTGCCACCGCAGAGACGGGCAACCGCATCCGCTGCGGCCGGTGCAACGCCGACTCCGCAGTTGTTGGGATAACGCGAATCTGCATAGGTCGCTGCGAAGTTGCCGCTGATATAATCGCTGAGATTGCCGAATACTTCGAGTTCAACGCCCGTCGACTTCGCAGAGGCAACATTGAAGGTGAGGAACTGGATGCCGGTAAATTCCAGCACCTGGAAGTCGCTCATCTTCATGTCGAACACGGCAAGGTTTGCCTTGAAGCGACCGAGAGTCGCTTTCACACCGACTTCGATCTGATCAACCTTTTCCGATTCAAACGACGGATCGGCATATTGCGGAGCAACAATGACCGGTACCGGCTGAGCCAGGCCAGCGAGGATCGCAGCAGAGTTCAGCAGGTTCGCCGAGGTAGCATCAAGGTTGAAGCCGCCCGATTTGAAGCCGTGGCTGTAACCGCCGTAAAGCAGGATATCGTCCGAAGCCTTGAAGCCGAGCTGCGCCGTATAGGTGATTTCATCATCCTTGAACGTCTGCGCCCATTCACGTGGCAACGGCAGCAAGCGGCTGGCAAGACCGCCGCCCAAGGCTGCCGGTGCGGTCAAGTTGACCGGAGCGACAAACGGGAAGCAGTTCAGGCCAACCAGACCCGGTGCCAATGCGCCAGGGACCAATCCATTCAGGACTCCCGTAACACTTGCCTGGCAAGCAGCATTGGATGCCGACAACTGGTCGAAGCTCGCTACCTTCTTCTCGTCGACATAGCGGGCACCGAGGGTCAAGCTCAACCGGTCGGTGAAGTTGATCACATTGTGTGTGAATACCGAAAATGTGGTGGCTTCCTGATCGAACAGGTTGACCGCATTTGCCCCATTGGCGTTGACTGGAATACCACCATTGCCGAGCGCTGTCAGCGCGAACAGCGGGTTCACACCAGCGAGATTGCCGAAGTTAAAGGCGCTGTTGGCACGCTGGAAGTCTGCACCGAGTGTCATGACACCCTGTGCCTGAATGTCTTCCTTGCCGTAGAAACCACCGATTAGCCAATCAAGCTTGTCGTTAAACGCGGTGCCCTGCAAGCGCAGTTCCTGCGTAAAGGCCTTGATATTGTCGCCATTAGGCGGCGTGCCCGGTGCAGCGGTGATACCCTTGGTGCCGACCGAGTAAATCTGCAGGCCGACAAAATCGTCCTGGCTCGATTGCGACTTGAAATCGCGATAGGCAGTGATCGAGGTCAGCTTTGCGCCGCCAAAATCCCATTTCAGTTCACCCGAAACGCCCCATTGCTTGGAACTGTTCAGGAACTGTTGCGCATTGGTCGACAGATTTTGCAAAGCAGTCGGTCCGAACTGGTCGACGCCATCGCTGGTTAGACCATGGAAAGCAAAGAATGGCTGCAGCTCCGTTTCACGCACGATAACGGCATCGCAGCATTTTTCGTCGACCTTCGAATAGTCGGCTAGGATGCGGATGCTGACATCTGAATTGGGTTCAACATAAAGCTGGCCACGTAGCATGTAGCGATCACGGTCGTTGCTGGTAGCGCCGGTTGCGCTTTTCAGGAAGCCATCGCGCTTGCGCCATGTGCCCGATACACGGACGGCGGCTACATCCTGTGCAATCGGAACGCTGACGCCCGCCTGCACATTCATGAAGTCGTAATTGCCGTAAGAGGCGTTGGCAAAGCCTTCGAACTCGCTCAGGCTCGGACGACGCGTTGTAATGTTCAATGCACCGGCCGAGGTATTACGACCGAACAGCGTGCCCTGCGGGCCGCGCAGAATTTCGAGACGCTCAAGATCAACAAGATCGCCGAGGGCAACGCCCGGCCGCGACTGATAGACGCCGTCGATGAACACGCCGACCGAGCTTTCAAGACCGGTGTTGTTGCCGGTGGTACCTACGCCGCGGATCTTGATCGAGGTGCCCTGGGTTTCGGTCTGCGAGGATTGGATGTTGAAGCTCGGCGAAATCGAAGCCAGGTTCTTGATGTCGGCAACACCCTGACGCTCCAGCGTTTCGGGGGCGACAGCGGTCACCGCAAGAGGAATGTCCTGTACATCCATCGCACGCAGCGTTGCGGTAACGATGATAGGCTCGTTCTCGTAGGTTTCTTCTTCGGCTTGCGCATCCTGCGCATAAGCCGGTGCGATCCCGAATGTCGCGAGCATGGTTGAACTGAGTGCAATTGCACTGAGTCGATTCAATCGACGCATGTACCTCTCCTTAGTTTACGTAAACTGTGCCTGCCGTATGCCGGTCTGGGCGTTCGAATTTGCTTCCTAGGCGGATTCTCCCGGGGATAATTGGAAACAGTGTGCTTACTAAGCTGCGGATTTTCCATGTCCACTGCTTTAATCGTACGATTAAACTTTGTTTTTTGCTGTGGCATTTATGCAGCATCTGGCTAAACCCTCGGCGCATGTTTGACCGACCCACGATTATCGATGAAGGCTTCTCCAAGCGCGTGCTCTCGGGCGACCTGCCAACATCGCGTAGCAACCAGAATTTCCATGTGCCTCCCGCGCATCAGCTTGTCGATTTGTTCGACAGCCAGATCATGTCGCGCCATCTCGACCTTTGGGCAAGGCGTTCAAAAGGAAAGACATTTTATTCGATTGGCAGTTCGGGCCATGAAGGCACGGCAGCGATGGCGGCAACCACGCGCCAGACCGATATGGCCTTCTTGCACTATCGCGACGCCGCTTTCCTAATCCAGCGCAAAAAGCAGGCGGGCGGGCTGACCCCGCTTTACGACATGGCGCTCAGCTTTGCGGCTTCTGCCGAAGACCCGATTTCGGGCGGGCGGCACAAGGTGCTCGGTTGTGCGCAGACCTTTATCCCGCCGCAGACCAGTACGATCGCCTCGCACTTGCCAAAGGCGGTAGGCGCCGCGCACAGCATCGGCATGGCGCAGCGTCTAAAGCTCGACGATGCATCGCTGCCGCATGACGCCGTCATCCTGTGTTCGTTCGGGGATGCATCGGCGAACCATTCGACGTCGCAAGGTGCAATCAACTCGGCCTGCTGGGCCGCTTATCAGCACCTGCCTATGCCGCTGATTTTCCTTTGCGAGGATAATGGCATCGGCATTTCCGTGCGCACCCCCGGTGGTTGGGTGGAGGCGAATTTCGCGCATCGGCCTGCGTTGCATTATATCCAGTGCGACGGGGTCGACATGCTTGATGCGCTGCGCGGATGCGAAGAGGCCGTCACCTATGCGCGCAGCCGCCGCAAGCCGGTTTTCCTGCACATGCGCACCGTGCGATTGATGGGGCATGCAGGGGCGGACGTAGAGGCAAGCTATTCGGCTTTGGAAGCGATTGAAGTCAATGAGGCGCAAGATCCTTTGCTGCACAGCGCCCGGATATTGTTGCAGCATGGCGGGTTGAGCCGTGAAGCGATTGTCGGGCGTTATGAGGAGATGCGTCAGCGGGTCGAGCGGGTCGCGGCCGAAGCGCTTACCAAACCACGCCTGTCGACGAATGATGAGATCATGGCGCCGATTGCACCCAAGGTGGGCAGCAAGACATCGCCTGCGTTTCCGGACACTGCATCGCGCGATGCGCTTTTCGCCAAAGATGCCCGCAATCTCGCGAAGCCGGTGACGCTGGCGAAATCGATCAACTTCGCGCTGGCAGACCTGATGCACCGCTATCCCAACGTCTCGCTTTTCGGTGAAGATGTGGCGCGCAAGGGCGGCGTCTATGGTGTTACCCAAGGGTTGCAGGACAAATTCGGTCCTGCGCGGGTGTTCGATACTTTGCTTGATGAACAAACCATTCTCGGGCTTGCAATCGGCATGGGGCACAACGGTTTCGTACCGATCCCCGAAATCCAGTTTCTCGCCTATCTGCACAATGCCGAAGACCAGATCCGTGGCGAAGCGGCAACGCTCAGCTTCTTTTCGAACCAGCAATATCGCAATCCTATGGTCGTGCGTATTGCTGGCCTTCCCTACCAAAAGGGCTTTGGCGGGCACTTCCACAACGACAACAGCCTTGCGGTATTGACCGATATCCCGGGTATCATCGTCGCCGTGCCAAGTTGCGCCGCCGATGCCCCAGCGATGCTGCGCGAATGCGTGCGGCTGGCGCATGAGGATGGCCGGGTGATAATCTTTGTCGAGCCGATTGCGCTTTACCACACCACCGATCTGGCCGAGGCGGGCGATGGTGGCTGGACTGCTAGCTATACCGCGCCTTCAGTCACCGAGCCAATCGCGCTGGGCGAACTGGGCGTGCATGGTGCAGGCAAGGATTTGGCCATCGTCACTTATGGCAATGGCTATTACCTGTCTCGCCAGGCCGAGGCCGAATTGCGTGCCATGGAAATCGACTTGCGCATCATCGACCTGCGCTGGCTGCATCCGCTCAACGAAGCGGGGATTGTCGAGGCGGTGGCGTCGGCGAAGAATATCCTCGTGGTCGATGAATGCCGCCGCGCGGGTAGCCCGTCGGAAAAGCTGATGACCATTCTCGCAGAGGCCGGCCGAGGCAATGATTCAAGCCGCCTGACTGCAGACGACTGTTTCATCGCATTGGGCCCGGCGGCGGAACTGACCTTGCCGAGCAAGGCGTCTATCATCGAAGCAGCGCTGAAAGCGGTGGGCAAATGAAGGAAAAACTGCTCGTCGTCTGCCCTGGACGCGGAACCTATAATGCAACCGAACTCGGCTATCTGAAACGTCATCATGATGCTGGGGGCGCGCAAGTTGCGCAGCTCGATGCGTATCGCGCAGCGCTCGGTCAGCCGACGATTTCGGCGCTCGATGGTGCTGAGAAGTATAGCTCGTCACTACATATGCCCGGCGATAATGCTTCGCTACTGATATACGCCTGTGCACTCGCCGACTTTGCCGCGATTGATCGGGACCGGTTTGAGGTCGTCGCCGTCACCGGTAATTCGATGGGCTGGTATCTCGCGCTCAGTTGCGCCGGCGTGGTCGATTTTGACGCTGGTGCGCGGCTGGTCAACACCATGGGCGGCCTGATGCATGAAAAGGGGCAGGGCGGTCAGGTCGTCTGGTCGCTGGCCGACGCTGACTGGCGTATCGACCCGGCCAAGGCTGCTGAGGCTGATGCGGTACTTGCCGAAGCCACACAAGATGGTCGCGCGGTGCATGTTTCGATCCGGCTTGGCGCTATGATTGTTTTTGCTGCCGACGAAGCGGGCATGAAATGGCTGATGGAGCGGTTGCCTAAGGATGACCGTTTTCCGATGAAGCTCAACTATCATGCGGCATTCCATTCGCCTTTGCTCGACCATATTGTCCCGCTCGCCCACTCGGCGAACCCGGTTGCGGATTTTGGTGAGGGCACCATTCCTGCCATCGATGGCACCGGCAAGATCTGGTCCCCAAAGGCGTTCGATACGGATGCAATCTATAATTACACGCTTGGTGCACAGATCAACCGCACCTATGATTTCACCCGCGCGGTTCAGGTTGCTGCGCGCGAATTCTGCCCTGATCGTATCGCGGTGCTAGGCCCCGGCACCACTTTGGGTGCCCCGGTTGCGCAGGCGCTGATCGCCTGCGGCTGGCGCGGACTGAAGGGCAAGGCTGATTTCCAGCAGCGACAGGCATCTGACCCAATCCTTGTTTCGATGGGGATGGCGGACCAGCGCGGCGTGGTGACTGCTTAAGGCATCGCGTTACATACGAATAAACCGCCTCTTCCCCTCCTAGCCATTTGACATCGCTGCTATATGGTTGTCGAAGGCGCGCGACCATGCGGCTGGGAGAAGGACATTTATGAGCCAGCATAGCGAAACCCTTTTGCTGTTCGGCGCGACTGGCGATCTGTCGCGGCGGATGCTGCTGCCTTCGCTATATGCACTGCATTCGGACGAATTAATTGCGCCGAATTTGCGAATCTTCGGTACTGCCCGCAGCGAGCATGATGACGAAAGTTTCCGCGCCTTCGCCAGAGAAGCTTTGTGCGAATTCTTGCCAGATGATCGCAAGGATGAGGGCAAGATCGACGCCTTCCTCACGCGGCTGCATTATCAGGCGCTCGACGCGTCCAAGCCTGAGGGCTTTGCTGCCCTCGCCGAAAAGATTGATGACATTTCGGGTGGACTTTCGATCTTCCTGTCTACTGCGCCCTTCTTGTTTGAACCCACCATCAAAGGGCTGCATGCGGCGGGACTGGCCGGGGACAATGTGCGTATCGGCCTTGAAAAACCGCTTGGAAACGATCTCGCCTCAAGTCGTTCGATCAACGATGCCGTCAACGCGGTATTCCCCGAAAGCCGCACCTTCCGCATCGACCATTATCTCGGCAAGGAAACCGTACAGAACCTGATGGCGCTGCGCTTTGGCAACATGCTGTTCGAGCCGTTGTGGAATGCCAATGCTATTGAGCATGTGCAGATCACCGTCAGTGAGACGGTAGGGCTTGAAGGGCGTGCTGGCTTTTACGACGATACCGGTGCGCTGCGCGACATGGTGCAAAACCATATGCTGCAACTGGTGGCGCTGACCGCGATGGAGCCACCTGCAAATCTCGACTCAACCGCAATTCGTGACGAAAAAGTCAAAGTGCTGCGCGCCTTGCGTGCGGTTCAGGAAGGCGATGTCGTCACAGGCCAATATGGTGACGGTGCCGTCAAGGGCGCGCCTGTGACCAGTTATGACAGCGACCTGGGCAAGCCTTCGGACACCGAAACCTTTGTCGCGATCAAGGCCTATGTTGACAATTGGCGCTGGCAGGGTGTGCCATTCTATCTGCGCACCGGCAAACGCCTCGCCGAACGGCGCAGCGAGATCGTGATCCAGTTCAAGCCGGTGCCGCATAATATCTTCAAGGATCGCGGTGGTCGGCTGGAGGCGAACGCGCTGATCATCCGCTTGCAGCCCGAAGAATATGTCCGCCTGCTGGTGATGGCGAAGGAGCCGGGGCTTGATCGTGGCGGAGTAACGCTGCGCGAAGTGCCGCTCGACCTGTCATTGACCACCGCCTTTGCCGGATCGCGCCGCCGCATTGCTTATGAACGGCTTCTGCTTGACCTGATCGAGGGCGACCAGACGCTCTTTGTGCGTCGCGACGAGGTGGAGGCGCAATGGACCTGGGTCGATGCTATTCGGAAGCTTTGGGCCGATACTGGCCTCAAGCCCAAAAATTACGGCGCAGGAGGATGGGGCCCTAATGCAGCAATTGCGCTAGTCGAGCGCGATGGAGTGAGCTGGCATGAATAAGCTCCATCCGGTCGTCGAAGCCGTTACCAACCGCATCATCGAAAGGTCGAAACCGGGGCGCACCGCTTATCTCGACCTCATCGCCCGTGCGCGCGACGCAGGCGTGAACCGGCCGACATTGTCGTGCGGGAATCTGGCGCATGGTTTCGCGGCTAGCGGTGATGACAAAGCCGCGATCCGTGGCGGCAAGACGATGAATATCGGCATCATCACCGCCTATAATGACATGTTGTCGGCGCATCAGCCCTATGGTCGCTACCCCGAACAGATCAAATTGTGGGCGCGCGAAAAGGGCGCGACTGCACAAGTCGCAGGCGGCGTTCCGGCGATGTGCGACGGGGTGACGCAGGGCCAACTGTCGATGGAATTGTCGCTGTTCAGCCGTGACAATATCGCCATGGGTGCAGCCATCGGTCTCAGCCACGGGATGTTCGAAGGCGCGCTGTTGCTGGGGCTGTGCGACAAGATTGTCCCCGGCCTGCTGATCGGTGCGCTACGTTTCGGCCATCTGCCGATGATCCTGATTCCAGCAGGACCGATGCCGTCTGGCCTTGCCAACAAGGAAAAACAGCGCGTTCGTCAGTTGTTTGCGGAAGGCAAGGTCGGGCGTGAAGAACTGCTCGAAGCCGAAGCCGCATCCTATCATGGCGCGGGCACCTGCACCTTTTATGGCACCGCCAATTCGAACCAGATGATGATGGAGATGATGGGGCTCCACATGCCCGGCTCCAGCTTCTGCAATCCCGGCACCAAGCTGCGGCAGGAACTGACCCGTGCGGCCACACACCGAATTACCGAGATTGGGTGGGAAGGCGATGACTATCGTCCATTCGGTCAATGCGTCGACGAGAAAGCGATCGTCAACGCCATCGTTGGACTGCTGGCAACCGGCGGATCGACCAACCATGTGCTGCATCTCCCCGCGATAGCGCGGGCGGCTGGCATAATTGTCGACTGGCAGGATATGGACGAGCTGTCGTCGGTCGTACCTTTGATTGCGCGCGTTTATCCCAATGGCGCGGGCGATGTGAACTATTTCGCGGCCGCTGGCGGCATGCCCTTTGTGATCCGCGAACTGGTCGAGGCCGGTCTTGCGCATGATGACATCATGACCGTCTATGGTGACGGGTTGTCGGCAGGTGCGCAGGAACCGCGCATGGATGGAGAAACGCTGGTCTGGGATGCGGCACCCGCGCAGTCCGGTGACGACAGCATCTTGCGCGGTGTGTCCGATCCATTCCGGGCCGATGGCGGCATGCGTCTTGTGAAAGGCAATCTCGGGCGCGGCACTTTCAAGACCAGCGCGGTCGATGAAGCGCGCTGGACGATTGAGGCACCGGCGCGGGTATTCAGTGACCAGAATGAAGTCCTTACCGCATTCAAGGCTGGCGAGCTCGATCGCGATGTCGTCGTTGTCGTTCGCTTCCAGGGGCCGGCGGCCAATGGCATGCCCGAGCTGCACAAGCTGACACCCGCACTCGGCGTGCTGCAAGACAAGGGTTTCAAGGTCGCGCTTGTTACCGATGGTCGCATGTCGGGCGCATCGGGCAAGGTGCCTGCCGCGATCCATATCAGCCCCGAGGCATCGAAGGGCGGTCCGCTGGCAAAACTGCGCGATGGCGATGTCGTCCGCCTTTGTGCCAATCGGGGCAGCCTTGAGGCGTTGGTCGACAAAGACGAATGGGAGGCCCGCGAACCCGCCAAGCAGCCACCTGCCGAACCGGGCGTGGGCCGCGAACTTTTTGCCATTATGCGCCATTTTGCCGATGAGGCCGAAAAGGGCGGATCGGCGATGCTGGCGGAGGCGGGACTATGACCCGGTTGGTCACCGTCGACATTGGCGGCACGCATGCCCGCTTCGCGCTCGCCGAGGTAGCAGAGGGCAGGGTGGTCTCGCTCGGTGAGCCCGTCACCATGAAAACCGCCGAACATGCGTCGTTCCAGACGGCGTGGGAAGCGTTTGACGAGATGATCGACGAACCGATCCCGCAGGCTGTTGCCATCGCAATCGCTGGCCCGATCAACGCCGAGGTGATCAAATTCACCAACAATCCGTGGATCATCCGCCCCGCGCTGATCAAGGAAAAGCTTAAGGTTGACGCCTATACACTGGTCAATGATTTCGAGGCGGTCGGCCACGCCGTGGCACAGGCCGATGCCGGTCACTTCGTGCATCTTTGCGGCCCCGACCAGCCTTTGGGCGCTACTGGGACTTTGTCGATCATCGGCCCCGGAACCGGACTCGGCGTCGCGCATGTATTGCGTACAGGCATTGCCTATCATGTGCAGGCGACCGAAGGCGGGCATATCGATTTCGCTCCGCTCGACAGCATCGAAGATGCCATCCTCGCAAAGCTCCGCAAACGCTACCGCCGCGTTTCGGTTGAGCGGGTGGTGTCGGGCCCCGGCCTTGTCGAAATCTATGAGACGCTGGCGAGTATCGAAGGCAGGGCGATCCAGCAACTCGACGACAAGGAATTGTGGACGCTCGGCACGTCGGGCGAAGACAGCCTTGCGGCGGCCGCCGTCGATCGCTTCTGCCTCTCGCTGGGCAGCGTTGCTGGTGATATAGCGTTGGCGCAGGGCGGCTTTGCTGGGGTTGTGATTGCAGGTGGGCTTGGCCTGCGTATCAAGGACACATTGCTGCGTTCGGGCTTTGCAGAGCGTTTTCGCGCAAAGGGACGCTTCGAAGGATTGATGGCAGGCCTGCCGGTCAAATTGATCACCCATCCCCAGCCCGGCCTGTTCGGGGCAGCGGCGGCCTTTGCCCGCCAGCATGGATAAGGACACCCAATGAAACCTATCGAAGCCATCATGCGCACCGCGCCGGTGATCCCTGTATTGGTGATCGAGGATGTGGCCCATGCCAAGCCGATTGCCGAGGCGTTGGTGGCGGGTGGCCTGCGCGTCCTTGAAGTGACGCTACGAACCGAAGCGGGTCTTGACGCTATCCGTGAGATGAAGAAAGTTCCCGGTGCTATTGTCGGCGCCGGTACTGTTGTTGACGTCGCAGGGCTCGAAAGCGCCATTGCAGCGGGAAGCGAATTCATCGTTTCCCCAGGCCTTACAGAAAAGCTGGGTGCTGCCGCCGTCGCGAAGGGCATTCCATTCCTTCCCGGCGTCGCCAATGCAGGCGATATTATGCGCGGCTTCGACCTTGGCCTGACGCATTTCAAATTCTTCCCTGCCGAAGCGAATGGCGGCCTGCCTGCGCTCAAATCGCTGATCGGGCCGTTCGGGCAGTGCAAATTCTGCCCCACAGGCGGCATCCGGCAAGACACTGCGGCCGACTGGCTCGCGGTTCCAGAGATTTTATGTGTTGGCGGCAGCTGGCTTGTTGCTAAAGGAGCCCCCGATGTCGCAGCGATAGAGGCTGCGGCGCGCGCAGCCGCTGCGCTGGCGCGCTAAGCCAAAGGAAAAGGTACATGGCCGAAGAAATCGAGTGGTGGGAATTTGATTCGGCAGAAGAATTCATCGACGGTGTCGTTGGCGACGTAACCTTCATCATCGAAAGCGCACTTGATGCGCGCGGGCAGGCGCTGGTTGCCTTTCCCGGCGGCAATACGCCCAAGCCCATTCTCGAAAAGCTTGCCGAAGCGCCGCTGCGCTGGAAGGGTGTAACGATCATCCCGACCGACGAACGACTGGTGCCGGTCAGCGATCCACTTTCGAATGTCGCGATGCTGGCAAAGATTTTCTTGCCCAAGGGCGCGCGTGTATTGCCGCTGAACAGCGAAGCCGCCGACTACAAACTTGCCGGCGGTGCTGCCAATGCGCGCCTGTCTGACCTGCATTGGCCGCCAGATCTGGTCTGGCTCGGCATGGGCGGAGACGGGCATACCGCATCAATTTTCCCGGGCCCCGATTTTGAAGAGGCGATGAACCCGGCCAAGGGCGTTCGTGCTATAGGCGTGCGTCCCGATCCGTTACCTCCCGAGGCACCTGTTGATCGCGTCACGCTGACGGTTCCAGCGATTGTTGAGGCGCGCACAACGATGTTGGTCATCAATGGTGCTGAAAAGCAGCAGGTGCTGGAGCAGGCGATAGAAGATGGCAAGAAATCAGCTTATCCGGTCGGGCGTTTAATCGACGCACTGACTGTGCCAGTCGATATATATTGCCTAAACGGTTGAGGCGTCAAATTCTGCGCAGAGGGGCCTTGGGCGCGAGCGCCTGATTGTTCAACTTTCGCAGATAATGCGGGATGTTGTCGTCGTTGCTGTTGCCGCCGATTTGCTGCCGCGCCGCTTTCGGGTCGATCGGATAATCGAAAGCTATGCCGCAGCGTGATTCGGCGACCCACGCGACTTTCCCGGTCACCCAACCCAAATTCTTCAGATTAACTTCTACGGCCTCGCCGCGAATCGCCTGCACCGGCGCCTCTGCCATCAAGCCACCCGAAGACACATTCCTCACGCGCACCTCGCCCTGTGTTCCGCTCGACGGGAAACGCAAAACTGCCTTCATAAACAAGCTATTACGGTCTTGTGTCCGCGACTTGTCAGTGGCGTTTTCAGTTTCCATGGGATCAACCGGTTTGTTCATGGCGCCTTTTCGGGTGCTATATTTGGTGACAGTAAAACTCTCGCTATCAACAATTGGTCGCCAATTGGTTAATGCATCGTTCGGAAATTGAACGAAAAAGGGCGGAAACCAAATGGTTCCCGCCCCGTTTTCTTCAGACGTCTGATCCGGTCGGATCAGGCGAACCTGACGGATTAGCCGTCGAGTTCGTTGTTCACGTCGTTGAAGGTGTTCGACAGGTTGTCGCCGAGGCTCGACATCGCAGCAATTGCAGCGACAGCGATCAGAGCGGCAATCAGGCCGTATTCGATGGCGGTTGCGCCTTCTTCATTCTTGAAAAGTTTTTTGATCATTTTCATCTCAGGTCTCCTGTTCAACTATTCACCCTGGCAGCCAGATAAAATTCCAACTGTCACTGAACTGATAAAACAGACTCTCCTACCAAATCGTTAACCTGGCGATTAATCGCTGGCGTCGGTAATGTCGTTCGAAACGCCATTCCACATATTGGTAGTGGAGTCTGCGACATTGCTGAGCGAAGCCATGATGGCTATCACCAGCAATGACAGTATCAGTCCATATTCCACTGCCGTCGCGCCCATTTGGCAACTTGCGATGCCTCGAAATAGCTTCAACATGATTTGGTCCTGTCATGTCATGGTTACGACGCTCGCGTTTTTCCACAGAGGCGTTAACAAAAACTTTCCAACGGAAGAGAAGTTGAAAAAAAATCCGACAATGTTGATTGTGGTTGCTGTCGCTTTGCTCCGTCCTGATGGGCGAATTCTGCTGCAAAAACGGCCGGAAGGCCGCGATATGGCTGGTCTTTGGGAATTTCCGGGCGGCAAGCTGGAAGAGGGCGAGCAGGCGGAGGCGGCGCTGGCCAGAGAGCTGGCGGAGGAGCTCGACATTCATGTTGAACCGCAAAATTTGCTGCCTGCCTGCTTTGCGAGTGCCGCGATCGGAAGCAAGGATCTGCTGCTATTGCTCTACACTTGCCGCATTTGGGAAAAACTTCCCCGATCTGTTGAAGGGCAGGAATTGGGCTGGTTCACTCTATCCCAGATGGAGGATTTGGAAATGCCGCCGGCGGATATACCCTTGCTCGGGCTGTTACAGCGGATTTTAAGGCCGTAAATTCTTATCCGATTTGTCAAAGATTGCTGCGAGCGAGACCTGGCCACTGCCGCGGGCTGCAGGCTTGGGTTGATCCGGCGAGGGAGCCCAGCCGCTGAGGTGCAGAAACTCGAAACGTTCTGGAACCTTTCCGTCAGCATTCTGCAACGAAGACCACGCCGCATCCAGTCGCTCTGCATAAGCCCGCCCCAGAAAAGGTCTCGGACCTGCAAGGCTGTTACCGATCCCGGCGTCGCGAAGGTCGGCAATCAAAGTTCGCCAATCACGATAAAACACTTCGGTTTCAAGCTTATCCGCAACCTGCATGGTAAAGCCGGCGCGCGCGAGCAGGTCGGCCGCAGTGCGCAGCTCGATCTGCGGGTGAACATGGGCAGTGGCCCGGTTGCCGTCGGCCAGCATCATCGCTCTTTTCAGACTTGCGAGTGTACCTGCCCCGAACAGCGCGCCGAGAAACAAACCGTCCGGTCGTAATGCCCTGCGTATTTGGACCATTGCGCCGGGCAGGTCGTTGATGCTGTCGAGCGTGCCTGCCGATATTATGAGGTCGAAACTGCCTGGATCAACCCCGAGCCGATCTTCCTCGGTAAAAGGCAGCGAGACCGATTCGACGGCCTTTCCGCTCAAAATGGACCCAGATTGCTCGGCAAGTGGACCCAATATCAGCGCCCTTTCGAACTGACGCGTGGTGCAGTTGAGCCGATCGTTCAAGTCATCGGCCAGAACCTCCCAAAGAAAATGTCCGGCTCCCTTTCGATGTGCGCCACGTTGACGCATGGCGAGGCGGCGGCGGCGGTCAAAAATTTCCGGAGGTGTGGCAGGGCTCATCTCACGCCTTGTGCCCTGCGCAATTATAGCCGACAAGTGGGATATGCAGGCTTTGACGCTTCCTCTGAAGACGATTGTCGATTTCGCTCTGCCGCCGCGTTGCCCAGCATGCGGCATCTTAACGACCGATGCGCACCAATTTTGCCTGCAATGCTGGCAACAGCTCAACTTCCTATCCCAACCCGCCTGCGCAACATGTGATTTGCCCCTGCCATTTGCCGGAGAAGAAGCGGTGCAATGCGCCGCGTGTATGGCGCAAATGCCGCGTCATTCGGGCATCAAGGCGGCTGTGGCCTATGGCGATATTTCGCGCGAGATCGCGCTGAAGCTGAAACATGGCGGTAAGATAGGTCTTGCGCGGCTGATTGCGGGCCAGTTGCGCCGCTATACCGCAGATCTGCCCGATGACGCGATATTGGTGCCAGTGCCCTTGCATTGGACACGCCTCTGGCGACGACGCTATAACCAGTCCGCGCTGATTGCCCAGGAATTGTCGCGCTTATCCAGCCTCGAACACTGCCCCGATGCGTTACGGCGAACGCGGCGTACGCAGGCGCTTGGCGGATTGTCCGCACGTGAACGAGCGGCGATGGTCAAAGGTGCCTTTGCCATGCACGAGCGGCAAAAAGCGAAGATTGCCGGAAAGCCGGTGATACTGGTCGACGATGTCTATACGAGCGGTGCCACCACGGACGCTTGTGTCGCTACGCTGCTGAAGTCCGGCGCCGCAAGCGTTACGATTTTCTGCTGGGCCAGGGTGCTGCCCGAGGCGTTGGAAACCGGTGGTTCGGCCTAAACGCCTACTTGACTAGCAGCCCGGGCCCACCCACATAAAATTCATGAGCGCTCATGTTGAAATCTTCACGAAATTTGCCTGCCCGTTTTGTTATCGGGCGAAGGCGCTGCTTGATGCCAAAGGGGTCGCTTATATTGAACGCGATGCCAGTGGCGGCCCGGCGCGCGAAGATATGCTTGCCCGTTCGAACGGACGGACAACGGTTCCGCAAATCTTCATCGACGGCCATCATGTCGGAGGCTGTGATGATCTGATGGCGCTCGACGCATCCGGCAAACTTGACCCTATGCTGGCGGGGCATTGACGGCATGATTGCCTATGATCTCGTTTGCAAGGCAGGCGAACATCGTTTTGAAGGCTGGTTCGGTTCTTCGTCCGACTTTGACGACCAAAAGTCGAAAGGGCTTTTGGCATGCCCCGTGTGCGGCGATGCGGAAGTAGGCAAGGCGGTTATGGCGCCCAATGTTGGCCGCAAGGGTAATCAACAGCCTAGCGTCCGGAAAAGCGACGACGGGGCTGAGGCTGTTGCGCTTGCCAATATGCCCGAAATGCCTCCAGAAATGGTCGAAATGATCGGTAAAGTCGCCGAAATGCAGGCCAGAATGCTGGAAAAATCGGATTGGGTCGGGGATCGTTTTGCCGATGAGGCACGGGCAATCCATTATGGCGACGCACCAGATCGCATCATACATGGAAACGCGACTATTGATGACGCCCGCGAGCTGCATGACGAGGGTATATCGGTCGCCCCCTTACCGTTGCCCTTCGTCCCGCCCGAAGCCAAAAATTGACGCTTCAAACGGGCGCGGCTAAGGCGAAGGCGGCGCACCCGTAGCTCAGCAGGATAGAGCATCAGATTCCTAATCTGGGGGCCACAGGTTCGAATCCTGTCGGGTGCACCAGCCTGCAGACGCCATTTTGGCGTCGGAAGGTTGGTATACTCGACCTTGGAGCCGGAGCTATCGGAGTCGGAGCCGCACAAGCGGCGGAGACGTCCGGAGCGCGAGCGCAGGACAATCCTGTCGGGTGCACCAGCCTGCAGACGCTGCATAAAAAGAAAGCCCGCCACGGCGGTGCCGGGCGGGCTCTCTGGGAAATTTTGAAAGCTTACTTCGTAGCTTCCTTGGCGGCATCGCCGGCAGCCTTGGCAGCATCGCCTGCCTTTTCGGCGGCATTACCGGCTGCTGCAGCGGCGTCCCCGGCAGCATCCTTCATTTCTTCGCCTGCCTTGGCAGCAGCGTCACCAGCGGCATCGGCTGCGCCTTCGGCGGCATCAACTGCTTCTTCAGCAGCCGCATCAACAGCTTCACCGGTTGCTTCTACAGCTTCGCCGGTTTCTTCCGCAGCCTGTTCAGCTTCCTGGGTGCCGCACGCAGCGAGCGGGGCAAGCAAAATCGCAGCGACCGCTACTTTGGTGAATTTTTTCATGCAACTTTCCTCCCCGGATGAATTCCGGAAGGGACAAGCTAATGCAGCATGCTTTGGCGATGCAAGCAGAATTCGCGCGGCATCGCCAATTTGCTTTATGTTACAGGCAGGCTTCCAGATAGGGTTGGTCGAACCCGAACTGACGGGCCTTTTCCAGCGTATAAGGCCGGACACTGCCCGAAACGAATTCACCGATGATTTTTCCATCGGCGTCCTCATCGCGATACTCGAATTTGAACAGATCCTGCGTCACGATGACATCGCCTTCCATCCCGATAACTTCGGTGATCTGGGTCGTGCGACGTGAACCATCGCGTAGGCGCTTCACCTGCACAATCAGGTCGACCGAGTCGGCGATCTGCTTCGAGATTGCTTCCTTCGGGATTTTGATGTCACCCATCAAAATCATATTCTCCATACGACCAAGGCATTCGCGCGGACTGTTCGAGTGGAGCGTACACATAGAGCCATCGTGACCGGTGTTCATCGCGGCGAGAAGATCGAAACATTCCGCCCCACGAATTTCGCCGAGGATGATGCGGTCAGGGCGCATACGCAGGGCGTTCTTCACAAGATCACCAATGGTGATCGCACCATCGCCCTCAAGGTTTGGCGGGCGGGTTTCAAGCGGCAGCCAGTGAGGCTGCTGCAAGCGAAGTTCGGCCGCGTCTTCGATCGTCAACACGCGCTCGCCTGGATCGATCATTTTCGACAGGGCATTGAGCATGGTCGTTTTTCCCGAACCCGTACCGCCGGAGATGACGATGTTCATGCGGCAGGCACCGGCAATTTTCAGAACCGTTGCCATATGCTCGCTCATCGAGCCGAAGCCTTTGAGCATGTCGATCGTGATCGGCTTTTCGGAGAATTTACGAATGGAGATCGCAGTACCCCGCAGCGACAACGGTGGTACGATGACGTTAACACGGCTGCCGTCCTTCAAACGGGCGTCTGCAAGCGGCGTGGTCTGGTCAACGCGGCGGCCAACCTGGTTCACGATTCGCTGGGCAATCTGGAACAGATGTTCCTCATCGCGGAATTGGATACCGGCAAGTTGCAGCTTACCCTTTTTTTCCACATAGGTCTGGAACGGGCCGTTGACCATGATGTCCGAAATGTCGGGATCGTTCAGCAGTTCTTCGAGCGGACCAAAACCAAGCAGTTCGTCGACCAGCACCTTTTCGAGGGCAAATTGCTCGCGACGGTTCAGCGTCAGTTTGAGTTCGGCGAGAACCTCCAGAATGATTGGCCGAAATTCCTCGGTCAATTCCTCCTTGTTCAGCGTCGCCGCCGCTTCGGGATCAACGCGTTCGAGCAAGCGCGGAAGCACCTGCTCCTTGATCTTGTGCACCGATGCCTCAAAACCTTCGCCGCTGGCGGCAGGTTCGTTCGTGCCCGCCGCACGTTCGGCCAAGCGCGACATTGCCTCGCTCATCGGCGTCGACGCGACATTCATGTCGAGCGCGTCGATAGGTGGGAATTGCTCGCCGCCCGCAGACGGTACCTGCGGCGCGCCCTGGTCCGGACGATAGGCTGCAGGCGCAGCGGACGGGTTGCTCGGTGCAGCGGCCGAACCGCCTGACATTGGGCGGGCGACGCCGAACGCAGGTCGACTGTTGTTCAATCCCGGTCGTTTGCCAAATGCGCTCACTGGAACCCCATATGCTGTTGCAAGTCTGTGTTGACCGCGTTGCTATCGTGAAATGGTGAATAAATGGGTAATGACAGCCAACTGGCCATGCGAAGACGACTGAACTTGCTGCTTGAAGGAAAGCTACCGACCGCTAAGGCCTAGCCAATTGCGGCATTTAATTTTGCCGTTTCAAGCAGCGGTTTCAGGGTATCAGATGCGTCATTCTTCCGGATTCACACTCGCACTTGCGGGCTTTGCCCTGCTGACTTGTGGCGACGCCATCATCAAGTCGATGGCTGGATTATGGCCAGCCACTGCGATAGCAGCCCTGCGCTTTTCCATCGCCGTTCCGCTGCTGGCCAGCTTTGTTGTGGCTTCGCAGGGCAGGGCGGCTCTCCGGGTAGGTAAGCCCCTGATCCAGCTGGGTCGGGGCATCTCGATTGCGGCATCATCATGCTTGTTCTTCTTCAGCCTTTTTCTGCTGCCACTGGCCGAGGCGACGGCGATCGTGTTCGCCAGCCCTATCATTACTGCGCTGCTATCCGCCCTTTTTCTCCGCGAACATATGCGCCCGATTGCATGGGCGGCGACATTCCTCGCATTGACCGGTGTTGCGATGGTCCTGCGGCCCAACCTGGCTGAATTGGGCATAGTGGCGTTCTTGCCATTGGTTGCGGCATTTTTCTTCGCGACAATGATGATCCTGAACCGGTTGGCGGCGGGGTCGGGATCTCCCATGGCGCTTCAATGGGCGCTCGCAACCGTTGCCGCGCCGATATTGCTGATAGTTGCCTTTGCGGGGAATATATCGGGCGTGGAGCAATTGAGCGTCGGTTGGCCGCATTGGTCGGTCGTCATGCGTTGCGCCATTGTTGCTATCACTGCCAGCACTGCGCATTGGTTGATCTATCTAGGAACAACTCGGGGAACCGCTGCAGACGCAGCGCAGGCGGTGTACATCCAGCTGCCGGTCGCCCTTTTGATCGATGGCTTGCTGTTCAGACATTTCCCGGATGCGCTTGCGCTGGGTGGCTCATTGCTGATCATTTGCGCGGGCTTGATTATGTGGCAAAATCAACGGCGGATGTCAGGAGCTGCGACAAAATGAAGATCATGCTGGGCATTGTTTTGGCCTTATCGCCCGTGGCAGTTTTTGCCGAACCGTCGGTTCAGGACATGCCTGGCTGGATGACCGGAGCCTGGGAAAAAATCGACGGCGCAAAATGGGCCGACGAATTCTGGACCCCACCCCGCGGAGGCATCATGATTGGGTCCAGTCGTTCGGGTAATGGTAATCAGCTCGGTTTTTGGGAACATATGCGCATCATGCGCGAATCCGATGGGCAATTGGCTTTCTGGGCCATTGCGGCCGATCAGAAACCAGTGCGGTTCGCTGCGGTGAAGTCTGCAGCGAGCGAAATTGTCTTTGAAAATGCGCAGCACGACTATCCACAACGCATCCGCTATTGGCGCAACGGGAAAGCATTGATGGCAGAAATTTCGCTGCTAGATGGCAGCAGGGTTGTGAAGTTTAGCTTTGACCCAATGGGCGACAGCTAAAAGGCTTTCTGAAAAATTGGCTTAACCCAGCTTTTCAGCCAAAATCGTCAGGCCGTTTTCGTTGACCTCTGCCACGCCACCATCAAGTGCGATGGTTTCGGGCGCGGAACCCTGGCTCTTGTAGATTGCTACCTCGCCTGCGCGCAGCGTCGAGACCATTGGGCTATGCCCTTCAAGCACGCCGAAATCGCCCTCTGTGCCGGGGACGGTGACCATATAGACCTCTTCCGAGCGGACGAGGCGTTCAGGGGTGACGAGTTCGAAATTCAATGCCATTTTACGTTCCTCTCCCCTCCCGCTTGCGGGAGGGGCCGGGGGAGGGCCTGACTGTTCGGGAAGAGCTGGCCCTTACTGGCCCTCCCCTGACCCCTCCCGCAGGCGGGAGGGGGAGCTCGATCAAGCTGCTTCAGCAGCCAGTTTCTTGCCCTTTTCGACGGCTTCGTCGATGCCGCCGACCATGTAGAAGGCAGCTTCGGGCAGGTGGTCATATTCGCCGTCGACGACAGCCTTGAACGACTTCACCGTGTCTTCGATCTGCACGAACTTGCCGGGGATGCCGGTGAAGACTTCGGCGACGTGGAATGGCTGCGACAGGAAGCGCTGGATCTTGCGCGCGCGGCTGACGACCAGCTTGTCGTCTTCCGACAGCTCGTCCATGCCGAGGATCGCGATGATGTCCTGCAGCGACTTATACTTCTGAAGCGTTTCCTGAACGCGGCGGGCGGTGTCATAATGCTCTTCACCCACGACCGATGCGGTGAGAACGCGGCTGGTCGAATCGAGCGGGTCAACCGCCGGATAGATGCCGAGTTCCGAAATCGCACGGTTGAGAACGGTCGTTGCGTCCAAGTGGGCGAACGAAGTTGCAGGGGCAGGGTCGGTCAAGTCGTCCGCGGGGACGTAAATGGCCTGAACCGACGTAATCGAACCCTTGTTGGTCGAGGTGATGCGTTCCTGCAACTGGCCCATGTCGGTGGCGAGCGTCGGCTGATAGCCCACAGCCGAAGGAATACGGCCGAGAAGCGCCGACACTTCCGAACCCGCCTGGGTGAAGCGGAAGATGTTGTCGACGAAGAACAAAACGTCCTGGCCTTCCTGGTCACGGAAATATTCTGCGATGGTCAGGCCCGACAGAGCCACACGAGCGCGCGCACCCGGGGGTTCGTTCATCTGGCCGAACACCAGCGCAACCTTCGAACCATCGGGGGTCGGGTTGCCATCCTTGTCCTTGGCGATAACGCCGGCGTCGAGGAATTCGTGGTAAAGGTCGTTGCCTTCGCGGGTACGCTCGCCCACGCCAGCGAACACCGAGGTACCGCCATGGCCCTTCGCGATGTTGTTGATCAGTTCCTGAATAAGAACGGTCTTGCCGACGCCTGCGCCGCCGAACAGACCGATCTTGCCGCCCTTTGCATAAGGCGCGAGCAAGTCGATCACCTTGATGCCGGTGACGAGAATTTCGGTTTCGGTCGACTGGTCGACGAACAGCGGAGCTTCGGCGTGGATCGGCGCCTTGAGGTCGGTATCAACCGGGCCCATCTCGTCGATCGGTTCACCGACGACGTTGAGAATGCGGCCGAGCGTGCGCGGGCCGACCGGAACCGAAATCTGCGCGCCGGTGTTGGTCACGGGCTGACCACGGGTCAGACCGTCGGTCGAGTCCATCGCGATGGTGCGCACGGTGTTTTCACCAAGGTGCTGCGCCACTTCGAGGACGAGGCGGTTGCCGTTGTTGTCGGTTTCGAGTGCCGAAAGGATTGCGGGCAGTTCACCGTCGAACGAAACGTCGACGACAGCACCGATGACCTGCGAAACGCGGCCAGTTGCAGCAGCCGATACCTTCTTGGCAGGCGCAGCAGCCTTTTTCGCGGGGGCCTTGGGTGCAGCAGCGGCCTTAGCCGGAGCCTTCTTTGCCGGGGCAGCCTTGGCGGCAGCAGCCTTGGGAGCGGCGGCCTTTGCAGCGGTTTTCTTCGGGGCGGTAGCCATGTTCGTCTTCCTTGCCTTTTCGGATGTCTTAGAGCGCTTCAGCGCCCGAAATGATTTCTACGAGTTCAGTGGTGATCGCAGCCTGGCGGGTGCGGTTATACTGGATGGTCAGCTTGTTGATCATGTCGCCTGCGTTGCGCGTTGCGTTGTCCATTGCGGTCATCTTCGAACCTTGCTCCGATGCCGCATTTTCGCGGTTGGCGCGGAGCAATTGCACGGCAACGTTGCGCGGCAGCAGATCGGCGAGGAGTTCTTCCTCATCGGGTTCATATTCGACCGAGGCCGATGCACCGGCAGGCGCGTTGTCGTTCGACAAGGCAACCGGCATCAACTGCAATTCGGTCGGCTCCTGCGTCAGGACGCTGACAAATTTGTTGAAGAACAGGTGCGCGACATCGAATTCACCGGCTTCAAAGCGTGCGATCAGATCGTCCGACCAGCTTTTGACGGCGTCATATCCGAGCTTGCCCAGATCGCCGGGCTCTACGCTTTCAACAATGTCATTGCGATAGAAACGGACCAGTCCGTCCTTCGCCTTCTTGCCGATGGTGTAGAATTTGACGGTCTTGCCCTGACCTTTCAACTCGTCAGCGCGCTTGCGGGCGAGGCGGACGATGTTGGTGTTGAACGCACCAGCCAGCCCCTTGTCGCTGGTGGCGACTACGAACAGGTGGACATCGTCCTTGCCCGTTCCGACAAGAAGCTTGGGCGACTGCGGGCCGACGGTGACCTTGGACGCGATGGACGACACCACCTTCTCCAGCCGCTCGGCATAAGGGCGCGAGGCTTCAGCAGCCTCTTGCGCGCGCTTCAGCTTCGCGGCGGCGACCATCTTCATCGCCTTGGTGATCTTCTGGGTCGATTTGACCGAGTTGATCCGTATTTTGAGGGCTTTTAACGATGCCATCTCAATTCCCTTTTTTCGTCATTCCCGCGAAGGCGGGAATCCATCACCTGAGCTGTAAATTTCCATCTTGGGTGATGGACCCCCGCCTGCGCGGGGGTGACGAGTGTGTGGTTTAATCCTTACGCAAATGTCTTCACAAACTTGTCGAGTGCGGCAACCAGCGCCTTCTTGCTGTCGTCGCTGAAGTCGCGGCTGTCGCGAATGCCCTTCAGCACGTCGGCATGGTTGGCGCGCAGGTCGGCGAGCATCGCTTCTTCGAAACGGGTCACGTCGCTGGTGGCTATGCCGTCGAGATAACCATTGGTGCCGGCGAAGATCGAGCAGGTCTGCTCTTCGAACGGCAGCGGGCTATACTGCTTTTGCTTGAGCAGTTCGGTGAGGCGCGCACCACGGTTGAGCAGCTTCTGCGTCGACGCGTCGAGATCCGAGCCGAACTGGGCGAAAGCCGCCATTTCGCGATACTGGGCGAGTTCGAGTTTGATCGAGCCCGACACCTTCTTCATCGCCTTGGTCTGTGCGGCCGAACCCACACGGCTGACCGAGAGACCGACGTTAATCGCAGGGCGGATACCCTGATAGAAAAGATCGGTTTCAAGGAAGATCTGGCCGTCGGTGATCGAAATCACGTTGGTCGGAATGTAGGCTGAAACGTCACCGGCCTGGGTTTCGATGATCGGCAGCGCGGTCAGCGAACCGCCGCCATTGGCGTCCGACATCTTAGCTGCGCGCTCGAGCAAGCGGCTGTGGAGATAGAAAACGTCGCCGGGATAGGCTTCACGGCCCGGAGGACGACGCAGCAGCAGCGACATCTGACGGTAAGCCACGGCCTGCTTGGAAAGGTCGTCATAAACGATCACGGCATGCATGCCATTGTCGCGGAAATATTCGCCCATCGTCACGCCGGTGTACGGAGCGAGATATTGCAGAGGAGCGGGTTCCGAAGCGGTTGCGGCGACGACGATCGAATATTCCATCGCGCCCTGTTCTTCGAGTGCGCGGACGATCTGTGCGACAGTCGAGCGCTTCTGGCCGACGGCGACATAGATGCAATAAAGCTTCTTAGACTCGTCCTTGCCCTGATTGACGCCCTTCTGGTTGATGAAGGTGTCGATGGCGACGGCGGTCTTGCCGGTCTGACGGTCACCGATGATCAATTCGCGCTGGCCACGGCCAACGGGGACGAGCGCGTCGAGTGCCTTGAGTCCGGTCTGCACGGGTTCGTTCACCGACTGGCGCGGGATGATGCCGGGGGCTTTGACTTCAACGCGGCTACGCTGCGTGGTCTTGAGCGGGCCCTTGCCGTCAATGGGGTTGCCGAGGCCGTCAACAACGCGACCCAGCAGTTCCTTGCCGACCGGAACGTCCACAATGGTGCCGGTCCGCTTGACGACATCGCCTTCACGGATTTCAGAGTCCGAACCAAAAATCACGACGCCGACATTGTCCGCTTCGAGGTTGAGCGCCATGCCCTTGATGCCATTGGCGAATTCGACCATTTCACCGGCCTGGACATTGTCGAGGCCGTGGATGCGGGCGATACCGTCACCCACCGAAAGCACGGAGCCGACTTCGCTCACTTTTGCTTCGGTGCCGAAATTGGCGATCTGGTCCTTGATGACCTTTGAAATTTCTGCGGCGCGGATATCCATGGTTTAGCCTTTCATCGCTTGCGCGAGGGAGTTCAAACGGGTTTTGATCGAATTGTCGATCAGGGTGCTTCCGATCTTGACGGTCAGGCCACCAAGGATCGTGGGATCGATTTTGGCGCTGATCGCGACATCGCGACCGACGCGCTCTTTCAGCTTTGCCGAGAGGGACTTCATCTGTGCAGCCGACAAAGCATGCGCGCTGGTCACTTCTGCAGTGATTTCGCCGCGATGTGCCGAAGCGAGCGCAGCGAATGCGCGAGCGACGCCAGCGGTTTCAGCAAGACGACGATTCTCTGCGAGCACGCCAAGCGTCTTTGCGGTCAGCGCATCGAGCTTCAAAGCATTGGCAATCGCCGCAACAGCCTTTTTGGCGGCATCGCGCGAGATCGAAGCATTGGTCGTGAGCGAGGCAAAATCGCTCGATTCGCTCAGCGCTTTCTGCACCTTTGCAAGGCTGGCTTCGACTGCGTCGATTGCCTTTGCCTCGCGCGCCAGTTCGAACAAAGCGGTAGCGTACCGCCCTGCAAGGCTGGCTTGCACATTAGCCTGATTGCCGCCGGAGTTATCCACGCGTTTTAGTGTCCCTGTACAGACTGGAATATATGTCGCGACTGAAGCGCGAGGGAATCGTTCCCTCACAAAGTCGAGGGGCCGGTAGCAGGGGATTTGCTGCGATGCAAGATAGGGATTGGGGTTGATTTAGATGTAGCTCTAACCACAGGCAACTCGTCATCCCCGCGAAGGCGGGGATCCATCACCAGAGCTTTCCTTTTCAGCGACGGTTGCGTTATGCCTTTGCCTCAGGAGATGGATTCCCGCCTTCGCGGGAATGACGAAGTGACGGGAGGGCTGCCAATGGGCCAAATGATCAAAATGAAAATGTCCGATGGCGCAGAAATCGCCGTCTATCATGCAGCACCCGAAGGCGAACGGCGCGGCGGGCTGGTTTTGATCCAGGAGATTTTCGGCGTCACCGACCATATTCGCGACTTGTGCGATGAATATGCAGTCGATGGCTATGAAGTCCTGTCCCCAGCACTGTTCGATCGCGAACATCCCGGTTTTGAATGCGATTATACCGGCCCCGAATTTGAGCGCGCGGTGGAACTGGCGCGCAAACTGCACCCGTTTGATCAGTCGCTGGCTGATGCCCAGACCTGCATTGATGCCTTAAAAGACAAAGGCCCCGTATTCATCACCGGTTATTGCTATGGCGGTTCGGTCGCGTGGCGGATGGCGCAGATCAGCCCGGATCTGGCCGCAGCCTCTTCTTATTATGGCAGCATGGTTCCAACCATCTTTGCCAATGAGGCTCCGCGTTGCGCAACCATCGCCCACTTCGGCCGCTTTGACCAAGGCATCCCGATGGAGGGCGTCGAGGCCTTGATCGAAAAGGCGCACCCGACCGCGCAGATATTTGTCTATGATGCCAACCACGGCTTCAACAGCGATCGCCGCAAGGATTATCACGAGCCCAGTTCAGAACTGGCGCGGGAGCGGACACTGGCTCTTTTCAAGGCGTGCGGCGGCTGAAACTTTGAAAGCAAGAATCGGGACGCAGGTGGTTTCCGAGGCGGTTAGATGCGAAATCCACATCAACGATGAGGATGAAGCCATGACCTACAAGATTACCGGATTGCTTCCCGCTGCCCATGCCCATTTGTTCGCGATGAGCGATACCCAACTGGCTGCAGTCAATGCCCGCCGCGTCACCGCAACCGCCAGCAAGGGGTTTCCCTGTCGCGTTTCGTTGGAGGATGCGTCGGAAGGCGAAAGCCTGATCCTGTTTAACCATGTCAGCCATGATGTCGCGACACCCTATCGTTCTGCCTATGCGGTCTATGTTCGTGAAACGGCGCAGCAACCGGCTGAATATATCGATCAAACGCCGCCAGTGTTCGAGGGCCGTCCGATCGCGTTGCGCGGCTTCGATGCCGAAGGAAATCTGCGTGAAGCAGCCTTGGCGTTACCCGGGCAGGCGGATGCGCGTATCCGCGAACTTTTCGCGGGTGAGGAGATCGCCTATATCCATGCCCATAACGCCGCGCATGGATGCTTTTCGGCAGCGATAGAACGGACCTGAGATGATAGACGCCGATACCGCCTGGGCCGCCGTTCTGCGCCGCGACCGCAGCTTTGACGGACGCTTCGTCACCGGTGTGCTGACAACTGGAATTTATTGCCGTCCCAGTTGTGCTGCGCGGCATCCCGCGCGCAGCAATGTGCGCTTCTTCTCAGATGGCGCAGCGGCACGGGCTTCCGGACTGCGGGCTTGTAAGCGATGTGTTCCCGACGATGTCGCGCGCGATGAAGCGGCGATGGCAAAGGCCCTGCATCTGTTGCGGGCCCAAGAGCCGCCGTCGCTCGACGAATTGGCAGAGGCGGTCGGCTATGCGCCGCACCATTTCCACCGCCTGTTCAAGCGGGCAACCGGGGTAACGCCTGCCGCCTTCGCCCGGGCCGAGCGCGCCAAGCGGGCCACTTACGCGCTGGCGAGTGAGGAGCGGGTGACTGATGCGATTTACGAAGCAGGCTATTCGGGGCCGAGCCGATTTTATGAAGACACCAAAGGACGTTTGGGGATGACGCCGAGTGCCTGGAAAAATGGCGGAGCAGGGGCGGTCATCCGTTGGGCTGTGGTATCGACATCGCTCGGGCAAATGCTGGTTGCGGCAACTGAAAAGGGTATCTGCCGCCTGTCATTTGACGAAGGTGGAGAGGCTTTGGCGGATCGCTTTCCAAAAGCGGAAATTCTGCCCGCAGATGCAACGACACAGTCGCTGATTGAAGGAGCGGTCCAAGCGGTCGAAAACCCGTCGCGCATGCCCGATCTGCCGCTCGATGTCGCAGGCACTGCGTTTCAGGAAGCGGTGTGGCAGGAATTACGCCGTATCCCGGTTGGCGAAACCCGCACTTATGCCGATATCGCGAATGCAGTCGGCAAACCAAAAGCGGTGCGCGCGGCTGGTTCGGCCAATGGCGCCAACAATGTTGCGGTGCTGATTCCCTGCCACCGCGTTGTCCGCACCGATGGCAGCCTAGGCGGCTATGCCTATGGGCTGGAGCGCAAGGCAAAGCTGCTCGAACGCGAAGGCGCGGCTGACTCGCCGCAAATTCCCATGCTATAACTTCCGCTATAGCGCGGATTCGCGCTTTTCGGCGGTATGGCAGGGATTTTACATTTCTGACGCTTTAAGACTAACGGTCTGTTCACCCTTTTCCGCCATAGGGAATGCGATGCTGTGCGTAGTGCAGCTTGGATTTCCGCCGAAAGCAGCTGCCTTTCGCGCGGGCTGGAAGGATATGGGAATGAACAAGTCATTGAAGTTCAAGGCTTTGCTTGCGCTTAGCGCCAGCAGCATGGCAATCACTGGCTGTTCGACGACGGGCGGATCGAATCTGCCCCCGGCCCCGTCGATTCCCGCGCAACAGCAGGTAAGCGAAGAATATATCATCGGCCCGCTTGACCAGATTACCATCTTTGTCTGGCGCAATCCGGAACTTGGCGCGAAGGTGCAGGTGCGCCCCGACGGTCGCATCACCACCCCATTGATCACCGACATGCCCGCTGCGGGCAAGACGGCGACGATGCTGCAGCAGGATATCAAGCTGCAATTGTCGCAATATATCAACGATCCGATCGTTTCAGTGATCGTCAATGAATTTGCCGCGACCAACAATCAGCAAGTGCGGATCGTCGGTGCGACCGAAAAGCCTGCCTCAATCCCCTTCCGTGCCGACATGACCTTGCTCGATGCAATGATCGCGGTAGGTGGGCTGTCCGAATATGCCGCCGGCAACAAGGCGCGGCTTGTGCGCTTCAACAAGGCCACTGGCAAGAGCCAGGAATATGCATTGCGCATCAATGACCTGATCCGCCGCGGTGACAGCAAATCCAATGTCCTGCTCCAGCCCGGCGATGTCATCATCATCCCCGAAAGCATGTTCTAAAGGGTAGCGGCACAGCGATATGAACGGATTGTATGACGAACTGCGCATTGCCGTCCACAGCGTGTGGAACCGCCGCTGGCTGGCGCTTGCCATCGCCTGGGGCGTGTGCCTGCTCGGCTGGCTGGTCGTCTCGCTGATCCCTGCAAGCTATGAATCAAGCGCGCGGATCATGGTGCGTCCGCAGACGGTGCTGTCGGAAAAGGTGGGTATTACGGCTGGTGAACGCCGCAAAGCCGTTGAGCAATTGCAGCAGTCGTTGGGCTCGTCCGCCAATCTGGAACGTGTGGTCAAGGGCACGGATATCGGTCGCACAGTGGTGTCGGAAGCCGAGCTTGCGACCGCCATTTCCGCGCTGCGCCCGAACATCGCGGTGAAGGCCGATCCTACCAATGAGAATGTGTTTTCGATCACCGCGATGCACAAATCGCCGCGTATTGCGCGGGATGTCGTGCAAAAGCTGATCGACATCGCCGAAGAGGAAAATATCGCCGGTGATCGCGCCGAAACCTCGAAGACGCTCAAATTCCTCGATGCCCAGCTTGAGGCTCGGCAAAAGGAATTGGCCGAGGCTGAGGCCAAACGCGTTGCCTTCGAAACGCAGCATCTGGGCATGTTGCCGGGGGCCGGTTCAGCCTCGACCCGCATGGAGGCCGCGCGTGCCGAAATGTCGCAGATCGACACGCAGTTGATCCAGGCGCGCAGTGCTGTTGCAGCGCTGGGCAGCCAATTGGCCGGAACCCCCCGCTCGCTGGCAGGTGTCGGCGGAGGCGGCAGCCCGCTGGCTTCGGCACAAAACGACCTCGCTTCGATGAGGGCGCGCGGTTACACGGACGACCACCCCGATGTAATCGCGATACGCAACCAGATTGCGATTTTGCGCTCGCAAGGGGCAGGGGCTTCGGCGGGCGGTGGCGGAATGCCAAACCCGGCTTATGCTTCGCTTCAGTCGATGCTGGCCGAACGCCAGGCATCGGTGACGGCTCTATCCGCGCGCAAAACCGCACTGCAGGCCGAGATCAGCGACTATACCGCAAAACAGATTTCGCAACCCGGGCTGTCCGCCGAATATTCGCGTATCAGCCAGGATTATCAGGTGCTGAAAACCCAATATGACAAGCTGCTCGCCGACCGCGAAGCGATCCGCCTGCGCGGGCAGGTCGAAAATGAGACCGGCACAGTGCAGTTCGAGGTTGTGGACCAACCCGGCGTACCGTCTGCGCCAGCCAAGCCCAACCGCCCGCTGTTGCTGGCGCTGGTGCTGTTTGCGGGCCTGGGTGCCGGGGCAGGCGTGGCCTTTGCGCTTGGCCATTTGCAAACCAGCTTCCCGACCGCTGCCAAGCTGGAAAAGGCGAGTGGCTTGCCGGTAATCGGCGCGATTTCGCAAATGCTAACCAGTGCGCAACGCGAAGAGCGCAAGCGCAAGATGAAGATGTTTGTTGGCGGGGCCAGCGGGCTTGTCGGCGTCTTTGCCCTGCTGCTGGTGGTTGAATTCATCCAGCGCGGCATGGCGGCATGAAGGGGCCCGATAAAATGAACAAACACAGCCCGATCAAGCCGCCCGCGTCGTTGCTCGAACGCGCCAATGAGATGTATGATTTCGGCGCTGCCTTGCGTGGACCCGCCAAGGAGGCAGCCCCGGCGGAGCAGCCCGCGCCGCCACCCCTTGCAGAGCCTGAAGCTGCAAAAGCGCCGCCCGCTCCGGCTGCTGCTCCCGCTGCGGCGCCTGATATGCCGCAACCCGTTGTGCGTCCGTCTTCAGGCCGTGCCAAACCGCGCGTCCATATCGATCGCGATGCATTGCGTGCTGCCAATTATATTGATCCCGAAGGTCCGGTCACAGGCTTGTCTGAAGAATTCCGCATCGTCAAACGCCAGCTTCTGTTGGCCGCTCGCGGTGGCAAGGGTTTCGACGCCATCGAACATGGCGAACGCATCCTGATCTGCTCGGCAAACCCCAATGAGGGCAAGACCTTCTGCGCGGTCAATCTCGCTTTGTCGATGGCGACGGAGAAAGACAATCGCGTTCTCCTCGTCGATGCCGATTTCGCCAAGCCCAGCGTGCTGGCACGGCTGGGCATTGAAGGCGGACGCGGGCTGATGGATGCCCTTGCTGATCCTTCGATCGATGTTGAAGACCTTGTCATTGAAACCGATGTCGATGGGCTTTCTGTGTTGCCCGCTGGTGCGCAGACCAATCAGGATACCGAATATCTCGCCGCCGCACGTACCGCCGCGGTGCTCGACCAGCTGACAAGCCACGATCCTGCCCGGATCATCATATTCGACTCACCGCCTGCGCTCGCCGCTTCGCCCGCATCGGTGCTGGCGCTGCATGTCGGACAGGCGGTGATGGTCGTTCATGCCGATGTGACGACCGAAACAGCCCTCCGCGATGCGTTGTCGCTGCTCAGCGGCTGCGAGAATATCCAACTGTTGCTCAATCGTGCCAAATTCTCCCCCACCGGACGCAAGTTCGGCAACTATTATGGATATGGAGCATAAAATGCCCAGCCAAACTCATGCCGGAATCAAACTGCTGCTTGCTTCGGTTGCACTGATAGCTCTGCCGTCGATGGCGCATGCGCAACTGCTCGACACCGATTGGTCAGATATGGAAAACAGCGCGCCTGCTGCTGCTGCCGAGGCGCCCGCCAAGAAAGAACGCACGCGTCGCGTAGAGGTTCGGCCCTATCTGGAGGCACGGCAGGTTCTGCTGGCTGATCTCGACGATGGAGGTGATGTCCTAACTTATTCGACGCTGGCCGTCGGCGTTGATGCAAGCGTTTCCGAGCGGAATGCCGAGGCGCAGGTGAATGTGCGTTACGAAAGGCTGATCGGATATAGCAGCCGGGTTCGCGATCAGGACAATCTCAGTGGTCTGGCACGCGGTAATGCCCGTCTAGGTCGCAATGTGAGTATTGAGGCCGGTGCCTATGCCAGCCGTGCCCGGACAGATAATCGCGCGCCGACGCCGGGAACCTTTCTCGGCAATCCGGATAATGTCAGCCATGTGTATTCGGTCTATACCGGTCCGACATTTACCGCCCAACTCGACGATGTGACCGTCGCTTCTTCACTGCGTGCAGGATATACCAAGGTCGACAATGGCCGCGTCGCCACTCTCCCGTCAGGGCAGCCGGCGGTGCCAACTTTTGACGACAGCGTCAGCTATGCGGCGCAGGCAACCGTCGCCATGCAACCAGGGCGTTTGCCCGTGGGCTGGGCCGTCAGCACGGGATGGAACCGTGAAGATTCGAGCCAGCTCGACCAACGCATAGACGAAAAATATATGCGCGCCGATGTGACAGTGCCCGTTTCGCCCACGCTCGCACTCGTTGGCGGTGTCGGCTATGAAAATATCGAAGTCAGTGAGCGCGACGCGCTGCGCGATGCATCTGGAAATCCGGTTCTGACTTCCAGCGGCCGCTATGTCACTGACCCGGCCTCCCCTCGATTGAACGCCTATGACAGTGATGGGCTGATCTGGGATGCCGGGGTTCTGTGGCGTCCCAGCAGACGAACCTCGCTCGAGGCGCGCTATGGCCATCGCTATGGCAGCGATACCTATTATGGCAGTTTCAACTACGCGCCGAGTGAACGCATGGCGGTGAATGTCTCGGTCTATGACACCATTTCGGGCTTTGGCAGCTCGCTCAATCGAGCGCTTGTAGGATTGCCAACCCAGTTCACCGCGATCCGGAACCCACTCTCAGGCGATCTGGGCAATTGCGCATTCGGCAATACAGGTAGCACCTGCCTCGGCAATGCGCTCGGCTCGCTGCGCCCGTCGGCTTTCCGTTCACGCGGAATTTCCGCATCGATGGTCACCAGCAGTGGCGGCTGGGATTCGGGCATCGCTGCTGGCTATAATCGCCAGAAATTCCTGAACTCGCCGCTCGGCGCGCTGCCCGAACTCGACGGGCTGGTTGACCAGAATTACTATATCGCCGGCTATCTTGGCCGCGATCTTGATCGCCGTTCACGCTTCGAAACCAATGTTTACGGCAATCTGCTCGAACCCGGCTTTGCACTGGCGCCTGATATCTTTAGCATCGGTGCCAATGCAGCCTATTATCGCCAGATCTGGCGCGGGCTTACGGCCGGTGCCGCTGTCGGCATCGACAGCGTAAAGCCGGAAGATGCCGATGGCGATGTCACCGCATCGGCGTTGCTCGGGCTGCGCTACAGCTTTTAAGGCCAACTGACAGGGAAGATAAGACCATGTACGATCAATATTACGGCTTGTCAGGACGCCCATTCCAGCTGACGCCCGATCCACATTATTATTTTGAAAGCGGAACGCACCGCAAGGCGCTCTCCTATCTCGGCTATGGTCTTGCGCAGGGCGAAGGTTTCATCGTCATCACCGGCGAGGTCGGTTCGGGCAAGTCGACTTTGGTCAGCCATTTGATGCAGACGATCGACAAGGCGCGCCTCACGGCTGCCACCATTGTCACCAGCCAGCTCGATGCCGTTGATCTGGTACAGATGACTGCCGAAAGCTTTGGTATCGATACGCGCGGCATGGACAAGGCCGCAACGCTGAAGGCAATCGAGAATTTCCTCCATGCCGAGGCGCGTGCGGGGCGTCGCTGCTTGCTGGTGGTTGACGAAGCGCAGAATCTGACGGTCGATGCGCTGGAAGAATTGCGCATGCTTTCGAACTTCCAGCTGGGGTCGACTGCACTGTTGCAGATTTTCCTACTCGGTCAGCCGGAGTTCCGCAATTTGTTGCAGACAGCGCCCGAACTGGAGCAGCTGCGCCAGCGTGTGATCGCAACGCATCATCTGGAGGCAATGGATGCCGACGAGGTGCAGCCTTATGTCGAGCATCGCCTTGCGCGCGCCGGCTGGACCGGCCGTCCACAACTGACCGTAGATGCCTATGATGCTTTGTACAACGAAACCGGCGGTGTGCCGCGCAAGTTGAACGCATTGATGAACCGCTGCCTGTTGATGGGTGCAGTCGAGCAGACTGATACCATTAATGGCGATCTGGTTGTTGCCGTGATTGCCGACATGACCGGCAAACCGTTCGAATATGATGCCACCCTGGCGTCGCAGGCACCTATGGCCGAGGCGGCGACCGTGCCAGCCGCTGCAAATGCGCAGGCTGCATCTGCCGCCCCGGATGGCGCGCAGTATCAGGCGCTGGCATCGCGCATCGATCAGATCGAAGCGCGCATGGCGGCACAGGATGTGACCATGCGCAGGGTGCTTGCCATGCTGATCGATTGGATGGAAAAGGAAAACCAGTCGCTCGCCGCCCGCATGCGGGATATGCGTGCAGCCTGATCTTGGAAGGATGAAGGGTTTTATCCTTTGTACAATGCTTTGTCGGTCGATGTTGAAGACTGGTTTCAGGTCGGGGCGTTCGAGAATGTAATCTCGCGCGATAGCTGGGACACGCGCGAATGCCGTGTCGAGCGCAACACCGACGCCTTGCTCGCGATGTTTGACGAGGCAGGCATTAAGGCGACCTTCTTTACTTTGGGCTGGGTTGCAGAGCGGTATCCTGCGCTCATCCGCCGGATAGCCGATGCGGGACACGAACTGGGCAATCATGGCCAGAACCATGATCGCGTGTTCACCTTCACACCGCAGCAATTTGCCGCCGACCTTGAACGATCGCGAAAGACGATCGAGGATGCAGGCGGCGTTGTCGTAAAGGGCTATCGCGCGCCGAGTTTCTCGATCAACCCGAACACGCCCTGGGCGCATGAAATCATGGCCGAGCAGGGCTATACCTATTCGTCGAGCATCAACCCGATCAACCACGATCACTATGGCTGGGCGGATGCGCCGCGTTTTGCCTTCCATCCTATATCCGGCAGCGATTTTGTCGAAATACCGGTGACCACAGCAATGCTTGGCCCGAAGCGGATTGCAGCAGGCGGCGGCGGATTTTTCCGGCTATTGCCTTATGTCTATTCGCGTTGGGCAGTGCGGCAGGTCAATGCCGAAGCGCGCCCGGGCATCATCTATTTTCACCCCTGGGAAATCGATCCGGGCCAGCCGCGCGTGGCGAATGCGTCGATCAAATCCAAGCTGCGCCATTATACGAAGCTGGATGCAATGGCAGGCAAGCTGAAACGGCTCATTGCCGACTTCAAATGGGACAGGCTTGATCGCATCGTCGAACAGGAAAAGGCCAAAATCGCATGAATGCGCCGCTGATCCATGAACGGGTGACTGTGCGCAGGGTCGATCTTACATTGTCTGATGAAACCAGGCGGATCGATTTATGGATTCGTGAACAACCGCCCTCAACGCCATTTCACCTGCCGTGCTGGCTCAATGCCATCGAGCGCGGCACCGGCAATAAGGCCTATTGCCTCGTGGCAGAGAATGAGTCGGGTGACATGGCCGGTCTGGTACCGCTGCACGCCGTGGGCTCTCCGCTATTCGGGCGCGCTCTGGTGTCGAGCGGCTTTGCTGTGGGTGGCGGTATATTGGCCGGGTCGCAGGGCGTTGCTGACCGGCTGGCCGATGCCGTTTGGGACCTTGCTGTTGAACTCAATTGCCCAACTGCCGAATTACGTGGCGGAGCGATCCCGCATCAGAGATGGATCGTCAAAAGCGATGCCCATGCCAATTTCGAACGCGAATTGGCGGGCGATGACGAGGCCCAATTGCTCGCTATCCCGCGCAAGCAACGGGCGGAGGTGCGCAAGGGACTCGACAAAGGATTGGCAATCGAAACCGGCAATGGCCAGCGCGATCTCGATTGGCACTACCGCGTTTATGCCGAAAGTGTGCGCAATCTCGGCACGCCGGTCTTCCCGCGCGCGCTGATGGCAGAGACGCTGAAGGCCTTTGGCGATGATGCCGATATCCTGACCGTGCTGTCGGATGGCAAACCGGTAGCGAGCGTTTTGAGCCTCTATTTCAACGGCGCGGTCATGCCTTATTGGGGCGGGGGTGTTTGGGAAGCACGGGCGTTGCGAGCCAACGACGTGATGTATTATGCGCTGATGAACCATGCGCGCCGTCGCGGTTGCACGCGCTTTGATTTCGGGCGATCAAAAGTCGATTCCGGTGCTTATTTCTTCAAGAAAAACTGGGGGTTCGAACCGGAACCTCTGGCCTATTCTATGCGAACAGCGGACGGATCGGAGCCACGCGACGTCAACCCGAACAGCGCGAAATATAGGTCAGTTGTCTCTGCATGGCAGAAACTGCCTTTGCCCATCGCCAATATGATCGGCCCCTGGATTTCCAAGGGTCTGGGCTGATGCGCGAGATATTGTTCCTCGCCCACCGCGTCCCCTGGCCCCCGGACCGCGGCGACAAGATCCGTTCCTTCCACATCCTCAAAAAACTGCAGTCGATGGCCCCCGTACATGTCGGTGCCTTCGCTGATGACGCACGTGACATGGAATGTGCCGAGGCAGAACGGGCAGGGTTGGCGTCGCTGCACGTTGAACTACGCGACAAGCCCAGCTGGTTTTCGGGTGTTGAGGCGATGGCAAGCGGCAAACCGGTTTCGCTGACCGCCTTCGGTTCGAAGGCGATGCAGGATTGGGTCGATGAACGGCTTTCTAGTGGAGCGATCAGCCACATCTTCGTTTTTTCAGGCCAGATGGCCCAATATGTCCCCGTCGGTTTTGACGGTCGTTTCGTCATGGACTTTGTTGACGTCGATAGCGCGAAGTTCGAGAGCTATGCGCAAGAAGGCAATGCGTTGATGCGCTGGGTCTATGCGCGGGAGGCAAAGAAGCTTGCCAATTTTGAAGCTGAAATTGCCAAGCGCGCCGATGCCAGCCTTTTTGTCAGCGAAGCCGAAGCCGCGCTGTTCCGTGAGCGAAGCGGGGTAGCCAACGCCGCTGTGCTGGGGAACGGTATCGACACGGTTTTCTATGATCCGGCTGCGAAGTTCAAGAAACTCCATCCGGTCTTTCCCGATCCCCTGATCGTCTTCACCGGGCAGATGGATTATCGCCCCAATATCGAGGCTGTCAGCGATTTTGCCCGCAACGCCATGCCTTCAATCCGGCAGGCACATCCGGAAACCACTTTTGCGATTGTCGGGCGTTATCCGACGCCTGCCGTTGTCGAACTGTCGGCGCTGCCCGGTGTGCAGGTGACAGGCGCGGTCGATGACGTGCGCACATGGCTTGCAGGCGCCGATGTCGTTGTTGCACCATTGCGTATTGCGCGCGGTATCCAGAACAAGGTGCTGGAGGCAATGGCGATGGCCAAGCCTGTTGTCGCGTCCAGCGCCGCCGCTGAAGGTATCGACGCGGTTGCTGGCAAGCATCTGCTGGTCGCCAAAAATGTTGAGGAAGAGGCCGCCAAGGTCTCGGCGCTGCTGTCCGATACCGATGAACGCCTTCGACTGGGAGCGGAGGCCCGCACACATGTCATTGCCCATTATGGCTGGGATGCGCAGCTTGCACCGCTTGAAACGCTGATAAAAGGCGAGGCTGCAAAATGACCGCCAACTGGCGGACATCGCTCGCGCGCCTCGGCATCGTTTGGGCTGCGCTTCTGGCGCTGTTCTGGCGCGATGCGGCGGACATGGCCTCGATCTGGTGGAACAGCTCGACCTTCAACCATTGCCTGATCATCATCCCGATCCTGTGGTGGCTGGTCGATCAGCGCAAATCCGAACTGGCCAAACTTGATCCCAAGCCTTGGGCGCTTCCGCTGGTCTGGATCGCCGCTGCGTCTTTTGGTTGGCTGCTCGGCGATGTGGCCGGCGTGGCGCTGGCGCGGCATGCGGGGTTGGTGATGCTGTTGCAGGGTAGCATTGCACTACTACTTGGTCCTGCGGTTACGCGCGGGCTATTGTTTCCGCTTTTCTACATGTTTTTCCTCGTGCCGTTTGGCGAAGAATTTGTGCCTGCCTTGCAGACCATCACCGCTGAAATGTGCATGTGGCTGCTCGGCCTCACAGGAATCCCGGCACATATCGACGGCATTTACATCGCCACATCCACCGCGCTGTTCCGCGTCGCTGAGGCTTGCTCCGGGGTCAAATTCCTCGTCGCGATGGTCGCCTTGGGCGCGCTGGTTTCCAACCTGTGCTTCAACAGCTGGCTACGCCGCATCGCCTTCATGGCGGCCTGTATCATCATCCCGATTATCGCCAACGGCCTGCGGGCTTTCGCCACCATCTACATCGCCCACCACGGCAATCTCGATTTTGCGGCCAGCTTTGACCATGTGATTTTCGGTTGGGTGTTTTTTGGCATTGTGATCGCCTTGGTGATGGCCGCAGGTTGGCCGTTTTTTGATCGGGCTGCAGATGCTCCAGCGATCCATGCGGATCAGCTGGCGAAAGTTTCCGGCACCGCATTGAAACCCGCAATAGCATTGGGCGCAATGGCGGCAATCGTGCTGCTGCCATTTGGATGGAGCACCTATATCGCCAACCGTGCATCGCCGGTTCCGTCGCAAATAGATATGCCAGAAGTGGCAGGTTGGGCACGGGTCGATTATCTCCCATCGCATCCCTGGAAACCGCATTTTGCCAAAGCCAACCACACTCTGCTGGGGCGCTACCGCAATGCGCAGGGGCAAGAAGTCGATCTCTATGTTGCGGTATATGACCGCCAGTCCGAAGGCCGCGAGCTAGTTGGCTTCGGGCAGGGTGCATCGGGCGGGGGCAGCGACTGGTCGTGGATCGAGAATTGCGAGGCACCCGCCAACGCCCGTTGTGAGCGCATCGGCACCAAAGATCAGAACCGCCGCGATGTGGTCAGCTTCTACCGTGTGAACGGCACCACCAGCGGTTCTGGCACCACAGTGAAGCTGGCAACTCTCAAGGCGAAATTGCTCGGCGGCAACCAGCAGGCGGTAGCGATATTGGTGTCGGCTGAGCAAAAAGGTCGCGAAAATGCCCGTCCGGCCATCAACTCGTTCCTTCAATCGATTCAGGATATCGATAAACTGGCTGACCGCATGGCTGGTCTGGACTAAGGCGCTCGCATCATGTGCGGCATTGCCGGTATCTTCCACGTCGAAAGCTCGAAGCCGGTCGACCCAGAACGCGTCCGGCGGATGACCGACGCGATTGCACATCGCGGGCCTGACGGTTCTGGCGTGTGGACTGCGCCGGGCATTGGCCTTGGACATCGCCGTTTGTCGATCATTGACCTAGGCGGCGGCGCGCAGCCGATGCTGACCGAGGATGAGCGTTATGCGCTCTCGTTCAACGGCGAAATCTACAATTTCCAGGAACTGCGTAAAGAGTTGGAGGCAATGGGCCACCAATTCCGCACACATAGCGACAGCGAAGTGATTTTAGAGGCCTATCGCGCCTGGGGCCCGCAGTGCGTCGGACGGCTGCACGGCATGTTCGTGTTCGCGCTGTACGATCAGGCGAACCGGCAGTTGCTGCTGGCGCGCGACCGGTTGGGGGTAAAGCCGCTTTATCATGCGCGGCTGGCCGATGGCAGCATCATCTTCGGATCCGAACTGAAAGCGCTGCTCGAACATCCCGCATTGCGGCGCGAGCCCGATCTGGCGATGGTCGATGACTATCTGGCGTTCGGATATGTGCCCGATCATGGCTGTATCGTGGCCGGTGTCCAGAAGCTCGCAGCTGGCCATTATTGGCTGCTCACGCAGGGCAAGCCGGAGCCTGCGCCAACGCGCTACTGGGATCTCGATTTTTCCAACCGCGTTAAAGGCAGCGAAGCAGAATTGCAGGAAGAACTTCTCCGCCTGATGCGGCAGGCGGTGCTGAGCCGCATGGTCGCAGATGTGCCGTTGGGTGCCTTCCTCTCGGGCGGCGTTGATAGCAGCAGCGTCGTCGCACTGATGGCCGAGGCGTCGCGGCTACCGGTCAAGACCTGCTCGATCGGCTTCGATGTCGGCGAACTGGACGAAAGCGAATATGCGAGCCGCATTGCCAAGCGCTTTCTGACAGAGCATCATAGCAAGACGGTCGCCGCCGACGATTTCGGTCTCATCGATACGCTGGCCTATCATTTCGACGAACCCTTCGCCGATGCCTCTGCGTTGCCCACCTATCGCGTCAGCGAAATGGCGCGCGAGCATGTAACCGTGGCGCTATCGGGCGACGGCGCGGATGAAGCACTGGCGGGCTATCGCCGCCATGTCTTCCACCATGGCGAGGAGCGGATGCGCGGCCTGTTGCCGCAAGCCATTCGCGGCCCACTATTCGGAACACTGGGGCGGCTCTATCCCAAGGCCGATTGGGCGCCGCGCCCCTTGCGTGCTAAAACGACGCTGCTGTCGCTCGCTCGCACAGGAGCTCAGGGTTATGCCGAAGCGGTTGGCGTTACCCCGCCGCATATTCGCGACCGGCTTTATTCGCATCGCACGCAACAGTCGCTTCGCGGTTACCGCGCTGAATACCATATGCACCGGCTGATGGATAAAGCCCCGGCGCGCAGCGGGCTCGACCAGGCGCAATATGCCGATATGAAACTTTGGCTGCCCGGCGATATCCTGACCAAAGTTGACCGCACCAGCATGGCAGTAGGGCTGGAAGCGCGTGAGCCGTTGCTCGATCACCGCTTGCTCGAATTCGCCGCCAGCCTGCCGGAAAATATGCGCGTGCGGCGCGGGCAGGGCAAATGGCTGATGAAGCGCACGATGGAACGCTATTTGCCCGAAGACATTCTCTATCGCCCGAAAATGGGCTTTGTAACGCCGATTGCGCAATGGTTTCGCGGGCCGCTAGCTGAAACCGCGCGCGGGATTGCATCGAACACCACCTTGGCTCGGACGGGCTGGTTTGAAAGTGCGGAAATAGCACGCGTGGCCGAAGAACATGTTGGAGGTCGTTCGGATCATAGCCGCCTGCTGTGGCAATTGCTGATGCTCGAAAAGTCGGTCGCGCGAATATTCGGCTAGGGATAGATCGCCCGCACAAAATACAGGCCGTCTGGCGGGGCATTCAGCGCCAACGCGGCCCGATCTTTTGCCTCCAGCGCAGCTTGCAAATCATCCGCACTCCAGCGGCCCATGCCGACAAAGGCAAGGCAACCAACCATTGATCGGACCTGATGATGCAGGAAACTGCGGGCTGCGGCTTCTATCAATAGATGCTCGCCCTCGCGCCGCACATCGAGCCGGTCGAGCGTCTTGACCGGGCTGTCCGACTGGCAGTGCGCCGACCGGAAAGTGGTGAAATCATGCAGGCCGACAAGCTGCTGTGCCGCTTCATGCATCGCACCTGCATCGAGCGGCTGCGGCACTTTCCATGCGCGATGAGCTTCCAGCGCGAGCGGCGCGCGACGGTTGGCGATCCGATAAACATATTCGCGCCCGATGCAGGAAAAGCGCGCATGCCAATCATCGGGAACGGTTTCGCAAGCGAGGATGGCAATCGGCTGCGGTCGTAACTGCGCATTGATGGCTTCCATCAAGCGAAATGGTTCGATATCCTTCGTCAGTTCGACATGTGCCCGCATCGCCAGCGCATGTACGCCGGCATCGGTTCGCCCGGCGGCGTGCAGTACAGCTTCCTCGCCGGTCACACGGCCAATCGCTTCCTCGATCGACTGCTGCACCGACGGGCCATGCCCCTGCCGCTGCCAGCCCATATAGGGCGTGCCATCAAATTCGATTGTGAAGGCGAAGCGCGTCATACCAGGATGGTGCCCGCCGGTATCCGGTTGCCGCGCAGAAAATCGGCGAGCGGCATTGCGGGTTTTCCGGCGCGTTGAATGATGGTGGGGCGGAGGGCACTGGTTGCACAAGCGATTACCAGTTTGTCGTCAATGGTTATGCCGCTTGTTCCGCCAGCTTCAACGATCTCAGCAGCCAACACCCGATACCGCTCGCCCTGAAATTCGAAAAATGCGCCCGGAACCGGATTGAAAGCACGAACCTGGCGTTCGACCGCTTCGGCGCTTTGGTTGAAGTCTAGCCGGGCCTCGCTCTTTTCGATTTTCCGGGCATAGGTCACGCCTTCTTCAGGCTGTGCTATTGCAGGATGGCGGTCAATATCTGCTAACACTTCCGCCATCAGACCGGCTCCTAGTTGCGCCAGTTCTTCGGTGAGCTCTCCAGCAGTCTTGCGATCAATCGGCGTCCGCGCCGTTGCGCGCACCGGACCGGTATCGAGGCCCGCCTCCATCTGCATCACCATCACGCCAGTTTCGGCCTCACCCGCCAATATCGCCCGCTGCACAGGCGCCGCACCGCGCCAGCGTGGAAGGAGCGATCCGTGGACGTTGAGGCAACCATATTTGGGCGCGTCGAGGATGGGTTGGGGCAACAGCAATCCATAGGCGGCCACAATGGCGGCATCGGCGTTTAACGCGGAAAACGCGGCCTGTTCGTCTTCGCCTTTCAGCGAAACCGGCGTGCGCACTTCCAGCTCCAATTCCTCCGCACGCGCATGCACGGCGGAGGGTGTCAGCTTCTTCCCACGATTGGCTGGGCGGGGCGGCTGCGAATAGACGGCGACCACATCATGCCCCGCATCGACCAGCGCGTTCAGCGTCGGTACGGCAAAATCGGGGGTCCCCATGAATATAAGGCGCATTGTCGCTCCAGCCATCACCGTAGCCCTGAGCTTGTCGAAGGGCGCTTAGAATGGCGGCGCATACCGTGAAACGGCCTTCGACAGGCTCCAGCCTGCGGTTTGTTCTTCAAACTTTCGGAGGATGCCGATAAGGCCCATCCGATGGCATCGCAAGAAATAGACGCATTGGCACAGGCATTGTCGCGGCTTCCCGGCCTCGGCCCGCGCTCGGCCCGCCGCGTTGTTTTGCATCTGATGAAAAAGCGTGAGACAGTGCTCCAGCCTTTGCTCCGCGCGCTCGAAATGGTCGAGGAACGGCTCAAGACTTGTACCACCTGCGGCAATCTCGACACGAGCGATCCTTGCGGCATCTGCGCCGATCCGCGCCGCGACACGCGCGCCCTGTGCGTGGTGGAGGATGTATCAGATTTGTGGGCGCTTGATCGTTCGCGCTTGTTTCCCGGCAAATATCATGTGCTTGGCGGGCGTTTATCTGCGCTGGATGGCGTGCGTCCGGAAGACCTCAACATCGACGGCTTGGTTGCACGCGTTGCCGAAGGCGGCATTGACGAGGTGGTGCTGGCAATGAACGCAACGTTAGAAGGTCAGACGACCGCGCATTACCTTGCCGAGCGGCTGGAAAGCTATCCGATCCGCCTGACCCAACTGGCGCACGGTGTGCCCGTCGGCGGCGAACTTGATTATCTCGACGAAGGCACTTTGGCGCAGGCGCTCCGTGCCCGTCGTCCGGTCGGTTGACGCTGGCCCACCCAGTCCCTATTTTAGCGCCATGGCCATACTCCCGATCCTTGAAGTGCCCGATCCGCGGCTCAAAATCATCTCGACTCCCGTCACCGAATTTGACGATGGGCTCAAAAAGCTGGTCGAGGACATGTTCGACACGATGTATGATGCGCCGGGCATTGGTCTGGCCGCGATCCAGGTCGGTGTGCCTAAACGTATTTTGGTGATCGATCTGCAAGAACCGGCCGAGCATGACCATGAGCATGGCGAACATTGCAACCATGATCATGAAGTCGTGCGCAATCCGCGTATCTTCATCAATCCTGAAATACTTGATCCTTCCGATGAGCATTCGACCTACACCGAAGGTTGCCTGTCGGTGCCGGATCAATTTGCCGAGGTCGAACGCCCCGCCGCAATCCGTGCCCGCTGGCAGGATCTGGATGGCAAGGTGCACGAAGAAGAAATGGAAGGCCTGATGGCCACCTGTTTACAGCATGAGATGGACCATCTCGAAGGCATTCTCTTCATCGACCATCTGTCGCGTCTGAAGCGTCAGATGGTTCTGAAGAAGCTGGAAAAGCAGCGCAAAGCTGCCGCTTGATCTAAACATCTTGGAAATAGCAAGCCACTCGGAATGAAACCGAGAGGTCATTTCTGCTCAGAGCGATCGGTTGGCTATTGGAGGCGACAGCTTCATTTCCTCTTTGATAGAAATGTACCAAAAATCTCTTCGCCACCCCCGTCATTGGTATTTAGCTGTTCGAGTACGTGATCGAACTCTGCCTGCCAGGCAGAATCTATGTCCAGGTTCATTGACCGGTTTGTGAGCGCCTTAATCGCATGAATTGCCGATACTGGTTTGGATGCGATCTGTGCTGCAAGTTCAAGAGCGGTGTCCAATGCAGAGGCATTCGCTATTTCATCGAACAAACCCATCATAAGCCCTTCGCTTGCTTTGACGATCCGGCCAGTCATTAAAATATGCTTCGCTCTCGACAGGCCTACCAGTCGAGGCAGCGACCAGGTTGCATTCGCACTGCCATAGTTGACTGCAGTAACCTTGAACTCCGCATTAGGCCCGGCGATCCGGAAATCAGCTGCAGCGGCCATCAGGGCGCCGGCACCGAAAGCCTTGCCATTCACTGCGGCGATTACCGGGAGTGGATGTAACGCGATCGCCTTGAACAGCGGGTCACGTTGCACGAAAGCATCGCGCATCGCTTCATTGTCGAAATCCGCCATTTCCTTGATATCAAAGCCTGCCGAAAATGCCTCCTCTCCAGCATCTGCGGTACTATATCGCGAAGCGAGGCAATGTGCTGGCGCCACGAGGCGCTGGATATTCCCAACCGCAGCAGGGCATTCCTGATGGGGCAAGACGTAAGGCGTGGCAGTCAAGGATAAAATATCTCCATCCGCGGCACCGACCCGTGCGGTTGCACGATATTCGTGGATCGCCTGTCGCAGCCCGTCCTGCCGCGCGGCGCTATCTTGAAATCCGGTTTCGACTACAAGGGTATTGCCGTCGATCGACAGATCAATCCAACGCGCACGGCGCGAACGCCCGACAATTCTTTGAGCTTCGAATTTTCGGGGATGGTGCGCGCATTTGCAAGTTCGCGGGTTATATGAGCATTGGCCTCAATCTCGGCTTCATCGAGCACATGGAATTCACCGTCTGCATCACTGAAAATGTCCCGCGACCGACCAATGATGTGAGACAAGCCTTCACGGCCATCGGGCCAGAAAATATCGAGACTCGAAGTGCGCCGGACGGAATTCGGCCTGTCAGGCGGCGTCTACACTAACGATACCGACCGCGCTTATGCCGTCGCGCGTCGCATCCGCACCGGCCATTTCACGCAGAACAGGCGCGAGTTCGATCTGACTAATCCGTTTGGCGGGTTCAAGAAATCGGGCGTCGGCCGCGAAGGCGCGCCAGAGGGCATGCAGCCCTATGTCGAGATCAAGACCGTGTTCCTGCCAGAAAAACCAAGCGGGCTTTAATTAGCCCGCATTTTCCGGAAAGCCGCGCTGGCCTTCAGGAAGGTCAACCCAAGGCATTTTGGTTGACGTCCACACGCTGACAACAGGCTTGAACGGTGTCGGATCATCCAGCGTGCCGGCTTTGACGATAGTCATGCCATTGTCTTCGGCGAGGTCCGAAAAAATGGGGGAGCCGCAATTGCCGCAGAACCGGCGATAAACCGGATTGCCTGATCTTGTGTCGCGATCTTCATACGTGGTGAGCTCGCCAGTAGTTGTGACGCCAGCAACCGGAACCATCAGATTGACCGAAAAGGCGCTGCCCGATTGGCGCTGGCAGTTTTTGCAGTGGCATTGTGCAACGACCACCGGATTGCCTTCAATTTTGTAGCGTATAGCCCCGCAGTTGCATCCACCCTCGATCATTTGGATTTCCTTTTCTTAGTCCCGTAACGGGCTTCGAAGCCATCGAACATCAGCTCCAGCGTTTCGACAAACAGTGCTTCGTCGTCGGGCGCCTTGGCGAGCGCTTCGGCAAGTTTAGGGAAGCGGTTCGCGTCAAACACCGGCATGGCCGGGATATGATGGGCCTCTGCCGCTGCTGCAAACAGCGATGCGCCATAGGTGATTTTTTCCAGTGCCTCGAGGATCGCCATATGGTGCTCTGAAGGGTAGGGGCAGATCGCGAGTGTAGCTTCATAGGCCCCCAGCATCACATTGCGCGGGAAATAGCGCAGCATCAGCGGGGCGGCATTGGGATGGCGTAATATGGTGCGCCGTGTGGCAACGGCCAGCGCGATGGCACGCTCTTTCCAACCGGTCGCATCGCCGCCCTCTGCGCCGACTTCGCGCAGCAATGCCCGGGCAACGAGCTGAAGAAGTTCGTCCTTGTCCTTGAAATGATAGTAGAGCGAAGGTGCGGTCACACCCATCGCACGGGCGACGCCCTGGACGCTCAGCGAGTCGATCCCCTCCTGCTCGACCAGCACAATCGCCGCATCGACTGCAGCTTCTTTTGTGATCAGCGGTTTAAGCGGCCTGCCACGTTTCGCCTTGGGTTTTGCCGAAGCCCCCATGAATTCAACTTCCAGTCAAAGGCCAAGCCCTGCCTTGGCGATAATATTGCGCTGGATCTCGTTCGACCCGGCATAGATAGAACCTGCCCTGTCATTGAAATATTTAAGCGGCGCAATAGCAGCCGAACGAGGGCCGGCGAATTGATTTGTATCATGCGGAATCACATTTGGCCCACCCGGGAAGCCCGCCTGCGGTTGGAAGGCATGGCCATATGGTCCCGCAGCCTCGAGGGCGAGTTCGGTGATGTGCTGGCTAAGCTCTGTACCCAATATTTTCATGACTGAACCTGAAAGACCTGGGCGGCCACCGCGAGCCGCATCGCTCATTGCCTTGAATTCATAAGTTTCAAGCACGTCGACCCGCGCTTGCGCCGCCGCCACCTTCGCCGCGAAGGCCGGTTCATTGAGCAGCGGCCGTAAGCCATCGCTCGCCAATTCCCGCACTCGTGCCAGACGGACCTGCAATTCCGGCGCATAGGCGCTGCCGCCGCGTTCGAATTCGAGCAGATATTTGGCAACGGTCCAGCCATCGTCGATCGCGCCAACGACATTGCCGACGGGTACCCGCACATTGTCGAAGAAAATCTGGTTCTGGATATGCTCGCCCGATGTCATCACAATCGGCGTGACGGTAATCCCCGGCGTATCCATCGGGATCAGCAGGAAAGTGATGCCCTGTTGCGGCCGGGCGAGTTGGCTGGTCCGGACGAGGCAGAAAATCCAGTTCGCGACATTGGCATGCGTCGTCCAGATCTTGGTGCCGTTGCAGACAAATTCGTCGCCGTCCCGCCGCGCGCTCATCGACAATAAGGCCAGGTCGCTGCCGGCATGCGGTTCCGAATAGCCCTGGCACCAGAAATGCTCTCCCGTCAGCATGCGGGGAAGGAAATATTCCTTCTGCTCATCTGAACCATGGCCGAGCAGGGCAGGGCCGCACATTGCGATCCCCATGGGAGAAGTGGGCGGCGCCCCTGCCAGCACCCGCTCGCGCGCAAAGATGTATCGCTGGGTGACGCTCCACTCGGCGCCACCATAGCTCTTTGGCCATGAAGGTGCGGCCCAGCCTTTGGCGTGTAACCGGCGCTGCCATTCCATCGAAAGGCCATGGTCACCATAGACGCTGGTCATCCAGCGCCCGGCCTCGCGCAATTCGGGCGTCAGTTCGGCGTCAAAAAAGGCCCTGACTTCGTCGGTGAATGCCCTGTCGGCGTCTGACCAGTTCATGTCCATAATGCACAACGAACAGCTTTCGGCGGTTCCTGTCAATGCTGGCCATTGCTGGGTGCGACGGCTGAAATCCTCTCCACATGCAATTTCCGATTGCGGCAGCCTGACATTCAGGCTTCATTGCACATCAAGTCGAGATTGAGGTGAGAAAATGAATTTCGAACTGAACCAAGATCAGCAGATGCTGCAGAATATGCTGCGCCAGTTTCTTGCACAGCGTTATGGTTTTGCCGAACGTACAGCCGCATCGCGATCCGATCTGGGATTTCGACCGGAAATCTGGTCTGCGCTGACGGGCGAATTGGGCCTGCTCGGGGCCACTGTTTCGCAGGATCGCGGCGGGTTGGGCGGCGGTGCGGTCGAACAGATGATCATCATGGAAGAACTGGGTCGCGCGCTGGTGCTGGAGCCGGTGGCGGAAACCCTGTTCCACGGCGCATGGCTGCTGGAAAGGGCAGGCGGGACCGTAGCCGGTCTGTTGGCCGATGTCGCCGCGGGCAAGGTGCGGCTGGCACTGGCAATTGGCGAGCCGCAGATGCGCTACGATTATGCGGATGTTGCCGCGACGGCCGAACGCAGCGCGTCAGGTTGGCGATTGAACGGGCAGAAGTCGGTCGCGATAGCTGCGCCTTGGGCTGATCAATTGATCGTCGCTGCGCGCACATCTGGCCACGCAGGGGACACGGCGGGGATTTCCCTGTTCCTCGTTCCGGCAGATGCGGCAGGCGTGTCGATGCACCCTTATCCGACGATTGACGGACGGCGGGCGGCCGATATCATTCTTTCCGATGTCGAAGTTTCGCAAGAGGCGTTGATCGGTGGTGAGGGGCAGGGACTCGAACTGCTCGAAGAACTGCGCGACCGTGCGGTAGCGGCACAAGCTGCGGAGGCGTCGGGCCTGCTCGATAAACTGTTGCAGGATACCGTTGCCTATACGCAGCAGCGCCAGCAGTTCGGCCAGCCAATCGCTTCTTTCCAGGTGCTGCAACACCGCATGGTCGACATGTACATGCATGTCGAACTGACGTGGGCGGCGGCGTTGCTCGCGACGCTGAAGCTCGATGCACCGGCGGACGAGCGCGCCCGTGCCGCCTCTTCCGCAAAGGCGACGGTTGCCGAGGCTTGCCGCTTTGTCGGGCAGAACGCCGTGCAACTGCATGGCGGCATGGGGATGACCGACGAGTTGCCCATCGGCCATTATTTCAAGCGTGCGACCCAGATCGAGGGCGAGTTTGGCAGCGCCGACTGGCACCTCGCACGCCGGGCAAAGCTGGGTTAAGCCAGCGTCCGGCGAAGCGGTCTGCTCTTACTTTGCCTGCCAGACCGGCTGTCGCTTCTGCGCAAAAGCAATTTCGCGACCGCGGCTCATGGCAAGGCCGTCAATATTGAACGAAACCGACTGATCGAAACCGGCGCTGAGCGACCTCGATCCTGCGCCGCGCAGGAAGATGCTGGCCGAACCGCCGGTGACCTTGCGGCCAGCAACCATGCTGGGTACGAATGAAGCGATGTCACCGACCGTTGTAACCTTGTGGTTTTCCAGATTTTCGTCGGTCAGCGCGGTGACCGCAACGGGAACGTCCTGCAGCTTTGATGTCGGCGTGTCTATGCCGGCCAAATTTTTCGCAAACAGAGGCGGTTTTGGTTTCCGGCTGGAAGCTACGCACGCGAAAGCTCTCAGAACTCCGCAGTCAATGCCCGAAGCCCTTCACATAACTTGATGATCTAGAATGAAAAGGACTGTATGGCGCACCCAAGAGGATTCGAACCTCTGGCCTCTGCCTTCGGAGGGCAGAAAAAACGGACAAATGGGGACGCGTGCGGAAATAAAAAATGTGTAATTACCGTAATTTAGTGTCTTGAGCCTTCCTCACTTTTCCCATATAGTATTACGTACTTATTCCGTACTTTTCATTTGGGCCGATTTTGGCAGTGAGAATCTCATGGCACTAGACCTCAGTAGAGTTGGCGAGCGCGAAAAGCTGAAGGTGAAGCGTGAGCCTTATTGGCAAAGGCTGCGCGTAGGATGCTTTCTAGGTTTTCGTCCGTCGAAACGTGGTGGGAAGGGGCACTGGATTGCACGTGTGTATGACGAGGACGCCGGGAAATATCGCATCAAGGCTTTAGGCGATTTTGGCACATTGGCGGGCAATGAAATTTTCGCAGCAGCCAAGAGCGAGGCTGAGCTTCTCGCGCAGCTGGTAGAAGCAGGTGGAGAAATTCGGCCAGTCCTGAAAACGGTGGCAGATGTCTGCAGGGCCTATGCTGAAAGCAAGGCCGATGCGCAGGGGCGTTTTAGCCGATATGTTTACGACGATCCAATTGCGAAGGTAAAACTCGATAAATTGCGCCGTCGTCACCTTAAGGAGTGGCGAGCTAGATTGGAGGCAAGGCCTTCGATGGTAAGCCGAAACAAAAGCGGTGAAACGCGAACCAGGAAGCGTGCACCTTCGACGGTCAACCGCGATATGGCGGTATTGCGCGCGGCCTTGACCAAGGTACTGCCTCCCGGGACGCCAAACAGTGAGGCGGCCTGGCAGGAAGCTCTAAAAGCCATTCCGAATGCGGACGGACGGCGCACTCTGTATCTGGATAGGACGCAGCGGCGCATACTGGTTGATTCAGCTGACACCGAAGCAGAGCCGTTCATTCGTGCACTTTGCCTTTTGCCATTTAGGCCGGGTGCACTTGCCCATCTCAAATGCAACGACTTTGACAAGCGTACCAACGAACTGACAATCGGCAAAGACAAGAATGGTAAGCCTAGACGCATCAAAGTACCCGACGCAGCGGCAACGCTCATGGCATCTCAGCAAAGCGACAAGCTACCAAACGCCCCACTCTTCATGCGCGCCAATGGCCGCCCATGGGATAAGAATAGCTGGAAGGTGCCTATCGCGGCAGCTGTCGTGCAAGCTAATTTACCCAGAGAAGCAACGGCGTATACGTTGCGACATTCCACGATCACGGACCTTGTAATTGGTGGGCTTCCGCTGCTGACAATTGCACAAATCTCGGGAACAAGCGCAGAAATGATCGAACGCCATTATGGGCACCTTGTCAGCGATTCAGCCCTGAAGGCTCTGAGTAAGTTGGCGCTTTGACTAATTGTAAGGCGTTAGCGCTGCGGTGAAGCGCTTCCGCTCCACTCAATTTGGATCCTATCAAGCCCTGTCTGGATGCCTTCGACGACGAGGTCACGGCCGGCATGCAGCTTAGATCCCTCGGTATCTTCGAGAACCCAAACATCACCATCGGCAGTAACAAGCAAAGGCCCGCGCTTGCTGTTTCGGCGTTTGCCAGTCAGTCGTATGCGCGTTCCTTTTGACATGGGCATCGTCAAATCAATGTGCGACCCAACGGTCAAGGACATTTCGCACATATGCCGGAGTTTCCCCGTTCAGCGGTATGCGGCCTAGTTTGCTTACGGAGCCTGGTCCGGCATTATAGGCAGCGACGGCAAGATGAATTGCGCCAAATCGATCTAGCATCTGGCGCAGGTAGCGCGCTGCCCCAATTATGTTGCCATATGGTTCGAAGCGATTAGCGACGCCTAGATCTTTAGCAGTTTCGGGCATCAACTGACCAAGACCCGCAGCGCCCGCATGGCTGACAGCCGTTGGATTGTAACGGGATTCCGTCCATATTAGAGCATCGAGGAGTCCAACTGGAAGCCCAAACCGGGTTTCAGCGGCATACACGTGCGGCAGAAATGCTGCTCGTCGGAAATTTGTCGGACGTTTTTTTGGTTTGAGCTCAGGACTCGTTTGCAACTGACCTGCCTGACTGCCTTCAGTGGCCGATTGTTCGGCCGCTTCGTACCGAGAACCCGCCTTCCAGTGGCCGTGTTCAATCAACTGAAATCCCGACGCGTCATTGATTCGGTAGCCGAGCGAGGACGTTTCGGAGGCTTCGATAAGCGCTTGGCTCGAAAATAAAGCCTTTGGTTCATCCGGTAGTTCGCTCGCGAAAGCCGCTGAAAGCGGCATTACGGCCAAAAATCCAAGGGCAACATTTCTCATCACTCATTCCTTCTCGCGATTGTTGATGTGAGAACATACAATGAACATGGATGTGTAGGAAAACTCCACACGGTGCAGAGTGGAGGCGGCCAAGGCCACAGCGAGCCTTAGGCGACAGGAATGATCGATGACGAAGACCGCAAAACATGTGCCCATTGCCCTCGAAAGACGCGCACGACAGATTGTTGATGCGCTTTGCGGCCGTTGGTCGGGTCGGCAGGGTATGTGCTGCTGTCCTGCGCATGATGACAGGACGCCTTCACTTTCGGTCGGTCTGACAAGCAACGCCATCCTGTTGCACTGCTTTGCCGGATGCACGAGCGACGAAGTTTTGGAAGGCCTCAAGCGTCATGGCATCCAGCCGCGCGATCTGTTCGATGGGAAGGGCGGACCGATCACTATGGCCGCGAAGCCATTCGGACCAGATGCCAACGCTTGCAGGCTTTGGCGCGAAGCTGTTCCGCTCGCGGGGACGATTGCCGAGCGCTACCTTACCAATCGTTCGATACCACTTCGTTCATCCGAATTGCGGTATCTCGACCGAACGCCGTTGGGACGAAGACCCGACGTCCGCTTTCTGCCGGCACTCATTGCTGCGGTACGAATGGATATCGGCATCGTCGCGATCCAACGCACGTTTCTCGATCCTATGACCGCTATCAAGGCCGATTTCTTCAAGCCCAAGCGCGCGCTCGGGCAATTGGGGGCAGGGGCGGTCCGCCTGTCGGAGCCGTTGAATGGAAAGCTAGGATTGGCTGAAGGAACGGAGAGCGCGCTTTCGGCGCAAACTCTCTTTGGCATTCCCTGCTGGGCAACACTCGGCAATGAGCGGTTCGGGATCGTCTCCATTCCCGAAAGTGTCACTGAGCTGCATCTGTTTGTCGACAACGACAAGGGAGGCGAGCTGGCGCTGAAGCGCGCCACCGAAGCCTATGTCCGGTCGGGACGAACCATCGTCCCGCATAGGCCAGATCGTCCCGGCAATGACTGGAACGATGAGCGTCGGGAACGGCTTAGCAGGACGGCGGCTGCCTGAAGGCAGCCTAGAGGGGAGGAGGCTCTAGGTCCTTTGAGGCCCGGTCGGCAATCCTGCGAAGATCGCTGGCCTCTTTCAGGAGGCCCAACCCATGAACCAGCCCGCATTCATTCTCGAATTCTCGCCCAACGAACTTCCGGCGATCACCGCTGCGCGCAGCCTTGCAGAAGATCTTGCTGCCAATGTACCAATCACCAGCAAGTTTCTCTCTGAGACCTTCACCCGGCTGACAGGCGCTACCGATGCGGACAATCGCTGGTCGCTCTCTGACACCCATGCTTCGGTGGAGTTGGCGCAACTCCTTTACTTGCAAGCTGCATCCAAGATCACGCCGAGCAGCAAGATAGCCGAAGCCTTCGATTGCTTCGACAATCTCGAAGGCCTGACCCCTATCCAGTATAACCGGTCCGAAGAGCAGGTTCGCTTCCAGCAATTCTCGACACCAATACGGCTTGCCTGGATCGCGGCGCGCGCGGCTGGATTGTCGAGCAGCAATCTGACGCTCGAACCGTCTGCGGGAACCGGCATGCTCGCCTTTTGGGCGCAGCAATGCGGCTCCAAATTGGCGCTCAATGAAGTCCATGTCCTGCGGCGCGATGCACTTCATGCGCTCTTCCCTGATGTAAGGACTTCGATGCACGATGGCGAGCTGATCGACGAGCTTCTCGATCCTGCGATCCTGCCGGACACGGTTCTGATCAATCCGCCCTATTCGGTGGGGCTTGAGCGCGGTGAAGATGGCCGCACAGGTGCCCGCCATTTACGTTCTTCGCTGGCCCGATTGGCAACTGGCGGCAGAGCCGTTGCGATCATGCCCGAATGGTTCGACCTCCATGCCTTTGTTGAGCGATCACGGATGCCGCTCGCCGTCCGCCTCAATGCTTCAATGGACCGCGCCTTTGCGCGTGCCGGGACTTCGATTTCAACGCGGCTTATCGTTCTCGACAAGTTAAACGATAGCCGAGCCCCGCTGATCTGCCATATCGGTGATCTCAGCGAGCTTGTGTCGCTCGTTGATGCCCTGCCGATCCGTGCGTCGCGTCAGCCGCTGCCTGTGCTTGCCCGACCCCTAAGGCCCGCTCTGCGAGTTGCGCCGCGAACGATAAGCCGCCCAGTCGCGCCGGTTCCTTCGATCTCATCCAACGCTGCTGAACCGCATGCGCTCGAGTTTGTACCGCTCGATGAAGCGGCTCCCATATCCGAGCAGGTTGGTCATTATCTCCCATATCGGCCAAGCCGGATGATCATTACAGGCGCGCGCAATCATCCTACGGCACTCGTGGAATCGGTCGCGATGGGCTCGATTGCTGCCCCCATTCCCTATGTCCAGCCGCTGGTCATGCCAAATAGTGTTGCTGACGGGCTGCTGTCCGACGCGCAGCTCGAAACCTTGGTCTATGCCGTCAATGCTTTCGAGCGCGATCTTCCTGGCACCTTTGCGCCTCATGACAATGGATGCACTTTGCAGCCGCATGAAGACGGTTTTGTCTATCGTTCCGGATATTTTCTCGGCGACGGCACGGGTGCGGGAAAGGGCAGGCAGGTTGCATCCATTTTCCTCGACCGTTGGCTGCGCGGCGAACGTCGTCATATCTGGCTGTCGAAAAATGAAGCGCTTTTGGAGGATGCACGCCGCGACTGGAGTTCGCTTGGAGGGCTGCCGCTCGACGTACAGCCGCTGTCGCAATGGAAACTCGGGCATAAAGTCACGATGGCCGAAGGCATCTTGTTCGTGACCTATCCGACGCTCCGGTCGGGCCGCGCCGATGCGACGCGGCTGCAGCAAATCCTCGATTGGGCTGGCGACGACTTTGACGGTGTGATTGCCTTTGATGAAGCCCATGCAATGGCCAATGCTGCGGGCGGCGAAGGAAGCCGCGGTAAGGTCAAAGGCAGCGAGCAGGGCGTTGCCGGCGTACGGCTCCAAAATCTACTGCCGCGCGCACGGGTCCTTTATGTCTCCGCAACCGGCGCGTCCGATGTGAATAACTTGGCCTACGCAGCGCGGCTTGGCCTATGGGGACCGGAAACCGCCTTTGCGACCCGCGAGCGCTTTGTCGATGATATCCGCAAAGGCGGCATTGCAGCGATGGAACTGGTCGCCCGCGATTTGAAGTCGCTTGGCCTCTACACTGCGCGTGCGCTTTCTTTCGCTGGTGTCGAATATGACATACTTGAGCACCAACTGACCGGGGCGCAGGTCAAGGTCTATGACGCCTATGCCGAGGCCTGGGCGATCATTCACAGCAATCTGGGAGAGGTCCTCGAAGCCACCCGCATCGTCGATGCAGATAGCGGCAATACGCTCAACAAGGGTGCCAAGGCTGCGGCGCTTTCAATCTTCGAAGGCACCAAGCAGCGCTTCTTCGCGCAGCTTCTTCTCTCGATGAAGCTGCCAAGCTTGTTGCCTGCGATCGATACGGCGCTGACCGAAGGAAACTCCGCCGTGATCCAGCTCGTATCGACCGCCGAAGCCATGCTTGACCGCCGGCTTGCCGATTTGACACCGGAAGAGCGCGAGCACCTCGAAATCGACCTTTCGCCACGCGAATATGTGGTCGACTATCTGTTACAGAGCTTTCCCGTCCGGTTGATGCAGGTCTTTGTCGATGAAAATGGCGACGCGCGTTCCGAGCCGATGAGCGATGCCGATGGCAATCCGGTCCTCTGCCGTGCAGCCGTTGCGGCCCGCGATGCGATGATCGAGCGACTGTGCGCACTTCCGCCTGTAGCAACCGCGCTTGATGCGATCATCGAACGCTTTGGAGTTGATGCAGTAGCCGAAGTCACGGGACGTTCGCGGCGGTTGGTGGTGGGACCGGACGGCAGTCAAAAGCTGCAGTCGCGTTCGGCCCGTTCCAATGTCCTTGAAACGCAGACCTTCATGGACGGCGACAAGCGCGTTCTCGTTTTCTCCGACGCCGGAGGCACGGGGCGCAGCTATCATGCCGATCTGCATGCGAAGAACCAGGAGCGCCGGATCCATTTCCTGTTGGAACCGGGCTGGCGTGCCGATGCTGCCATTCAGGGACTTGGTCGCACCAACCGGACCAATCAGGCTTCGGCACCTTTATTCCGTCCGGTCACCACCAATGTTCGCGGCGAACGGCGCTTCATTTCGACGATAGCACGCCGTCTCGACAGCCTTGGCGCGCTCACACGCGGTCAGCGCCAAACCGGCGGTCAAAATCTGTTCAACCCGGCTGACAATCTCGAGAGCATTTACGCAAAAGATGCGCTCATCCGCTGGTTCCACTTGCTCTACCAGGCCAAGCTTGAAGCGGTCAGCCTCGAACGCTTCCAGAAATTGTCGGGCCTCAAAATTGAAGCAGAGGACGGCAGTTTGCTCGACGAGCTGCCGACGATCCAACGCTGGCTCAATCGCATCCTCGCTTTTCCGATCCATTTGCAGAATGGCATATTCGACGAATATCTGGGCCTGGTTGAAGCCCGGGTAGATGCGGCGCGTGTCGCAGGGACGCTCGATCTTGGCGTCGAAACAATCCCTGTCGAGGATTATCAAATAGTCTCGGATCAAGTCCTGCGTACAGACGCTGCATCGGGTGCCACGACCCATTTGCTCGAGATCGAGATTGCGCGCCGCCAGCGACCGCTTGGCTTTGACGGTCTCGCCAAAGTCCACGATCTAGGGACTGTTCATGCCCGTCCGATGCAAAACCAGCGGTCGGGACGTGTCGCTCTAGCGGTGCGTGCGCGTGGACTCTTGACCGATGAAGGTGAGCGTATCGAACGATTTGAACTCGTCCGGCCCTTGCGTGCGGAATATCTGACATCCGAGCAGCTTGCGACAAGCAATTGGCAACCGGTCGGGCGCGAAAAGTTTGAGAATGGCTGGCGGGCCGAAACAGCCGAAGCGCTGGCGTCGCCCAAATGCGAGCGACTACATCTTGCAACCGGCCTGCTGCTGCCAATCTGGGACAAGCTTCCGGGCGATTATGTCCGTGTGAGCCGGATCGCGGCGAAGGATGGCCGTTCGCTTCTGGGGCGCGAGATCGGCCCAGGTGATATCCCCGAGTTGGCGGCGGCCTTGGGCACAAACCTGTCTCAAACAATCGCGCCAGCCGAGCTTGCTTCGCTAGTCATGCGGACTGGAAAGCCTTTGCCGCTCCTGAGTGTTGAGCCGCTGACGGTCAAGCGCTCGCTCGTCAATGGGAGTCAGCGGCTGGAACTGACTGGCTGGTCGGCTGAGAGGCTGGATTGGTACAAAGCGAAAGGCTGCTTTACCGAGATTATCCGCTATCAGACGCGCTTGTTTGTTGCGCCTGACGGAGCCGATGACATTCTGGGGAAACTTGTATCATCCGTCTCCTGAACCAAATTGTGTCCGTCGGCTGTTGGGATCGGGCGCTTTGCATTGCCCTTGGCGGTTACAACTCGTCTGCCACTGCAATGATTGCATCATGAATTCGCGCAAGATCGACTTCGTCGATGCAATAGGGTGGCATGACATAGACTGTGTTTCCAAGCGGACGGAGCAATATGTCCCGAGCAGTGAAAGCAGCCTTCAATCGGGGGCCCAGCTCAGAGAGATAGCCGTCGTCCTTCGCTATCACATCCACCGCAATTATTGTCCCCAACTGTCTCGGGTTGGCTATCGCTGGATGCGCGGCGATATGTTTGAGGCCTTCTGTCTGCCGCGCCGACAGTTGGGATACGCGCTTCATGACCGGCTCTTCACGCCAGATTGCAAGGTTGGCGTTGGCGGCCGCACAGGCAATGGTGTTTGCCGTATAGCTCGACGAATGAAAAAACTGCAGCGCGCGATCGGTTGAATAATGTGCAGCAAAGATTTGTGGCGTCGCCATAGTGACCGCAAGGGGTAGCGATCCGCCAGTAAGTCCTTTCGACAGGCAGAGAATGTCCGGGACGACGCCAGCCTGCTCGCAGGCAAGGAGTGTTCCGGTACGGCCCCAAGCGGTCATGACCTCGTCGGCGATGAACAGCACGCCATATTCCGCGCAAATCGCGCGCATCTCTGCCAGCACCTGTGGGGAATAGACCAGCATGCCGCCTGCACCCAGTATCAACGGCTCAACGATGAAGGCTGCCGCATCGTTCTTGGCACAAGCCTTCGCAAGCGCATCAAGCGTTGCCTGCTCGTTCCCGGTCGTCGGGAAAGGGATGGTCTCAACGTCAAAAAGCAAAGGCGCATATGCTTGGTTGAAGACGCCGCGCTCGCCAACCGACATGCCGCCAAAGGTATCTCCATGATAGCTGTGCTCGAGCACCAGAATGCGGTAGCGTGTTTCTCTGCGGTTGGCGAAAAAACCAAGCGCCATCTTGAGCGCGACCTCGACGCTGGTTGACCCCGAATCCGAGAAAAACACATGGTCGAGTGGGCGCGGCATGATGCGCACGAGTTCGCTCGCCAGATCTTCGGCTGGCTGATGCGTCCAGCCAGCGAAGATAAGCTGATCCAGCTTTTCAGTCTGCGTGCGTATTGCTGCCATGATGCAAGGATGGCAATGGCCGTGGGTGGTGACCCACCAACTCGAAATGGCATCGAGGATACGGCGTCCGTCGGCTGTGTAGAGGGCTGCGCCTTCGGCATGGGTGACGAGCGGTATAGGCTCCTGTAGCCCGTGCTGGTGGAATGGATGCCAGACGGGCGAAGTCACAGGAGATCTGTCCGGATACAGGTGACAAAAGCTTCGGCGAGCGTCGTCGCGGTCAGCGGGTCGAGATGTGGTAGCCGACCCAGATGGCGCGTATCGCCAAGACGGATGATCGCCGTTTCACTCGCATGGTTCTCTTCGCCCATGAACACAATGCCGTGCAGAACAATGCTGCGTGTCCTGAGTGCTTCAATTGATAGAAGGCTGTGGTTGATCGTACCCAGCGAAGTACGGCAAACGAGGATTATCGGCAAACCCCATGTCGCGAATAAATCGGCCGCAAGCAGGTCTTTGGCAAAAGGCACCAGCACCCCACCCGCACCTTCTATCACCAGCGGTCCGTCACCTGTGGGTAGTTTGAGCTGCTCCGGATCTATCGCCACCCCGTCAATCCTGGCCGCCTCATGCGGGGAGCAGGGTGTTTGCAATGTATAGGCTTCGGGAAGCACGGCTGCCCGCCTGCCCGAGAGCAGCTGGACACGCTCGCTGTCGGTTCCACCCTCGGTTCCCGCCTGTACCGGTTTCCAGTAGCGGGCGCCAAAATGCCCTGCGAGACCCGCTGCAAACACGGTCTTGCCAACATCGGTATCGGTGCCGGTGACGATATAGCGCTGCATCATGCCGTAACGGCCATGTCTGCCAGCAATTCGCCAAGCGCCACAATCTGATCTTCGCTGGCATTGTTGGTAATCGTGATCCGCAACCGTGACGTGCCAGCAGGCACGGTTGGGGGGCGGATACCGCGTACATCGAAGCCTGCGGCCTGGACATGCGCAGCGAGCGCCATCGTCCGGGCATCGTCACCTATGATGAGGGGCAGTATCTGCGTCCCCGTCACCGTCGCGCCAAGCGGGGCAAACACCCGCTCGGCTAGCTGGACGCGTCGCCACAAAGTGGTTCGCAGTTCCGGCGCGTTTCTGAGAAGCTCAAGGCTGGCACGGACAATGGCAGCCATCAGCGGTGAGGGCGCGGTCGAGAATATGAAACCCCGTCCGCGGTTGACGAGGAAGTCAGCGACGACGGCTGGCCCGCAAACCAATGCACCCTCGCAGCCGAGTGCCTTGCCGCAGGTGCGCAGCGTGATGACATTGTCGCGGCCTTCAAGATGCGCGGCCAAGCCTCTTCCATCCGGCCCGAACACGCCGGTTGCATGTGCCTCGTCAACCAGAAGCACGGCATCGTGCCGGTCGGCGATGGTGATGAGATCATCGAGCGGCGCGATGTCGCCATCCATCGAATACAGGCTTTCCACGGCGATCCAGGGCCGACCCAACCCACCGGAACCGCGCCATCTGACAATCGCGTCCTCGAATGCCTCCGCCTTATTGTGCCCGACTGAGGTATATTCTGCCCTTCCGGTCCGCAGCCCTTCATGCGCACTGGCGTGAATAAGCTCGTCATGAACGACGAGGTCGCCGCGCTGAGGCAGAGTTGAGAACAATGTTTCGTTGGCCGCAAAGCCGCTTGAGAACCAGAGCGCCCGCTTACATCCGAAAAAGGCTGCTGCTTCAGCTTCGAGCGCCTCATGCTCGGGGTCGTTACCTCGCAGCAATCGTGAGCCACCCGAACCGATGGCGACGCCGCGTTCCAGCGCGCCCAGCGCTGCCTGCGTCAGCAACGGCGAGCGCGCCAGTCCGAGATAGTCGTTTGAACTGAAATCGACGCCCGATTGCCTTGACAGCGAGCGCCGCCTTGATTGGACGGCGAGCGCCAACAGGTCTGCGCTCTGGCGTTCAAAAACTGCTTCAGTCATGCTGCGTCGATTGCGGGAGAAAGTTGGTCACAGTTCGTTCCATTGTTCGGACGAGTATATCAGCATTGCCGCCTCTATGGTGCCATACGCGCTAAAGATACCTCGGAACGAGCATAATCATGAACACAGCCGGGTAGTGTGCTAGCTGCGCTACTTGCCTTCAATTGTCCCCTGAGTCGAACTGTTCTAGACATGGCGTGTGCACGGATGGGCAAAGTTCAGCGACCAATGGCGGCGATCAGTCATGTACCAACGTTGTGGCTCCAAATCAGGTCGGCTTCGCCCATTGTGCATGTTGGCCTGTTCATATTGCAAACGTGGTGGTCGGATCGCATTATCTGCAGGTTTAATATTTCTTGAGCGGGTAGCTGCGTGCTGAGAATCAAGCTTGCTGGAAACTGACTTCGGTTCTGTCATTGAGAGTTATCGAAAAGCTCGCCTCGCCCGCTGCATCAGCAACGAATTCGGCTTCGACCGCACCATTCAGCAAATAGCGCATATTGGGCATCAAATGTGAAACTGGGATAGTTCGAAGTCCGGGATTGCGCCCCGGGTGGAAGACGGCCTGAAGCCCTTTTCCGTCGCTCCATGCACTGGCAACCAACGTATCCGGATAATCCATCGCCTCGATCATTGGGCCAGCAAGAGCTTGCTTGGGAGCGCCCTCAGTAAAGGTTCTTGCAAAATCGCCGGTCTGCATCAGTGAACCAAGTATTGCTGTCGAATTTGCGATGTTGGACGCCTTTCGATAGCGCAATACGCCATCTTCCACAGTTGGCATGCAGTCGCGCTCCAACCCTGCAAGTGCTCCTTCCGCTATGCGCTTGTCTCCAAATTCACGGGCGGCAACCAGTATCGTTCCATAGGTGCCGGCATGGCCGGTCCGGTAATTGCCCGCATCGAGACCCTCGCCCGGCAAGCTGAGCCGCAGGCTCCCGTCATCTTCGACCAGTAACGGCTCGAGTTCCTTGCGGGCAATCGCCCATTGTTGGCGTGCGCGACTGGGCAGGAACGCATTTTCGAAAAAGGAGTAACCTGCTTCGCTTACCGGAAACGGAACAGGCAAGCCGGTATATTGCGATCGCAATCCGACGGTGGAGCCGGCTGCATCGGTAAATTCGGTTTCCAGCCCATGCAGCCAGCCTGGAATGTGTCGATCGACAAGCTGTGTTCCAATCAACGCGTCGTGCGTTGCCAGCGACAACATGCCATAATGATTGCAGATCGGATAGATCCAGTTGGGCTCGCAGGCGAACATGCCAAATTCGGCACTGGCATAATTGCGTTCGACTGAAGCTATTATCGTTCTGAAATCATGCGCCCATTCTTTCCTAGCATTCAGACGGAAAGTCAGGCTGCCCGATTCAAGATACCTGCGATCTCCGCTGGCCAGCATGTAGCCCCCCACATGGGCACCAAACCAGCCGGTTAGCATGATGTTATCGCGGTTGGCGGGATCCCAGTCGGTAAAGTTCAAATGCCCCCAGCAACTTTCGAGCACCCAATAGTCCCAGACCTTTTTCTGCAGATACTTCTCGATGAGATTGCGTTGCGCCAGCCCCATATAGCCAGCAAAATTCGGCACATAATTGGCCTGCGCAACCGCCATTGCAAAACCCATATGATTGACCTGGTAACGCAATGCTGCCGGCTGAAATTGGTCGATTATCGTAAAGCCGTCGAAACTTTCAACGGGTTGTAATGTGCGATCAAGCAAATAGCGAAGCCCGGCCAGCTGATCCCGCGACATTTCGCGCATAGCGGCATCGGGCGACGTGCGCTGCATGGCTTCGACTTCCGCCAGCGATTGCGGAAGGAATTTCTCGCGTGCCGAGGCCTGCTCTGCACCCGCCGCTGCCTTCTTTCTGTTGCTGCTGCGGAAAAACAGCCCGACCGCGGCAACGGCACCAAATGTCGCAAATGGAGCACCCGCCCAATTTTGACCATCAGCCAACGCACCTGCAAGCAACGCCGCCCCCAGCCACACAGCGACCGGTGCTACCACGGCACCGGCCCAAAACCAGGCAACCAGCGACAGCACAAATACCAGCAATGTCAGTGGGAATAGTAAAGACAACCATCCACCTAAGGCGATAAAGCCGCCTCCCGGAATCCATAATCCCAGTCCCATCGCCTGCAATGCAGGCGAAAGACCGAGGAGCGAGGGCAAAATCCCCAAGAAGCAAAGCGAAAGCCAGATCGTAAGCGTACGCCGTTGGATACGCGCCGTGGCGGGGCCAGTTTGCCCGCGTGCTGTTGGCAATCTTGCCGCATCAAAACCAAATGAAACGGTTGCCATTAGCTTGCTCTCCTGTCGCTGCCGCAAATATACGCATGAATCACTGCGTCCGGACCGCTAGCCTGGGCTGCCACCGCGCCGTTCGTTCCAATTCCACTTGATCCCAATGCTGCGAACAGCAGCAAATCGATGGCAATTACTGCGCCAAGGCCACGTTTTACTTTGGAAGCACGGACTGTTCGATCCATTACCAATCCCGGTCGCCACTCAACCGCGGGGTCGGGCACCCAATTGGCGGACCATCCGAAGGCCTTTGCCAATGCGCGAAATGGCGCAAGCAACTGTGCGACAAGGAACAATGCAAATGCGCAACATGCCATGACAGCGGACTCTCCCTTTTGCGCTGTATACGAAGCCGTAAAGTGCACGTCTGTCGCCCATGGTCCAATTGATTTGTAGTTTACATTTATAGTTTTCTGCTATGAATAGACGATGGCAATAGATTTTGATTTGAAATCCGTGCGATGCTTCGTTGCACTGGTCGAAGAAGGCAATTTCAGTCGAGCGGCTGAACGCATGTCGATTACCCAACCCAGCTTTTCCAACCAGATCCGGAAATTGGAACAACAGTTGGGAACACCCCTTTTTGTGCGTTCGACCCGTCAGGTCTCGCTCACAGAAACCGGTAGCGCCCTTCTGGAACCGGCCCGGCGCTTGGTATCCGAGGTCGGTTCGTTCGCAAATGAAATGGCCGCTCACGCGCCCCGCTTGTCTCCAATCGTCACGATTGGCGTCCCGCTATATTTATATAGCCTGCCAGAGCATGACATGCTTGTAGCGGGACTGAGTGAGGGGTTGCCGGACGTTCCGTTGAGAGTGGACAACGGTTTCAACCACAATTTGATCGACAGGCTTCAGCGTGGCGCGATGGATTTCGCATTGCTGCTTGGTATTCCGGTTTCGAACTGGAAGCTCAAATCCGCCGGCAATGACAATGGCGAGCTTGAGTTCCCCGACGAACTATCCCGGATAACTGTTCGAAAAGAGCCAATCTGCCTAGCGGTTCCCGCCGAACATCCTCTCGCCAATTATCCCGTCATCCCGCAGACCGCTCTTGCAGACCATTCGCTGGCAATCCTCTCTCCCATTCACGGATCGGCAATACACGCACCGCTGACTTCCTATCTTCAAAAATCGGGAGCGCGCTTTTTTGAACCCGCCGAAGCGCATGGACTGGCATTGGAACGATTCTGCCGTACACAACGCATACCAGCAATTTCGGTTGGCTGGTTCAAGAATGAGAGCGATGGCGATATCGTATATCGCCCGCTTGAAGGGCTGAATCTGGCGACGGAACTGGCACTGGTTCGTAATACGACCGATTGGCGCTCAGCTGCAGCACGCAGGGCGTGGCAAACCGCGGCGACGTTGCTTTACAAAACCTAGTTTGCTTCCGAAGATTGAGACCGTCAGTATCCGAAACATGAAGGAAGACAATGGAACCACGTGAGGCATCTGGTGGCCGCTGCTTGTGCGGCCGGCATTGCGCAGCGAACTGAAGAACCAGCATATTTCAGGCAAGGTTCATAGACGGCGACGACCGAAATGTTAGCTAGGCTGCTGAACCCATTTATGTTGAGCAACAAGCCTTTTAGTCGTGAGACTAGCTGATTGTAGTCGAAGCAAGTTTTTCCAGCTTCGACGCAAAAAACCGCTCGCTCCACATGTCCACCGAGCGGAGTTCTGCTGGCCGGAGGAACCGTGCTACATCGTCACCCGCCGCCTTCCAGTCGATCCTGGCGATTGCGTCGGAAAGCGCCGCTTTCAGCCACGCGATATCGACGGGAATGGTCTCATCGCCTTTCCAGGGGCCTGCCTGAACAAGTGCGTTCCGCAAGAGGAGGAGATTAGGTGCGATATCGCGCGAGACATACCAAGAAAAATCAAACCAGTCGCGACCCTTCAAAAAGCCGCGACATAACAGCGCATGGATCTTGAGAGCAAAATTGGACGGCAGATCCTGATGACGAACTTCATAGTCCAAAGGAAAATCGAGAAAGCTCGAAGCCTCACCCGATCCCAAGGGCGGGATGACGTCGATCTCGAGCTTGATCCGGATTGCCTTCCGCCGGTCTTGCCCGGCAAAGGACAGGTCCAGCTGATTGGCAATGGAATCGTTCTTGAGAAGTGCCGCATGGATGGCCTTATCCATCCGGGCAGGCGGCTGCGCCTCAAGCTTGACACCAAATTCGGCCGCGACCTGGGTGAGCGTGGCCAGATAAGGCGACCAGTCAAAATCAGGGTTTGGTGTACGCAGCAGAAAATCCAGATCTTCGGAAAACCGCGGCAGGCCGTGCAGGATGCGTAGGCTGGTGCCTCCCTGAAACAGTGCGACCTCAAAAAAATCACTTCGCCATAGCGCGTAGAGCGCGATTTCCTGGAGGATTTCCTTGACCGCATTTTCCTCTTCGAGCGGATTTGTCGCAGCATAGCGGCGCAGCCGTTCCTTGATCAGATCAATCATCTTGCGAACTCCGTCGGCCAGTTGCCTTCCAGCTCATGAGTGCGACTTCGAGTTGCCCGAGAAACGCATTCACCGCCTTATGCTTGTAGACGGGCCTCAATGCGGCAAAATCCTGCCGCTTGAGCGCCAACAGCTGCGCTTGGTCGATCCGCATCCCGCTCGTCAGCCACTCCAGACCCTGCCAAGGCTGTTTGCGCAACGCAACAAGATCGAGAATGGCCCGCAAGGGCTGCGCGACGAGCGCAGCCTGTTTGCCGAGGACCACGCGGTCGACGCTGGTCAGCAGGCGATATTGATGGATAGCGAGCGGGTGAAAGACAAAGCTGCCAAAGGCTTCGGTTGTATATTCGAGCGTCTTACGGCCCGGCGACACACTGGCAGTCGTAAACACGCTCTCCGGGATCCAGCCATGATAAGAAAGTGCCGTTTCGAAAGAGATGTAACTGCCGGGAAGCAGACTCTGCGCGACGGCAAAGGGATCGACCGGCTCGGTTCGATAGTCAGGTGCGAGCACATAAGTTCCGCGCTTGATGCGGAGCAGCGCACCCTCCTTGATCGCACGGTTGACCAGCCCGTAACGGCGCGCGGCACTCCCGCCAACAAGCTCTGCAAGCTGTCGTTCTTCGAGGATGCGACCTGCCAGTCCCGCCTTTGAAATTTCTTTGACCAAAGCTGTCATAAAATTCCCAATACTTCCAAAATATGAAAGTTTCAAGAATTTTATATTCGCTGGCAGATCGCGTTTGGCAACGCTGCATGCCTGCGGTTCGCCCATCGGAGGAAAGAGGAGAGGGAGCCCTCGAGCAGCTGAGCTCTGGCGGCCGAATGGCGGTGCGTCGGCTCACACTTCAGGAGAAATCCCATGATCAAGTCAATTCCGTTGAACAAGCTTGTCGCGTCCCCCCGAAATGTCCGCAAGCGCTCCGATCCGGTCGCCGATGCCGAACTCAAGGCAAGTGTGGCAGCGCACGGCCTTTTGCAGAACCTCGTGGTTCGCGAAGGCAAGAAGGGCCAATATGAGGTCGAAGCAGGTGAGCGTCGCCGCAAGGCCTTGCTCGCACTAGCAGCCGACAAGCATTTGTCGCGCACACTCCCCATCATGTGTCTGGTTCTCGACGGAGATGAAATGCAGGTCCGCGAAGCGAGCCTTGCCGAAAATTTCCATACGCTCAAAATGAACCCCGCTGATGAAGCACAAGCTTTTGCGAGCATCATCGAAACCGGCGCAACGCCTGAAGATGTCGCACGGCGCTTTGGCTTGACCGTCCGCTTCGTCGAGGGCCGCCTGCGTCTGGCCTCGCTTGCCCCTGTGGTCTTCGAAGCGCTGGCCGCAGGCGAGATCACACTCGATATGGCCAAGGCTTACGGGGCAACCTCGGATCAGGCCATCCAGGCGCGCGTTTATGATGAAGTCGTCCAATCCTGCTACCGCGCCTCGCCCGACAGCATTCGCCGGATGGTTTTGAACAGCACGGTACGCGGCAGCGATCCGCGTGCCAAATTGGTCGGGAAGGACGCCTATCTTGCAGCTGGCGGGCGCGTTGACCGCGAGCTGTTCGACGATGAAGAGAATGAAAGCTGGCTCGATGTCGCGCTGCTTGAAGATCTCGCGAATGCCAGGATGGCAGAGGCGGCGGCCAGCGTTGCCGCCGAGCAAGGTCTTGCCTGGGTCAAGCCGACGCTCGACGTCTATGTGAGCCATGACCTTGTCGAAGGTCTGCACCGCGTGCCGGTCCCGCCGCGTGTTTTTACCGACGACGAACTCGTGCGTATCGAAGAGCTTGATGCCGCCTATGACGCGCAAGCGGTCATCCTCGAAGATGAAGACGCAAGCGAGGAGGATACAAGCGCAGCGTCCGAAGAAATCGAGCGCATCGATGCCGAAATTGCCGCAATCCGCGACCGTCCGATCGAGCTCGACGCCGACATCAAGCGCGAAAGCGGGATGATCCTGACGCTCGGTCGCGACGGTGTGCCCACGCTCCAGCCGCAATATTTCACTGAAACGCTTGTCGTGAGCGCAAGCGAGGAAGACGTGGTCGAGGTCGTCAGCACTGGATCAGGTGACAAGCCCGCTCGCGCGGCGATGTCGCAGCGGCTTGTTGATGAACTTGCCATGCAGCGCCGCGACGTGCTGGCGCTCCATGTCGCAAGCGATCCCGCGCTCGCCCTCGACCTGTTCGTCTTCATCCTGGCCGACGCGGACACCTACCGCTGGGCATCATCCCCCGGCCTCACCATCCGGGGTTCTGCCGCCTCGGGTCCCGCACACGGCTTTGAAGCGAAGGATGCTGCGGCAACGTCTGCAATCGCCGAGCTTCGTGGTGCTCTCGATGAAAGCTGGCGCGCTGGCGACAGCACTGCCGAGCGGTTCGACCTCTTCCGCCGCCTCGACGATGAAGCCCGTTCGGCATGGCTTGGCTGGGTGGTCGGTCGCACGCTCGAGGCGAGCCTCAATGTGAGCGGCAATCGCGGCAATGTCTTCCACGATCATCTGGGGCAATTGACCGGGATCGATATGGCAGCCTGGTGGCGTCCAACCGCGGCCAATTATTTCGACAGGGTCTCGAAGGCCGTGATCCTCGAAGCCTTGACCGATGTCGGCGGGCCTACGCTTGCTTCGCGCTTTTCGGCATCGAAGAAAGGCGAACTCGCTGCAAGCGCTGAACGCATCTTTGCCGGCAACTTCATTACCGAAGTTGAAGTCAAGGAGCGCGCGCTTGCCTGGCTGCCTGCCGCCATGCGCTTTGCGCATGCATCTGGCGTTGAACCTGCAACCGAGACCGATGCGGAGATCGCAGCAGATGCAGCAGACGGTGTTGAACCGGATGCTGATGGGGTGATCGCTGAGGATATCGCGAGCAACCAGGAAACAACCGACAATGCAGGCGTCGTACTCGCCGCCTGACCTCCTCCTGACAGGACGGGTTTGAGCCTGCGTTGGAAGCGGCTCCCTTGGCAAGCAGGGGGGCCGCTTCTTCTCATCGCCAACTGGAAGGAGAGGAGAGGGGAGCCTGTGGCCCATGTCGATTGCCGGACTGGTCCGGCCGACATTCAGGAGTTTCCCTCATGGCCTATCATTCGAAACGCACCGGCCTTTCGCCTGCGACCCGTATCACCAACCAGATTATCGAAAGGCTCGAGGCTGGAACCAAACCCTGGGTCAAACCCTGGCGTGGCCTCCCTGTGTCGCGCCCTTTGCGCAGTTGCGGCACGCCCTATCGGGGTATGAATGTTTTCTGGCTCTGGATGGTTGCCGATATGTGCGGCTACGCCTCGCCCTATTGGATGACCTATGCGCAGGCGAACAAGTTGGACGCGCAGGTGCGCAAAGGCGAGAAGTCGACCATCGCGATCTTCTACAAAAGCTATTCCAAGGAGGTCGAGGTGCCTGAAGGCGGAGAAACACAGGAAGAAAGCCGCCGCGTGCTTCGTGCCTATGCCGTGTTCAATGCCGACCAGATCGACGGATTGCCCGAACGCTATCATCCCACGCATGATCTTGTGCTGGTAGAACCCGAGGGACGCAAAACCGAGCTTGATGAATTCTTCGGTCAGATCCCGGCGGTACTTCGCCATATAGGCTGTGAGGCCTATTATGAGCCTGTGGCCGACCGGATCACCATGCCGTCACCCGAGCTGTTCTCAGGGTTCGATCATTATTATGCAACGCTTGGTCATGAGCTATCGCACTGGACCGGCCACGGTTCGCGGCTTGATCGCAACCTCAAAAACCGCTTCGGCAGTGCGGCCTATGCCGCTGAAGAATTGATTGCTGAATTGTCGAGCGCGATATTAGGCGCTGAGCTCGGGCTTCCGGTTGCCCATCTCGACAATCATGCAAGCTATATCGACCATTGGCTCAAGTTGCTGCGCGACGATGACCGTGCGATTCTGACTGCTGCCGCGCGCGCCGAGGAAGCAAGCGCCCTGCTTTTGAAGCTCGGTGGCCGCGCATGCGGGATGGGGGAGGCCGAGCCCCTGTCAGAGGCAGCCTAAATGGAGCCAAACCATGGACATTGAGATTTATCTATTCATTTGAATGAATTTGTGTAATAACATTCAAATGAAAGGATGAGCTATGGCGACCCGTTTCAAGGCTGATGCGCAGGCGGATGCCCGCGTTCTCACCTCTGCTATTGCAAAAATAGCAGATTATTGGGGTCTGAGCACCGCAAAATTGGGGACCATTCTCGGTCTTTCGCAGGCGACCGCCTCGCGGTTGACCACCGGGCGCACTATGCTCGATCCGGCGTCCAAGTCCTTTGAGGCCGGACAATTTCTGCTGCGCTTGTTTAGGAGTCTGGATTCGCTTCTGGGAAGCGACGACGCGGCGGCGCGCCGCTGGCTCCAGACGCATAATATCGACCTCGACGCCCGACCGCTCGATCTCATCGACAGCTTCAAAGGCCTATTGATCGTTTGCGACTATGTGGACGCCCACCGCGCTCGCGTCTGAGGCACGCTCCTACGAAGGCCATGTCTGGCGGGTGGTCGAGGCGCAGCACCGCATCTCGACCAACCGCTTGGCCGCTTCGCTTGCCGATCAGGCACGGCTTGAGGCGCTTGCGGAAGCCGCCAAACCGGATTTGCCCAAGGCCGCACAAGGTCTCCATTATCTGCTGGCTTCGCCATTCCGCTATGGCCATCGCACTCCTAGCCGATTTCGTCGTGCCGATGAACGCCCTGGGATTTTCTATGCAAGCGAAGCCGAAGCAACAGCCGTTGCAGAGACAGCATATTGGCGCTTGCGCTTCTTTCTGCGTTCACCGGGGTTCGAGCCTTCCTCAGCCACAAGCGAGCATTCGAGCTTCACGGTAGACGTTCGCTCAGCGCAGGCGATCGATCTGACCTGTCCCCCCTTCGATGCCGAGCAAGCGCGCTGGACCGACCCCAACGACTATAGCGCCTGCCAGGAACTTGCTGCTGCCGCCCGTAAGGCATCGCTCGCGCTTATCCGCACGATATCGGTGCGCGATCCTGAGACGCGGTGCAACATCGTCATCCTTGACCCAAGCGTCTTCGGCGGCCGCGATCCCGTCCCACAGCGCACCTGGCATCTACGTTATGAAGAGGACCGTCTGACAGCATTTGCTGCCTTTCCAGCCGACGACCAGTTGGTGTTCACAGCTGCCGGGTTCGGATTGGACGCTCTCGGCTGAAGGTCGCAGACGCATTTACATGAATTCCTGACGCCTGAGGCTCGCGGCCACCGCCATAGCGAGAGAGGCCCTGGGCCAGCCGCCAGCCCAGCGCAACCCGCCCGGGCAGGCCCGTGTTGCGCTTGTATGCCCAAGCGCTGCCCGCGCCAGCCTGCCCTTGGCAGGTTCCCCTTCCGCTTCGCGTCGGTGCGCTTGCCTGCCTTCAGCTGGCCCTGAACGGGCTCTCGCTGACGGAGAGGCCGCCAGCACCATCTGTCAGGAGAACCACCATGCAAACATCTTTTGCCGAGCAACTTGCCGGGCTCGATCTTTCCGGTTTCACCATTGGTCCGCCGCCCGTCACTCAGACCGACTTTCCCTGTGCCGAAGCTGTTGCACAAACGCTTGAAGGCGTCTGGTCTGATCTTTTCGCACTGTTCAGCGATACCGCGCTTGAAGCCGATGCCGAGGATTTGGGCTGGGGCCTCGTTAATCTCTTCCACCGTGCAGCGGAACGCAAATCGGCGAGTGTCGACCGAGCCACCGACGAGGTGCGCGCGCTCATTGCTTCGAACGATGGCTCGGAGATACTGACCCATGAACTCGAGACCCAGATCGAACGCGCGCAATGTGCTGAGGCCAGCATGTTGGCGCTGGAAGAGATGCGCGAATTTGCCGCCGCCCTCTATATGAACGAGTTCGGTTCATCCTGGAAACCTGTTTCCAGTTCGCGCTTCAATCATGGCGCCATGCTGACCTCGGCGGTGGTGCAGGGTCGCGACTTTTTGCGTGCAAGGAGCGCTTCCAAGAAGCGTGCCGCAATGCCCGAAGGTACCCCCGTCATCTTCGCTGGCGGACGAAGCCGCTTTCCAACCGACGATGAAGCCAAAAGCTTTGCAACCAATGTCTGGGCCACACTCGACAAGGTGCATGGCACGGTTCCCGACATGGTGCTGGTGCATGGCGGCGATACCAAGGGTGTCGACCGGTTGGCGGCATCCTGGGCCGAACGCCGCGGGATTGCCCAACTGACATTTGCGCTCGACCGGCGACTGGGTGCGCGCGCTGGGTTCAAGCGCAACGAACAGATGCTCTCGCTCGATCCGCGCTATGTCGTTGCCTTCCCCGGAAACGGCGTCCTCGAACGTCTGGTGATCGATGCCAAAGCCGCCCGCGTGACTGTCGTTGACCGCCGCGGTCCGCTTGGCACCTCCCCCAAAGCCAAAGCGCCCTCATCCCGGCAATGAGCCACCCTTCATTCGCGCCAGCGCCTCCGGGCGCTGGCGTATCTATGCCCAGAGGGGAGGTGTCCTTGGAGCTGTTGAGCCGCTGTGGAAGGTCCGCAGCGGTTTCGCACAGGAGGAATATGACATGACCGATTTTTCAACAGTGATGGCCGACTATCTCGCGGGCAAGGCCGAACGCGACGCAAGCGCAGACGTGGAAATTGCCGCGATGAAAGCGGCGTTGCTGCCGCAGCTTGCAGCGCACGGCGTTGTTACGGTGGAGATACGTTTCGATGGCTATGGCGATAGCGGCGCTATCGAACAAACCACCTTATTTGGTGCCGATGGCAAGGTCGTTGAGTGCCCCGACATTCTCATCGCGCGCGAGGGCAAAGACGAGGTCAAACTTGCATCGCTCCTCGAAGATTTTGCTTATGAAGCGCTCGAGCGGCATCATGATGGATGGGAGAATAACGAGGGCGCCTTTGGCGAATTGCTGATCGATGTGGCTGACGCCAGTTTCCAGCTCGACTGCAATTTGCGGTTCATCTCGCATGACAGCCATTCGACCGAATTGTGAGCGAGGTGCATCATGGCCCATTGCTATTATCATGCGCTGTCCTCGGTCCGAAAATGGGGAGGCATGCCGGACGATTATCTGGCACTTCACCAATGGTTCGACCAGTCGAAAGCGATCTTCGCCGATCCGCGCCACCGGGCCTTGCGGCACCATGCTGAGGGCATCTTCATGCTCGAAACGCTCTTCGGGGCGACGATCACTAACAGCGATGGAAAGTATGTCCCTGTCCGCTTGATCGGCGAGCAGCATGTGATCGAGGATCTGGGTTTCATTCCCAGTTTTGCCGATTGGGGCCGCCTCATCGCACCTCAGGCCTGGATGCTCAAAGGGCGCCGTCTAGATCAGCCATTGGACGATACACCGCCGGTGGAGGTTCCTCCAGCGCCGTTCCCGATTGCGGCTTGAACTTTCCCGGCTGCGGGCTGGGTAGTGGCGACATGAGAATGCGAGATTAAACCTTGCCTGAGGGCGGACCGGGAAGGGCTAAAAATAGCAGAACGAGGAATGAGATAGCGACAGCCTCTCTCCTGCAGCCTGCCTGCACCGGGGACCATACCGGCTTTTTGCGAACCGAGGTGAACCAGCGATCCGTCGGTTGCAACCCGAACGCTGCCGACCGTGTTGCGGCTAAAGCCGCTGCCCGCACCACCCGGCGCTTCTCGGGTTCCCCGCGCGAACGCGGTGCAACCGCCCGCTCGCCGTTTCTCCTTTTCTGTTCGCAGCCGGGGATGGTCCCGGATGCAGCATTCAGGAGAAGTAACATGACCAATCTCGTTATCCTCGTCGGCCGCATTTCACGCGACCCCGAAACCCGCTCAACGCAGGGTGGCAGCTCGATCACCACGATCAATGTCGTCACCGACCGGCCCGCCCGCAACAAGGAAGGCAAGACGTTCAAGGACGAAAACGGCTATACTGTGAAGGATGCCGAATTCCACCGCGTGACCTGCTTCAATGGCTTGGGCGCTAACGTCGCCAAATATTGCAAGAAGGGCCAACTGGTGAGCGTTGAAGGACGGCTCCATTATTCGTCCTGGGAAGACCAGGAAGGCGTCAAGCGCTACGGCTGCGAAATCTACGCGGACAAGGTCGACTTCCACACCAAGTCGCGTTCGGGCGAGAATGAAGACGCGCCACCGATCGACGAAGATTGATCGGTTGCCACCACAAAAAAGGCCCCGCTGGCACGAGCTGGCGGGGTCTTTTCTTTTTGTCTGTAGCGAGGGGCGGCGGCAGGGGCAAAGAGCCCCGTGCCGCCGCCAACGGGCGGTGAGGCCGTGTAGACTTTGGCAAGCGCTGCATCGATGCCGAGTACTATTGTCTGCTTCAAGAGCAGCCGCAATTTTGCAGGCTCGATGATTTCCGCGCCGCATTCGAGCAGCACCCGCCCCAGTTCATTGGCAGCATCGGTGCGCAGCTTGGTTTCGCGTGCATCGAGTTCGCTTCTTTGGGTTTGCAGGCGTTTGAGCGCATCGACTGCGCTGGTTTTGGACCGGGCCATAAGATGTCCTTTCGCTGGCCGTTGGTACCCCCCAATTCAGGACGCTATCCGGACAAGGCACCTGTAGGAAAATGAAATCTGCAGCAGGGCTTCCACACCGGTTTAATGGGGAGTGGGGGAGGGGCCCTCTCACAAAATTCCAAATCTAATGGGCAGGGCTTGGGCCGCGTCAAGGACGACGGGGCCCCACCATTTTTGTGGGGCAGCGATCCGGCTTCGCCTTCTCGCGTCCCAAAAAATCGTTGCCCCCATCGCCGCTGGCGCGGCCGCATGTGCCATGCGGTCCCTGACCCGGCCCTCCTGCCCATTGTCCGCATCCTGATGCGAAGCATCACTTTAACATCAGGAGGTTATCATGAACGGTTCACAAGCACTCGAATATACGCAACGCCAAGCCGATGAGCAGGCGCTGAAGGCTGCGATGCATTGCGCATATGCACGGTCGTTTCACAGCTACTTCAACCAATATATTCTGACCGATTTCGAGCGGGGCTATATCGTCGTCGACGAAGGCGATTATGGGGCATTACCCCAGCATCTGGTCGACCGGATCGTGGACTCGGTTCCAAGCCAAATGCTCGATACGTTTTGAAGGAATACGTCCAAGGGGAAGTCCATCACGGGCTTCCTCTTTTTTCTTGCTCGCGTGCCAAAGTGATCTTGGCGCTAGCCTTTTTGCGAACGCGTTTTACGCGAAGGCAAGGTCCGTTTTGAGATAAGCGCAAAAGCCCCCATCCCGTAAAGCATTGGACACTGGATCGAACCTTGGCACCTGGGAAAATCTAAGCACACCCTACGCCGATCTCGGCAAGTTTTGAGAGTTATATTGTTGAAAATGAACGAGTTTGTGTCGCAGGCGACACGCTCGTTTCGGGGGTTGGAAATGGCTATCTGCTTACCCCGAAAACGGGCGTTGATGGGGATGCGAATCAGCATCCAAAAACGGATCGCAGACGACAAAATCCACCTGTCCGGCTGACCGATCATACCGCGCGCAGAAGCTGCGGCAAGCATAGCGAAACGATCTGGGATAGCGAGCTTCCCGGTTTCGGCCTGCGCTTGCGTCCGCCCAATGGCAAAAGCTGGGTCGTCTTTTATCGCGAACGCGGCGTTCAACGCACGATCAGTCTAGGACCAGTCAGCAAGGTCAGCGCCGAGGAGGCAAGGCGGAAGGCGCGCGAACGGTTGGCAGCTAATCAACTTGATGGTCTGCCGACGAGAGTAAAAGAGCGGTTACCAAAGTCTGTGATATTTGCCGATTATGTCGATGAATTTCTGAGTGATTATGAACGGTATTGGAAGCCACTGACCGTCTATCGCAATCGCCAAGCGATCTATTTGGAATTGATGCCGGTATTTGGCGATATTCCATTGGCCTCGATTGCGCGGTGCGATGTCATGCGCTGGCGCGATGCGATGGCCTCGCGCTCGGGCGTGTTCAATCGCACATTGCCAGTATTGGCCGTGATGCTCAAATATGCTGAGCAATTGGGTTATAGGCGAGGGGGGTCGAACCCATGCAGGGGAACGCCGCGTTTCAAGCGGAAACTTCCTGAACGCTATCTGAGCCCTCCCGAATATCGCCGTCTATTTGCCGTTCTTCGCGACGCGGAAAGCGAGTTCCCGAAGGCAGTCGCCATTATCAGGCTGCTGATCTTCACTGGCGCACGGCGCAGTGAAATCGTTGCATTGCGCTGGGAGTATATCAAGCCGCCGCGCCTGTTCCTACCTGACAGCAAGACAGGGCCCAAAGTCATCTATCTCAACCGGCAGGCACAGGCAGTTATCGATGCGTTACCCAATCGCTCGCAATCGGGCTTGCTCTTTGGCTGTGTCCGCAAAACCCATGTCCCGTTCAACGTCGATCCTATTTGGCGGATATTGCGCAAGCGCGCGGCACTCTCCGATGTCCGGATGCATGACCTGCGGCACAGTTTTGCCTCGGTTGCGATCCGCGACGACATCTCGCTCACCGTGATCGGCAAGCTCCTGGGCCATAGTTTGCCGGAAACGACCGCGCGTTATGCGCATCTGGCCGACGACGCCGTAATGGATGCCGCATCGCGCATCTGTTCTTCGATTGCTTCAGCAATGGGAGTAAAAGCATGACCGCCCATAGCCTTTCCCGCATTGTTGCGGAGGAACTTGCAACCGTCGGTATTGCTCCGTTCAACGGGATACGCCGCTGGGGACGTCCGAGACAGACCATCTGGTCATTGACCTTGGCGGGTTTCGGCGTGCGCCATTATGCCTCGGGCCGAAAAGTCTATATTGTGCAGACCATGATGGCGGGCCGCGTGCGGACGGTCACCATTGGCAATGCCAATCTGCTCACCAATGCCGAAGCCACCGATGTCGCAAAGCGGATATTGTTGCGCGCACAAACCGGCGACAATCCAGCCGACACGGCAAAACGTATCCGTTCCTCACCGCGATTTGACGTGTTTTTGGAGGAGTTTTGGCAGAAGGTCGCCATCCAGTGGAAACCATCGACGCTTGCCAGCCATGATATTTCCCGCCGCAAATATCTGGACAGTGCCTTTCCCGGTCGTTTCGTTGACGAGATTACGCAAGCCGAGGTGCTCAAATGGTTCAAGCGCGTGACCGACCGGGGTGGGCCGGGTGCCGGAAACCGCTGCTTCGAACTGGTACGCGCCATGTTCAACAAGGCGGAAAGCTGGGGCTACCGCGAGGAATGTTCAAACCCCTGTCGCGGTATCAGGCCCAACCGCAAACGGAGATTTCAGTGCTTTCTGTCCGCTGATGAACTGGCACGATTTGGAGCCGTGCTTGAAGAACTGAAACGGGACTTTCCGATGCAGGCAACGGCGCTTCTTGTGATCACCCTCACCGGATGCCGTAAAAGCGAAATTCTGGGACTGACATGGGGCGAGGTCAAAGGGCGGCGTTTGTTATTGCACGACAGCAAGACCGGGCCGCGCACAGTTTGGGTCGGGGAAGAGGTCAGAGCGTTGCTCGACGCCCTGCCGCGACACAAGGCACACGACCAGATATTTTGGCATGATAAGCCAACGCAATTCAGATCATCGGTGCAGCACCATTTTTGTGAGGTAAGGAAGGCGGCAGGTTTACCTCATGTCCGGCTGCATGATCTTCGCCACAGTTTTGCAAGTCACGCTGCGGCGATGTCCGAGACGCTACCTATGATCGGGAAGCTGCTTGGTCATGCGCGGATTGGATCGACAGCGCGTTACGCGCATTTGGATGACAGGCAGGTTGTTGCGGCGACGGAAAGGGTAGGGGAGTTGCTGGAAGGCTGGGCTGGATGATCTTTGCATGAGCAAACTTGGATTCCGAATTCTTGGACGATCCGGTCTGGCAGCTTTCAAGAATGCTCCAAGTGTTAGCTGACATTCCGAGGTGATGTAGGTTACTGAAGCAAAGCTGCCCTATTTTCGCCATTCGCACCACGTATTTACCCCTCAAAAGCTGCGGAATCTGGATCGATCGCTTCCTGCAAGCTCAAGTTGGCAGAGTTCTTGAAAACAAGACCTAAGTCGCTATACCTCTAAAGTAATGGCGCTAGCGATGGTCAAATAAGTGACGGTCATACTTGGATCGATCGAATTCGATGAGAGTATCATTAAGCGCCAATTGCGCCGAGACCTATTGGATGACTGGTTTCCTGATCCCCGACGGTTCGAGGATATGCTCGATAACGAGCACATCGAAGCGATCCTAAGAGATAACTTCGCCCGCAACGAAGGCGCGTTCAAGCCGGAGAAGCGCGCCCTCTTTAACATACCCAAGAACAATTTCACGTTGCGCTACGGTTTGGAGATTAGTCTCGCTGAGCGCGCCCTATATCATGCACTCGCAGCGCGTCTTGTTCCACTGTACGACCCGCTTATTCCATGGTGCGTATTTAGTCATCGCGCCGCTGAGAAATCGGAGGACCGTTATCTATTTCGGCGCGCAATTCCCGCCTGGCAAGACTTTACCGGTGTGGTACGCGATGGGTTGACTAGCGCTGGGTTCCTTCTTTCAACCGATCTCACAAACTACTTTGAGAATATCGATCTAAAAAAGTTACACGAAACGCTCATTGATCTGTTACCCGAGCTTCACACCGATTCCGGCGAGAAAGCGGTCATCCGCACCTACATCGCGTCACTTTTCGAATGTCTAAAGAGCTGGTGTTACTCTGAACATGCGGGCCTACCGCAGAATCGCGATGCTTCGTCGTTTCTGGCGAACATTTATATGTTACCGGTCGACAGAGCGATGATCGACAAAGGCTACCGGTACTTCCGCTACATGGATGACATCAAAATCGCCTGTGACAGTGAGCATCAGGCGCGCCAGGCGCTCAAAGCCCTTAGCCTCGAACTGCGCAAACGTGGACTTGCAGTCAATTCAGGCAAGACCCAGATTGTGCCTTTGACGCAGACTGCAGAGGTCTCGAAATGCCTTGATGTGGGTGAGGCTGAACTACAACAGATAGATTCGATCTGGCAAACTCGGTCGCTTCGCTCGATTAGCCGTTCTTTTCCGCTGTTGAGGGACCTCTCGCAGCGTTTGTTGCGTGGCGGCGAGGTCGGCAGTCGCGCGTTCCGGTATTGCATTCGCCGCCTCGAAGCGCTTGCGAGCTGCCCAGAGTTCGAAGTGCCCGATGCATATTTCGCGCCGATTACGCCACTCGTAATTGATGCTCTCTCTACGCATCCGGCCGCGACCGACGAACTGGCGCGCTATCTACGTGCTGTTCCGACGACCAACCACGATCTCGATCGTGTTGCGCAGCTACTCCAAGACGACGGACGCAATTATTACACTTGGCAAAATTACCGGCTCTGGGCGCTGCTTGTCCAAAAGGATTTCAATCAGTCTGAACTAGTTACCTACGCCATGTCCGTAGTGCAGGATCAGCCCGACTGTGCGACTCGCTGCGGCGCGACGCTTTATGCTGGCGCATTTGGTAGCAAAAAGGACCGAGAGGAAATCGCACAAAGATTTGGCGATCTTGAGTCATTTATGGGACAACGCGCGGCGCTCCTTGCTATCCAAGAACTCCACTATGCGCCCTATATCCGCAAACATGTACAACCTAAACTTCGCAATGATCTGAAGAACGTCTACAGGAGCTTTAATCGCCAAGGCATCTATGTCGCGCCACCACTCCCGGTGTCGATTACCGGCATCCTCGACACTGAGCGCGCCTCATGACTGAGATATCATTCCTAGCCTACGTTCCAGACCCGTTCGCGGTTCAAACTTCTCACTTTCTCATTCGAAAGCCTTCAGGTGAGTGCTTGCATGTCAATGCTCGTGAACTGAGCAGATTTCCTACGCGATTGCTTACTTACGATTTGCCACGGTTGATCGACGATCTACGCCGCCTAAACCATCGACCGCCGACGCAGATCTTAGATTTCGGCGACGCCTTACGAATTCTCGCGGGGCGGCCAAAGGATGAAGGCGGCGAAAAGCTTTGGAACGTTTGGCCTGTCTTGAAGCGCCAATTTGCCAACAAGACCGACGCGGACCTGTTTGAGCGACTTGCGCTGTCGCGTGAGATCCGACCAGACCTAGGCGAGCTAACACGCTTATTGGAAGCGGCGGGTGAAGCCTTAGCTGATGTCTGGCGTAGCTTGGAGTCCCGTCTGAGGCAGAAAGGGGAATATGATCGACTTACGACTGTTGAATGGCCATTGCAGAGCGCTTTCGCCTATCGACAGTTTCTCGGTGTCCGGGTCGACGCGTCCATTGCGGAAGCCCTTCTCGAGCAAATCTCGGCCGAGAAATATGCCGCCTATCGACGGGTTGCGGAGCATCTAAACAGGAACCCCACTGGCCTGAACTATTGGAATGTGCAGCAATATTTGTCCGATACCGACGTAGCCTATCTGATGGATCTTGATCCCGGTGGCCAGTTACAAAGCGCCTTCGAGATGGCTGCGCTAGCATCTCCCTTTGCCGAGGCATTCGTGTCGATGATGAAGGCAGGACGTGACGGTAGCATAGTCCGCCGCGCACTCGGTGGGACCAATCGTCTTTTCCCGATCTTCCATGTCTTGGGCACGATCAGCGGTCGCATCTTGGTCTCAGACCCTTATCTCCAACAGCTTCGGCGCGCATATCGTGGGTTGATCACCGGGGAGCCGCATCATCGGCTAATCTATCTTGACTATGCCCAATTTGAGCCGGGAGTACTCGCCGGATTATCGGGAGATCCGGGGCTCATTCGCGCCTATAATGAGGGCGATCTCTACAGTGCTCTTGCGGAGCTGCTCTTCGACAACGCCGCGCAGCGTCCGATCGCCAAGCGGGTCTTTCTCGCCTTCTCATACGGCATGACACCTGATCGAATTGCTACAATGTTGGCAGGAGATGCGCCCCCAGGCGAGAGAACCACATATGCTGCTAAGATCACTGGGTTCTTCGAAGCCTTCCCTGAGCTTGCGAGCTTTCGGGCCAGGCAAAACGATGCGCTAATAGCAGACGGCTACGTTGCGAGCCTGTTCGGCAATCGGCGCCTTCGTACGAATGGTGGTGGGCCGTTGTCTTTGAAGGAACAGCGTTGGGCGCTGAACCAACCTGTCCAGTCCACAGCGTCGCTCATATTCAAAGAAGCCTTAAACGGGATTATCGCAGAATTCGGCGTAGAGCCGGTAGTGCTGCCCGTACATGATGCAGTGTTACTCCAATTTCCTGACGACGGAGATTTCGAACGACGGGCGCAATGCGCGAGTGAGATAATGGTCGAGCGATTTACACATCGGATTCCTGGAGTGAACGCCAAGATTAAGGCGGGTAATTTCACCGACTGAGCGGATGAACGAACGGCATGTTTCTTCAGTCATGCTTTGAACACTGGATGACCGCAAAGTGAAGGGATTCAGGTTGACTTCTCAGTTGGACAGTGGCGACAGTGCGCTTTTGAGCATCGGCCATTCTAAACTGCCATTGGTTCATCCGCCAAGCAGATGGTTTTAACACGTCGCGAGCAACGAATGTTGCTTACTCTAAGTATATGCTGGGTGGTTGTTTAACGGCAAAGCTCAAGGTACCGACAGAAGGCGTTTGCAAGCTGCATTTGACGCGGCGTACGGCATTCTGCCACGAATATTTGCGGCGACCCTACAAGGATGCTCACGCATTTGGCACGTGAAGTTGCAACGTTTAAGCGGTTTAGGCTGTAGAGAAACTCTATGCCCCTTGGCGCGTCGGCATGCGAGGAACTGGCGAGCGAGTAGATCGATATCGGTGCTTCCTGGCCTTGAAACTTGTCGACCGTTCCAACCCACCCCTGGGGCAAGCGGCGCTGTATCTCGAAAACCTGCGCGTTGTAGGGCGCGATGATCAGAATATCCGCGATATCGATCAGTCTCTCATTGCCATTCCGATCAATCCACGTTGCGCCCTGGACCAAGATCTCGCTGACCAGTTTCGCGATGACATCGGCTTCCTCGGGCGAACAGTTCTGATTGCCTTTGTGCTCGACAGGCACAAAGCGAAGCCCCGTCCCATTTGCGATACCACTTGCCTTTATCAGCTGACCGGCTGTCTCCTCCTTCGGAGTCAGTTTGCCTTCGTAGAAGAGCTCCGATGTGAAGGCGCAGATATCCGGGTGCAAGCGCCAGGTCACATCGAGGAATAGGCCTTCGTCAGGTCCAATCGTCTGTTTGCCGGAAAGCAGGTGATCAAGCGCTGAGCATCCTGTGCCATCCGGATGACTGCCCTGCATCGGTTGATCAAGTTGCTGGGGATCGCCCAGCAGGATCATGGTCTTGGCTGCTTGCGAGACGGCGAGAACGTTGGCGAGCGACATCTGTGCCGCTTCGTCAACGAAAAGGACGTCGAGGCACTCGAAGGCAGCCGCATCCGACCATAGCCAGGCTGTTCCACCGGCGACGCCGCAATCCGCCTGCAGTGCGGCGTAAACCTCGGCGTTATTCTTCTTGGCGAAACGCAACCGGTCGGTCGCATCCTCTTTCGAACCGCCTTTCGGCTTCTGAATGCAGATGAGCGGCGTGTGGGTTTCCTCTGCGACCTCGATGGTCTTGTTAAGCAGATTGCGGATCACTTCGTGACCATTGGCAACGATGCCTACCTTCTTGCCCTGCTTGACCAGCTCGCAGATCATGTGACCGCCGGTGTGGGTCTTGCCCGTGCCAGGAGGCCCCTGAATTGGCAGCACGCCGGAGGCGATGAGCGGAGCTATCCGCACACCAGCGTCCAATGGCTTTTCGCCGTCCAGGCGCAATGCGGCATCTTCGCCGACCCGCGGGGCAACGCGCATCAGCATGTCGCGCGCCGCGCCATAGGAGCCGCTGCCGATCATGCCGTTTTCACAAACGTAAGTCGCTAAGCGAACGAGCGACTCCTGCATCGGCTTGGAGGATACGAACTCGTGGACGAACAAAGCTTCGGGATGTTCGCCCGCCATGGCCGACGTCTTCTTGATGTCGATGGTCCGGTTCTCTCTCGAGATGTCCTCGACAGTACCGAGGCTCTGCCCGCCGAGTGCTTTTACGCTCTTCTCAGGCCGGATATCGGCTTCCTGGGCAGGGAAACTGTATCGATCGATCGGACATTTCGCTGTCCCGCCCACAGTCTCGATAAAGGTCAGTCCCGCCAGACCCGCGCGCTCATCGAGCAGCTCGTCTGCTGAAAGATCACGGAGACGGAAGAGCTCCCACCAGGTCGCCTTTTCTTCGCGGCGGTGCCATTCGAGAAGATTGGCGAGGAGCCAGCGCGCATGCTGTTCACTGCTTCTTTCAGCAGGTTCAACCGGGACATCGGCAACCAAATGTTCGACAAGCGGTCCAATGACTTCGAGCCATTCGGCCAAATTCTCGCTTGGTGCGCTATCTGCTGGCTCCGGCCTTGTGATCGCGGTGCCCTGCGCGATGAGCTTGGCCCTCTCGCCTTCGAGCCAATCGCGCAGTTTGCGGGTCGAGACACAATCGTCCCGGTTATAGGCTTCAACTGTATCGCGATCCTGCGGAAGAATCCCGTCGGGATCACTGAGCTCAAGGCTTACTTGGAGGCGATTGAGCGCCAGATTGGCATCGGGCAGGCTCGCATCGCGCACATACCCGAAGAGCGGTTCGAGCTTCTTGATCGAGTAGCTTTCAACGCCGGCCCGCAGCGAATGACGGACAACACTTAGCAGGTCGACAAAGACCTGACCCCGAAGCAGCCGATCGAGTTCGTCTTCGCGCGTGCCGTAGCGCCCCATCAGGCGTTTGAGGGCACCGGTCTCGTAACCGCCGTAGTGATAGACATGGAGGTCGGGTTGAACCTCGAGCCTTTCAAGTACGAAGTCGATGAAGGTCTCGAACGCACTCTTTTCGGCCGCGCGATCGAATGCCCAGAGGCCGCGATATTGGGTTTCGCCATTCTCGAGGAAGTGGAAGCCGAGAAGGTATTCGAGGCCGTGCTTGCCAACGAAGGAATCTCCCTCGAAGTCGAGGAAGATATCGCCATCCGAGGGTTCCGGCAGGCAATTGAGCCCGAAACCGGCGACCGGGATCAGCATCTCATAGCGGAGTTCACCTGCCGCGCGGGTCTCGATCTGGATTCGAGCCTGCTCGCGGACACGAGCCAGCGCTTCCTTCGAACCCCGCTCCGGTTTCCAAGGCAGCGGCAAAGGCAGCTCCGCCAATGCAGTTGCAGTCATTACGCCGTGGTCCTTTAGCTCGGCGATCTGCATACTCGAAATGCCAGCAACTAGACACAAATGATCATCATCGCGTCGCTGCTTTGAGCATTTCGCGCTCCAGCTGCAAACATCGCAGTTCGAAGTCGGCTCAGGATAGGTCTGGACCGGCAGCTCGCTAACGACAGTCGCGGCCAATTCCGCCTTTACCTGCCGATAGTAAGCGGAGAAGTCTGCCAATCGGAATCGCTCAGGTTCGAAATTCGTCTTAGGTGGTATGACGCTGGCAAAATCTGGCATGGCGCCCTGCATTTCAGCAATTAGTTCCGAATAGAGGCACAGCTGAAGGACCGTGCCACCTTTGGTTTCGCGGGCGAGTTTCGTGTCGACAGCTTCATAGGACCAAGCACCAAGATCGCTGGATGTCTCGACACGTCTTAGAATGTCAGCCCGACCAGCCCAAGTGCCGCCTTTAAGTGCCCCCTGGACGATCACATCGACGCCGGAATGCATGGCGGCGACAGTATCGGCCACGGCCGCATCTGTCACCTCAATGCCTTCGATCAGGGTTATAGCCAAGCCCAGGCTTTGAAGATGCGCAACATAGTCTTGCTCGTGCTGCTTGCCGCGTTCCCAGAGAGCCTCCAGCATCGGATCAAAAAATTTCGGACGCGAAAGCTCTCCGCGAGCGACTGCCTGTTCAAGCTGCGTCAAATGACGGCAATTTAGGTACCCTGCCAGATCGGTTGCACTTAGGCGCAGTTGATCATCTAGAATTTGCAAAACGAGCTCCTCCGAAATCGGCAAGAATAGCCTTGCTTAACACAATGCAAAGGATCACGAAATTGCACTAGCGAATTCCTTGTCCCGCCCGGACTTCTCGCTGAATGCGTTCCGATTATGTTATGCTGCAGCAGTTATTTCGACAACAAATATGCTAGCACAGACTTACATGTTGCAGATCCGAAGCGTTTCTGTTGATTGTTCAATGTTAGGCTGGTCGACAGGTCTGCGCTAAAGGGACGCTTGGTTAAGTGCGGGGGTGAAAAGGTGGGAATAGCGAGCGAGACCATAAAAGAGATTTCAATTAAGGTTTCCCAATATTTCTTGGATTTCTTAGAATCTGATTTCAAGCGTCAGCAAGCGCCACGCCGACGGATAGTTTTGCAAAATGACAGCGGTTTTCGATCTGCTATGCGTGTTGCTGCTTACCCCCTGCTGCAGCACAATCTTTGGCAAATTCTGGGAAAACAATTTGACCGCGCCCCAGGTCTGAAATTCCAGCCGAAGGTCTATTCACGCCCTATCAGCAACACTCTTCGCGCGATTGTCAAGGAACAGATCAAGGCAATCTCAGAACCCGAATTGCGCAATGTCCGTTCTGTCCTGCTCACAGAGGTTGGTAAAAGCGTTGGTATGGCAATAGATAACCCAGAGAATTGGGTCGATCATATCAGGACCAAGTTAGCTGAAGAGGTCGGTAGCCAGATTGTCGCTCCATTACTCGCATTGCTTGACGGTCCATTATCGCAACAAGCATACTCCGCTCATGATTCAATATATTCGGCTGAGTCTGACATTATACCCATTGTCATCAGTAAGCTCGATGAGGTTTTGCCGGAAATTTTAAGTAGATTTCTAGCCACAGGGGAAAAAGCCGAGTTGGCAGAGGCTTTGGAAGCACTCCTATCCATCGAACTGATCCACGGCGATTTGATCAGCTATTTCGAAAATTTTATGGCGGCTGACGCCTTTCTTGAGTTCCGCGATCTAGAAACATACGCGATGACAGGCGAAGGTCTTCAGCTTTATCTCTACATTGGCCAAATGAAATTTGGAGGGCACTCTTACCCACTGTTTTACGTACCTATTGAAGTTGAGCGCCTGTCGGAAGGCGGCTACCTCTTTAGCCTCCTTAACCATTTGTACGCAAACAAGCGGGCGATTGACTATGTGCTACAGGAGTTGGGTGAGCGCGCAAAAAGACAGTGGCTCAACCCGATAAGCGATCGCATTGTCTATGTGTCGCCCGACCAAAATCTCTTCGAAATTGTGCAGCCGCTCTTTACGAAGGTTGCCAATGCTCTCGATCTTGGAGGAGAAATTGAGCTCAAGGCCGGCTCTATTGCAGAAGCCTCGAATACAAATGTGCATCTATCGACAGCGCTTCATTTCGCCGTCTCTGATCGGTCAGACGAAGCGCTCCTCAATGATTACGAGGAAATGATAACGCAAGCACGCCTCAATCAGGCGGGAGTAATGGAGCTGTTCGAAGGCATCGTCGGCAATGTACTGGTAGAAAATCCAACTAGCATATCAGCTGACGTAGATGCCGAATGGGATAACAGGTCAATTGTTGATCGCGTGGTAATCGACTCGCCAGTGCCTCTCAACGAAGAGCAAATTAAAATCCTTTCTGCGATCCAGAACCCTCAAGGTCGTATAATCGTGGTTGAAGGCCCACCAGGAACTGGGAAATCGCACACGATTACCGCGATCGCAGCCGACTGCGCGCTAAAAGGAAAATCTTGCCTTATTTTGTCTGATAAGACGGAGGCGTTGAATGTCGTCGAAGACAAATTGTCCAAAACAATGAGCCAAGTTCGACACAGCAAGGATTTCGTCAACCCAATACTGCGGCTTGGGCAGGATAAAGCAAATTTCAAAAAACTTACTTCGCAGCAAACTCTTACGCAGATTTCTGCCTATGTTCGGGCTAGCAAGGCAAATCAGCCACGAATAGTCGGTGAGCTCTCAGACACGCGTGAGATGATGAAGGACAGAATAGCTCGCACAAGCGAGACGCTGGGCAGTATTTCACTCAAAGACCTAGCCGACCTTCATATACTCGAACAGGAGGTCGAGCACTTCAGCCCAGAACTCGTGCCGATCCTGCAGGAAGTAGGTCACGAGACCCTGATCTCCGATCTCTCTGAATGTGTGAATAACACTGTTTCTTTGCAACCATATTTGCATGAGCTGATTAACCGTGGTGCCACCGATTTGGCGACGATGGAAAAGGAAGCTCGGTTGGACGTTGCAGCCTTGGATCTTTATGAACAGGTTGATTCAACAGCCTTGGCACTTTTTGAAAGTTGCTCAATTCAACAATTGGCTAATATAAGCCGTTGGCTTCTCGAATTTGACCAAATGAAAATGCCGGTGTTTGGATATCTTTTTCGAGGCTCAGCGATCCGTGGGATCGAGCGCGACTTAAACACAGAGTTGAACGCGACACGTCCAATTTTGTTAAAGCGCGAGGTCGACACGCTTCGCGAAATGCAAAGCGGCACGACCAAACTGAAAATGGGCTTGGCGGAGTTTTCACTTGATGAAAGCGACCTTCCCGAGGTGTACTCGAGAATAGCGCAGAACCGTTTAGCGCCTCGGATCGCGACGAATGTTGCAAAACTATTAGCAGCCCTTCTGTCCCGCATGGGTGGAACAATGCCAGACAAACTGTTCATTGGCGACCCGGAGCAAATCGCTGGACGATGGGTAGTCGGGCTCAAATATCTGCGCTGTTGGATTACCACGCGTTCAGCTTTTATCAAAGCACCGGAATTCGACTATGCGGGAAGCAAATCGGTCCTCGAAAGACTTAACGTCTCGGTCATGAACACTGAAGTAGACAAGCGCCTTGTCGATTTCATGGACACATCACGCGCAGATGCCCGGGTTCTGTCTTCGATCATCGCAAATCGTCAAAAATTTCCGGAAGAAAAATTTGACAACGTCAAGAATGCCTTTCCGGTTATCATCGCAAACATTCGGCAATTTGGTGAATATATGCCGCTCGCGCCAGGCGTGTTCGATGTTGTCGTGATTGATGAGGCCTCACAGGTTTCTGTTGCCCAAGCCTTTCCGGCGATGCTTCGCGCAAAAAAACTGGTTGTGCTGGGAGACAGCAAGCAGTTCAGCAACACAAAATCTTCCAACGCTAGCATTGCACTCAACGAGAAGTACAAGGCAGAACTCAATGCCTATTTCAAACAGAAAGTAGCGAGTGATGCAGGTACACTTCAACGCCTGTCCCGGTTCGATGTGAAATGCTCAATTCTGGAATTCTGTCAGCTTTGCGCCAATTATTCGATAATGCTTAGGAAGCATTTTCGTTCATATCAGGAACTCATCAGTTACTCGTCGCAGACATTTTACGGCAGTCAGCTTCAGGCGATAAAAATTCGTGGTGTACCGGTCGATGAGGTTATCCGTTTTGATCAGATTGACGTCGGCGACGCAAAGACAACGCGCGGTACCAATGAAGCGGAAGCCCGGTTCATCCTTTTGCAGCTTTTAGAATTGCTCGAGGAAGACGATCCTCCCACCGTTGGCGTTATCACGCCATTTCGTGAGCAACAGACACTACTTTCGAAGATGCTTTTCTCTCATGCGTCGGGCGCTGAATTTCAGGATCGGCTTCGCCTTAAAGTTATGACGTTCGACAGCTGCCAAGGCGAAGAAAGGCAAATTATCTTCTATTCGATGGTTGCGACTTCTCAAGAAGATGCTTTGAATTATGTGTTCCCCGTCGATCTTACAGACGCCGAAGAGCGGGTCGAAGAAAAGCTTAAAGTTCAAAGGCTCAACGTTGGATTTAGCCGCGCTGAGGAAATGATCTGGTTCGTTTTGTCGAAACCAATAGCCACCTTTAAAGGGTCAATCGGGCGCGTTCTTAACCATTATAATAATCTTCTTCAAAGGGGTGACATATCTGTCGACCTCACTGACCAGAATAGCCCGATGGAAGCTAAAGTTCTCGACTGGCTGCAAAAAACACCATTTTTCCAGGAAAACCGGGACAACATTGAAATTTTGCCTCAATTTCCAATCGGGGATTATCTCCGGCAACTCGATCCGACTTACAATCATCCTGCGTGGCGAGTAGACTTTCTCGTCACATATTCCACGGACAAAGGCTCGGCTAGTATTGTTATCGAATATGACGGGTTCGAATATCACTTCCAGCCAGGAAAGTCGATTAATGTCGGAACACATGAGCGGTATATGCTGGAGTCCGATATCGAGAGACAACTCACGCTTGAAAGCTATGGATATCGGTTTGTGCGCATCAATCGCTTCAACCTAGGCAATGACCCGATCACGACATTGTCGGATCGCTTGAGCAGACTTGTCGATCAGATTGAAGGCGAAAAAGATGTTAAGGCAGTTGAGGAAGTGCAAGCGATAGCGGGCGGCCTTGCGTCGAAAGAACTGAAGCCCTGCACAAAATGCAATTGCATCAGGCCGCAATCTGACTTTTTTGATCCTGCTTTGAATGGTGGCACAGGTGCAATTGGAAGAGTTTGCATGGCTTGTAAACGGGCCGCTCAACTCCAGAAGGCAGCAAAACCGCGGGTAAGTTTCAGTAACAATCGGCGCTATCGCAGACGATGGCGTTAGCGACATTCTTTAAAATCTGGCGATTAAGATGTTATCGTTAGCGTAAACGAACCAAAGACCCTGTGAATAGGCAATATGATAGGTAGTTTAGCTAGCCGGTATTTTCTCGACGACCTCCCGGGTGCGTCGCAGTCGGGTGCTCTGCTCAATGGAATATTGAAGAAGATCGACGACGGTGTTCCGCTTAGCGGATTGTCGCTAGGATTTTTGGCGACAAATAAACTCGACGCCCTTTGCCTGTTGGTTGCCGGAGAGATTTGTTGGGAGGCCTTTGAGCAAAAGGCAAAACTAGAGCGCGCGGATCGTATTGCACTTGCTGATAAGCGCGCCGCTGAAAGCGCGGAAGCGCTTGCTGCACAGGCCATGCAGCGCGCTGCCGAACTCAAGGAGTTTTTTGCCGCACAGGCGCGCGATCCCAAACTCAGAAGGCAACGTGAAGCTAAAGAACTGAGACAACGTTTCGGGATCGGATTTGTAGATTCGGAACAGTATCCGCGCGTGATGTCGCTGCTTCGGCGCGTTTCCAGCGGCGATCGGCTGACTGCGGATGATGTTGTCTGGCTTCAGACAGAAGCTGAGGATTGCTGGACCGAAGAACTTCAAAGAGCATGGCATACGATTGAGGCACAAGCGCTAACGCGCGAATGGGAAAGATCACGCAACCCATGGGACGCCATCAACGCAAGCAGTCATTGGCGAAAGGCAGCGAAGCCGAGCTCGGCGTTGGGATTGACGGACGAGGCACTCGCAAAAGCGGGAACTGACGCCAAAGCGCGTTCTGCGCTTCTTACTACGCGTGGTGGAGCGTTCCGCGATCTGCGTAACCTTGATGAAGCGAAGGCGATGGGACTAAAAGCACATGGATTGACGCCGAAGGACTTTCGTCCATGCACATTGCTCGCAGCTGTTCATATCGAACTCGGTGATTTGATGGCAGGGCGTGAATGGTATGTGAAGGCCGAGAAACTTGGCGCTGACAGACACGCTATCGATCAAGACTTGCGCGCATTGCTGTCCCGAACGTCCAAATCGGAGAGGCAGCGGATAACTGAGTTTTTGATTGCACAAGACCCTGAACGCTTTGGCTGGTTGCTCAGAAAATGACGAACGAGACGAACGGTCTGTCATGATCATTGTTCCCGATGATCCCAGCCCAGCCTCACCAGTTCAGGTTTTGAAGGCCAACGTCGTTAAGGTGTTTGATGGTGACGGTTTTTTGGCGAACGTCTGGCATCCTTTGCGCGAAGCCTGGGTTCCACGCATCCCTTTTCGCTTCGCATTCATCGATGCACCTGAGATTGATCAGCCTTTCGGCCCTGAATCGCAGGCATTTCTTCAAAGCTTGATAGCTGGAAAAACCCTGCGTCTCGATCCTATAGGTAAGGAATCAACCGGCGGCGTTCCGATTGATCCGTACAAGCGGATGTTGTGCATGGGATACCTGACCGAGCAATTGGAGGTCGGCAGGATCAACTATTATCTAAATGGTCTGTGCAGCACAGGCACCGTTAAGAACGCTCGACTAGCTACCCGAAACATTGAGCTTGAGATGATTGTAAATGGCTGGGCTTGGGTGGTCGAGCGATGGACATTCGAGCGCGAAGACGAGTATTTCACGGCGCAGGAGGACGCGCAGCGAAATCGGCGCGGGCTATGGGCTATGGATAACCCCGAGCCTCCATGGGAATTCAAGCGGCGTCAGAAACATCGAAAATCCCGCGGGAATAATCAGGGCCAACTATTGTAGATCGCTCGATCGCGGCTACGGTTAGAATGACGACACGCGGTCGCATTTTTTTTGCGTTCTGACGGTGCATCGTTACACCCGACTTCAAACAGCCTAGCAATTCCCATGTTGGTGACTGGTTCGAATACCTTGTGGCCTAAAGTTCTGCGCCTTTCCCCTTCACAGCGATTACAGCGGTTTTGTAGGCGATCGTAGTTTCGCGGTTGCTGCATTCTCCTGTGTACGCCCACACTCTTATTTTGACGACATCCCCGAAAGGACACGGGCTTTTGCAGCAGCATACTCCTCATCGCTGAGCGCGCCTTTTGCGTGCAAATCTGCAAGTTTCTCGAGTTCCTGTGCCATTGAAGGAACCGCTACTGAAGGAGAATTGCTTCCAGAGTCTGTGGAAGCAAAGTCGCCAACGTAATTAAGTTTCTTAACGAGTTGAACACATGCGCTATCGACAGGACGCAAGTATTCCGAAGCGGTGCTATCCATGTCTGTGTACTTTTCGACGCCTGACTCATCGATGACCGAAATAAAGTATGTAGAGCCTGTATACCCACCCATACGATTTTTCGCATTGACGGTACCACAGGTCATAAATCCCTCGTAACGACTTCCTGTGAACGCCGGAGTCCAAGCACCGTAAATAAAGTCATATGGCATTTCGATTATTGCGCTCTGTGGATCAATCAACCTGCCTTTAACACCGCGTACAGCGGCCTGTTTTAATCGGGCATAGTCAGGTTGAATCTGACTCCAAGTCTTCCCGCTATCCCAAGCCTTAACTTCCGCAGTGAGGCTAGCGTAGGTTGATGGACTTGCATCGAAACGAGACTTCAGGAGCGCTTTCGCGAGTTCAAGGCGACTGTCTTTTGCATAGGTCCCCATCGCAATATTTTTGCGCATCGATTTATCGATCCATTCCTGGATAGGATACTCATTGGCTTTTCGAGAGACACGTGCACATCGTGTTCGAAGGTCGAGGAATAGAGGGTCATTCGGCCGACCAGCTAGCGCATCAATGCACTCGTACCATTTCTTTTTGCCCGCGAGGTCCAGCGCTTGGAGGTATGGCCGTTGAATATCAGCAAGATTTCCGCATTGCTGCTCAAGGTTGATTGCTGTTCCGTTGCGATCCACCTGCAGCGCTAACTTTACATTTGGCGGGATAATTTCGAGCGCCTTGGTCACCTCATCGGTTGTTGCTTTTTCCAAACGCGTTGAGTTGATATACAGCAGCTTATCGCCTGCTAGGATGTTGCCGTTACCTTCGACAAGCGTGTTGTTGTAAAAGCTCACACCAGTATAACAGCGTTCCTTTGGCCAACCTTGGGCCCGTAACTTTGCCGCTTCCGCAAGTGCCGCATCACGAAGATCTTCGTCAGGCCCAGCGAATGCGGCACTGCAACCAACGAAAAGCGCTGTAGAAACAATCATGAGACGAAAATACTTAAGCATACTATCCCCGTGTCAATGTGCTGTCAGACGCTTGGCTGAGATTAAACAAGAATACAGCAAAATATAGCGTTTCAAGCAATCGAAGACACTTCCGATGTCCGATTTTTTGAATATTTCCGCTGGATCTTGATGTACCGGAATCCCGACAAAAGACAACATGTTCTGATTTATCATTTACGGCAGTTCGCAGCTTTTAAGCGGTCCAAGAAAACATCCCCTTTCATGACTAATCCACGCCCCTGACCGGACCCGGACAGGTCCGCAACCCGCGCTCACGCGGACCGTGTTGCTGCGCTTCGCTCCGCTGCCCGCACCACTCCTTTGAGCGGGGTTTCCCTCGCTGCGCTCGGTGCAGCCCTGACCGTGACCGGTCTTCTCGGGGCTCAGTCAAAGGGATGGTCCCTTGGACGGTTAGAAACAGCTTCGAAAGGTCAATCCCATGAAAAACACAGTCACTCTCGTCGGTTTCGTTGGCAACACACCAGAAGTCCGTAACACCCAGTCAGGCGCGTCCATCACCACCGTATCGCTCGCTACAACACGCAGCTTCAAGGATGCTGACGGCAACCGCCAGTCCGAAACCGAATGGCACCGGATCACGTGCTTCAATGGCGTCGGCAAATGCGTCGCAGAGCATGTCGCCAAGGGTGCAATGATCATGGTCACCGGGCGTATCCACTACACCAAATGGACCGATCAGAATGGCACCGACCGTTACGGCTGCGAGATCATCGCCGAGCAGGTCGACTTCCTCGCCAAAGCGAAGGAAGCCTCCAGTGATGAACCCAAGAAGCGGCGCTCGCAGTAGCGCCGCAGCATCACCGATTGGCATGTAAAAAAGGTTCCGCAGCATCCGTTGCGGGACCTTTTTTAGTGCCAATACTGCAACTCATGATTTGACAAAAATGCCCCGCCATTCGCGAGATAGGGGGTTAGCGGAGAGGCGCGGAACGCCTCGCGTTTTGGCCCTCAAATGTGGCTATTTGCTGACCCTTTGACGGAAAACTGCCAAAAATGAAGCGGCGAAGTCTGCTCGTTTTCGATTCCATTCAGGCGCCAATCGGGCTAAGAAATCCGTCGAAACCCGCAGTTTCATGGGCCTTTTTCCAAGTCAGAAATCATCATTGAATCCACATTCGGAGCACTGAAAATGCAAGCACACCCTACACAGCAAGCTGTAGCGGTTTTCGGTGGAAATCCGCCGGAAACGAGAAGTGGCAACTTTCCAATCATTTTCAAATCACATGCCCCGATGACTTGAATCCAAATCAGTTCCGAACCGCAATGGCGGTTTTCCGGGAGTTTCAATGTTCTTGACATGTTCTCATGTTTGACTTAAATCCAAATCGCCTTCCGCAAGTGTGAACGGGCTCCTTTTCAAGGAAGGAGTTCGCAATGGCACGTCCATTGTCACTGCAAATCTATGTATCGAATGACCTTGCGCACCGGGTCCGCATGGCTGCAAAGGCCAAGGGTTTGAGCGTCAGCGAATGGGTGCGTTTGTTGCTCATGGCGGCCTGTGACGGCGATGATCCGGTGTCGGGGCAGACCACCGCAATCGAGCGCATTCACCGCCAATCTGTGTTCGCGATGGTCGGCATCGATGCACTTCTTGCAGGCCATGCCGATCCACAACTGCGGGACCGCGCGCATGCGGCCTATGCGCGGCGCTGCAAGCAATTGGGGATCGCGACCACTGCTGTCGAGGGGGCCTCGAAATGAAGCGCAACCTTCTGAACTTCACCCGCGGCAGCCAGCTTCTGGGACATTTCGGGTTCATGTTTGCAGCAGGGCTCAAAGGCCCGCTCATTATCGCTGCAATCGTGATTGGCGGACTAAGCTGGTGGACCCTGTCCGGCGGCCTTTCTACCCACGAAACCTATCTCGTCTGGATGCGGATTTATGCCGCAATCTACGGCTTCATGGAGTTCGATCCTGCAAAGCTCATTGCCATTGAAACCGGCCTTGGCGGAACGGTCGAGCTGCCCTTGGGTGCCGCCCAACATTATCCGCCGATCATGCTTGCCTGGGAGCATATGCTTGCATTGCTCAGGCAGGCACTGACGCGTGCGGCGCTGCTCCTTGTACCTGCAATGGTCGCTTTCTACTGGTTTGCATCGCACTTTGGCAGCCGGTCGAAAGAGCGCAAGCATGAACGCGGGGCAATGCTTGCGACCCTTCCCGAATTGGTTGCTGAAATCGGCGAGCATAATGCCCGCGAACGCAAGCGCGAGCTGAGCGAAGCGCTGGGGATCCAGTGGCGATTTGCACTTCCCGGCGAGTTGCGCCGGCTCTTTCCCTATGCGCCCTCACATCTGGCGCAGGTCAGCTATCCGTGGCGGCTCGAACAAAGCCATGCGATGCTCATAGGAACCACCGGCATGGGCAAGACTGTGGCGCTTTCCGACATGATCGAGGAGGCAAGGAAGAGTGGCCAGCGTGCGGTAATCTTCGATCTGACCGGTACCTTTATCGAGCATTTTTACGAGAGCGACCGGGATATCATCTTGAACCCGTTGGACGCGCGCTGCCCGCAATGGAGTGTGTTTGACGAATGCCGCGACGAAGCCGAATTTTCAGCGGCGGCCGAAGCGCTTGTTCCGCATGACGGCGGTGGTTCGGAACAATTCTGGGTGCTGGCCGCCAGGCTCTTGTTTGTCGAAATGTGCCTCAAATTGCGCGCCAAAGGCAGTGCAACCAACGAGGCGCTGGCGAGCGAATTGATGACCGCTGACCTGACGCAAGTGCACAAATTGATGCGCGGTACGATAGCCGATCCGCTGACCGCACCCGAAGCCGCACGCATGGCGGAATCGATCCGGGCGGTGTTCAACGCCAATGCCAAGGCTTTGAAGCTTTTGCCGCGATCAGGTCCGCAATTCTCGGTGCGGAACTGGGTCGAAAGCGATGCGCGTGACGGCTCGATGCTCTATATCTCGGCACGCTATATCGACATGAGTGTCTGTTCGCAGCTGCTGACCGTCTGGCTCGATACTGCGATGAATACGTTGATGGCGATGGAGCGTACGCGCGACCTGCGGCTGTGGTTTTTCATCGACGAAATGGGCGCGCTTCACCGTCTTCCGGCCCTGGAAAAGGGTCTCCAGACTGCGCGCAATTTTGGTGGTGCTATCGTCACGGGCATCCATGCCTATGCCAAGCTGAAGGAAGTATATGGGGAGAATATGGCGATGACCTTGTCCTCGCTTGCCCGGACCAAGTTGATCCTTGGGACCGCCGATCGCGAGACCGCAACATGGTGTTCAGACTTTATCGGCCATACCCAGGTGCGCGACATGGAGGAGGGCTATACATACGGTTATAACAATGCCCGCGATGCCGTCAGCCTTACCCCGCGCAAGAATATCGAACCGCTCTTATTACCCGACCAACTGATGAACTTGCCGCGGCTGTCGGGCTATCTGAAATTTCCCGATGGCTTTCCAGCAGCACCCGTCAAACTGGTCCCCGTATCACGCAAGAAAAGGGCCCAGCCGTTCATCCGGCGTGCGGGAGATGACGGTGCGCCGAACCGGTTACACTCAGATAAAATGCCGCAATCCGAAGGCCAGACAGGAGCCGATGAACATCCGTCTTCAAACGATGACGGTGCGGGCAAACGCGTTGTTCCAAAGCAGGGAGAATTGGCGCTTTCCGAAACGAAACCGGTGACCGAAAATGCGCGCACAGAGCCTGATTTGCAGCCCCGTGCTTCAGATGCTGAAGCTATGGCTAAACCCTCAGCCAAGCCCGAACCGTTGCAGCCAGACGAACCCGACAAGAACGCTGCGCAGCCGCAAATAGCGAAGCCCGATACCGTCCAGCCTGCAATACCAATGGATAAAATATTGCGGGTCGATGCCCCGCCATCGGAGGGGCAAGACCAATTGTCCTCGCCTGGCGTCTTGCCGCCATCTAAGCCTGCACATCAGCCGCAACGTCAAGCCCCGGAACAAGTTGCTGGCAAGGCCGATGCAGCACGGCGGTTGATGCTCGAAGACGGGATGCGCGAGAGCGAAGAAGCGAAGGACGTGGTCGATCTCGGCGACCTCGATATGGACCTTTGAGTCCGATGATTGCGTATCTTGACGGAAGCTCTGAGCGATGTTGTCGGTAGCTAATGTCCGCACGGCAGGGGGTGCTGCGAACTATTTTGCCGCCGATAATTATTACACCCGGGCGGACGCTGACCGTTCGGGTGAGTGGGTGGGGCAGGGTGCGAAAGCACTCGGACTGAACGGGCGTGTCGAGGCAAAACAGTTTGAGGCGATACTCAGAGGTTATTTTCCCGACGGCACGCGTTTGGGGAGCGATTTGAGGCCGCACCGGGCCGGCACCGACCTCACTTTCTCGATGCCCAAAAGCTGGTCGCTGATCGCACTGGTCGGCGGCGATACCCGCATCCTCGATGCTTATGCGGCAGCGGTCAAGGAGACGCTTGGTTGGGCTGAAACCCACCTTGCCGAAACCCGGATGGAGGTCAAAGGTCGCATTCGTCCCGTGCAAACAGGAAATCTGCTCGTCGCGCTCTTCCGGCACGACACCAACCGCAATCAGGAGCCCAATGCGCATTTTCATGCCGTCGTTGCCAATGCGACCCAAGGTGCCGATGGCAAGTGGCGCGCGTTGTGGAATGGCAAATTATGGGAGCATAATACGCTCCTAAATGCGATGACGATGGCTCGCTTTCGGCTGTCGGTTGAAAAACTCGGCTATGAGATTGGCGAGCAAGGCAAGCATGGCAGTTTTGAAGCAAAGGGCGTGCCCAAGGACATTCGCGATGCCTTTAGCAGCAGACGCGCGGAGGTATTGGCGCAGGTTTCAAAGATGGATCACCGGGGGCCGTCGGCGACTGACGCAGCGACGCTGATCACCCGCGCTGCCAAGCCCAAGATTGAGGATCGTGCGGCACTTGCACAAAGCTGGGCGGCAAAGGCTGATGCTCTCGGTTTTGACCCGGCTGCACTCATCGAGCGGGCCAATGCACGTGCGGCTTCGGATATCGGGCATGTCCCGACTTTGTCCGAAAGAGTGGCGGAGAGCGTCAGCAATATGCGATCATGGGCAAGTGGTCTTGCCGAGAGACTGGGGCTGTCGCCTGCTGATCCCTTGATACCCAAGGCGCTGGGCAAACGAAGCCCTGAGCATGTCGCAGCCGTGCATGCCGTTGCCTCGGCCGTGCGCCATCTGGGTGAACGTGAGGCGGCTTTTGCAAAGACTGCAATCTATAAGGCAGCGCTCGATTTTGGCTTGCCGACCGCCTTGCCGCAGATCGAGGAGCGCGTCGCGCAATTGCTGCGTCAGGGGCATCTCGTTGCGGGTAAAGGCGTCGATCGCGGCATGGTCACCAGTGCCGATGCGCTTGCGCTCGAACAGCGCATTTTGGCTGCGGTCGACGAAGGGCGGAACCGTATTGCTCCGATCATTACGCCGGACGTTGCAGGTGAGCGGCTGCAGGCCCTTTCCCAACTCAAATATGGCATGACTCTCAACCACGGCCAGGAAGGGGCAGGGCGCCTGATCCTGAGTTCACACAACCGCATCGTCGCGATCCAGGGAATAGCAGGGGCAGGCAAAAGCACCGTCTTGAAACCGGTCGCCGATATATTGCGCGAAGAACGGCGCGAAGTTCTGGGGCTCGCCGTCCAGAATACCCTCGTCCAGATGCTCGAGCGCGATACCGGGATAGCATCGATGACCGTAGCGCGTTTCCTGCGGCGTCATGCAAGCCTCCTGTCCTCACCCGATCCGCTGAAGCTTGCCGAAGCAAGGGCGCAATATAGGGGAAGCGTCATCCTGCTCGACGAAGCCTCGATGGTCGGAAATAGCGACAAGGAGAAGCTCGTGCGGCTTGCCAATCTGCTCGAAGTTGCTCGCTTTGCGAGCATCGGTGATCGCAAGCAGCTGGGTGCGGTCGATGCGGGCAAGCCCTTCGATGTCATGCAAAAGGCAGGCGTTGAAACCGCGATCATGAACCTCAATATCCGCGCGCGCGACAAGACGCTGCGCGCGGCACAACATGCAGCCCAGGGCGGTCAAATTGCCGAAGCGCTCAATCGCCTCAAACCGCATATCGTCGAAGTGAAGGAGGATGCAGCACTTGCAGCCGCCAGCGCCTGGCTGTCGCTGTCGCCCACCGAACGCGAGCGCACGTCGATCTATGCCTCGGGGCGTAGTTTGCGCAGTGCGGTCAATGAAGCCGTGCAGACCGGGCTCAAGGCCAATGGCGAGCTTGGGAAAGTGGCGATCAGCGTAGAAACGCTCGCGCGCGTCAATCTGACCCGCGAGGAATTGCGCTATGCCAAAAGCTACGCGCCCGGCATGGTGGTCGAGGTCGTCAGGCGGCAGCGCAGCCAGGGTCTTCACGAAGGCCGCTACAAGGTCGCGAGCGTCGATGCGGGGCAGGGAAGCGTCACATTGGAAAACCGGCGCGGGAAGAAATTTGTCTTCCGCCCGGGCCAATTGCGGCCGCAAGGCGATCAGGATCCGTTGCGCTTGTTCGAACCAAAGCCGCTCGATCTGCACCAGGGCGACCATATCCGCTGGACCGATACTGACCATAAGCGCGGGCTTCTCAATGCCGATCAGGCACAGATATTGGCAGTTGATCGCAAGGGGCTGACGGTTCGCACCTCGTCGGGGATCGAGCATCAGCTTGGGAAGGACGATCCGATGCTGAAGCGGCTCGACCTTGCTTATGCGCTCAACGCCCATATGGCGCAGGGCCTGACATCGGATCGCGGGATTGCGGTCATGGACAGCCGCGAGAAAAATCTCTCAAATCAGCAAACCTTCCTGGTCACGATCACCCGGCTGCGCGACGGGCTGACCTTGTTCCTCGACCACCGGGACAGATTGCAGGCGGCAGTGGAGCGGAATTCCGGCATGAAGACATCGGCACTTGAAGCAACCGGAATGCTCAAGGCAGCAGCTGCTGCTGGGCTTGCCAAAGGGCAGGAGGTCCAGACGAGCCAGGGACGCGAGCCACCCGAACGCGATCGCTCGATCGTCAAGCCGTTCGAGATTGGAATCTAGCTGCGCGGCAGTGATGCGCTTTGGCTGCCCAAAAAAAGAAGACCCGCCTTGTCGGCGGGTCTTTCGAAGGAAAGGATGTTTGAACCTATTGCCCAAACCCCTTGGGTCGCAAGGCCTTACTAGGCCCAAATTGCTAAAAATTCTTGGATAGAATCGTCATGGAGCGCCAATGACGCTTGACAATTTCGGCCAATGCGGGCGCGCTGTCCGCTCAGAAATAGCCGAAAACTGCCATGAACAGGCTAAATGCCACCAGCGCCGATGCAATCCATCTCTCGATCATTCCGATCTCGAACCGAGGTCGGGCCGTCCCTTCCTTCCAGATGCGCTGGCAGGCAATATCGTTGAACCCCGATCTTGTTCCTTCGAGCATGACGCGCTCGCCGATCAAGCGGTTCACGGCGCGCGAAGGCTCGATCTGCCAGTTGCCGCCACCGGGCAGCTTCAGAAGCGGTCCCTGCGCGCTATCGACGAGCAATCCGGTCTCGCGGACAGGCTGGCTTATGGGCATCGGTGATCTCGCCAATAACGGTCCCAGCGCAGAACGGTGCCGCTCTCGACCATTGCACAGGACAGGTCTTCGCCCGAGGGCAGGGTGCAAAAGGCAGCTGTGCGCGTACCGCCTGCCGAACCGTCAGAGCGGCAGTTCATCCGCGGTCCGCGCACGATGATATGACCGGTCTCATTGGACCCTCGCGCTCCACCCAAAAAGGCAACCAGCTGGTCGCGTGCTTCAAGCGCTGAGGCTTCAGGGCAGGGCTGGTTGGTCCGGCAGCTTTCGTCCATCTCGCGCGCCGCAATTCCGGACAAGCGGACATGCGGGCCTTCAGCGCACCAGATCGGGCCGTCGCCGTCCCAGACATGCGTCGGCGTGCAGGTGAAATTCTGGCCGGAGGCGACAACGGTCGCGGCAAAAAGCAGGAACATGGGGAGAGCTTTACTGCAATTTTCGTCCAAACCAAAGCACCCTGCCAACGATATTGACCGAGCGCCGGTCGAGGCCGTGCCAGGTCGGATAGGCCGGATTATCGCTGATCACTGAAATCAGCCGTCCCTTGGGTTCGAGCGCAATCCTCTTGACGCTCAGCGTATCATCCATGCGCAGCACATAGATCCCGTCACGCAGCCGGGCCTGGCCGTCGCCCAGATCGACCATGACATCATCCTTGTCGGCAAGCGTAGGTTCCATGGAATCGCCCAGCACATTGATGATCGAAAGGCTGGGGCCGCGGCTTGTCGTCAGTTTGCGCAACCACTTTTCGTCAAAACCGAACTGCGTGCTTTTTTGCTCCATCTCGGCAAGCGCGCCGTGCCCGGCAGAAGCCGACACATCGAGCACCGGCACTTGCACCAGCTCGGTGACGGGGCCGCCACGCCGCGTGGGCCCGCCAAGCAGGCTTTCCTCGACCCCGAAATAGCGCGCCAATATGCTGCGATCGCCTTCTGAGAGCATACGCGGCGACCCGCGTTTGATGAACTGCTGGATATAGGCGGCATTGCGCCCCAGCAGGCGTGACATTGCCGAATAGTCATCGCCGCTTTTCCGGATCAGCTCGTCCAGTGCCGCACGGGGGTCGCTCATTGCATTTGGTCCTTTGTCTCGCTGCTAGGAATTTATCCTAGACTCTAGGAATCCTTCCTAATAAGAACATAACAAGAACACAAGCAAGAAAGTGTCTGTCCATGAGCCATCCTCTCCTCGGCGAAATCGAGCAATATATCGAGCGACATGGGCTGTCGCCGACACGCTTTGGGCGGCTTGCGGTCAAGGATCCGAGATTTGTTGAGGATTTGCGTTCGGGGCGTTCACCGCGGCGTCGCACACTTGAACGGGTGAGCGCCTATATGCGCGGGCAATAACGGCCAATCGCCAAGCGGTCGGCGCCGGAGTCCCGATCTGCGGATTTCCTGCTGAAGCTGTCCAGACGTGGCCTTAGGACGTCGAAGTTCAGACAACCGTATTGCAATCGTAACAACGCACACAAAGGTCGGCATTCGCCTTGATAGCGGTCGTTCGACGGCTCGAGACAGCTCTCTGAAACCTGCCGTTCGTTCATTGAGCCGTTGCGAGGAAGCGGTCGGCTTTAGAACGACGCCGTAGTTTTTGATCGCGACCAAGAGAATCCGGTTTCGGATAGGCGTCGACGCCTATCGTTCCTGCGCTTGCTTCACTGCCATCAGCTCGATGTGCTGGTCGGTGAGATCCGCCGCTTCGTAGACATTAAGGGC
>JADHED010000011.1_pt1 | contig 252979 bp, 201 predicted proteins | sample 8952041 | NCBI WGS metagenome assembly JADHED01 (sample SAMN16124423, study PRJNA663239) | bioreactor sludge metagenome | isolation source: sludge (control) | place: India:Bengaluru | collected 2018-09-08
TCTGACGGAACGGCAGAGGCGAGGCCGCGGGGCCTCGCCTCTGCTAGGGACAATTTCCGAACCAGAACTTACTGGATGATCTGCATGATCTCCAGCGATTGGTTGGTCTCCTCGAGGAACTTGTCCTGCAGCCGCATCGCCCCCTCCAGCGTGATGTTCAGCTCGCTCAGCGCCCAGGGGTCGACGTCGGCGGCCGCGAGGCTCGCCGGCGCGCCCATGCCGAGCAGGTAGGAGAGGTGGTCCGACACGTTCACCAGGGCCACCAGGCCGGGGTAGGAGGTGCCGGAGCTCAGGCTGTGGTGGCAATGGACCGACTCGACCAGGTTCGCCGGGAAGTTCCAGCTGCGCAGCACCGCCTTGGCGACGTTGGTGTGGTCGACGCTGAGCAGCTCGGATTCGGTGGCGACCCAGCTCCGGCCGTGGTTCAGCGCGTGGTTGCAGACCTCGTCGAAATCCTCCGTGAAGTACTTCTTCATGATCAGCTTGCCGATGTCGTGCAGCAGGCCGGCGGTGAACGTCTCCTCCTGCTGCTTGATGCCCGTCTCCTGTCCCAGGATCTTGCAGATCGTGGCGGTGCAGAGGCTGTGCGTCCAGAAGTCCTCGATCGGGAAGCGGCTGTCCTCCTCCATGCCGGCCACGTAGTCGAAGACGCTGATGGCCAGCGCCGCGTTGCGCACCGTGCGGAAGCCGAGGATCACCATCGCGCGGCTGATGGTGTTGATCTCCTGCTTGTAGCCGTAGAACGCCGAGTTGACGAGCTTGAGGATCTTGGTGGTCAGGGCCTGGTCGCGCGAAACGATCTCGGCGAGCTGCGGCACCGAGACCTGGGGATCGCTCATCTTGCTGAACAGCTGCTGGTAGACGATGGGCAGCGTGGGGACTTCCTTCACGACCAGTTTGAGGTCGCGAGGGTGGATGGTCTTCAGGGACAGGGTGGCAGTCGACAAGAGAGGCTCCTCCTCGATTTCTCCCGGATCCCTCGCGTCGCGCCGCCCGGTCCCCAGGATCTCCTCACCGGGGTCGCGCCGCCGAGTCCGGATGTGGGGAAGCAATCGGCTACGGGATCGCGATCTTGAGCGGAAATGCGTTTGGAGCTTCAATTTACCCGAAGAAAAGAGGAGTCGACCCGGCGGCAAGGGGGCCGACCTCGCCGACGACGGCCGTGCAGAGGGCGCCGTGGGCCATGGCCGCTGCGCGGGCCTCCTCGCAGCGGTCGGGCGGGACGGCGAAAAGCAGGCCGCCGGAGGTCTGGGGGTCGTTGACCAGGCCGATCAGGTCCTCGCCGAGCGACGGCGCGTAGCCCACGCGCGAGGCGCCGAAGGCGCGGTTGGAGCGGGTGCCGCCGCAGGTGAAGCCGCGGCCGCAGAGGCCGACCGCGTCGGGCAGCAGGGGCAGCGCGGCGGTGTCGATGTGGAAGTGCAGGCCGGCGCCCAACGCCATCTCGGCGGCGTGCCCCGCGAGGCCGAACCCGGTCACGTCGGTGCAGGCCCGCACCCCGCAGGCATGCAGGAAGGCGCCGCAGCTGTTCAGGGACATCATCGTGGCGACGAGGGCCGCGTAGTCCGGCCCCGTCTCGGGCAGCGCGCCCTTCTTCAGGGCCGCGGCCAGAGCGCCGGTGCCCAGCGGCTTGGTCAGCACCAGCAGGTCGCCGGGGCGGGCGGCGCTGTTGCGCAGGATGCGGTCCGGGTGCACGACCCCGGTCACCGCGAGCCCGAACTTCACCTCGTCGTCGCGCACGGTGTGGCCGCCGCCGACCACGACCCCCGCCTTGCGGCAGACGTCGGCGGCGCCGGCGAAGATCTCGCCCATGACCTCGGGCGGCAGCGCCTTCTCGGGGAAGCCGCAGAGGTTCAGCGCGACCAGCGGCGTGCCGCCCATCGCGTAGACGTCGCTCAGGGAGTTGGCGGCCGCCACCGCCCCGAAGGTGCGCGGGTCGTCCAGCACCGGGGTGATGAAGTCGGCCGTGGCGACCAGGGCGTGCTCGGCGGTCAGCGCGTAGACGGCGGCATCGTCCGACGTCTCGTAGCCGACCAGCAGCTCCGGACGCCGGGTGTCGGGAAGATTCGCGAGGATCGCCTCGAGGCCCTCCGGGCCGAGCTTGGCCGCTCAGCCGGCGCTCTTGGCGAAGCGGGTCAGGTAGACCTTCTCCCCGGGCAGCATCCCCACCTCCCCTCAGAAGTTGAAGGAGTCCATGAACTGGAACACCGTGTCGTCGTGCTCGGGAACCGCCAGCTCGAAGCGGAACTGGTGGTTCGAGATGTTGATGTGCGCGCCGCCGCCCCAGCTGGCCAGGGGGTGGCGCCCGCCGCCGTCGAACCAGTTCGCGCCGAGGTCGGAGAAGGCGTGCAGGCCCACGCCGATGACGCGCCCGTCGCCGGAGATCGTCATCAGGAACAGCGGCCAGCGGTACTCGGCGCTCAGCAGGAAGCCCTCGTCGCCCACCACGCCGGCGTACCCGTAGCCGCGCAGGGTCTCGGGACCGCCCCACCAGAGCAGGTCCTCGGGGGGGACGCGGCCCTCGGCGCGCCTGCCCCAGGCGCGCAGCGCCAGCACGTGGTCCCAGGGCAGCGGCAGGAAGGCCCGCAGGTCGCCGGTCAGCAGCGTGAAGTCCTCGAACCCGTCGCCGAAGACGCGCTCGGCCATCAGGCGCTGGTAGCAACCGCGCGTGGGGTACCAGGGCTGGTTGCGGCTGTCGAGCCCGAGGGTGCCGCGCAGCGTCGCGCGACGGCGCGTCGCGGCCGGCCAGGGATCCGGCAGGTCGCTCATGGCGCTGTCCTGGCGGAAGCCGCCGGTGGACAGCTCGGCCTGCGCGAACAGGGGGCGGCGGTAGTCCCAGCGCACCCGGGCGCCGAGTTGCCAGCGGTCGAAATCCGTGTCGCGGTGGACGAAGTCGGCCCGCTCCCAGCCGGCGTCCAGGCCCCAGGACAGGCCGTCCACGCCGAACAGCCAGGGGTGCTCCCAGTCGGCATCGTAGCCGTGCCGCGCGTACCAGGTGGCGGCGAGGGAGAGGCGTTCGCCCCGGCCCCGGAGGTTGACGTCGTAGACGCGGGCGCCGAGCAGCACGTCCCAGCGACGGTCGTAGTCGATGATCGGGTAGTAGCGCAGCGTTGCGTCCTCTTCGACGATCACGGTGACCGGGACGACGTCGCCGCCCCCGTCGTCGACCACGAGGTCCACGTAGGCGAACCAGCCCAGGTCCTCCAGGTGCTCCCAGGCCCGGTCCAGGACGCCGAATTCGAAGGGGTCGCCCTCGGCGAAGCCGAGTTCGTGCAGGATGAGCGCGGATTGCGTGGAGGTGTTGCCCTCGACGGTGATCGCGCCGAACACGGGCGCGATTTGGGCGCGCGCGGCGGCGGCGCCGAGCAGGACCAGCGTCGCGCAGACGGTCGCGACGAGGCGTCGCGGGCGGGTCGGCGGGGAAGTGTGGGACGGCATCCGTGCTCCCGCTCCATCGGGGTCCAGGCAGGCGGCGTCGGCGCCGCAGAGGTGACGGGGAGCAACGTAGCACGGAAGCCCCGGGATGGGCAAGGCGACCGCGCGTCCCGTCAGACGAGATGCAGGCGGGGGGCGGCGGGCGCGTCGGCCGGCGCCGCGGCCTCGGGACCGGGGTGCAGGGCGGCGCAGACCAGGCCGTACCTGGCGAGTTCGGCGTCGAGGTCGCCCGGCGTCAGCCCGGCCAGCACGTCCTGCAGATCGCGGCTCGCCGGTGGACCGTCGCGGCCGGCCAGGCGGAGCGCGGCGATGGTCGGCACGAGGTGCCCGAGCGCCTCGCGGCAGAGGTCCGCGCCTGGTGCGACCCCGTCGCGCAGCACGGTCCGCTGCAGGCGCACGGGATCGACGATCAGGACGTCGAAGCGCCCGGCGGCCAGAGCCACCAGCGGCGCGGGGGAGCGGCGTCCGGGCAGCGGGACCGGGCCGCGCCAGGGGATCGGGATGATCCGGTCGTCGTGGCAGAGCGTGAGCAGGCCGTTGCTGGGCAGGGCGCCGCCGCGGCCGTCCGCGACCGGCAGCAGGTGGCGGCCCTCGAATCGCACGGCGAGCAGTTCGCCGCGCCGGACCACCAGCGCGGTCTCGCCGCGGCCGACCGTCAGTTCGAGGCCATGGGCGGCCGCGAAGCCGAGGTCGAACGGGCCCTCGACGGCGCCGCCGTCGGGGCGCGACGACCAGGCGCACGGCCGCTCGCGGGCCTCGCCGCTCTCCCAGGGTGCGCGGTGGTCGAGCGGGTGTCCGTCGCGGCGCGCCACGTCGTTCAGTCCTTGCGCCGGCCGGTGAAGGGGTTCAGTCCGATCTCCGATTCCCAGCCCAGGCCGAGCCGCCGGTTGCGCTCCTCGGAGGCCTCGGCGAAGGCTTCCAGGATCCCGCCCAACCGCAGCGCCTCCTGCACGAACTCCTCGCCGGCGATGGTCGGGCGCAGCAGCTCGTGCACGCCCCGCCAGGCCTGCTCGATCAGCAGCACCAGCCGGGTGTCGATCTCGCCCAGCTCGGCGACGGTGCGCGGCAGCGGGCGGGACAGGCGGATCGCGCCGCGGCGGTTCAGGTGCGTGACGAGCACGCCGAGGTCCTCGGTCGTCTCCTCGATGATCTCCTGCTGCTGCGGCCCGAAGGCGCGGCCGCGCATCTCCACCGCCACGAGCAGGCGGCCGGCCAGGACCTGCAGCAGCTGCGCCAGGCAGAGACGGAAGTCGCGCTCGCCGATCATCGCGGCCTGGGGTCGCAGATAGGTCTCGTAGCGGGGCAGGGCGAGCAGGAGCTTCGCCATCTGGAACGGGTTGGCGGTCGCGGCACGGGCCATGGCTCGGCTCCGGAGTTGGGGCGCGCGGGGACGGCGGTGCATCGCACCTGTCATCGGCCGCCGCGGGCGCGACTTGATCGAGGGGTCGGGGAGATCCAGAGGGAGATTCAGAGGGGGATCAGAAGGCGACGACGGGATTGCTCAGCAGGCCCACGCCTTCGATCGCGACGTCGTAGACGTCGCCGGGGCGCAGGAAGCGGGGGGGAACGCGGTAGGCGCCCACGCCGCCGGGGGTGCCGGTGGTGATGATGTCGCCCGGCAACAGCGTCATGTGGAGGCTGGCGAAGCGGATCAGCTCGTCGATGGGGAAGATGAGCTGCTCGGTGTTGCTGTGCTGGACGACGTCGCCGTTCAGCGTGCCGGTGATGTCGAGGCCGTGCGCGAGGGGGGGCAACTCGTCGGGGGTGACCAGCCAGGGGCCGCAGGGGCCGCCGGTGTCGAGGCTCTTGCCGCGGAAGAACTGCTTGTCGGCCTGCTGGGCCTCGCGGTCCGAAACGTCGTTGAAGCACATGTAGCCCGCGATGTGGGACGGCGCGTCCGTGCGGGAGATGCCGCGGCCCTGGCGCCCGATCACCACCGCGAGCTCGGCTTCGGCGTCGACCTGGGTCAGGTCGGGGTCCAGCAGGATCGGCCCGCGGTCGGCCTGCAGGCAGGTCGTGGCCTTGCTGAACAGCATCGGGCGCGGCGGCGGCGCCTTGCGCTGCTCCTCGGCGTGGTCGCGGTAGTTCATGCCCACGGCGATGATCTTCGACGGCGAGGGGACCGGCGGCAGCAGGGGGTACTTCGAACGGGAGAACAGGGGCACGCCGTCGATGACGTCGCTGGGGTTGTGCCAGCGGTCGGCCAGCGCGCGCACCTCGGACATGCGCGCGAACAGCGCGTTCCAGGAGCGGGGCAGGGAGCGGTCCGCGGCCATCAGGTCGAGGCAGACCTTGTCGGTCAGGACCACGCCCGGGCGCGGGCCGTCGGGGTGCTTGAAGGTGATCAGTCGCATGGTGGGGGTATTATACGAGACGGCCGGGACGATGTCCCGGCCAATCTCGCGCGCCGACGTCCCTGTCGAGCCGCGGTCACTTCACTTCGATCCGCCGGGCCAGGGCCTGGGCGTGCTTGGGCAGCGTGATCGAGAGCACGCCGCTCTCGAGCTCGGCCCGGACGTGCTCGGGATCGATCTGGCGCACCAGGTCGAAGGAGCGCCGGTAGCTGATGGCGCCGGTCTGCTCGCGCCGCACGGTGCGGTAGCCCTCCTCGTCCTTCAGCTCGCGCCGGGCCTTGACCGTCAGCGAGTCGTTCTCGATCTCGATCTCGAGGTCCTGGCGGTTGACCCCGGGCAGGTCCATGCGGATGATGTAGTCCTTGTCGCCCTCGTACACCTCGGTGCGCGGGGCGGTCCACAGCTCGGGATCGGAGCCGGAGCAGGCGCCCGCGGGTGCGAAGAAGGTGTCCAGCAGCGTCGCGAGGTTCATGGGCATCAGGTTGGCGGTCATGGCGTTCCTCCAAGGTTGGGTCGGTCCTATCGGTGGCCGCATCGGCGGCGCTTCACGCGGTGTCGCGCCCTCTATTTCAAGGGCCGTGCCCGAGCGGCGGGCATCGGGGATCCTGTCGGCAATACCTTGACAACATTCACGATAGGTGATTGGATCTTCCTCGGGTGCGTGTCATGGTGTTGCGTGAAGGTTTCAGGGTCATGACAGCATGGCAGGATGACGGGTCGACTCGACCGGGATGACATGACACATCGACATGGACTTCGGACATTCCCGGGACTGGTCGCCTTGTCTTGCGGCGTGCTGCTGCTGGGAGCCGCCGTCGGCGCGGGCGCCGCGGACCCGCCGGCCCCCTTGCGCGTCGGCGAGATCCGCCTGCAGGTCTCGGACATCTTCTCGCCGGCGGAAATCGCCGGTTCTCGCGGCCTCATGCGCACGACGCGCCGCCTGGTCAATGCCGTCCACCTCGGGACCCGCGAAGCCGTCCTGAGGCGCGAACTGCTGTTCGCCGCGGGAGAGCCGCTCGACGAGCGACGGCTGCGCGAGACCGAGCGCAACCTGCGTGCGCTGGGTTTCCTGACCCACGTCGCGGTGGTGCCCGTCGACACGCTGCCCGACGGCCTGGTCGTGCTGGAGGTGCGCGCCCAGGAGACCTGGTCGCTGACCACGGCCGCCAGCTACGCCCACTCCCCGGTGAAGGACCGCTGGTCGGCCGAACTGTCGGACCAGAATTTCCTGGGCTACGGCGTCGAACTGATCGCGTCGCTCGGCGAGGACGAGGACCGCTCCTTCCGCCGGCTGAGCTACCAGAACCGGCGCGTGTTCGGTTCGCCCTACCAGTGCCGGTTCGACTACACCGATCTGAGCGACGGCCGCACCCGCAACGTCGTGCTCGCCCGCCCCTACCTGGCCGAAGAATCGTCGTGGGGCCTGCACGCCGGCGCCTGGGACCGCACCTTCACGCCGCGCTTCTACCTGTCGCCCGCCGGGGCGGCCGGTGACGGCGGCGAGGGCAGCCTCTACGCGAGCCTGCCCCTGCGCGAACGCGGGCTCCAGATCTGGGCCAGCCGGCGCGTCCACCGCGGTCCCGGACGGATCTGGCGGCTGGGACTCGGCCTGTGGTCCGACGACAACCGCTACACGGTGCCGGACGCGGTCGCGCTGTCCGACGACCGGGTGATCGACGGGACGGTCCTGCGCGCGGCGGCCGGTCCCGCGCTGACGCGCATCGACGGTCGTCGCGTCCAGCCGCTGCTGGTCGTGGAATCGCTGGGACGGCGCTGGGCCACCGAGCGCTACGTGATGAGCTACGGCGCGCAGGAGGACCTGAACCTCGACCCGCTGCTGCGCCTGACGGCGGGCCCGGTGCTGGCCGCCCTCGGCAGCGACCACGAGCGTTTCCAGGCCGAGTGGAGGGTCGTCGACTGGTCGCGCTGCGGCCCCGGCCTGCTGCTGCTGCGGCACGATGCGAAGGCCAGCCTCGGCAGCCGCGGCAACCGCTCGCTGGGGGCCGCCCTGGAGGCGGGCTGGATCGCGCACGCGGGCGAGAAGGACCTCTCGCGCGCCTGGCTCGAGGGCGCCATCGGATCGAACCTTCCGGGTCCCGACGCCTTCGCGCTGGGATTGACACGCGGGCTGCGCACGCTGGACTATGACGGCATGGTCGGCGACCGGCTCGTGCGCTGGAACCTCGAGCAGACCCGGCTGTTGCCGGGCGAACTGCTGGGCCTCTACAAGCTCGGCGTCGCGGTCTTCCAGTCCGGCGGCGCCGCCTGGTGGCACGACGAGGCGCGGGGGCTCTCGCGCGCCCGTCACGAGACCGGCGTGGGCCTGCGCTTCGGGCCGACGCGCTCGGCGCGGGCCGACGTGGCCCGCCTCGACCTCACCTGGCCCTGGTCGGGGGGCGGCCCCCAGGTGACGGCCGTCACCAGCGGCTACTTCTAGACGATCGCCGAACGGAGTCCGATGCGCGCGTCCCGCTACGTGGCCAAGAACGCCTTCCTGATGACCGTCGGCCTGTTCGCCGGGCGCATCCTGGCGTTCCTGATCTTCCGGCGCCTGACCGGTGTGGCCGGCGTCGAGGGCATGGGCGTCTGGGGCCTCGCCGTCGACCTCACCACGATCATCCTGACCGTCTCGAACTTCGGCCTCACCACGCTGATCACCCGCGAGATCGTCAAGGACCAGGCCGACACTTGGCCCGTCTTCGGGGCGGCCCTGCGCATCCGGCTGTTGCTGGGCTTTGCCACCTACGCGCTGCTGACGGGATACGTCTTCGCGACCGGCTACGATTCCATGACGCGGGCGGCGGTGCTGCTGATGGCCGTGGGCGTGCTGCTGGAATCGACCGGCATGGCTTGCGACTCCGTGCTGCAGGCCCACGAGAAGGTCGAGCACTCGACCTGGAGCCAGCTCGTCTCGGCGGTGGTCTACTTCGGCCTGGCGTGGTGGTGGCTCGACGCCGGCCACGGCGTCATGGGGGTCGTCTGGGCCAACGTCGCCAGTCGTGTCGCGCGTCTGCTGGTCGTCGTGCCGCTGATGGCCCGCGCCTGCGGGTCCTGGCGCGGCGCGCCCTCGAGCCGCCGGATCGGTACGCGCTGGATGCTGCGCCTGGGCCTGCCGATGTTCATGTTCACGACCTTCGGCATCATCTCCTACAAGATCGACACCGTAATGATCATGGAGATGCTGGGCAAGGTCGGCGCCGGCATCTACACGATCGGCCACAAGCCGCTGGACCTGTTCCTGATCGTGCCCAACATCTTCGCCATGGCGCTGTTCCCCTCGCTGCAGCGCTACCGCGAGGAGGATCGCGACGGCGAGGGCGGCCACGTCGAGCGCATGGGCGAGCGAGCGCTGCGCTACCAGCACCTGGCGATCTTCCCGCTGTCGCTGTTCTGCGTCCTGGCCGCCGCCCCGCTGATCCGCTTGGTGACCACGGGCGACGAGGATCTGTCGGCCTCGGTCGCGGTGTTCCGCGTCGCCATCTGGGGACTGCCCCTGCAGGCGGCGAGCACCGTGTTCAACCGCCTGCTGATGACCGCCGGGCAGGAGCGGACCTTCATGCTGATCGCCCTGGCTTCGATGTTCACCAACGTGATTCTCAACCTGATGATCATCCCCGTGCTGGGGTGCCCGGGCGCGGCGATGACCACGGTGACGAGCCTGGGCGTGAGCTTCGTCATGCACCGCAGCTACCTGCGGCGGGCGGGCGTCCGCATCCCGGTCCGCCGGGCTCTGGTGGACGGCTCGGCGGCCATGCTGCTGGCCTGGGCCGCCGCCGTGCTGGTGGGCAAGGCGCTGGCGCCGGGGTGGGGCGTGAGCTGGGTCGCGCTGCCGACCTCGGGGATCGTGCCGTTCGCGGCGATGACGGCGCTGGCGGGGGGGCTGTACGTGGTGGCGCTGGTGGGGCTGCGGGTGGTGGGGCGGGGGGATCTGGAACTGGTGGCGGGATTGTGGCCGGGGCGGCGGTGAGGACGGCGCCCGCCTGATCCAGATCTCGTGAGCGCCGAGCATCGCGACGGCTCGATCGTCGCCGCGTCCCCGGACTGGCCGTCGGCCGCATCCTGGTTTTTCATGTGCGGGATGCGGCACCAGCAGCCATCCGGGAGCGGAGGGGGACGATGAGCGTACCGTTCGAGATCACGGGCACCGACCACCTGGGCTTCGTCGTGGGCAACGCCCGCCAGGCGGCGATCTACTACCAGGAGCGCTTCGGCTTCGCGCCCGTCGCCTACAAGGGGCTCGAGACGGGCAGCCGCGACGCCTCGGCCTGGGTGCTGCGCCAGGGGAAGATCACCCTGGTCCTCGAGACGCCCCTGAAACCCGACCACCACCTCAACACCCACCTGGCGCGCCACGGCGATGCCGTGCAGGACATCGCGTTCCTGGTGGACGACGTGCGCCGGGCCTGGGAGTGGACGACCGCGCACGGCGCCCGGGCGGTGCGCGGGCCGGAGGTGCGCGAGGACGGGCACGGCCGGGTCCTGCTGGCGACGATCGCGACCTACGGCGACACGACCCATACCTTCGTCCAGCGCGACGGCTACCGCGGCGTCTTCCTGCCGGGTTACGAGCCTGTCGCCCCGACGCAGCCGGTCGAGGGGGCGGGGCTCGAGTTCGTCGACCACATCGTGGGCAACCAGGGCGACCGCGAGATGGAGCGGGTGGCCCGCTGGTACGAGGAGGTCTTCGGCTTCCACCGCATCTGGACCGTCGACGACAAGGACGTGTCCACCGCCCACTCGGCCCTGCGCAGCATCGTGGTCGCCAGCGCGAACGAGCGCATCAAGATGCCGATCAACGAACCTGCCGACGGCCTCAAGAAGTCGCAGATCCAGGAGTACGTGGAGGCCAACTTCGGCCCCGGCGTGCAGCACGCGGCCATGTACACGCACGACATCGTCGCCACGGTCGAGCGGCTGCGGCGCCACGGCGTGGAGTTCCTGGAGATCCCCGACGCCTACTACGAGACGCTGCTGGACCGCGTCGGGCCCATCGACGAGGATGTCGACGTCCTGCGCCGCCACGGGATCCTGGTGGACCGCGACGACAGCGGCTACCTGCTGCAGCTGTTCACGCGGCCCCTGCAGGACCGGCCCACGCTCTTCTTCGAGATCATCCAGCGCAAGGGCGCGCGCAGCTTCGGCAAGGGCAACTTCAAGGCCCTGTTCGAGTCCATCGAGCGCGAGCAGGCGCGCCGCGGGAACCTGTAACCGGAAGCGGGCCGCCCCATGAAGCTGTGTTCCTACGCCCGTCGTCCGGGCGACTTCCCGCGCTTGGGCCTCGTGCGCACGGACGAGGTGGTCGACGTCGTCGCCGCCGCCTCCCTGCTGAATCGCGAAGGCGGCGCGCGCGACTGGACCGGAGTGCCGGCGACCATGCAGGAGGCGCTGGACGGCTGGGACCGCTGCGAACCGCAGTTGCGCACGCTGGCCCAGGCGGCGCACGGCCTCCGGCGCGACGTCTCGCGCGACGGCGACCGGCCCGCGGTCCTGCCGCTGGACGGCGTGCATCTGCTGCCGCCGGTGCCGCGGCCGCCGACCTTCCGCGACTTCTACGCCTTCGAGCAGCACGTGCGCACCGCGCGCGGCCATCGCGGCCTGGAGATGGTCCCGGAGTGGTACGAGTTCCCCGTCTTCTACTTCTCGAACCCGGCCGCGATGCTGGGCCACGGCGCGGCGGTCGCGCCGCCGCCGGACACCGCCGAGCTGGACTTCGAGCTGGAGATCGCCGCGGTCGTCGGGCGCAGCTGCCGCGACCTGGATCCGGCCGGCGCCGAGCCGGCGATCGCCGGCTACTGCGTGCTGAACGACTGGTCCGCCCGCGACCTGCAGCGGGCCGAGATGAAGGTGGGGCTGGGGCCCGCCAAGGGGAAGGACTTCGCCACGGGCCTCGGTCCCTGGCTCGTGACCCCGGACGAGATCGCGGACCGGCGCGACGGCAAAGGCTACGACCTGGCGATGGTCGCACGACGCAACGGCGTCGAGATCTCGCGCGGCAACTGGCGGGACATCCACTGGTCGTTCGGGGAGATGCTGGCCCGCGCCTCGCGCGGCGTCGACCTGCACCCCGGCGACGTCGTCGGCTCGGGGACCGTGGGCACCGGCTGCATCCTGGAGCTGCGGCCCGAACGCGCCGGCGGCTGGCTGCGGCCGGGCGACGTGATCGAGCTGGAGATCGAGGGGCTGGGCGTCCTGGGCGCGACCGTGGCCGGCGCCGCGGGGGAGGAGTGAGTTGCCGTACTACGTCGAGCGGGGCGAGGTCCCCGGCAAGCGCCATGTCCAGCACCGCGTCGGCGGCCGGCTGACCTACGAGGAGCTGGTCAGCCGCGAGGGCTTCTCAGACGTCGCGAGCAACGCCTACCACCTGCGCCCGCCGACCGCCGTGCGCGGCGTGGGCGCGTCGCGGCCGCTGCCGCTGCTCGCCGCCGCGGACGAGCCGCACCGCCACCGCCACGTGTTCACGTCGCGGCTACCGGCCGGCGGCTGCCCCGTGTTCGGGCGGCGCGTGCTGGCTTTCAACGACGACCTCGTCGTGTCGACCTGCGAGCCCGTGCAGGACCAGCCGGCCTTCTACCGCAACGCCCTGGCCGACGAGCTGGTCTTCGTCCACCACGGCGCGGGCACGCTCGAGAGCATGTACGGCGACCTGGACTTCGGTCCCGGCGACTACCTGGTCGTGCCGCGCGGCACGACGCACCGCCTGCGCTGCGGGCCGGGCCGCGTGAAGCTGTTCGTGGTCGAGACGCGCGGGCCCGTCCAGGTGCCGCGGCACTTCCGCAGCGACCACGGACAGCTCATGGAGCACGCCCCCTACTGCGAGCGGGACCTGAGGGCGCCCCGCTGGCGCGACCCCGTCGACGAGCCCGGCGACTTCCCGGTGCTGGTGAAGCTGCGCGACCGCGTCCAGGAGACGGTGCTGGCGCACCACCCCTTCGATCTGGTCGGCTGGGACGGCTTCTGCTACCCGTGGGCCTTCAACATCGGCGACTTCATGCCCGTGGTCGGCAAGGTCCACCTGCCGCCGCCGGTGCACGTGACCTTCACGGCGCCCGGCCTGGTGGTCTGCTCGTTCGTGCCGCGCCCGTTCGACTTCCACCCCGAGGCCGTGCCCATCCCGTACGCGCACAGCAACGTCGACAGCGACGAGATCCTCTACTACGTCGAAGGCAACTTCATGAGCCGCCGCGGCATCGAGACCGAGTCGCTGACGCTGCATCCCATGGGCTACCCGCACGGGCCGCAGCCCGGCCTGATCGAGAAGTCGCTGGGCGCGAAGGAGACCGGCGAGCTGGCGGTGATGGTCGACACCTTCGCCCCGCTGCGCGTGGCCCGCGACGCCCTGGCGGCCGACGACCCCGCCTACCCCCTGAGCTGGCTGGAGGGCGCATGATCATCGATCCCGCGACGCTGGACCTGCGCGGCGCCTACAAGCTGCTGATCGGCTCGATCCTGCCGCGCCCGATCGCCTGGGTGTCGACCGTCGACGCTGACAATCGGCCCAACCTGGCGCCGTTCTCGTTCTTCACCGGGGTGGCCGCCGCGCCGCCGGTGGTCTGCTTCGCGCCGATGCGGCGATTCGCCGACGGCGCCGAGAAGGACACCCTGCGCAACGTGCGCGCCACCGGCGAGTTCGTGGTCAACATCGTGGACGAGGACAACGTGGCGCGGGCCAACGAGACCGCGCGCGAGTTCGCCCCCGGGGTGAGCGAGTTCGCGGAGGCCGGCCTCACACCCGTCCCCTGCGAGGCGGTGAAGGCCCCGCGCGTGGCCGAGTCGCCGGTGAGCCTGGAGTGCCGCCTGCTGCAGATCGTGGAGGTGGGCGCCGACGGGGCGGGGGGCGGCGCGCTGGTCCTGGGCGAGGTGCTGCGCTTCCACGTCCGCGACGACCTGCTCCACGACGGCCGCATCGACACCGCGCTGCTGCGCCCTGTGGGCCGGCTGGCCGGCAGCGAGTACACGACGCTGGGGCGGCGGTTCGAGCTGGAACGGAAGTCATGAAGGGGCCTGCACGGCGGTACCCAGGCGGGTCGACTCCGCCCGGAGCGTCTCGATCCCGACGGTCACGGTGACGTCCGCGTCAGCCATCTCGTGAGGAACGGATCGCAGAGGCAATAGACCGTGCCGTCTTTGCGGACCAGGCCCTTCTCCAAGAGACTGTTCAACGCCTTCGCCACCGACGGCTGCAACGAGATCCCGGTGCTCTCCAGAAACACCCTGGACAGGTTGGATCGACCTCCGGCGCGGGCGAGCGCGTGAAGAGTCTGGGCCTGCTGCACGCTCAGATTGCGCAGGATCAACTCGTACTCTCCGGCATGCATGGAAAACACCATGCCCCAGGCGGCGGCCAGATCGATGTCGGTGATCGTCTGGCGGTACGAAGTCACTTGCCAGAGTGCGGTGCAGAATCGTTGCACGTCTCCCGGATTGTCCTGGCAGACGTCGAGGACGGAGTCGAGCAGTTCGGGCGTCACCGTCCTGCGGCCGCTGGCGAACTTCCGTTCGAGGAAGGCGCGGAATGCGGGCCGTTCCAGCGGCCCCACGAAGAGCCGCATCGCCGACTTGAAGAAGGGCGAGCCGTCCTTCGTGAAGATATCCTCCATGTTGTGCCGCCTGCTGCCGCAGAAGACGAAACAGGCCCTTTCCTGGCGTTGGATCAGGCCGCGCAGTCGCGCGATGACCGCCTCCTCTCCGGGGAGTTGCAGGACGTCCTGGAACTCGTCGAAGACCACGACGACCCGTTGCCACGATTCCAGCAGAGCGAACACCGCGTCGAGGGTCTCGGGCCGGTTCCCGCTGCCCGGGGCGAAGCTCACCGTGGGTGCATTCGTGAGCGGATCGACGCCGATCGTCGGACGCAGTTCGGCCAACCCCTTGACCAGGGACAGCAGCTTGCCTGGTTTTCGTTCCGCCTTGATCACCGCCGCGGCGAGGCGGTGAGTCAGGTCGGCGACCGTTTTGATCCCGAGCAGGTCGACGTCGACGACCCGAGCGCCGCGGAGTGTCCGCAGCGCTTCGAATACCAACGAGGTCTTCCCGATCCGCCGCTCGCCGATGACGTAGACCCGCCCGCTGCCGCGCATGTATTCGCGCAACACGGCCAACTCCTGGCGGCGACCGCAGAAGTCCTCACCGGTCACGCGCATTCCCAGGCGAAAAGGCAGCACGTCGGCACCTCGCGGAGATGGGCAACAACCACGTTAAAACCATTTAGTTTATAACTCGGAAGTTTTTGGGTGTCAATTGCGAGGACGGGACTGTTTCGTTGAGATGGTGCTTCGAGCGATATCGAGCAAAATATCTACATTCGTATCCATAATATTCCGTATAAAGGGATTCAAATCGGCAATGTCGCTGCATTCACGATGTCGACGGCATGGAGTTGGGAGGACCCGCGTCGGGGTCCTCCCGGTGTCGTCGCCGAGCGGGCCGCTACTGGATGTGCTTGCTCGTCAGCTCCATCAGCACCGCGCCGTGCGTCATCTTGACCTCGCCGACGCCGACCGCGAACCAGTGGTCGGCGGGCGTGCCGCCGCCCTCGGTCGTGCCGCGCAGGTGGATGCAGTCGTAGGTGCCGTCCGGCACCGTGACGCTCTCGCTCGTCGCGATCACTTCCCAGTCCACGACCGCGCCCTGCCCGGACGTGCTCCACTCGTCGCCGACCGTGCAGGGGTGCTTGCACCAGAGGTCGGGCGTGAGCAGTCCCCCGAAGAGCTCGTCGCCGTAGAAGTAGAGCCCGCCCGTGTCGTTGCGCAGGTAGATGAAGTAGTTCTCGAAGATGTCGCTGCCGGTGTACTGGACCACCGTGACGTCGACGCCCGCCACCTGCTGGACCAGGCCCGCGGTGAGGGTCACCGACTCCGGGTCCCCGCCGAACTCGTACGAGTAGGTCCAGTAGTTGTCGAGGTCGAGCGGCCAGACGACGTCGTCGTCGCCGCCTTCTTCGACGTAGGTCCCGGTGAACGTGAGCTCGCCGTCGGCGGTCAGCGACTGCGTGGCCGACGCCGGGCTGGGCGTCGTCCAACCCGCCACCGCGCCCCAGGTGATCGTGTAGTCGCCGGCGGCCAGGTCCTCGAGCGTCTCGTCCCCGGTGCCGGAGTCGCTGAAGTCGCCCGGTCCCGCGAGCTGCCAGGGCGCGTCGATGGCGTTGGGCTCGGGATTGATGGTGATGGCGTTGGTCTGCGGATCGCCCGACCCTTCGTCGTCGCTGCAACCGAGGCAGGTCATGACACCGAGCACCAGGATCAGCAGAAGTTTCGACGCATTCCGATTCATACGATGTCCCCCTCCGGATCTTGAAAATCCACAGTCGATGGTGAGATGCGCCATCCCGACATCGGGAGGCGCTGGGGATGCCGCGCGCATGGTGTTAATGATTTATCATACCCCCGCCGCAATGCTGCCGCGTCAGCCGCCGCCGGACAAGGGGGGGGGCGCGCCGGATGAGCCAATAAATCAAGGGCATACAGGACTATCGGAATCGCCTATAACTGGGATATACTGAGCGTCGATTCGTCGACTTCCATGGCGCGGGGATGCCGATGTTGAACGATCCGTCGCTGTCCGCTCTCATCGCCGCCGCACGGCGGCCGACATCCTGCGACGCCGCGGCTCCGGACGGGGGCAACGTGGCTTCCCTGTTCGCACGGCGCTCCGCGGCGCATCCCGGACGCGACTGGCTGGTCTACGTCGACGAGGACGATGACCGCTCCGTCCTGAGCTGGGGCGAGGCCGGCTCGCGGGTCGCGGCGCTGGCGTCGCTGCTCGGCGCGCTGGGCGTGGGCCGCGGCGATCGCGTGGCGACCCTGGCCCACAACCACCCCGACACCGTCCTGCAGTACGTCGCCGCCTGGGCGGTCGGCGCCTGCATCGTGCCGCTGAACGCGGGGGAGGACGCCGGGCGGATCGCCTACGTGCTGAAGCACTCGCGGGCCAAGCTGCTGTTCACGCGCGCCGAGTACCTGGACCGCGTCGAACCGCTGCGCGCCGGCCTGCCGGACCTGCGCGACGTGGTCCTGGCCGGAGACCGCCGACGCGGCTACACGCACGTCGACGACGCCTCGCTCGCCCCGGCCGTCGCCGCCGCGGTCCCGGTCGCGGACGACGAGGCCCTGATCGTCTACACCAGCGGCACGACCGGCCACCCGAAGGGCGTGGTGCTGACCCACGGCAACCTGCTGGTCGACGCGCGGCAGATCGCCGCCTGGCACGCCCTGGGACCGGACGACCGGCTGATGTGCGTGCTGCCCATCCACCACGTCAACGGCATCGTCGTGACCCTGGTGACGCCGCTGGCCTGCGGCGGCACGGTCGTGCTCTGCCGAAAATTCCGCACGGGGTCGTTCTTCCCGCTGCTGGCGCGCGAGCGCGTGCAGGTCGTCAGCGTCGTGCCCACGCTGCTGGCCTTCCTGCTGCAGGGCGCGGACAAGGGGACCGTCGCGACCGGCGGCCTTGACCTGTCCGGCTTCCGCCACCTGATCTGCGGCGCGGGCCCGCTGACCTGCGATCTGGCCCTGCGCTTCGAGTCCCGGTTCGGCCTGCGCATCGTCCACGGCTACGGCCTGAGCGAGACGACCTGCTACGCCTGCTTCCTGCCGGTCGACCTGCCGACCGACGAGCACCGCGCCTGGCTGGGGGACCACGGCTTCCCCTCGATCGGCACGCCGCTGCCCGCCAACGAGATGGCGATCCACGACCCCGCCGGCGTCGCCCGGCCTGCGGGCGAACGCGGCGAGATCGTCATCCGCGGTTCGACCGTCATGGCCGGCTACCACGACGCCGACGAAGCCAACCGCCAGGCCTTCGCGCACGGCTGGTTCCGCAGCGGCGACGAGGGCTTCTGGCTGCCCGGCCGCGACGGCCGCCCCTACTTCTTCATCACCGGCCGGCTGAAGGAGCTGATCATCCGCGGCGGCGTCAACGTCTCGCCCCTGGAGGTCGACGAGGTCCTGATGAGCGCCCCGGGCGTGAAGGCGGGCCTCGCGGTGGGTTTCGCCCACGACGTCTACGGGGAGGAGGTGGGCGCCTACGTGGTGCCCCTGCCGGGGACGCGCCCGGACGCCGGGGCCGTGCTCGACTTCTGCCGTGGCGCGCTGCCGCGGCACAAGTGCCCGAAGGTGGTCGTCTTCGGCGACGAGCTGCCGGTGACCTCCACCGGCAAATACCGCCGCCACCAGCTCAAACCCCTGTTCGAAGCCTGGCGCGGGACGGACTTCCGGGACTAGGGGCTCCCGGGGAACGGGGCTTGCGGGGGGAACCGGGACGCCGCATCTTGGTTCGAAGACCTGCAACCGTTCCCGGGATGGTGGATGACGTGACGATCCGACTGACGCTCGCCCTGCTCTGCGCCGCAATGCTGTTGAGCGGCTGCGGCCAGTCGGACACGACGAAGATCGTGGAGCCGCCCCCGCCCCCCGCCAACCGCTTCGCGGACTTGACGTTCGGCACGGACTCGTCGTTCGAGATCGTCACCTGGAACCTGCACAACTTCCCCTCCACCACCCTCAGCGTGGAGTACGCGGCGCAGGCGCTGCGGGCCATCGATGCCGATGTGGTGGCGCTGCAGGAAATCAACATCGGTTCCAAATTCGCAGCCCTGGACGATTCGTTGGTGGGCTGGTCGGGGCATCTGGGTTCCAGCACAACCTACGGGGACCAGAACTTGGCCCTATTGTGGAAGGATGCGACGGTCACGGCGATCGCCGAACCCTATGAGATCTATGCCGATGATGGCGCGGCATTTCCCCGCAGTCCCTTGGTGCTGGAATGCACGGTGGGAGGAGATACGCTGCTCGTCGTCAACAATCACTTCAAAGCCTACGATGACAACGTCATCGAATACGGCAACCCCTACGACGACGAATATCGCCGGGTGATGGCGTGCGCGCTGCTGGACGCCTGGATCCGTGATGAACATCCAGGGGCGGCGGTCATCGTCCTGGGCGATCTCAACGACAAGCTGATCGATCCCCCGACCTACAACGTGTTCCAGATCTGGCTGGACGCCCCGGAACTCTATCGCTTCGCCGACATGCCGTTGGCGACCGGGCCGAGCAGCGGCTGGTCCTGGAGGTACAGCGGGCACCTCGATCACATCCTGGTCACTTCCCGGCTGTTCCCGGCCGTGGAGGCCGCCGGCGCCGAGGTGCGGACATTGCGCATGGAGTCCTACCTCGAAAACGCCTGGAGCGAGTACGAGACCAACCTCAGCGACCACCTCCCCGTCGCCCTGAAACTCCCCCTATAAGGCTCGACAATCTCCTCAAGGATCCCCCCCGGCTGCCGATGATCTGAACGAACCGCCAGGGAAGGCGGTGGGGTAGTCAACGGCGGATGGCCAGAAGGGAGTCTTGTGATGGCCATCACGGCGATCGGGGTTCAGCCCCAGTACCACACACATCCTGCCCTGCGGCAGCGGGGAGATCCCGCTGTCCAGCAGGCTGCCGTCGGCGACGTCGCCGCCGTGCCCGAGGCCGAACAGGCCGCGTCGCACGCGCGGGACGAAGGCGAGCGGCAGGACCATCCCGGCAGGAGCCACGTCCAGCAGACCTTGCACCAGGTCGAGCGCTCCGTGCGGCAGAAGCTGCGCGACGCGCTGGAGGCGTCGTCCCTCGACGCCTCGGCCCAGCGCGAGGTCCTGCAGGTGGAGAAGCAGTTCCGCGGCGACCTGACCGCGGCGTTCCGCGCCGCGAGCGACGGCGGCGACGTCGATCCCGAGGCCCTGGCCGAGGGCGTGCGCTCGTCGTTGGAATCGATGGCGGAACGGCTGCATTTCACCTTGGACGCGCTGCTGCCGCCCGTGCCCTGGGAGGCGGAAATCCCGCCCGAGCCCGAGGTGCGTGAGCAGCCGCCGGCGAACGAGCCGGTGGACGGCGGGTTGGACCTTCTCGCCTGAGTCCGACCGCGACCGAGTCCGGAGGAGCCGTGAACACGCGGCTCCTTCGGTGCGCCCGTCGTCCGGTCAGTCGACGGCCACAAGGCGGCCTGGTCCGTCGGCGCCCGCCAGGCCCGTGAACAGCAGCAGGCAGCGGACCGGCAGTCCCGGGCGGCTGGCGCGCAGCGCTTCGCGGTAGGCCTGCATCTGGGGGCGGTAGTGCTCGACGACCGGCCCGAGGTCCGCCTCCGTCACGCGGTTGGTCTTGTAATCCACCACCACGATCTCCTCGTCCCCGACCAGCAGCAGGTCGACGGCGCCCAGCAGCCGGCGCTCGGGGCCGTCGTTTGCGCGCGGCAGGCGGGCCATGACTGCGGCCTCGCACAGGACGCGGCCGCGGGCGGGGCGGAAGACCGCGTCTAGTCCGGGGTTGGCGAAGACCGCGGCGGCCTCCGCGTGGGCGGGGCCCTCGCCGGCCGGCATCGCGCCGCCTTCGACGGCGAACTGCAGCCAGCGGTGGACGGCGGTGCCGTGCGCCATGGCGGCGTCGCGGGCCAGGGTCGCCTCCAAGACGGCCTGGCGCGCCTCGTCGTCGGCCCCGTCCGCCGACTCGGGGGCTTGCAGGTCGTCCCCGGGTGCCGCGTCGCCGGGCAAGGGCGGCGCGGTCGAGGCCGAAGGGGAGAGCGTCTCGATCAGCGGCTCCCAGCCGGTCGGTTCCCAGAGCGACGGGCCGGACGTCGTCGCGGCGCCCGCCGTCGCCGGCGGGTGGGCTGCGTCGGCCGCCAGGTCGTCGGGCAGGTCGTCGAGCGGGCGCGGGCCCGCGGCGAGCCAGCTCAGGAAGCTGGGCGCCTGCGAGTTGCGCTCGGGCGCGGCGCCGAGGACCACCAGTTCGTCGCGGGCGCGGGTCATCGCCACGTACAGCAGGTTGGCCTGCTCGCGCCGCTGCTCCTCGAGGCGGCGGGCCGCGGTGGCCGCCAGGGTCGTGCCGAGGTCGCCATCGCCGTTGCCGGTCGCGTCGCGGTGCTGCTTGCGGATGCCCTGGACCACGGGACCGCCGCCCGACGTCCCGGTTTCCAGCACGAGCGTCGTCTCCTCGCGCGTCATGGGGTCGGCGGCGTCGACCAGCAGCACGCAGGGCGCCTCGAGGCCCTTGGCGCCGTGGATCGTCATCATCCGCACGCGGCCCTGCTCGGTGTCCGGCAGCACCGCCTCTTCCTGGTCCTCGCGCAGGGCGGCGTTTTCGACCGCGGTGAGGAAGGTGCGCAGGGAGGGGAAGGCCGTCTGCTCGTGCGCCAGGGCCAGGTCGTGCAGCCGCAGCAGGTTGTAGCGGGCCTGTTCGCCCAGCGCTTCCGCGAAACGGGACGGCGCCTCCGTCTCGCGCAGGATGCGCCGCAGCAGCCGGTGGGCCGGGACGTGGCCCACGGCCCGCAACCAGCCCTGCAGCAGCGCCGCGGTCGCGGCCGGGGGCGACCCGTCCTCGGCATCGCGCAGCGCGTCCCACAGCGAGGCGCGCCCGCGGCGCGTGCGGCGCCGGGCCAGCAGTTCCTGGAAGTCGCGTTCGTCGAGGCGCACCAGCGGCGAGCGCAGCACGCCGGCCAGGGCGGTGTCGTCGGTGGGGAAGACGAGCCAGCGCAGCAGCAGCAGCACGTCCTGCACCTCGCGGCTGCGCGCCAGGGCGCCGCGGCCGGCCGGCACGATCGGGATGCCCGCCGCACGGAACGCCGCTTCGTAGTGCTGCAGGTGGGTGCGCGTGCGCGACAGGACCAGCACGTCGCCGAAACGCGCGGGCCGGTCGCGGCCGCCCTCGCGCACGGTCCCGCGGGCGAGGTAGTCCCGGATCACGCGCGCGGCCAGGGCCGCCGCCGCGGCGTGGCGCGTGCCGTCGTCGCCGTCGCGGTCCTCCACCGGCGGCAGCAGCAGCACGCGGCCGGGGCCGTCGTCGCGGAACGGCGTCTGACGTGCGGCCGCGACCTCGAGATCGCTCGGCAGCAGATCGCGCAGCGGCGCCGCCTGGAACAGGTCGCCGACGGTGTCGACGACCGCCGGCAGGCTGCGGTAGTTCACGGGCAGGGTCAGGGCCGGCTGCCCCGTCGTGCCGCTGAGCCAGTCCTCCACCTCGGCGAAGATCCCCGGCTGCGCGCCGCGGAAGCCGTAGATGGACTGCTTGACGTCGCCCACGACGAAGACCGAGCGCGGGCGGCCGTCCTCGGCGTCGCCGGCCAGGAACTCCTGCGCGAACGTCTCGAGGATCTCCCACTGGTTGCGGTTGGTGTCCTGGAACTCGTCGACCAGCAGGTGGTCGAGCCGCGCGTCGAGCCGGTAGAGGATCCAGGGACTGATCTCCTTGTCGCGCACCAGGTCCCGGGCCAGCCGCTCGAGGTCGTGGAAGTCGAGGCAGCGGTCGCGCGCCTTCATCGCGGCGTAGTGGTCGAGCCCGCGCAGGCCGAGGCGCAGCCGCAGCGCGTTGTGGCGGTACAGGGCGACCAGTCCCCGCCACGCCGCCAGGTCCTGCACGGGGCGCGCCGCGGCGGCGTGGGCGGCGTCGCGCTCCGCCTTGGCGGCCTTGGCGCCGCCGCGCGGGCACCTGGGCTCCCCTTCCTTCGTCAGCGCGACCAGGAGCAGCGCGTCCAGCGCGGCGTCGAGCGGTGCCCCGCCGTCGAGCGCGACGGCGGCGGCCAGCGCCGCGTCGCGGCGGTCCTGCAGGTCGCGCCGCAGGCTCGCGCTGCCGCCCGGCGGCTCGGTCCGCTCGACGTCGTCGAGACCGGCGGCGTAGCCGCGCGCGACCAGGGCGGCGGGCCCGCGCAGCGCTTCCGGCGCCGGGTCGGGGAGATCGGCCAGGGGCGTGCCCCGCAGCAGGCGGCCGGCCAGGTCCTGCAGCAGCGTCGGCAGCAGGTCGGCCGCATGATCCGGAACGCCGCGCCCTGCCTCGCGGGCCGCCCGCGCGATCCAGCGGTCGAGGTCGGGGCGGACGTGCTCGAACCCGCGCAGCATCCGGCGCGCGGCGGCGGGATCGCCGGCCAGCTCCGCCAGGTCGGCGGCGGCGGCGGGGTCGCGGCCGAGTTCGGCCTCGAGGCGGGACAGCGCCTCGTCCCAGAGGTCGTCGGTGTTCTCGATGATGCTGAAGGACGGGTCGACGCCCGCCTCGTCGGCGAACCGCTTCAGCAGCGTCTGGCAGAAGGTGTGGATCGTGCCCACCAGCAGTCCCGACGTGTCCTCCAGCACCTCTTCGAACAGCAGGGCGGCGCGGTCGACCGTCTCGGGCGCCGGGGCTTCGCCGAGCAGCGCGGTCAGTTCCGCGACCAGCCCGTCGCGGTCCTGGCGCGCCAGGGAACCCAGGCGCGCGCGCAGGCGGTCGCGGATCTCGACCGCCGCCTTGCGCGTGAAGGTCAGCGCCACGACGCTCTTCAGCGGGGCGCGCACCAGCAGCAGCCGCACGATGCGGTCGACCAGGACCTTGGTCTTGCCAGAACCGGCCGAGGCCCGCAGGGGCACCGACAGCGCGGGGTCCGCCGCCAGGCGCTGGACGAGGTCCGCGTTCACGGTGCACCTCCCGTCGCGGACGGTCCGGCCTCGTCGACGCGGCAGGCGCCGCGCCAGGCGCAGAACCGGCAGGGAGCGCGCGGACCGTCGGGATCGTCGCCGCCCGGCAGCAGGGGGTAGGAGGTGCTGCGATCGGCCATCGCCAGGGCCGCGACCAGCACCGCGCCGCCGTCGCGCACCAGGTCGTGGTCGGGTCCGAGGTGCGGCTTGTCGGGGAGGCCGACCTCGCCCGGCTTCAGGCTGTAATAGGAGCCGATGAGCGCCGTGTCGGTGGGGACGCCATCGACGCCGCCGAGGCGGACGGCCAGGGCGTAGAGGGAGAGCTGGAGATCCTCGCCGTCCTGCACGGCCTTCCTGGTCGGCGGTTCCCCCGTCTTGTAGTCGATGACCTGCACCGCCGCGCCGTCGCGCGCGAGGTCGGCGCGGTCGAGCCTGCCCGTGACCGCGATGCCCGCCGTCGCCGCCGGCGTGTCCGGCAGCCCGGTCGCGCCCTGCCTCTCCAGCCAGTCGCGTAGCGAGCCCAGCGTGAACTCGAACGACGACTCCAGCGCGACCGGTTCCCAGGCGCCGGCGCGCGCCAGCTCGACGGCGACGATTCGCTCGCCCGCGGCCAGGAAGGCCGCCTCCCAGAGCCGGCGCTGCGGCAGGTCGCCGAGCCGCGCGGCGAAGGCCTCGCCGACGGCTGCATCCAGCGCGCGGCGGCAGTCGTCGGTGCGTCCGTCCCGGAGGCAGCGGCGGCCCTCGCTGCCGTCGCGCAGGAAGCGGGCGAGCGCGTCGTGGACGATGCTGCCGTAGTCCTTGCGCTGCAGCTCCTCCAGGACGCGCTCTTCCTCGCGCAGCTCGTAGCCGTTCTCCAGCAGGAAGCGGTAGGGGCAGTCGAGCCACGCGCGCAGGGCGGTGTGGCTGATCCTCGACAGGGGCCGGGTGGGCGCCCACACGGGCCGCTCCGCGGGTTCGCTCCGGAAGCGGGCCTGCGCGGCGGCGATGGCGGCGGCGTCGGGCGCCGCGCGGCGCCAGGGTGCGGGCGTGGGGGCGGCCGCCGGGTCGCGGGGCAGCGCCAGCAGCAGCCGGCCGACCAGAGGCGACGGCAGGACGGGTCGCCCCTCGCGCTCGCGCGACCAGGTGACGGCGACCTGCCGGCCGCCGTGGAGCAGGCGCAGGAACAGCTCCGCGTCCAGGCCCAGGTCCCAGCGCCAGTCGGGCAGGCCGCGGCGCTCGCGCCAGGGGCGGCCCAGCAGCAGCGTGCGGCGCCGCGGCTCGTCCGGGAACACGCCCTCGTTCATGCCGGCCAGCACCAGCAGGTCGGCGTGCTCCAGCCGCGCCTCCAGCAGGCCGGTCACCTGGACCGGGAGGTGCAGCTTGCGGTGGGGGCGGATCTGGATCCGGCCCGCCTGGCGCGACAGGAGCGCCGCGAACTCGGCGGCGGTCACGGGCGCCAGCGCCGCGTCGGCGGCGGCGAGGTCGTCGAGCAGGCCGGCCAGCGCCGCGCGCGCGGGCGCGGCGACGAAGGCCTCGCGGTCGAAGGGGTGGTCGGGCGCCGCCGCGGCCCAGGCTTCACGCAGGGCCGCGACGTGGCGGCCGAGCGGCGCGGGCCCGCCCGCGGCCAGCGCCAGCAGGGGGCCCAGGACGCGCTCGAGGTCGTCGACCAGCTCGGCCATCTCCGGCCGTGCGTCCGGCCACAGCTCCCGGCGCGCCTCGTCGCGCTCCGCGGCGCGGCGGCGCAGCCCCGCCAGGCCGGCGCCGGCCGCCTGGCCGCGCAGGATCTCCTTCTCGAACCCGAGCGTGCGCCGCGCGTGGTCGCCGCGGTCGCGGCCGCAGGTGACGTGCGGGTGGGTGAGCAGCTCGAGCAGCGGCTCGTGGTGCAGGTCGGTCTGGGCCGCGCGCAGCAGCTGCCAGGCCAGCCGGCCGTCGGCGTGCGCGGTCAGGGCGTCGCCGTCGGTCGCGTCGAGATCGAGCCCGGCGTCGTTGAGCTGGTCGACGATGCGGCGGGCCAGGCCGCGGTCGGCCGTGGCCACCGTGATGCGGCTGCGCGGTTCGCGCCGCAGCTGCGCGATCACCAGGTCCGCGACCAGCAGGCTCTCCTGTTCGGGGTCGGCGCAAGGCCGCAGCAGCGGCGCCGGCGCCGCGGCCAGCAGGTCCGCGGGAGCGCCGAGCCCGAGCAGGCGCTCGGGGTAGGGGCGCGCGTCGCGCGGCGGAGGGGAGCGCTCGTCGTCGGCGAGCAGGCGGGCGACGAGACGGCCTGGCGCCGCGGGGTGCGACGGGGCGGCGGGCTCGCTGAACGAGGCCAGGAACAGGCGGGAGAGCGGCGACTCGCCGGGCGGGGACGAGACGACGTGCGCGCGCCGGGCGCCCGCGGCGGCGGCGCGCAGCAGGCGGGCGGTCAGCGGCGCCAGGTCGGACATGCCTGCGACGGCGAAGTCGACGACGGGCGGGCCGGGCCAGCCCCGCGCCTCCAGGGCATCGACGACCTCGCGTTCGCGATCGATGTCGTCGCGGGGCGCGACGGCGCGGTGGAGCCGCCAGGCCTCGGCCACGCGGGCCGCGTCGCGCGACATGATCTCGCCGCCGGGTCCGAGGTCGGCAGCGGCGTCCCCGTCGATGTCCGCGGGATCCAGGCCGTGCCGCCGCAGCTCGTCGAAGAGGCGCACCAGCTCCTCGGCCAGGCCGGCGGCCGCGCCCGGGCGTTCGCGCACCCAGGCGGTGGTCGCCAGGCGCGGCGCCAGGACCGCGGAGCGCAGGCGGTGCGGCACCGTCGGGGCGTCGTCGATCCCGAGGCGCAGGGCCAGGTCCGCGGCGAGCCGGCCCGGGGTGGTCAGGCGCGGCAGCAGCAGGCCGTCGGCGCCCGCAGCCTCCAGCAGCGCGTGCCGCAGCGAACCGCAGGCGCGCACGGCCGGCAGCACCACCAGGGCCGACGGCAGGTCGTCGCCGCAGACCTCCAGCAGCAGGCGGGCGAGGCCCGACGGGAAGGGAGTGTCCAGGGGGAGGTCGTGGCGATGCCGGCTGGTCATCGCGGGATGATAGACCGGGAGCGGCGGGCGGCACAACCGCGGTTCGGTCGCGACGGCGCCGGAACGCATGAAAAAGGGAGGGGCCTTCCGAGGAAGGCCCCTCCCGGGCGGCGGGAACCGCTGCCGTCGGTCAGCGCTCGAGCAGCTTCTGGCTCTCGATCACGCGCTTGATGGTCTCCGCGTTGAGCACCTTGAACTCCACGCGCCGGTTCTGGGCGCGGCCCTCGGCGGTGGCGTTGTCGGCCAGGGGCAGCGACTCGCCGTAGCCCTTGACCGAGTACTGGCCGGCGCGGATCTCGGGGAACTTCGCGGTCAGGTAGTCCAGCACGGCCTGCGCGCGGCGCTCGCTGAGCTTCTGGTTCGCCGCCTCGGCGCCCTGGCTGTCGGTGTGGCCGCCGATCTCGATCTGCAGCTCCGGCCAGCGCACGAGGGTGGCGCCGATCTCGTCGATCTCGCGGGTGTCCGCCTGGTCGAGCTCGGCCGAGCCGGTCTTGAAGGTGATCGCGGTCGTGCGGATCATGCCCGTGTCGAGCAGCTGGGTCTCGGTCGCGGTGATCGCGATCGGGCAGCCCTGCTCGTCGACCTTCAGGTGCTGCGGGGTCTCGGGGCACTGGTCGAGGCCGTCGAAGACGCCGTCGCGGTCGCTGTCGAGCGGGCAGCCGGTGGCGTCGACCTTGGCGCCGGCGGGGGTGCCGGGGCACTTGTCGGCCCGGTCGAAGACGCCGTCCAGGTCGCTGTCCACGTCGCTGACGCAGCCGCGGGCGTCCACGATGGAGCCGGGCGCCGAGTCCGGGCACTTGTCGAGGCCGTCCAGGACGCCGTCGCCATCGCCGTCGGTCGGGCAGCCGTAGGTGTCGACGCTCGCGCCGCGCGGGGTCTCGGCGCACTGGTCGAGGCCGTCGAAGACGCCGTCGCCGTCGCTGTCGAAGGGGCAGCCCTCGGCGTCCACGGTGGCGCCGGCGGGAGTCTCCGGACATTGATCGTCGCTGTCGCGGACGCCGTCGCGGTCGGCGTCGCGGCCGCAGCGGCCGAACGCGAAGTTGAAGCCGGCGGTGGCGATCAGGTTGTGGGTCAGGTCGCCGTCGTTGGGCAGCCCGTTGACGAGCCCGCTCATGACGTCGCGCACCTCGAGGCGCAGGTCGCGGCGGTTGATGTTGTCGCCGCCCAGCTTGACCTTCAGGCCGGCGCCGGCCTCCCAGCCGTTCATCTCGGTCTTGCCCGTGGGAATCCAGTCGCCTTTGGCCTCGAGCTGGGCCCAGCCGGCGGTCAGGTACGGGTTGATCTTCTGGAAGGGCCGCAGGTTCACGACCACGTCGGCGCCCAGGTGGTGCAGCTTGGTCGACTCGCCGGTGCCGGTCTGCTCGGTGTCGCTGAAGCCGTAGGTGCCCTCCAGGCCCAGCCAGGGCATGAACTGGACGGCGGCGCGGCCGCCGAAGATGAGGTCGTCCTCGATGCCGAGATCGTCCGTCAGGAAGGTCGCGCCCGCGTAGGGCGACAGGCTGAAGACCGAGTACTCGTCTGAGATGTCGGCGGCCGCGACGGCCGAGGCGGTCGCGACCAGGAGCAGCAGCAGCAGCGGTTTCACATGCCTGTCGTTCATGGGTTCATCTCCCGGTTCGGGTCGGTCGCATCGCCGGGGATTCGCCCGGCGGTCGGGTGCCCGCGGCGCATGGCGTCGAGCGCCGGCAGTCGCGTTGCGGGTCACGTCGTGGCGCTCGGCTCAGGCTGGATTCGATGGCGCCATTCTACTGAATCGATCCTGAATCGCAAGGTAAATAACGCTGTTCCGGCGGGCGACAGCCGGTTCCCGGGCGCCGATTCGGCTCAAGGCCGTCCTCATCCTGCCGATGGCCGGATGACGGAACCTGGCATTCATGACCCGGGAGGCGCCCGTCTTGAGCCGTGATCTCGAGTTGCTGAACCCGCCGCCGACTGCGGCGGATCGTCCGCCGGACCTGTTCCGGCACGCCGTGGACCTGGCGAACGAGTTGGACGGTGAAGGGACCGACTTCGACCCGGTCCTGTACGCCGTCTGCCGCACCGCCGTCCACGCGCTGGGTGTCGCGAGGGCCAGCTACTGGACCTTGGACCTCGATGCGGACGCGTTGGTCTGCTGCCGGCTGCTGGGGCCGGACGGGCCCCTCGCCTGCGACGGCCTGACGATTCGCGCCAGCGACTATCCCGATTACTTCGCGGCGATCCGCTCCGGCCACGTGATCGACGCCCGCGACGCGTGCGTCGATCCCCGGACGCGCGAGTTCGCCGACGGCTACCTGCGGCCGCTGGGCATCGCTTCGATGCTCGACGTCGCGGTGCGGCGGCGGGGCGAGGTCGTGGGCGTCCATTGCCTCGAACACGTCGGCGCGCCGCGCGAATGGCTGCCCAACGAGATCGCGTTCGCCAGCCACCTGGCCGAGCAGGTGGCCCACCACCTGCAGCACGACCGGGAAATGCGCGAGCAGCGCCGCCGCTTCGAGACCCTGCTCTCGAGCCTGCCGGGCATGGCGTTCCGCATCCGCAACGCGCCGGGCTGGCCGGTGGAGTTCATCAGCGAGGGGAGCACCGCGCTGACCGGCTGGCGCCCCGACCAGCTCATCGACGAGATCGAGATCCGCCACGCCGACGTGGTGCATCCCGAGGACCGCGACAAGGTCTGGCGGACCATGGACGCCGCCCTGCGCGACGGGCGCGCCTACGAGATCGAGTACCGGATCGTCACCCGGCAGGGCGAGGTCAAGTGGGTATGGGAGCAGGGCCTGGCCGTCCACGACGAGGCCGACGCGCTGGTCGCCGCCGAGGGCTTCGTCACCGACGTCACCCGGCGGGTCGAGATGGAGGCGGCGCTGCGCCAGAGCGAGTCGCGGCATCGCGGCCTCTTCGACAACATGTGGGCCGGCGTCGCGGTCTACGAATCCGTCGACGGCGAAAGCTTCCGCTTCCTCGACATGAACCGGGCGGGAGAGCGCGTCGACGGGGTGCGGCGGGATGAGATCCTGGGGCGCGACCTGGTCGAAGCATTTCCGGGCGCCGTCGACTTCGGGCTGCTCGACGTCCTGCGACGTGTCTGGCGTACCGGCATTCCGGAACACCATGGCCCCGTCTGCTACCGCGACGACCGGATCGAGGCCTGGCGCGAGAACAACGTCTACCGGCTCGCCACCGGAGAGGTCGTCTCCGTCTACGAGGACGTCTCCGAGCGCGTGCGCCACGAGCGCGACCTGCGCCTCAAGACGTTCAGCCTCGACAACGCCAACGACGCCGTGTTCTGGGTCACGCGCGAGGGGCGCTTCCTGGACGTGAACGCGACCGCCTGCCGGTACTACGGCTATTCCAGCGAGGAATTCCGCGCCCTGACGGCCGAGGACATCAACCCCGAGTACACGCCGGCGACGTTCGCCCGGCTCTGGGACGCGCTGCGGAGCGCCGGGTCGCTGCGCAAGGAGTCGGTGCACCAGCTGCGCGACGGGCGCATCGTGCCGGTGGAGTCCTCGCTCAGCCTCGTGCGGTTCGAGGACCAGGAGATCATGTGCGCGCTGATCCGCGACATCGCCTCCCGCAAGGCGGCCGAGGAGCAGGTGCGCCTCATGAACGCGGAGCTCGAGTCGCGGGTGGAGGAGCGCACGCGCGAGCTGCTGTCGAGCCGGGAGCGTTACCGCCGGCTCGTGGAGAGCCTCAAGGACCGCTACATCTTCTATTCCCTGAAGAGCGACGGCGACCTGGCCTACATCAGTCCTTCCGTCGAGCAGGTGCTCGGCTACACGCCCGACGAGTACCGGCTGGCGAGGCTGCAGCGCTTCACGGACTCCCCGATCAACGAGCTGGTCGAGGCGCGGACGCAGGCCGTCCTGCGAGGGGAGCAGCAGCCGCCCTACGAGGCCGAGATGCGGCACCGCGACGGGACCACGCGCACCTTCGAGATCCTAGAAGTCCCGGTCTGCGACGACCGGGGCCGCCTCCTCTCGGTCGAGGGCATCGCCTGCGACATCACCCAGCACAAGCAGAACCTGTTCCTGATCCGCGACCAGCAGGGCCAGCTGCTGGAGAACGAGAAGATGGCGGCGCTCGGGCGCATGGTCGCCGGCGTGGCCCACGAGATCAACACGCCGGTGGGCATCGGCCTGACGGCCGCCTCGCACTTCCAGGAGCGGTTCGCCGCCCTGCGCGGCCTCTACGACCGCTCGGCCATGAAGAAGGCCGACCTCGACGGTTTCCTCGCCGAGGCCGACGAGTCGTTGCGGATGATCCGCGGCAACCTCGACCGCGCCGCCCTGCTCATCCAAGGCTTCAAGGGCGTCGCCGTCGACCAGTCCGGGGAGGGGCGCCGCGAGTTCGACCTGAAGGACTACCTCGACGAGATCCTGCTGAGCCTGAGGCCGGTGCTGAAGAAGACCCCTTACGAGGTCGCGGTCGCCTGCGCCCCGGGCGTGATGGTCGACAGCTACCCCGGCGCGCTGTCGCACACGGTCACCAACCTGGTCATGAACTCGCTGAACCACGGGTTCGACGGCGCGGCGCAGGGCAGGATCTGGATCGCGGCGGAGCGGGTCGGCGACGAGATCCGCCTCGTCTACCACGACGACGGCGTCGGCATGACCACCGAGGTGAGGAGCAAGCTCTACGAGCCCTTCTTCACCACGAAGCGCGGTCAAGGCGGCAGCGGCCTGGGCATGCACGTGGTGTACACCGCGGTGACGCAGACCCTCGGCGGCAGGATCGCCTGCGAGAGCAGCCCCGGCCGCGGCACGACCTTCACGATCACGTTTCCGGTGAACAACGGGAGTCGCGATGACGAAGCAGAATGACGGGATCCCGCTCGATCTCGACGAGGTGATCTTCGCCGCCGAAGATCCCGCCGGACCGCCGAACGCGCCGGTCCCGGGCTGGAAGCTGCTGATCGCCGACGACGACGAGGAGGTGCACGCCCTCACGCGCCTGGTGCTGTCGGGCTTCACCTTCGAGGGCCGCAGCCTGTCGTTCGTCAGCGCCTACTCCGGCCGCGAGACGGTGGAGCGGATGCGCGAGCACCCGGACACCGCCCTGGTCCTGCTCGACGTGGTGATGGAGCGGGACGACGCGGGCCTGCAGGCCGTCCGGCAGATCCGCGAGGACCTGGGCAACCGCTTCGTGCGCATCATCCTGCGGACGGGGCAGCCCGGGCAGGCCCCCGAGCAGGAGGTCGTCTCCTCCTACGACATCAACGACTACAAGGCCAAGACCGAGCTGACGGCCCAGAAGCTCTTCACCGCCGTCACGGCCGCCCTGCGCGCCTACCGCGACGTGCGCACCATCGAGCGGCACCGGGTCGGCTTCGAGATGATCAGCCGCCTGTCGGGGCGGCTCTTCGAGCACGCCGAGCCGCTGGGGTTCCGGCGGGGCGCCCTGCGGCACTTCGCCGAGATCCTCGGCGCCAGCGGCGGCGAGGACGTCGCCGTCTCCGGCCTCTCGACCGTGCGCCTCGACCGGCGCTGCGTGATCCTGGAGGGGGTGGGCGCCTACGAGGGCCTGCAGGGACGCTTCGTCTCCGAAGCGTGCCGCGAGGAGCTGCACGCGCGCCTGCGCGCCAGCCGCGGCGGCGAGGCCGACGTCTTCGGCGACGACTGGTACGCGGGGCTCTTCGCCACCGCCCAGGAGACCTACGGCTACATCTACCTCGAGTCGAGCTCCCCGCTGCCGGACCTGGCCCGGATCCTGATGCGCTCCTACGCGGCCAACGTGCGCGTGGCGCTGCAGAACCTGCACCTGAACCTCGAGGTCGTCGAGACCCAGCGCGAGATGATCCACACCCTCGGCGAAGTCGTCGAGAGCCGCTCGCAGGAGACCGCCCACCACGTCAAGCGCGTGGCGCGGCAATCGTACCGCCTGGCGCGCCTGGCGGGGGTCGACGAGGAGCGGGCGCAGCTGCTCCAGATGGCGGCCCCCCTGCACGACGTGGGCAAGATCGCGATCCCCGACGCCGTGCTCAACAAGCCGGGACGGCTGACCGACGAGGAGCGGAGCCTGATGATGACCCACGCCGAGCTGGGCTACCAGATCCTGGCGGGGTCGAACCGCGAGGTATTCCAGACGGCGGCGCTGGTCGCGCTGCAGCATCACGAGAAGTGGGACGGCACGGGCTACCCGCGCGGCCTGCGCGGCGAGGAGATCGACATCTTCGGGCGCATCGTCGGGCTGGTGGACGTGTTCGACGCGCTGCGGCACGAGCGCGCCTACAAGCCCGCCTTCCCGCTCGAGAAGTGCGTGGAGATCCTGAAGCAGGACAGCGGCCGCCACTTCGACCCGCGGCTGGTGGAGCTCTTCCTGGCTCACCTGGACGAGTTCACGTCCGAGTACGACGTCGTCGGGGCGACCACGACGGCGGACGAAGCCGTCGAAGAGCTGCTGGCCATCTAGGTCGCGCCCCCGCGCGTTCAGGCGCGCAGGTGCCCGACCAGGATGTTCAGGCCGACCAGGATCAGCAGGACCCCTCCGGCGACCTCCAGCCGTCCGCCCAGCTCGTGCCCGCGTCCCAGGGCGCCGCGCAGGCGGCTGCCCGCGCGATGGCCGAACCAGGTCATCAGGGCCGTCACCACGCCGATCACCGCCGCCGGCTCCCAGATCCTCACCCGCAGCATGGCCAGGCTCAGCCCCACGGCGAACGCGTCGATGCTCGTGGCCAGGCTCAGCATCAGCAGCGACGCGCCCCGCGAGGGGTCGCCGCCGCGGGGCGCGTCGCCGGGAGCGAGCCCGCCGCGCACCATCCGCGCGCCGATGAAGGCGAGCAGGCCGAAGGCGAGCCAGTGGTCCACCGGCGCCAGGGCGGCGGCCACGCGCGTCCCCAGCCACCAGCCCAGGACCGGCATCAGCGCCTGGAACAGCCCGAAATGGAACGCCAGCCGGAAGGCGGCGCGCCGACCGGGGGCGCGGCCGGACGTGCCGGCGCCGACGCTCACGGCGAAGGCGTCCATGGCGAGACCGACGGCGATCAGGATCACTTTCCAGGCCGGCACGGGACCTCCTGCGGCAGCGCCTGCCGCGGCGCGCCGCCCCCATGATGGGCGCCGCCCGCCGCCGCGCCAAGCCCCGATTCTCGCCGCTTCCCCGTTTCCCTCGCGGGGGGCGATCGCGTAGAGTGGATGGTGGCCCATCCCCCAGGAGGAAGACCGCCATGACGATGCTGTTGTGCCGCCGCGCCGCGGCCGCGATCACGTTGCTGGCCCTGGCCGCGACGGCGGCCGCCGCCGCGAAGCTCCCGGTCCGGACCCTCGACGACCTGCCCCGCCACACCTACGAGGTGGCCGGGACCGTGTCCGCGCTGCTGCGCGACGACGCGGCGTTCGACGCCTTCGCCGCGAAGGTGGGTGCGGACGTCGCCGCCGACCTAGAGGCCTACGACATCGCCGACCCCGCCACGCTGCAGCGGATGCACGGCGTCCAGCTGACGCTGGCGCTGATGGCGCACGACGACGAGCGCGTCCTCGCCCTGGTCGAGGCCATCCGCGCGCTCGAGGACAAGGAGGCCTCCCGCCTGACCTCGGGCTTGACGGCCGTGGCGATGGTGCGCGCCCGCCGCGACGCTGACGGCGGGACCGGCGCCGCGTACCAGGCCGCGTTCCGCAACCGCCTGCGCGAGCAGGTCGCGGCGCTGCCCTGGGACCTCGTGCGCGACCGCATCGTCCAGCAGAAGGGGCGCACCGAGCTCCTCAGCGAGAACCTGGTGCTGGGCATGGTCCAGGCCCAGTTCGACCCCGTGGTCGCCGCCTCGGGCGCGCTGGGCTCGGAGCTGGCCGCCCAGGTGGTCAACCTCGGCTACGCCCTGCGCTTCGCGCTGCCCCTGAAGGAGTCGCTGCTGGAGGTCTACGGCGACCTCATCGCCGCCCGCGAGACCGTCAAGCGGGACATCTGGGAAGAGCGCGAGGCGAGGCTCGAGGACGGCCTCGGCCTCGCGCCGGTGACCGTCGCGATCTGGGACGCCGGCGTGGACGTCTCGGTGTTCGCGGACGTCTTCACGACGAACCCCGGCGAGCGGCCCGACGGGCTCGACAACGACGGCAACGGGTTCGTCGACGACATCCACGGCATCGCCTTCGACTACGACGGCCGCGACAGCGCCGAGCTGCTCCACCCGCTCGGCGACGCGGCCCCGCGCCTGGGCGCCGCCATGGACCACATGAAGGGCTACATGGACGTCCAGTCGGGCCTCGACTCGGAGGAGGCCTCGGCGCTCAAGACGCACCTCGCCGGACTCGACCCGCCGCAGGTGCAGAGCTTCCTCGATGACCTCGGCCTGTGCGGCCTCCACGCCCACGGGACGCACGTCGCCGGCATCGCCGTGCGCGGCAATCCCTACGCCCGCCTGCTCGCGGCGCGCATCTCCTTCGACTGGCATTCCGTGCCGCGGCTGCTGACCGAGGAGATGGCCCGGCGCCACGCCGCGTCGTACGGCCGTACGGCGGCCTACTTCCGCGATCGCGGCGTGCGCGTCGTCAACATGAGCTGGGGCTGGGGGCTGAAGGAGATCGAGGGCATCCTCGAGGCCAACGGCTGGGGGGCTTCGGTCGAGGAGCGCTCGCGCGAGGCGGCCAAGCTGCTGGGCATCCTCGAGCAGGGGCTGCGGGAGGCGATCACGGGATCGCCGGGGATCCTGTTCGTCTGCGCCGCGGGCAACGACGACACCGACGTGGCCTTCGACGTGAACATCCCGGCCTCGTTCACGCTGCCCAACCTGCTGGTCGTCGGCGCGGTCGACCAGGCTGGGGAGCCCACGAGCTTCACCAGCTCCGGCCGCAACGTCCGGGTCTACGCCAACGGCTTCGAGGTGCCGAGCTACGTGCCGGGAGGCCGTCGGATGCGCATGTCCGGCACGTCGATGGCGGCGCCCCAGGCCAGCAACCTGGCCGCCAAGCTGCTGGCCCTCGACCCGCGGCTGACCCCGGTGGAGGTCGTCGACCTGATCGGGCGCGGCGCGGACCCGAAGGGGAGCTACCTGCTGATGAACCCGAAGGCTTCGGTGGGGCTGGTGCCGCGTTGAGCCGCGGGGCGTCGCACCGTCAGGGCACGAGCGCGCCGACGGCGAGCCCCACCTTCTCGTTGCTCCTGGCCAGGTAGGCGATGCGGTCGCCGGCCCAGGAGAGGACCGGCCGGCTCAGCTGGAGCGCGGAGGCTTCGTAGACGGTCGCGACGGCGGTCTCCAGCGCGTACACGACGTAGTCGCCGTCGTTGTCGAGGTAGCCGATGACGGCGCCGTCGCCGCTCCAGCTCGGCGACACGCCCTCGCCGATGACCGTGACTGCCGTGTCGTCGTCGTTCTCGTACTCCATCCATGAAACCCGCTTCTCGGCGTCGACGAACGCCACGCGCAGCCCGTCGCGCGAGATGCGGACGTCCGTGGCTTCGCGCAGGAAGACGGGGCTGCGGCTCACGACCGGTTCGGTGAGTTCCTCGTAGCCCCATTCCATCAGCCAGGGCGTGCGCCAGAGGCCGACGAGGCGGCGCGCGTAGCGGGAGAAGGACAGCGTCTGCGGCTCGGAGGTCTGGTTCCCCGACAGGCCCACCGCGGTGCCGGTGAAGCGCCGCAGCGTCGTGGGCGCCGGGACGCCGGCCACCGCCGCCGTGTCGACGGTCATGATGTGCATGGCCCGGTCGTCGCCGGTCCCCCGCACCTGGTAGAAGGCGACGCGGCCTTCGGCCAGGCATCCCGGCTTGTAGGCGCCGGCGGTCCAGGACGTGTTCAGGGTGTCGGTCAGGGCCACCGGCGAGCCGCCCGCGGCTTCCACGCGCCACACGTTGCCGCCGGGGGGGCCGTTGAAGACGAGCAGGCGGTCGTCCTGGGTCCAGTCGGGGAAGGCGTCGTGCAGCCGGGCTGCGGCGGGGTCCACCAGGACCGTGGCCGCGACGTGGGCCCGGTCCGCGACGGGCCCGCCGTCCCCGCCGTCGCCGCAGCCGACGACGCCCAACAGCGGGAGCGCCAGGGCCGACAGCAAGGTGCGCAGGTGTCGGTGGGTCACGGGGTACCTTTCCGGCGGCCCTTGCGGCCCGCCGGCGGCGGGTGTTGCAGTTCGCGTGCCAGTCCCACGGCCCACAAGCTAACACGGAACCGCCGCCGGCGGTACTGCGGCCTGCGGCCCCGCCCGGACTCGTCCCGTGCCCCATGGCGGCGGATATGGTAGGCTCCGACCGTTCCCGACCGAACTGCGGTCCGAGCGAGAGGAGTGTCCCATGTTGCCGTTGAAGCGCATCCTCTGCCCCACGGACTTCAGCGAACCTTCCTACGTCGCGCTGAACGCCGCGATCGAGTTCGCCCAGTACTTCCGGGCCGAACTGAACTGGCTGCACGTCGTGGCGCCCGTGCCGATCATCGCGACCCCGGCCGAGGCCGCCGGCGTGGGCGGTCCGGCCGTGCCGTCGTCCGACCTCGGCGGCGAGATGCTGCGCGGGGCCCAGACGATGATCGCCGAGGCGGCCCGCGACCGCATCCCGTCGGCGGTGGACCTGCACCTGCTCGTGCGGCGGGGGGACCCCGCGCACGAGATCCTGGCGGCGGCGGCCGATCTGGACGCCGACGCCATCATCATCGCCACGCACGGCCGGACCGGCTGGCGGCGGCTGCTGTTCGGTTCCGTGGCCGAAACGGTGTTCCGCGGCGCTGCCTGCCCCGTGCTGACGATCCGGGCGCCCCGCGACGCCGCGGTCGACGGCGACGAGCCCGACCGGCTGTCCGAGCGGGCCTGAGCGGCCATCCGCGAGTATTTGCCAAGTGCGGCGAACCCGCGGCGGCGGCCGTGCGTCTCTGCGGTCAGGCGACCCGCACGGGGCCGCCGACGGTGCCGCTCCGGCGCGGCGACGAGGGAGAGGGACGATGGAACTGGCCAACCTGCTGGAAAGCTGCCGAGCCGGCGACGAACTCGCCTGGGAGATGCTGGTCCGGCAGACCCAGTCCCGCGTCTTCGGGATCGCCATGACCTACGTCCGCGACCGCGACGAGGCCCGCGACCTCTCCCAGGACATCTTCGTGCGGATCTACCGCAACCTCGACGGCTGCAAGGACGCCGACCGTTTCCTGCCCTGGCTGGTGCGTATCTCCCGCAACGCCTGCATCGACCACCTGCGCCGCCGCAAGGCGCGGCCTCCGGCCCGGGACATCCCGGCCGAGGAGGCGCTGCGGCTGGTCGCGCCGGACGAGGCGCCCGACGAGGAGTTGGAGCGCCAGGCCCGCCGCCGCGTGGTCGAGACGGCGCTGCACTCCCTGAGCGAGATCAACCGCGAGATCATCCTGCTGAAGGACATGCAGGGCCTCGCCCTGGAGGAGATCGCCCGCCTGCTGAACCTGCCCCTGGGCACGGTGAAGTCGCGCTCCAGCCGGGCGCGTCTGGAACTGGCCAAGGCCGTGCAGGACCTGATGGGGCCCGCGGGCGCGGAGGCGACGGCATGAACACGCGCTGCACGGCATGGGAAGCCCTCCTGGACGCGTACCTCGACGGTGCGCTCGAAGGGCGCGACGAAGCCTTCTTCAGGTCCCACGCGGCCGCCTGCGACCGTTGCCGTGACCTGCTGCGCCTGGTCTCCGCGGACCTGCCCGCCCTGGCCGTCGACGACGAGGCCCCGCGGCTGGCCGACAGCGTGATCGCCGTGACTTCGGGCCCCGCCTGCGGCAGGGCCGAGGCGCTGCTGGGCGCGCGGCCGGACGGCGGGCTCTCCGCGGACGAAACCCTCCTGCTGCTGGGGCATCTCGAGCATTGCCCGCCGTGCGCCGACCTGGCCCGGGCGCTGGACGTCGCCTTGGAGACCGTGCGGGACCTGGCCGAACCCGAGCTGGACCTGGCGTTCACCTACGACGTCCTGCGGGCGACGTCGGCCACGCGGGCGCGCAAGCGCAGTGGTGCGCTGCCCCGCCTGGCGGATCGACTCGGCGCGTGGTGGCAGGGCCAGGCGGCCCGGCCCCAGTTCCCCTGGGAAGTCGCGTTCGCCGCCACGGTGGTGCTGGTCCTGCTGTTCGGGACACCGCTTTCCCCGGCGCGGCGCGCCCCGGCCCGGGCCCTGGCCGCGGTCCAGGCCAGCCCCGCCTGGATGATCGACACCGCCGGCGAGCTGACCGGCGTCGCGGGCGCGGGGATCGGCGCCGTGCAGCAGGACGTGACCGAGCGCCGCAACCGCACCGCGCCGGACCGGGCCGACCTCCTGCGCCACGGCCGGGAGGCGGGCGCGGCCCTCCTGCACGGCGATCTCGACGCGGCCGCGGCGCGCCTGCGGGCCGTGGGCGGGGACCTGACGCAGCTCTGGCACGACTGGCGCGGCGAGGAGCCCGGCGCCGGCGACTGATTCTGTACGTGGACGGATGCAACGCGAGCCAAGGAGAGAACCATGGACCAGACACACGACACCCGGCAGCCGGCCTTCACCCCGGACTCGCCCCACGCCCCGCCGCCGCCGCCGGTCCCGCCCGTCTACACGCGGCGCGACCTGCCCCTGAAGTCCGCGCCCTTCGCGGTCATCCTGTCGGTGCTGATGCCCGGTCTCGGCTACGTGTACCTGGGCTACTTCCGGCAGGCCGTGACCACGGTCGTGATCTTCGCCTCGCTGATCACGGCGCTGGCCTCCGGCGCCGCCGACGGCATCGAACCGCTGTTCGGGATCTTCCTGGCCTTCTTCTACTTCTACCAGCTGGTGGACTCCGGTCGCCGGACCACGATCTTCAACCAGACGATCGAGGCCGGCTACGCCGGCGGCGTGCCTGCCGACTTCACCTTGCCCGACGCCGGCGGCATGCTCTTCGGCGGCATGGTCCTGCTGGCCATCGGCGTGGTGGCGCTGCTCAACACGGTCCTGGACGTGGAGCTCGAGTGGCTGAAGGACTGGTGGCCCGTCGGCCTGATCGCCGCCGGCGGCTGGCTGGTCGTCCGCTCGCGCCGGGACAGGGCCCCGCGTCGGGACTGACAGCACGGGAATCGCCACCGCAGGCGCCCCCGCCGCCGGGCAGGGGCGCCTGCGGCGTTCCCGCACCGATTCGGGCTATAGGCGCGGCTCCGGCGGTCGATGATACGGACGAATGCCCAGGTCCTGGGAGGTCGCCTCCCCTCGATCGTTGGTGAACATCGTTCGTGCCCGAACCACGGAGAGCCATGATCCGCCGACCAGCCGCCGACCAGCCGTCGTTCCCGGGCCGCGCACCGCGGTTCGCGGCCGCCCTGGGTCGGGCGCTGTCGCGCCTGCGCGGTCCGCGCGCGCGGGACCTGCGCCCGGAGCGGGAAGAGCTCCTGCGCACCAAGCGCGAGCTCGAGCTGGCGCGCGAGTCGATGGGCAACGCCGCCTACGCCATCTTCTGGGTGCGCGCCGACGGCAGCATCATGGACCACAACCGCACGGCGGCGCGCCTGCTCGGCGACGCCGAGGATCTGCGCGACACCCAGCTGGCCGACTTCTTCGCCGGTTCGCGTTCGGCCTGGCTCCGGATCTGGCAATCCCTGGCCACCCAGGGCAGCTTCGCCGGCGACATGGCGTGGCGGCGGGCCGGAGGCGCCGCCTTCCCGGTACGCCTGGTCGGCAACCGCGTGTCCCACGACGGCCGGTTCTACGGCTGCCTCTTCGTCTCGGACCGGACCGAAGCGAAGCTCGCCGAGGATCGCCTCGCCGATACCAACGCGCGCTTCCGGGCTCTCACCGAGAACACCTCCGACCTCGTGTTCGTGCTGGACCGCGACGGCGTCACGACCTACGTGAGCCCGGCCGCCGCCAGGACCCTGGGCGGCGGGGAGCGCGAGCTGCTCGGGCGGCGCAGCGGTCTGCTGGTGCACGAGCAGGACCGGCCGTCGGTGGACCTGGCCCTGGCGGAGGCCCGCCTGCAGCCCGGCCGCACGGTCCGCCTCGAGAACGTGCGGGCCCGGCGACCGGACGGATCCTGGCTGCACCTCGACGGCGCCTACACGGACCTGCCCGACGTGCCCGGCATCACCGGGACCGTCGTGGTCTACCGGGACGTCACGGACAGCCGGCGCGCGGATCGCGACCTGCAGGAAAGTCGTCGCCAGCTCTCGACGCTGCTGGGGAACCTGCCGGGCCTGGCCTTCCGCTGCCGGTACGACCGCGACATGTCGTTGGAGTTCGTCAGCGGCGGCTCCCTCGCCCTGACGGGCTATCGGCCCGAACAGTACTTCGGCGAGCATCCCGTGACCGCCTCGGACATCATCCACCCCGACGACCTCGAACAGGTCCGGCTCACCATCCGCGCCGAGCTGGCCGCACGCGGCAGGTACGAGCACGAGTACCGCATCCGCACCGCCGAAGGCGCCGTCAAGTGGGTATGGGAACAAGGCGCCGGCATCCCGGACGAGAACGGCAGGATCTCGATCGTGGAGGGCTTCATCACCGACATCACCGGTCGGATCGAGGCCGAACGGACGGTCCGGGAACTGAACGAGGATCTCGAGCGCCGGGTGGCGGCACGGACCAGGGACCTGCAGGAGACCCAGGAGCAGCTCATCGCCTCGGAGAAGATGGCGGCGCTCGGCGGGCTGGTCGCCGGCCTGGCCCACGAGATCAACACGCCGCTGGGCGTGGGCCTGACCGCGGCCACCCACCTGCGCGAGCGGGTCCGCGACACGCGACGCCTCCTGGACCAGGGCGGGCTGAAGCGCGCCGACCTCGACGCCCTGCTCGTGGACGGAGAGGACGCGGCGGCGATGATCGAGGCCAACCTGTCGCGCACCGCCGACCTGGTGCAGAGCTTCAAACGCGTGTCGGTGGACCAGTGCAGCGAGGAGCGCCGCTCCTTCGATCTCGGCGCGTACCTGGCCGAGGTCGTGGCCAGCCTGCGCCCGCAGTACCGCCGCCGGCCGCTGAGGATCGACGTGGACTGCGCCCCCGGCGTCGTCGTGGACTCGCTGCCGGGGGCCGTGGCGCAGATCGTCACCAACCTCCTCCAGAATTCGCTGCTGCACGCGTACGCCTCCGAGGACGCGGGGACGATCCGCATCGCGGCCGCGGCGCGCGGCGACGACGTGGAGCTGACGTACGCCGACGACGGCCGCGGCATGGACGACGCCGTCCGTCGCCGGGTCTTCGACCCCTTCTTCACGACGCGCCGCGGCGAAGGCGGCAGCGGACTCGGCATGCACATCGTCTACAACGTGGTGACCGGCGCCCTCGGCGGGAGCATCACCTGCGCGAGCAGGCCCGGCGAAGGCACGACGTTCCGGATGACGTTCCCCCGCTGCCCGGAGCCCGCGGCGACCGTCGCCGCCGGAGATGTTGTCCGATGATCAAATAGCTCATGCCGCGCGGAATCGGGCCGATGCATCGGGACGGAGTGTCGGGAGCGGTCGCGCCGGGACAGGCGCGCCGGACATGGGAGCCGACTTGCTGAAGCGGACCTGGACATGCCTGACCACCCCCGTCTGGGGGCTGCCGCTCGCCGGAGTTCTGCTGCCGCCGAGCTGCTTCTTCGTGTTCGCCGGTCTGGGCGCGACGCGGCACTTCGAGGTCGAGCTGCTCCACCAGGCGGCGGAGATGCTGGGCGCGGGCGTGGCGATCCTGGTGGCGGCCTTCTTCCTGGTGCGCCAGGAGCGTGGGCGCTCGGCCCACACGATCTGGTTCTCGTCCTCGCTGCTGTTCGTGGCGATCACGATGATCGTGCACGTGATCGCCCTGGCCTCCCCGCGCTCGGGCCACCTGGCCGCGGCCGGCTACATCTTCGGCGGGGCGGCGGCGGCGGCCGTCTGGCTGCCCCTGCGTCGGATCCCGATCGAGCGACTCCAGTATTGGCCGGGACTCGCGGCGACCGCGGCCGCAGGCCTGGCGCTGGCCATCCTCACGGGACAGGGCGGCCCGCCCTCCGACCCGTCGACGCTGGCCAGGATGAACATCTACGCCGGCTTGCTGTACTTCGCCGCCGCGTTCTGGTTCGGCCGCCGCTACCGCGCCGACCACGAGCTGGTCCTGTTCTGGCTCTCCGCGTCCACCGCCTTCACCGGCGCCGGGTTGGCGTTCTCGGCGCTCGTCGGCGTCAGCTCCGACAGCTGGCCGATGCACATCATGCACATGAGCGGCCTGCTGGGGCTGGCCGGCCACGCGATCAGCCGCATGCGCGCCGAGTTCCAGCGCTTCGACGAGGCCACGCGCACGCTGTCGCAGAGCGAAGCCCGCTTCCGCGCGCTGACCGAGAACACTTCGGACATCGTGTTCATCGTGGGCGCCAAGGGCGTGTTCACCTACGTGAGCCCGGCCGCCGCGCGCATCATCGGCACCTCGGAGCGGGAGCTGCTCGGGCGCCGCCCGGGCAGTTGCACCCACGACGACGACAAGCCCACCGTGATGGCCGGGATCCGCCAGGCGACGAACAATTCCGGCCAGACCGTGGGCATCGGCACGATCCGGGTCCGGCACCGGGACGGTCATTGGCTGCACCTCGAGGGCATGTACACGGCGATGTACGACGTGTCCGGCGTCGAGGGCGTGGTGCTCAACTACCGCGACATCACCGACCGTATCACCAGCGAGCAGGCGATGCGCCGCAGCCAGCGCCAGATGGCGACCCTCGTGGGCAACCTGCCGGGCATGGTCTACCGCTGCCGCGGCGACCAGAACCTGTCGTTGGCCTACGTCAACGACGGCTGCCTGGGCCTGACCGGCTACGCTCGTGAGGAGTTGCTCGACGGCCGGTCCGTCACGGCTCCGCAGTTCATCCACCCGGCCGACTTCCCCTACGTGCGCACGACGATCTGGGACGCGATGGAGCGCCACGTCCCCTTCCGCCTCGAGTACCGCCTGATCACCAAGCAGGGCGAGCTGAAGTGGGTCTGGGAGCAGGGCGTCGGCGTCTACGACGAGCACGGCCGCCTCGAGACGGTCGAGGGGTTCGTCCTGGACGTCAGCGAGCGCGTCCTGGCGGAGAACGAGCTGCGCCGCTCGAAGTATTCCATCGACCACGCCAGCGACGCGGTCTACTGGATCGGCGAGGACGGCTCCCTGGTGGACGTCAACGACACCGCCTGCCAGACCCTGGGCTACGACCGCGACGAGCTGCTGCGAATGTCGATGCTCGACATCTCGACCGACCTGGCGCGCGAGGAGTGGCCGCAGGTCTGGCGGACCGTGCGCGACCAGGGCTCGGTCCTGGTCCAGGGCATCCACCGCACGAAGACGGGACGGACCTTCCCGGTCGAAGTCTCGTCCAGCTACCAGGAGTTCGGCGGCCGCAAGTTCCACTGCGCCTTCGCCCGCGACATCACCGAGCGCAAGGAATCGGAGCGCCGCGTCCAGGACATGAACCAGGAGCTGGAGAACCGCGTAGAGGAGCGCACCGCGGAGCTGCAGGAGGCGCAGGCCAGGCTGATCACGTCCGAGAAGATGGCGGCCCTGGGCAACCTGGTCGCCGGCGTGGCCCACGAGATCAACACCCCGCTGGGCATCGGCGTCACGGCCGCCTCGCACCTCGAGCAGCGCGTCAAGGCCGCCCGCGAGTTGTACCGGACGGGGAAGCTCAGCAAGACCGAGTTCGAGGAGTTCCTGGCGACCGCCGACGAGTCCGCGAGCCTGGTGCTGGCCAACCTCAACCGCGCAGCCCAGCTCGTGCAGAGCTTCAAGCAGGTGTCGGTCGACCAGTCCGCCGAGCACCGGCGCAGCTTCCGGCTGGGCGCCTACCTGAACGAGGTGCTGGTCAGCCTGCGGCCCGAGCTGCGGCGCAAGCACGTGGACGTCGCCGTGTCCTGCCCCGAGGATCTCCTGCTGGACGGGTACCCCGGCGCGATCTCCCAGATCATGACCAACCTGGTGATGAACTCGCTGATCCACGGGTTCGAGGAACGCGAGGCCGGTGCGATCCGCATCGAGGTCGCGGTCCTCGCGGGATCCGTCCGTCTCCGCTACGGCGACGACGGCTGCGGCATGAGCCAGGACCAGGTCCTGCGCATCTTCGACCCCTTCTTCACGACCAAGCGCGGCCGCGGCGGCAGCGGCCTGGGCATGAACATCGTGTTCAACCTCGTCACCCAGATGCTCGGCGGCACCATCGTCTGCCAGAGCATGCCGGGCAACGGCTGCTCCTTCGACATCGTCATGCCGATCCAGGCCCCCGCGACTTCCCGGATGCCCGAAATGCAGCCTGCCGGCGTCATCTGACGCCGGCCCCTACCGATACTGCGTCTTGATCGATCCCCAGGCAGATCCCACGTCGCCCACGGCGTCGCAAGCCGGACAAGCGATGCCGTACGACTGCGCCTGGGCGCAGGTCAGGCAAGCGGCGCTGATGTTCATGATGGCCACCGGCGCGGCGGTCTGCGAGGCCACGACGAAGGTGTGCGTGCCCGCTTCCAGGCAGACCCCCAGATCGACCACGTCCGGGCCCTGCGCGCTGGCGAGGCAGGTGCCGGCCGCGCAATCGTCCATCAGCATGATGACGGTGGTGACGTGGGTGCCGGAGACCAGGGCGCTGATGCCCGAGAACTGGACCCAGCCGGCCTGGGTCGTGGTCAGTTCGACGACATGCAGGGTCCAGCCGGTATAGTCGATACCGCAGACGACTTCGCCCGGCTGGCCGTTCATGTGGTTGAAATAGCTGGCATGGCCGCAGGTCCAACTCTGGAACGGCGTGCAATCGAGGGCGTGGGCCGAGACCGGCAGCAGGAACAGGATGGCGAGGATGAAGGGGCGCATGACAACTCCATGGGTTCGGGGAACCGGTCGCTGCGGCGTCCGCCGCAGGCCGGCGACGGCCTACCGATACCAGCTCTTGAGCGTGCTCCAGCCCGATCCTGCCTCAGGCACGGTCTCGCACGCGTCGCCGACGCCGTTGTGGTCGAGGTCGGCCTGGTCCACGTTCGGAATGTTCGGGCAGTTGTCGCAGGTGTTGCCGGCGCCGTCCGCGTCGTCATCGGCCTGGCTGGGGTTGGACACGTTCGGGCAGTTGTCCATGTAGTTGGGCAGCCCGTCGGCATCCGGATCGGCGTCCGGGTCGCACAGGTCGCCGATCTGGTCCATGTCGTCATCCGCCTGGGTCGGGTTGAAGACGCCGGGGCAGTTGTCGACGGCATCGTCGACGCCGTCGAGGTCCCCGTCCGCCGCCCACGCGACGGTGGTCGCCAGCAACAGGCAGATCAGGATCAAAAGATTGTGCGGCAACGAATTGCGCTTGGTGCTCGTGGTCACGGCGGGGCCTCCGGGCTGATGGCGAACGACATGGGCCAGTGCGGCATCGCCGGTGATTCTACCACGCGGACAAGTCGGAGTAAAGCAATCCTCTATCGGTTCGGGTCGGGTCCGGGCGGCCCAAGCCGAGGTATCGGCAGCCGCCGGGCCGCCGTACAATGCGGTGACGGGAGGTGTGCATGGGCGGCTTCGTCGACCACGGCAAGCGGATCCTCGCCGCGCTGTGCCTCCTGCTCGTCGTGAACGGGTGCAGCGCGTCCAAGGGGTACCTGCTCGTGCACGACGCCCGCACCTGGGGCGAGCGGATCCGCGAAGAGCTGCCGGCGGGCCAGAGGGTGAAGCTGGCGCTGATCGACGGCGGGCGGTTGCACGGGACCGTGCGGGCCGCCGAAGCCGACTCGCTGCGCATCGTCGTGCGGAAAGGCGCGGACCGCGTAGGGACCGAGGTCGCGCTCCCGTACGGGCGGATCGCGAGCGTGGAAGCGCTCGACTACTCGTTCAGCAAGACCGTCTTCATGACGTTCACGTCCTGTTTGGGATTCGTCCTGCTCCTCTTTACAATATTTCCGCCCGGGCCGATCGGGCGCTGAGATGCGTGTAGAACAGATGGAGACCCATTGGCCCACCACACCCTGAAATCCGGCTACGACCGCATGGTCGAGCGCCTGAACCGCTTCCCGCAGGGCGCGCCGCCGTCCGTGCTGCTGGAGCGCATCCTGCGCGAGCTGGTCTCCGAACGCGAGGCGGAGCTGATCGCCGGCCTGCCGATCAAGCCCTTCACGGCCGAGAAGGCGGCCCGCATCTGGCGGATGGAGCCCGCCGCGGCGCGCGCCGTCCTGGACGAGCTGGCGTCGCGGGCCATGCTCGTGGACGTGCCCGGCAAGCGCGGCGTCCGCTACGCCCTGCCGCCTCCGATGGCCGGATTCTTCGAGTTCTCCCTGATGCGGGTGCGCGACGACCTCGACCAGAAGCTGCTCAGCGAGCTGTACTACCAGTACCTGAACGTGGAGGAGGACTTCATCAAGGCCCTTTTCACCGAAGGGGAGACGCAGCTCGGCCGGGTCTTCGTGCACGAGCCGGTGCTCACCTCCGAAGACGCGCTGCACGTCCTGGATCACGAGCGGGCCAGCGAGGTGGTCCGCGGCGCGCAGCACATGGGCGTGGGCCTCTGCTACTGCCGCCACAAGATGCAGCACCTGGGCCGCGCCTGCGACGCCCCGCTGGACATCTGCATGACCTTCGGCTCGACGGCCGACGCGCTGATCCGCCACGGCCACGCCCGCCGCGTCGACCGCGTCGAGGGCCTGGAACTGCTGGACCAGGCCCACGAGGCGAACCTGGTGCAGTTCGGGGAGAACGTGCAGCGCGAGGTCGGGTTCATCTGCAACTGCTGCGGCTGCTGCTGCGAGGCCATGATCGCCGCTCGCCGCTTCGCCTTCCTGCACCCCGTGCACACCACCAACTGGCTGCCCGAGATCGACGAGGGGAACTGCAACGGGTGCGGCAAGTGCGTGGCGGTCTGCCCCGTCGAGGCGCTGGGCCTGGAGTCGGCGGGCGACGAGGCGGCGCCTCGGCGGTCGAAGGCGGTGCTCGATGCGGAGCGTTGTCTCGGCTGCGGGGTATGCGTGCGCAACTGCTCGCGGGACGGGATCAGGCTGAAGCAGCGGGGGGCGCGGGTGATCACGCCGGTCACTTCGGCGCACCGCTATGTGGCGATGGCCGTGGAGCGGGGGAAGCTGCAGGATCTGATCTGGGATGAGAGGGCGATGTGGAGTCATCGGGCGATGGCGGCGGTGTTCGGGGCGATTTTGAAGATGCCGCCGGTGAAGAGGGCGATGGCGGGGGAGCAGTTGAAGTCGCGGTATTTGGATCGGTTGTTGGAGAGGGCACAGAGTTGATGAGATGGACCTGCTGCTTTGGGAGCAGAGGGTCGCCGGTTCGAATCCGGCCGCCCCGACCACCAACTTACATATAGACAACGGGTTGCCAGACAGGCGGCCCGTTTCTGTTATATGGAAAATGGGTCGGGTCAACCTTGGGTCAACCGCTTCCTGGCCGTTCTTGGGCCTTGCCGCAGGGTTGTATACAGGACCTATCAGAATCTACGTTCATCCGCTACGGCGGGCACAGCGCGTAGAAAATGTCCTTGGGTGCGTAGTAGTTCGGTCAGGTCCGACGGCCTGCTGGGTCGTCAGGCATTGATCTGGCAGGTGTCGGCGAGTTAGCCCCTCCGCTGCGATGCGTTCGCCCAGATGTTCAGGTGGCTTTTCCCGTTGAAGGGAAAGGCCGGGCCTGTCAGGATATCAGTGACAGTTATCGCAGCCGTGATGTGGTGCCCACTGGCAGTGGGCCGTGGTAGCCATTAATAGCTTATACCAATCTCTGGCAGGCTTGAGGAGGGCAAATGACGCAGACAATGAATGCCGCGCGACCAGCTGCTGTCATCCCCCTCGCCATATTACTCCTGACAATATTGGGATGTGGAAAGGCTGGGCCGCGTGTAGATGCGGAGGCTGCATTCGCGAGTGGGGACTACGCCGCAGCGATGAAGTGGTACCACTTGGCCGCCGAACAGGGAGACGCCGATGCCCAGTTCAACCTAGGTCAAATGTACAGCTACGGCCAAGGCGCGCCGCGGGACCTCGCCGAGGCGATGAAGTGGTACCGCCTGGCCGCCGATCAGGGGGACGCCCACTACCAGTGCTACCTCGCTAATATCTACTACCATGGGGGGGGCGTGCCGCAGGACTATGTCGAGGCAGAAAAATGGTACCGTTTGGCTGCTGAACAGGGGGATGCCCGAGCCCAGTCCAGACTCGGCTGGATGTATCACAGCGGCCTGAGCGTGCCGCAGGACTATGTCGAGGCAGGGAAATGGTATCGCCTGGCTGCCAAGCAGGGAGACACCAGTGCTCAGTTCTACCTCGGTTTGCTGTACAGCGAGGGTCGGGGGGTGCCGCAGGACTATGTTATCGCTCACCTCTGGTTCAATCTTGCCGCGGCTCAGACTACCAACCCATTCATCAGAACCCAGGCGGTAGCAGCACGTGACCAGGCTGCAGGCTTAATGACTAGCGACCAAGTGGCCGAGGCTCAACGGCTGGCGCGAGAGTGGAAGCCGAAATGATTGTGGCCGCGATGGAAGATTTATCCAACAAGGGGGAGCTATATGCGAATTCTTTTAGTATCCGTCGCGCTAGTCATCGTCGCTTCAACTGCGGCGGCCGTCACGCTCGACCTAGACAATCCCAACGGGATCGCCGCTCTGTATAGCGTCGGCAGCGGCCCTGGCGAAGAAATGACCTTCTTGGTCTGCACCGACGGTAACGGGTATTACCTCGAAATCCAGGAGAATACGAATTGGAATTCGTTCGTCGTTTCTCCTGTCCCCCTTGCCGACGTCGTAGAGTGGACGCCCTGGATGCTTTGCACAAGCGATGGCCGATGGTTTGCGCGAGGCGTTGCAAGGTCGGTATGGGAAGAAATGGGCGTCGACATGGCGACCGCACCGCCTCCCTGCTTTGTTCCAGTTGAAGCTGACAAACAATCGTTTGGGGAAATCAAATCGCAGTTTCGCTAGGGCGTTTCCGGGATACCCAGAGCCATGAACAAGCTCATCATAAATCCGAGGATTAGCAGGTTAGGGGCGATGATCACGACCGCGATGTTGGCGACCTTCTTGTCGCTGTCGTAAGCTTCGACCATCGTGACGATCAGATGAAGGATGCCGACAATGACTACCTCGAAACAAGTTTCCGTCCTTTCCATCACCCTGCTTGCCCTTGCGGTATCGGCAACAGCGATGGCCGGACCGGTGGAAGATGCGATGGCAGCACTCTCGCGAGAGGATTACGTAACGGCAATCAAACTATTGCGTCCTATGGCCGAGCAGGGGGACACCGCAGCCCAGAACTACCTCGGTTGGATGTACGACCAAGGCCAGGGCGTTCCGGAAGACGATGTCGAAGCTGTGAAATGGTATCGAATGGCAGTGGAGCAGGGGTACGCGAATGCTCAGTACAGACTCGGCGTAATGTATAGTGAAGGATCAGGCGTACCGCAGGACTACGCCGAGGCGATGAAGTGGTTCCGACTTGCTGCGGATCAGGGAGACTCCAATGACCAGTTCAATCTAGGTGTGATGTACTTCGAGGGCCAAGGTGTTCCTCAGGACTATACCGCGGCGGTGAAGTGGCTCCTACTTGCTGCGGAACAGGGAGTAACCATTGCCCAGATCGGCCTTGGCTCGATGTACTGCAAGGGCCAAGGCGGGCTCCAGGACTACGCTGCGGCGATGAAGTGGTACAGGGTGGCTGCGGAACAGGGAGACGCCGACGCCCAGTTCAGACTCGGATGGATGCACTCTGAAGGACAAGGCGTGCCGCAGGACTATGATGCGGCGACGTATTGGTATCGCCTGGCTGCCGAGCAGGGAAATCACGGAGCCCAGTATAACCTCGGCAGGATGTACGTCGCGGGCAAAGGCGTACCACAAGACCTTGCTTCCGCTTATTTCTGGTTAAATCTCTCCGCAGCTCAGACTTCAGATTCTGACGTGAGAACCAGTGCGGTAAAGGCACGAGATCTGGTTGCAGCCGAACTGACTCCCGCACAGGTGGTCGAAGCTCAGCGGCTGACGCGAGAGTGGAAACCGAAATGATTACGGCTCGATCTCCGGCCACACCCGTGGAGTGTCAGATTTTCGTTAGCTATTGTCCGCGGCGGTACTGAATGACTCGTCCAAGCAATAATTGTCGCTTCGTAGGTGGTTGTTATCAATTTACAACATAGTAAAGGCGGTATATCCTGAAGCCACTGATGGCATTGACCTACTGGGGCCGCTTCTTATGATAGCGATTACTCGAAGGTTGAGTTCGGCATTTTGGACCAGTCTTCGAGTTTCTGTAGGCCCGAGTCAGACGGATTACCCCTGTTGCGGTCTGTGCTGGGCACGGCCCGTGCCAGGCCGCACGTGCAATTTAAACCGGCGTTAGCGGCGTGGAGGTCGTGGCACCACCATTTTGGGCGTGAGCTATGAAGCGACGAAACATGTTCTTTGGAAGCTGCGCGATGTGAGAGGGGAGTCGTAGGGTAGTGAAAGCCTCGACGGGCATCAATCAGGCCGACCATTGGAAGTTGCGCGGCGGTCCAGCGGGGCTCCACGTATACAACCGCATTACTGGCCTGCATGTCCTCATCGACGAGATCCCTGTTCCTGCCCCACTCCATTCGAACGTGCCTCGGCAGGTATCCATCGCGCTAACGAACCGCTGCGATCTGGCTTGCGCTCACTGCTACGCTCCAAAGTCCCGCAGCGAGCTTCGGTTCGACGTCGTTACGCGTTGGTTGGCTGAGTTCGATTCCCATGGCTCTCTCGGCGTCGGCTTCGGAGGTGGCGAACCAACGCTCTACCCAGATTTTGTGAGGCTCTGTCAGCACGTAGCGCGCGAGACCAGACTCTCCGTGTCGTTCACGACTCACGGCCACCATATCGATGACGTGCTCGCAGAAGGCCTTCGAGGCAGCGTCCACTTCGTTCGCGTGAGCATGGATGGTGTCGGTGCAACCTACGAGTCTATCCGCCGGCGTCCCTTTCCCGAGTTGCTCGCTCGCCTGAAGCACGTCCGATCCATCTCCTACTTCGGCGTAAACGTCGTGATCAATGAGCGCACGCTGCCCGAGCTTCATGAGGTCGCCGTCGTTGCTGCGGATGCTGGAGCCTGCGAGTTGTTGCTACTTCCGCAGATGCCGGTGCGAGGTGTACCGGCAGTCGCCCCGGGAACCTTGCAGAGCCTTCGCCGCTGGGTCGAATCGTACAGGGGCCCCCTGAAGCTCTGTATCAACGAGTCGAGTGCTGGAGGATTCCCGATCTGCGATCCGCTGGTTGAAGAGCGCGGGCTTCGTGCTTACGCGCACATCGACGCGATGGGTGTTCTCAAGCCTTCCTCATATCACGAGACTGGCGTGCCGCTAGGCGAGGGCGGCGTGCTCCAGGCAATCCATCAACTCGCCCACGAACTCGCGGAGAGCGACGAATGAAAATCTGGCACCAGCATGGCTCCGATCACTCCGCGAACCTCGTGATGATCGGTCATTTCAAGGATACTGCCGATGCGACGATGGCCAACGAGATCATCGCCGCGCTAACAAAGCAGGTTATGGAAGACCGCGACACGGGGGAACTTGTCCTCGGCGGCCCTTCGGAAAAGTACAGCAAATCGATGCTCGACCTATTGGGGGAACTGAATGTCATGTCGGTTGGGCCACGAGAACTTGAGCAATTTCTTTACGATATCCGATTGAACGTGAAGGACAGTAAAATTATCATCGAGACCGATGAGTACGACATCTCGGCCTACTTCAAGGTGATGATCGATTGCGGTGCACGTATCGATATCTACTCGGCTCACGATTACCCTGGCACAGAACATGGGAGAAAGAGTTGAGCGCGGAGTTACCATGCCAGCGCTGAACTGGGACGTATTCACGGGATTGCCAGGGAGTGCCGAGAAGAACTTCGAGCAGCTCTGCAGGGGTATAATACGGCGTAACTTTGGCAGCTATGGTGTATTCCGTGCCCTCGGTAACCAGCCGGGCGTCGAGTTTCATCTCAAGCTCGACCATCACTGTGATGCACTTGGCGATCCTGGCCGTTGGTGGGGCTGGCAATGCAAGTGGTACGACCTCCCGGCAAGTGGCGAGCTTGGAGCGACGAGAAGGCGAATAATCAAAGACGGGATCAGCAAGGCGGAGGCTCACGTTCCGGGCCTCACAGACTGGGTGTTGTGGACACGCCGCACACTGGCTAAAAAGGACCAACAGTGGTTCAATGAGCTGTCTTCAAAATTGACGCTCCACCTCTGGACTGCTGATGAAGTGGACATATATCTAACGGGCACGGCGGCTATTTTGCGTAGCACTTACTTCGGCGAATTGGTGCTGACGCCGGACATTTTACGGGAGTGGCATGAACAGGCGGTCGCTCCGATTAGCGAGAGGTGGCAGCCTGACGTTCACCACGTTGGCGATGTCGAACGTGACCTACGACGCATGCTCGGCGAGTTTGGATCGTGGGATGTGCTCAACAAGCTATCGAAAGAGCTTCGCGATCAAGCTCAGGCCGTCGACGCAGCCCCGCCTGTACCTGGACCGCTTGTGCCGCTACAGGCGAAAGTGGTTACATTATCAAGGCAGTCTGCGGACGCCCTGGACCGAGTCGCTGAAGGCATCCGTAGCGGTGACCTAGACCTCATACATGACGAACTCATCTCACGGCCAAGCGTTATCGATCAAGACGTGTCAGCGGCCCCTCGGCGACTGCGCTCTGGAAGGCACCGGGCGGGTTTGTACGCAACAAACGCCGTCGCCGGATGCCACGACACCATGCGTTTGTTCTGCGATGTCGAGAACGCGCTATCGTCCCGTATTATCGCGGTTCTAGCGCCCGCAGGCTGTGGGAAGACGCACCTGGCAGCTCAACTCACGGCTGGGGGGGGAGTGCGCCTGCACGGCGTGCTGCTGCATGGCCGAGACCTACACGCGAATCACACCCTCGACGACTTAGCCCGCAGAGTGTTGATCGCGGCTCAGCCTGTTCCGAGCATGGAAGCCCTGCTCGCAGCGGTAGATGCTGCCGGGCAGCGCGCACACCGCCGGTTGCCCGTAGTCATCGATGGGCTCAACGAGTCGGAAGATCCGAGGGCATGGAAGCACTTGCTAGCCTCGTTGGGGGCCTCGCTCGCAAACTACCCTTACGTCCTGCTGATCTGTACATTGCGGCCCGAGTTTGTAAAAGACGCCCTTCCCGATGGAACGCGTCGTGTCGTGATCGACGGCTATGGAGCCGACGCCGTCGACGCATATCGCGAGCACTTCCGTTATTGGAAGATCGATGCAACTGATGCCACGTTGCCGGAAATACTCCGACACCCCTTGACCCTTCGCCTCTTCTGCGAGGTCACGAATCCGACGCGGAAGAAGGTCGTGGGCGTCGACGCGATGCCGGGATCGCTGACTGCTCTATTCGACCGATTCTTGGAGCTAGTATGCGATCGGATCGCCGAGCTATCATCTCATACGTACAGATACTTCGCACACGACGTACGTACGGCGCTAGCGACCATTGCCAATAAGCTGTGGGATACGCGAGCTCGATCCATCGACATTGACGTACTACGGCAAATCCTTGGTGATGCGCAGCGCTCATGGGATAAAAGCCTCGTCAGAGCGTTAGCGCATGAAGGAGTCCTGCTCCGCAGGCCTTCGGACGGGAACGGTGCGTATGTACCCGTGTACGACCAACTTGGTGGACATATAATCGCCACCGCGCTGCTCGCGAAGCATGGGCAGGTAGGATTCGAGACATGGATACGAGAGCCATCCACGACGGTCATGCTGACTGGTGACTACAGCGTCCGCCATCCACTCGCCGACGACGTCGTATCGTCGTTAGTTGGGCAGATGCCTCGACGACATCACGCGAAGCAGCTCTGGCAGTCTGTTGACGAACCGCTGCGTAGGCAGGCTCTGTGGTCGGCAGCCCGTCTAGAACCAGCGTTCCTCGACGCGGCGACTGTGAGCGAGCTGCTTGAACTTGTGCGCGAAGGGCAGACAGAGGTTCTCGATCGTCTTTTAGAGGTACGGGGCACGCAAGGACATCCGCTGAACGCGGAGGCTCTAGACAAAGTGTTGCGAACGATGGGGGTTGCGGAACGCGACCTCTGTTGGACAGAGTGGCTTCGAAAGAACATGGACGCTGTATTTCGCGACTTAGAGCACCTGGAGGGACGCTGGCGATTAGGGGGGATGCGCACGGGAGATCGGCTGCGTGCCCGCTGGGTCATGTGGACGCTCACGAGCACAGTCCGGCGGATGAGGGACAATGCGACGCGCGCACTCTATTGGTTCGGACGCGTCGATCCAGAAGGACTCTTCGAATTGACCATCGACTCGCTGAGCGTGAATGACGCCTACGTAGGTGAGCGCATGCTGGCAGCGTCGTATGGCGTCGTGGTAAGCCACCAGGATGCAGACCCTGGCTTCGAAATCTACCTGAACCCGTTTCTCTCCCAGCTTGCTGCAGTGCTCGTTGGGGCGTCGGCAACCGCTCCGACGCAACATTACCTCGCGCGATACTACGTACGAGGTATCGTCGCATTCTCCGCGAAGTTCTATGCGTCCACACTCCCATCCACCTTACGTGGCGCGTTATCGTTCGCCACTCCTGTTCTGATCCGGCCCCTCGTCAGCGGCGACGCTGGAGCCGACGAGGCAGGACGGACGCTCCGTATGGACTTCGAGAACTATACACTGGGGAGGCTGTTTGACCGAAGTAACTACGACATGAAACATGCGGGCCACCAAGCGGCCGTGGCCCACGTTCGAGGAGTTGTGTGGGCACTCGGATGGCGATCGGCGAGCTTCGAAGCGTTGGACAGAAGGATCGCGGAGAACGCGTATTGGTATGGGGGCCGGGATCGGCCTCATACAGAACGTTATGGTAAGAAGTACGGCTGGATCGGCTTTTTCACCTACGCCGGACTACTCGAAGAGCGGGGACTATTGTCAAGCGTGAGTCGCCCGTTCTCTGACGTCGACATCGATCCGTCCTTCCCGGAGAAGCCGCCCACCGATGGGGATGCATCGATTCCCGAGACCTGGCTATCGCCGATAATAAAGAGTCACGAGAGCTGGGTACGAGAAGGCACAACGTCGGTACCGTACAGTCTCCTACGCCGGGAAGTGATCGGTGACCACGATGGTCCGTGGGTCGCCGTACACGGCTTCGTTAAGGCGGAAGATCGGGTCCTTGGACGTGAAGTGTGGGCTTTCATCTCTGCCTTGGTTACGGATAAGGAGAACGTACCGCAACTGGCAGCCGCTCTTAGAAGCGGGACACAGCCATGGGTGACTCGTGACATTCCGAGTGACCACTATGTCTTCGCTGGCGAGATACCCTGGCACCCAAACTTCGCCTTCATGGCGATCGCGGATAATGCATACAGAGATAGCGTTCACATCGACGGTGGTGACGTAGAGGTCGAGGTGCTCGCGCACAGCTACGCATGGGAGAGCTACCACAGCGAAATGAACTGCGCTGGGACAGTGCGGGTGCCTTCCCGACCCTTCTCTACTCATTTCGGCCTCCGCAACGCCCCACAAGTCTTCGACCAGTTCAACCCCGACGGAACCATGGCCACGATCACGCTTAGTGGCGTCGACGGACTCAGTGGAGACGTTCTGTACGTTCGCGAAGATCTGCTCTGGCGATATGTGGACAAGCGCGCCGTGATCTGGTTCGTGTTCGGCGGGCGTGAACTTCGACCCTTTCCACCATCACCACCGCAATGGCTCGCGGATGTTCTTCGTCAACGGGCAAACACGTGGTGCGAAGTGCTGACCGAGACTGACCTCAAGCAGAATGCGAAACCGCCTAAGACGAAGAAGGCGCGCACGCGGAAACCGGGAGCGACGTCCACAGCGAAGAAACCGCCCGTCCAGAAGAAACCAGAGCAGGATGCCTCCAAGCAGGCGAATCAGACCCGGAGGAAGCCGTAACGTAAGCAGTTATTCTCTGGGTGGAATTCTAATGGCTGGGACAGGTCGGCGGTCATGCAGGAGATCGCGGCTGCATCCACATCGGATTGGCTTCAACCCTGCTGCAAGGTTAAACCGCCCCGTCGTTGAATCAACCGCGCCCCCTAGTTGGCGCATGTCGGATGGTTATGATCGGTATTGGCATCTCCTCCGATACTTTCCTCCGAAATCCTGCTGTGATCAACTCCGAACTGGTGCGTAAGCTGAATCCCGCGGCGTATCCCACGTCGCTATTCCGCCGGTCTACCGGCCGTCAAGCGGGCCGGGTCTGGACTCCAGGGGAGGACGCCATGGCTACGAAGTCGATCCGAAAACCCTACCAGAAAGTGCCTCCCACGACATGGGATATGATCCGTCGTCGGTACGAGTCCGGGCAGTCGCCGCTGATGATGTGCCAGCAGTGGGGGATCACCCCATCGACATTTTTCTCCAGACGTAAACGCGAGGGATGGAGCCGAGTATTTGGCAATTCAGCGGATGTTTCCCAGTCCCACGTGGAACAGCCCGTGTTTCGTGCGACGACCACAGCACGCTCGTCGTCCGCCCGCTCCATCGACGAACCATTCGTATCCCTAGAACCCGTTTTGCCGACCAGGGGGGAGGCGGCCTCCACGACCCCCGAGTTCGCCTCACTGGCGGCGTCGGGGGACGCGTTGACGGCGTGCCACCTGGAGACGGCCTGCGTCCTGCGCTACAAGCTGGACCAGATGATGGCGGACGAACACGTCGGTGCCGGTCCGCAGGGCCGCAAGAGCCGGTCGCTGCTGGATCTGGTCACCGCGCTGGAGAAGCTGCAGAGGATCGAGCGGACAGCCCTGGCCATGGACCAGCCCGGATCAGGCGCGTGTCCCCAGGTCGTCATCCTAGTGCCCCACAAGCTCGATGAGGACGAGTGGGTTCGGCAGGCGCAGCTGCAGGCCCCCGTTGGCAATGGAGGCCGATTCTGAGGCTCTAGGGCGGGCATCCGCTAAGCGAGCAGAGGGTCTCATCTGCTACTGTCTTTACAGAAACACAGATAGCGCAGTAGTCATAATTTGGGTCAACCACAGGTCACCACTTGGTCGCGAAGTCCAGGCAACCCAAATCACAGTCTGCACTCCCTATTGTTTCAATTCAAAATGGTGTAACGGGGAAAAGATCAATCTATTCAGTAGGAGAAATACACGTCGCTGATATCTGAGACTCAACGTATTGCGCGGGTGCGAACACCATCGTCGTCGGTATCGTCGACGATCCCAACCACCACCGACCGCACCGGCACCCCAGGCGCCCCCAGCACTTGCCGAGCCCCATTCCCCTCATCCAACACCAGCACCGTCTCCCCCCACCCCGCCCCGATCGCGTCCACCGCGATGACGTAGCCGCCGGAGGGTTTCCCGTCAGCCCCGACCTTGTCGACGATCAGCAGCCTGCGCCCCGCCATCGAGGGATGGTGGATCGTCGACACGATGCGCCCCGCCACGCGCCCCAGGATCATCTCCGGCCTCCGGCGCGAGTCGACACCGCATCGATCTGCCGATCATCCACGATCCCCACCACCGCGTGGTCCACCGGCACGAAGCTCGGCTCCAGCGTCAGCGCCGCCTCCCGGCTCGCCTCCCAGTAGACCGTCTCCCCGGGCCCCGCCATCCGCGTCCCGTCTGCGCAGACGAAGGGCTGTCCCTTCGGCGTCCCGTCCGAGCCCAGCGGCTGCACCCAAAGCAGCGGCACCCCCGCCATGCCCTCGCAGGTCGTGGTGGCCACCAGCGTGCCGATCACCCTGCCCAGGAACATCAGCGTCCCTCCGGATATTCCGCCCCGGCCGGCTCCGCGGCGACGCAGTCGCGGAACGAGGTCCCGGCGTTCAGCACCCCGCAGAAGTGGGCGTCCAGCCGCGGCGTGAGCGTGCGCCCGCTCAACCGCCCCGCCGGCGCGGCCATCTCGCACCCCGCCGCCAGCGCCGCCTGCACGTCCGCCAACTCGCCGTGCAGCAGCGCCAGCCCGCGCCCCCCCAGATCGTCGCACAGCCGCAGCTCGGCCAACCCGACCGGCGCCGCTTTCAGCGCCACGTCGACTGCCTTCAGCAGCGTCGCCGCGGACCCGGTCTCCAGCGCGCCCAGCGCGAAGTCGGGCCGCAGCCCGGCGGGCCGCCCCGCCAACGCCGCCCGCAGCCCCGGGTGGGGGTCGCGCAGCAGCACCGCGTCGTCGGTCTCCTCGACGCCGGCGGCGTACCCCGCCTCGACGCTGGCCACCGTGCCCCCGATCAGCGCCAGCCAGCGGCCGGGGTGCACCGAGCCGCACTTCAACAGCGCGATGGGGGAGGCCTTGAGCATGCGGTCCACCGCGGCGATGCCCAGCGCCAGGCTGTCGTATTCGAGGAGCGCCAGCGCGTCGGTGGTCATCACACGATCCTGAAGTGGTCCACCAGCGAGCAGCGCCGCTGGCGGCTGAAGGTGAGCGGTCCGGTCAGGCCCTCGCCGGTCGGGCTGGCGATGGTGAAGCTCGTGAAGCCCTCGCCGCCCTCGCCCAGGCCGGCGTAGATGGGCGCGTTCTTGACGAAGATGCTGGTGTTGATGCTGCGGGCCATGCGGCTCAGCGCGTCGATGTCGCGGCTGTGCATCGCCGCCGAGTGGCCGAAGCCGTGTTCGGCGCGGCGCGCCAGCTCGATGCCGTGCTCGACGTCGGCGACGCGCACCACCGGCAGCACCGGCATCATCTGCTCGGTCCAGACCAGGGGGTGGTCCTCGGGCACCTCGCAGACGACCAGGCGCGGGTCGCCTGCATAGGCGATCCCGGCGCGGGCGAGGATCTCGCCGGCGTTCTTGCCGATCAGCGACTTCTCGATCACGCCCGGCTTGCCGGGGCCGCGTGTCTCGCCGAAGACCGTGCGCTCGAGGCGGGCGAGGTCCGAGGCGCTGGCGCGGTGGGCCCCGTGGCGCACCATGGACGCGACCAGGGCGTCGGCCACCGCGGCCTCGACGAACACTTCCTTCTCGTCCACGCAGATGATGTTGTTGTCGAAGGAGGCGCCGCGCACGATGTCGCCGCCGGCCTTGGCCACGTCGGCGGTGCGGTCCACGACCACCGGCGGGTTGCCCGGCCCGGCGCAGACGGCGCGCTTGCCGCTGCGCATCGCGGCCTTGACCACCGCCGCGCCGCCGGTCACCACCAGCAGGCGCACCCCGGGGTGCTGCATCAGCTCCTGGGCCGAGGCCACCGTCGGCGTCGCCACCGCCGTCACCAGGTCGGGCGGACCGCCGGCGCCGACCACGGCGCGGTTGATCAGTCGGATCGTGCGCATCGAACAACTGCGCGCGCTCGGGTGCACGTTGAACACGACGCTGTTGCCGGCGGCCACCATGCCGATCGTGTTGCAGATGATCGTCGAGGTGGGGTTGGTGGTCGGGGTGATGGCGCCGATGACGCCGAAGGGCGCCCACTCGGTCAGCGTCAGGCCGCGGTCGCCGGTCCAGGTGCGGGGCTGCAGGACCTCGGTCCCGGGCGTCTTGAGCGTCACCAGCCGGTTCTTGACGACCTTGTCCTCGAAGCGGCCGAGGCCGGTCTCCTCCCAGGCGTGGCGGGCGAGGGCCTCGCCCTCGCGCAGCATCGCGGCGCGGATGGCCGCGATCAGCGATTCGCGCAGCGACAGCGACGCCTCGCCCAGGCGGCGGAAGGCCGTCGCGGCCGCTTCCACGGCGTGGTCCACGTCGGGGAACACGCCGTCGCCCAGCGATTCGCGTGCCGCTGCCGGCTCGTGCGTCGTTGCGGTCATCGCCGCCCCGCCGCCGCGCAGCCGCGCCGCCAGCCGTTGGGCGATCTCGTCGACCTGCCGGTCGCTCAACCCGCTCATGACCGCTCCTTCGCCGTGCTAGCCGTCGCGGCCCTTGCGGTACCGCTCCTCGCCCTCGATCTCCCAGCTGTCGACGATGGCCATCACCACGGCGTCGACGGGTCGCCCGTCGGTGGCCCGCGTCTGGCGCGCCGAGGAGCCCGAGGCGTACAGCACGTACTCGCCGGGTCCCGCCCCGACCGCGTCGACCGCCACCACCGAGCCGCCGGACATCTGCCCGTCGGGGCCGGCGATGGCCAGCAGCAGGAAGCGCAGGCCGTCGAGCTTCTCGTCCTTCTGGCTGGCCACCACGGTGCCCATCACCTTCGCGAGATTCATGGCCGCCTCCCGGACCCGCGGCGCGGGGTCACTTCTTGCCCGTCTCCACCTGGCGGCCCAGGGGGATGATCAGGTCCACGTTGGCGTGCGGGCGCGCGATCACGTGCACCGCGACGACCTCGCCCACGCGGGCGGCGGCCGTCTGGCCGGCGTCGCAGGCCGCCTTGACCGCGGCCACGTCGCCGCGCACCACGACGGTCGTGTAGCCGCCGCCGGTCTTCTCGTAGCTCACCAGCTCGACGCGGGCCGCCTTGACCATCGCGTCGGCCGCCTCGACCATCGCCGCGAAGCTGCGGCACTCGATCATACCCAGAGCATCCGACATCACGAGCCTCCCTCGGGGGCTGGGGTCCTGCCTCCTACGAGGCGTGCTCGCGTCCGGTCAGGGCCGCCAGGGCCTGGACCGCCGCGGGCCGCGCCGCTTCCACGTCCTTCTCTTCCCCGCCGATGTAGACCCGGCCGAAGCTGCCGAAGGCCCGCACCTCGAGGATGCTGATGTCGGCCGCCTTCTCCGCCTCGTTGGCCGCGAGCGCCGCGTAGGCCGCCGGCTCGCACTCGAGGATGAAGAGGGTCTGGCCGGCCATGATCATGTTGCCGTGCCGCATGCGGTTGATCAGCATGCACTGGTGGTCGTCGAGGTGGCGCACCACCTGGTCGCTGATCACCCGGGGGCGCAGCCGCCGTTCCTCGGTCAGCTCCAGGGCCGACAGGATGGCGGCTCCGGCCTGGCGCACGTCGGCCTGGCTGTCGGCGTGCACCTCGAGCATGCCGAAGTGGCGCTCGACGATCTGCATGCCGGGCGTCACGCGCGTGCTCTTCAGGGCGATGTCGGTGACGCGGTTGATCTCCATGCCCGGCGCGATCTCGACGAACAGGCTCGCCTGGCCGGTGCGGGGCAGGAAGCCCTGCGCCACCGTCGCCAGGAAGGCGGCGAACTGCGGCTGCAGGCTGTCGATGACGACGAAGGCCCTCAGGTCGACCATGGTCAGCTCCTTGCCCGGACTGGACTTACTTGCCGCCGGCGCCGACGCCGGCTTCCTCCATGATGGCCACGCTGGCGCTGGCGCCGATGCGCGTGGCGCCCGCCTCGATCATCCGGCGCGCGTCCGCGTAGCTGCGGATGCCGCCGGACGCCTTGACTTCCATGCCGGCGCCCTGGACCACCGCGGCCATCAGGGCGACGTCCTCGGCCGTGGCCCCGCCCTTGGCGAAGCCGGTCGAGGTCTTCACGAAGTGCGCGCGGGCGCGGCGCGAGGCCTCGCAGGCGCGGCGCTTCTCGTCGTCGGTCAACAGCGCGGTCTCGATGATGACCTTGCAGACGGCGCCGCCGTCGCGGCAGGCCTCGACCACGGCGCGGATGTCGTCGAGCACCAGGTCGTCGTCGCCGCCCTTGAGCGCGCCGACGTTGATGACCATGTCGATCTCGCGGGCCCCGTCGCGGATGGCGCGGCGGGCCTCGGCCGCCTTGATCTCGGGCAGCGTCGCCCCCAGCGGGAAGCCGACGACCGTGCAGGTCAGCACCGGCGTGCCCCGCAGGGCGTTGCTCACGGTCTTGGTCCAGCAGGCGTTCACGCAGATGGAGCGGAACAGGAACTTGCGCGCCTCGGCGCACAGGGCCAGCACCTGCTCGCGCGTGGCGTCGGGCTTCAGGATCGTGTGGTCGATGTAGCGGGCCAGGTCGCGCGGGATCTCGCCGGGCGAGCCGGGACCGTGGCCGAGGCGGGTGGCGCCCAGCTCCACCAGGCGCCGCGCGCGGTCGGGGGCGGAGGCCACGCACGGTCCTTCGCACGCGGCCCCCGTCGTCGAGCCCACCAGGCGTTCCAGCCTGGCGACGATGCGGTCGAGATCCTCCGGGGACAGCGCGTCGGGGGCGGCGGCGGGGCGGCCGCCGGCCGGGGTGCTTCCCTTCTCGACGTCGTCGATCATCGCCACCCTCCGTTGGTGGCGGGGCTCCTGGCAGTCGGTCGTCAGGAAGGCGTCCAGGATCTGGACGGCCAGGGCGGCGCCGATCAGGCCGGCGCCGAGGGTCAGCAGGTTGGCGTCGTTGTGCTCGCGGCCGTTGCGGGCGCTGGAGAGGTCGTAGGCCATGGCGGCCCGCACGCCGGGGACCTTGTTGGCGACCATGCAGGAGCCGATGCCGGCGCCGTCGATCATGACGCCGCGCTGGGCCCGCCCCTCGGCCACGGCCTGGGCGACGGCCAGGGCGTAGACGGGGTAGTCGACAGCTTCATGGGATGAAGTGCCAAGGTCGAGCACCTCATGCCCCTGGGACTTCAGGTGGGCGGCCAGCTTGGTCTTGAGGTCGAACCCGCCGTGGTCGGCGCCGATGGCGATCTTCATCCGTGAACCTCCCTACCAGACCCGCTCGGGGGCGCCCGGCCCGCCGCCGGGGGTGGCCCGGATCTCGCCGGATTCCGAGTCCAGGACCGCCTGCAGCAACCTCACGAAGCGCCGGAAGCGGGCCAGACCTTCCTCGGTGAGCCGGAAGGTGGTGATCGTGCGCCGCCCCTGCCGGGTCTTGCGGATCTCCACGAAGCCGGCCTCGGCCAGGTGGCGCGTCTGCACGTGCAGGTTCCCGTCGGCCAGTCCCGTCTCGCTTCTCAATTCCATGAAGCTCTTGGGCTGCCCCTGGATCAGGGCCGCGACGACGGCCAGGCGGGCCGGAGAGGCCAGGGTGGCGTCAAACTCCGGCATCGCGACGACTTCCGGCCCGGCGAGGCGTTATCTGCTTCATGAACGGAAGTATCGGCAATATTCGGGATCGGTCAAGCACTAAATCATGTCGTCACGCGATCTGACTTCACAATATGAAGTAATCATCCCTGAGCTTCGCGGATGGACTCCAGCTCCTCCCAGCGGGCGTAGGTCGTGACCAGCTCCGCCTCGATGGTTTCCAGCTCCGCCCGCATGGCCGGCACCTCGCCCCCGGCGCGCTGGTAGAGGGCGGGGTCGGCCAGTCCGGCGTGCAATTCATCGCGACGCCGTTCCAGGTCCTCGATCCGCTGGGGCAGGGCCTCGAGTTCGCGGGCCTCCTTCCAGGTCAGCCGCCGGGGCGACTCGGGGCGGGGCTTGGTCCGTGTCGCGAGCGGTCCCTCCCGCGGGGTCGGCCGGGACGCGGCGAGCCCGGCGGCGGCCGCCGCCTCGACCCGCTCCCAGTCCTTGTAGCCCCCGACCGACTCCAGCACGCACCCGTCGTGTCCCACCACCAGGGTCGAGGTGGCCACGTTGTCCAGGAACTCGCGGTCGTGGCTGACCAGCAGGACCGTGCCCTCGAAGTCGACGAGCAGCGACTCCAGCAGCTCGAGCGTCTCGAGGTCGAGGTCGTTGGTCGGCTCGTCCAGGACCAGCACGTTCGCCGGCTGGGTGAAGAGCTTGGCCAGCAGCAGGCGGTTGCGCTCGCCCCCGCTGAGCCGGGTGATGGGCGCGCGGGCCTGCTCGGGCGGGAACAGGAAGCGCTGCAGGTAGGTGATGACGTGCACGTGCTGCCCGTCGATCACGACGTGGTCGCGGCCCGAGGCGATGTTCTCCTGCACCGAGAGCGCCGGGTCCAGGGTGTCGCGCTGCTGGTCGGAGTAGGCGATCTTCAGGTTGGCGCCCTGCCGCACCCGGCCGGCGAGCGGTTCGAGCTCCCCGAGCAGCACCCGCAGCAGCGTCGTCTTGCCGGCGCCGTTGGGTCCCAGCACGCCGACCTTGTCCCCGCGCAGCACCGTGGTGGTCAGGCCGCGCACCACCGCGCGCCCTTCGTAGCCGGCGTCGACGCCTTCGGCCCGCAGCACCAGCTTGCCGCTGCGCTCGGCGTCCTGCACCGCGATCTGGGCCGCGGCGCCCAGCTCGCGCCGGGAAGATCGCTCCTCGCGCAGCTCGAGCAACCGGCGCACGCGCCCCTCGTTGCGCGTCCGGCGCTCGCGGACGCCCTGGCGGACCCAAGCCTCCTCCTGGGCCAGGACGCGGTCGAATTCGGCGCGCTGGCGGCGTTCGGCGGCCAGGTCCTCGTCGCGGCGGCGCAGGAAGGTGTCGTAGTCGCAGCGCCAGTCGCGCAGGCGGCCGCGGTCCAGCTCCACGATGCGCCCCGCCAGCGCGCGCAGGAAGGCGCGGTCGTGCGTCACGAACAGCAGCGTGCCGCGCCAGCGCAGCAGGAAGGATTCCAGCCAGCGGATGGCCGGGATGTCCAGGTGGTTGGTCGGCTCGTCCAGCAGCAGCAGGTCGGGTTCGCCCGCCAGGGCGCGCGCCAGCAGCACGCGGCGGCGCTGGCCGGTCGACAGCTCGGAGACCTCGGCGTCCGCGTCCAGGCCGACCTGGTCCAGGACTCCGGTCACCCGGTGGGGGATCTCCCAGGGTTCGACGTCCGGCGGCAAGCCTTCGGCCACCACGTCGGCCGCGCGGCCGCGCAGGTCGGCGGGGATCTCCTGGGGCAGCAGGCCCACCCGCAGGCCGGCGGCGCGGATGACCTCGCCGCCGTCGGGGGGCGCCTCGCCGGCGAGCACGCGCAGCAGGGTGGTCTTGCCCTCGCCGTTGCGCCCGAGCAGGCAGACGCGCTCGCCCTTCTCCAAACGCAGGTCCACGCCGTCGAGCACGGGCGGGCCGCCGTGGGCCAGGGTCACGTCCTTGAGGGTCAGCAGGGCCATGGTCGTCCTCGTTGCGTGTCGGTGCGGTTCCGGGACCTCAAGATCGTACAGGCACGATCGTTGCACACGACAAAATCGCTCTACGGGAGAACAGGCACCAGCAGGACGCGGATATAAGAGCATTTACCCCTGAATAAACGACTCTATTTTCGGGGTGACGCTAAAGGCGGATCTGGTAGACTGCGCTCCAAGTGATCGACGACAGGGACGTCGAGTCCGATCCTTACAACAGGTAGGTGGGAGATGAAGAAGTATTCATGGTTGGTCCTACTGCTCATGGCGGGCATGCTCGTGTTCTGGGGCTGCGGGGGCGATGACGACGACGGCGGGGATCCGCCCGCGGCGACCACCGGCTCGATCTCCGGCATCGTCGACGGCTTCTCGAAGTCCGCGATCAGCAACGCCACGATCACGGTCGGCACCCTTTCCACGACCTCCAACGAGCAGGGCTACTTCTCGCTGGCCAACGTGCCGACGGGACAGCGCGTGGTGAACATCGCCCAGGCCGGCTATCTCTCGGTCCAGCGGGTGGTCCAGGTCGTCTCCGGCGAGAACGTGCACCTGCCGGACATCTTCCTGCCCTTCGCCGAGAATTTCGTGATCGACGGCGAGGCCGGCGGCGTCGCCAGCACCGCCGACGGCGACGGCACGGTCACCTTCGGGGCGGGCGCCTTCGTGGACGCCGACGGCGAACCCTACACCGGCGAGGTGAACCTCGAGGTCACGACCGTCATGCCCGGCGACGAAGAGTTCTACGAGGCCTTCCCCGGCGACTTCGAAGGCATCCGCGAGGACGGCACCACGACGCAGTTCGTGAGCTTCGGCTTCATGGGCGTCAACATGTACAATGCCGACAAGTCGGCCGAGGTCCGCCTGGCCGACGGCGCGACCGCTGCGCTGAGCCTGCGCGCCGATGAGTCCAAGGCGGCCGTCGCCCAGATCCCGATGTGGTGGTTCGACGAGACGGCCGGCGTCTGGCGCGAGGACGGCGCCGCTGACTACGTCGACGGCAGCTACGTGGCCGACGTCTCCCACTTCACGACCTGGAACTGGGACCTGCCGATCGACGACGTCTGCACGATCGAGGGCACGGTCCTGAACACGCTCGAGGAGCCGGTCGCCGGCGCCCGCGTGTTCAGCCGCGGCTACGATTACGCCATCATGGACGACGACTTCACCGACGCCGAAGGCCACTTCAGCGTGCGCGCCATGAAGAACGCGCTGACCGACGTCTGGGCCCTGCGCGGCACCTACGCCAGCGCCGTGGTCCGCGTGACCGTGGCCGAGGAGTGCCCGGTGGTCATGGGTTCGTCGCTCATGCTGCTCGAGCCCGCGTTCGCCATCACCCTGACCTGGGGCGCGAGCCCGGGCGACTTGGACTCGCACCTGCTGATCCCGATGACCTGGAACGAGGACTACAACTACTACAACATCGCCTACTACAGCATGGGCACCCTGAGCGACAACCCGTACACCACGCTGGACACCGACGACACCAGCTCCTACGGGCCGGAGATCATCAGCAGCGCGCACCTCTACCAAGGGACCTACCAGTACTGGGTGCACAACTACTCCCAGCACAGCTCCCAGGGCACCCATGACTCCGGCGCCCAGGTGCGCCTGGAAGTGGGCGGCGTGATCCGCACCTGGAACGCCGTGGACGTCAGCATGGAGGGCGCCGACCTGACCGGTTGGTGGCACGTCTTCAACATGACGGTCGACGGCACCAACGTGACGGTGACGCCGGTGCAGCAGTTCCAGCCCCGCTACTCGTCGGAAGGCGTCTACGCGGACAAGAGCTTCACGACCGTGAAGTGATCGTCCCGCATAGGACGTGACAAGAAGCGAGCGGCCCCCGCCTTCGGGCGGGGGCCGCTTCGCGTGACGGCGGCGGGATCACTCTTCGTAGTGGCGTTTCGGCGGCGGCTTCGGCCGGGCGGGTCCGCGCGGCGGGCGCCTCGTCGGCGCGGGCGCGCCTGCCGCCGGCACCAGCTGCTCCTTGCCGGGCCCGATCAGGTCGGCCCGTCCCATCCTCTGCAGGGCCTCGCGCAGCAGCGGCCAGTTCAGCGGATCGTGGTAGCGCAGGAAGGCCTTGTGCAGGCGACGCCGGCGCAGCCCGCGCGGCACCGTCACGTTCGGCGGCTCGCGGCGCACCTTGCGCAGCGGGTTGTGCCCGGTGTGGTACATGGTCGAGGCCGAGGCCAGGGGCGTGGGCAGGAACTGCTGCACCTGGTCCGGCTTGAAGCCGTTGCGCTTCAGCCACAGCGCCAGGTTCAGCATGTCCTCGTCGGTGGTGCCGGGGTGGGCGGCGATGAAGTAGGGGATGAGGTACTGCTTCTTGCCCGCCTCCTTCGAGAAGCGTTCGAAGAGCTGCTTGAAGCGGTCGTAGGACCCGATGCCCGGCTTCATCATGTGCGAGAGCGGCCGTGTCTCGGTGTGCTCGGGCGCGATCTTCAGGTAGCCGCCCACGTGGTGGGTGACCAGCTCGCGGACGTAGTCGGGGTCGCGCACCGCCAGGTCGTAGCGCAGGCCCGAGGCCACCAGCACGCGCTTGACGCCCGCCTGCTGGCGGGCCTTCCGGTAGAGCGCGATGAGCGGTGCGTGGTCGGTCAGCAGGTTGTTGCAGATCCCCGGATAGACGCACGAAGGGCGCCGGCAGGCGCTCTCGATCGCCTTCGTCTTGCAGTGCATCCGGTACATGTTGGCCGTGGGCCCGCCGAGGTCCGAGATGGTCCCGGTAAAGCCCGGCGTCCGGTCGCGCACCTCGGCGATCTCCCGCAGCACCGAGGCCTCCGACCGGCTCTGGATGACGCGCCCCTCGTGTTCGGTGATGGAGCAGAAGGTGCAGCCGCCGAAGCAGCCGCGCATGATCGAGATCGAGAAGCGGATCATCTCCCAGGCGGGGATCCGCGCCTTCCCGTACGCGGGGTGCGGGCGGCGCGTGTAGGGGAACTCGTACATGCGGTCCAGCTCGTCGGTCTCCAGGGGGATCGGCGGCGGCGTCAGCCAGACGTCGCGGTCGCCGTGCCGCTGCACCAGGGACAGGGCGTTGCCCGGGTTGGTCTCCAGGTGGAAGACGCGCGAGGCGTGGGCGTAGAGCACCGGATCGGCCGCTACCTGTTCGAAGGAGGGCAGGCGGATGACGGTGCGGGCGCGGTCGATGCGGCCGCGGTGCGGTTCGGGGCGCGGCGCCGTGCCGGGGGCCGGCGCGCTCGCGCAGTCGGGCTCCGCGGCGTAGGGATCGGGATGGACGCACGGCGGGCCCGGTTCGTCGATCTCGGTCGAGTCCAGCTCCAGCCAGCCGTCGGGGATCCCGCGGCGCAGGTGGGCGGTGCCGCGCAGGTCGGTGATCGTCCCGATCGGTTCCCCGGCGGCCAGCCGGTGCGCCAGCTCCACGATGGCCCGCTCGGCGTTGCCGTAGACGAGCAGGTCGGCCTTGGCGTCGGGCAGCACCGAGCGGCGCACCTTGTCGGACCAGTAGTCGTAGTGGGCGATGCGGCGCAGGCTGGCTTCGATGCCGCCGACCACCACGGGCACGTCCCTGTACGCCTCGCGCGCGCGCTGGGCGTAGACCAGCACCGAGCGGTCGGGTCGGCGGCCGCCCTCGCCGCCGGGGCTGTAGGCGTCGTCGCTGCGCACCTTGCGGTCGGCGGTGTAGCGGTTGACCATCGAGTCCATGTTGCCGGCCGAGATGCCGAAGAACAGGTTCGGCCGGCCCAGGGCGCGCAGCGGCGCCGCCGTCTGCCAGTCGGGCTGGGCGATGATCCCCACGCGGAAGCCGTGCGCCTCCAGCAGGCGCCCCACCAGGGCCATGCCGAAGCTGGGGTGGTCGACGTAGGCGTCTCCGGTCACCAGCACGACGTCGCAGCTGTCCCAGCCGAGCGTCTCCATCTCGGACCGCGACATCGGCAGCACCGGGGCCGGCGCCAGGCCGGGCCGGTGCGGCGGTCGTGCGAACAGGTGGGGGGCCGTCGACGCGCTCATCTGCGATCTCCACCGCTGCGGGGTCCGGGTTGCGCCCGCGCGACCCGCCGGGGTACGATGCGCGCGGCCGAGCCGACCCACAAGCTAACCCATCGCCCGCGGCCGGGCTACCACGCTGCGCCCCGCATCGGAGGCCGACATGTTCCGAGACCTCGCTCCCGGCGCCGCCGTCTTCGACTCCGCGCTCGGCCCCTGGGGCTTGACCTGGACGCGCCGCGGCGTCGACGCCTTGGCCTTGCCCGATCGTTCGGAGGCCGCCGTGCGCGAGCTGCTGGAGCGCGCCGCGCCAGGCCGCGAGTACCCCGCGCGGCCCCCGGCCGCCGTGCGCGACCTCGCGCGCCGCGTGCGCGCCCATCTTGCCGGCAGGCCCGACGACTTCCGCGACGTGCCGCTGGATCTCGAGCGCCTGCCGCCCTTCGCCCGCAAGGTCTCGCGCGCCCTGTGCCGGGTCCCGCCCGGCGCGACGGTGAGCTACGCGGAACTCGCCAAGCGCGCCGGCTCGCCCGGGGCCTCGCGCGCCGTCGGCACGGTCATGGCCCGCAACCCGCTGCCCCTGCTGGTGCCCTGCCACCGCGTGCTGGCGGCGGGCGGCGCCCTGGGCGGCTTCTCGGCCCCCGGCGGCACCGACCTGAAGGTCCGCCTGCTGCACCGCGAGGGGGTCGTCCTCAGTCCGCGCCACCAGGCGGGCATGGACCACCTCGCGCGCAGCGACCGCGCGCTGGGCCGCGTGATCCGCCGCGCCGGCCCCTACCTGCCGGCCTTCGGCGACAAGCGCGACCCGTACGACGTGCTGGTCACGAGCATCGTGCACCAGCAGCTCGCCCTGAAGGCCGCCGCCACCATCGCTCGGCGCGTGCGCGCGCTCACGCCGGGCGACGCCTTCCCCTCGCCGCGGGAACTGCTGCAGCTGTCCGACACGCAGCTGCGCGGCGCCGGCCTCTCCTCGCAGAAGCTCGGCTACTTGCGCGACCTCGGCGCGCGCCTCGACGACGGCCGGCTCGACCTGCGCGCGCTGCGCCGCCTCGACGACGCGCAGGCGACCGCCGCGCTCTGCACCGTCAAGGGCATCGGGGTCTGGACCGCGCAGATGATGCTGATCTTCCACCTCGGGCGGCTCGACGTCTGGCCGGTCGACGACCTGGGCCTGCAGAAGGGCGTGCAGAAGCACCTCGACCTGGCCGAGACGCCCAAGGCCAAGGCGATGGCGGCGATCGGCGAGCGCTGGGCCCCGTACCGCTCGCTGGCGGCCTGGTACCTCTGGCAGCTGGTGGACGGCGGCGCGGATTGAGTGGCATCGGTCCGTCGTTCTCCCTACGTTCAGCCATCATCGGCGGCGAGCCATCGGTTCGACGATCATTCCAAACCCGGAGCGTGACATGCGACTTCCGATCACCGTCGCGGCCGTCCTTGTCCTGGTCATGATCGTCGGCTGCCGCAGCATGCGACCGATGGCGCCCTTCGTCGAATCGTCGCCGATGCAGGCCGAGGGTGTCGAAGCCGTCGATCTGACCACGTTCCTGTCGCTCCCCGAACCGGAGCGCGAGCACCGTCGCCTCCTGGCCGACGAGGAACTGGAGCGGTTCCGCCGGTGGTGGCAGGACATCCCCAGCCTGCTGCGCCGCAGCGGCACCTACGTCAGCTTCTTCAGTGGGAACGGGCTGCTCTCCGAAGGCCGCTGGACCGTCAACGATCTCGACCGCATGATGCCGATCCTGCAACGCACCGTGCAGGTCGACCCCACCTGTACCGAAGCCTGGACCCGGATGGGGAATCTCCTCGTCCAGTTCGGCGACTGGTCGCGAGCCGACGCCGCCTACCTGGCCGCCTGGCAGGCCTGGCCCCACGATCCCCGCCTGGAAAACCGATCCGATGCGGCGCGGTCGATCTCGCACTCCCACGCCTGGCTGTGCCGGGACACGGCGCGCTGGGAGCAGGGGCTCGCCCTGCTCGAGCGCGGAGACGGGATGTCCGCAGCGGGGGCGGAAGACCGGGACCAGCTGCTGCGCGGCCTGCTGCTGGCCGGCGCCGGCCGCTTCCAGGAAGCCGTCGCCGTGGCGAAGGCGATGCCGCCGCTGCGGTACCCCCGCTACGGCTACGGCATGACCGCGGGCAGCCACGGCAACAACTGGATCGAGGCGATGGCCTGGTTCGCCGCCGGCGAGCCGGCGTTCGCCCGCAAGGCCCTCGGCGAGATCTACGCCCATCGCGCGGTGCAGCAGGCGACGCGGTACTGGAACGACGTGGCCCTGATCCTGGACCACGTCGGCAGCGACGCCGAGTCCGACGCCGCCTACGCGCGCTCGCTCCAGGGCCGTTTCCCGCTGCTGGCGTTCTTCCCGTACGAGGGCTGCTCGGTGCCCCCGGTGATCCTCGGCGAACCCTCGCCCACGGTCCCGGTCTACCTGGCCTGGGGCGAGCACTACCTCGCGGGCTCGCTGTTCGCCTTCGCCGCCAACTCCATGGCCCGCTACTGGACGCTCGACGACGAGGCGCGCCGGCCCCGCCGCGGCCGGGCCGTCATCGAAGCCCTGTCGATCTGCATGCGCAAGCACGACCGCCCGACGCTGGCGCAGGCCCTGCGCGGGCGCATGCGCTACTACCTGGGCGAGGACGAGGAAGCGTTGGCGGACCTGCGCGCCGCGCGCGCCGCCCTGGCGACCGAAGGCCGCGGCGACGCCGCGACCAGCCTCGTGCTGGGCACGATCCTGCTGAACCGGCGCCAGGCCGCCGAGGCGCAGCTCTGCCTGCAGGAGGCCGTCGCCCTGGAGCCCGGACTGGCCGGCGCCTGGCGCACCCACGGCGTCGCGCTGGCCAAGCTGGGCCGCCACGCCGAGGCGGATTCGGTCCTGGACCGCGCCGTCGACCTCGACCCCTACGAGATCAGCGGCTGGTACAACCGCGGGCTGCACCACCTCGAGCTGCACCGCTGGGAAGAGGCGTGCCGCGACCTGGGCGTCGCCGTCCGGCTGGAGCCCGGCAACGCGGACGCCCTGGAGATGATGCAGGCGGCCCAGTCGTCCCTGCTGCGCAGCGGCGGGCGCGAGACGGCCGCCAGGCTGGGTGCGGCCGCCGACAGCACGGCCGCCGGGCTGCGCGCGGGCCGCGACCCGGCGCACCTGCCGGCTCGCGACGCGTTGGGGATCGCCCTGTCCGCGGGTGCGGGTGCCGACCCGGTCGCGCTCGCCGACACCCTCGCCTCTCGCTACGCCCGATCGCCGACGCCGGGGCTGCGGCAGGACCTGGCCGCCGCGCTGCTGAAGGCCGGACGCCACGCCGACCTGCAGGACCTGCTCGCCCGCCTCTGGCTGCGGGACCTCGCGCCCCTCGAGCGGGAGATGCTGCTGGAAGCGGACCGCGCCCTGGGCAGCGCCGACCGTGCCCTGTCCCTGGTCGGCCGGCTCGCCGCGGGCGAGCTGGCGGCCGGTGATCCCGTTCGCGACGATCCCGCGCTGTGGTCGCGCGCCGCCCTGATCTGCCTGGACGCCGGCCGTCGCGAGCAGGCCCTGCTGGCCCTGGACGAGGCGGCGCAGATCGATCCGGAAAACGCCCCGCTCGAAAGTTTCCGCGAGCTGGTCCGCAACCAGCCTCCGGACTGACGGCGCCGAACAGGCTCAACCCCGGTCCCGGCGGGCCGATAACGACCGTGTTTCCACCTGCGACTGCTGTTAGCCCGAACGGTGAGCAGGTACACGATGTCGTTGCGGATCATGCTGTTGTGTTCGATGTCGCTGCTGGCGTCCACCGCCTTCGCCGACATCGTCCCCCCCGTGCCCGTCGCGTGGGACGAGGCTGCGTTCGGCCTCGACACCGACGCCGATCATGTCGCGTTGGACCGCGGGCTGCTCGTCTACGACGACGCGGCCGCCGCCTGGCGCCCCCTCGCCCCCGGCATCCCCAACTTCGGCTACACGGACCGCGAGATCTGGCTGGCCTTCCGCCGCTCGCCGGACGTCCGGGAGCAGCACGAGGACCTGCTCGTGGTCGCCTACCCTCTGCTCGACGAGATCGAACTCTACGCCGTCGAGGACGGCCGTCCGGTCGCGGCCGGCAGCACCGGCGACCGCGAGCCGTTCGCCCGTCGCCCGCTGGCGCACCGCCACTTCCTGTTCCCGCTCGCGCCGGCGGCGGCCGAAGGGGCGACCTGCCTGCTGCGGGTGCGCTCGAACAGCTCGCTGCAGGTGCCGCTGGCGCTGTGGGACGCCGACGCCTACTTCCGGTCCGAGACCGGCCGCTACGCGTTCTTCGGCTTCTTCTACGGCGCGATGCTGCTGGTCGTGCTGTACAACGCCTTCCTGTTCGTCGTGCTGCGCGAACGCCTGCACCTCGCCTTCGTCGTGCACATGGGCTCGTTCCTCGGCCTGATGGCCGGCCTGCAGGGGCTGGGCTACCAGTACCTGTGGCCGCACTGGCCGTGGCTGCAGGAGAGGGCGCCGGCCCTGTTCGTCGCCGCGGCCACGGGCAGCGCCTTCATCTTCGCCCACGACCTGCTGAACTTGCGCGAGCTGTCGCCGCGCTGCTCGCGCCTGTTCCGCGCCGGGACGCTGGCCGGCCTGGCCGGCCTGATCGCGAGCTGCCTGCTGCCCTACGCGACGATCATGCGGCCGGTGCTGGTGGCGGCCGTGCTCAGCGCGGCCGTCATCGCCTGGGGCGGCCTGCGCCAGTGGCGCGTCGGCGCGAACTCCGTCCGCTGGTTCGTCGCGGCCTGGCTGACGTTCCTGCTCGGCACGCTGCTGATGATCACCAGCAAGTTCGGCCTGCTGCCGCGCACGTTCGTCACCGAGAACGGGCCCCTGTTCGGCCTCGCGGCCGAGGCGATGCTGCTGTCCCTCGCGCTGGCCGACCGCTTCCGGGAGCACAAGCAGGCGCGGCGGGCGGCCCAGGCCGAGGTGCTGCGGATGCAGCAGGAGGCCAACCGCGTGCTCAAGCAGGAGGTCCAGCTGCGCACGGCCGAGATGCAGAACATGATGCGCCTGCTGGCTCAGGCGAACGAGGAGTCGGAGCAGCGCAACCACATCGACGGTTTGACCGGCAGCTTCAGCCGGCGGGCGTTCGACGAGCGCCTGGAGCTGGAGTTCGGGCGGGCACTGCGCGAAGGCAAGCCGGTCGCCATGCTCATGGTGGACATCGACCACTTCAAGAACTTCAACGACACCTGCGGGCACCTGGTCGGTGACGACTGCCTGGTGGCCGTGGCGAAGGCGATCGAGCACGCAGCCCGCCGCACGACCGACTTTGTGGCCCGCTACGGCGGTGAGGAGTTCGCGGTGATCATCACGGATGCGACACCCGACCGGCTCGCCGGTTTCGGCGAGCGCGTGCGCCAGGCCGTGGCCGACATGGAGTTCCTGGTCGAAGGGCGCCGCGTGCCGGTGACCGTCAGCGTGGGTGGCGGCGCGCTGACCCCCGCGCCGGCCGACGCGCCGGAGGACCTGATCCGTCTCGCCGACGGGGCGCTCTACCGGGCCAAGGCCGCCGGGCGCAACCGGGTCGAGACGGAGAACCGGATCGTCGCGCCCGTCTGACCTCAGCTGTCCGACCGTGCCGCCGCCCCCTACCTCGCCAACCCCGCCAGATCCAGCAGGAAGGCGTACTCGCGCGCCGTCTCGCGGTGCCGCTGGAAGCGGCCCGAGGCGCCGCCGTGGCCGGCCTCCATGTTCGTGACCAGCAGCAGGCGGCGGTCGTCGGCCTTCAGGCGGCGCAGCTTGGCGACCCACTTCGCCGGCTCCCAGTACTGGACCTGGGAGTCGTGGAGCCCCGCGGTGACCAGCAGGTGCGGCCGAGGCACGGCCGCGACGTTGTCGTAGGGCGAGTAGGCCAGCATGCAGCGGTAGGCCGCCTCGTCGTGGGGGTCGCCCCACTCGTCGTACTCGGCGGTGGTCAGGGGGATCGACTCGTCGAGCATGGTGGTGACCACGTCGACGAAGGGCACCTGCGCCACGACGCCCGCGAACAGGTCGGGCGCCAGGTTGACCACCGCGCCCACGAGCAGGCCGCCGGCGCTGCCGCCCATGGCGTAGAGCCGGCGCGGGTCGGCGTAGCCCGCCGCCACGAGGCCGCGCCCGCAGTCGATGAAGTCCTCGAAGGTGTTCATCTTGTTCAGCAGCTTGCCGTCCTCGTACCAGCGGCGGCCCAGCTCGTCGCCGCCGCGCACGTGCGCGATGGCGTAGCAGAAGCCGCGGTCCAGCAGGCTGAGGCGCGCCGAGTCGAAGTCGGGCTCGGTGCTCGAACCGTACGAGCCGTAGCCGTAGAGCAGCAGCGGGCGCGTGCCGTCGCGCGGGAAGTCGCGGCGGTGCACCAGGGTGACGGGTACCCGCGCGCCGTCGCGGGCTTCGATCGCGAGGCGCTCGCAGGCGTAGTCGTCGGGGGAGAAGCCGCCCAGGACCTCGTCCCGCTTCAGCAGGGTCTTGCGGCGCGTCTTCATGTCGTAGTCGTAGGTCGAGAACGGCGTGGTGGGGGACTCGTAGCCGAAGCGCAGCACGTCGGTGTCGGGTTCGCGGTTCACGCCGAGGTAGGCGACGTAGGCCGGCTCGCCGAAGTCGAGATCCTCCCAGGTCCCGTCGCCGCCGGGCCAGGGCCGCACGCGCAGCCGGGTCAGGCCGTCGCGCCGCTCGCTCGCGACCAGCCAGTCGCGGAACGGCTCGACCCCCTGCAGCAGCGCGTCCTCGCGGTGGGGGAGCAGCTCGCTCCAGCTCTCCTTGCCGGTGGCGGCCGCCGTGGCGGTCATCAGTCGGAAGTTGCGGGCCCGCCAGTTGGTGGTCACGAAGAACGTGTCGCCCAGGTGGTCGACGGAGTACTCGTGGTCCCGCTCGCGGGGCTGGAAGACGCGGAAACCGTCGCGGGGGCGGTCGGACGCCACGTAGCGGACCTCGGTGCTCACCGACTGGTAGCAGGTGATCAGCACGTAGCGGCGCGACTTCGTCCGGCTGACGCCGACGGCGAACGTCTCGTCGTCCTCCTGGTAGACCAGGGCGTCGCCGGCCGGATCTTCGCCCAGCGTGTGGCGCCAGACCTGGAAGGAGCGCAGGGTGCCCGGGTCCTTCTTGGTGTAGAAGAGGGTGCGATCGTCCTCGGCCCAGACGTGGTTGCCGCTGGCGTTGGGGATGGCGTCGGGGAGGGTGGTCCCCGTCGCCAGGTCCTTGAAGCGGATCGTGTAGAGGCGCCGCCCGACCGCGTCGTCGGCCCAGGCCAGCACGCCGCCGCCGGAGCTGACCGTCGTGCCGCGGGCCTGGAAGAACGCGTGGCCGACGGCCAGGGCGTTCACGTCCAGCATCACCTGCTCGGCCGCGCCCGGCGCGTCCGCCCGGCGGCAGAAGACCGGGTACTCCTGGCCCTCGGCGAAGCGCGTGTAGTACCAGTGGCCGCGGTCGAGGTAGGGGACCGTGTCGTCGTCCTTCTTGATGCGCCCGGTGATCTCGGCGAAGAGCGACTCCTGCAGCGCGGCCGTGGGCGCCAGCACCGACTCGGCGTAGGCGTTCTCGGCCTCGAGGTAGGCGATCACCGCGGGGTCCTCGCGCCGGTTGAGCCAGTAGTAGTCGTCGACGCGCTCGCCGCCGAACTCGCGGAAGACGTGGGGTTCGACCCGCGCGACGGGAGGCGCGGGAGCGGTGGCGAGGTCCGTCGCGGCGGCGAGGCCGCCGGCGCCGCAGCACGCGACGACGAGCATGATCCGCAGCAGGGGGGTGCGCATGGGGGGCCGCCTCTCTCGGTGGTGGGACCGGGCCGGGACCGGTGCCGGCGAGGGACGGTTACGCAACCGCGCCTCGACAGTTGCACGCCCGCCGCCTACACTGGCGCCGAACTCCAGCCGAGGCGGCGCCATGTCCCGCAACGCCATCCTGACCGGTCTCGACGTCCTGGTCGAGCGCGACTTCGCGCCGCTGCGCGGGCGGCGCGTCGGCCTGCTCTGCCACCCCGCCTCGGTGGACGGCCGCCTGCGCCACGCCGCGCCCCTGCTGCGCGCGGCCGTCGGCGCGGACCTGCGCTGCCTGCTCGGCCCCCAGCACGGCCTGCGCGGCGAGACCCAGGACAACATGGTCGAGTGGCGGGGTTTCGCCGACCCGGCGACCGGCCTGCCGGCCCACTCCCTCTACGGCGAGCACCGCAAGCCCACCGCGGCGATGCTCGCGGACGTCGACCTGCTGGTGATCGACCTGCAGGACGTCGGCGCGCGTTACTACACCTTCATCTGGACCATGCTGCTGTGCCTCGAGGCGTGCGCCGAGCAGGGCCGGTCGGTCCTGGTGCTGGACCGGCCGAATCCCCTGGGGAACGCCCGCGAGGGCAACGTGCTGGACCCGGACTTCCGCTCCTTCGTCGGCCTCGAGCCGCTGCCCATGCGCCACGGCTTGACGGTCGGCGAGCTGGCCCGGATCTTCCGCCGCCGCCGCGGCCTGGACGTCGACCTCTCGGTGATCGGCTGCCGCGGCCTGGACCTCGCCGCCTGGTTCGACGAGACCGGCCTGCCCTGGGTCCTGCCGTCTCCGAACATGCCCACGCTGGACACCGCCGTCGTCTACCCCGGCATGTGCCTGCTCGAGGGCACCCTGATGTCCGAGGGCCGGGGCACGACGCGTCCCTTCGAGATCTTCGGCGCGCCCTGGCTCGTGCCCGAGCGGCTCGCCGACCGGCTGGACGCCTACGACCTGCCGGGCCTGCGGCTGCGCCCCCTGCACTTCGAGCCCACCTTCCAGAAGCACCAGGGTCGCCTGTGCGGCGGCCTGCAGCTGCACGTGACCGACCGCCGCGAATTCCGCCCCGTCCTGACGGCGGTCGCCGTCCTGTGCGCGGCGCGCGCGCTGTGGCCGGACGAGTTCCGCTGGAAGGAGCCGCCCTACGAGTACGAGACGGTGAAGCCGCCCATCGACATCCTGGCCGGCGGCCGCGGGCTGCGCGAGGGCGTCGATGCCGGCGCCGACCCGCGCGAGATCGTCGCCGGCTGGAGCGGGGAGTTGCGGTGCTTCGAGGACGAGCTGCGGGAGCTGCGCGACGATGACTGAGCCCGCACCCCGCGTCCGCTGCGCCATGATCCTGGCCGCGGGGCTCGGCACGCGCCTGCGCCCCCTGACCGACACGACCCCCAAGCCCCTGGTGCAGCTCGGCGGCCGCACCCTGCTGGCGCGGATCGCGGCGCGGCTGCACGGCGCCGGCGCGCGGCGCCTCGCCGTAAACGCCCACCACCTGCCGCAGCGGATCGCGGACGCGTCGCGGGCCCTGGACGGGTTCGACGAGATCCGCGTCTTCACCGAGCCGGACATCCTGGGCACCGCCGGCGGGCTCGCGAACGCGCGGGCGTTCTTCCGCGGCGAGCCCCACGTCCTGCTGCACAACGGCGACGTCGACTTCGCCGGGGATGCCGACGCCGACCTCGGTGCCCTCGTCGCGGACCACCTCGCCACGGGCGCGGCCGCGACCCTGCTGCTCGCCGACTGGTCGCCCGTCAACTCCGTGCTGCTGGGCGGCGACGGGATCGTGCGGGACATCGGCAGCCGCGCCGGCGCCGCCGCGCGCGACGGCGACCGCTCCCTGACCTACACCGGCGTCGCGGTGCTGGCGGCGCGCTTCCTCGACGACCTGCCCGACGGCCCCGGCGCGCTCGCCGACGCGCTGCTGTCGCGGATCGGGCGCGAACCCTCAGCGGTGCGCGGCGTCGCGCCGGCCGGCCTGCGCTGGTCCGACCTGGGCACGCCCGGCCGCTACCTCGAGGCCCTGCTCGCCCTGGACGACCCCGCCGACGCCGACGCGGCCGCCGCCGCCGTCGCGGCCCTGCCGGTGGTGCGGGCCGCCGGCTGGGGCGACGCCGACGTCACGCGTCTCGCGCCCGAAGGTTCCGACCGCGGCTTCTGGCGCCTGCGCCGAGACGACGGCAGCGCAGTGCTCATGAAGGACCGCCCCCGCGATCCCGAGTTCGACCGCGCGGTGTCGGTCGCCGCCTTCCTGCACGCGGAGGATCTCGGAGGCGCGGCCGTGCTCGGCGCCGACCGCGAGGACGGCGCCGCGTTGATGGAGGATCTCGGCGACGATTCGCTGCACAGGCTCGCGCACGTCACGGGCGCCGACCGCGCGGCCTTGTACGGCGCGGTCGTCGACCTGTTGGCCGACCTGCAGTCGCGGGGCACGGCCCGCAGCGCCGCCTGCCCCGCGACGCGCGACCGCGTCTTCGGACGCGAGGACCTGCTGGCCGAGACCGCCTACTTCCGGCGCCGGTTCCTGCTCGAGGACCGCGGCGTGCCCGAGGGGGATCTGGCCGGGCTCGACGACGAGTTCGCCGCCCTGGCCGACGCCGTGGCGGCGCAGCCGCGCGCGCTGATGCACCGCGACTTCCAGTCGCGCAACCTCCTGGTGCGCGACGGCCGCGTCCGGCTGGTCGACGTGCAGGGGATGCGGCTCGGGCCCTGCGCCTACGACCTGATGTCCCTGCTGCGCGACGCCTACGTCGACCTCGGCGACGACCTGCGCGGCGAACTCCTGGACCGCTTCCGGCGAGTGAGCGCCGCCGCCGGCGGTCCCGCGCCCCGCTCCGAATCGGACCTGCTCCGTGCGGCGACCCTGGCCGGGCTGCAGCGCGTCATGCAGGCCCTGGGCGCCTTCGCGTTCCTGTCGAACGTCAAGGGCAAGCGAGCCTTCCGTGATCACATCCCATTGGCATGGAATCACTTGCATGATCTGTTGCGCGACCTGGACCGCCTCCCGCCTCCCGCTCCCCGCATGGCGAATCTCCAGCGCCTCATTGCAATAATCACTATTGATCAATAATTCTGACGATGGTATAATTATTGACATGGAGACCGGCCAGGTGCGCCGGTCGTGCCCCCTCGCCGTCGCGAACCGGGAGACCGACATGACTACCTTGCGCCTGCTGCTGCTGTTCTGCCTGATCGCCGCCGTGCCCGCCCTGGCCGATCCCCTGGTCATCCCCCTGACGGACCTCGACGGCCAGTACGTCGCGCGGTTCGGGGAGAGCGCTCGGACCACCACCTTCACCCTCGCGCCCGACGTCGCGTCCATCGACGACCTGTCGATCCACTGGACCGGCGAGGCCATCAACGGCCAGCGTCGCGACGGCGACGGGGTCCTCGTGGACTGGGTCGCCGATCTGGTCGCCTTCGTGCCCGACCCCCAGGGCGGTTTCCTGTGGGCCGTGACGATGCCGCTGACCGGCGCCTTCGACCTCAGCACGCCGTTCCTGACCGTCGGCGGCACCGCCGTGGCGAACTGGGCGTTCCTGCTGGACGGCCCCGTCCAGGTCGGATTGGCCCTGGTCGCCAGCCAGGACGACGACATGGAGATCGTGGCCTGGCCCGAGGCGCGGCTCGACGCCGCGGCCATCGAGGCCGCCACGTACGTCGGCAACGAGGACGCCGCCTGGGGCGACGTGAAGGTGCTCTACAGATAAACGAATCCCAGCAGGTGAGGGAAGGCGGGGCGCCGGTCGCTGTGGGCCGGCGCCCTGCATTTCGGTTTGCCGCGCCGCGTCACGGGATTACTCTGGCCCGACCCGAAGGGAGACCGTGATGAGCGACAGGATCCAGGTGGCGGTGGACTCCGAGATCGGCGGACTGGAAGCGGTGCTGCTGCACCGGCCGGGCCCCGAGATCGAGAACATGACGCCGCAGAACGCCGAGCGGGCGCTCTACAGCGACATCCTCAACCTGCAGGAGGCCGCGGCGGAGTACGCCGTGCTGGAAGGCGTGCTGGCCCGCAGCGCGCGGGTCCTGCACGTGGACGAGCTGCTGGCGGACGTGCTCGCCGACGAGGCGGCTCGCTCCGCGCTGCTGCGACGCATCTGCGCGCGCGAGGGCGTCGACCGGCTCGAGGGCGTCCTGGCGGCGCTGCCCGCCGCGGAGCTGGCGCGGCGCCTCGTGGAGGGCATCGCCCTGGAGCCGGCGTCGCTGACCGACCACCTCAGCGCCGAGCGCCACGCCCTGCGCCCCCTGCACAACCTGTTCTTCATGCGCGACGCGGCGGCCGTGGTCGGCGACCGCGTCCTGGTCGGCCGCATGGCCAGCGCGGTGCGCGAGCGCGAGGCGGTCATCCTCGAAGCGGTGCTGCGGAGCCATCCGGACCTGCGCGCGCGCACCGTCGAGCCGGAGCCGCCGGTCGGCGCCGCCCTGAAGCTCGAGGGCGGCGACGTGCTGGTCGCGCGCGAGGACCTGCTGATCTTCGGCCTCGGCCAGCGCACCTCGCCGCAGGCGGTCGACTTCGTCGTCGAGCGGCTGCGCGAGACCCGCGGGCGCTTCGACGTCGTGGTGCAGGAGCTGCCGGCGGCGCCGGAGTCGTTCATCCACCTCGACATGGTCTTCACCATCCTGGACCGCGACGCCTGCCTGGTCTACGAGCCCGTGATCACGGGGCCGTCGCGCCTGCGCACGGTGCACCTGCGCGTCGAGGGGGGGCGCGTCGTCTCGATCCGCGAGGACGAGCACCTGCTGGACTGCCTGCGCCGGCTCGGGCTGGACCTCGAGCCGGTGGCCTGCGGCGGCCACACCGATCCCTGGCTCCAGGAGCGCGAGCAGTGGCACTCCGGCACCAACAGCTTCGCGCTGGCGCCGGGGCGCGTGATCGTCTACGCGCGCAACGTCCACACGGTCGAGGAGCTGGACCGCCACGGCTTCGCGGTCGTCGAGGCCCGCGACGTGGCCGAGGGGCGCGTCGATCCCGCGGGCCATCGCCGCTGCGCGATCGTCCTGCCGGGCTCCGAGCTGCCGCGCGGGGGCGGCGGGCCCCGCTGCATGACGATGCCCCTGCGCCGGGCGCCGGTGTGACGGCGTCGGGGCGCATCGTGGTTGCGCGGCGCGGCGGGCGTGGGTAGTGTCGGCGCCGGCGGGTGCCGGGATCGTGAACCGCAGACCGGAGGTTGGTCGTGAAGTCGAAGTCCGTCGTGATCGCAGCAGCTCTCGTGTGCGTGGCTTCCGTGGCGGCGGCCGGGGAGTGGCAGAAGTCCGCGGACCTGGGGCTGATGTTCAGCCAGAGCGGGTACAGCGGATCCTGGGCCGGCAGCGAGCTGGGCACGGTGGTCTGGACCTTCAGCGGCGACATCGCGGCGCAGAAGGACCTCAACGCCTCCACGAACTGGAAGAACACGCTGAAGCTGACCTACGGCCAGACGCATCAGGAGCGGGAGACCGCCTCGGGCAAGGCGTGGGCCTCGCCCCTGAAATCGACCGACCGCATCTTCCTCGAGTCGCTGCTGCGCTTCGGCGTCGAACGCCCGATCACGCCGTACGCGGCGTTCGCGGCCGAGACCCAGTTCCACGACGCAGACAAGCATCCGCTGACGCCGGCCCTGTTGACCGAGTCCGCGGGCGTCGGCCGCCAGCTGCTCAAGAACGAGACGACCGACCTGACGACGCGCGTCGGCCTCGGCGTGCGCCAGCGCACGGCCTACCGGGTCGCGACCGTCCAGGACGCCGGCCTGGAGTGGGTCTCCGACCTGACGCACACCTTCAACCCCCAGCTGAACGTGGTCTCGAAGCTGCGCGTCTTCCAGGCCGTGACCAGCAGCCTCGACGACACGTACGGCGACGACTGGCAGGGCACCGACGCCGCCCTGGAGACGAAGTTCTCGGCTCAGGTCTCCAAGTACATCCAGACCACGCTGTTCCTGGAGTGGCTCTACGACCGGGAGATCTCCGACAGCGGACGGTGGCGCGAGATCTTCGGGTTCGGGGTGACCTACAAGCTGTTCTAGCCGCGTCGCAGGCCCGGCAGCAGCACCCCAGCCGACACCAGCAGCCCCGGGAAGATGGGCTCGACCCCGAGCCACGGCCCGCCGCGCCCCAGCGCCAGCCAGCCCAGCGAGACGCCGCCGGCGGCGAGCATCGCGGCGGTGGCGCGGCCGGGACGCGGGCGCCAGCGCGTGTAGCCGAGGGTGATCGGCAGCAGCAGCACGGGCGTGCCCACGCTGCCCAGGTGGTGCCACAGGCCGATCACCGAGCCCGACCACAGGGCCAGGGAGACGGCCAGGACGGACGTCGCCAGCAGGCCGACCCGCACCGCGGCGTTGGCGCGAGGGTCGTCGCCGGGCGGGCCGCCGCGGCGCAGGCGCAGCCAGAAGTCGCGGCCGCCGGTGATCGCGGCGATGAAGGCGTAGGAATCGACCGTGGACATGATCGTCGCCAGCAGGCTGGTCAGGAACAGCCCCTGCAGCAGCGGCGGCAGGGCCGCCGCCGCCAGGCGCGGGAAGGCGGCCACGGGGTCCTCGAGGCCCGGCAGCACGGCGCGCGCGTAGAGGCCGGAGGTGGTGGTCAGGAAGTCGAAGAAGACCCAGAACAGGATCGAGACGAGCAGGCCGCGCCGGGCCGTGCGCTCGTCGCGCGCGGCGCAGCAGCGCTGGTAGAAGGCGGGCTCGACCAGGGTCGAGGCCGCGATCACGTACCAGATCGCCACGGCCTGGAAGCCGCGGCCGCCGTGCCAGGTCAGGTGCTGCGGCGGCAGCGCGTCGCGCAGGAAATCCCAGCCGCCGAACTTCGCGGCGCACACCGGCACCAGCACCATGAAGCCCAGGAACATCAGGACGAACTGCACGATCTCGGTGCCGACCACCGCGCGCAGGCCCCCGCGCACCACGTAGCCCACCGACAGCACCATGCCGATCACGGCGCCGAGCCACAGCGGCCAGCCCAGGGCCATCTCGACCAGCACGCCCATCATCAGCACGTAGGGGGCCGGCACCGTCATCACGAAGATCGTGCCCGCGCCCACCGCCGCGGCGCGCGTGCCGTAGCGCTCCTGCAGCAGGTCGGGCATGGTCAGCGCCCGGCCGCGGCGCGCGCGGCCGGCCAGGACCAGCGCGAAGACCAGGGCGTAGAGGTAGTAGGGCGCCCCGAACACGAGCCAGTTGCTGACGCCGTAGGTCCAGGCGTACTCGCCGACGCCCAGGATGCCGCCGTACCAGGTCGAGACCGTGGTCGCCACGAAGGCGGGCAGGGTCAGGCGCCGGCCGGCGAGCAGGTAGTCGGTCTCGTCGCGGGCCGGGGCGCGGAACAGGCGCAGCACCGCGTAGGCCAGGAACAGGGCGTAGGCGACGACGAGGATCATGGGACGGCGGCGCCACGCCGCACGATCAGCAGCAGCGAGCCCTCGCCGACCGTCAGCCGGACGGGCCCCTCGACGACCTCGTTGGAGACGGTGGCCGGGCCGCGGCCGTCCACCACGGCGTCCCGCAGGAAGTAGCGGACGCCTTCGCAGGCGACGCCGCGCGCGCCGCCCGGCAGCGGCAGCAGCGAGAGCGCGGTGCCGGGGGGCAGGTCCCAGGCGAAGGACTCGCCCGCGCCCACCCGCACCGTCGCCGTCCCGGCGTCCGCCAGCAGCAGGCGCAGCCGGCCGGCCCAGCGCTCCGGCAGCAGCGCGTTGTGCAGGGCGTGGTCGAGCAGGCCGCCGCCGGCGCCCAGCAGCACGGCCTCGCGGCAGCCCTCGCGCACGGCGAAGGCCAGGGCCTTCTCCGCGTCGGTCGTGTCCTCGCGCACGTCGCGCAGCACCGTCACGCCGTCCGGCACGTCGCGCACGCCCGCGCCCAGGGTGTCGAGGTCGCCCACGATCGCGTCCGGCAGGCGCGGCAGCGCGGCGTAGGGCCGGCCCGCCGCGTCGGCGCAGAGGAAGACGTCGGCGAGCGCCAGGTGCGCGGCCAGCAGGCGGGCCGGCGGGGGATCGCCGTCGGCCAGCACGACGGCGCGCTTGCCGAGTTTCGGCAGCAGGATCGCGTCGAGCGCGCCCGCCGGGCCGTCAGAAGTCATAGCGCACCCCCGACTGGAAGCTGCGGCCGGCGGCGGGGATCAGGTACCGGCCGCCGTACCAGTAGCCGTTGGTCTCGTACTCCTCGTCCAGGAGGTTGCGCACGTCCAGGGAGAAGCGCGCGCCGCGCAGGCCGCTCGCCAGTTCGGCCAGCTCCAGGCCCGCGCCGACATCGAGGGTCGCGTAGCCGTCGATCGTGCGCTCGCCGCGGCCCGTGGCGTCCAGGTGCTGGCGGCCCACGCTGCGCAGCCGCAGGCGGGTGTCGAGGGCGCCGAAGTCCGAGGCCAGGGTGATGCTCGCGAGGTGGCGCGGGAACAGCGGGATCGGGTTGCCGGAGTAGTCGAAGCTGCCGCTCTCCCTGCTGTCCGGATCGAGGGTCGCGACGTAGGCGTCGAACTCGTCCCAGCTGCGCGAGGCGGCCACCCGCAGCTCGTGACGGTCCGCCAGGCGCGCGGCCAGGCCCAGCTCCAGACCGCGGTGCAGGGTGCGCTCGGCGTTGCCGCGGATCGCGGCGCCCTCGTCGTCGACCGCGCCGTAGGGAACGATCTCGTTCGTGAAATCCATCCAGTACCCGTTGAGGGTCCAGCTCAGCCGGTCGCTGCGCCACGACCAGCCCAGCTCCCAGTCGACGGCTTTCTCCTCGCGCACGTAGGGATCGGACCACTGCTGGTATTCGGGGTCGCCATCTCCGTCTTCATCCACCGCGCGGCTGGTGCGGAACAGCGGTGCGACGCCCAGGTCGTCGGGCCCGTACCAGGTGTCGTACAGCTCCCCGTCGGTCGGCTCGCGGCGCGTCACGCCGACGTGGAGGTACGTCGTCGCGCGCCCGCCCCAGGGCCGCGTGGGCAGTTCCCAGTGCACGCCGCCCTTGGGGTTGAACCAGTTGTACTCCACCTCGTAGGCGTGCCGGTCCTCGCCGGTGAAGTTGCCCAGCTCGGCCTGCCGGAAGGCGTACCGCTTGTGCTGGAGCTGCAGGTCGGCGATGAGGGTGAGGCCCGGCGTCGCTTCGAACATCGTGTTGACGAAGACGCTCTGCGCCTGCTTGTCGCCGGTGTAGCGGTAGTAGTCCACGCCATGCAGGCCGTCGGCGACGCCGGCCACCGACAGCACGTCGCCGTGGTGGTCGCTGTGGAAGTCGTAGAGGTCGCCGCCGAGGATGGTGCGGCCGCCGGCATGGCGGATCTCCAGGTGGGGCACCCAGCCGAGCTGGTCCTTGTCCACGAGCTTGCGGCGCACGAGATCGACCTCGTCGTCGGCGCCGATTCCCAGAGAATGGTCGAGGCTGTAGTCGCCGGCCCTCACCCCCTCCTTCAGGTTCTCGTAGAATCCTTCGCCGTGGATCAGGTAGGCGGCCTGCACCAGGGTCACGCGGTCGGACAGAGCCCAGCGGTGGTGCAGCTCGTAGTGCGGCTGCCGGAAGTCGTCGACGGCGTGCGGGTAGGTCTCGGGGTTGAACCGCCGGTCGATCAGCAGGTCCGCCTCGGCGGCCGCGTTCCAGCCGTGCTTGCTCACCTCGTGCCCGGTGTAGACGTTGGCCTGCAGGGAGTGCCGCTCGCCGAGCCAGCGACCGCTCCAGAACGCGCCCCACAGGCGGCTGCCGGTGCGGTCGCGGTAGCCGTCGCTGACGATGCGCGACCAGCGGACGGCGCTGCTGAAGCCGTCGCCGACCGGGCCGGTCTGCCAGGCGGCCGATCCGCGCCAGGTGCCGAAGCTGCCGCCCTGCACGGCGACGCGGCCGCCGGCCTCGTCGTCGAACTGCTCGGTGACGAGGTTCACGGTGCCGCCGACGGCGGTCGTCGCGCCCAGCGAGTTGGTGATGCCGCGCTGCACCTGCACGTCCTCCAGCGACGACGCCAGGTCGGGCACGTCCACCCAGTACACCTGGTGGTCCTCGGGATCGTTCAGCGGGATGCCGTTGATCATCACGCCCACGCGTTTCTGGTCGAAGCCGCGGATGTTCAGGTAGGTGTAGCCGACGCCGTTGCCCGCGTCGGAGGTGGCGTGCAGGCCCGGGGTGTCCTCGAGCAGCAGGGGCAGGTCGGCCGCGCCCAGGCGGTCCCGCAGCTCCGCGGCGGTGATGTCCTGCTGGCTGAGGCGGACCCCGGCGCCGTAGCGCGAAGCCGTGACGACGACCTCGGGGGCCCAGGTGAGGGTGTCGGGGTATGCGGCGGCCGGGTCCGCCGTCGCGGCGGCGGCCATGGGCAGTGGGCAGGCGAGGGCCGCGACGCAAAGGCCGGCGGCGACGAGACGCGCCATGATGGTTCCTCCCAAGCGGGCCTGGGAACCGGCGCCTGAAAAAAACAAACGCCGGCTCCGTCGAGGGGGCCGGCCGCATGGCGGTCGTTGCAGATTCCCGTTTCCCTACGCCGGCATGACCCGGGTCAGGTTCCAAGGGTCTCTCTCAGGCCTCGAAGGCCACCCCTAACGGTTGACCGGCCCACCATAGGCCGGCCGCCGCGGCGTGTCAAGGGATGGCGGGGCGGCTTCGGCCGTGCTAACGTCTGCCACCGATCGCGAGAACGACACGAACGGAGCCGCGCCTTGAACGACACGATCGCCGATGCCGCCGCCCCGACCCTGGAACTGCTGCGCGACGCGCGTCTGTTCGTGCGGCGCGCGGGCGTCCTGGCCCGCCTCGAGAGCGAGCGGACGGCCCGGATCCGGCTGACGGCCGACCAGATCCACCACCCGGACGCCCCGGGCGATTTCGTGGTCCGGCACGGCCGGCTGCGGCTGTCCGAATTCCTGGACGACGGCCGGGAGGTCTGCCGCGCGGTGCTGCAGGCCGGCTTCTGCTTCACGATCCACGGTCCCGCGGCCGCGCGGACCGGGACGCCGCTGGACGTCTGCGTGCTGATGGCCCTGGGCGACGCCGAGCTGTGGCGGCTGCCCTCCGGCACGTTCGCGCGGCTCGACGCGACCACCGACCAACTCGCCGAGGAGTACCGATGACCGACCGCCGTCGCCCCCACACCCCGCTGGTCCTGTGCATCCTCGACGGCTTCGGCTGGCGGACGGGCCCCGGTTCCGAACACGGCAACGCCATCGCGCTGGCGAAGCCGGCGTTCTACGGGAGCCTGCTGGCCGACTACCCGCACACGACCCTGCGCTGCCACGGGTTCGAGGTGGGCCTGCCCGAGGGCCAGATGGGCAACAGCGAGGTGGGCCACCTGACGATCGGCTCCGGCCGCGTCATCGACCAGGACCTGAACCTGGTGACGCGCAGCCTCGCGAGCGGCGCTTTCGACGCGCACCCCGCCTGGCGCAACCTGGTCGCGGGACTACGCCGGCGCGGGGGGCGGCTGCACCTGCTGGGCCTGGTCTCCGACGGCGGCGTCCACTCCCACCTCGACCACCTGAAGGAGATCGTCCGGATCGCGGCCGGTCAGGGCATCGACGAGATCTTCATCCACGCCTTCCTGGACGGGCGCGACACCGACCCCCACGGCGGCCGGCAGTACGTGCAGGGCCTGGAAGACACGCTGGCCGGCCTCGGCCGCGGCCGGATCGCCACCGTCGGCGGCCGCTACTACGGCATGGACCGCGACAAGCGCTGGGACCGGGTCGAGAAGGCCTGGCGCGCGATGGTCCAGGGCGAGGGGGAGACGGCGACCGGCGCCGTCGCGGCGATCCTGGATTCCTACGCGGGCGGGGTCACCGACGAGTTCATGCTCCCGACCGTGATCGTCGACGAGGCCGGCGCCCCCGTGGCGACGGTCCGCGACGGCGACGCCGTCTTCTTCTGGAACTTCCGTTCCGACCGGGCGCGCGAGCTGACCTGGGCGTTCAACGTGGACGGTTTCGACGGCTTCCCGCGGCCGGTCCGTCCCGCCGTGGACTACCTCTGCATGACGGTCTACGACGAGAGCCTCGGTCTGCCGGTCATGTTCGACCCCGAAGCCCCCCGCGACCTGCTGGCCGACGTCCTGGCCGCGCACGGCGTGCCCAACCTGCGCACCGCCGAGACCGAGAAGTACGCCCACGTGACCTACTTCTTCAACGGCGGGCGCGAGGAGCCGTTCGCGGGCGAGGACCGCCGGCTGGTGCCCTCGCCGAAGGTCGCCACCTACGACCTGCAGCCCGCGATGAGCGCGCCGGAGGTCGCCGGGATCGTCCTGGACGCCCTGGCCGCCGGCCTCCACGAGGTGATCGTGGTGAACTTCGCCAACGGCGACATGGTGGGCCACACCGGCGTCCTGGAGGCGGCGGTGTCTGCGGTCCGCACCCTCGACGGGCTGCTGGCGCGGATCGTGCCGGAGGTGCTGGCGCGCGGCGGCGTCCTGCTGCTGACCGCCGACCACGGCAACTGCGAGGAGATGATCGCCCCGGACGGGCGCGTCCTGACCAACCACTCCCTGAACGACGTGCCTTTCGTCCTGGTCGGACGGGAATTCGCCGGCCGCGACGGGGCCCTGGACGGCCGCGCCGATGCCGGTTTGCGCGACATCGCCCCGACCATCCTCGATCTGCTCGGGCTGCCGCGGCCCGCGGCCATGACCGGCCGCACGTTGCTGGCGTCTTGATTCTGAAATTATAAATTCAATCGAGAGCGCCGGTTCTCCGGCTCCGATTCCACATGATATGAAAAACCTGTGAAGTTGTAGACAAATCAAGGGCTAGGATGTATCATCAACCGTGCACCGAGTCCTGGGCCGTGATCCGCTTTCCACGCTTCATATTCCTGAACTTGACGCCCGGATCCGACTCCCAACTCGTGCCCTGCGCGGGAAACGTGTGTCCGAAGCAGAGGAGAGAGATAGCATGAAGCGATTGATCCAGAGCGCCGTGGCGCTCGCCGTCATCGTGTGCGTGTCCGGCATCGCCGCCGCCCAGACGATCGACGACATCCAGTACTACAACCCGACGACCGGCGCTCCGGCCAGCCCCTACAACGCCACGACCCAGACCGTCGAAGGCCGGGTCTACGTCGTCAAGGGCACCTACAACGGCGGTTCCCACTACATCCTGGACGATTCCGGCAACGGCATCGCCTTCTACAACTCGGCGGCCCCCCCGCTGACCTACGGCGACCGCGTCTCGGTCACCGGCACCGTCGGCGTCTTCCAGGGCGAGATCCAGCTCTCCCCGGCGCCCACGGTCACCTTCCTCGGCGCCGAGGCCGTGCCGACGCCCGTCGTGATGACCATCGCCCAGGCCAAGTCCGACTACGAGAACGTGGGCAAGTTCGTCTCGCTGTCCGGCCTGATCGCGACGGCGCCCGTCTCCGGCCAGTTCAAGCTGCACTCCGGCACCGACAGCATCATCGTCTACATCGATTCCGACACCGGGATCAACCTGGGCGCGGTCGCGGTCGGCGACGCCTACACCATCATCTCGCCCCTGGTCAACTACACGGGCGGCATCATGGAGCTGAAGCCCCGCCGCCAGAGCGACCTCATCGAGGGTTCGGGCCCGATCATCGACGCCGTCAACTGCGCCGACTGGACCCCCCTGGCCAGCGACCCGATCACCGTCACCGCGACGATCACCGACGACGTCGCCGTGACCTCCGCGGCCCTGTACTACCGTGACGACTCCGGCGACAGCACCGGCGTCTTCCTGAACGTCGCCATGAGCAACACCGGCGGCAACACGTGGTCGGCGACCATCCCCGGCGGCTTCCTGGGCCGCCAGGTCGACTTCTACGTCAGCGCGCTGGACGGCGGCGGCAACACGTCGCTGAACCCGGGCGACGCCCCGGCCGGCTGGTACGAGGTCGCGGTGGGCATCACGTCCATCCACGACGTGCAGTACGTCGACCCCGCGACCACCCCGCAGAACTCGCCGTTCACGGGCCGCGTCGTCAACGTGCAGGGCATCGTGACGGCGGGCACCGGCGATGCCGGTTCGACCAGCAAGTTCATCATGCAGGACGGCTCGGGCACCTTCAGCGGCCTGCTCTGCTACGAGGGCACCGCCGCCAACTTCCTGCTGCCCGGCGACGAGGTCCAGGTCGGCGGCTACATCGACGAGTACTTCGGCCTGACCGAGATGCAGCCGCACAACGGGTCCGCCATCGAGCTGATCTCCTTCGAGAACACCCTGCCCGCCTACAACCAGGTGCACACCGTCGTGCTGTCCGACGACACGTCGCCCGGCGGCTACCTGGGCGAGGCGTACGAGAGCGTCCTGGTGAGCACCTTCACCTCGACCGTGCTCGACACGCTGGGCGCGGCGCTGTACAGCGAGTTCCTGTGCTCCGACACCGGAGCGCGGGCCGACTCGCTGGTCGTCAACGCCGCCTTCAACATGGTGTACGCTCCGGTCGTCGGCGACCAGGTCACCGTGAAGGGCTTCATGGACTACGCCTACGGCGAGTTCCAGCTGGTCCCGCTGCGCGACGAGGACATCACCGTCGGCGCCACGGCCGTCGGCGACGACCTGCCCCAGGTCCTGCCCGCGGGCGGGTTCTCGAGCATCGTGCCGAACCCGTTCAACCCCAAGACGGAGATCCGCTTCGTCATGACGCGGGACAACCTCGCGCAGCTGAACGTCTACAACATCCGCGGCGAGCTGGTGTCCACGCTCGTCAACGGACGCCTCCAGGGCGGCGTGGAACACGTCGTGGCCTGGGACGGCACCGACAACGCGGGCCAGCACGTGGCCAGCGGCACCTACTTCGCCCGTCTGCGCATCGGCGCCGACGTGATGCAGGTCCGCAAGCTCATGCTGGTGAAGTAGCCGCTCCGCGACTGCTTCGATGACGCACGGAAGCCCCGGCCCCGCGGCCGGGGCTTTCCCTTGCAGTTTCGATCTTCGTTGATTACCCTGGAATGACCGAATTCGACACTCCAGCGAGGATGTGGGATGTGAACGAGCTGATCCGGATCTCCGACGCGGCCGCGGACGCCTTCGGCGCCCTCGACCTGCCGGCGGGCGGCCCGCGGGCCGTCCGACTCTACTTCCAGGGCTTCGGCTGAGGCGGTCCCGCCGTGGGCATGGCTCTGGACGAGCCGAAAGACGACGACAGGACGGTCACGACGAAGGTCTTCGATTTCATCATGGCGCCCGACGTGGTGCAGGTCGTCGAGCAGGGCGGCGGCATCGTCATCGACTACGTCGACGACGGCATGCGCAAGGGCTACACGCTGAACCTGGCCGACCGCCTCGGCGGCGAGTGCGGGGGCGGCAGCTGCGGCGGCGGCGGCTGCGGCTGACCCGCGCCGGGAATCCGAAAAACGAAGGCGGGGAGGGGCGACCCTCCCCGCTCCGCGTTCCGGACGCGCGGACCGCTACCGAAATGCCGTGATGTAGGCCACCCAGGCCGGCGAGTTGTCGCCCGTGTCGTCGATCTGGAAATCGCCGGACGGTTCCCCGTCCTCGTCGGCGCCCTCCCAGTAGACCTCCACCCGCGAGAAGCCGGCCTCCAGCAGGAGGTCGCGCACCTCGGGGATCGACCACAGGCGCCAGCGATAGACGAAGGCGTCGGTGAGTTCGCTGCCGTCGGGGAAGCGGAAGTGGATGCGGCAGACGTACTCGTGGGTGATGGGGTTGAAGTGGTCCTGGTCCCAGACGTAGGTGAAGCCGTCGCAGTCGCGCTCCTCGAACTGGAGCACCTGGGCCTCCGAGCCGCCGAAGATGTCCAGCATCAGCATGCCCTCGTCCCGCAGCGATCTGCGGCAGTTCTCCAGGTAGCCCTTCAGCTCCGCGCGCCCGTGGAAGCACCACCACGAGAAATTCGTGGCGGCCAGCACGTCGGCGGGCGGCCCCGAAACGTGGCGCACGTCGTCCTGCACCAGCGTCGCGCGCGCGGCGGCGGCGCCCAGGGGCAGCACGTTGTGCTCGCGGCCCCAGTCGAGGGTCGGTCCGTCCAGGTCCACGCCCAGGGCCGTGTTGTCCGGCCGGTGGCGGATCCAGCAGCAGCCCAGGTTCAGCGTGCCGCAGAAATCTTCGCGCAGGTCGCGCGGGAGGCGCCCGTAGGCGGCGGCGAAGGCGCGGTCGATGAACTCGACCTCGGCCTCGGGGTTCTGCACGGCGTTCTCGTAAAGCCAGTGGGGGTCGGCGGTGGCGGCGGTCAGCCGCGGGCGCCTGGCGGTCCTGGACAAGATGTGTTCTCCCGATCGTACGTCCACCGAGGGCGGCCCCGCGCGGGCCGCCGGCGCCGGGGAACATAATCACAGGCGATCACCGCGAACAACCCCCAATCGAACGCCGACATCCGACCCTCGGCCGCCGCGATGGCCCCCGTCGCGGCGTCATCGGATCCTGCACGGTCGACCCGCCCACGGCCAGGAAATGCCTGACCCGATCCTCCCTCGTCCCGAATCCGGGAGCCGCGAGGGCTGTAACATATTGTAATAATGTATGTTATGTAATCATCACACATGCCGGCCTGTGGCATATCGCTTGCACCCGGGTCCGCTGGCCCGTGCCGCAACGCCGGATCTCCTTGCCCGGCTTTGCATTCTGCACGGCCGTCCGCACTCCGGACGTTTCAGGCTCCCTTCCACGGCGGGATGACCATGAACGAGCGCAAGCGCAGCAGGTTCGCCACCGTCCTGGCCACGGGCCTCCTGGCCCTGGTCCCGGCGGTCGCCCAGGCGTTCGACCACCTCGAGATCTCGGTGATCAACCCCGAGATCGTCGACGGCCGGCCGTCGGTGACCATCTACGAGCAGTTCAGCGTGCTCGTGCGGGCGGTGAACGCCGACGGCACGACCGACACCGCGGCGGACTACATCCGCGCCGCGCTCTCCTCGCCGGACGTGGCCGCGAACATGCCGGGATCGGCCTACCTGCAGAACGGCGAGCACATCTTCGCCGGGATCGACTTCCTGGACGACGGCCAGCCGGTCCGGCTGCGCGTCGCGGACCAGGACGACGGTTCGGTGCCGTTCGCCCAGGTGGAGCTCAACTGCTACAACTTCGTCCACCACTTCGAATTCGGCGTGCCGGCCGGCGACAAGTACGTCGGCCAGACCGTCATGCTGACCGTGACCGCCCGCGACTTCCTGAACGCGGCCGTCCGCAACTTCGAGGACGACGTGGTGCTGACGCCGGCCCTCGGCCACTTCACCGCCGGCCCTTCGATCACCGTCAGCGGCGACTCGTTCACGTTCGGCGTCGCTTCGGTCGCCGTGGTGTTCCAGGGCACCGATCCCGCGCTGCAGCAGAACACCGTCAACGCCCTGAACACCGTCGTCTACCCGACCCAGGCCGCGGCCGCGGCCGGCAGCGGGCTCGTCGCTCCGCTCTACCCGGGGGCCCTGAGCCGGGTCGTGCTGCTGCTGCCGGGCCAGACCCTCACGCCGGGCGTCAGCCCGGGCCGCAGCGGCACGGCGATCGCCCAGATCTCGGGCTTCCCGTTCACCGGCATCGACGTCTACGCCACCGACCAGTACTGGAACCCCGTGGCGGGCGCCCCCTTCCCGACGCTGGCCTGGAGCGCGAACGACGCCGCGCCCGGCGTGTCGCTGCCCGCCGGCGGCGCCATGAGCAGCAACACCGTCCAGGACCAGTCGGCCACGCTGATGACCTCGGGCCTGCGCCAGGTGACCGTCACCGCCTCGGGGGCCATCTCGACCTCGAGCTCGGCCAACGTCCAGGTCAACCCGGCCGGGCTCCATCACTTCTCGTTCGACTACGCCGTGCTCGACACCAACGCCGTGCAGGCGACCACGACCCCGTTCCAGATCCGGGTGCGCGCCTACGACTCGTTCAACAACGTGTTCCCGTACAACGGTCCGGTTTCGATGCGGGTGCGCATCGGTGCGAGCGACGAGAGCGCCGACTACCTGATCACGACCAGCAACAACTTCGTCAACGGCGTGCTGAACTCCTCGGTGCAGGTGACCAAGCGCGCGTTCAGCGCCCGGATCATCGTCGACAGCAACACCGGAGTGGTGACGCTGTCGGGCGACTTCCAGGTGAACGCGGGCCCCATGGAGAAGGTCCTGTTCACGCTGCCGGGCCAGACCTGGACCCCGGGCCTGAACGACCCGGCCTTCGGCGGCAACATCGGCCTGCCCACGCCGATCGTCGCCGGTCAGATGGTCGAGCCCCTGGAGATCCGGGCCGTGGACCGCTACGGCAACCTCGTGTCCGGCGCCCGCACCGTCGCGATCACCTGCCCGACGGGCCACCTGTTGCTGTTGGACGGCGGCGGCAGCCTGATCGAGAGCGGCGTCATCACCCTGAACGGCACCGGTCTCTACAGCGCCCTGATGGCGACGCACGGCGACCAGCTGCTGCAGGCCAGCGTCGGCGGGCAGGCGGACAGCTTCTCGAGCCCGCTGAACGTCTCGCCGAACACCTACCAGCGGCTGATGGTGATCGCGCCCGGCGAGACCCTGGACGCCGGCACGATCTACGCGCCCGGCAAGCTCGGCACCCCGTCCCCGCAGGACGCGGGCGCGCCCTTCAACGTCCAGGTCGTCGCCACCGACTACTATTACAACCCGATCGACGCGACGAGCCCGTTCCTGCCGATCCCGCTCGCCTTCACGAGCACCGACCCCCAGGCGACCCTGCCCGCGGCGCCCCAGAGCCTGCAGGCCGGGACCGGCGTCTTCCAGGTCACGCTCGAGACCCTGGCCGACCCGAACCAGCAGCTGGTCACCGCCACCGACCCGGTGAGCTCCCGCTCCGCGTCCGCGCTGATCCCGGTCGAGGCCGGCGTGGTCGACCATTTCGAGATCGGCGTCAACGACGGCACCAACCCCGACCCGACCGACGAGCTGGCCCCGGTGCCCGACCACCAGGCCGGCGCCTGGCTGCCGAACCTCACCGTGATCGCGCGCGACGCCTACGGCAACCACATCCGCACCTACACCGACAGCGTCTCGCTGCGCCTGAACGTGGGCGGCGACGTGCTGTCGCCGCTGCGCATCTGCCTCGCCGACGGCTTCGGCACCGGCGTCTACCAGGGCGTGTGGCGCGGCAGCGTGCGCATCACGCGCGCCGGCCAGGGGATCACCGTGTCGGCCGTCGACGACATCTACGGCCGCTCGGGCGTGAGCAACCCCTTCGACGTATTGCCGGGCGCCTACGCCGGCCTGCAGGTCCTGCTGCCGGGCGAGACGGCCACGCCGGGCGTGCCCCCGGGCAAGTTCGGCGACCCGCTGCCGGTGGTCGCCGGCGCGACGGCGACCGCGACGGTGACCGCCCTGGACGCCTGGTGGAACCCGACGCCCGCCAGCCCGATCGTCAGGGTGTCGAGCAGCTCCTACGCCGACCTGATCTCCGCCAACGACACGCCGCTGGAGCCCGACGGGTCCACGGACTTCGCGCTGTCCTTCCGCACGGCGACGGTGCAGACGCTGCGCGTGCGGGACCTCGCGCTGTCCGCCCGCCGCGATTCCAGCCTCGCGACGGTGACCCCGGACGCGTTCACCCGCCTGCAGGCGATCGCGCCGGGCGAGACGCCGAACCCCGGCGGCCCCGAGGTCGACGGCAAGACCGGCGCGCCCGCGGTGCAGACCGCGACGCTGCAGTTCCCGCTGACCGTCCACGCCGTCGACCGCTTCTGGAACCGGGTCGACAACGGCTTCCACAACATCCACCTGGGCAGCGACGAGGGCTCGCTCGTTCCCGGCAACCCGCTGAACAACGGCCAGGCGCTGGCCGCCGGCGAGATCGTGTTCCCCGTGGCCCTGTCGAGCCTCGGCTACGTCACGCTGACGGCCTACGACCTGACCGACGCCGGGATCCTGGGCCACGACGTGGTCGTGCAGGTCGCCGCCGGCGCCCAGTACCGCATCACGACCCCCGACACGGCGCTGGTCGGGCCGCCGAGCTCCTTCGCCATGACCGTGGAGCTGGTGGACGAGGCGGGCACCGTCATGACCAACGCCTACAACCAGGTGACGCTGCGCGCCCTGACGCCGACCCTGCAGCCCGCCCCGGGCGTGCTGCTGGTGGCGGACGCCCAGCTGACCGCCGGCGTCGTCGCGATCCCCACCCAGGGTTACGACATCGCCAGCCGCATCGTCATCGAGGTCAGCGACAACTCCGGCCGCCTCGGCTACAGCGACATCATCCGCATGGATCCCAACGGCCTGTGGTACGACGTCACGGTCGGCACGACCCCGCTGCCCGTGGCGGGACCGCCGGCGGCCTTCCCGGTGACGGTGCGGCTGCGCGACACCGAGACCGGGTCGCTGGTGGACGACGACCGCTTCTTCAGCGTCGCGATCGTCGACAACGCCGGCGCCCTCGGCGCGGGCGCCGTCGGCATCACCTCGCGCCGCCTCGTCGACGGCCAGGTCAGCTTCCAGCAGACCTACACGCAGGCCGGCGAGTTCGCCGTGCGCGCCTTCGACCCCAGCGGCCTGGCCGGCGACAGCCCCCTGTTCACCGTCCGGCCCGCCGGCTACCAGCGGCTGCAGCTGCTGGCGCCGGGCGAGACGGCGCGGCCGGGCGAGGCCGCCTTCGCGGCCACCGGCAAGTCGGCCCTGCCGGACACCCAGCGCTCGGGCGAGCCGTTCCCGCTGGCCGTGCGCGCCGTGGACCAGTACTGGAACCCGATCGCCGACGAGTCCTCCGGCCGGATCCACCTGGCGACGACCGACGGCTCGTTCTCCTGGCCCGACAACCCCGATCCGCAGGACGCGCCCTTCTTCCTCGGCGGTCGCGCCATCGACGCCTTCCTGGTGGCCGAGGGCGAGGTGGGCGTGACCGTGAGCGACCTCGACGCCCCGCAGCTGCCGGGACAGACCGTCGCGGTGCCGGTGCGCCGCCCGTACGTCTACGAGGTCACGGTGCCCGCCGCGGCCCAGACCGGCGGGATGCCGGGCTTCGCGATGACCGTCCGCCTGCTCGACCCCGACACCGGCGACCCCGTCGCCGGCGCCGACCACCGCGTCGTCCTGACGCCGCTGCAGGCCGGCTTCGCGCCCGGCTCCGGCGTGCTCGGCACCGCGGAGGTCTACCTGGTCAACGGCGTCTCGTTCATCAGCGACCAGAGCTACAGCGCCCTGGAAGACCTGCGCGTCCGGGTGTCCGACGACTTCGGGCGCCAGGCCACGAGCGGGATCGTGACGATGCAGACGGGCGGCCTCTACTACGACGTCGCGGCGCCCGCGAACGCCACCGTCGGCGGCCCGGCCGCCTTCCCGCTTTCGATCGACCTGATCGACAGCAACACCGGCGAGCGCGTGGCGGCCCACAGCGGCCTGATCCAGATCTCGGTGCTCAGCGCCGCCACCGCCGAGGCCGGCGGCGGCGTGCTGGGCACCGTCCAGCAGATGCTCGTCGGCGGCCACGCCGACGTCCAGCAGACCTACACGCTGGCCGAGGAGGTCTACTTCCGCGTCCTCGACGGCGACGGCAACGAGGGCTTCTCCAACAGCTGCCGCCTGGCCGCCGACGGCTTCAAGCAGCTGCAGATCGTCGCTCCCGGCGAGACGCCAGAGCCCGGCGCCGAGGCCGGCAGCGGCAAGACCGGCGCGCCGGTCGTCCAGACCGCCGGCGAGCCCTTCGTCGTGGAGCTGCGCGCGGTCGACCAGTTCTTCAATCCCGTCACGTCGCTGGACGGCGGCGCCCTGGAGCTGGACTGCTCGGAGCCCGACCTGTTCGCCTGGCAGAACCCTGCGGACTACCACGCCCCGTTCGTCGGCGGCCGCCGGCAGGTCGGGGTCGTGCTCGATGGCGCCGGCAACCTGACCCTGAACGCCGACGACACCCAGCACCCCGAGGCGGGCCAGGGCCACGTGACCATCCCGGTGGCGGAGGCCGTCTACGAGGTCAGCGTCCCGGACACGACCTTCGTGGGGCCGCCCTCGCGCTTCGCGGTGGGCGTGCGCCTGGTCAACCCGGCCTCCGGCGCGACGGTGCCGGCGGGCAACCGCATCTCCCTGGAGGCGCTGCGCTACGACTTCGGCTCTCCCGACGGGCAGCTGGGCATCACGGAGTGGACGCTGCTGCAGGGCGCCGCCGACATCGCGACGCAGAGCTACGGCGTCAGCGAGCGCATCATCATCCGCGTGTCCGACGAGCGCGGCCGCACCACCGACAGCGCCGTGGTGACGGTCATCCCGGTGGGCGTGACCTACGCCGTGTCGGCCCCCGACACGGTCGTAGCCGGCGAGCCCTGGCCGCTGTCGGTGACGCGGGTCGACGTGACCACGGGCCGCCTGGTCACCGGCTACGACGAGACCTTCAGCATCTCGGCGATCAACGCCTGGTCGGGCGCGGTGCGCCCCGACCCGTCGCTGGTCCCGGCCGGCGTGCTGCGCTTCACCTACGGCGCCACCGTCGAGGGCCGCGCGCAGCTCGAGGACCAGGCCTACGATCGCGCCGAGTCGATCTACCTGCGCGTGACCGACGCCGCCGGCGGCGACGTGCTCAGCCGGCTGATCACCGTGCTCGCCGCGCCGGCGCAGTCCTTCACCCTGAGCCTGCACGAGACGGACGGCTCGCCCTTCGATCGCGTCCTGCGGCCCGACCAGCAGATCCGCGTCCGCGTCGCGGCGCGCGACGAGGGCGGCAACCCGGCCCCGCGCGCCGCCGCCTCCTTCGAGATCCGCGCCGGCGAGGCCACGCTCGGCCAGGCGCGCGTCGGCACGGTGACCCTGACGACCGGCAGCGACGGCACCGCCGAGACGACCCTGCGCGTGGGCGCCTACGGCACGACGGACATCCTGCTGCGGGCCGTCGTGGACGCCCTCGATCCCGAGGAGGTCCTGCTGAGCGTGGCCGGGCCGCCGGTCACCACCCTGTCGTTCACGGGCGTCGCCAGCGAGTACCTCGACGGCTGGTACGTCAGCGAGGACACGCGGATCGCCCTGACGGCGATCCCCGGGATCCCCGAGGCGACCACGGCCATCCGTTTCGACGTCGACCAGTCCGACGGCGTGGAGCCGCTGACCGTCTACGAGGGCCCCTTCACCCTGGGCGACCTGGTCCCGGGCGAATCCGGGGTTCATGTCCTGCGCTTCTTTGCCGAAGAGAACACCGGCGTGCAGGAGGCGCTGCGCCAGGTCGTGCTGTACACCACGGAGGCGCTGGACGGGGACCGGGAGATCACCAACCGCCCCAACCCGTTCAACCCCGTGCGCGAGCTGACGCGGATCCTGTTCAAACCGACGGCCGCCGGCACCGTGAACATCACGATCTACGACCTCTACGGGGCGATCGTGCTGAATCACCACCTGAACGCCGCCGCCGACCAGACCACCGAGTTCGCCTGGGACGGCCGCAACGGCCAGGGCGACGTGGTGGCCAACGGCGGCTACATCTGCCGGGTGACCGGCCAGGGCTTCGATTTCCGCCGCAAGATCGCGGTGGTGAAGTAGGAGAGGCCATGAAGCGCCACGCGAAGGACAACCAGCGCCAGCACCATCGTCGGATCGCCGCAGCGGCCCTGGTCCTCGCGGCCCTGCTGGCCGCCGCACCGGCCCTCGCCGGCCAGGACGGCGGCGCGCCCGGCGCCTTCCTGCGCTTCGGGAGCAGCGCCCGCAGCCTCGCCCTCGGCGGGGCCGTCGGCGCGCTCGGCGGCGACGTCGCCACAGTGTACTGGAACCCGGCCGCCCTGTCGCAGCTGCGCACGATGGAGGTGACGGCGATGGGGGCCACCCTCTTCGGCGACACCCGCTACTCGTACGTGGCGTTCGGCCTGCCGAGCGAGGGGCGGGGCACCTTCGCCTTCAGCGGCACCTTCACCGACAGCGGCGAGTTCGAGCGCGCGACGGAGTGGGTCGACATGACCGACACCTTCCAGGAGAAGGAGGGGATCTTCGCGCTCACCTACGCCCGCGGCAACAGCCGCATCGGCTGGGGCGCCACCCTGAAATCGATCTCCCAGGACGTGGGCGGCTTCACCGGCTCGGGCTACGGCGCCGACGTGGGCCTCTACCTGCGGCCCGAGCGCCGGCTCAGCCTGGGCGTCTCCTACCAGAACGCCCTGCAGCCCGAGATCACGCTGCTCGAGGAGCCGGAGAAGCTGGCCCGGACCCTGCGCGCCGGCGCCGGCCTGCACTTCTTCAACAACCGCATGCTCGTGCTGACGGACCTGGTCCGCACCGACCTGATGGACCTCGACTTCCAGGGCGGCATCGAGGCCTGGCCGCTGCGGCAGCTGGTGCTGCGCGGCGGCTACGACACCGTCCGCGACCAGACCAGCTTCGGGGCCGGCGTGCGCTGGCAGAACTGGCAGCTCGACTACGCCCACGTCGCGCACGACCTGGGCTCCACCACGGTGGTCAGCGCCACGATGCGCTTCGGCATCACCGACGGCGTCGAGATCCACAGCGACCGCCTGCGCTTCAGCCCGTCGGGCAACGACCGCAGCGTCTCCTTCGGCATCAATACCGCGCTGCGCGGCGAGGTGGCCGAGTGGCGCGTCGAGATCCGCAACGACCAGGGCGATCTGGTCCGCCGCATCTTCGAGGAGGGCCCGCCGCCGGAGTCCGTGGACTGGGGCGGCGAGGACGAGAACGGACGGCTGGTGGGCGACGGCGTCTACCGCGCCACCGTCGTGGTCCTGGACGACCTCGGCCAGGAATGGGAGCACGTGGTCCAGGTGGAGATCATGGGCTTCCGCAACCGGACCCGGACCCCGATCCGCATCGACGTCGACGGTTCCGAGAGCCTGAAATCGCGAGAGGACGACCGATGAAACGACACCCCGCCGCCCGGCGGCCGGCTGCTCCGGTCCTGCTGGCGCTCACGGCCCTGCTGGCCTTCGCCGCCGCGCCGGCCTACGCCGGCGACGACGACGCCGTGGTCCCGAACGAGGACGCGCTCTGGCGCGCCGCCGGCGACACCTTCGCCCGCGACGCGGACAAGGGCAACGCCCTGCAGCAGTACCAGCTGTACCTGACGCACTACAAGAAGACCGACCGCGCGGCCCGCGCCCAGTACATGGTGGCCGAGTGCTACTTCTGCAACGGCGACTACGACACGGCGCTGCGCGAGTACGAACGGGTCGGGAAGTTCAAGGGCGGCGACCCGTACCTCGCGGGCAGCGCGCTGCTGCGCCGGGGCGAGTGCCAGTTCAACCTGGGCAAGCGGGACCGGGCCCTGGAGACCTTCACGCAGCTGCTGCAGCAGAGCACGGACAGCTTCCTTGCCGGCGAGGCCCTGTTCGCCATGGGGCAGACCCAGGCCTCGCTGCAGGACTGGCGCAGCGTGGAGAAGACCTACAAGCAGCTGCTGGCCGACCGGCCCGGCTACCTGAAGCTGCCGCAGGTGCAGTTCGTCCTGGGGCTGTTCGCCTACGTCGAGCAGGACTACGAGGCGGCCACGCAGCACTTCGACAAGGTGGACACGGACCTGGGCCTCTACTATCTCGGCCGCTGCCTCGAGGCCACCGGCCAGTACATCCTGGCCGTGCAGCGCTACCGGCAGGCCCTGCGGCTCTACCCGGACAGCCCGCTGGCCGACGACGCCGCGTTCAGCGTCGCGGAGGCCTTCTACAACAGCGACCAGAACAAGGTGGCCGCGCGCAGCTACCGCGACTTCCTCGAGGGGTACCCCGAGAGCAAGTTCGTGCCGATGGCCCGCTACAAGCAGGCCTGCGTGGACTACCGCTCGGGCGAGTACAACGAGTGCGTGCGCAAGCTCGAGGACCTCTGCAAGGACCTCGGCGGCGAGCCGATCTGCGCCCCGGCCAACTACCTGATGGGCTCGGCCTGGATGGCGCTCGGGCGCACCAGCCACGCCATCTTCGCCTTCACCGAGGTGGTCAAGGGCTACCAGGACTCCGACCTGGCCAGCGCCGCCATGCACAAGGTCGTCTACGCCTACATCGCCGAGAAGAACTACCCGCAGGCCATCCTGATGGCGCACGAGTTCCTGGAGATCTTCCCCGGCGATCCGCTGGCCGCCCGGGTCCAGGTGCTGCTGGGCTACTCCCACAAGGAGCTGCAGGAGTACGACCTCGCGGTGCGCGAATTCCAGAACGTCATGGATCGGCACGTCAACACCGACGCCGGCGAGCGGGCGCTCTTCCTGGCCACCGACACCTACCTGAAGCTGGAGCAGTACGACCGCCTGATCACCAACTACCACTTCATCGCCAACCGCCTGCTGCCCACGCCCAGCCCCTGGCGCGCGCGGACCTACTACCAGCTCGGCGAGGCCTACTACCACGAGGGCCTCTTCCGCGAGGCGGGCGGCATGTACCGGCTGGTGCTGACCGGCTACCCGCGCAGCGAGGTGGCGGCGGCCAGCCTGCAGGGGCTCGTCGCCAGCTACAGCCAGATCGGCGAGTACGACCTGGCCCTCGAGGAGCAGGAGAAGTTCCTCTTCGAGCTGGCCAACGCCGACAGCGAGGAGGGCGGCAACTCGCTGGCCCTGGGTTCGCTGTACTTCAACCAGCACGACTACCAGAAGGCGCTGGAGGAGATCACCAGGTTCCTCGAGCGCAACCCCGAGGGGCCGCAGGTCGCGGCCGCGCTGCTGAACCAGGGCGACTGCTTCTACCGCCTGCAGTACTACGAGAACGCGGTGGAGGCCTGGCAGAAGCTGGTCACCGGCTACCCGCGGGCGGGCGAGGCCGGGGAGGCGCTCTACCGCCTGGCCGACACGCAGTTCGGCCTGGCCCGCTTCGAGGAGGCGCGCGCCAGCTACCTGGCGCTGCAGAAGCGCGACCCCGACGGCCCCCACGCCGCCGACGCCGCCTTCGGCCTGGCCAACTGCCACTACAACCAGCAGCAGGACCAGGCGGCGATCACGGCCTTCCAGTCCTTCGTCGAGGGCTTCCCCGACGACCCCCGCGTCGAGGACGCGGAGCTGGGCATCCAGAGCTGCTACTACCGCAGCGGCAGGGACATGGAGGAGTACCTCGGCAACCGTCCGGACAGCCCCCTGGCCGGTGACTATTACTGGACTAAAGGTCAAAACCTCTTTGCCGAAGGAAACTACGAGGCCGCTGCCAAGGCGTTCGAAAAGGTCACCATGGACTACGCCGACAGCGAGAGCGCCCCGGGCGCCCTCTTCTACCTGGCCGAGAGCTACTACCGCTTGGAGCAGATGCCGATGGCGCTCGCCGGCTACCGCAACTTCCTGAAGACGAACCCCGACCACGAGCTGGCCGGGCTGTCGCGCTTCCGCGAGGGCACCGTCCTGTACAAGACGGAGCAGTACGAGGAGGCGGCGGAGGCCTACGAGTACCTGGTCGACACCATGCCCGCCGGCGAGTACTCGCCGCTGGCCCTGTTCAACGCCGGCCTCTGCTACCAGGAGCTCGAGGACTGGCCGGCCGCCATCGGCGCGCTGGTCCGCTTCCAGGCGGATTATCCCGACGACGAGCGGGCCAAGGGCCTCTCCTTCCAGATCGCCACGCTGTACCAGGACGAGCTCGGCGACTACGAGAACGCCGCGAAGACCTACAGCAAGGCGCTCGAGAAGGGCGAAGCCGGCATCGAGGAGATCGGCTATCGGCAGGGCCAGTGCTACGAGAAGCTCGACCGCATCGAGCAGGCCGTCGCCAGCTACGAGATGTCCGCCAGCGGCGCCGACGTCGCAGCCCCGCACCGCATCGCCAGCCTGGCCCAGATCGGCCAGATCAGCGAGGAGCGCGGGGACTGGAACGCCGCCGTCCAGGCCTACAACCGGATCGTGCAGACCAACGGCAAGCCGGAATGGACGGCGATGGCCGAGGGCCGGCTCGCCGAGATCCAGGCCATGTCAGCCGGCAACTAGCCGGACAACACAAAGAGAGGGGAACCCGCTCATGATGGGGATGTCGCTCACCAAGACTCTTTTCGGATCGCTGTCGATGATCGTGCTGATCGTCTGTTCCGTGGTCACCGTCGGCTACGCCATCGAACGCAGCCTGTACTTCTACCGTTCCCGTTCCGACTCCCGCCGCTTCATGAAGGAACTCGCCGCGAAGATGAAGGGCGGGGACATGAAGGCCGCCGGCCAATGGTGCGACCAGCAGAAGGGCGCGGCCGCCCGCGTCGTCAGCCAGTGCCTGCCGCACGCCGACATCCCCACCTCCGAGCTCAAGCAGCGCTTCGACACCGCCATCGAGATGGAGCAGGTGGAGATGGAGCGCAACCTGAGCGTGCTGGGCACGATGAGCAACATCGGCCCGCTGCTGGGACTCTACGGCACGGTGGTCGGCATCATCCGCGCCTTCTCCGACATCGCGCGCACCGGCGCCGGCGGCAGCGCCGTGGTGGCCATGGGCGTCAGCGAGGCACTGCTGACCACGGCGGCGGGCATCATCGTGGCCGTCATCGCCACGGTGTGCTTCAACCTCTTCGTCCGCCGCATCCGCACGCGGATCATCGAGTTGGAGGACGTCCGCGAGGAGTTCTTCAACGTGCTGCGCGGCATGGTCCGGCATGAGAGCCAGCCGACCGCGCGCGCCAAGGCGGACAAGCGCGACGTCAACGCCCTGTGCGACGCCGTCGTCACCACGGCCCAGGAACCCGCCGCGGTCGGCCGGTAGGAAGCGAGGCCGACGTGGCACGATCCAGTCGATCGCAGATGCGTGAAGAGAACTCCCCCAACATCACCCCGTTGGCGGACGTCACGACCACGCTGATCATCGTGTTCCTGATGACCATGCCGGCCATCCTGGGCAACGGCATCCAGGTCAACGCGACGCGCGCCGAAGCCAGCGAGACCGTGGTGACGACGCGCGAGACGCAGGACGAGGAGATGCTGATGGTGAGCGTCACCCCCGAGGGCATCAAGCTCAACGGCGACACGGTGGTGCTCGCGGACCTCGAACAGAGGCTGGCGGACGCGCTGTCCGCGCGCACCGACAAGACCGTGGTCATCGTGCCGAGCGACTTCGTGAAGCTCGGAGACGTGGTCGACGTCATGGACGCGGCCAAGGGCGGCGGCGCCAGCAGCCTCGCGCTCCTCAATCGCAAGGAGGAGGCGCGTTGAAGGTCTACCGTTACGAAACGAAAACCGACGTCGTGCCGATGATCAACGTGTCGCTGGTGGTCGTGTTGACCCTGATGATCATCTCGCCGTTCCTCAACGACACCACCCACAAGGTGGACCTGCCGGAGGCGCGCGCGAGCCAGATGGACGACACCGACAAGACCGAGATCATCTTCACCCTCGATGGGCAGATCTTCGTGGGCGAGGAGCAGATCGCGCTCGGGGAAGTGCGCGCCCTGCTGACGCCCCTGTTCGAGAACAACCCCGACGCCGTGGCCGTCGTCAAGGCGGACAAGGGCCTGATGTACGGGGACGTCGAACGTCTCATCGCCGAGGTCGAAGGCGCCAAGGCGGCCCGCATCGCCATTTCCACCGGTAAAAAGGGCGGCGAAGGGGTGGGCTCATGATGATGAGACACGAGATGAGCCGCCGCGCGGCGACGACGGGCGGCTTCACCACCAGCGTCGTCATCCACGCCGCGATCTTCCTGTTGCTCGCGCTGATGATGCGCGAGGGCGCCCGCAAGGCCGGCGAGGCCCTCGACGAACTGACCGAGATCGCCTACATCGAGGCCCGCTACGGCGAGGACGTGGCCCAGAAGGTCCGCGTCAAGACCCAACCCGTGGTCCAGCCGAAGCAGGAGGCGCCGGAAGAGGCGAAGCTGGAGGAGGCGCCGGTCCCGCAGCCGCAGGCCCCGCAGCCCGCGCTGCAGAGCCGGCAGCTGCTGCAGACCCTGCCCAACCGGCTCGCGACGCGGCCGCTGCTGCAGAGCCGCCAGGCCGCGGACGTCGACGCGCCGCGCCTGTCGTCCGCCCAGCAGCGCCAGTTCCTGGACACCACCTCGCGCCAGCTGGATTCCCGGACCTTCGCCGACGCCGCGCCGCGGCTCGACACGCGCAACCTGCGGGACCCCTCGGCCCTGGCCGCGGACGCGAACGCGCCGCGTCTGACGTCGCGGGAAGCCCAGGCCGCGTTCCAGGGCAACGACGTGGCGCTGGTCGGGCGCAAGAGCAGCGTGGACCTCTCGGAGGTCGACTTCGAGGTCGGGCAGGGCGGGACGTCGTCCGGCGGCGGCCGCATGGCGCTGCAGCTGGCCACCGGCGGCAGCGAGACGGGCCACGCCGGCCTGGTCGGCGGCCGCCTCGAGGAGGGCCAGACGGCCTACCAGGGCTCGGTGGCCGCGCTCGTCCAGACCGCGAAGGACAACGACCGCCGGGCCGCGGCCGCCGTCGACGTGGCGGCGCCCGCGCGCTCGACGCAGGGCCGCACCACCATCCTGGACTACGGTCCCGGCGGCGCGACCGGCCCCACCGGCCAGGCGAGCCTGCGGGGACGCCAGCAGGCGCCGGCCGAGGCGCCCAGCGCCGCGGCGGTGGCCCAGGCCACCAGCAAGCCGGCGACGCCTCCGCAGTCGCAGCTGGCCGAGACCCAGGCCAAGGCCATGGGCGGCAAGGGCGTCTCGATGACCATCAGCGGCCAGATCAGCGACCGCAAGGTCGTCGCCAGCGCCATGCCCGTCTACAGCGAGGCGGCCCGCAAGGCCGGCTGGGAGGGCGTGGTGGCCGTGCACTTCACGGTCCTGCCCGACGGCCGCGTCAAGGACAACATGTACTTCGACCAGACCTCGGCCCACCGCGACCTGAACCGCGCCGCGATGGACGCCGTCAAGCAGTTCCGTTTCGAGCCCTTGGCCGGAGCGGACCGTGTCGAGCAGTGGGGGGTGATCACGATCGTCTTCCGCCTCAACTAGGCGGAACCCCGACAACTCCATAGCCGACGAACCTGAGTCAAAGGACACACATCATGACTCGCAACGACTTCAGGGGATTTGTGACCATCGCCGCGGGCGTCTGCCTCCTGTTCGGCAGCGCCCCGGCCCCCGCCGTGACGGAACAGGAGACGATTCCCGACCAGGGCCTGCCCGAAATGGTCGTGGAGGCCGAGAACCAGGTCCTGCAGGACATCACCAAGAGCTCGTTCGAGGTCGCGCTCAGCGCCGCGATCATCGACACGTTCTTCACGGACCTCGACGAGGCGGTCCTGGAGATCAGCCCGGTCGAGGGCTTGCAGCCCTTCCTGAACAACCCCCGCGATCTGCACAGCGACCAGGCGCCGCACTGCTGGCTGCGGGACCCGGCGCAGCCGCCGGTGGTGACGTTCTATCCGGAGGACCCCGAAGGGCACCAGGCCCGCCGCTGGGCGCTGACGGTGACCGACTTCCGGGGCGCCCCGTTCCGCCACTTCGAGGACAAGGGGCAGCCGCCGGGCCAGGTCGCCTGGGACGGCCGCGGCGACCTGAACGAGATGCTGCAGGTGGGCTACCCCTACAGCTACGTGTTCAGCGTCACCGACAAGGGGACCAACACCTACAACTACGCGGGGATCAGCTTCCGCATCCCGGCCGTGGACTACCGCGAGAAGAACGAGCGCCGGCTCGAGTTCACCGGCGACGAGGTCTTCCAGAAGGGCGGCACGCTGCTGCGCGACAGCGGGCGCGGCTGGCTGACCCGCGCGGCGGACCAGATCCGCAAGGACCATCCCTACTCGCCGCTGAAGGTCGTGGTGCAGGCCGAGAACAAGCGCCTGGCCCAGGACCGCGCCCAGGTCGTGGCCGAGTTCCTGGTCGGGTGCATGCTGCTCTCCGACGACTGGATCAAGGTCGAGGCCGTGGCCAAGCCCGACCTCCGTTCGGAGATGGACGGTTCGGTGAGCATCCGCGTGGAGCACGCTGCGGGGGTTTGAGCGACGCCCGCCCGGCGAGCCGAACGCGAACAGGGGGTGCCGCCCGCGCGGCACCCCCGTCCACGTCCCGGTCCCGGCGCCGCGCCCGCGGCGCCTTCGTCGTCTTGGGGTGGGCGTCCTGGGGGGTTGATTCCGTCCGGTATATGAGGGATGATCGCGGTTCCAAGCGCCGATTCGGGGGGAGAGGGGATCCATGGACGCGACGAGCAAACCGCATCATGCCGACCAGCTGATCGACAGCCCGTTCGGCGGGAAGGTGGGACCCGAGATCTGCCGGGCCCTGCTGGAGATGGCCGAGACGATCGACTGCGAGGCCGGCGCGACGCTCTTCGAGGAGGGGGACCCGCCGCAAGGCGTCTACTTCGTCTGCGAGGGCCAGGTCAAGCTGATCCGCTCCGGTCCCGGCTACCGCGAGCACATCGTCCACCTCGCCGAGCGGCAGGCCGTGTTCGGGGAGGCCTCGCTCTTCATGGCGAGCCACCCCGTGACCGCGGTCGCCCTGAAGCCGAGCACCCTGCTGCGCTTCTCCCGCGCCCCCTTCCTCGACTACATGGCCCGCCGGCCCGTCCTGCAGGGGTATGTCCTGGAGATCATGGCCTGCTGGCTGGCGCAGCTCATCGAGAAGATCGACGAGCTGACCCTGTGCGACGGCGCCCAGCGGCTGGCCCGCTACCTCGTCGGGCTCCACGAGAAAAGCCCCTACGCCGGCTTCGTCACGGCCGCCCAGGTGGAGCTGCCGACCCGCAAACGCGACCTCGCCACCATGCTCAACATGAACCAGCCCTCCCTGTCGCGCATCCTGCGGCAGCTCCAGGACCAGACCCTGATCGAGGTCAAGGGTCGCCGCGTCGTGCTGAAGGACCTCGAGGCGCTGCGCGGCCTGGCGCGGCTGCCCGAATTCCGTGGCGTGCAGCGGGATTTCGCCTGACCCGCGCCACGGCGCCCGCCGGCGGTCCCGGCCCCGCATCTTGACATCGCGGGGTCGAAGGCCTACCCTTGCCCGTTCCGGGCCGATACGGACCTAGGTGATGGATGCGTGAGAGCGGCGCCCCGCGGGGACGGTCTCCACGCCCGCCGGCCCGCAGGTGAAGCCACCGTCAATCCATTGACGATCGTTCGACGATCGAGCACGACGGCCTTCGCGAACCCGAGACGCCCTGGAGGCAGTGACGTGAAGTTCACCGGTTCTAAGATCAAGAAGTCCCGCGCGCTGGGGATCCCCCTGTCGCCGAAGGCCGAGCGCTACCTCGACCGCAAGCCCTACCCGCCCGGACAGCACGGCAAGCTGCAGCAGATGCGGCGCCGCAAGATGTCCCCGTACAAGACCCAGCTGCTGGAGAAGCAGAAGCTGCGCGCCCAGTACAACATCCACGAGCGCCAGCTGCGCAACTACTACGCGAAGGCCTCGCGCAAGGGCGACATGGTCAACTCGCTGGTGCAGGAGCTGGAGTCGCGGCTGGACACCGTGGTCCTGCGCGGCGGCCTCGCCCGCTCGATCTACGCCGCGCGCCAGTACGTGAGCCACGGCCACATCCTGGTCGACGGCCGCAAGGTCAACATCGCCAGCTACCGCGTCCACCCCAACCAGGTCGTCGGCATCCGCGAGAAGAGCCGCAACCTCGACTGCATCCAGATCGCGCTGGACACGTCGCAGACCGTGCCCCCCTACCTGGAGCGCGACAAGAAGTCCATGACCGTGAAGTTCCTCTACGACCCCCCGCGTTCGGAGGTCCCGCTGATGTGCGAGGTGCCGCTGGTCATCGAGTTCTACTCGCGCTGATCCGCGCGAAGATCCCGGAACGAGCCCGGAGCCCTGCGGCTCCGGGCTTTTCTTTGGGGGAGGCCGGGGCGGGCGCCCGGCGCGTCCACCTGCGGGCCGTTCCGGATCTTCCATCCGGATGGAACGGCGTACGTCCTTATTGATAGCCATTCTCGGCTTCCCGGGAGCGGCGGCCTTCCCAACGGGCCATATTAAAACCGTAATCAGCTCTTGTTTTCGAAGCTTCATGAACGCAAATTTTCTGTAACTGATTTATTTTCATGAGGTCATCTCATTATGCCCGGTGGATGGTCAACAACAAGGCAAATAAATATTGTGCCATCGTCCGTCTTTTTGTGCTATAGTATTGATGTTCGCGGCGGGTCTCACCGGGATCCGATGTGGACGGGTGCAAGAGTCGAACGCGGCGATGGTCGCCGCTTTCAGCCTACAGGAGAAAGACTATGAAGCAGCTTGTGACCGCATCCCTCCTGGTCCTGTGCCTCGCGGCCGTCGCGCAGGCAGGCGTCATCAACGACATCCGCACCGGCGTGATCCCCGAGGGAAGTGTGGTCCAGGTCAACGCCGCCGTGGTGACCGCCGTCCAGAACAGCAGCTTCACGATGACCGAGCTGCCCGCCGGACCCTACACGGCCATCTGGGTCTACGTGGGCGCCGCGCCCGCGGTCGCCATCGGCGACGTCGTCGAGGTGAAGGGCCTGACCCGCAATTTCTACGGCCGCGACGAGATCAACCTGCTCTACCCGGGCGACGCCCACGCCGCGATCACGGGCTCGAGCCCCGTGCCGAATTTCCAGCTGACCACCACGCAGCTGCAGGCCAATCCCGAGGCGTGGGAAAGCCACGTCGTGACGATCACCGACGGCCTGATCGTCCAGGAGATGCTGCCCGAGGGCATGTGGCGCGCCGATTCGGTCGAGACCGGCCTGAGCGTGATCTTCGACGACTACTTCTACGACTACGCCACGGTCGACCTGGGCGACTGCTACAACAACGCCTACGGCATGTACCAGTGGTTCGGCGGCATGTGGATCTTCAAGGTCTTCACGACCGCGGACACCGACTGCACGGTCGCCAACGAGGACCTGAGCTTCGGCTCGCTCAAGGCGTTGTACCGCTAGACCGCGCCACTCCTGGGCTGAAGACGGGGACCGCCGGTCACGGCGGTCCCTTTCCGCGTCCGTCCGTTGCATCCGTAAAAAGCCTCGTCATTTCGACAGGACGTTTGCATAATCATCCCGATCCGTGCTAGGATCCGGGGCGGACGGCTTCCCCACACACCGGGTCGGCTCGAGCGCCCACGGGAGCCCCCACCTCGACGAAAGGATGTCGCGATGAAGCTGCTTGCTACCGTGCTGCTGCTGCTGGTCGCCGTGCCCGCGTTCGCCGGGACGATCATCGACCTGCAGACGGGCGCCTACACCGTCGGCGCCGAGGTCGTGGTCAACGGCGCCGTGGTCACCGGCGTCCGCTACAACGGCTTCTTCATGACCGAGGACCCGAACGCCCCCTACGCCGGCGTCTGGGTCTTCACCAGCGCCGCTCCCGGCGTCGCGGTGGGCCAGCTGGTGAACGTCGCCGGCCTCTACGAGGAGTACTACAGCTTCACGGAGATCAACGTCTTCACCGACCCCACCGGCTACGTCACGGTGCTCGGCGAGCACATGGGCGCCATCTACCCGCTGCCGGTCACGGTGGCCGATCTCGCCGCCGACGCCGAGCCCTACGAGGGCTGCTTCATCATGGTGACCGACGGCATGGTCGTGACCACCGCCCCCAATTCCTACGGCGAGTGGCAGGTCGAGTCCTACGAGTCGCCCGGCCAGTTCCTCTGGATGGACGACTACTGGTACGACGACACGACCGTCCAACTGGGCGACTGCTACAACTCCGCGACGGGGATGCTGGCGTTCAGCTTCGGCACGTTCAGGCTGGAGCCGATCGCCAACGCGATCTGCTTGACCGACTGCACGGTCGGCAACGAGGACCTGAGCTTCGGCGAGATCAAGGCGCTCTTCAGGTAGGTCCCGGCCTCGAAATTGTCCCTACCAGAGGCGAGGCCCCGCGGCCTCGCCTCTGCCGTTCACTCAGGATGCTTGCGGCGACAGGTGACCGCGGACGTAGTCGCGGATCCCGTCCTCCAGCCCGGTGAAGGGGCGGTCGTAGCCGGCGCGGCGCAGCTTCGCGAGGTCGGCCCGGGTGTGGTACTGGTACTTGCCGCGCAGGTGGTCGGGCATCTCGATGTACTCGAGGCGGGGTTCGCGGCCCAGGGCCGCGAAGACGGCGGTCGCCAGGTCGTTCCAGCTGCGCTCCTCGCCGGTGCCGCAGTTGAACAGACCGTTGACCGCGGGGTTGTCGAGCAGCCAGAGCACGACCGCCACGGCGTCGCGCACGTCCAGGAAGTCGCGCACCTGGCCGCCGTCGGGGAACTCCGGGCGGTAGGACTTGAACAGCCGGACCCGGCCGTCCGCCAGGATCTGGCCGTGGGCCTTGTGGACGACCGAGCGCATGTCGCCCTTGTGGTCCTCGTGCGGGCCGTAGACGTTGAAGAACTTCAGGCCGGCGATGCGGTCCAGGTGCCCGCGACGCAGCGCCCAGAGGTCGAACAGGTGCTTGGAGAGACCGTACATGTTCAGCGGCGCGAGGCCGGGCGTCGAGCGGTCCTCGTCGCTGTAGCCGAGCGCGCCGTCGCCGTAGGTGGCGGCGCTGCTGGCGTAGACGAAACGGATCCCCTCCTCGAGGCACCACTCGCACAGCTCGCGCGTGTAGCGGTAGTTGTTGTCCAGGAGGTAGTCGGCGTCGGTTTCGGTGGTGCTGCTGCAGGCGCCCAGGTGGATCACGGCGTCGATGTCGGCGGCCAGCGCGCCTTCGCGCACGTCCAGGCGGAAGTCGTCCTTGTCCACGACGTCCTCGACGCGCAGGCCCAGCAGGTTGCGCCACTTGGCGCCGTCGCGCAGCCGGTCCACGACCACGATGTCGTCGATCCCGCGGGCGTTGAGCCCCCGCACGACGTTGGCGCCGATGAAGCCGGCGCCGCCGGTCACGATGATCCTGCCCATGGTCCCTCCCGGGATGCGGGTCGTTGCGTCGGGTGCGACTCTACCCGCCGTGGGGTGCGGCGTCAACGCGGCCCCGCGCCCGCCGCAGCAGCTTCCAGTCGCGCATCACGGCGCCGATCGCCGAGGTCGCCGACCAGACGAAGCCCGGCCAGCCGTCGACGAAGCCGGTGCGCATCACGTACTGGCGCCAGAAGGTGGCCGGGCCGGTGGTCGCCAGGTGCCACCAGCGGAAACGGTACTTGTCGCCCAGGGCGTCCAGCGTGGTGTAGCGGTCCACCTTGCGCAGGTAGGCGCGCCAGTCGTCCATGGCCGCGTGCAGCAGCGGCTCGTCGAGCCGGCCCGTCGTGGCGCCCGGAGCGAGCTGCAGGCTCTCGTGGACCAGCGAGGGGGTGAAACGCGCCCGCCCGCGGCGGACCAGCCGCAGGGTGTGGTCGCGGGCGAGGCAGCGCGCGCGCATGCGGCGCCCCAGCACGGTGTTGACGCGGTGCAGCACCCAGCCGTCGTGCCGCCCGAGGCCGCCGTCGGCCTTCAACGCGAGGAGCCGCTCGCGCAGGGCGGGGGACAGTTCCTCGTCGGCGGCGATGCACAGCGCCCAGTCCGCGGTCACGCGGTCCAGCGCCGACTGCCAGGCCTCGCCGAAGCCCCGGAACTCGACGCGGCCGGCGACGACCCGGGGGAAGGCGCCGCCCGCGGCGGCCGCGTCGACGATGCCGGGCGTGCCGTCCTCGCTGCCGGTGTCCAGCACGACCAGCTCGTCGACCAGCCCCGCGAGGCCGGCGAGGCAGCGCGGCAGCAGGCGTTCCTCGTTCTTGACGATCAGGAATGCGGCCAGGGTGTCCAGGTTCGCGACCTTCCGTGAGTGGACGGTCCCGTCACGGGGCCGCTCGCCGAATATTCTCGTTGAACAACCGGGAATTACAAGTTTCATTCGTGGACGCGCCGCGACGGCGCGCCGATCGGCCACCAGCACGTTCGGGGCACCACCCGTGAGGATCCTGTTCAGCAGTTGCCTGGGGGAGTGGGGGGGCGGCGAGCACTGGATGCTGTCGACGGCCCTGGGCCTGCGCGACCGGGGCCACCACGTCGAACTGGCCTGCGCCCGCGGCAGCGAGCTGGCGCGGCGGGGCGCGGCGGCCGGGCTCGCGGTGACGGAACTGGTCTTCCACGGCGACCTGGACCCGGCCCTCTCCTGGCGCTACTGGCGGCTGTGCCGGCGGCACCGGATCGACCTGCTCTGCCTGAACATGGACAAGGTGCTGCGCGTCGCGGGGCCCGCCGCGCGGCTGGCCGGCGCCGTGGTCGTGCCGCGGCGCGGCAGCGAGTCGCCCCTGGGCGGCAAGGTCTCGCACAAGCTCGCGTACCTGAAGGTGGCCGGGGGGGTCATCGCCAACTCGCTGGCCACCCGCGCGACCCTCCTGGCGAGCGCGCCCTGGCTGCCCCCGGACAAGGTGCGCGTCATCAGCAACGGGATCGACGTCGGTCGCTACGCCCTGGATGACGACGCCGGCGCCGCCGCGCGCGCCGCGGTGCGCGCCGAGGCCGGCGCCGGGCCGGAGACGCCGGTGCTCGGGATGGTCGGCGAGCTGACCACGCGCAAGAACCACCTCGTGGTCGTGCGGCAGCTCGGCGCCCTGCGCGCCTCGCACCCGGGCCTGCAGCTGTGGCTCGTCGGCGAGGGGCCGGAGCGCGGCGCCCTGCTGGCGGCGGCCCGCGACGCCGGCGCCGGGGACGCCCTGCACCTGCTCGGGTTCCGCGACGACGTGCCCCGCCTGCTGCAGGGGATCGACGTCTTCTGCCACCCGGCGCGGCGCGAGGGCTTCGGCTACGCCGTGGTCGAGGCGATGGCCGCGGGCAAGCCGGTCGTCGTCGCGCGGGCGAGCAACCTGCCGGAGATCGTGCCGGACGGCGTGGCCGGCCTGCTGCGCGACCCCGACGACGGGGAGGGCTGGCGCGCGGCCGTCGCGTCCCTGCTCGACGACCCGGCGCTGGCCGCCCGCCTGGCCGGGGCGGGCCGGCGGCGGGCCGGCGAACTGTACTCGTGCGGGCGGATGCTCGACGAGGTCGAAGCGTATTTCCGCGGGCTGCTGCGCCCCGCCCGGCGCGGCGCGGCGGACCGACGGTGACCGTCACCACCCTGAACGCCACCTGAAACAGCCGAGGAGAGGCGATGAGCTACCCCGTGAACGACAAGCAGATCATCCGCAACTGCAAGATCGGCGAAGGCACCAAGATCTGGAACTTCGTCAACATGTACGAGTGCGAGGTGGGCCGCGACAGCATGATCGGCACCTTCGTCGAGCTGCAGAACGGCGTCAAGGTGGGGGACCGCACGCGCGTCCAGAGCCACACCTTCGTCTGCGAGCTGGTGACCATCGGCGACGACGTGTTCGTCGGCCACGGCGTCATGTTCATCAACGACACGATGCCGCCGCAGCCCGAGAAGGAGAAGTGGAAGTCCACGACCATCGAGGACCGCGCCTCGATCGGCAGCAACGTGACCCTGCTGCCGGTGCGCATCGGCCACGACGCGGTGGTCGGCGCGGGCTCCGTGGTGACCAAGGACGTGCCGCCGGGAGCGGTCGTCGCCGGCAACCCCGCCCGCATCCTGCGCTTCAAGGAAGGCTTCGGGCCCCGGCCCTGAAGGCGCGGCGGCGGATTCCCGCCGTCGCTATTATCCTGACCCCGCGGTGCGGGCGCCGACGGCGCCCGCGCCTTTTCGAGACCCGATCGGAATCCGGGAGGCTCCTGAAGATGCCGTTCTCCGTCTTGTCCCTCATCGGGCGCCGGCTGCCGGTCCTGGCCGTCTTGGCCGTCCTGGCGCTGACGGCGGCCGGTACCGCCGCGGGCCCGCCGGCCGCCGCCGAGCCCGACAGCGCCCTCGCGCAGGCCCTGGCGCGGATCGAAGGGGAGCCGCTCATGCTCGAGCAGGCGCTGCTCGCGGCGGTCGAGGGTTCCACCGACGCGCGGATCGCGCGGGCCGAGCTGGACGCCGCGCGCGGGGCCCTGCGCCGTGAGCGCGGGGGGTTCGATCCCGAATTCTACGGCGGCTTGACCCGCAGTTCCTCCGAGCAGCCCACCGCCTCCCTGTTCGCCGGGGCCAGCGTCCTGGAGTCGGAGCAGACCGCGGGCACCGCGGGGCTGCGCCTGAGGACCCGCTGGGGCACCGAGCTGACCGCGTCGCTGGACGCGGTGCGGTCCGAGACCAACGACGCCTACGCGTCGCTGCGGCCGCAGCACGATGCGGCCGGCCGGCTCGAGCTGCGCCAGCCGCTGCTGAAGGGATCCGGCGCGGCGGCGAACGGAGCGTTGGCGTCAGCCGAGCGGAGCTACGAGGCCGCGCTCGCCGCCCACGACGACGCCGTCCTGGGCGTGCGCGCCGTGGTCGAGACGGCCTACTGGCAGCTCCACGGCGCGGTGCGCGATCTCGCCGTGCAGCAGCTGCTGCGCGACCAGGCCGCCTCCCTGCTTGACGAGACCCGGATCCGGGCCGACGCGGGCCTGATCGGGCCCGGCCAGGTGGCCAGCGCCCGCGTGTTCCTGGCCGAACAGGAGCAGGCGTGGCTGGACCGGCGCGAAGCCCTGGACCTGGAATCGGACCGCTTCGCCGCCCTCATCGGCCGCCGGCCGGCCGGCGCGTCCCGCCGCTACCTGACCGCCGACGCGCCGCCGCCCGCCCACGCGGCACCGGACGAGGACGCGGCGGTGGCCGTGGCCTTGTCCGACAACCTCCAGCTGCGGTCGTTCGAGCGGAACGCGGCCGCCGTGCAGGCGCTCGCGGACGCCGCCGCGGTCGACGCGCGGCCCCGGTTGGACGTGCTCGGGTCGCTGGGCGGCGCGGGGCTGTCGGGTGCGGGCCGGCGGATCGTCTCGCCCTTCGGCGCCGAACCGGAGACCATCCAGACCGCCGACATCGGCGGTCTCGGTGAAAGCCTGGACCAGGTCGTGCGGCGGACCTACCCCAACTGGAGCGTGGGCGTGAGCTTCTCGCTGCCGCTGGGCGGCCGCGCAGGCGGCGGCGAGCGGGACCGGATCCGTGCCGCCACGGTCTCCGCCGGGCTGCAGCTCGAAGCCGCGCGCCGCGACCTGGAAGCGCGGGTCCGCGCCGACTGCCGCGAGCTCGCCGCCAACCGCGAGCGGCTCGCCCTGGCCGACGAGGGCGTCGATGCGTCCCGCGAGCAGGTCCGGATCGGTTTGATCGAGTTCCGCAACGGCCGCACGACGGCCTTCGAACTGGTGCGCCTGGCGGCCGACCTGGCCGCGGCGCAGCAGCGGCGTTCCCAGGCGCAGGTGCGCGCCGCCCGCGCGGCAGCCGACCTGCGCCGCCTCACGGCGGATGGTTTCCTCACCAAGGAGAGCGGGCAGTGATTCACCGAAACGCGGTCCACATGCGCGCCGCGGGCGCGCTCTTTTCGGCCTTCGTCCTGGCGCTGGCCGCCGGTTGCACCCGGGAGAAGGCGGGCGGCGGCTTCGCCATGCCGCCGATGCCGGTCGTCACGGCGACGGCGGCGCCCACGGCCATGACCGACAGCTACACGGCCGTCGGCACCTTCGAAGCGACCGAGCAGGTCACGGTCTCCACCGAGATCGACGGCCTGGTCGTGGAGCTTCCTTTCCGCGAGGGCGGCGCGCTGCGGCGCGGCGACCTGATCGCGCGGCTCGACGACGCCCAGGCCCGGGCCGAGCACGAGCGTGCCGGGGCCCGCGTCGCGCAGAGCCGCGCCGCCTTCGACCGCGTGCGCGCCGTCGTCGACCAGGGCGCCGGCGCCCCCCAGGACCTCGACGACGCCTCGGCGGCCCTGAAGGTGGCGGAAGCCGACCTGGCGGTGGCCGCCGCGAGCCTGGCCAAGACCCGCATCGTCGCCCCGTTCGACGGCACCGCCGGCACCCGACGCGTCAACCGCGGCGCCTTCCTGCGCACCGGCCAGGCGATCACCGAGCTGGCCCGCCTCGACCGGTTGCGCCTGCTGTTCTCGGTGCCCGAGCGTTACCTGGGCGCGCTGCGCCCGGGTGCGGGGGTCGCGGTGCGGACGACCGCGTACCCCGGCCTGGTCCTGTCCGGCACGCTGGCGGTCGTCGAACCGGTGGTCGACGCGGACACCCGCACCGTCGGGGTCGTGGCCCTGGTCGACAACGCCGAGGGCCGCCTGCGGCCCGGGATGTCGGCCGAGGCCGCGGTCGTGCTCGAAGAGCGGCCCCTGGCGCTGGCCCTGCCCAGCGAGGCGGTGGTCGCCCAGGGCGACCGCATGCTCGTCTACGTGATCCAGCCCGACAGCACGGTGGCGCCCGTCCCGGTGACCTTGGGCCTGCGCACCGCGGCGCTGGTGGAGGTGCTCGACGGCCTCGCGCCGGGCGCGCTGGTGGTGCGCGCCGGCCATCAGAAGATCTACCCAGGCGCCCGCGTGATCCCCCTGCCGGCCGGTGACGGGCTGCCCGCTGCGGGAGGGGCCCGATGAAGCTGAGCGAGGTCTCCGTCAAGCGGCCGGTCTTCGCGACGGTGATGAGCCTGGCCATCGTGCTGCTGGGCGTGATCGCGTACTCGCGGCTGCCGGTGCGCGAGTACCCGGACATCGACCCGCCGATCGTCTCGGTCTCCACGTTCTACCGCGGCGCCAGCCCCAGCGTGGTCGAGACCGAGATCACCGACGTGCTCGAGGAGACGTTCTCGACCCTCGAGGACGTCAAGTCCCTCACCTCGTCGAGCCGCGAGCAGGGCTCGACGATCACGATCGAGTTCGAGCTGGGCCGCGACGTCGACGAGGCGGCCAACGACGTGCGCGACCGCGTGTCCCGCGCGCGCGGCAGCCTGCCGCCCGAGGCGGAGGACCCCGTCGTCGAGAAGGTGGACACCAACGCCCAGCCCATCGTCTGGCTGGCCCTGCAGAGCGATGCGCACGGCACGCTCGAGATGTCGGACCTCGCGGACCGCGTGCTGAAGGACCGCCTGCAGCGTCTGCCCGGCGTCGGCTCGGTCTTCATCGGCGGCGAACGCCGCTACGCGATGCGCGTCTGGCTGGACCCGCAGCGGCTGGCCGCGCGCGGGCTGACCGCCGGCGACGTGTCGGCGGCCCTCGCGCGCGAGAACGCGGAGATCCCCGCCGGCCGCGTCGAGGGCGAGCAGCGGGAGTTCGCGGTGCGGACCCGCGGCGAGCTGGTCTCGGCCGAGGAGTTCGGGGCGGTCGTCGTCGCCGCGCGCGAGGGCGGCGTGGTGCGCCTGCGCGACGTCGCCGACGTGGCGGTCGGCGCCGAGGACGAGCGCACCGTCACCCGCTACAACGGGCTGCCCTCCATCGGCATGGGCGTCGTCAAGCAGGGCAAGGCCAGCACGCTGGAGGTCGCCGCCGCGGTGCGCGGGGCCCTGCCGGCGCTGCGCGAGGAGCTGCCGGCGGGCATGCGCCTGGAGGTGGCCTTCGACTCGTCGCTGTTCATCAGCGAGTCGATCCACGAGGTCCGCGACACGCTGCTGATCGCGGTGGCTCTGGTCATCCTGGTGATCCTGGTCTTCCTGAAGAGCCTGCGGGCCACGCTGATCCCGGTGCTGGCGATCCCGGTCTCGATCGTGGGCGCCGCGACGGTCGCGCTGGCCCTGGGCTTCACCATCAACATCCTCACGCTGCTGGCGCTGGTGCTGGCCATCGGGCTGGTCGTCGATGACGCCATCGTGGTGCTGGAGAACGTCTACCGGCACCTGGAGATGGGCAAGTCCCGGCGGCGCGCCACCCTCGACGCCACCAAGGAGATCGGCTTCGCGATCGTCTCGACGACCATCTCGCTGGTGGCGGTGTTCATCCCGCTGTCGTTCCTGACCGGGACGGTGGGCACCCTGTTCCGCGAGTTCGGCATCTCGGTGGCCGTGGCCGTCCTGCTGTCGGGCTTCGTGGCCCTGACCCTGACGCCCATGCTCTGTTCGCGGATGCTGACGCCCCTGGGCGGCAAGCACCAGAGCTGGGCCGAGCGGTCCTTCGAGGCCTTCTTCGCGCGTTTGAACCGCGCCTACGCCGCCACCCTGCGCTGGTGCCTGGGGCACCGCGCGCTGGTGCTGCTGTCGGCCGCCGTGATGATCGCGGCCGCGGCGTGGGTCTACCGCCTGCTGCCGCGCGAGCTGGTGCCGGTCGAGGACCGCAGCGCCGCCTTCGGCATCGTGATCGCGCCCGAGGGTTCGACCCTCGACTACACCGACGCCGCGATGCGCCAGGTCGAGGCGGCGCTCATGCCCCTGCCCGAGCGCCGCGGCCTGTTCTCGGCCGTGGGCCTGGGCTTCGGCGGCCCCGGACGGGTCACCGACGGCTTCGTGTTCCTGAACCTCGCGCGCGCCGACGAGCGCGAACGCACCCAGCAGCAGATCGTCCAGGGCCTGTTCCCGCAGCTGATGGGCATCCCCGGCGTGTTGGCCTTCGTGATCAACCCGCCCAGCCTCGGCGGCAGCTTCGACTCCAACCCCGTGGAGTACGTGCTCAAGGGCGACAGCTACGAGCAGCTGGGCCAGGCGGTGCAGGTCATGATGGCCGAGGCCCAGCAGCTGGGCTACCTGGTGAACCTGGACTCCGACCTGCGCCTGAACAAGCCCCAGCTCGACATCGTGATCGACCGCGAGCGCGCCGGGCAGCTGGGCGTGTCGGTCGCCGAGATCGGCTCGACGCTCGAGTCCCTGCTCGGCGGCCGCGTCGTCGGCAACTACAAGAGCGGCTCGAAGCAGTACGACGTGATCGTCCAGATGCGCCCCTCGGCGCGCGCGACCCCCGACGCGATCGGCGGCCTGCTGGTGCGCGGGGCGGCAGGGCTGGTGCCGCTGGCCAACGTGGTCGCGGTGCGCGAGACCGTCGCGCCCAAGGAGCTGAACCACTACAACCGCGTGCGCGCGGCCACGCTCAGCGCCAGCCTGGCGCCCGGCGTGGATCTGGGCACGGCGCTGGACGCCCTGGACCGCATCGTTCGCGACGACCTGCCCGCCGGCGTGACCCGTGAGCTGAAGGGCCAGTCGCGCGAGTACCGCGAGTCCAGCGGCAGCCTGAACTTCCTGTTCGGCCTGGCGGTGGTGTTCATCTTCCTGGTGCTGGCGGCGCAGTTCGAGAGCTTCATCCACCCGCTGACGATCCTGCTGTCGGTGCCGCTGGCGGTGGTGGGCGCCCTGCTCTCGCTGTTCTTCCTGAAGCAGGGCCTGAACATCTACTCCCAGATCGGCCTGATCATGCTGATCGGCCTGGTGACCAAGAACGCCATCCTGATCGTGGAGTACGGCAACCAGCGTCGCGACGGCGGCGAGCCGGCGCGCGAAGCCATCATCCAGGCCGCGGCCATCCGCCTGCGCCCGATCCTGATGACCTCGTTCTCGACGATCTTCGGCATCCTGCCCATCGCCCTGGGCCTGGGCGCCGGCGGCGAGTCGCGCCGGCCGCTGGGGGTCACGGTGGTCAGCGGGATGCTGTTCTCGACCTTCCTGACCCTGGTGCTGGTGCCGGTGGTGTACGACCTGCTCTCGCGCTTCACGCGGGCGCACGTGGAGGAGGACGAGCCGGGATCGGCCTGATCTCCCGGGCCGCGCCGACGTTTCATGCCGGGAGGCGACCGTGGAACTCCTGCTGATCCGCCACGCCATCGCCGAGGAACGCGGCGTCGGAGCGCGGGCCGACGATCGTGAGCGGTCCCTGACGGTCGGCGGCGCGGAGCGGTTCCGCCGCATCGCGCGCGTGCTGGCGGCGGTCTGGGACCCGCCCGACCTGGTGCTCGCCAGCCCCTACGCGCGCACCTGGCAGACGGCGCAGATCCTCGATGAGGTGTGCGGGTGGCCGGAACCGGAGGCATGCCCGCTCCTCGAACCGCCGTGCAAGCCGGCCGCAGCGATCGCCGCTCTCATCGGCCGTGCCGACGCGGAGCGTGTCGTCTTCGTGGGCCACGAGCCCGCGCTGCACGAGATCCTGTCGCTGCTGCTGGGAGGGTCGGTCGATGGCGTGTCGCTGGAGATGAAGAAGGGGGGCGCGGCGCTGGTGCGCGGCGATGCCGATTCCCTAGCCGGGAACGCGGAACTGGTCTGGCTCCTGCCGCCGCGCGTCCTGCTCGCCGTCGAAACGGCCCGTCCCCCGTGTTCGGACGATCTCAACGATAGTTGGACTTGATGACGCCCCAAGAGCTCGTCGCGGCGGAGGGATCGATGCCCGTGGCGTTCAGGCACACGGGATCCGATGCCGGTCCCGCGTGCGGTGCCGCCGGGATCGACGACGCCGGCACCGTGACCGAGCCGGTCAGCTCCCGCCAGCTGCCGGACTCCGCATCGAGCCAGCGGAATGCCACGTCCCAGTCGCCCGGCGGGACGTCGGTCACGAGGGCTTCCAGGTCGAAGCAGCAGATGCAGTCGCAGGGGGTCTCCTCCTGGACGCGCTCGGTCACCGTCAGCACGCCCGCCGCCGCGGCGACGTCGTAGAGGATCGGCTCGGGGCAGCAGTTGTACATGGCGCCGGTGTGCGTCAGCCACACGGCGCCGGTGGCGGGAACGACGTCGAGCCGCAGCCCGTCGGTATCCGTGCACCACAGGCCGCCGGCATGGCCGATCGTCGCCGGCAGGATCAGCAGGAAGACCGTCACGATCCGGCAGGTTGGACGCATCGACGCACCTCCGGGATTCCGGGAGTCCATCAGGGGGCTGGTGGATGTACGATATCAATAACGGGGTCTGGGGGCAAGACCGGCCCGACCTCTACCAGCGTTTCAGCGGCGCCGTGAACTCCGACCCGTCGATCCCGCCCATCTGTCGCCGGATCTCGCCCTGCCGGCGCAGGACGTAGGCCGAGGGCCGGCCGGCGTTCATCCGCCGCGGGTTGGGCAGCACGGCGGCCAGGCGCGCGGCGCGGTCGCGGTCGACCTGGTCGGCGCCGACGTCGAAGTGGCGGCGGCAGGCCGCTTCGGCGCCGAAGATGCCGTCGCCCCATTCCGCGATGTTCAGGTAGACCTCCAGGATGCGCGTCTTGGGCCACAGCAGTTCCAGCCAGAACGTGAACCACGACTCCAGCCCCTTGCGCACCCAGCTGCGTCCGGTCCACAGGAACAGGTTCTTGGCCGTCTGCTGCGAGATGGTGGAGGCGCCGCGCAGGCGCCCGCCGTCCTCGGCGTCGGCCATCGCCTTGCGGATGGCCGCGACGTCCCAGCCGCGGTGCACGAAGAAACGCTGGTCCTCCGCGGCGATCGCCGCCAGCGGCAGCGCGCGCGCGAGGTGCGCCCGCGATTTCCAGCGGTAGTCCAGCCGGAACTCGCGGTGCTGCAGCTTCGCCTCCCACCAGCGCTGGACCATCACTCCCGACACGGGCGGCGGCACGAAGCGCAGCGCGAGCACGACCAGCACGGTGCCGGCCACCCAGGCGGCCGCCAGGCGCCAGGTCCAGCGCCAGAGGCGTCGCGGCCATGCCGCCGTGCGATCGCGCAGGGACACCTCGCTCCTCTCAGTGGGCGGCGCACCGCGCCAGGATCCAGTCGCGGACCGCATCCAGGGCGACGGGGCTCATCGTCTCGGTGATCTGTCCGTACTCGCCCGGGTGGCCCGTGGCCGCCGTCTGCAGCAGGTGGTTGAGACCGGGCAGGCGGCGGGTGGTCGCATCCTGGTTGCCGCCTTCGCGCAGCGCCCGTTCGATCTCGGTGAGGTTCTGGTCGGGGTCCACCTGCAGATCGCGCCCCCCGTTGATCGCCAGCACGGGGCAGCGCAGCCGGCGCAACGCCTCGCGGGGATCGAGCGCCGCTGCGTAGCGGAACCAGGGCGTGATCATGCCCGACACGGCGGCGTCCAGCACGGACTTCAGCGCGGCCGGCTCCTTCGCCTGATCGGGATGGGCCGCCTGCTGGGCGAGGACGAGCTGCTCGAGGTCCGCGCGGATCGTCGCGCTGTCGGCGCCGGCGGCCAGGCGGTCGAGCGCCAGCCGGGTCTGCGCCAGTTCGTCGGCGATCGTCGAAGAGTCCGTTCCGCCCGCCTTCATGATCAGCTCGGCCTGGCGCAGGATCACCTCGCCCAGCGGCACGCCCGTGCCCGCGAGCAGGACCACGAAGTCGACGGCCCCGGGCGCGTTGGCCGCGGCCAGGGGCGCCGCGATGCCGCCCTCGCTGTGCCCGATCAGGCCGACGCACCCGCCGGCGATGTCGGGCCGCGCCCGCAGCAGCGCGACGCCCGCCAGCGCGTCGTCCGCGAAGTCCGCAGTGGTGGAAAGGGACACCGAGCCGGTCGAGCCGCCCACGCCGCGGTCGTCGGCGCGCAGCACCGCCACGCCGGCGCGGGTCAGGTGGTCGGCCAGCACCAGGAACGGCTTGTGGGCGAACAGCTCCTCGTCGCGGTTCTGCGCGCCGCTGCCGGTCAGCAGCACCGCGGCCGGGAAGGGGCCCGGCCCCTCCGGGAGCGTCAGCGTGCCGGCCAGCACGACGTCGCCGCTGCGGTAGGTCACCTCTTCGCAGCGGTAGGGGAACGGCGGCCGCGGTTCCTGGGGACGCTCGGGCGCCGCCGCGGCCTCGCGCCCGAGGCGGAAGGGGAAGGTCATCCCGTTCTGGGTGAAGTCGCCGGCCAGCCGGCCGTCGGCGAGCAGGCCGTGGAAGGTCGGCGCGCCGGGGATCTTCGCGATGGCGAACACGACGGAGTCGCCCGCGGCCCGCACGTTCTCGAGCGGCAGGCCGTTCGCCCCCTGCATCGGGATGTCGATGGTGCCGGACCAGGACCCGCCGTCGCCGGCCAGGTCGACGTTGATGCCGAGTTCCTGCCCGGGCAGGACGATGGCGCCCTCCCAGTGGCCGGCGGCGGCCGGGACGGTCGGTTCCGCCCGCGCCGCGGTCGCGGCGGCGAAGGCGAGCGCGAGGACGACGGGCGAGGCGAGGCGCGTGCGGATCCGGTGCGTCATGTTCGTGTCCCGTGGTTGAACGTGGAGAGCAGCAACCGGGGATCGTCCCCGATCAGCAGGTCGGCGCCGGCGTCGGCCGCGGCGCGCGCGGCGCCGGCGTCGTTGAGCGTCCAGACGGCCAGGCGGGCGCCGGCGGCGCGGATCGCCGCGGCGACGCCCGCCGTGACGGCCTCCTTGCGCAGCGACAGGGTGCGCGCGCCGAAACCAGCGAGCAGGGCGGCGGGATCCGGACCCGGCTCGCGGGCGATCACGCCCAGAGGCCAACCGTCGCGGTCGCCGGCCATCGCCGCCAGCAGGTCGGGTTCGAAGGACTGCACCTCGAGATCCAGACGGCCGCGCCAGGGCGCGAGTTCGCGGCGCAGGTCCGGCCAGGACCGCATCCCCTTGACCTCGACGAAGACCGTGAACGCGGGACCTCCCGCCGCCAGCGCCACGAGCGCGTCCTGCAGCGACGGCAGGTCGCCGCCGCGCTTGGCGGGCCGGCCGCGGAGGTCGTCGAGGTCGAGCCCGGCGATGAGACCCGCCGGCGTGTCCGCATCGTGGTGGACGACGAAGGCGCCGTCGCGCGTCTGGTGGACGTCGAGCTCGACGCCCGCGGCGCCGGAGGCCAGCGCCAGCCGGAAGGCCGCCAGGGTGTTCTCGGGGGCGTGCGCCGAGTCGCCGCGGTGGGCGAGGATCAGCGGGGTGGCGGGCGGCATGAGGGTGCTCCGTTGGGTTCGGCGGCCGGGTTCGTCGACCGCCTCCGACAGGCGTGGCGGGAGGATTGTCCGCCGCCTCCGGCGGCCGTTCAAGCGATATCCGGGAAGGCGCCGGTCGCCGCCGCAGATTCCGATGTCGCGCGGGCGCCGGCCGTGATATCGATGCCGCAGACACGAGGAGGTGCATCGCGAGTGGGAGCGCAACGACAGGCATCACCGTTGTCCGGGGACGGGAACGCCCTCGCCCGGACCCTCGGCTTCCGCGAGGCGCTGTCGCTGGTCGTCGGCCGCATCATCGGGTCCGGCATCTTCCGCACGCCCGGCCCGATCATGGCGCTGACCGGCGGGGCCGCGCTCTTCTTCGGCACGTGGGTCCTGGCCGGCTTGATGACGCTGTTGAGCGCCCTGTGCTACGCCGAGATGGTGGCGATGCTGCCGCGTTCCGGCGGGCCGTACGCCTACCTCAAGGCCGCGTACCCGCCGTGGTGGGCGTTCCTGCGCGGCTGGGCGATGTTCTTCGTGTCCGAGACGGCGACGATCGCCGCCGTCTCGCTGGTCTTCGCCGAGTACGCCCGGGCGCTGTGGGAGGCGGGTGGCGGCGCGTCCTGGCCGTGCGGCCTCGAGACGGCCGCGGCCGCCGGCGGGGTGTGGCTGCTCACCTGGATCAACATCCGCGGCGTCCGCGCCGGTGGTCGCACCCAGAACGCGCTCACCGTGCTGAAGCTGGCCGCTCTCGCCGCGGTGGCGTGGGTCGGCCTGACCGCGGCCCGCGCCGCCGTTCCGGAATTCGCTCAGGCGCCGCTGGCGCGGCCCGGCGGCTGGGCGGCGGTCCTGGCCGTCGGCGCGTCGCTGCGCTACGCGTTCTTCGCCTTCAGCGGCTGGGAAGGGGCCACCTACGTGGCGGAGGAGGTGCGCGAGCCGGAGCGCAACCTGCCGCGTTCGCTGCTGTGGGGCATCGCCGTGGTGATGGCGACCTACCTGCTGGTGAACCTCGCCTACCTGCGGCAGCTGGGACCGGCCGGCATGGCCGCCTCGAAGCAGGTCGCCGCCGAGTCGATGCGCGTCGCGCTGGGGCCGGCCGGCGCGGCGCTCATCGCGGTCGCGGTGGTGCTGAGCACCTTCGGCAACATCAACGCGCAGGTCCTGGTCAAGGCCCGCACCTGGCACGCGATGTCCCGTGACGGCCTGTTCCCGGCCGTGTTCGGCGGCGTCCACCCCCGGCACCGCACGCCGGTCGGCGCGCTGGCCGCGCAGGGCGTCTGGGCGACGGTCCTGCTGATCGCGGCCGGGCTCGCCGGGCGTTCCTACGAGACGGTCATCGACTTCTTCGCCTTCACTTCGGCGGTCTTCAACCTGTCGACCTTCGCCGCGGTCGCGGTCCTGCGCCGCCGAATGCCCGACGCGCCGCGCCCGTTCCGCGTGCCGGGCTGGCCCTGGACGCTCGGCGTCGTGCTGGTCATCCAGGCGGCGTTCCTGGTGGTCACGGCGATCACCGCGCCCCTGCCGTCGCTGCTGGGCGTCCTGCTCACGCTGACCGGACTGGGCTGGTATTTCCGGCGGCGCCCGGACCGCTCGCCCCACCAGTTGCGCTGACATCGAGTCGATGAATATGAAAATAACCAAACTAATGATCATAATATATCAAAATTATCACTTTAAATAATGCTTATTCGCAATTTTCATCACAAGATCGTGCAGAATGATGGTATCATGGTCTCTGCTCAATGACGGTCAACCGACATCGAGGCCGGGCCTCGGTGTCATGTCGATGGTCGGAAACCCAAGGGGGATGACGATGAACCTGAACCTGATCGCGAAAGGCCGCGCCGCGTTCCTGCTGTCGGCCCTGGTCCTGATCGCCGCCAGCCCCGCGCTGGCCACCCACATCGAGACCTTCGGCGCCGCAGCCGACTGCGCCGGCTTCACCGTCGACGCGACGGTCATCTTCCGGGCCTACCCGATCGTGGTGCCCGAGGCGTTCGTCGACTACGATGTGGTCCTCTCCCAGGGCGGCGTCCCGGTCCAGACCCGGACCGGCCAGGTCACGGTCGTGCCCGCGTTCCCGACGGTCAGCCTGGCCGGACTCTGGGACGGCGATCTCTGCGGCGACTACACGGTCGACGGCACGGTCGTGCTGACCACGCCGGCCTACCCGCAGGACAACGGCGACGTGCGCAACACCCGCACCTTCAGCGTCTCGTTCAACTGCGACTGCCCCGTGCAGGACGCCTGCCACTTCACGCCCGGCTACTGGAAGAACCATCCCGCCGACTGGCCGATGACGAGCTTCAGCCTCGGCGGCGTGGCCTACAGCCAGGCGCAGCTGATCGCGATCATCCGCCTGCCGGTGCGCGGCGACGCCACGGTCATCCTGGCCCATCACCTGATCGCCGCCATGCTGAACGTCGCCAACGGCGCCAGCGACGGCATCCAGGACGCCATCGACGACGGCAACGCCTTGCTGGCCATGTATCCGCTGGGCAGCAACCCGGCCGATCCCGCCCGCTCGCAGGCGCTGGCGATCAAGGACCTGCTGGCCGCCTACAACGAGATGGGTTGCCCCGACGGCTTCGACAAGGCGCTGCCGCTGGACGGCGACGACGCGATGAGCAGCTGGGGGAATCTGAAGGCCATCTACCGCTGATCCGCTCCGGGAATCGTCAAGGGGGGCGTCCTCGAGGGGACGCCCCCCCTCCGCGTTTCAGGCCTGGAGCTCCAGCCCGCGCCGGCGGATCGCGTCGCCGAGGACCGCCTCGGTCGCCTGCATGTGGCCGCCGGCGAGGCCGAACTGGACGTGGATCGACGTGAATTCGTCGCGGACCTCCGCGTGGATGCCGGGCCACTCGGCCGGTGGGATGTCCAGCGACGAGAAGGCCCGGTCGATCAGGGCGTCGCAGCGCGCCGGTTCGCGACAGAGGCAGCTCGGCAGCAGCGAGGCCGTCGCGATGCAGGGCGCGACCGAGTCGCCCAGCCCCGCGTCGGCGAGCTCGGCCGGGGTGGCGGTGTGGGCCCCCGCCAGTTCTACCATCCGCTCCGGGAACCGCCACGAACGCAGGATCCAGGCGCCGGCCCGGCCGTGGTCCCAGCCGTGCGCCTCGCGTTCGATCCCCGCCAGCGGCCGCCGGCTGCGGCGCCACTCGGTCAGCATCGGCTCGTAGAACGTCTGGCAACCGGTCAGCAACACCGGCACCGCCACGTCGGCCACCAGCATGGCGGTGAAGGCGGCTTCCGTCTCGCCCGGCCGGCAGCGGCGCGCCAGCGCGCGCGCCAGCAGCGAGCGCAGCAGCGTGTCCGTCCAGTACGCCTCCTGCTGGAACAGCTCGCCCGGCGGCCGGGGCAGCGCGTCGCGCATCGAGTAGCCCAGGATCACCGAGCGGATCCGGTCGAAGCCCAGCAGGCTGACGGCGTGGCGGATGCTGGTGACTTCCGTCCGCAGCGCGAACAGCGAGGAGTTGATGGTCGTCAGCACCCGCACGCTCAGCTCCAGCTCGGCGCCGATGATCGTCTCGAGCTTCACGACGTCCGGTTCCTCGCGGTTGACCTCCTCCAGCACCTTCGCCACGGCCGCGGGCAGCGGCGGCAGCTTCATGCCGGCGAACATCACGTCGAAATCCCCGTCCGCGACGGCGGCGTGCAGCTTCAACGAGTCGAGCAGGCCCATGGCGGTCTCGTCCTCCGTGACGGTCAGCGGCTGGTGGTCTCCTGCAGGACGTTCAGCACCTCGAGCGCGAGGTGCCCGGAGAGTTCGAATTCCGTGCAGATGGCGCCGAAGCTCTCGCGCACCTGGTCGTGGATCGCCGGCCAGGCCGGCGGCGCGATGTTCAGCTCCTTGCGGGCCACGCGGATCAGGTTGCGGCAGCGGGCCGCGTCCGGCTTGAGCGCGCTCGGCAGCAGCGAGGCCACCATCACCGGCAGCGCCACGGTGTTGCCGAGCCCCTGGCTGCGGATCTGTTCGGCGGTGCCGTTGTGCGCGCCGGCGACCGTCACCAGGGTCGGCGGGAACTCCCATTTCTCGAGGATCCAGGCGCTGGCCAGGGCGTGGTCCCAGCCCACGTGGTCCCGCTCGAGCTGCGCCAGCTCGTTGGGCTGCCCGCTCCAGCGCGCGAAGACCGACAGGTAGGTGTCGGCGTAGACGGTCAGCAGGATGGGCACCGAGATGTCCGCCAGCATCATGGCCGTGAACGCCTCCTCCTCGTCGCCGAGTCCGGAACGGCGCGAGAGGATGCGGGCCAGCAGCGAGCGCAGCAGGGTGTCGGTCCAGAACGCCTCGTGCTTGAACAGGGCTGTCGGCGGGTGCGGCACCGATTCGAGGATCGCGAAGCTCAGCACGATCGAGCGGATGCGGTCCAGCCCCAGCAGCGCCACGGCGTGGCGGATCGAGGTCACCTGGGTGCGCAGGGCGAAGTGCGAGGAGTTGATCGTGCGCAGCACCTTGGCGCTGATCAGCGGCTCGGTGGCGATGATGCGCTCGATGCGCCCGACCTCGGCCTCGGGGCTGTTGACCTCCGCCAGCAGGCGCGAGACGGCCGCCGGCAGCACCGGCAGCTTGACGTGCTGGAAGGCCGCGGCGAATTCGTCCCTGAACGTGCCGGGACCATGGGTGGCGACATCCATCTGCGGGCTCCATGGGCGATGGAGAGCTCGGCGAAGGTACAACTGTTGGATCGTGCTATCGGTCGTTCCAGGTTGAACTTGAGCGGTTCGGCCCATCCACCCGTCGACAGCCGAGCCGGTTCAGCGCACCAGCCGGCAGCCGAGGGCGATCGAGAGGAACTTGGATTCCTCGCTGTCGGCGCGGCTGGTCAACACGCAGGGGGCGGTCGTGCCCACGACGGCGGCGGCCAGGCGGCCCCCCGAGAGGAGGGTGCCGGCCTTGTAGAAGACGTTGCCGCTCTCGATGTTGGGGAAGACCAGGATGTCGGCGGCGCCGCCCACCGGCGAGTCCAGGCCCTTGATGGCGCAGGCTTCGGGCGAGATGGCGACGTCCAGGGCCAGGGGGCCGTCGACCACGGCGTCGGGGAACTCCGCGGCTGCGTCCGCCGCGATGGCCGCCGCCTCGACGGTCGCCGGCATCTTCGGGCTGACCTTCTCGCTGGCGGCCAGCAGGGCGGCGAGGGGCCGCTCCAGGCCGAAGCTGTGGGCCGCGTCCACGCAGCAGCGCAGGATCTGCTTCTTGGTCGCGAGGTCCGGCAGCGGGATGATCGCCACGTCGCTGACGAACAGCAGCTTGCCGTGGCGGGCGCTGTGGGCGGGCAGCTCGAACACCGTCAGGTGGGTCAGGACCGCGCCCGGCGGCAGCAGGCCGCGCTCCTTGTCCAGGATCGACTTCATGTAGTCGGCGGTGGAGATCAGGCCCTTCATCAGCACGTCGGCGCGGCCGTCGCGCACCAGGTCGCGGGCGCTCAGGCCGGCGGCCGGGACGTCCGGCTCGTCGATCACCGTGAAGGCGCCGCGGTCGAGGCCCTGCGCGGCGCACAGCGCGTCGATGCGGGTCGCGTCGCCCACCAGGGTCACCCGCGCGATCCCCTCGCGGACGGCGCGCGCCGCGGCCTCGATCGTGTGGGGGTCGTGGCCTGCGGCCACGGCCACGTGCCGGGCCGGACGCGCCCGCAGGGAGGCGACCATCTCGTCCAGGGTGCGGATGGGGGTCACGAGGCGGCCTCCGGGGCGTAGGTGCGGGCCTCTTCCTTGCCGTTCAGGACGCGCAGGGCTCCCTGGACCAGGGCGGCCATCTCGTTCTCGCCTGGATAGACGACGACGCGGCCGCAGTGCTCCGGGACGTACGAGCGGATCGCCGCGACCAGGCCGGCGCTGCGGGCCATGCCGCCGGTCAGCAGGATGCCGTCGACTGGCTCGCCCTGGAAGGCGGGCAGCAGCATCGCGATGTGCTTGGCGATCTGGTAGGCCATGGCGTCGAAGACCAGCGTCGCCCACTCGTCGCCGGCGGCGACGCGCCGTTCCACCTCGCGCAGGTCCGCGGTGCCGAGCAGGTCGATCAGGCCGCCGCGACCCTTGTTCAGCAGCTTCAGCTCGGCCTTGGTGTGCTCGCCGGAGAAGCAGAGCTCGATCAGCTGGCCGGTGGGCACGGTGCCGGAGCGCTGCGGCGAGAAGGGCCCCTCGCCGTTGAGCCCGTTGTTGACGTCGAGGTAGCGGCCGCGGCGGTGGGCGCCGACGGTGATGCCGCCGCCCATGTGGCAGACGATCACGTTGATGCGCTCGTAGAACGTCTCGTGCTCCTGGGCGAAGCGCTGCGCGGTCGCGATCTGGTTCAGGGCGTGGCTGATCACCAGGCGGCGGACCGCCTTGAAGCCGGTGATCTTGGCCTTCTCCCAGACCTCGTCCACGACCACGGGGTCGACGATGAAGGCGGGCAGGTCGGTGCCGTGGCGGATCTCGTCGGCGATGAGCGCCCCGAGGTTCGAGGCGTGCTCCCCGCCCACGGCGGCGCGCAGGTCGGCCAGCATCCGCTCGTTGACGGCGTAGGTGCCGTGGGGGATGGGCCGCACCAGGCCGCCGCGTCCGGCGACGGCGTCGAGGTCGGCCGGCGTCAGGTCGTGCTCGGCCAGGGCGGCCAGCACGGCTTCCTTGCGGAAGCCGGCCTGGTCGGTGATGGGCCGCGACTCGTAGGGGGCCAGCTCGGCGGCGTCGTGCTGCAGCTCCTTGGTGAAGCTCTCGAGGTCGCCCTCGTAGACGCTGATCTTGGTGCTGGTCGAGCCGGGGTTGATCGCCAGGATGCGCGGGCGCGGGAAGAAGGTGTCCCGGGGGGTGCGGGTCCAGTGGCCGAACTTGTGGTGGCGCAGCAGGCTGGCCTTGACCGCGAGCATGACGTCCTGCGCCGAGGAGTCCATCGGCACGTCCACGCCCTTGAAGCGCACGCCGAACATCACCGGGAACTTCTTCGCCTCCGGGTAGCGCGTGGCGTAGAGGTGGAACAGCAGGTTCCCCAGGTCGAGGTTGGGGGCGATGATGACGTTGGTGCCCCCGGGCGCGCCTTCGGCCGGCTGGTAGTACATGGCCGAGCGCCGCGACAGGGCGGTGGAGATCTTGACCTCGCCCTCGATGTGGATCGTGCGGTAGCGCTCGCCCACGGCGATGCGCTCGGCGAGGATCTCGGGCACCAGGGCCGTGGCGCGGCGGACCAGCTCCGGCGACGGGCCCTCGTCGGAGCCCTTGTGCGAGTAGCTGACGATGGCGCCGTTGATCGTCGGCAGCACGTCCTCGGGGATGAGGTCGCGGGCCACGGCGCAGGTGCCCACCGCGATGCGGGCCAGCGTCTCGGGCGTCATCGACGCGTTCACGCCCACGTCGCCGAAGACCACGATGTTGTGCGGGAAGATGCCCGCCGGGTGGTCGGGCGGCAGCACGAAGATGCCCGCCTCGCACATGACCTTGTTGACGCGCAGCAGGCGCAGCATGGGGCGGAAGTACTCCCGCGGCTCGTGCGTGAGGCCGCCGACGACCGTGTCGGCGTGGCCGCAGCGCACGCACATGATGCCGAAGCGGGCGGGTTCGCTCAGCAGCCGGCGCGCCTCCTGCGGCAGGTCGGCGCGGCGCAGCTCCGCCGGCAGGGCCAGGTACTCGGCGACGAACTCGTCCAGCAGGTCGGAGCGGGTCGCGGGGTCGATGAAGGCGGCGTTCTGGAAGGTGTACGCCACGCGGGTCGCGTCGAGGTGGGGCAGTTGCTCGCGCTGGACGGCCCGCACCGCCGCCTCGTCCGCCAGGAACACCAGCCGGGCGAAGCGCGACAGGTGGCAGGCGGCCTCGACCGTGCGCGGGTCCAGCGCCTCGGTCAGCACCACCGTCGGGCGGTTCTGCATCACGGCCAGGATCTGATCGTCGAGGGCGCGGTCGATGTCGAACGGCAGCGTCGCGCCCGTGATCTCGGTCATGGGTCCTCCGCGGGCGTGGGGGTCGGGTGTCGGACGGCTGTTCCGTCGCAATCATGGTCATCGGCCGCGCTGTTTTCAAATTCACACTTGTTTCGCAGTCGGCCGTTGCCCGGCGCGGCGGGGCGGTGTTACGGTCCCGCCCGGGCCGCACCACGGGAGGGAGCGTCGCCATGCCACGCAACGGCAACGGCTTGATCGACAGCGAGATGCACCGCGACGCGCTCGCGCGCCTCCGCCGGGTCCTGGGCGGGGAGCCGCCGCGGTGGCTGCTGGTGAGCGTCGCCGGCCAGCGCCTGGTGCTGGTCGAAGGCGGGCGCGCGAGCCGCGCCTACGGCGTCTCGACGGCGTCGGCCGGACTCAACGGCCGCGAGGGCTCCTTCGGCACGCCGCCTGGCGTGCACCGGGTCGCGCGACGCATCGGCGCCGGGCAGGAGCTCGGCACCTGGTTCGACAGCCGCGAGCCCGAGGGCGTGTGGCGCCCGGGCGAGCCCGCGCCGCGGGACGACCTCATCCTGACGCGCATCATCACCCTGCGGGGATGCGAGGAGGGCGTGAACCGCGGCCAGGGCTGCGACTCGGAGGCCCGCTTCATCTACATCCACGGCACCAACCACGAGGGCCGCATCGGCGAACCCGTCTCCCAGGGCTGCATCCGCCTGAGCAACACCGACGTGCTCGACCTGTTCGAACGCGTCGAAGAAGGGGATCCCGTTGTCATCGTCTGAGCGCCCGGCCGCCTACCACTTCGTCGGGATCGGCGGCAGCGGCATGTCCGCGCTGGCCTTCTACCACGCCGCCCTGGGCGGCCGCGTCACCGGCAGCGACCGCTCCTTCGACGGCGGCGGCAACGCCGAACTGCGCGCCGCGCTCGCCGCGGCCGGGATCGCGGTCCTGCCCCAGGACGGTTCCGGCGCGGCGGCCGGCTGCGACGAGGTCGTCGTCTCGACCGCGGTGGAGACGGACAACCCGGATCTCCGCGCCGCCCGTGAGCGCGGGACGCCGCTGCTGCACCGCAGCGAGCTGCTGGCCCGCTTCGTGGCGGCGCGGCGCACGATCGCGGTGACCGGGACGAGCGGGAAGTCGACGGTCGTCGCGATGACCTTCGCCGCCCTGCGCGGCGCCGGCCTGAAGCCGTCGGTGATCACCGGCGGCGCCCTGGTCGAGCTGGAGGAGCGCGGCGTCCCGGGCAACGCCTGGGCGGACCCGGAAGGCGCCCTGCTGGTCGTCGAGGCCGACGAGAGCGACGGCAGCCTGGTGCGCTACGCCCCCTGGTGCGGCGTGGTGCTCAACCTGCAGCGCGACCACAAGGAGACCGCCGAGGTGGCGGCGATGTTCCGCACCTTCCGCGGCCGCGTGTCGGGCCCCCTGGTCTGCGGCGAGGACGCGATCCTCGACGAGCTGCGCCCCGACGCGCGCTTCGGCTTCGGCCCGCGCGCCGACGTCAGGGCCGAGGCGGTCGAGCTGCGGCCCGACGGCTCGCGCTTCCGCGTCGGCGGCACGCCGTTCGAGCTGCCGACGCCCGGCCGCCACGACGTGCTCAACGCGCTGGCGGCGACCGCCGCGGCCGCCGCGGCCGGGGCCTCCCTGCCGCAGATCGCCGCCGCGTTGCGGGACTTCCGCGGCGTGGCGCGGCGCTTCCGGACGGTCGGCGCGGCGCGCGGCGTGACGGTCGTCGACGACTTCGCCCACAACCCCGACAAGCTGCGCGCGGCGCTGTCCGCGGGCCGCCTGCGCGGCGGCCGCATCCTCGCCGTCTTCCAGCCCCACGGCTTCGGGCCCACGCGCTTCCTGCGCGACGACCTGGTCGCCGCCTTCGCCGACGCGCTCGCGCCGGCCGACGTGCTCTGGCTGCCGGAGATCTTCTTCGCCGGCGGCACGGTGACCCGCGACATCTCCTCGCGGGACATCGCGCACGAGGTCCGGGCCGCCGGCCGCGACGCGCGGTTCGTCGCCGACCGCGCCGACCTGCCGGCGCTGATCGCCGCCGAGGCCCGCGCGGGCGACCTGGTGCTGGTGATGGGCGCGCGTGACCCCTCGCTCACCGGTCTGGCGCGCGACGTCCTGGCCGCGGTGGCCGCCGCGCCCGGCGGGACGCGATGAGCGGCTTCGTCCTGGTCGACGACGGCCGGGGCCGCCGCCGCGGCCTCTTCCCCCATCTCGCCGCGCCCGGCCTGGTGCACGCCGTGACCACGCGCGACGGTCCCGACCTCGGCGACGAGCCCTCCCACGACCCCGCGCACGCCGTGCCGGTCGGCGCGCTGGCCGCCGAACTGGGGCTCGACGGCGTCGCCTGGGCGTTCCAGGTCCACGGCGACGCCGTGCTGCACGCCGAGGTCCCCGGTTACGCCGGCCCCGGCGACGCCCTATGGACCGACCGGCCCGGCCTCGGCGTCATGGCGCGCAGCGCCGACTGCCCGCTGGTGCTGGTGGCCGGGGAGCGGCGCGACGGCTCGGCGATCCTGGGCGTGGCCCACGCGTCCTGGCGCTCGACGGTGCAGCGCATCACCGCGCGGCTGGTCGCCGAACTCGCGCGCGCCGGCGCCGACCCGTCGCGCCTGCGCGCCGGGATCGCGCCCTCGGCCGGCCCCTGCTGCTACGAGGTGGGCGAGGAGGTGCGCGACCGCGCCCTGAAGCAACTCGGTCCCGGCGCCGCCGCCTGCTTCCGCAAGCGCGAGGACAGCCTCCACTTCGACCTCTGGGCCGCCAACCGCGCGCAGCTGCGCGAGGCCGGGCTGCGCGACGAGGCGATCGTCACGGCCGGGCTGTGCTCGCTCTGCCGCAACGATCTCTTCTTCAGCTACCGGCGGGAGGGCGCGGCGGCGGGGCGCTATGCGGCTGTGCTCGGGACCGTGCGCGCGCCCTGACCGGATCCTTCTGGCTCCTGGATTACCTCTGCTCTTCGACAAGGCATCCTGCGTCCAGGACATGCTCAAACCGCCGTGGCCTGGGGCGAGAGCTTTCGGGATATCCTTATATCCCCATGTTTAGCAACGGATTGAGCGGTTCTTGCGGGTGGGGTCGGATTCTCTGGTTTTTGGGGGGGCGTATTGGGACGATCGGAACTGGTAGGGGTTATGGTTGGTGGCCATTGGGTGGTAAAAAAAACTCTCGGAATCGCTGTTTCACATCCCTCTTGGAATTAGCGCGCGCGGCAGATGATGAGACGGTCGTAACCGTTCGGATGGTCCCATTTAGGACGCGGTACCGGGAAATTTATACGCCAGCTCTGAACGAAGGGGGCGGTTCGCGTGTTCTGATCTAGAACACCCAGACTGGAGGTCGATCATGCGCCAAGTCCGTCCGCCCCTGTTTGCCACGGTTCTACTGCTGATTGTCGCCGCGTCAGCGCACGGGTCGGTTCCGCCGCCTGACGTGCCTGCGCGCTCCCAACGTGAGCTCGACCATGCTTCGTACGTTGAACTCGCGCGGCAATGGCAGGCCTATATCGACGAAACCGGTCCATCGCCCCGCGCCCTCGTCAATCTAGGCATAGCCTACGATTACACTGATCAGCGCGAAGCTGCTCTGAAGGCAGCGCGCCGCGCAGTGGCCCTAGGGCCCGACGATGGTCCGGCTCTCGCCCTACTCGGCAAGATGATGATGGTATGGGCCGATGCGCCCGACTCGGCGATTGCAGTACTTGAGCACGGCAGAGCAGTGGCGCCTGACTACGAACGCGGTCTCACTCTGCTGGCCGCAGCCTATCTGCGTGCAGGTCGCTTGGACGAGGCCGACGGGGTATTCAAGACAATTCACGAGCGCCGGATATTCTCCCGACCGTTACAGGACTACGCCTACAATATGCTCATTGGCTTGCCCTCCAACGCGGTACTGGTCACGAACGGCGACAACGACACCTTCCCCCCCCTCGCGCTGCAGCAGGGCATGGGCCTGCGCCCTGACGTCATCGTGCTCAATCTGTCGCTTCTCAATCTTCCGGTTTATGCAGAGTCGGTGTTCCGACGCCATCCGGAACTGCGTCCGGCGTTGGACATCGCCCATCACGAGGTCAGGATGGTCAACGGCAAGCCGACGTTTCTATCGCAGGCAATCGTGGCGGACCTGATCGCGCAAAGGAAGGCGCCTGTTTACGTAGCGGCATCCGTGCCCGAGGAGCAGTTCGGTGGATCGCTGCCGGAGGTCATCGAAGGAATTAATCGGCGCGCCTCCGGATCCGGTCTCGCTGCCGACAAGGCCGCTCGGCTCTTTCTCGACGTTTACCGTATAGACTCGGCTACCGATTGGTCGGTGCCCTGGTCTCTGGCGCCGGCTGAGGCGAGTCTGATCTCAAACTACGTCGTGGCCATGGTCTGGGCGGCGCAGCAAAAGGGTCCCGACAAGGCAACCAGGACGGCGATCCTCGATCACGCTCTCGCCTTTGCAAAATTTCACGAGATGACGACGTGGGTCGCGCGAATCAACAAGATGCGCTGAACATGAAGTGGATTGCGGATTCGCGAACTGACGACGACCTGGTCCTCCAGGCCGTCGCCGGTTCTTCCAGTGCGTTCGAGGTGCTGTACGACAGACATGCGCGCGCCGTGGCGCGTACGCTGACGTCGTTCGTCGGGCCCGACCGAGCCCTGCTGGATGATCTGGTGCAGGAGGTCTTCGTGCGAGTTGTCGAGCACCTGGACTCCTACGTTCCGAAACGCCCGTTTCCGCACTGGCTGCACACCATCGCCCTGAATGTGGGGCGCAATCATGCTCGCCGACCGAAGATCGTCGTTCTGGCTGATGGCGAGACGCTGGCTGACATCCCGGTGCCCGATGCGGGTGACATGCTCGACAGTGTCACATTAATGCACTTCGTGTCGCAGCTTCCGGAGCCGATGCGCCAGGTGATTGCCTTGCGCGTGGGACCGGAATTGGCCTACTGTGAAATTGGCGCAATCCTCGGCATTCCCGAAGGTACTGCGCGCAGTCGCATGCACAATGCTGTGCAGCTTCTGCGCGCGCGATGCGCGAACCAGGAGAACGAGACCAATGTCCAAGAATGACCACGTCGATGTAGAGACTCGCCTGAAGGCGTTCGCCCATGATCCAGGCCCTGAGGTCAAGCCTGCAGTGATGTCGGCCTTCCGGCGCCGGTACGCGCGTCCACCGATTTGGGCGCGTGGTGTGCCGGTCTATGCCGTCGCGGCGCTGCTGGCGCTCGCAGTGGGATTGACGCTGTTCGCCGAACACGCGCGCTCGGTGCGCTTGCCGTCGTCGCCGCGACCGTTGGCTGCTGCCGACGCCACGCTGACCTGGTCCATCGCTGCCCGCGACCAGATTTGACAGAAGACTCGGACGGCAGCCGGGGCGCCATCGCCGGGCGGAGGCTGCTTCGTTAGTCTCATCTTGCATCGTCCTCTGTCAGCGCCCATGTGATCCGAAAGTCCTCCATCGCTAGCGCTTCCAGTACCCGGAGACGACCCATGCCGAACTGCATCGCAGATACATTGACTCCCGAGCACCGCCGCAAGGAAGCCGCCGCCATCCTCGGCCGCGGTCTATGGAAGGACCCGGTCAGGGCAAGTTTCCGGGTAGGGTCTCGATCGTCAGCTGCACGTCGGCCGCCGCGCAGGCGACGCTGATCGCGTCGAAGTAAGGGCGCACGGTCGGATACTCAGCCGGGGGAGCGGTGTGGTATTCCACGGTATCGACTCTAAGGTCATGCAGGCGCACTGCGATGCCATCGGCCAGGGCCACGACCTCGGATGGTTGCAGGAGGTGGTCGTACCAGGGGATGGGCTCCTCGGCGTGGAGCAGGCCGAGTTCTCCCGATAGGATGAACAGCGGGGTCGATTGCGCCCGGCCGCGCAGCCACAGGACCCGCAGCCGCGCGCTGAGGTAGCGCTCGATGGCGGGCAGCAGACCGGCGTCTTCGCGTTTGGCGGCGCTGCAGTAGGAGCACAGGATCTTCACGCCATCGCCCTCTTCTAGTCCAGCTCTGCCGCGAATCCCCGCACCACTTCGCCCGCCGGCTCCACCGCCACGATCCCCTCGACGCTGCGCCCCGCCTGCCACAGGTCCCGGTAGGCGCCGCCCTCGCGCGCGGCCGCGGGCAGGCGGCGCAGCGAGCGGCCCAGGTACCAGGCGCGCATCCACTTCTTGGTGCGGGGGTGGCGCAGCAGGCGCTTGGCGAGGCCGCCGGCCTCCAGCCCCAGCCGGTCGATCGTCGGGGTGCGGATCACCGACACCGGCACGCCGGTGAGCTTCTCGGTCAGCACGATGTCCGCGGCGCGGGCGGCCAGGATGGCCGCCTTGTAGTCGGCGTGGGCCGTGCACTCGTCGGTGGCGATGAAGCGGGTGCCGCACTGCACCGCGGCGTAGCCCTGGTCGAGGGCGGCGCGGAACTCCGGCGGCGCGCCGACGCCGCCGGCGCAGACCAGGGGCAGCCCGTAGCCCGACAGCTCCGCGAACAGCCGCTCCTGCGAGCGGCGCCCCGCGTGCCCGCCGGCGCGGTCGTTGACGCAGATCAGCCCGTCGACGCCGGCGTCCACGGCCTTGGCGGCGAAGCCCCTGCCCGTCACGTCGTGGTAGACGAGGCCGCCCGCGGCGTGGACGCGCTCGACGATCGCGCGCGGGTGGCCCAGGGCGGTCAGGAAGAAGCGCACGTCCTGTTCCAGCGCGATGTCGATCCACGCGTCCAGCCGCCGCTGGTAGCGCCGGAAGCCGTGTTCGAGCAGGACGTTCAGCCCGACCGGGGCGCCGCCCGACAGCTCGCGGATGCGGCGCAGGCCGTCGCGGAAATCCCAGCCGTGCACCGAGGTCAGGGACATCGGCTGCACCACGCCCAGGCCGCCGGCAGCCGAGACGGCGGCCACCAGCTCGGGGTTGCTGCAGGGGAACATCGGCCCGCAGATCAGGGGCGTGCGGACGCCGGCCGCCGCGGTGAATGCCGTCGCGCGTGTCATGGCCGCATCGTACGCGCCAGGCCGCGGCCGCGCCAGCGGAGTCTGGGCGCCGGGCTAGATGCCGAAGCGCCGCGTGACCTTGACCATCACGATGTCGTCGCCAGGGGACTCCAGCAGCGAGCGCACGTCGCGGCGCAGGTCCAGGTTGCCGGGGTCGTCGAAGTTCGCGCGGCCCTGGGTCCAGGCCAGGTAGAACGTGGAGCCCGGGTCGTACTCCCAGCGCAGCACGAGGTTCACCTGCAGCGACTTGAGGTTGAAGTCCGGGTCCGCGACCGCGAAGGCGGCGGCCGGCCCGTCGCCGTCGGGGTCCACGAGGTAGGAGCCGTCGTCGCCGCGCGCCAGCGTGGAGCCGCCGTCGCGGCCGTAGACGGCGAAGTCGTAGCTGCTCGGGCGCTGGAACTCCTTCAGGCCCTGGTAGCGGCCGACGGCGAACAGGGGCTGCACGTAGGTCTGCAGCGTCAGGTCGGGCGTGAAGGTCCAGTCCACGCGCGTGGTCAGGGTGAGCTGCTGCATGTCCATCCGGGCGAAGACGTAGCGCGTGCCGTAGGTGGCGGCCATCAGCGGGTCGGGCACGCGCGCCACCCACTGCGTCGCCTCGTGGGTGACGACGTACGACGGGGAGAACGTCAGCCGCATCGCTGCTGAGGGCCGCGCGGCGATCTCGGTCCACAGGTTCCAGTAGACGCTGCTGTCGGTGACCTCGCCGTAGCCGCCGCCGAGGCTGGCGGTCACGGCGCGGCGCGAGTCGGTGTAGCACGAGAAGTCGACGCTGGCGAAGGTCGGCACGACCATGCGCGGGCCGCCGCGCGTGTAGCTGTTCGAGTAGCGGTCCGGCGAGGCGAAGACCTGCCCGTCGCAACCCCAGTAGTTGGCGAAGGTGCAGCCCGCGAAGACGCCGACTCCCACATCCTCGGGTCGGCCGCCGAAATCCCAGGTGCGGTAGCCGGCCAGGGTCAGCGCGCGGTCGCGGAACACGCGCGTCGGCTCGGTCCAGCGGTAGCCCGCCGCCAGGTGCGTGTTGACGCGGTCGGAGCGGGACAGCCAGCCCAGGTCGTTGATCTCGAAGCCGGGCGACACCGCGCCGAGCGACGCGTTCAGCGTGACCGCCCCCTTCTCCTTGTTGAGAAGGGCGCGCCCCATCCAGCCCGACAGGGCGGTGCGCGCCGGGTCGTAGCCGAGGTAGTCCGCGTCCGGCCGCTGGTAGTAGCGCCGCGACGAGCGCTGGACCAGGTCCAGCGCCGGCGCCGAGCCGTCGAGGCGCGATCCCATCAGGTAGCCGCGCAGCGCCCAGGTGCCGCCGGCGTCCAGGCGCGTCCAGCCGTCCAGGCCCAGCGACCACGCCCGCGCGACGAGCTGGTCGCGGGCCGCGGGGTCGCCGAGGCCGCGCAGCACGCCGGTGGCCATCAGGCCCAGGCCGCGCCGGCCGCCGTCGTCGGTGCGCTGCAGGCGCAGGGCGTTGTAGCTGGTGCGCGGCTCGACGAGCTGCTCGCCCGCGACGCCGCCGGTCGACAGCCGCGCGTTCTCGCCCGCGGTCAGGGCGCTCATCGCCCCGACCCGCGTGCCGCCCACCGTGCCGCCGAGGCGCGCCGCGCCCAGGATGGTCGCCGCGCCGGGGACGTCGGCGTGGTCGTGGTCGCCGAGCGCCAGCTGCGGCGCGCGGCCGATGCGCCGGCTGTGCAGCGGCGTCGGGTCGCTCCAGTTGAAGTTCCAGTTGCTGGAGGTGCCCTCGCGCCCGAAGCGGAAGGCCCCGGTGTCCTCGACGAAGAAGGGGCGCTTCTCGGGGTAATAGGTCTCGGCATCGGACAGGTTCACCACGGCGGGGTCGACCTCGACCTGGCCGAAGTCGGGATTGAACGTGGCCGAGACGGCCAGGTCGTTGGTGAGGCGGTAGCGCAGGTCCAGGCCGGCGTCGGCGTCGAGCTCGCGCGCGGAGCGGAAGGGGTCGCCGGGGTCGACCTCCTCGAACCGGCCGCGGGTCGTGCCGTAGACCAGCGCTTCGACCTCGCGCACCGGCTGCACGCCGGCGATGCCCACCAGATCGGGGAAGCGGGCCTGGTAGCCGGACTCCTGGCGCGGCCGGTGGAAGAGGTCCTCGCGGCCGCCGCAGCGCAGGTAGCGGCGGGAGAAGTTGATCCCCCAGACCTGCTGCGGCGCGTCGGGGAAGCGCAGCTGGGAGAACGGGATGCGCAGCTCGACGTTCCAGCCGCCCGCGTCGATCCGCGTGGCGCAGTCCCAGACGCCGTCCCAGGTGTTGTCGCTGGCGCCGTCGTTGAAGAGCTGGCCGTCGCCCACGACGCCGGACGGGTTCACCGAGAAGGTGAAGCCGCTGCGATCGTCGTTGTAGGTGTCGAGGTTGAGGTACACCCAGTCCGACTCCGGCCAGGTGTCGCGGCGCCCGAGGCTCGTGCGGATCGAGTCGGGGCTGCTCTCGTGCAGGCGGGCGGCGACGTACAGCGCCTCGTCGTCGTAGGCCACCCACCAGTCGGTGGGCTGGCGCGGCGGCGCCCCGTTGTCGGGCTCGTTCTGGATCAGGGGGCGGGCCGTCGGCCCTCGCCAGGCCGCCTCGTCCAGGACGCCGTCGACGCGGACGGGCTCGGTCAGCCGCCGGGCCTCGATGCGCCCCGGTCCCCCGGGCGGGTCGTCCTGCGCGCGCGCCCGCGAGACGGCCAGCGCCAGGCCCAGGAGCGAGATCACCAGCAGCAGGGACAGGCGGACGGCGGGCGGGATCCGTGTCGGTCGGGGCATCGTCGTTCTCCCGGATCACATGGTCGCTCGGTTACTGAACCTTTGACACGCAGGAGACCGGGAAAAGTTGACGCGCGCCGGAAAGAAACCTGCAGAGGCCGCTCAGCGCCCCTCCCGCGCGGCGGCCACGGCGGACAGGATCAGAGGCGCGGCCCGGTCGACGTCCTCGCGGGAGGTGAAGCGGCCGACGGAGAAGCGCAGCGTGCCGAGGGCCGCCTCGCGCGGCGCGCCCATCGCCGCGAGCACGGCCGAGACCTCCGCGCCGCCGCCGTGGCAGGCCGCGCCAGCGGAGCAGGCCACGCCGGGCAGCGCCGCCAGCAGCCGGTCGGCGCGCGTGCCGGGGAAGCCGAGGCTCAGGGTGTTGGGCAGGCGTTCGGCCTGCCGGGCGTGGACCACGGCGTCGGGGCAGCCGGCGCAGAGGGCGGCTTCGAGGCGGTCGCGCAGCTTGGTCAGGCGCGGCAGTTCCTCGCCCAGCTCCGCGGCCGCGATCCGCGCCGCCTCTCCCAGGCCCGCGATCAGCATGACGCTCTCGGTGCCGGGGCGGCGGCCCGACTCGTGGCCGGCGCCGTGGCTCAGGTTCTCGATCGCCACGCCGCCGCGCACGTAGAGCGCGCCGACGCCCTTCGGGCCGTACAGCTTGTGCCCGGCGAGGGAGAGCAGGTCGACGCCCAACTCGCCGACCCGCACCGCGACCTTGCCGGCGGACTGGGCGGCGTCGGTGTGCATCAGGGCCCCGGCCGCGCGGGCGATCCCGGCGATCTCCGCGACCGGCTGCAGCGTGCCCACCTCGTTGTTGGCGTGCATGACCGAGACCAGGACGGTGTCCGGGCGCACGGCCCGCGCCACGTCCGCGGGGTCGACCCGGCCGTCGCGATCCACGGGGACCGTCGTCGTCTCCCAGCCGCGCGCCGCGAGCCAGGCCGCCGGACCCCGCACGGCGGGATGCTCCACCGCCGAGATCACGAGGTGACGCCCGCGGTCGGCGCGCGCCCAGGCCGCGCCCTTGACGGCGTGGTTGTTCGCCTCGGTGCCGCCGCTGGTGAACACGATCTCGGCGGGGGAGCAGCCGAGCAGCCCCGCCACCCGGGCGCGCGCCAGATCGAGGGCCGCATGGGCCTCGCGCCCGTAGGCGTGGCCGCTGCTCGGGTTGCCGAACAGCTCCATGGCGTCGCGCATGGCGGCCGCGACGCGCGGGTCCAGCGGCGTCGTGGCGTTGACGTCCAGGTAGACGGGCCGCCCTGCGGTCACGACGAGCCCTTCGGCTTCGCCGGCGGCTTCTTCCCGCCGGTCCCGCGCGCGGGCGCGTTCCCGGGCCGGCGCGAGCCCAGCGGCGGCGGCGCCCCGGTCAGCTTGGTCTTCGTCAGCTTGGCGAAGGGGGCCAGGGCCTCGGCGGTCCAGTTCTTCACGATCGTGCGGCGCAGCTTCACCGCCTCGTTCTCGCGGCCGTGGATCATGCGGGCGCACTCGTAGGGCCGCACGCCGTAGATCGTGCACTTGCCGTGGTCGAAGAAGATGCAGCGCCCGGGATCGGCCAGCTCCGGCAGGGTCCAGACGCCGCCCGGCTTCTTGTGGTCGCGCAGCTTGTGCGGCATCACGCCGTGGCGCGGCGAGCCGTCGGTGGTGTGGGTGACGCCCACGGCCAGGTACCTGCGGAAGGTCTCCTCGACCGTCAGGCCCAGGTGCTTGGCCAGCCGGGGCACCTCGGCGGGCTGGAACCAGCCCGGCGAGTTGAGGCAGGCGGCCCGGCAGTCCGCGCATTCGCAGCTGCTGACCTTGAAGACGGGCTTCTTCGGTGTCGGGGGGCGGACGGCCATGGGATCCTCCGGGACTCGGGTATCCGGCGATGTTAATGAAACCACGGCGCGATGCAAGCGGAGGCCGCGCATTGCCCGGGAATGGGCCCTGTGCTATATCTTCCAGGAGTTTCGAAGATCGACGACCGCCCGGCCCCGCGGGCCGGGCGCTCCTCCGTCCGCGAGGAACGCGCATGCTCGACGTCCACCCCTATAAGCTCCGGCACCACGTCCGCATCGTGACCGCCGCCAGCCTCTACGACGGGCACGACGCCGCCATCAACATCATGCGCCGGCTGCTGCAGGCGGGCGGGGCCGAGGTGATCCACCTCGGGCACAACCGCTCGGTGCACGAGATCGTGGATTGCGCGATCCAGGAGGACGCCCAGGGCGTGGCGATCACCTCCTACCAGGGCGGCCACCTCGAGTTCTTCAAGTACATGCACGACCTGCTGCGCGAGCGCGGCGCGGCGACGCGCATCTACGGCGGCGGCGGCGGCACCATCCTGCCGGACGAGATCGCCGAGCTGCACGCCCACGGCATCGCCCGCATCTTCTCGCCCGACGACGGGCGGGCCCTGGGACTGCAGGGCATGATCGACGAGGTGCTCCGGGGGTGCGACTTCCCCGCGGTGGAGGCGGCCGACGACGGCCTGGCGGCCGGCGTCGAGTCCCGCGACCCGCAGGCGATCGCGCGCGCGATCACGCTGGCCGAGAACCTGCCGGAGGCCTACGCCGGGATCGCGCCGCGGATCGCGGCGCTGGCCGAGGCGCGCCGCGCGCCCGTGCTGGGGGTCACCGGCACCGGGGGGGCCGGCAAGTCGTCGCTGGTGGACGAACTGGTGCGCCGATTCCTGCACGAGTTCCGCGACAAGACCGTGGCGGTGGTCAGCGTCGACCCGAGCAAGCGCAAGTCGGGCGGCGCGCTCCTGGGCGATCGCATCCGCATGAACGCCATCGGCGACCCGCGCGCCTACATGCGCTCGCTGGCCACGCGCCAGGCCAACCTCGCGCTCAGCGGCCACGTGCGCGACGCCATCGCCGTCTGCCGCGCGGCCGGCTTCGATCTGGTGATCGTGGAGACCTCGGGCATCGGCCAGAGCGATACCGAGATCGTCGAGCACTCCGACGTGTCGCTTTACGTCATGACCGCCGAGTACGGCGCCGCGTCCCAGCTCGAGAAGATCGACATGCTCGACTTCGCCGACGTCATCGCCCTGAACAAGTACGACCACCGCGGCTCGCAGGACGCCCTGCGCGACGTGCGCAAGCAGTACGCCCGCAACCACGGCCTCTTCGAGGCCGCGCCCGGCGACCTGCCGGTCTTCGCCACCATCGCCAGCCAGTTCCACGACCCGGGCCTGAACGCCCTGTACGGCCACCTCATGCGCGTGATCGGCGCGAAGACGGGTGCGGCCTTCCCCACGGCCGAGGTCGGCGACCCGGTCACCACCGAGCGCAACTTCGTGATCCCGCCGGCGCGCACCCGCTACCTGTCGGAGATCGTGGAGGCCAGCCGCCGCCACGACGCCTTCGTGACCGAGCAGAGCGGCCTGGCGCGACGTCTCTACCGCCTCCACGGCGCGCTCTGCGAGCTGCGCGGCGCGGCGCCCGACCCCGCCGACGTGCTGCCCGCCCCGCAGCCGCACCCAGGCGACCCCGCCGGCTGCGCGGAACTGCTGGACGGCTACGCCGCGCTGCTGGGCCGGCTGGACGCCGGCTGCGCGGATCGGCTGCGCGCCTGGCCCGCCACCCGCCGCCGCTACGCGCAGGATACCTACAGCTTCCAGGTGCGCGACCGGACGGTCGAGCAGCCACTGACCTCGCTCTCGCCGAGCGGCACGCGGATCCCCCGCGTCGCGCTGCCGCGCTGGGACGACTGGGGCGAGGTGCTGCGCTGGCTGCTGACCGAGAACGCGCCCGGCGAGTTCCCCTACGCCGGTGGCGTCTTCCCGCTGAAGCGCGAGGGGGAGGACCCCACGCGCATGTTCGCCGGCGAGGGCGGCCCCGAGCGCACCAACCGCCGCTTCCACTACGTCTCGCTGGGCATGCCGGCGAAGCGCCTCTCGACCGCCTTCGACTCGGTCACGCTCTACGGCGAGGACCCCGACCGCCGCCCCGACATCTTCGGCAAGATCGGCAACTCGGGCGTCAGCGTCGCCACCCTCGACGACGCGGTGAAGCTCTACAGCGGCTTCGACCTGATCGACCCGCGCACCAGCGTCTCGATGACCATCAACGGCCCCGCGCCGATGATGCTGGCCTTCTTCATGAACGCGGCCGTGGACCAGCAGTGCGAGAAGTGGCTGCGCGCGCAGGGGCTGGCCGACGAGACCGCGGCGCGGATCGAGCGCGAGTACGCCGACCTGGGCCTGTCGCGCCCCGCCTACCGCGGCCCGCTGCCTCCCGGCCACGACGGCCTGGGCCTGCTGCTGCTGGGCTCCGGCGGCGACCGCGTGCTGGAGCCCGAGGTCTACGGGCGCATCCGCCGCGAAACCCTGGCGGGCGTGCGCGGCACCGTGCAGGCCGACATCCTCAAGGAGGACCAGGCCCAGAACACCTGCATCTTCTCCACGGAGTTCGCGCTGCGCATGATGGGCGACATGCAGCAGGCCTTCATCGACCGCGGCGTGCGCAACTTCTACTCGGTGTCGATCAGCGGCTACCACATCGCCGAGGCGGGCGCGAACCCGATCACCCAGCTGGCGCTGACGCTCGCCAACGGCTTCACCTACGTCGAGTACTACCTGTCGCGCGGCATGCGCATCGACGACTTCGCGCCCAACCTGTCGTTCTTCTTCAGCAACGGCATGGACCCCGAGTACGCCGTGATGGGCCGCGTCGCCCGGCGCCTCTGGGCCAAAGCCCTGCGCAACCTCTACGGCGCCAACGAGCGCTCGCAGAAGCTCAAGTACCACATCCAGACCTCGGGGCGCTCGCTGCACGCGCAGGAGATCGGCTTCAACGACATCCGCACCACGCTGCAGGCGCTCTACGCGATCTACGACAACTGCAACAGCCTGCACACCAACGCCTACGACGAGGCGATCACCACCCCGACCGAGGAGTCGGTGCGCCGCGCGATGGCCATCCAGCTGATCATCAACCAGGAGCTGGGCCTGGCCCGCAACGAGAACCCCCTGCAGGGCGCGTTCATCGTCGACGAGCTGACAGACCTGGTGGAGCAGGCGGTGCTGGCGGAATTCGAGCGCCTCAGCGAGCGCGGCGGCGTCCTGGGCGCCATGGAGCGCATGTACCAGCGCACCCGCATCCAGGAGGAGTCCCTGCTCTACGAGTCGCGCAAGCACAGCGGGGAGCTGCCCATCGTGGGGGTGAACACCTACCTCGACCCCAAGGGCTCGCCGACGGTGGTCCCGGGCGAAGTGATCCGCTCGACGCCCCAGGAGAAGGAGGACGCCATCGTCTCGCTGGCGGACTTCCGGCGACGCCACGCCGGGCGCGCCCCCGCGGCGCTGGCCGCCCTGCAGCGCACCGCCGTCGCGCACGGCAACGTCTTCGAGGCGCTGCTCGAGGCTTCGCGGGTGTGCTCGCTGGGGCAGATGAGCGCGGCGCTCTACGAGGTGGGGGGGCAGTACCGCAGGAACATGTAACTGCAGACAGGACGATATCAGATCCTGGCCTGAATCTCGAGCAGGTGCCGAAGGGCGTCCGCATCGGATGCCGAACCGAGTCTGGCATCCGCCTCCGCGATCAGCGCCTCCAACTCCGCCGCGACCTGCTGCCCCTTCGGCGTCGGCGCCAGATGCAGGGCTCGCTGATCGTCTCCCCGCCGCGACCGCGTGAGCAGCCCCTTCGCCGACAGCCCCCGGATCAGCCGCGTGACGTCCCCGGGATGGACCCCGAGCCGCCGGGCTGCGTCCGATGGCCGGCTCGCGTCACCGTCGCACACCAGCTTCAGCACCCAGAACTGGCTGAGCGTCAGCGGCGCCCCGCTCAGCGCCCGCTGGTGGTGAAGTTGGACCGCGTGCGCGGCCTTCAGCAGCTGGAAGGAGAAGCTGGTCTCCAGGGAGAGTCGTTCGTGTTCCATGCCGAGAGCATGCATGCGATGGGTCAATAATTGCAACATCAAATATTGCATCGGCAATGACATGGTCGTCGCCCCGATCCGCCGCCTCGGCGCTGCAGGTCAGGCGATTCCACTGGGACGTAAAATTCGACGGATTCTGCAGATCATTTGATCAAGGATATGCGTTTCTGTGATACAATCATCTCTCCACGATGCGCCACGACAAGGCGTCTTGCGGCCTGATCGCCCGTGCCACTCACGGGCAGCGTCACCTTGAGGAGGAATCATGAAGAAAGTGTTCCTGCTGTCCGTCCTGCTGCTGGCCCTCGGCGCCGGCAACGCGGCCGCCGCCATCGGCTGGGCCGGCAACGTGTGGCCCAACAGCGGCGCGATCGTCGTGCCGACCGGCCCCGTGAACGTGTACGCCCAGTGCTGGAAGGGCGGGGTCACCGACGCCGGCGGCCAGGGCGCCGGCATCGAAGCGTTCTGCGACATGTCGGCCGATGGCGGCGCGGTGTCGACCGTGCAGATGTCCTTCCAGGGCGACGTCGGCAGCAACGACGAGTACACGGTCCAGATCCCGCAGGCCATGCTCATGGGCGCGTCGTATGTCGACGTGCACGTGAAGTTCCACGACCTGACCGACGACACCTGGTACACCGACGTCAAGGACCAGGCCAACAACTCGCCCCCGCAGCGTTACAACGTGACCAACGTGCTGCCGGTCGACGTGAACGTGACCTTCACGCTGTGCATGAGCGGCGAAGCCACCTCCGGCGCCCCTTGCGTCATCGGCGGCGCGCCCGAGATCGGCAGCTGGGGCGCGGGCGTGTCGATGACCAGCCTGGGCGGCGACCTGTACCAGGTCGTGGTGACCTTCCTGGCCGGCCACAACCCCTACTTCGAGTACAAGTTCAAGAAGGACGGCTGCAACACGTGGGAAGGCGTGGGCAACCGCTCCGTCATGCTGCCCACCGACGGCACGACCTCGGTGGTCCTGGGCACCGACAGCTGGAACAACCTGCCGATCGGCTGCGGCCTGGGCAACACCCTGGACGCCGACCGCACGGTCTGCCTGCAGGTGTGCCTCGACGGCATCGACAACACCGGCGGCGTCTGCTCCATCGGCTCGGTGGCCCAGCTCTCGAGCTGGGGCGCCGGCGTGCCGGCCGTGCAGGTCGGCCCGGGCCTGTACCAGACCTGCATCGTGTTCCCGGCCGGCTCGGCGATCCCGCTGACGGTCGAGTACAAGTTCAAGAAGGACGACTGCGGCTCGTGGGAGAGCGTGGCCAACCGCAGCTTCGTCGTCGACAACGCCATGCCCGGCGAGCAGACGCTGACGTCCAACTGGGACGACAACACCAGCGGCGCCTGCACCCCCGTTGGCAACGAGAACGCCGATTGGGGTTCGGTCAAGGCGATGTACCGGTAGTCTCAGGCGCGTTCCGACGGAGAGCGCGCAAGAGGGCGCCGCCCCGGCTCCGGCCGGGGCGGCGCTTTTTCAGCCGTGGCCGGAGCGCCGGGGCTGAGCTACTCTGGCCCGGATCCGGGGCCGCCGCCGCGGCCCGCGCCGCCACCGCCGGAAAGGACGGACCGCATGGACACCGCCACCCGCATCCTGCGCCGCGAGGCCCTGCGCGGCCTGCTGCCCGAAGGCGCGATCCTGCTGCCGGGCAACGGCCAGGCCAGCCGCAACTACGAGGACAACGCGTACCCCTTCCGGCAGGACTCGCACTTCCTGTACTTCGCCGGCATCGCGCGCCCCGACCTGGCGCTGCTGCTGCTGCCCGACGGCACCGGCACGCTGTACGGGCCGGCCCCCCATCCCGACGACGTGGTGTGGTCCGGGCCTCAACCTTCCCTCGGCGACCTCGCCGCGGCGGCCGGGCTCGTGCGCCACGCGCCGCGCGACCGCCTCGCGGCGGACCTCGCCGCCTGCGGGCGGGTCCATTACCTGCCGCCCTACCGTGCGAGCAACCGCCTGCTGCTGGCGGACCTGCTGGGCGTGGCGCCGTCGGCCGTGGCGGCCGGCGCCTCGCGCGATCTGGTGCGCGCCGTGGTCGCGCTGCGGGAGATCAAGAGCGACGCCGAAATCGCCGAGATCGAGACCGCCCTGGGCGTCAGCGCGCTGATGTACCAGTTCGCCCTGCGCAACGCGCGCCCCGGCCTGCACGAGGCCCAGATCGCCGGCGCCATGCAGGGCGTGGCGCTCAGCTACGACATGCCGCCGTCGTTCCAGCCGATCGTCTCGGTGCGCGGCGAGATCCTGCACAACGAGAGCCGCGCCAACACGCTCGAGCCGGGCCAGCTGCTGCTGCTGGACAGCGGCGTCGAGACCAGCGAGGGCTACTGCTCCGACATCACGCGCACGATCCCGGTGGGCGGCGTCTTCGCCCCGCGGCAGCGCGACGTCTACGACGTGGTGCTCGGCGCCCAGGCCGCGGCCATCGAGGCCGTGGCGCCCGGCGCGACCAACCGCGACGTGCACCTGGCTGCGGCGCTGGCCGTCGCGGACGGGCTGAAGGATCTCGGCCTGATGCGCGGCGATCCCGCCGCGGCGGTCGCCGCCGGCGCGCACGCCCTGTTCTTCCCGCACGGCATCGGGCACATGCTGGGCCTGGACGTCCACGACATGGAGGACCTCGGCGACGCCGTGGGCTACGACGAGGGGGAGGCGCGCAGCCCGCAGTTCGGCCTGAACTTTCTGCGGCTGGCCAAGGCGCTGAAGCCGGGGTTCGTGATCACGATCGAGCCGGGGATCTACTTCAACCCGGCGCTGATCGCGCGCTGGCAGGACGCCGGGCTGCACGAGGGGTTCATCGACTACGCCGCCGTGCGGCGCTACGCGGGCTTCGGGGGGATCCGCCTGGAGGACGACGTGCTGGTCACCGCCGACGGCAATCGCGTGCTGGGGGCGCCGATCCCCAAGACGGCCGACGACGTCGAGCTGGTGATGGGCGGCGACGCGGTCTAGCGGGTCAGGGCGCCGCGCGCCAGGGCTTGCCCCGCCTCGTCCAGCCGGACCAGCCCGTCAGCACGGCGCAGGAGCCGCCGCTGCTCCGCGGCGCGCAGCACCCGCTCGGCGAACCCGCTCTCCCAGTGCAGGTGCAGGTGGATGCGGTCGGCGCGGCACTCGTCCGCGGCGTCGGGCCCGTCCTGGTGCTGGGCCACGTGGATGGCCAGCATCGCCAGCGCGAACTCCAGCCGCTGCGTCGCGCGCCGCCGCGCGGCGGCGACGAGGCCCCGCTGCGGCGCCGACAGCAGCGCCAGCAGGAAGACGAGCCCCACCGTCGCGGCCATGGCGCCCGCGATCGAGACGTCGAGCCGGCGGGCGATCCAGTAGCCGCCGACCGCCGACGCCGCTCCCATCAGCACCGCCAGCCCCAGCAGCCGCGGCAGGCGGTCGGTCAGCAGGTGGGCCGCGGCCGGCGGGCCCACCATCAGCGCGACCACCAGCACCAGCCCCACCGCGTCGAAGCTCGCCACGGCGGTCACGCTCACCAGCGACATCAAGCCGTAGTGGATCAGGGCGGGTGCGAAGCCGAGCGTGGCGGCCAGGCCGGCGTCGAAGGTCGCGAGCTTCAGCTCCTTGAAGAACAGCGCCAGCGCGGCGGCGTCCAGCAGCAGCACGCCGCCCGCCAGCCACAGCGCCCGCGGGCCCAGGTCGGTGCCGCCGGGGGCGAAGCGGTCGAACGGCGCGAAGGCCAGCTCGCCGAGCAGCACGACGTCGGTGTCGAGGTGGACGGCACCCGCGTGGCGCGCCAGCAGGATCACACCCAGGCTGAAGAGGGCCGGGAAGACCAGGCCGATGGCCGCGTCCTCCTTGACCAGGCGCGTGCGGTGCAGCGTCTCGACCAGGGCGACGGTCAGCACGCCGGTGGCCGCCGCGCCCAGGACGAGCCAGGGGGAGGCGAGGTCGCCGACCGCCAGGAAGGCCACGACGATGCCCAGCAGGATCGAGTGGCTGATCGCGTCGCTCATCATCGCCATGCGCCGCAGCACCAGGAACGTGCCCACCAGGGAGCAGGCGGCGGCGGTCACCGCGGCGATGAGCTGGATCTCGACCTGGGGCGACATCATGGCGAGGCCTCCGGGCGGGCATCGGCGGCGAGGCCGTCGACGGCGCGGGCGGCGAGGAAGCGTTCGGCTTCGTCGCGGCCGTCGGCGGTGATGGTCCACAGATCGCCGCCGGCGTCGGCCGCCCAGCCGCGGCCCGCCAGTTCGCGCAGCGACCGGCGCACCGCGCCGCCGGCGGCCATCGCCCGCAGCACCGCGGCGGCGTGGGGCGCGGCGGTGGGGTCGCCGTGCTGGCCGGCGAGGGCGTGCAGGTCGAGCAGGACCGCGTGCAGGCGCAGGTCGCGGCGGCGGCGCCAGCGGCGCCAGGCGCCGGCGAGCAGGCCGCGGCGCGGGGCGAGGACCAGCGAGACCAGGACGATGGCCGTGGCCGCCAGCACGATGGCCGGCCCGGTGGGCGTGCGCGCCGTCAGGCTGCTGGCGACGGCGCCGCCGACGCCGGCCGCCGCGCCGAAGAGCGCGGCCAGCGCGGCCATCGGCGCCAGGCGGTCGGTCCACTGCCGGGCGGCGGCGGCCGGCGCCACCAGCATCGCGCTCATCAGCACCACGCCGACGGCCTGCAGGCCCGCGACGACCGCCGCCACCAGCAGGCCCGTCAGCAGGATGTCCAGGCGCCGCACCGGCAGGCCGAGCAGCGCGGCGTAGGCCGGGTCGAAGCTCAGCAGCTTGAACTCCTTCCACAGCAGGATCAGCACCAGGACGGCGCCGCCGCCCAGCACCGCCATCGTCGCGACGTCGGCGGTCAGCAGCGTCGCCGCCTGCCCGAACAGGAAGCGGTCCAGGCCGGCCTGCGAGGCGTCGGGGCGGCGCTGGATCCAGGTCAGCAGCATCAACCCCACGCCGAAGAACACCGACAGCACCAGGCCCAGCGCGCTGTCGGCCGGCACCCGCGAGGAGCGCACGATCCCCGTCACGCAGAGCGCGCCCAGCCAGCCGGTGGCCGCGGCGCCCGCCACCAGCGCCGCCGGTTCCTTGCTGCCGGTCAGCAGGAAGACCAGGGCGATGCCGGGCAGGGCCGCGTGGCTGACCGCGTCGCCGAGCAGGCTCTGGCGCCGCAGCTGCGCGAAGACGCCCAGCACGCCGGCGGTCGCGCCGATCACCGCGGCGCCCGCCGCGACGGTGCGCAGCGTGTAGTCGCTCCAGAAGGCGGCGACGGCGTCCCAGCTCACGGCCGGATCCTGCCGAAGTGGGAGGTGGCCGGGTCGTCGCGCCCGCCGGGGGCCGGCGTGGGGTCGGCCTTGCGCTCGAGGAAGCCCACGCGCCCGCCGTAGGCCAGGCGCAGGTTCTCCTCGGTGAAGGCCTCGGCGACCGGCCCCGAGGCGATGCGCCGCACGTTCAGCAGCGTCACCCAGTCGAAGTAGTCGGGGACCGTCTGCAGGTCGTGGTGGACCACCACCACGGTGCGGCCGCGGGCGCGCAGGTCCTTCAGCAGGTCGACGATCGCGCGCTCGGTCACGGCGTCGACGCCCTGGAAGGGCTCGTCCATGAAGGTGACGTCGGTGTCCTGGACCAGCGCCCGCGCCAGGAACACGCGCTGCTGCTGGCCTCCGGAGAGCTGGCTGATCTGGCGGTCGGCGAGGGCGGCCATGCCGACGCGCTCCAGCGCGGAGAGCGCGGCCTCGCGCTCGCGGCGGCCGGGCCGGCGCACCCAGCCCAGCCGGCGGTACGTGCCCATGGTCACCACGTCGAGCGCCGAGGTGGGGAAGTCCCAGTCGACGCTGCCGCGCTGCGGCACGTAGCCGACGCGGTCGCGGGCCCGCGCCAGCGGCTCGCCGTGGATGAGCACCTGGCCGGCGGCCGCCGGCACCAGGCCGAGGATCGCCTTCAGCAGCGTGCTCTTGCCCGCGCCGTTGGGGCCGACCACGGCCAGCAGCAGGCCGGGCGGCACTTCGAGGTCGACGTCCCACAGGACGGGCTTGTCGCGGTAGGCGACCGTCAGGTCGTGCACGGCGACGGCGAGGCCGGCGCCGGTGTGCGGCGCGGCCGGGGCGGGACGGGTATCGGGGTGCGTCACGGGGTCTCCTTCGCGCCGCCGAGCGCCTCGACGATGGTCGTCACGTTGGCGCGGACCATCCCGACGTACGTGGCGGCAGGGCCGCCGGGATCGCCGAGCGCGTCCGAGTAGAGCGAACCGCCGATGCGCACCTCGTGGCCGCGGGAGCGCACGGCCGCCTGCAGCGCCTCGACGGTGCGCGGCGGGACCGAGGATTCCACGAACACGGCGGGCACGCGCCGGTCGGCCAGGAAGGCGGCCAGATCCTGCACGTCGCGCGTGCCGGCTTCGGTCGCGGTGCTGATGCCCTGCAGGGCGCGTACCTCGAGCCCGTAGGCGCGGCCGAAGTAGCCGAAGGCGTCGTGGGCCGTGGCCAGCACCCGCGCCGGTTCCGGCACCGTCGCGGTGCGGCGGCGCACCCAGGCGTCCAGCGTGTCCAGTTCGGCCCGGTAGGCGTCGAGGTTGCGCCGGTATTCCGCCGCGCCGGCGGGGTCGGCGGCGGCGAGCGCCTCGCCCACGGCCACGACCGCGTCGCGCCACAGCCGCACGTCGAACCAGATGTGCGGGTCGTGGGCGCCCGAGAAGCCGGGCACCGCGCGCAGGTCGCCGGGAGCGACGGCCGAAGCGACGTCGCGCGTCGGGCGGTCCGCGCCGAGGTGACCGAGCACCTCGCCCATCCTGGCCTCCAGGTGCAGCCCGTTGTACAGGACGAGATCGGCTTCCTGGAGCCGGCGCACGTCGCCCTCGCTGGCCTTGTAGAGATGGGGGTCCACGCCGGGGCCCATCAGTCCGACCACGCGCACGCGCCCGGCGCCGATCCTGGCGGCGGCGTCGGCCACCATGCCGGTGGTGGCGACGACGCGCAGGGGCCCGTCCCGGCGGCGCTCGCCGGCGTCGCCGCAGCCGGTCGCGCCGACCGCCATTGCGGCGAGCGAGACGGCCAGCAGGAGGTTGGCGGCGGCGCCGCCGCGGCGGGGCTTGCGGGTGGCGGTCGGGGTCATGTCGGTTCCTCCGTCGAGCGCGGCATCGCCGGGCAGCGGGCGGGAATGGGTGATCCGTGGGGGTCGCGCTCGGGATGTCCCAGCAGCTGGTCGATGCGGTCTTCCATGTCCTCGGACAGGACGTGCTCCCAGCGCTCGGCCTCGTCGTGGACGCTTTCGCGGGGCACGTCCATGACCCGCACCAGGAAGGACTCGATCAGGCGGTGGCGCCGCACCACGCGCAGGGCCGTGCGGCGGCCGTCCTCGGTCAGGACCACGCCCCGGTACGGGGTATGGTCGACCAGCCCGAGGCCGGACAGGCGCTTGATCATGCCGGTGGCCGAGGCGGGGGCGACGGCCAGGCGGCGCGCGATCCCGCTGGTCGTGGCCCGGCCCTGGTCGGCCTCGAGATCCCAGATGGTCTTGAGGTAGTTCTCGGCGGATTCGGTGTGCTTCATCCGGACCTCGCGGGGGCGCGCGGTCGCTCCCGAGATGCGGTTTAGTGCAGCCTAAATTCCAGGACAGGATAGCATGGAGCCGCGCAACGGCAAGGGAAACTGGCATCCTCGCCGCCCGTGATGTATTTTCAGCCGGGTGTGTCGACCGCGGGCTGTCCCCGGCGACCGGCGATGCCGTCGTGCCCCACGCGTACGTGAACGACCCAAGGGAGACCTTCGATGAACAGAGCCGCCCTGTGCCGCAGCGGGCTTGTGGTCCTGGCCCTCGGCCTGATCGTCCTGGCGGGATGCGACGATGAGACAACCTCCGGACTGACCGGCACCGGTTCCATCGGCGTCTACCCGCTCCCGTCGGCGACGTCCTTCCCCTGGCACCTCTCCGGACCCGACGGCTACGAGCACGAGGGTTCCGGCGACGAGCTGCTCGAAGACATGGCGGTCGGTTCCTACACCCTCACCTGGCAGGGCGTCACCGGCTGGGTCACGCCTTCGCCCGCCGAGATGATCAGGACCGTGGTCGGCGGCGGCCTCACGACCTTCACCACGACCTACCGCGCCACCGGCGGCGAGATCCTGCCGGGGCAGATCGACATCAACCCGCTGCCGAACGACCAGGGCTTCGGCTTCCCCTGGACCATCACGGGTCCCGACGAGTTCAGCGCCTCGGGCACGGGCTTCGTGCGCTACGAGAACATGGATCCCGGCGACTACACCGTGACCTGGGGCGACGTGGACGATTGGACCACGCCGACGCCGAACGTCGTCACCCAGACGCTCCTGCAGGACGACGGGCTCTCCTTCGAGGCGACCTGGACCTCGATCGAGGGGTCGATCATCACCTTCAACCCGGTCTCGCCGGGCACCTTCCTCATGGGCAGCCCCCGCGGCGAGGTGGGCAGCGACGGCTACGAGTGGCCCCAGCACCGCGTCACGCTGACGCGGCCCTTCCTGATGTCGAAGACGGAGATCACCTGGGACCAGTACGAACGGCTGATGGGCAACAACCCGAGCTACTACGACGACGTCTGCACCACCTGCTCGTCCGACTACCCCATGGAATCGGTGAGCTGGCTGCAGGCAGTCGCGTTCTGCAACGCGCTCTCGACGGCGGAACAGCTCACGCCCGCCTACACCGTGGCCGGTTCGACGGTGACGTGGGACCAGGAAGCCGACGGCTACCGGCTGCCGACCGAAGCCGAATGGGAGTACGCCTGCCGCGCCGGCACGATCACGGCGCTCTACAGCGGCGACCTGGCCTCGTCCGCGGCGAGCTGCTACAACGACCCGAACCTCGACCTGATCGGGTGGTACTGCAACAACAGCGCGTCCCACAGCCGGCCCGTCGGCGACAAGCTGGCCAACGAGTGGCTCTTCGAGGACATGAGCGGCAACGTGTGGGAATGGGTCTGGGACTTCAGCCGCAACTACGACAGCGTGTCGCTGCAGCTCGGGGATTTCACGTTCCTCGACGGCAGCGTCCAGCAGCGCGGCACGGTGACCGTCATGGAGGCCGAGGACGGCTTCGGCACGGACAAGGTCTTCCGCCTCGACGAGATCGGCGCGACCTTCGGCGTCTCGAACCTCGGCGTCACCACGTCGCAGGTCAGCTTCCGCTACGCCGATTTCGACAGCGTCACCAACTTCAAGGTCAACGGCCAGACGCTCTACCGGGGGATGTTCTCCGAGCTGCCGGCGACCGTCGCGCCGGGCGTCACCGCGACGGTGACCGCCGAGCCCGTCACGATCGAAGCCTACGGCGACGGCGTGACCGGGACGATCACGCTGACCGGCGCGGTGACGAGCGTGCTCGTCGGCGGCCAGCTCCTGATGATCGACGACTTCAGCGTCATCGAGGTCGGGACCTCCCAGTTCGCGCGGGACCGGCTGGTGGACTTCGACCTCTTCGTTCGCGGGCAGGTCTACCGCCCGAACCCCGGCGGCATCCCGACGCTGCTGTCCCTGGGCTGCACGATCACCGACCCGATCGGGCGCAGCACCGGCAGCGTCCACATGCTGCGCGGCGGCTCCTTCTTCAGCAGCCCCGGCGACTGCCGCTCCGCGTCGCGGTCGGAACCGAACCTCTCCAGCCGCTACGCCGGCTTCCGGGTGGCCCGCTACAACGACTGACGCCCGGAGCTTCGAGTCGAACGGGTCCTCGACACGACCGGGAGCTTCCCCCACGGGGGAAGCTCCCGGTTCGCGTTCGGGGGACTTCAGCGGGGGGCGGTCCCGTCGAGCCGGTTCGCCTCGGCGACCGCGTGCGCGAGGGCGGCGGACTTGTCCAGCGTCTCCTGCCACTCCGCCGCCGGGTCGCTGTCGGCGGTCACCGCGCCGCCGACCCCGCACACGGCGCGGCCGCCGCGCACCACCAGCGTGCGGATGACGATGTTGAGGTCCATGGCGCCGGCGTCGTCGAGCCAGCCCAGCGAGCCGGCGTAGACGCCTCGCGACCACGGCTCCAGCTCGTCGATCATCTTCATGGCTTCGATCTTGGGCGCCCCGGTCATCGAGCCGCCCGGGAAGCAGGCGCGCACGGCGTCGATCCCGTCCAGCCCGGCGCGCAGGCGGCCGCGCACGGTCGAGACCATCTGCCACACCCACCCGCACAGCTCGACGGCCATCAGCTCGGGCACCTCGATGCTCCCCGTCTCGCAGACGCGTCCCAGGTCGCTGCGCGCCAGGTCCACGATCATGAGATTCTCGGCGAGATCCTTCGGCGAGGTGGCCAGCTCGTCGCGCAGGCGGGTGTCTTCCCAGGGGTCGGGGCTGCTGGGGCGGGTGCCCTTGATCGGGCGCGTCTCGAGCCGGCGGTCGCGGCCGAGGCTCAGGAAGCGCTCCGGCGAGGCGCAGAGCACGGCGACGTCGCCGCGGGTCAGCCAGGCGCCGAAGCTGCCCTGGGCGGTGCCGCGCAGCTTGCCGTAGAGCCGCCAGGGATCCGCCCGCAGCTCCAGTTCGAGGCGACGCGTGAGGCAGCATTCGAAGACGCGCCCCTCGCGGATGTCGCGCTGGACGGCGGCCACGCGGGCCACGTAGTCCTCCCGGCCGCCCTGTGTCGGCGCCGGCCGCGCGTGGGGACGGAGCCGCGGTGCCGCCGGCGGCCCCCAGGACGCGAGGCGGTCGCGGACCGCGCCGGCGATGCGGTCGGCGTCGCGGCGGGCGGCGTCGCCGTCGGGCCCGCGCCCGACGGCCGACAGCCAGGTGCGGCCCGCGCCGTGGTCGCGCACGAGCAGGGCCTCGTGCCGCACGAAGCGCAGGTCCGGCAGTCCCAGGTCGTCGCGCCCGGTGTCCGGGAAGGACTCCAGGCAGTGGCCCGCTTCGTAGCCGAACCAGCCCACGATCCCGTGGACGAAGGGGAAGCGCGCCGCCTGCAGGGTTCCCGCCGGTGCCGCCGTGTCGCGGCGCCAGGCTCGCAGCGCCGCGAAAGGGTCGACGCCGGGCAGGCGGCACGATGCGCCGCCGGCGCGGGTCTCGACGTCGGCCAGCCCGTCCGGACGCCGGTGCGCCTCGAACGTGGCCGTCTCTCCCACTCCCAGGTAGGAGAAGCGGCCGAACCGGGGGTCGCCGTTCGCGCTGTCCAGCAGCACGGGCTCCGCCCAGCCGCCGGCGCGGAACGCCTCGACGAGGCGCCAGAAGGGCTTCGCGTGGTCGACGGGTTCCAGGAGGTGGTGCGCGGCGTCCATGCGCCCAGTGTCGCGGCCGGTCCGGCGGCGGTCAACACGGTCTTTGACAGGCGCGGGCCGGCGCGGCTAATGTCCCGGCCATGCTGTTCAATTCGCTGATCTTCCTGGTCTTCCTGGCCGTGGTCCTGCTGGTCTACCCGCGCCTGCGGCACCGGCCGCAGAACGTGTTCCTGCTGGTCGCCAGCTACGTGTTCTACGGCTACTGGGACTGGCGCTTCCTGATGCTGCTGTGGGTCTCCTCCGGGGTCGACTTCTGGGCCGCCCAGCGCATGGGCCGCACCGACGACGAACCCGTGCGCAAGCGCCTGCTGCTGGTCAGCATGGCGACGAACCTCGGGCTGCTGGGCTTCTTCAAGTACTTCAACTTCTTCGTCGACTCGATGGGCGTCCTGCTCGCGTCCTTCGGGTTGGAGCCTCACCTCCCGCTGCTGCGGGTGCTGCTTCCCGTGGGCATCAGCTTCTACACCTTCCAGACGATGAGCTACACGATCGACGTCTACCGCCGCCGGATGGAGCCGTCGCGCGACCTGATCGAATTCTCGCTGTTCGTGGCCTTCTTCCCCCAGCTCGTGGCCGGGCCGATCGAGCGCGCGACCCGGCTGCTGCCGCAGGTCCAGCGGCCCCGCACGGTCACCCGGCGCCAGGTCGAGACGGGCCTGAACCTGATCCTGATGGGGTTCTTCAAGAAGCTCTTCGTGGCCGACACGCTGGCGCCCTACGTGACCCAGGTCTGGAACGATCCCGGCGCCTGCACCGCCGGGGAACTGTTGACCGGAGTCTACGCCTTCTGCTTCCAGATCTACGGCGACTTCTCGGGCTACTCGGACATCGCCCGCGGCGTCTCGCACCTGCTGGGCTTCGAGCTGATGGAGAACTTCCACGCGCCGAACCTCAGCCGCAGCCCCGCCGAGTACTGGAAGCGCTGGCACGTGTCGCTGTCGACCTGGCTGATGGACTACCTCTACATCCCGCTGGGCGGCAACCGCAAGGGCCGCCTGCGCAGCCACGTCAACCTGATGGTGACGATGTTCCTGGGCGGGCTCTGGCACGGCGCCAGCTGGACGTTCGTGGCCTGGGGCGTGTTCAACGGCTTCTACCTGGTGCTCTACCGCCTGACCGACGGGCGCAAGGTCGACCTGCACTGGCCGCGCGCGCCGCGCGCCTTCGCCTGGGACGTGGTGAAGGTCGTCGTCACCTTCCACCTGCTCGGCATCGCGAAGATCCTGTTCCGCTCGCCCGACTTCCCGACCGCCTGGAAGATCATGACGGGGATCGCCGCCGGTCGGGGCCTGTTCGTCTTCGGCGCCGCGCACGTCTTCGTGGTCTGCGCGATCATGCTCTCCCTGGACATCGTCCAGGAGACGACGGGAAGCCACACCTGGCTGGCCGATTCACGGCGCAACTGGCTGCGGTTCTCGGTGGGGACGGCGCTGCTGGGGATCACCCTGGCGGCGGCGGTCTACCGCGTCTACAGCAATCCGCCGTTCATCTATTTCCAGTTCTAGGGCGGCCAGTATCGTAACATATTTATTCGCTGTTGGTTGGATCTTTGTTGCAATTATTTGATTGATTTAATCAATCGTTTAGTTTACCATGATCGGACCTGAACCGAAAGCGGGGCGGCATGGACGGACGGACACCGGTCGAACGGTTGCAGGAGGTGCTGGCTCACCTGCCGCCCGAGCTGGCGCCGCCGCCGGCGGCATCACCAACGGGTCGGATCCTGGCGGCCACCCGCTCCTTGCTGGCCGAGAAGGGTCTCGCGGGGTTGAGCATGCGGCTGGTGGCGGGCGAGGCCGGGGTCAACCAGGCGATGATCCACTACTACTTCGGCACCAAGGACCGCCTGGTCGACGCCGTGGTGACCCGCGAGGTCCTGTCGATGATCGGCGCCGTGGTGGGCGGGCTCGACGGCGATCTCGATCCCGCCGAGCTCTTCGTGCAGTACCCGGTGCGCATGCTCGACGAGCTGCGTCGCGACCGCGTCCGCCTGCAGCTGCTGCGGCTGGTGCTGGCCACCGATCCGGACCGGCTGCGCCGCGCGGTGCGGGAGCTGGGTCGGCACGGCGTGCTCGGGGTCAGCGCCGAACTGCTCGGCCTCATCGGCGAAGCGCAGGGCGCCGGCCGCCTGGTCGACGCGGCGCCCGCCTCGCTGCTGATGTTCCTGATCGCCAACGCCTTCGGGCTGGTCTTCATGGAGCCGATCGCGCACGAGGTCATGGGTTTCTCCCTGGCTGACGACGAAGCCTGGGCGCGCCACCGCGCGCAGCTGACGAACCTGATCCGCGGCGGGATCCTCGCGGCGCCGGCGGACGAGGAGCGCACATGAAAACGAGCGGTTCCTTCTGGTGTGCGGTGTGCTGCGTCGCGCTGGCGACGGGAGTCGCGGCGGCGGGCGACGCCTCACGCCTGGACCTGGCAGCCTGCCTGCAGCGGGCGCACGCCGCGGCGCCGCGGCTCGAGGAGCTGCGGGCGGCCATGGCGGAAGCCGCGGCCGCGGCCGACGAGGCGGCGGCGCGACGATTGCCCGCGCTAGGGCTGGGGGCGACCTACCGCTACGCCAGCGAATCGATGGAGGCGGAGATCAGCCTGGCGCCGGGGCTGCCCTCGCGCACGCTGTCCTTCGGCGACGGGCGCGTGGCCGACGTGAACCTGGCCCTGTCGCTGCCGCTGTACACGGGCGGCGAACTGTCCGGCACGGCTGCTGCGGCGGCGGCGGGGAGCCGGGCGGCGACGCTGCGGACCGCGGCGGCAGCCGAGGACCTCAGCCTCGCGGTGCGTCGGGCGTTCTACGCGGCGCTGGGCCGGGAATCCCAGCTCGCGGCCGCCGATCTGGCCGTCGCGAGATTGCAGCGTCACGCCGCCGACGTCGCCGGCGCCCTGGCGGCCGGCGCCGCCAGCGAGGAGATGCGCCTGCGCGCGGTCACCCGCCTGCGCGAGGCCGAGCAGCGGCGGACGCGCACGGCGGCGGCGCGGGACTCGGCGGGGGTGACGCTCGGCCGCCTGATCGGCCTCGCGGGCGAGACCGTGCTGCCGGCGGGGGAACTGGCCGCCTCGCTGTTCGAGGACGGCGTCGTTCCCGCGGCGGTCGGGGAGCGGCCGGACCTGGCGTCCCTGCAGGCGGAGCGCGCCCGCCAGGACCACCTGGCCGCGGCGGCCCGCGGGCGGCTGCTGCCCCGCATCGGGGGCGAACTGGCGGCCCACTACGGCCGCCCGGGCGTGGACCAGATCACCAACGAATGGATGAGCTACGCCACAGCGGGGTTGAGCCTGGATTGGCCGCTGTGGGACGGCGGCGCCCGCAGCCGACGCGCCTCGCAGGCGGCGGCGCGCTCCCTCCAAGCTTCGGCGCGGCACCGCGACCTGCAGGAGGCCGTCGCCGCCGCGAACGCCGCGGCGAGATCGGATCTGGCGGCCTCCCGCGATGAGCTGGCCCTGGCGACCGAGCGCGCCGAACTCGCCCGTCGGATCGGCGAGCTGGTCGGTACGCGCTACGAGCGGGCCGACGCCAGCGAGAGCGAGTACCTCGACGCCCTGGACGACGTGACCGCCGCCGAATTCGAGCTGTCCCTGGTCCGCACGCGGCAGCGCCTCGCCGAAGCGTCGCTGCTCTGGACCCTCGGCCGTTAACCGCACGGGAGAGACCATGAACCGCACCGTCACCACCACGATCGCGCTCGTCTGCCTCGCCGCGTTGGCCGGCTGCGGCGGCAAGGCGTTGCCCGATCCGTCCGGGACCTTCGAGGCCACGGTCGTCGACGTCGCGCCGGTGATCGGCGGGCGGGCGCTGGCCGTGCTCGCCGCCGAGGGCCAGCTCGTCGCTCGCGGCGACACGTTGGTGATCCTGGACAACGAGCTGATCGTCCTGCAGCGCGCCGAGACCGCCGCCCGCCGCGAAAGCCTGCTGGCGGAGCGCCGCGCCGCGACGGCCGACCTGGAGCAGACCCGCCGCCAGCGCGCCCTCGCGGCGACGACGCTCGAGCGCGCCGAGGCGCTGCTGGCGCAGGGCAGCGCCACGCGCCAGCGCGTCGACGACCTCGCCGCCCAGCGCGACGTGGCCGACGACCGCATCGAGGGGGCCCGCGCGCGCATCGCCGCCCTGGACGCCGAGTCGGCCCGCCTCGACGCGGGCCTGGCCGTGCTGGACCGCCAGCTGCGCGAGGGGGTCCTGCTGTCGCCGCTGGACGGCACGGTGCTGACGCGCAGCCTGGAGCCCGGCGAGGTGGCCGTCGCCGGCCGCACGACCCTGCGGCTGGCCGACCTCACGCGGCTCGAGCTGCGGGTCTTCCTCGAGGCGCCCGACCTCGACCGCGTGCGCCTGGGGCAGGACCTGCCGGTCGCGGTGGACGCGCTGCCCGGCGAGGCCTTCATCGGCCGCGTCGCCTGGATCAGCGAGGAGGCGGAGTTCACGCCCAAGAACGCGCAGACCCGCCACGCGCGGGCCCAGCTCGTGCACGCGGTGAAGCTGAGCGTCGCCAACCCCGACGGCCGGCTGCACGCGGGGATGCCGGCGGAGGTGCGGCTGCCTTGAACGCGGCCGACGGCATGAGCGGAGCGGCCATCCGGGTCGAGGGCCTGCACAAGTCCTACGGCGAACGCGCGGCGGTCCGCGGCCTGGACCTCGCCGTGGCCCCGGGCCGCATCTGCGGCCTGATCGGCCCCGACGGCGCCGGCAAGACCACGACCATGCGCGTGATCTGCGGCCTGCTGCGGCCCGACGCCGGCGTCGCGCGGGTGCTCGGGCGCGACAGCGCCCGCGAGCCCCGCGCCGTGCGCGAGCATCTCGGCTACATGCCCCAGCGCTTCAGCCTCTACCCGGACCTGACCGTGGCGGAGAACCTGCGCTTCTTCGCCGACCTGTTCGGCGTGCCGGCGTCCGAGCGCGTGCGCCGCGAGGCCGAGCTGATGGAGTTCAGCCGTCTCGGCCCGTTCCGCGGGCGACGCGCCGGCCAGCTGTCGGGCGGCATGAAGCAGAAGCTGGCCCTGAGCTGCACGCTCATCCACACCCCCGAGGTGCTGGTCCTCGACGAGCCCACCACCGGCGTCGACCCGGTGAGCCGCCGCGAGTTCTGGCGCATCCTGCGCGAGCTGGCCGGCCGAGGCCTCGCCCTGCTGGTCAGCACGCCGTACATGGACGAGGCCGGCCTCTGCGACGAGGTCGTGCTGATGCACGAGGGCCGGACCATCGCCCGCGGGACCCCGTCCGAGGTGGCGGCGGCCTTCCCGCGCCGCCTGCTGGAGGTGCGCGGCGCCGGCCTGCCCGCGGCCCTGGCGATCCTGACGGCCTCGCCCCGGCCGGGCGTGAAGGTCCACCGCTACGGCGACCGCCTGCACGTGGTGCACGACGACGCGGCGCAGGCCGACGAGGTCGCCCGCCTGCTCGAGGGCGCCGGGGTCGAGCTGCACCCGGTCGCGCCGGGCATCGAGGACGCGTTCGTGGAACTGATGGCGGCGCCGGCCGGCGGGGAGGCGACGTCGTGAGCGGGGAAGCGGCGGTGTTCGCCCGCGGGCTGACGAGGCGTTTCGGCGACTTCACGGCCGTCGAGTCGCTCGACCTCGAGGTCGCGGGCGGTGAGATCTTCGGCTTCCTGGGCGCCAACGGGGCCGGCAAGACCACGGCGATCCGCATGCTCTGCGGGCTGCTGCCGCCCAGCGGGGGCGAGGCCCGCGTCGCGGGCTGCCGCGTCGGCCGCGACGCCGGCGCGCTCAAGCGGCGCATCGGCTACATGAGCCAGCGCTTCAGCCTCTACGAGGACCTGACGGTGCTGGAGAACCTGGAATTCTTCGGCGGCGTGTACGGGCTCGGGCGCGCGGAGCTGGCGGCGCGGGCCGACGAGCTGCTGCCGCGGCTGGGCCTCGACGCCGAGCGCGGCCGGCTGACCGGCTCGCTGCCCCTGGGCTACAAGCAGCGCCTGTCGCTGGGCTGCGCCCTGGCCCACCGTCCGCGGGTGCTGTTCCTGGACGAGCCCACCGGCGGCGTGGATCCCGTGGCGCGGCGCGGCTTCTGGGACCTGATCTACGAGCAGGCGGCCGGCGGGGTCACGGTCTTCGTCACCACGCACTACATGGACGAGGCCGAGTACTGCGGCCGCGTCTCGATCATGGTCCAGGGCAGGATCGTGGCCCTGGACACGCCGTCGGGCCTGAAGGCCCGCACCGGCGGCGCCGACATGCAGGACGTCTTCCTCAGGCTGGTGGACGCATGAACCGGATCCTCGCGGTGGCCGGCAAGGAGTTCCTGCACATCCTGCGCGACCGGCGCAGCCTGGCCGTGGCGCTGCTGATGCCCCTGGCGATGGTGCTGCTCTACGGCGCGGTCATCGACATGGAGCTGCGCGATCTGCGGGTCGGCGTGCTCGACCTCGACGGCGGCGACCGCAGCCGCGAGCTGCTGCGCGCGATGACCTCCAGCGGCTTCATCGTCGAGGCGGAGCGCCTGGACGGGCGCGACGCGATCGAGGCGGGCTTCCGGCAGGGGCGCCTGCAGGCCGCGCTGGTCGTGCCGCGCGGCTACGGCGAGGACCTCGCCCGCGGCGGGGCCCGGGTCCAGATCCTGGTGGACGGCGCCGACGCCTCGACCGCGGCCACGGTCGCCAACTACCTGCAGGCCGTGGTCGCGCTCGTCGACCGCGACCTGCTGCGCGACGCGGGCCTGGCGGCCCCCTTCGACGCCCGCACGCGGGTCTGGTTCAACCCCGAGCTGGTCAGCGCGCGCTTCGTGGTGCCGGGCCTGGTGGCGCTGGTGCTGATGATGATCTGCGCGCTCCTGACGAGCATCGCCATCACCCGCGAGAAGGAGGCCGGCACGCTCGAGCAGATCCTCACCACGCCGGTGACGCCGGCGCAGGTGATCGTGGGCAAGGTGCTGCCCTACGTGGCGCTGGGCGCCCTGGACTGCGCGATGGTGCTGCTGGCCGGCAAGTGTGTCTTCGGCGTGCCGATGGCCGGTTCGTGGTGGCTGCTGGCGGCCTACTGCCTGCTGTTCATCGTCATCGCGCTGTCGCTGGGGCTGCTGATCTCGGCCCGCTCGCCCAGCCTGCGCGTGGCGATGATGGCCGCGCTGATGGTCACCATGCTGCCGACGATGATCCTGTCGGGCTTCGTGTTCCCGATCGCCAGCATGCCGGGGCCGCTGCAGGTCGTCTGCCGCCTGCTGCCGGCGACCCACTTCCTGGTGGTGCTGCGCGGCATCATGCTCAAGGGCCAGGCCTGGTTCCCCCTGCAGACCGCGGCGCTGGTCGTCATGGCCGCGGTGCTGCTGACCCTAGCGATCCGCAGCTTCCGACTCAGACTGGAGTGAAGGCTTGAGAGCGCTGCTCTGCCTCGTGCGCAAGGAGTTCAAGCAGCTGCGCCGCGACACCGCCCTGCTGCGGGTCGTGTTCGCGCTGCCGATCTTCCAGCTTTTGGTGCTGTCCTACGCCCTGAACAACGACCTGCGCAACGTGCGGGTCGCGACCCTGGACGAGGACCGCACCGCGCTGAGCCGCGCCGTCCTGGACGCCTTCCCGGCCTCGGACGTCTTCGTGCCGGGGCCCGCGGCCCGCGACGGCGACGAGCTGGACTCCCTGCTGCGGGCCGGGGCCTGCGACCTGGCGGTGCGCGTGCCGGCGGGCTTCGAGCGCGACGCCCTGGCCGGGCGCGCGCCCTCGCTGGGCATCGACGTCGACGGGACCAACAGCAGCCTCGCCGGCCGCGGCGCCGGCTACGCCGGCGCCATCGTGATGCGGGAGGCGGCGCGCTTCGCGGCGGCGCACGCGGGTGCGGTCCCGGCCGCGCCGGCGCCGCGCGTGGAGACGGTCGTGCGGTTCCTGTACAACCCCGAGCTGGAGAGCCGCCTGTTCATGGTGCCGGGCGTGATCGTCATGCTGGTGACGATCATCTCCGCCCTGGCCACCGGCATGGCCGTGGTGCGGGAGAAGGAGCTGGGCACCCTCGACCAGGTCCTGGTCACGCCCCTGACGCCGCTTCAGTACGTGGTCGGCAAGACGCTGCCGTTCGGGCTGATCGCGCTGTTCGACCTGACGTTGGCCACGCTGTTCGCGCGCCTGTGGTTCCACGTGCCGATGCTGGGCTCGCCGTGGGTGCTGCTGCTGGGGGTGCTGGCCTACCTGCTGGTGACCCTGGGGCTGGGGCTGCTGGCCTCGGCGGCCTCTAGCACGCAGCAGCAGGCGATGTTCACGGTCTGGTTCTTCCTGGTCTTCGCCATCATGCTCAGCGGGTTCTTCTTCCCCGTCGACAACATGCCGCAGTGGGCGCGCTGGCTGACGCGGATCAACCCCATGCGGTACTTCATGGACATCGTGCGCGGGGTGCTGCTGCGGGGCGCGGGACTGGCGGACCTGCGCGGCGCGCTGCTGACGCTGCTCGCGATGGGGGCGGCGGCGTTCGGGGGGGCGGTGCTGGCGTTCCGGCGGGAGGGGGCGCGCGGCTAGGGCCGCGCGGTTGTCCGGGCGCGGCGCGCGTGTTACCTTGGGCCGGTCGAAAGGACCCGCATGTCCCAGCGCCTGCGGCGCCGCCTGTGAGGGCCGCGCCCCGTCCCGGCGGTCCGTCGGGCACCCGCACGCCGATCCTGTCGTATGCCGGCCCGCTAGCGCGCCGGCCTTCACCGCTTTCCGCCGCCGCCCGCCGGAGCCGCCCATGAGCGGCTTCCCTCGCCATTGGCACTTCGACGACGTCTTCGACAGCGTCGACCGCGGTTGCGGCGACTTCATCCTCGAGCTGCGCGAGCAGATGGCCGGCCTGCCCCCGGGCGGGACGATCATGGTCGCCAGCCGGGACGCCGGCGCCCTCGTCGAGGTGCCGGCCTGGTGCCGCCTGACGGGGTACACCCTCGTGGAGGCCCTGCCTCCGTTCTACCTCATCCGGAAACGAAAGGAAGACCCGTCATGGCCGGAAAGTTCTGCGTGACCATCACCCAGTGCAGGTCGGACGAGGACAAGGCGACCCTGGGCTTCGTCGTGGCGAACGCCGCGGTCGGCAGCGACAAGGAGACGATGGTCTTCCTGAGCGCCGACGGCGTCTGGGCGGTCGTGAAGGGCGAGATGGAGAAGGTGTCGGTGGGCGCCCCGTTCGCGCCGCTGGCCGACCTGGTCGGGAAGTTCACCGCCAACGGCGGGAAGATCCTCGTCTGCTCGCCCTGCATGAAGAAGCGCGGCATCACCGACGACATGCTGGTCGACGGCGCCGCGGCGGCCGGCGGCGCGGCGCTCGTGGAGTGGCTGTCGCAGGGTTCGCCCTGCGTCGGCTTCTGATCGTGGATCTGGAGGGGCTGCGCCCCGACCACCGGCTGGACGGGGGGGACCTGGACTGCGGCTCGGGGCTGGTGCTGCTGATCCGCGAGCACATGCTGCGCGTGCCCGAGGGCGGCGTGCTCGAGCTGCGCAGCCGCGAGCGCACCGTCTGCGACGACCTGCCGCCCTGGTGCCGCATGGTCGGACACGAGTACCTCGGCCAGCTGCCGGGGGCGACGGCCGCCGAGAAGCGGTTCTTCGTGCGGCGCGGCGCGGCCTCCGTCGCGCAGGCCGAGGCGGCGGCCCTGGCGGACGACAAGGCCCGCGCCCGCGGTTACGAGTGGCGGCTGCGCGCGCGCTCGACGGGCGGCATGCGGTCGACCGCGTACTGCCGCAACTTCGCGTTCACGATCGGGCAGCCGGCCAGTTTCGAGGAGAAGGACGAGCACCCTTCGGCCGTCGAGCTGCTGCTGGGCGCGCTGGCCGGCGACCTGGCGACCGGCTTCTTCACGGCCTGCGCGCGGGCCGGTCTGCAGATCGACGACGTGGAGATCACCGCGCGCGCCGGGCTGCACGACGTGCTGGCCCACCTCGGCCTCGAGGAGGGCGACCCGTCGCTCGACGCGGTCGTGATCAAGGTCTTCGCCTCGACCATGGAGGACGAGGCGATGGTACGCGCTGTATGGGACGACGTTTGGCGGCGCTCGCCGGTGGCCATGACCCTGGCCAAGGCGGCGCGGCTGGAGGCGCAGCTGACGATCATCTGAACAGGAGCAAGCCGTGATTCCGTTTTCCGTGACCCAGGTGGGCAGCTGGCCGCGCTCGCGCGAGCTGCTGCGGGCGCTGCGGGACCGCCAGCAGGGGCGGCTCGACCGCGCGGGATTCGACCGCGTGGCCGACGGCGAGGTGCGGCGCTGCGTGGCCGCGCAGGTCGCTGCCGGCGTCGACGTCGTCGTGGACGGCGAGCAGCGCCGTGACAACTTCTACTCGTTCGTCACCGACAAGCTGGACGGCACGCGGCTGATGTCGCTGGCCGAGATGCTCGACACCGTCGAGGACAAATCCGGCTTCGAGGAGATGCTCGACACCCTGGATGTGCCCGCTTCGGCCATCCGCAATCCCACCTGCACGGGCCGGCTGGCCCGGCGGGAGCCGCTGGCCCTCGACGAGCTGCGTTTCGTGCAGCAGCTGACCGACCGGCCGGTGAAGATCACGCTGCCGGGGCCGTACCTGTTGACCCGCTCGATGTGGGTGGGCGCCTTCTCGAAGGGGGCGTACGCCGACAAGACGGCGATGGGCGACGACGTCGTGAGCATCCTGCACGACGAACTGCTGGACCTGGCCGCCGCCGGCGCCGCCTTCGTGCAGTTCGACGAGCCCGTGCTGACCGAGATCGTGATGAGCGAGGAGTGCGACCGCCGCACCTTCATGTGAGCCACCCTTGCCACCCGCCGTGATGCGGGTGCCGAGCTCGAATACGCGGCCGAGCTGCTGAACCGCGTCGTGGACGGGGTCGCGGGCGTGCGCACCGGCCTGCACGTCTGCCGGGGCAACTGGAGCCGGCGCGAGGACGTGCTGCTGAGCGGCGACTACGCGCAGCTGCTGCCGGCCTTCCGCGACATGCGGGTGCGCCAGTTCGTTTTGGAGTACGCCACGCCGCGGGCCGGCGACATCGCCGTGGTGGGCGGGGCCCTGGCCGACCGCGAGATCGGGCTGGGCGTGGTCAACCCGCGCACCTCGGAGGTGGAGTCGCCCGCGGAGATCATCGCCCGGGTCGAAGCGGCCCTGCGCTGGTACCGCCCGGAGCAGGTGGCCCTGAACCCGGACTGCGGTTTCGGCTGCTTCGCCAACCGCTGCGTGAACGACCACGAGACGGCCGCCGCCAAGCTGGCGGCGATGGCGGCGGCGGCGCGGGAGCTCCGCCAGCGGCACGGCGGGTGAACGCCCGCTCTTGTCACGGGTCCGTGGTGCGCGGCGGTCGTGGCGCAGGTGTGTGATCCTGGGTTATCGTGTCCGAGCTGAGGAACGATCGCTGAAGGAAGGACCAGCCCATGTCCCGGAAGCCCGGAACACCGCCGCGTCGCGACGGCCTGCTGCAACCGCTCCAGGACTTCCTGCAACTGGAGTCCGCCGGCGGCCTGATCCTCATGGCGGCGACCTTGCTGGCGCTCGTCGTCGGCAATTCGCCGCTTGCCGGCCGCTACGCGGCGCTGCTGGACCTCCCGCTGGCGGTCAGCGCCGGCACCTTCAAGATCGCCAAGCCGTTGCTGCTGTGGATCAACGACGGCCTGATGGCGGTGTTCTTCTTCCTCGTCGGCCTGGAACTGAAGCGCGAGGTGCTGGAGGGGCACCTGTCGAGCCCGCGGCGCGCGAGCCTGCCGGCCTTCGCCGCGGCGGGCGGGATGCTGATGCCGGCGCTCATCTTCATGGCGTTCAACCGGAGCGACCCCTTGGCGATGAAGGGGTGGGCCATCCCGACCGCGACGGACATCGCCTTCGCGCTGGGCGTCCTGTCGCTCCTGGGCCGGCGGGTGCCGGTCGCGCTGAAGGCCTTCCTGTTGAGCGTCGCGATCTTCGACGATCTCGGGGCCATCATCGTGATCGCCGTGTTCTACACGGCCGAACTGTCCGCGCTGTCGCTGGGCGTCGCGGGCGGCCTGATCCTCGTCCTGGCCGCGCTGAACCGGCTGGGCGTGATGCGGCCCGCCGCCTACGTGCTGGTCGGCATCCCGTTGTGGGTGGCGGTCCTGAAGTCCGGCGTGCACGCGACGCTGGCCGGGGTCGTGCTGGCGATGGCCATCCCGCTGCGCGCATCGTCGCGGCCCGGACGGGCGCCGGGAGCCGAGCCGCCCCTGCGCCATCTCGAGCACGCGCTGCACCCCTGGGTGGCCTTCGGCGTCCTGCCCGTGTTCGCGTTCGCCAACGCCGGCGTCCCGCTCGCGGGCCTCGCGCCCGCCGACATGCTTCACCCCGTGCCGCTGGGGATCGCGGCCGGCCTGTTGTTCGGGAAACTGGCCGGCGTGCTGTCGTTCAGCTGGCTGGCGACGCGCGTCGGTATCGCCTCGCTGCCCGACGGCGCCGACTGGAAGCAGTTGTTCGGCATCGCCCTGCTGTGCGGCATCGGCTTCACGATGAGCCTGTTCATCGCCTCGCTGGCCTTCGAAGCGGGCGGCGCGTCGTTCCAGGGGCTCGAGCGCCTCGGCATCCTGGCCGGGTCGCTGGTGTCGGGGGTGGCCGGTTACCTCGTGTTGCGCGGGGTGACCCGCTCCTCCTGACGGGCGGGCACCCTGACCCGCTGCGGCGTCAGCGTCCGTGCAACGCTTTGACCGCGCCCCAGCTCCAGGATTCTGCCGGAATCTCGGCGGGATACATCCTGACGTGATCGATGCCGACGCGGTCGAGCACGCCCTCCTGGGCGTCCACGTAGATGCGGATCTCGGTCACGTCCGACAGCAGCGACATCCACTGCAGGGGTTCGCAGCCCCAGAGTGATGGGTAGAGTTCCATGATGAAGGTCGTCCAGCCCGCCAGCTGCTCCTGTGGGACGATGTCCATCGTCGCGACCGACGGGCCCGAGCGGATCTCCACGCGGCCCCATAGCGATTGCATCGCCCCGCCGTTGTCATGTGTGGTTTTGAGGTGGAAGCGGAAGATGCCTGAGACGTAACCCCTGAGATTTCCCAGGTACTGCACCGGCGCCGTGAGGTAGCCGTCGTCGGCGGCGGTGTCCTCGAATTCGAGGTAGCCGTTCTCGTACCCGCCGTCGTCGTGATGGGTGATCTGGCCTCCCATTGCGCTCCATCCCTGGTGATCCACTTCGAAGTAGCTATCGACCTCGGGCGGAAGCGGCTGGCACGCCGCGGACGACCACCACATCACGCACACCGCCACCGCGCCGACCGGTATCCGGCAGTCCATCATGTTTCACCCTCCGACTTTCCCGGGATTATCACTGCACGAGCACCACCTTGACCGTGTCCCGCCCGTCGTCCCCCCGCAGGCTCAGGAAGTAGACGCCCGCCGGCAGCTCGCGGCCGTCTCCGTCGCGCCCCTCCCAGACGACCTCGTGCCGGCCGGCTTCGCACTGCCGATCGGCCAGCACGGCCACCTCGCGGCCCCGCGCGTCCGCGACGGCGATGCGCACCCGTTGCGGCGCGCCGACGACGAAGGCGGCCGTGACGCGGGGGTTGAAGGGGTTGGGATGGACGCCGGCGAAGCGGATCACGCGCGGCAGCTCGGCCGCGCCGACGGTCGCCTCCGCCAGCCACTCGGTCGCGCCGTCGTCGCGCTGCCACTGCAGACGGTACAGCGTCGCAGCGGCCGGCGCGGCGTCGTCGCGGCAGAGGTAGGCGGTGCCCTCGGCGACCGGTCCGGCATCCAGCGGCTGCGGCACGCCCGCGGTGTCGTCACGCCAGACGTGGAAGCTGCCGCCCGACAGGCTCGGTGAGGCGGTCCACGCCAGATCCACCGCGAGGCCGTCGCGCCGGCCGCGGAACTCCGACACCGCCACCGGCACCGCGAGGCCGTCCCAGCAGGAGATGCCGCCGACGATCTGGCTGCCGGCCATATCGATCGCGCCGCCGACGTACAGGTCGCCGTGCCGCCAGGCCAGCGTGGTCACGGTCGGGCCGGCCCCGCTGCCAAGGGCGCTCCAGGTACCGTGATCCAGGATGGCCACGTTGTCGGCCGGGACGTCGTCGGCCATGGAGAACCGTCCGCCGACGCAGAGGCGGCCCCCCGTCTCGGCCAGGGTGAAGACGCCGTAATTGGACATCAAGCCGCGCACGCCGCCGGCGACGTCGTGCCAGGTCGCGCCGTCCCAGCGAGCGAGGTTGTTAACGAGCAGATCGCCGGCCTCGATGAGCCGCCCGCCGACGTAGAGGTCGCCGTCGACCGCCAGCAGGCAGCGGGCCCAGTACTGGACGCCGCCGCCGAGCTCCCGGCACGTCGTGCCGTTCCAGGCCAGCAGCCCGCGCATGGGCTGGTCATTGGCCGTCGTGAACGAACCGGCGACGACCAGATCACCGCCGTACGAGGCGAGGTCGCTCACCGCCCCTTCGAGGTACTCGTCGGTGACGATGATCTGCTCCCAGGCCGCGCCGTCCCAGCGATAGACGAACCCCTGGTTGAGGCGGGTCGCTTCGACGTCCTGCGGCGGGCTGGGAAAGAGCAGATCCCCGCCGGCCGCGTAAAGACGGCCCTGGTGCACGCAGAGCGCCGCCACCTCGGTGCAGGGCAGGCCGGCCCCCAGCGCCTGCCAGGAGACGCCGTCCCAGCGGGCGATGTTGAGGGCGGGGACGCCGTCCGCCGCCGTGAACTTGCCGGCGACCACGAGGTCCTCTTCGAATTCCACCATGTCGCGGATCCGCGGCCAGGATCCTGCGACCCCGTGCACGCCGATGTTCTCCCAGTGGTCTTCGTGGAATGCGGCGAGGCATCCGGCCGGCAAGCCGCCCGCGTTCCCGAAGCCGCCGGCGAAGACCAGGTCGCCTTGATACTCCAGGGTGGTGAAGACGAAGCCGTCGGTGCCCAGGCCGTGTTCGTGGACGAGCGGGGACCAGCCGGATCCATCCCACAGCGCGGCGTTCACGGCCTCGATGTCGCCGATCTGCGTGAACCAGCCGCCCACGATCAGGCCTGATTCCGAAGGCAGCAGGGTGTGGATGCCGGGCGCGGCTTCGATCCAATAGGGAGTGAAGCCGCCACCCACCACGCTCCAGCCGGCCATGTCGTGTCGGACAAGACCGTAACGATGCAGATCCTGCACCTTGAAGCGGCCGCCTGCGATGAGCCCGCCGGAAGGGTCCGTCGCCAGGGTGTGGACATCGGGCGGAAAATACTGGGATGCGTTCCCAGAGTACCACACCTCGATGCCTCCGAGCGCCAGACCTTCCGGTTCGTGCCAGGCCGCGCCGTCCCAGCGGGCCAGCGCGGAGATGGAGTCCCCGCCGGCCAGTTGGAACTGGCCGCCGACGTACAGGCCGTCGTCGGCGATGGCGAGTGCATCGACGCTCGCCCGGTAGGTGTACGACTCTTGATAATCGACACAGCACCAGAACAGATCCCCGCTGATGCCCCCGGCGAGATCGGACCACGAGGTCCCATCCCAGCAGGCGACGCGCGGGGCCGCGACGTCGCCCGCCTGCGTGAAGGACCCGCCCGCGTAGAGCAGTTCGCCGTCGGAGGCCAGGGCCTGGACCCGGTTGTTGCAGCCGCCGCCGAGCTCGACGACATCGACGCCGTCCCAGGCGAGCAGGTTGTCCACGGGCACGCCGCGGGCTGAGGTGAACAGGCCGCCGGCCACGAGAAGGCCATCGTGCACGGCCAGGCAGTCCACCTGCCCGTCGACCACCAGGGCGTTGGTCCAACTCTCGCCATCCCAGCGCCATCCGTTCGCATAGAGGTCGCCCTGGTAGACGGCCAGGGACCTGACGGTGCCGCTGGGGATGCCGGCGCCCATAGGGCGCCAGCCCGTGCCGCTCCAACGCGCGACGCCGTGGAGAGCCGTACTGCCGTTGGAGGTGAAATAGCCCCCCACGATCAGGTGGCCTTCGAACATCGCCGACGCGAGGACGCCCCCGTCGAGATCGTACTCGCGGCTGAATTCCCTCGACCAGTTCTCGTCGTCGGTCGCGCCGACGGCCATCGGGGAGATTCCTGCGGCGATCAGGGCGATGACGAAGACGACGACGGGCACGCGGAAGAAACGGCGCGCGAAGGAACGGAGCGACATGGTCGCCTCCTCGGCTGCTGTGATGGCGCTGCGATACGCGTTATCAATATGATGGCCTGATCATACGCCGACCCCGCCCGCCCCGTCAATGCCAGGTAGTCACCGCTCCGCCGCCTACCGCTCGCCCACCAGCACCCCCGACACGTTCCAGGCGCTGAAGCTGTCGCCCTCGGGCTCGCCCAGCGGGATCGCGACGCGCACCGTGTGGCGGCCGGGCGTCAGCCCCGGCAGCGGCACCGGCACCGCGCTCACGGCCGCGCCCGGGCACCAGCCCGAGCGGCTGAAGTCGGACGAGCTCATCCCGTTCCAGAAGTTGCCCGACGCCGGGTTGAGGCGGCGGTAGGCGCCGCAGTCGCTGCGCCAGGGGACGAGGCGGGCCGCGGTGCGCCCGTCGACGAGGATCTCGTTCACCTTCGGCACGAACTCGTCGCCGTTCTCCCAGCCGCCGTGACCGGTGGTGATGAACCGCAGCACGCAGTCGCGGGCGCCGTCGGGCACCTCGAAGTCGACGGTGAGCGAGTCGGCGGCGAAGATCCGGCCGTACTCCTGGCCCGCCATCTCCAGCACGTTGCAGGTGTTGAACAGCGGCAGGACGAAGCGTCGTGGCGTGTCGCCGTCGCCGGCCTCGCGCCGGTTGGGGTGGTAGCGCAGGGTCAGGCTGACGGCGTGCCCGCCCTGGTCGTAGTTGCCGATGAAGACGCCGAGCCACGCGTCGCCGCGCAGCAGCGGGGCCAGTTCGGTCACGTCCGCGCGGTAGACGGCGGAGTCCTCCCAGGCGATCCCGCGCACCGTGACCTGGTCGTTGAAGTGGCGCACGCCGAAGGGCGTGATGAAGCGCAGCAGCTCGACCGGCGGCTGGTAGTCGCCGGTGGCGACGATGCCCTGGTAGGTCCGGCCGTCCCGCCCGGCGACGGTCGGCAGGACCGCGACGCCGCGGCGCAGCGCGTCCAGGAAGGTCGTGCGGTCGCCGTCGCGCGCGGCGGGCACGACGAACACCGAGCCCGTGCGGTCGTAGGCGTCGCCGCGGCTGTACTGCACGAGCTCGGCGACGATCGTCGCGTCGTCGAGGTCCTGCGGCAGGCGCACGCGGCGCAGGATCACGGTGCCGCCGGCGTGGCGGTAGACGGGGCTGCGCGTGTCCGCAGGGTCGTCCGCGGCGGACGGCGCGATCTCCTGGCCGAAGTTGATGGTCTCGCCCTCGAAGACCGGCACCGCGGTGACCCAGCTCCCGGCCACCCGCGCGCGGTACGCGGGCAGGTCGACCGCGTCGCCCCACGCGGCCGGCAGCCGGACCGGCTCGCCCGCCGCCGTCTCGATCGACTGCGCGACGATCTCGTAGTTCCCGTTGCGCACGATCCGCAGCACCAGCCCGCGCGGCGCCACGAGGTTGGTCGACGGCGTGCCCCGTTCGTCGCCGCCTTCGGTGTGCCAGACCTCGATCCGGTTCGACCGGATCTCGCAGGTCGACTTGCGGCAGGCGCGGCCGAGGATGGTCGCCGTCTCGTCGGTCGGCGTCAGCGGCGTCAGCGACGCGAAGGCCGTCTCCACCGTGCAGCGCCCGCCGTCCTTCAGCAGCGCCGTCTGCCAGGTGCGGCCGGCGTCGTAGTCGAGGTAGGACGTCTCGCGCGGCGCGCCCTCGCGCCAGCCGGCCGCCGGCTCGTTGCTCACGCGCACGACGCCGCCCGCCGTCTCGACGACGGGGCGCCCCTCCTCCGGCGCCGCCTGCCCGTTGACGGCGATGCCGTAGACGACGCGCAGGGCCGGCGCCGGGGCCGCCGCGGCGTTCGTGAGGGCGAACAGCGCACACGCGGCCGCGGCGGTGACGGTTCGATGCATGGGGAGCCTCGCTTGCCTGGAGTGGACCGGACGATTCACGGCGCCGGAGGCTACGCGGCCCGCCGCGCCCGCCGCCGCCGCCAGTGCCGCACGAAGAACGCCGTCGCCAGCGCGCCCAGCAGGACCAGCACGCCGACGTCGATGGCGTGGCTGTGCTCCATCACCGCTTCCCAGTTCTGCTTCAGCGCCGCGCCGGCCAGGGCCAGGGCGGTGTTCCACAGCCCGGCGCCGATCGTCGTGAAGACCAGGAACGGCAGCAGCGGCATGCGCCCGACCCCGGCCGGGATCGAGATGAGGTGCCGCACGACGGGGATGAAGCGGCAGGTGAGGATCGTGACCTGGCCGTGCTTCTGGAAGTAGCGCTGCGTCGCCTCGAGCTCGTGCATGTCCAGCAGCAGGTACCTGCCGAAGCGGCGGAAGAAGGGGGCGCCGCCGTAGGCGCCCATGGCGTAGGAGAGCAGCGAGCCCACGATGCTGCCCAGGGTGCTGGTCGCGATCACCCCGAAGAGCGAGAAGCGTCCGGTGGTGATCAGGAAGCCGGCGAAGGGCATGACCGCCTCGCTCGGGATCGGGAAGACCATGCTCTCCAGCACCATCAGCACGAAGACGCTGAGGTAGCCCGTGGCGTCGATGAAGGCGGTGGCGTGCTCGGCGACGAACTCGGTGATGCCCATGCTGCGTGTCTCCGCGGGTAGGTGTGCCCCGCCGCGTCGGCGCGGCGACCCCGTACACTAGGTCTTTTCGCCCGGCCCGGCAAGCTGTGCGCGATCGGCGGTTGCCCGGGCCGTCCCGGGACCGTAAGCTCCGGCGAACCGACCGCGAAGGAGACCCCGTGACCCGGCAGATCTTCGCCCGCAAGCCCCTGCAGGACCTGCTCGACGACATGGCCGGCGACAACCGCCTGCGCCGCTGCCTGGGGCCCGCCACGCTGACCAGCCTGGGGATCGGGGCCGTCATCGGGGCGGGCATCTTCGTGGCCACGGGCGAGGCGGCGCGCCACGTCGCCGGGCCGGCCCTGATGCTCTCCTACGTCGTGGCCGGGATCACCTGCGTCTTCGCCGCCCTCTGCTACGCCGAGTTCGCCTCGCTGGCCCCGGTGGCCGGCAGCGCCTACACCTACGCCTACGCCACCCTGGGCGAGCTGTTCGCCTGGATCATCGGCTGGGACCTGATCCTCGAGTACGCCGTCGGCGCGGCCACGGTGGCCAACGGCTGGTCCAGCTACTTCCAGGAGGTGATCGCCGGCTTCGGCTGGCTGGTGCCCGCAGGCCTGCGCGGCGCGGCGCTGCACTACGACGCCGCGGCCGGGGAGTTCGTGCGCACCGGCTCCTGGTTCAACCTGCCGGCGGTGCTGGTCGTGGCCGCGGTCACCGCCGTGCTCGTCAAGGGCATCCGCGAGAGCGCGCGCTTCAACCTGGCGATGGTCGGGGTGAAGGTGGCGGCGGTGCTCTTCGTGATCATCGTCGGCGCGTTCTACGTCGACCCCGCCAACTGGACGCGCGACTTCGCCCCCTACGGCTGGACGGGCGTGGGCTTCTTCGGCACGCCGGTCTTCGGGCAGACCTCCGCCGGCGGGGCTCCCGTGGGCATGCTCGCCGGCGCCGCGATCATCTTCTTCGCGTTTTTGGGCTTCGACTCGGTGTCCACGCACGCCGAGGAGGCGCGCCGGCCGCAGCGCGACGTGCCGCTGGGCATCATCGTCTCGCTGCTGGTCTGCACGGCGCTCTACGTCGGGGTGGTGGTCGTCCTGACCGGGATGGTGCCCTACGACACCATCGACGCCAACGCCGGCGTCTCGCAGGCCTTCGCGCAGCGGGGGCTGGGCCACGCCCGCTTCCTGATCGCCGCGGCCGGGGTGGCCGGCATCACGTCGGTGCTGCTGGTCATGATGCTCAGCGCCCCGCGCGTGATGCTGGCGATGGCCCGCGACGGGCTCATCTCGCCGCGCTTCTTCGGGGCCGTGCACCCGCGCTGGCGCACGCCCTGGAAGAGCACGCTGGCCGTCGGCGGCTTCGTCGCCCTGCTGGCCGGGTTCCTGCCCATCGACTCCCTGCTGCACATGACCAACATCGGGACGCTGTTCGCCTTCGTGATCGTCTGCGCCGCGGTGCCGGTCATGCGCCGGCTCGAGCCGCAGGCCGCGCGCCCCTTCCGCTGCCCCTGGGTCCCGGCCGTGCCGATGCTGGGGATCGCCTCCTGCCTGATGCTGATGTTCTCGCTGCCCGCAGCCAACTGGTGGCGGCTGCTGGTCTGGCTGGCCGTCGGGCTGGTCATCTACCTGGCCTACGGCCGCCGCCACAGCCGGCTGCGCGGCCGGACGCCGGCGGCCTGATCCCGCCCGATCGATTCAACACGCTGCCCGACAACGAGATACGGCGTCCGTCGGCCCTGGGGCCTGCGCCGGAGCCGGGCGACGCCCGTCGGCGGGCGCGATGCGGCAACATCCGCCGCGGCAAGGCATTCCGCGTTAAAGTGCGCCCCCCGCCCGACGATAACATCCACGACCGCCGCGAACGGCGGCGAAGCCGGGGACGGCCCGGCCGGAGTCCACCTCCCAGAGGAACGGTACATGATTACCCTGATCGGCGTCCTCTTCGGCCTCGCCTGCGTCGTCGGCGGCTTCATCATGGAAGGCGGCAAACCCGCCGCCCTGTTCATCCTCGCCGAGTACGTCATCATCCTGGGCTGCTCGGTGGGCACGCTCGTGGCGATGTCGACCCCGCGCGTCACGAAGCGCCTCGGCGTCGCGTTCGGCTCCATGATGAAGGGCGACCGCAGCAGCAAGAAGAAGTACCTCGAGCTGCTCACGATGCTCTACGACCTGTTCCAGGTCACGCGCAAGGACGGCCTGCTGGGCCTCGAGTCGCACGTGGAGGACCCCGCCAACAGCGAGATCTTCTCGAAGTACCCGGCGTTCCTGGCCGACCACCACGCGATGGCCTTCCTCTGCGACACGATCCGGCTGATCATCTCCTCGAACCTGCCCGCGCACGACCTCGAGGCGCTCATGGATGCGGACATCGAGACGCGCCACACCGAGGAGCACCAGCCGATCAACGTGCTGACGAAGGTCGCCGACGCGCTGCCGGGCCTGGGCATCGTGGCCGCCGTGCTCGGCATCGTCATCACCATGGCCCACATCGACGGCCCCGCGGCGGAGATCGGCCACAAGGTGGCCGCGGCGCTCACCGGCACCTTCCTGGGCATCCTGCTCTCCTACGGCGTGTTCGGGCCGATCGTCACGAACATGGAGCTGCTGGCCCAGAACGAGTCCCGCTACTACTTCGTGATGAAGACGGCGCTGGTCGCCTTCTGGAAGATGCTGCCCGCGGCCGTGGCGGTGGAGTTCGCGCGGCGCACCATCGAGACCGACATCCGCCCCTCGTTCAACGAACTCGAAGAGGCGTGCCGCGCGTCGCGCGGCTAGGGAAGGATCCCGGGCATGGCGGAGCAGAAGGGCAAGAGCGGCGACCAGCCGCTGCAGCCCATCATCGTCATCAAGAAGGTCGTCGGGCACGGCCACCACGGCGGCGCCTGGAAGGTGGCGTACGCCGACTTCATCACCTCGATGATGTCGCTGTTCATCGTGCTGTGGATCGTCAACCAGGACCAGGCGGTGAAGGAGGCTGTGGCCAGCTACTTCCGCGATCCCGGCGCGTTCAGCGCGGCCGGCGCCGGCGGCCCGCTCGGCGGCCAGTCGATCCTGCCCGAGTCGGGCCAGGGGATCATGGAGGGGATGCAGGCGGAGGCGAAGCGTCTGCTGGAGGAGGCGGCCACCGAGCTGCGCGAGCAGCTGTCCGGCATGGAGCACTTCGAGCAGATCATGAAGCAGGTCGAGATCAAGATGACCGATTCGGGGCTCAACATCCAGATGGTCGAGATGTCGAACTCGCTGTTCTTCGACGTGGGCAGCGCCAACCTCAGCGCGGCCGCCGAGGAGGTGCTCCAGGTCCTGGCGCGGCAGCTCAGCAAGCTGCCCAACAAGCTCGTGATCGAGGGGCACACCGACAGCCGCCCCTACCCCGCCGGCACGGGCTACAGCAACTGGGAGCTGTCGACCGAGCGCGCCAACTGCGCCCGCCGCTACATGATCTCCCACGGCCTCGCCGAGGCCCAGGTGGCCGAGGTGAGCGGCTACGCCGACACGCGGCTGCGCCACCCCGAGGACCCGACCGACGTCGGCAACCGCCGCATCAGCATCACGGTCCTCTACCAGGACGGTCAGATGCCCTGGTCGTCGGGCGGCGCGGGCGGGGCGCCCGGGAGCGGGGACAGCCTGCCCCAGAGCCAGAACACCGGCACCCCCAGCCCCACGATGATCAACCCCGGCCACGAGTAGCGGGGCTTCACGATCAGCAGGTCCACGCAGATCGCCGCGGCGGCCAGCACGTACAGGGCCGGCAGCACCGGGTAGCCCGGCGCGCGCCAGCTCCGCTCGGCCGTCGGGCGCCGCCGGCGCAGCACGAAGATCCCCGCCACCGACAGCGCGTAGAAGATCAGCACCGCGAAGATGACGTAGTCCAGCAGGTCGCCGTAGCGACCGGTCAGACAGAGCAGGCAGGCCCAGACGCCTTGCATGACCAGCGCGGCGGCGGGCACGCGGCGGCGGTTCAGGCGGCCGGTGCTGCGGAAGAAGAGGCCGTCGTGCGCCATCGCGTAGTAGACGCGGGCGCCGGTGAGGATCATGCCGTTGTTGCAGCCGAAGGTGCTGACCATCACCAGCACCGCCATGATCGCGGCGGCGACCGGGCCGAGGATCGTCGAGGCGGCCGCGGTGCCGACGCGGTCGGCGGTCGCGAACTGCAGGCCGCGGCCGGCGACGTCCGCGGCGCCGGGGAGGCCGGCCACCGGCAGGGCCAGCACGTACACCAGGTTGGTCAGCATGTAGATGACGACGACCACGGCGACGCCCATGACCAGGGCGCGCGTGATCGTGCGCTGCGGGTTCACCGTCTCGCCGCTGGTGAAGGTGACGTTGTTCCAGGCGTCGCAGGCGAAGAGCGAGCCGACCGAGGCCGCGCCCAGGGCCATCAGCAGGCCGATCCCGGTCAGCGCCTCGCGCGTGACCGACCCGTCGGCGCCCACCACGGCCCGGCTCGCCGACCACATGTCGCGGAAGTTGGCGGCGATCGCCCCGGAGTGCCGCGCCAGCGCCAGGCCGCAGACCACCAGCACGAGCAGGGCCGCCACCTTGGCCACGGTGAAGCTGTCCTGGACGAGCTTGCCCTCGCGCAGGCCGAGCGTGTTGAGCCAGGTCAGCAGCGCGATGCTGGCGATGGCGACCAGCTGCGCCGCGCTGACGTCCAGGCCGCCGACCGACAGCAGCACCTGCTGCTCGCCCAGCGACGGGACCAGCAGCGCGAGGTGCTTGGCGAAGGCCATGCCGACGGCCGCGATCGAGCCGGTCTGGATCACCATGAACAGCGTCCAGCCGTAGAGGAAGCCGGTCAGCCGGCCGAACGACTCGCGCAGGTAGACGTACTGCCCGCCGGCCTGCGGCATCAGCGCCGCCAGCTCGCCGTAGCAGGCCGCGCCCAGCAGCGTCACCAGGCCGCTGAACAGCCAGACGGCCAGCAGCCAGCCCGTCGAGCCCACGCTGCGGGCGATGTCGGCGCTGACGATGAAGATGCCCGAGCCGATCATCACGCCCACGACGATCATCACCGCGTCGAAGAGGCGGATGTCCCGCTTGAACCCGGGCGCGCCCGCCGGCGTGGACGTCGTCTTGCGTTCGTGCATGCCGTACCTCCGGATCGCCGGCGGGCGGAGCGGCCCGCGCGGACGTGGCCCCCATTGGAAGCGGGGCGCGAAGGTTTGGCAAGCGGGGAGTGGGGCGCGCGGCGCAGATCCCGGTTGCCATCCCCCCGCCGCCCCGCCAAGATCGGCGCGCACCGTCCAACGAACGGGAGGCCTCGTGACGCGACCGCCGCGCTCGCCCTGGAGCTTCGTGCCCACGCTCTACTTCGCCGAGGGCGTGCCCTACGTCCTGGTCAACACGGTCTCGGTGATCCTCTACAAGAAGCTGGGCGTGGGCAACGCCAGCATCGCGCTGTGGACCAGCCTGCTCTACCTGCCCTGGGTCCTGAAGATGCTCTGGGGGCCGCTGGTGGACACGCGCTCGACCAAGCGCGCCTGGATCCTGCGCACGCAGGTCGTCCAGGCGGTCTGCCTCGCCGCCGTGGCGGCGACGGTGGCCTCGCCGGGCTTCTTCGCCTGGTCGCTGGCCGCCTTCACGTTGGCGGCCCTGGTCTCGGCCACCCACGACATCGCGGCCGACGGGTTCTACCTCCACGCGCTGGACGAGCGCGCGCAGGCGTACTTCGTCGGCGTGCGCACGCTGTTCTACCGCGCGGCGATGATCTTCGGTTCGGGACTGCTGGTGACCGTCGCCGGGCGACTCGAGGGCGGGCCGCGCGGCGTCGCGGGCGCCTGGTCGGCGGTGTTCGCCGGCGCGGCGGTCTTTTACGCGGGGATGTGGCTCTACCACCGCGCCGCGCTGCCGCGGCCGCCGACCGACCGGCCGGCCGTCGCGGCCGCGGCGGGCTCCGGCCGGCCGGCCGCTGGGGCGGGATGGCCGGGGATCGCCGCGGCGTGGCTGCGCCAGCCCCGCGCCGGCGTGATCGTCGCCTTCATCCTGCTGTACCGTCTGGGCGAGGCCCTGCTGCTGAAGCTGGCCGCGCCCTTCCTGCTCGACGGCAGGGAAGTGGGCGGACTGGGCCTGACGACCGAGCAGGTCGGCTTCGCCTATGGGACCGTCGGCCTGAGTTGCCTGATCGTGGGCGGCGTTCTGGGCGGCTGGCTCATCGGGCGCTTCGGGCTGCGGCGCCTGCTGTGGCCGCTGGCGCTGACGCTCAACGTGCCCCACATCGCGTACCTCTACCTGGCCTGGGCCCAGCCAGGCCCCGCGGTGGCCTTCCCCCTGGTCGCGCTGGAGCAGCTGGGCTACGGGCTGGGCACCACCGCGTTCATGGTCGTGCTGATGCGCGTCTCGCGCGGCGAGCACCGCACGTCCCACTACGCGATCGCCACCGGCCTGATGGCCCTGGGCATGATGCTGCCGGGCATGGTCAGCGGGGCGATCCAGGCGGCGGTGGGCTACCGCGCCTTCTTCCTGCTGGTGCTGCTGTGCGGGCTGCCCGGCCTGGCGCTGCTGCCGCTGCTGCCGCGGCTGGAGGACGGGAACGCGGAACGGGCGTCAGGAACCGCCTAGCGCCGCCAGCGCCGCGGCGACCTCGCGCGCGACCACCGCGTTGCCGGGCACGCTCCAGTGGCCGTTGTTGGGGATGTACTGCCGCAGGCCGCTGCGTTGCTGCGCCTCGCGCAGGGCCTCGAGCGGGTCGACGCAGGCGATGCCGTGGTCGGCGGCGAACGCGCGCAGGCGCCGCGAGGGCGCCGCGAAGTCGTAGGCCGCCGCCGGCAGCGGCGCCCGCCGCAGGGTCAGCTCCCGCACCACCGGGTCGACCTGGATCTCCGAGGGGGCGATCAGCAGCACGCAGCGCGAGCCGGCCTGCCGGCAGGCGGCGTCGAACTCCAGCACCTGCCGTTCGGCCTGTTCCCACCAGCGGGCGACTTCCGGCGACGTCTCGGTCTGGTAGAGGGGCAGGTTGTCCACCCGCCGGCGCAGGAATTCCGGCTTCAGGGGGAGGCGCCGCGCCGGGTCGGCCGGGTCGCCCCACATCCCCGGGAAGACGGGCGCGCCGGGATGGACCGCTCCCTCGGCCGCTTCGGAGGGTGCGCCGGCGGTGGTCGTCGCGGCCTGCGCGGGAGGGGCGGCGGCCGCGCCGCCGAAGCGGGCCGCGGCCCGCCAGCGGCGCAGCGCGTTGACCGCGCGCACCCCGTAGAGCTGTTCGGCCAGCACGTACAGCCGGCTCTTGCGCAGCAGGTTCAGCAGCGGCTCCCGCGAACCGGTGAAGTGCAGGTTGCCCTGGAAGACGGCGCCGGGGATGGGGATGCCCGTCACGTCGCTGTCGACCGAGAAGCAGAGCAGGGCCACGTCCGGGCGCCAGGCGGCGCCCTTGCCCCGCATCAGGCCCACGGCGTTGCGCACGTCCCAGCCGGGCAGGCCGGCGATCATGGCCTCGCCCGCCGCGGCCCCGGCCGGCGGGGCCGCCCGCAGCGAATCGTCCAGGACCCGCAGGAAATTGCAGGCGATCGGCACATCCCCGTAGACGAACGAATCCCCGATGCCGACCAGGCGCCACGTCCCGGGCGGCTTCGGGACGGCGCGGTCGCGGTCGCGGAAGCCCAGGGGGTTGACGTGGCGGTCGTCGTCGGGCGGGTAGAGGCCGGGGTCGCCGGGATTCAGGACGTAGCCGCAGTCGGGGTCGTTGCGGTAGGGCGTGCCGTCGGGGGAAGGGATCGTGCCCTGCAGGTAGCGCACCGCCAGCTCGCAGGCCACCAGGGTGGCGAGCAGGGCTGCGACGGCGATCGTCGGATTGCGCAGGCGTCTTCTCACGGCCGTCCTTCGTCGGGCTCCGCACTCGGGCGACCGCCAGTATAGGGGCGGCCGGGCCCCGCCGTCAAAGTGCGAAAAACCCGCAAATCATTGACAGGAATGGTTCCCGGGGGCTAGTTTCGTCCGTCACGGATCCACCGCGCACCGGCCGTGCCCCACGGTCGCCATCCCGGGGACCGCCCCCCTTTACCCGGAGGCCGATACTTGCTCCGCGCCGGCAGCACCGCCCGCTCCACCCTGGCCGCCGCGCTGTGCGGCGTCCTGTGCCTATGGTGCGCCCGGCCGGCCGGCGCCATCCCCCGCACGGAGCTGGTGACCGACGCGGGCCTGATCCGGATGACCATCACGAACCTCGGCTACGTCGGCAACGGGCTCTCCAGCCCCTACCAGCCCTCGTGCGAGTACCCCGGCAACAGCCACGTCGAGCACCTGTTCATCGGCGGCCTCTGGGTCGGCGCCATGACGCCGGAGGGGCTGCGCCGCGTCTCGACCGGCGCCCAGGACGCCTCGAGCCTGACCAACGGCGAGGACAACCGCGAGTTCACGGATTCCGAGACGCGCGACGTGCAGGTCTGGTCCAACGCGCAGAACAGCGACGACTACAACCCCGCCGCCCTGGCCACGCAGCACATCGAGTGCTACTTCACCGACGACAAGTTCGACGAGACCGGCAACCACACGCCGCTGTTCGTCAACGTGACCCTGCGCGCGCTGTCCTGGAGCAGCTCCTACGCCGACGACTTCATCGTCCTGGACTACCGCATCGTCAACGATTCGGGCAGCGAGCTGCGCGACGTGTACGTCGGCTACTGGAACGACACCACCGTCGGCAACGCGTCGATCACCGTGCCCTCCGGCTACGGCGGCGGCGCCGCGCGCCCCTGGCAGTTCTATGACGACATGAACGGCGGCTGGCGTCCGGGCGACGTCGCCGACGATCCCGGCCTCTGGATGATGTACGAGCACGACGACGACGGCGAGGAGGGGATGGCCACCTCCTGGATCGGGGCGCGCCTGCTGGGTTCCACGCCCGCCCCGTCGCCCGCCGCCGGCCTGCCGCCGGTGACCTACAACAGCTGGCGGTTCGGGTCGGTGCCCGATGAGGACGACACCTACGTCGTCGAAGGCGAAGTGCTGCCCGGCAAGTACCAGATGCTCTCCAACGGCGATTTCGACGTCGGCAACGATTTCTCCTACCCGGGCAACTGGAACGGCCTGCTCGCCACCGGCCCGTTCCCCAACCTCGCCCCCGGCGACACCCTGCAGGTGACCTACGCCGTGATCTGCGGCGCCGACTCCCTGAACCTGCTGGCCAACGCCAAGGTGGCGCAGGTGGCCTACGACTCGGGCTTCGCGATCCCGACCGGCCCGCCCTCGCCGCGGCTGAGCCTGGAGTACGATGACAACACCGTCGTGCTGGCCTGGGCCCCCGGCGACTCCGTCGCCCTGGACGACCAGGGCGAGCCCGTGCCCCTGCTGTCCGACGACCCGCGCCGCTCGCCCGAGCACCACATCAGCATCATCACCCACCGGCCGGACTTCCAGGGCTACCGGATCTTCCGCTTCCAGGGCGAGTCCTTCGGGGGCGACCCCTACGAGCAGTCGACGATGGTGGCCCAGTTCGACAAGATCGACGGCGTCGGCTTCGACACCGGCCTGCCGCCCCTCGGGGCCGACGGCAAGCGGCGCTTCCGCGACACCTCTCTGCTCGACGGCTTCGGCTACTGGTACTCCGTGGTGGCCTTCTCCGCGCCGGACGTGGTCGCCAGCCTGCCGGAGTTCCAGAGCGGCTACTACGAGAACGCGACGCTGGTCTACCCAGGCCCGGCGCCCGTGCCGCTGGGCGAGGGCCGGGGCGTGGGCGTGTTCCCGAACCCCTACCGGGTCGCCTCGCGCTTCGACGACCAGCAGGGCGAGCAGGAGCTGGGCCGCAAGCTCTGGTTCACCGGCCTGCCGGCCCGCTGCGTCGTGAAGGTCTTCAACCTCAGCGGCGACCTGGTCAAGACGCTGCACCACGACGACCCCGCCTCGGGCCTCGAGCCCTGGGACGTCTTGAGCGAGCCCGTGCGGGCCATCGCCTCGGGCCTCTACATCTTCGCCGTGGAGGATCTCGCCACCGGCAAGGTGGAACGCGGGAAGCTGGTGATCATCAAATGAGGTCGCCGCCGCTCGCCCTGTCGCTCGCCCTGGCTCTCGCCGCATTGCTCTGCGCGCTGGCCGCCGGCTGCGGCAACGAGGCCTTCGACCCCGAGTCGGTGCCCAACCGGCGCCCGGTCGCGCGGATCTTCGTGACCCCGCCCGAGGGGGGCGAGCTGAACCCCACCAGCTACTTCAGCCGCACCTTCCACTGGTCGGGCAGCGACGAGGACGGCTTCGTCCAGGCGTACTACGTGTCGATCGAGACCGAGGCGGGCGCGGGCGCTCCCTGGGACACGACCGTCGCCACCGACACCACGATGACCTTCGAGACCGACGACGCCGGCCGCGCCCAGGCCCTGATCCGGCTGGCCTGCCGCGACGACCGCGGCGCCTACAGCGACACGGTCAGCCAGTTCATCCCGCTGCGGAACTTCCCGCCGGTGATCAACTTCGTCAGCGACTACGACACGTTCTTCTGGAGCTACGGCGCGGCGGACTTCCGCTGCTTCGCCCTGGACCTCGACGGCAACGTGACGATGGACGACTCGGTCGTCTACTACCTGGACACGGCGGACACCACGCTGGCCCCCCTGCCCGTGGGCGAGCCGGGCGCGAACCCCGCCCTGCGCCCCGTGATCAGGCGCCTCGACAACCTGGACCTCGGCACGTTCGAGATCGACCTGCACGGCGAGGCCCTGCCCGGCGAGCGCACGCTGACCATCCGGGTCAGCGACGAGGCCGACGCCACGACGAGCTTCGATTGGACCTGGGAGGTCCGCTCCCCGCTCAGCGACGTGCTGCTGGTCGACGACAGCGTCGGCGACTACGACCGCAACTTCTACTACGCCGCCATGGACTCGCTCTACGGGCCCGGCGGCTGGTCCCTCTACGAGATCTCCGAAGGCCTGCCCGACCGGATGTGGGTGCTGCTCGAGACCCTGCAGCAGTTCCCGGCGGTGTTCTGGTACACCGGCGGCGGCGCCTCGCCGCGGCTGGCCGCCGCGGCGGAGCTGATCGCCCAGTACGTGCAGCCGCCCGCCGGCCACGAGCCGGGCAAGCTGCTGCTGGTCTCGCCGGCCCTGATCGGCGTGACGGGCGCGCCGCCGCCCAGCTTCGTCACCAACACGCTGGGCTTCCGTACCACCCCGGACCAGTCCACCTTCTACATCCCGTCCACGAAGCTGGGCCTGCCGCTGAAGGCCGGGCTGCCGGAGCTGGCCTTCACCGGGAACATCACCGCCGGGGTGGGGATGGCCGCCGCGGACTCCAGCTCGACGAAGTACCTCTACCGGCTGCAGTACCACCGCTACATCAGCAGCCGCCCGGCCAGCCGCCCCTTCGTGGCGGTGCGCAACCCGCCCGCGTCGTCGGGGACCTTCGCCAGCGCGGTGACCGTGACCGTGCAGCTGGACTACTGCGCGCCGGCCAGCGGCCTGGCGGTCGTGCGCGCCCTGCTCTCGCAGGAGCTGGGGGTGATCCTGCCGTGAGCGCCGCCCAGCTGCTGCGTCGGACCGCCCTGGCTGCGGCGCTGGCGCTCGCCGTCGCCGCGCCGGCCGCCGCCCAGGGCCTGCGCCCCGGCAGCGAGGCCCGGCGTCCGGCCATGATCAAGGGCTACGTGCGCGACGCGGAGACCGGGCTGCCGCTGGCCTACACCAACGTCTACATCGCGAGCTCGAGCATCGGCACCATCGCCCTGCAGGACGGCGAGTTCTACCTGACCGGCCTGCGTCCCGGCACCTACACCGTGCGCGCTTCCTACATCTCCTACTCGCTGGGCTCCGAGACCGTGACGGTGGCGCCGGGCGAGGTGGCCGAGATCGAGTTCCGCCTGGCGGTGGAGGCGATCTTCACCGACGCCATCGAGGTCTCGGCGGAGCGCCGCCTCATCGAGATCGAACGCACGGGCTCCTCGCACCGGCTCTCGTCGGAGCAGATGGAGGCCCTGCCGCTGGACAACCTGGTCGAGATGATCGCGCAGAAGCCGGGCGTGACGCTGCAGGACAACGAGATCCACATCCGCGGCGGCCGCGCCGACGACACCCAGTTCATCATCGACGGCGTCAGCGTCAACGACCCCCTGGCCGGCGGCGGCTACGGCTACGCCATCGACCCCTCGATCATCAACGAGATCGAGGTGCTCACCGGCGGCTTCAACGCGGAATACGGCCAGGCCGTCTCGGGCGTGGTCAACGTCTCCACCAAGGAGGGCAGCGAGCGCTGGAGCGGCAAGACCAGCTGGAAGCGCGACCACTGGGGCGGCGTCGACGCCTCGGGCGCGCCCGACTGGACGCAGCCCTACGAGCTGGACCGGTCCCAGAACATCGACGTGGTCAAGGCTTCGCTCTCGGGCCCGGACCCCCTCAGCGACGCGGTCGGCGCGCTGGGACTGCGGCTGCCCGGCCAGACCTACCTGCTGCTCTCGGGTTCGATGGACGTGCGCGACGGCGCGCTGCCGATCCACTCCCGCACGCGCCGGCTCGCGTCGCCCCTGTACGAGTACGACTGGGCCGCGCCGCGGGAGCAGAACGAGTGGAACGGCCTGGCCAAATGGACCTGGATCATCAACCCCCGGCACAAGCTCAACTTCACGGCGAGCCGCCAGTTCGAGATCAGCCAGGGCTTCGAGCTGGCCGGCGAGGGGTACCCGCGCCCGTTCCAGGACAACCTGGACCGCTACCTCGTCTTCACCAACGAGAGCATCTTGAGCCAGCTCTACTACCGCTGGGTGCTGGGGGAGAAGGACTACTTCGAGGTCAACCTGGGCCGCAACTTCTCGCGCCAGCACGCCAACATCAACGGCAACGACGACTTCACCACCTACACGCTCATCAACTCCCCGCCGTCGCCCACGGGGCTCGCCTTCGGCTCGGCGGACCGCTGGCACGACCACTACTCCGAGTCGTGGAACCTGAAGACGACCTACGCCTGGGTGGCCAACGAGACCAACCAGTTCAAGACGGGCCTGGAGCTGAACTTCACCGAGATGCAGCTGGTGGACCTGCAGTCCTCGCTGGGCTCGCCCCCGCCCGGCAAGCTGGGCATCAAGGAGGACATCTTCAAGGTGCACCCCATCGTGGGCGCCGCCTACCTCCAGGACACGGTCAACTACAAGGGCATGATCGTGAACGCGGGCCTGCGGCTCGACGCCTGGGCGCCGGGCCGCGAGGTCGAGTACGTCATGGACCACTCGGACGACTACCTGTTCATCTTCGACGACATGTCCGACGAGTTCTACGACAACACGGTCGAGTTCTGCCTGCGGAGCTGGAAGATGCGCGTGTCGCCGCGCCTGGGGGTCAGCTTCCCGGTGACGGAGAAGGACAAGTTCTTCTTCAACTACGGGCACTTCTCGCAGTGGCCGCGCTTCGCCAACGTCTACCCGCAGCTGCAGGCGAAGACCGCCACCAAGATCCAGCTGCTCGGCAACCCGAACCTCGACCCCAAGATCACCGTCGAGTACGAGACCGGCGTGCAGCACGAGTTCCGGGGGCTGTGGAGCCTGGGCGTCACCTTCTTCAACCGCGACATCTACGGCTACGCCAAGTCGGTCCAGATGAAGCCGGTGAACATCGGCGCCGAGGAGACCCCCGACCCGAACGACACCGGCACCGTCACCATCGACCCCGTGCGCTACTTCAACGGCGACTCGGCGCGCAGCCTGGGCGTGGAGCTCAGCGTCATCAAGCGCACCACGCGCTGGCTGAGCGGCTCGGCGAGCCTCGAGCTCTCGCGCAGCACCGGCACCAACAGCGACGCCGACGAGGCGTACCTCCTGGCCGTCTACGACGAGGCCTACACGCCCACCGCGAGCATCGGCGGGCTGAAGCGCAACCCCCTGCTCTGGGACAAGCCCTGGAAGGTCTCCCTCAACCTCGACTTCGCCGTCGACCGCAAGGACCGCCCGCGGCTGTTCGGCTGGACCGTGCCCGCCGACTGGAGCCTCAACCTGCTCTACCAGGCGGAGGCCGGCCAGCGCTACACGCCGCGCGCCTTCGCCGATCCGGAGAACCCCGTGCTCGGCGAGTACGTGTACGGCGATCCCTACTCGGGGCTGGGGCCGATGAAGCAGTCGCTCAACCTGCGCTTCAACAAGACCTGGGACCTGTCGCGCCGGCAGCGCCTGACCTTCTTCGTCGAGGGCCGCAACATCCTGGACCACAAGAACTACCGCCGCATCAACCCCTGGACGGGCACGGGCTACCAGGTCGGGGACCTGAACCCGAGCTGGGTCGAGAACTACGCCGACTGGTACGGCGAGGAGGGCCCGGTCCTGGACACCTACTCCCGGGAGTACGTGAAGAGCCAGATCGACCCGAGCTACCTCGAGGATCCCCGCCTGATCCTGGTGGGGGTGAGCTTCTCATGGTGAACCGCGCGATGCGAACCGTGACGGGGCTGCCGCTGCTGGTGTCGGCGCTGCTGCTGCTGGCCGGCCCCGTGAGGGCGGGGAGCGTGCTCGAGCTCTACGGCGACGAGAACGTGGGCACCGCCGGCGCCCAGTTCCTGCGCCTGCCGGTCGGCGCGCGGGCGGTCGGCCTGGGCCGCGCCTACGTCGCCTGCGCCGTCGACGGCCCGGCCGCCTTCTGGAACCCCGCGGGGATCATGCGCACCCCCGGCCTGGGCAACCTGTTCTTCTCCCACGTGGCCTACGCCGCCGACATCGACCTGGAGTACGCCGCCTACACCTGGCGCCGCCAGAACTTCGGCTTCGCGCTGACCGGCTCGATGCTGCGCTCGGGCGAGATCCCGCGCACCGACGAGCTCCACCAGGAGGGGACCGGCGACACCTTCAACGCCAACCAGTTCGTGCTGTCGGCGAGCGTGGCGAAGTCGATGACCGACCGCTTCTCGCTGGGCGGCACCGCGAAGCTCTACCAGGAGAACCTGGACGAGTTCGAGGTGCGCGGCCTGCTGATGGACCTGGGCGTGCTCTACTACACGGGCCTGGGCGACCTGCGCGTCGGCTTCGCCGTGCGCAACTTCGGCCCCGACCTGCAGCCGGGCGGCACGCCGCCGCCGCTGGGGCCGGGCTACGCCACGCCGCTGGAATTCCAGAGCTTCCAGGCGCCGACCTCCGGCAGCTTCGGCCTCGCCTACACCTGGCGCCTGGGCGAGCGGACGACCCTGCTGACCACGTCCGACTTCCACCACCCGACCGACGCCTCCGAGAGCTTCCGCGCCGGCGCCGAGCTGGGCCTCGCCGAGCGCCTGCTGCTGCGCGGCGGCTTCGAGACCAACCGCTTCGAGGGCGGCCTCGGAGCGGGCTTCGGCGTGAACCTGGCGCGAGACGAGTGGCGGATCCGGCTCGACTACGCCGTCAGCGACATGGGCGCCTTCGGCACGATCCACTACCTGTCGATCGACCTGTCGCCCCTGCCCGACGGAAGGAGGCGGCGATGACCCGCCCGCGTGCGACGTGCGGCCGGTCGACGTGCCTGCTGGCGGCGGCGGCGCTGGCGGCGGCGTGCGCCGTCCTGGCCGCCGGCTGCGGCGTCAAGATCGCCGCGCCGCAGGCCGTGGGCCTGTTCTCGACCAACGCCTACACGACCGACACGCTCTTCGTCGACCCTGATGCACGGCAGATGGTCGCGGCCATCGGCCGCCTCTTCGTCGTGGGCGCCGACGGCAGCCTCGTCAAGCGCACCCTCGACTACGAGGAGTTCTCGCGCGTGGACGGTTTCGCCGACCCGGTCGCCGTCTGCACCGACGAGGACGCCCGCCTGGTCTTCGTCTGGGAGGCGGGCGCGAACCGGCTCAGCGCGTTCCAGACCTCCGACCTGTCGCCGGTCGGGTCCGCGACGCTGGCGACCGTGCGGCGGGTCACCCACATCTACGCCAGCAAGACCGGCATGGAGGATCTGGCGCCTGACGCCGAGACGTTCCTCTACCTCGCCGACCCCGATTCGGGCGTGGTCCACCGCTTCGCCTGGTACGCCGGCGGCGACATGGCCCCCATGGGCATCCTCTGCCGCGACGAGGGCCTGTCGACGCGCGCCGTCCACGTGCCCGCCGGCATGCTGCGCGACGCCGAGGGCAGGCTGCTGGTCTGCGACGCCGACACCGCGCGCAACTGGGTCACCCGCTTCGACCCGACGCCGGACCTGACGGACGTCGCCGCAGCCCCCGAGGGGCCGCACCCCTGGCGCGGACTGGCCGTCGTCTTCGCCATGGAGGGTTGCGAGCCCCAGCCGCAGTCCGCCTACACCCTCGGCGACGCGCAGGACTGCGAGGACGACACCTGGGTGGGCGGCCCCAGCGATGCGGCGGGGGAGTTCGACACGCCCACGGCCCTGGCGAGCGACGGCCAGGGCCGGATCTTCGTGGCGGACACCGGCAACGACCGCGTGCAGATCTTCTCGGACACCGGCGTCTATGAGATGACCTTCCGGGACGCCAGCACGACTTCCGATCCGATCGCCATCGGCGTGGTCGACGTGCGGATCGCCGGCGGCGGCGTCAACTACGGGGCCTACGTGTTCACGCTCTCGGGCACCGACGGCACGGTGCGCCGCTTCATCTCCTACGACCACTACATGTCGCTCAACGACGAACCGCCGCCGCCGCCGAACTAGGCCGCGGCCCGCGACGCAGCTCCCGGGGGGAACGACGCATGGCCGGACAGCAGCAGACCGCCAGCGGCCGTGACGATGTGCCGTTCTACCTTTCCATCTCGGGCAACATCGGCGTGGGCAAGTCCACCGTCTGCGCCATGATGGGCGAGGCGCTGGGCTGGCCCGCCTACTACGAGCCGGTCGCCGACAACCCCTACCTCGAGGACTACTACCGGGACATGCCCCGCTGGGCGTTCCACCTGCAGATCTACTTCCTGAGCAAGCGGTTCGAGGTCCAGAAGGACATCATCGAGCGGGGCACCTCGGCGGTGCAGGACCGCACCATCTACGAGGACGTCGAGATCTTCGCCCCGGTGCTGCACCGGCGCGGCGCCATGGACACGCGCGACTACGAGAACTACCGCGAGGTCTTCCAGAACATGATCTCCTTCCTGCGGCCGCCGGACCTGGTGCTCTACCTGCGCTGCACGCCGGACGTGGCCATGGCCCGCATCGGCGCGCGCGGCCGCGACTGCGAGAAGACGATCCCCCGCGACTTCATCGTCGAGCTGCACGAGGCCTACGAGGGCTGGGTGCCGCGGGCCCGCGGGATCTGCCCGGTGCGGGTGATCGACACCGAGCGGGTCAACCTGCGCGACGACCACGCCGCCCAGGCCGCGCTGCTCGACGACATCCGCGCCCTGCACGCGGCCAAGCGCGACCGCGCGCAACGGGAGGCGGTACGATGAGCGTCGGACGGCGAAGCGACCTGCTGCGGGGCCCCCACATCCCCGACGACGTGCTGCGCGAGCTGCCCAAGACCGACCTGCTGCGCCACCTGGACGGCAGCCTGCGGCCCGGCACGTTCCGCGAGCTGGCCGCCGCCCGGGGGTGGGAGGTCCCGGCCGGGGACCGCGCCCTGCTGGCGCGCTACTTCCCGGTGGATCCCGAGAGCTGCCAGCAGCACTTCGTCAACTTCTTCGACCGCACGACCGAGGTCCTGCAGCGGGCCGACGACCTGACGCGTGTCGCCCGCGAGACGGTCGAGGACGCCGCCGCCGACGGGTGCTGGTACCTGGAGGTCCGCTTCTGCCCGCTGCGCCACGTGAACGAGGGCCTGTCCCCGGACGACGTCGTGGCCGCCGTGCGCCGCGGCCTGGACGAGGCGACCGGGATCACGGGCGTGCAGGCCGGGATCATCGTCACCGGGATCCGCACGATCAGCCCCGACGCCTCGATGCAGCTGGCCGAGCTGGCCGTGCGCTGGAAGGGCCGCGGCGTGGTGGGGTTCGATCTCGCGGGCACGGAGCGGGACTTCCCCGCCAAGGACCACCGCGAGGCGTTCTTCCACATCATGAACCACAACCTCGCCGCGACCATCCACGCCGGCGAGGGCTTCGGGCCCGAATCGATCCACCAGGCCCTGCACTACTGCGGCGCCAACCGCATCGGGCACGGCACGCGGCTGCACGAGGACCGGGACCTGCTGGACTACGTGAACGACCTGCGGATCCCGCTGGAGCTGTGCCTGACCAGCAACGTGCTGACGGGCGTGGTCCCGTCGGTCGGGGAGCATCCGCTGCGCCGCTACCTGGACCTGGGCCTGCGCGTCACGCTCAACACCGACAACACGCTGTTCGCCCGCACGTCGCTGCTGTCGGAGCTGCGCCGCGCCGTGGACGCCTTCGACCTGAACCTGCTGGAGACCGAGACCCTGCTGCTCAACGGCTTCAAGAGCGCGTTCCTGCCGCAGGCGTTCAAGGCCGACCTGATCCGCGAGGTCGCCGGCGCCTTCCTGTCCCTGCGCGACAAGTTCGACCTCGACGAGCTGGAGGTCGTATGACCGCGGACCGCACCGCCGGGCGCGCCGGCCGGTTGAGCGACCTCTGGCGCGGGCGCGTGCAGGAGGCGGCCGACTGGCTGCGCGAACGCGGCTTCACGGGCGGCACCGGTCTGATCCTGGGCAGCGGCCTGGGCAACTTCGTCGACGCGGTCGGCGGGGCGCACGCGATCGACTACGCCGGGATCCCCGGCTGGGCGACGACCACCGTGGCCGAGCACCGAGGCCGCCTGGTGGCCGGCGAGGCCGGCGGCCGCCGCGTCGTCGTCATGCAGGGCCGCCTGCACCCCTACGAGGGACTGCCCTGGGACGAGCTGCTGCTGCCCACCGCGGTGCTGTCCTGCCTGGACGTGGACGCGGTCGTGGTGACCAACGCCGCCGGCGGCCTGAACCGCTACTACCGCCCCGGCGACCTCATGGTGATCCGCGACCATCTCGACCTGCACCTGCAGGACCCTCTGCGCGGCCTGCTGGCCGATCCCGCGCCGCCCCCGGCGGCGCCGGGCCGGGGCGCGCGACCGCACGCCGTCTACGACGAGGACCTGGCCCGCGCCCTGCTGGCCGCCGGCGCCGCCACGGGCGTGCCCCTGCACGCCGGCGTCTACGGCAGCATGTGGGGCCCGGCCTACGAGACCAAGGCGGAGATCGGCATGCTGCGCCGGGCCGGCTGCGACGCCGTGGGCATGTCGACGGCGCCGGAGACGTCCCTGCTGGCGGCGCTGGGCGTCCGGGTGGTCGGGCTGTCCTGCATCACCAACCCCGCCCGGGAGGTGGGGCAGCCGGAACTGTCGCACCAGGACGTCGTAGAAGCGGGCGCGATGGTGCGGGACCGCATGGCCCGCCTGCTGTTGGACTTCCTCCCGCGCCTGGGCTGACCCGGGCGCGTTTCCGAAGGGGTGAACCCGCATGTTCGACATCACGTTCATGCTGCTGATCCCGGTGTTCGTCTTCGCCCTCTGGGCGCAGAACCGGGTCCAGTCCACCTACGCCAAGTACTCGCGCGTGCCCGCCGCGCGCGGCCTGACCGGCCAGGAGGCGGCCCGCCGCCTGCTGGACGCCGGCGGCCTCTCGGCGGTGGGCATCGAGCGCATCGCGGGCAACCTGACCGACCACTACGACCCGCGCCAGCGCGTGCTGCGCCTCAGCGACGCCAACTACGACGGCCGCAGCGTCGCCGCGCTGGGCGTCGCCTGCCACGAGGCGGGCCACGCCCTGCAGCACGCCCGCGGCTACGCGCCGCTGCAGGCCCGGCAGGCCATCTGGCCGGTGGCGCGCTTCGGCAGCACCCTGGCCATGCCCCTGTTCTTCATCGGGTTCCTGTTCCACTACCCGATGTTCATGGACGTGGGCATCCTGGTCTACGCCGTGGCGGCGGTGTTCACGGTGGTGACCCTGCCCGTGGAGTTCGACGCCAGCCATCGCGCCGTGCAGCTGCTGACGTCGCACGGCATCGTGTCGACGCAGGAGCGCGGGCAGGTGCAGGCGGTGCTCAACGCCGCCGCGCTGACCTACGTCGCCTCGGCCCTGATGGCCGTGACCCAGCTGTTGCGGCTGCTGCTGCTGCGCGGACGCCGCTGAACGCCCGCCGATCCCGACCCCGAACCCGGCCCCGCCGGACCTGGAGGACCTGATGCGTCGCAAGCTCGTCGCCGGAAACTGGAAGCTGAACCTCGGACCGGCCGCCGCCGCGAAGCTGGCGCGGCAGGTGGCCCTCGGCGTGCCGGGCCTCGACCGGCCGCCCGAGGTGCTGGTCTGCCCGCCCTACGTCTCGATCCCGGCCGTGGCCGCCGTCCTGAAGGACGGCGCCGTGCGGCTCGGCGCCCAGAACTGCGCCGTCGAGGACGCCGGCGCCTTCACCGGCGAGGTCTCCGCGCCGATGCTGGCCGAGGCCGGGGCGACCCACGTCATCGTCGCCCACTCCGAGCGGCGGACCCACCAGAGCGAGACCGACGACGACTTCGTGCGCAAGATCGACCGCGCCCACGCGGCCGGCCTCACGGCCGTCTTCTGCTACGGCGAGCGCCTCGAGGAGCGGCGGGCCGGCCGCGAGCGCGACGTGGTCCGCGCCCAGCTCGCGGGCGTGCTGCCGCGCCTGGCGGCGGCCACGCCCGCGAACCTGGTGCTGGCCTACGAGCCGGTCTGGGCCATCGGCACCGGCGAGACGGCGACCCCCGAACAGGCCCAGGAGATCCACGCCTTCTCGCGCGGGATCGTGGGCGAGCTGCTCGGCAACGACGCGGCCGCGAGGATGCGGATCCTCTACGGCGGCAGCATGAAGCCCGACAACGCGGCGGAACTGATGCGGCAGCCGGACATCGACGGCGGCCTGATCGGCGGCGCCAGCCTCAAGGCCGAGGATTTCCTGGCGATCGTGCGCGGCGCCATCTGACGCTTCCAACCCGGGAGACGACCATGTACCGACGCCTCCAGCGCCCGGCCGCCGTCGCGGTGTGCGCCCTGCTGATCGCGACCGCGGCGCTCGCCGCCGGCGATGACCTGACCTTCCCCGATCTGCCGCCAGGCGCCGAGGTCCTGCGCCTGGAGAACGGCCTGCAGGTGGTGCTGCTGCCCAACCCGGCCCAGCCCATGGCGGTGGTGCTGACCCAGGTGAGGGTCGGGTCGGCCTACGAGGACTTCCGCACCAGCGGCATGAGCCACATGCTCGAGCACCTGCTGTTCAACGGCACCACGGCGCTGACCCAGGAGGAGCTGTACGCGGCCGCCGACCGCCTCGGCGCCTGGAACAACGCCCACACGAGCGACTTCTTCACCAACTTCATCATGATCGTCCCGTCGCCGAAGCTGGCCGAGGGCGTGGCCCTGCAGGCCGGGATGCTGTTCCATTCCACGCTGCCGGCCGACAAGTTCGAGAAGGAGCGGGGCATCGTGGAGGGCGAGATCGTCCAGGCGCGCGACCGCGACGAGGACCCCGCGGGCGGGATCATCCGCGAGGCCACCTTCGCGGGCAGCAGCCTCGCGCTGCCGACCCTCGGCACCCTGAGCACGATCGAGCACCTGAGCCGGGACGACGTCGACGCCTTCTACCGCCACCACTACGTGCCCAACAACATGATCACCACGGTGGCCGGCGGCTTCGACCGCGACGCCGTCCTCGCCATGCTGCGCGAACACTTCGGCTCGGTGCCCCCCGGCACCGTGCAGCGGCCGCCGCTGACGCCCGCGCCGCCGGTGGACGTCCCCGACGCGATCACCCGCCGGGGCGGCGACGCCCACGTGCTGGCCCTGGTCTTCGAGGCGCCCGGCTACGGCGCGCCGGACTACTTCGCCTTCGAGGCCCTGACCGGTCTGCTGGAGGCGCCCGCGACGGGACTGCTGGCGCGGGCCTTTGCGAAGCTGTCCGAGGACCGACGGCCCGACGTGTCGTCGTGGTGGGACCGGGCCGACGGCTTCGCGCGCCTCACGCTGCGGCTGGACCTGCCGGCGGACGCCGACCCCGCCCTCTACCGCGGGCTGGTCGTGGACGCCCTGGCCGCGGCCGCGAAGAAGGGCTTCGTGCCGGCCGACGTCACCGAGATCGTGCGCGGCCGCACCACCGCCGCGCTGCTCGAGCGCGAGCAGCTGCGGATGCTGGCCATCACCGCCGCCGAGCCCCTGGTCCTGGGCGGGCCGGACCATTTCCTGGGCTACCTCGACCGCCTGGCCGCCGTCACGCCCGACCGGATCGCGCGCACGCTCGAACGGCGCCTGGTCGGCCGGCCGCACCTCGCGGTGCACGTGCTGCCCGGGGCCGCAGCCGCCGCCGGCGCGGACAGCGTCGCCGTCGCGGTCGAGCGCTCGACCCTGGCCGACGGGGCGGTGCTGGTCACGCTCCACAATCCCGTCTCGCCCCTGTTCGCGGCGCACGTCGCGGTGCGCAACCGCGCCGTGCTGGACGGCGACCACCCCGGCGCTCTGAACCTCGTGCACCGGCTGCTGCGCCGGGGCACGCGCGACTGCGGGCGGGAGTGCCTCGAGCGTCGCCTGGCCGCCCTGGGCGCCGAGCTGAAGCTCGTCGACGACCCGAACATCCCCATGGACGACTACTACACCGGCGGCCGCTTCTCCTGGGTGCGCCTGGAAACCGCCGCCGCCGTCGGCCCCGAGGCCCTGGCCCTGGCGCTCGGCCTGCTGCGCGAGCCCGTCTTCACGGCGGCGGACGTGGCCGACGAGCTGGCCGACCAGCAGGCAACCCTCCAGCGCCAGGCCGGCAGCGCCGGCCAGCGCGCGCGCCGCCTGTTCGCCGACGCCCTCTACGGAGCACACCCGCTGTCCCGCGCCCCCGAGGGCGGGCCGGGCACCCTGGACGGGATCGGCCTCGCGACGCTGCAGGACCTGCACCGCCGCGCCTTCGCGCCGGCGAACCTGGTGGTGACCGTGGTGTCGCCGCTGCCCCACGCGCAGGTCGCCGCGATGGTCGAGGCGCACCTGCCCGCCCGCGGCGAGGCCGGCCCTGCGATGCCGCCCCTGCCTGCGACGGCGCAGGACGCCCGCGTGACCGGGACGGCCGGCGGCCCCATGGCCGCGATCCGCACGGGCTCGCTCTTCGCCGTGGACCCCGCCGACGCCCCCGCCCTGCAGATGCTGGTGGCCGTGCTGTCGGACCGGATCGAAATGGACCTGCGCGAGACGCGCGGCCTGAGCTACAGTACGGGGGCCGGCCTGGAGATCCACGGGAGCGAGGCGGCCCTGGAGGCCTGGCTCAACCCACCGGCGGCGCGCCTGGCCGAAGGCGAGCAGGCGCTGCTGGAGGCGGTGCGCGGCTTCGACGCCGCGACGGTCACGCAGCAGGAGCTGGACAAGGCGCGCGGGGCGCGCGCCGGCCGCCTGATGATGCGCCGGCTGGCGAGCATCAGCCAGGCCTACTACCTGGCGACGGCCGAACTCGACGGCCGGGTCGACGGCTACCTGACGGCGCTCGCGGACCACGACGGCGTCACGCTGGACGACCTCGTGCGCGTGGGCGGGAAGTACCTGGCGAACCGGCCGCTGGTGACCGCGGTCGCGAACTGATCCGGGAACGGGGGGGACCATGTTCCGCACGGCGACGATCCTCGGCGCCCTGCTGCTGGCCGCCGCGGCGGCTTCAGCTGGTGCGCTGCCCGTCGTGCACCACGACGTCCAGGTGCGCTTCGACCTGCCGAACCACGGCTTCGAGGTCGTCGACGTCATGACCGTGCCGGCCGGGGTCGACACCCTGCTGCTGAACGCGGGCGTGTCGCTGCAGGGCCTGACCCGCCGCCACCCCGACGGCGCGGTCGAGGAGCAGCGGCCCGACGCCGCGATCGGGGAGACCGCGCCGCCCGACACGGCGGTCGTCCGCCTGCAGGTCAACCCGACCGGCCGGCCGCTCGCGGCGGGCGAGGCCATGCAGGTGACGCTCGCGTACGCCGCCCGCTGGCGGGAAGCCACCGCCGACGTCACGTTCTCCCGCGAGAACGTCGGCCGCGAGATCCAGGGCACGATCTCCGACGAGGGCATCTACCTGGCCGCATCCTCGTACTGGCTGCCGCTGGCCGACAAGGCGCTGCACGTCTACCGCCTGAAGGTCGTCACGCCGGCCGGCTGGGAGCCGCTGACCCAGGGCGAACGCACGCTGCACCAGGAGCGGGACGGCCTGCTGACCACCGTGTGGGAGTCCGACGAGCCTTCCGACAGCCTCACCCTGATCGCCAACCGCTACCTGGTGACCGAGCGCGATTTCGGCGGCGTCCTGGGCGCCACCTACTTCCTCGCGGACGAACCGGCGCTGGTCGAGACCTACCTGGAGCGCACCGGCGCCTACCTCGACATGTACCGCGAGATGATCGGCCCGTACCCCTTCACCCGCTTCACCACGGTCGAGAACTGGTTCCCCACGGGCTACGGCATGCCCGGCTGGACCCTGCTCGGCGGCCAGGTGCTGCGCCTGCCGTTCATCCCCACCACGAGCTTCGGCCACGAGATCGCCCACAACTGGTGGGGCAACTCGGTGTTCGTCGACGTCGCGGGCGGAAACTGGTGCGAGGGGCTGACCGTCTACTGCGCCGACTACCACTACAAGGAGCTGGAGTCGCCCGCCGCCGCGCGCGAGTACCGTCGCACCCTGCTGAAGGACTACGCCGCCTACGTGCGCGACGGGCGCGACCTGCCGCTGCGGGACTTCCGCGAGCGCCACAGCGGCGCCACGCGGGCCGTGGGCTACGGCAAGTCGATGATGGTCCTCCACATGATCGACGAGGCGATCGGCCGCGAGGCCTTCCTGGCCGCCCTGCGCGAGGTCGCCCGCACGCACCTGTTCCGCGAGGCGTCCTGGGACGACTTCCTGGCGGCCTTCGCCGAGCACGGCGCCCGCGACCTGACGGCCTTCGGCGAGGCCTGGCTGGGCCGTGCCGGCGCTCCCTTGCTGCGGCTGGAGTCGGCCGTGCGCGACGGCGACCGGGTGACCGCGACGCTGACCCAGGATGTCGCGGCGGGCGAGCCCGCCTGGCCGCTGCGCGTGCCGGTCGCGGCCGCGACCCCCGCGGGTCCCGTCGTCGCGGTGGCGGAGCTGGACGGCCCGCGCGTCGTCCTCACCTGGTCGGCGCCCGGGGCGACGGCGGTTCAGGTGGACCCCGATTATCATGTCTTCCGGCGCCTGCACCCCGAAGAGATCGAACCGACGCTCAGCCAGGTGCTCGGCGACCCCGCGCCCCGCTTCGTCCTGCCGGCGGGGCCGCTGGCGGACGCGGCCGCGGCGTTCGCCGCCGACTGGGTCGAAGGGGGTACGGCGGCCATCGTCGCCGCTGCCGCCGATCCCGAGGGCCACAGCCGGATCCTGGTGAACCCCGACGCCGCCGTCGCGCAGCCGCTGCTGCCGGCGACGGTGCAGCTCGCGGGCGGGCTGCTGTTCCTGAACGGGCAGCGCCTCGATCTCGCGACCAACGACGCGGTCCTGGCCGTGCCGGCCCCCGGCCGGCCGGGGGCCGCCGACCTGCTGGTCTTCTGCCGCTCGGCCGAACGCCTGGCGGCGCTGGCCGGACGCCTGAGCCACTACGGCAAGTATTCGCACCTCGTGTTCCCCGTCCGGGGAGCCGCGCTCAAGGGCAACTGGGAGGCCGCGGCCTCGCCCCTGCGCGTGGAACTGCCCGGCAAGACAAAGGAGAGATGACGATGCGCAAGAAGATGATGATCGGGTTCCTGTTGACGGCGGCCCTGGCCCTGGTCCTCGGCGGTTGCGGCATGAGCCGGGCCCAGAAGGGGGCGCTGCTCGGCGGCCTGGCCGGCGCCGGCGCCGGCGCCGCGGTGAGCGACGACGACACCAAGGGCGCCGTAATCGGCGGCGCGGCCGGCGCCGTCGTCGGCGGGCTGATCGGTTCCTACCTCGACAACCAGGCGCGCGAGATGGAGGAGATCGAGGGGGCCGAGGTCAGCCGCGAGGGCGACCAGCTGCAGGTCACCTTCGACAGCGCCATCCTGTTCGACCACGATTCGTCGGCGCTGAAGGCCGCCTCGCAGGACCAGCTGCGCGAGGTCGCCGGCGTGCTCTCGCGCTACCCGGACACCGACATCATGGTGCTCGGCCACACCGACAGCACGGGTTCCGACGACTACAACCAGGGCCTGAGCGAGCGCCGCGCCGCCGCGGTCCGCGGCTTCCTGATGGGCGCCGGTGTGGGCGAGAACCGCATCCGCGCCCGCGGCTTCGGCGAGTCCGCCCCGGTCGCCGACAACGGCACCGAGTCGGGCCGCTCGCAGAACCGCCGCGTCGAGCTGAACGTCCAGGTCAACGAGGAATTCCGCCAGCGCGCCGCCGAGCAGGGCTGATCCGGATCAGGTCAGGGGCGGGCGGCGGCGACGCCGCCCGCCGGCATCTCCGTTCGACCAACCAGGGAGCCAACCGTGAACACGTACGAGAGCCTGCAGCCCCGGTCCGTCTGGAGCATCTTCGCCGAACTGTCCCGCATCCCCCGCGGCTCCGGCAACGAGACCGCGGTCCTGGACATGCTCAAGGCCTGGGCCGACGCTCGCGGCCTGAAGTGGAGCCAGGACAAGGTGGGCAACCTGCTGGTGCGCATCCCGGGCACGCCGGGCCGCGAGAAGTCCGCGCCGGTGCTCGTGCAGGGCCACGTCGACATGGTCTGCGAGAAGAACGGCGCCACGAAGCACGACTTCGCGAAGGACCCGATCAAGCTGTTGGTCGAGGACGGCTGGGTCACGGCCGACGGCACCACGCTGGGCGCCGACAACGGCATCGGCGTGGCCATGGGGCTCGCCTTGGCTGAGGAGAAGGGCCTGTCGCACCCGCCGGTGGAGGTGCTGCTGACCGTCGACGAGGAGCGCGGCCTGACCGGCGCGGCCGGCGTCGAGCCCGGCTTCTTCAGCGCCCGCCGCATGATCAACCTCGACTCCGAGGAGGACCGCTCCCTGTTCATCGGCTGCGCCGGCGGCCGCGACTCCGTCATCACGGTGAAGAACAAGAAGAGCGCCCTGGGCAAGGGGCTCGTCGGGCAGAAGATCGTCGTGTCGGGGCTCAAGGGCGGCCACTCCGGCCTGGACATCGACAAGAACCGCGGCAACGCGATCCTGATCCTGGCGCGCCTGCTGCTGGCCGCGCGCGAGACGGTGCCCTTCAAGCTCGTGGACCTCGAGGGTGGCAGCATGCGCAACGCCATCCCGCGCGAGGCCATCGCCCGCGTGGCGGTGCCCGAGGCGCAGACCGGCGCCTTCAAGAAGCTCATCGACAAGGCGGCGGCGCGCATCGTGGCCGAGGAGCTGGCCGGCATCGACGATCAGGCGGCCGTGAAGGTCGCCAAGTGCAAGGTGGACCACAGCCTGGGCGGCAACTGCACCCTGCGCGTGCTGCGCCTGCTCGAGGCGCTGCCCAACGGCGTGCTGGCCATGAGCCGCGCCATCCCCGGCCTGGTCGAGACCAGCTCCAACGTGGGCGTGGTGAAGACCAAGGGGACCTCGGTGGAGATCGTCTGCTGCAGCCGCTCCTCGAACATGTCGGCCCTGGACGGCCTCGTGCAGCGGCACCGGACCATCGTCGGCCTGCTGGACGACCGGGCCGCGATCGAGCAGCCCGAGGGCTACCCCGGCTGGCAGCCGAACCCGGCCTCGCCCCTGGTGCAGGCCACGGCGCGCTCCTACGAGCGGATCTTCAAGGTCGTGCCGGAGCTGAAGGCGATCCACGCCGGGCTCGAGTGCGGCCTGCTGACCGAGAAGTACCCGGACCTGGACATCGTCTCCTTCGGCCCCGACATCCACGGCGCCCACTCGCCCGACGAGAAGGTGAGCGTGGCCTCGGTCGCGAAGGTCTGGCAGCTGTTCACCGGGGTGATGAGCGAGCTCTAGAGAGGCTCCCGACCAAACGGAAGCGGCCCCTGCTCTGCCGGAGCAGGGGCCGTTCGCGTGTGGGGAGGCGAGGGTGTCACTCGCGGCGATCGCGGGGCCGGTCGTCATCCCGCTCGTCGTCCCGAACGTCGTCCCCTTCCAGGGCCGCGGCCCGCCGCACGGCGTCGCGGAAGTCGCGGACGCGCTCGTCGCCGCGCAGGTCCCGGGCCAGGTCGTCGGCCAGCGGGACCAGATCGGCGACGCGGTGCTCCTTCGCCCAGAAGCTGTGCCGCAGGATCTCGGCGAACTCCGCCACGGCGGCCTGCAGGCGGAACCGCTCCGGCGCGGCGGCGAAGCTCCGCGAGAGGTCCTCCAGGCCGACCCGCCGCTCGATCTCGTGGACCTCGCCGCGGCCGCGGCCGCGGCCGGTGGGCTCCTCGTAGCGGATGCGCACGGTCGCGAGGCGGGGGGCGCGGCGCCGCACGAGCGGGTCGGGCCGTTCGTCGCCGCGCACGAGCTTCAGCTCGTAGAGCGCGGTCACGGCGTGGCCGGCGCCGACCTCGCCCGCGTCCACGTCGTCGCGGCGGAAGTCGCGGTCGGCGACGTCGCGGTTCTCGTAGCCCAGCAACCGGTAGCGGTCGACCGTCGCGGGGTCGAACTCCACCTGGATCTTCGCGTCGCGGGCGATGACCTGCAGGGTGGCGGACAGGTTCTCGCGGAAGACGCGCTCGGCCTCCTCGAGGCGGTCCACGTAGGCGTAGTTGCCGTCGCCGGTATCGGCCAGCCGCTCCATCAGCACGTCGTTGTAGTTGCCCATCCCGAAGCCCACCGTCGACAGGTAGATGCCGCGGTCGGACTCGCGGCGCACGCGCGCCAGGATGTCGTCGGCCGCGGTCTGCCCCACGTTGGCCACGCCGTCCGAGCAGAGGATCAGCCGGTTGTTGGCGCGGTCGTCGTAGCAGCGGCGCGCCATGTCGTAGGCCTCGTCCAGGCCGGCGGCCGCGTTGGTGCTGCCCTCGGGCCGCAGGCGCTCGACGGCGTCGAGGATGACGCCGCGCCGCGAGGCGTCCACCGGTTCGAGCACGGTGCGCGCGTCGGACCCGTAGACCACGATGCCCACCCGGTCGCCCTCGCCCAGCTCGTCCACCAGGATGCGCAGGGACCGCTTCACCAGCTCCAGGCGGTTCTCCTGGTCCATCGAGCCGGACACGTCGATCACGAAGACCAGCTGCGAGGGGCGCCGTCGCTGCGGGCTCACGTCGCGGCCCTGCACGGTCAGCCGCAGCAGGTGGTAGCCGTCGCGGAACGGTGCCGGCGAGCCGTCGGCGTGGATCGCGAAGACGTCGTCGCGCTGGGGTGCGAAGCCGGCGTCGAAGGCGTTGACGAACTCCTCGACCCGCACCGCTGCCGCGGGCGGCAACTGGTTGCGGGACAGGTAGTTGCGCGTGACGGTCCATGACGCCTCGTCCACGTCCACCGCGAAGGTCGACAGGCGGTCGTCCTCGACGGCGATGAACGGGTTCACGCCCGCGTGCTCGAAGTACATCAGCTCGTAGGGCTCGCCGTTGGGCGGGGTGGTGCCGCCGGTGACCGAACCGGAGCGGGCGACCGCCTCGGCCGGGCGCTCGAGGCGCAGCTTGGCTTCGCCGGAGCGTCCGCCGCGGACCTGCTCCACCGAATCGATGGCGTAGTCGTGGAGCGTGCCGCCCGAGAAGGACTGCGTCGTCGCGGTGCTCCCGGACCCGTAGTTGTTCGCCTCCGCCTCTCCCAAGAACTCCTCTGCGATGAGCAGATCCTCGGGCGGCGGCGACGCGTCGCCGACCTGCAGGACGTCGACGGCTCCGGAGGGCGCGGCCGGTGCGGTCGCCGCGGCGGCCTTCCCGGACGGCGCTTCGGCGCGGCTCGCGGGCGTCACGGGCTCCGCGGCCGTGGTCACCTGTTCGTTCACGCGATCGGCGACGGTCGCCGGGGCGGGGATCGCCGCGACTTCGCCGGACGCCACGGGATCTTCGTACAGGCGGTAGGGGTTCGGCGCCTGGTGATCGTTCCTCATGACGAGCAGCACCAGCGCCGCGACCGCCAGGGTCCCCACCGCTCCGGTCGCCGGCAGCAGCAGGGGGCGGCGTCGGCGCTGGGGGGGGGCGGCGTCGGTGATTCGCCGCCACAGATCCTCGCGCTCGTGATCGGTGAGCTGGTGCGCGTTCTTATCGAGATGGCTCTTCATGACCGGCCTCCTCGGATGACGTCCAGGTCGCCGTTCGCGGCCTGGAGCGATGCCCGCATGCTCTGGCACGCCCGGTGGTGGTGGACCCGCGCGGTGGCCTCGGCGCAGCCGAGGCACGCGGCGACCTCGCGGAACGGGAGTTCCTCGAGTTCGCGCAGCAGCAGGGCCGCCCGCTGCTGCGCGGGCAGCCGCATCAGGGCCGCCCGGAAGGCGGGATCCACGACGGTGTCCACGGGTTCGGGGGGCGCGACCTTCATGTCGGAGGCGGTGTCGAGGGCGAACGCGCGCAGGTGCCCGAGCCGGCGGCGCAGCCCGCGCCGCCAGTCCAGGGTCTTGCGCAGGGCGATGGCGCGCAGCCAGCCGAGCACCGGAGCCTCGCCCCGGTACGTCGACATGCCGCGCATCGCCGTGACGTAGGTCTCCTGCAGCAGGTCCAGCGCGGTGTCGCGATCACCGGTCTGGTAGCACAGGAAGTTGAAGAGCGGCCGGCAGGTCTCCTCGTAGAGGGTCCGCCAGGTCTTCTCGTGGTCCCGTGCCGTGTCGCGCTCGACGGTCAAGGCGTGTCGTCCTGAGGGTTCCGCGTTCATGGTGTCCACCTCCGTTCACCCACCAGGACGTCCGTGGCGGGCGATCCGTTTACACGGGGAGGGGCTTTTCATGAGAAAGCGGCCGGAGGGTGGGCTCGTCAAGCCCGGATAACGAAGCGGCGGCCCCATCCGGGGCCGCCGCCGCTTCGTCGTCGGGATCGTGGACTAGACCCGGCCGCGCAGGCGGCAGGCCTCGGCCACGCGCTGGATGGCGATCATGTACGCCGCATCTCGCATCGGCGCGTTCTGGGTCTCGGCCAGGTCGGCCACGCCGTGGAAGGCCTTGGTCATGATGGCGTCGAGACGCTCCAGGACCTCGTCCTTGGGCCAGAAGTAGTTCATGTTGCACTGGACCTGTTCGAAGTACGAGCAGGTCACGCCGCCGGCGTTGCACAAAAAGTCGGGGATCGTGTAGACGCCGTGGGCGAACAGGATCTCGTCCGCCTCGGGCGTGGTCGGGCCGTTGGCGCCCTCGGCCATGAACTTCACACGCTTGCCGATCTTCTTGACCGTCTCGGCGTTGACCTGGTTCTCCAGGGCGCAGGGCAGCAGGATGTCGACGTCCTGCTCGATCCAGGCGTTGCCCGGCAGCACCTCGTAGCCGGCGGCCTTGGCCTTGGCCTTGTCGATGCCGCCGAAGCGGTCCGCCATGCCCTGCAGTTCGTGCAGTTCGATCCCGGACGTCTTCTTGAAGGTGTAGCTGGTCTGGTCGGCCTGGTCCCAGCTCGAGACGCAGATCGCGCGGCCGCCCAGCTTCGTGTACAGCTCGACGCCGTACTGGGAGACGTTGCCGAAGCCCTGGAAGGAGGCCGTGGTCTTGGCGATGTCGACGCCCTTGCGCTTCAGCGCCTCGCGCAGCGTGTAGATGACGCCGTAGCCGGTCGCCTCGGTGCGGCCCTCGCTGCCGCCCATGCCCAAGGGCTTGCCGGTGATCATGCCGGGGAAGTGGCCGCGGTGGATCTTCTCGTACTCGTCCATCATCCACAGCATGTGCTGGCCGTTGGTCATCACGTCGGGAGCGGGCACGTCCTGGACCGGGCCGATGTAGCCGGCGACCTGCTGGACCCAGCCCCGGCACAGCCCCTCCTGCTCGCGCTGGGACAGGTGGTGCGGATCGCAGATCACGCCGCCCTTGCCGCCGCCCAGCGGGATGTTGACCACGGCGCACTTCCAGGTCATCCAGGTGGCCAGCGCGCGCACCGTGTCGACGGTCTCCTGGGGGTGGAAGCGGATGCCGCCCTTGCAGGGACCGCGCGCGTCGTTGTGCTGCACGCGGAAGCCGCGGAAGATCTTCATGCTCCCGTCGTCCATGCGGACCGGGATGCTGAACTGGAATTCGCGGTCGGGGTTGCGCAGCAGATCCCGCGTCGCCTGGTCGAGACCCAGCATTTCGGCCACCCGGTCGAACTGCTGCTGGGCCATCGCGAAAGCGTTGAACGACTTGTCGGCCATGTCCTCGCTCCTCGATGAGAAACGTCTCTGATCCGCGCTTGGTTCGGTGCGGGGCCCGGCACCGGCCTCCCGGGCCGGGATGGCTCGGGAGCGCGTAGCGGGGGCGGTTGCGCCGCCGCCGCAGTCCAAATCTAGGCTCCGGAGACAGGTCGTCCAAAGAAAAACAGGCGCCGGCGGCAGGCGTGGCGTGAACAATTCACGACCGCCGGTGCGGACCGGGGCTTGCCGTCCGCGGAAATCCTGCGTATCCCTGTGATGTCTGTTGCAACAATCATTCTGGAGGGAACGCGTGGACAAGCCCAGGATCGCCGAGACCCGTCCCAAGGTGCTCGATCTGCAGCCCGGCAACTACTACTACTGCGCCTGCGGCGAATCGCGGAGCCAGCCCTTCTGCGACGGCTCGCACACCGGCACGGCGTTCGCGCCGCTGAAGTTCGAGATCGTCGAGACCACCCGGGCCGCCCTCTGCCAGTGCAAGCGCTCCCGCGAGGCGCCGCACTGCGACGGCAGCCACAAACTCTACACGCAAGGAGAGACGCGATGACGTTCCGCAAGATGATGACGGCCCTGCTGGCCGCGAGCCTCCTGACGGCCGCCGCCGCCACCGCCGCCACCTACACCATCGATGCGACGCACTCGTCGGTGGGCTTCAAGGTGCGCCACATGATGGTCAGCAAGGTGACCGGGACGTTCGGGGAGTTCTCCGGCACCTTCGACTACGTCGAGGGACAGCCCGACCAGTGGTCCGCCGCCGCGACGATCAAGACCGCCTCGGTCAACACCAACGACGCCAAGCGCGACGGCCATCTGCGCAACGCCGACTTCTTCGACGCCGAGAAGTATCCCGAGATCACCTTCGCGTCCACGGGCGTGACCAGGAAGGGCGACGGCTGGGTGCTGGCCGGCGACCTGACCATGCACGGCGTGACCAAGCCGGTCGAGCTGGAGCTGGAGTTCAACGGCGCGATGACCGACCCCTGGGGCAACGACCGCATCGGCTTCTCGGCCAAGGGCGTGCTGGACCGCCGCGACTTCGGGATCAGCTACAACACCGTGCTGGACAAGGGCGGGGTGGCGGTGGGCAACGAGGTCGACCTGCTGCTGGAGATCGAGGCCATCGCCGCGAAGTAGCGGACGGACGGAACCGGTCGCGAGAAGGGGCGTCCCCGGCGGGACGCCCCTTCCTCTTGTCTGCCTCGCCCTGCGCTCAGCGCACCATGACGATGCGGCCGACCTTCGCCTCGTCGCCGGCGCGGGCCCTCACGAAGTACACGCCCGACGGCGCGTGGCGGCCGCCGTCGTCGCGGCCGTCCCAGGTCAGCAGCACCGTGCCGGCCGCGCTGTCGCCGGCGTGCAGGCGGCGCACGGCCTGGCCGCGGGCGTTGTAGACGTCCACGGTCAGCGCGCCGGCCCGGGGCAGGTCCAGGCGGATGCCGGCGCGGTCGCCGGTCACGCCGCCGAGCACTTCCAGACCCAGGCCGCGCAGGGCGTCGCCCGCGCCCACGACGTAGGACGTGTACAGGAAGCTCCAGGTGTCGCCGAGGTCGCCGCGCGCCTCGCTGTCGGCGGCGTAGGCCCGCCACCAGTAGGTGCCGTCCTCGGTGAGTGCGGGGTTGAAGCCCGGCGAGGCCAGGCCGTCGGCGCGGGCGGCCGGGTCGGTGCCTAGGGCGTCGCGGTAGACCCGGAAACCGTAGGTGACCACGTCGCCGCTGTCGGGATCGACCGCCGCGTCGGCCGTGAGTCCGGTGATCGGACCGAGGTCGCCGCCGTCGAACGGCGACACGAGCGCCGGCGGGGGCGGGGTCTGGTTCTGCGAGCCCAGGCCGGTCACGACCAGGTCGTCGAGGTACCAGCCGTCGTAGACGACCGAAGAGTCGGTCTCGAGCCGGAAGCGCAGGTAGACCGACTGGCCGGCGTAGGCGCCCAGGTCGACCTCGGCCAGGGTCCAGGACGCCAGCGTGCCGTTGTACGTGGCCACCGTCGTCCAGGTCGAGTTGTTGGTCGAGACCTGGACGTAGCCGTAATCGTAGCCCGATTCGAGCGTGTACTTGTGCCAGAACGCCAGCTTGGCGCCGGCGGGCATGGCGATGGGCGTGTTCAGCGAGGCGTAGGTCGCGCTGTAGTTGACGTAGTTGCCCGCGGGCGAGTCGTGCAGCGAGTGGGTGGCGGTGTGGCTGGAGGTTGTGACCAGGGCCCAGGTGCCCGTCACCGTCCAGCCGGTGAAGCCGCTCTCGAAATCGTTGCTGTAGACCGAGACGGGCAGGCCCGCCGGGTAGTCCAGGACGAACGAGCTGGTCTGCCCGTCGGCGACCACGGTCACGCGCACGGGCACGCTGTGCGCCGGCGGGACTTCGGCGTCGAGGGTCACCGAGAAGGGGACCGACGCCAGGGACAGCGAGGAGCGGGCGCCGATCGCGCCCACGGTGCGCTGCGCCTCGTGGAGCTGGAGGTAGGGGTCGTCGCAGGACAGGGTCACCGACACCGACGACGCGCCGACGGTCGCGCCCAGGTTCTCCAGCGTGAAGGCGAGCCCGGCCGTCTCGCCGGGATCCAGGATGGCGTCGCCGTCGCCGCCCACGACCGCCGGGGTCCGGGCCTGGACGTAGAGGCCGGCCGCCTTGACCAGGTAGAGCGAGGGGAAGAGGTTCTCCGTGAAGAGCGCGTCGATGCGGGACTCGTCGGGCCAGAACCCGTCGCCGCTGCTGCCGATCTCGCTGGAGAAGGCGAGGCATTCGGGGTGCTCGACGGAGGCGCCGTAGACCCAGTCGAAGGAGCCGCCGTTGACCGCGTAGAGCAGGTCGGGGGCCTGGCCGGGCTCGTAGCCGTTGTACTGGCACATGATCGCGGACATGTGCTGGAAGACGGCCTCGTCGGGCGAGTTGCTCGAAGTGTAACCCCAGGGGTACAGCGTCAGGTTGCTGTAGGTGTGGAAGCTCTGGGAGGTGACGAAGCTGTGCGAGTTGACCAGGGCCATCATCGCCTGGACCTCGGGCTCGCTGCCGGCCGAGGGACCGCGGTAGGTGTCGTCGCTCGGGACCGTGCTGCTGCCGGGGCCCACCCACTGGAAGGGGTAGTTGCGGTTGCAGTCGACGCCGTAGGAGCCGTCCCCGTTGTTGCGGCGGTTCTTGCGCCACATGCCGCCGCCGGTGGGGTCGGTCGTCTCGTTGTAGATGAAGCCGTCCGGGTTCACCATCGGCACGATGTAGATCTCGCGGTTGTCGAGCAGCCAGGTGACCTCGGGGTCGACGCCGTAGTTCTCGCCGAAGTACTCCACGAGCATCGAGGCGGTCTCCGAGGCCATGACCTCGCGGGCGTGGTGCAGGGCGTCGAAGAGGATCTCGGGCTCGCCGGCCTCGTCGATCTCGGGGTTGTCCGAGACGCGGACGCACCAGATCGGGTTGCCCAGGTGGGAATTGCCCAGGCTCCACTTGGCGCTGACGACCTCGGGGTACAGGGCGTGCAACTCGTCGAGCCAGGTGACGGTCTCGGAGTAGGTGTGGAAGAGGCCGAAGTTCAGGCCCTTGTTGCGCGAGGCGTACGCCGCCGACATGTCGGGCTCCACGACCTCGTAGCGGATGCCCGACTGGTCGAGCCAGGCCAGGTCCTTCGGCAGGGCCACGATCTCGACGTGGTGGCCGGGCTTGCGGGCCACGATGTCCAGGCCGGGGTTGGCCCTCAGGGCCGCCTCGACCTGCGGGGCGTCCAGGGAGACGCGCACCAGCGCGTACTTGGGGTTCTCGGCCGAGGCGGCGGCCGCCAGGCACAGGACGAACAGCAGGACCGCCGCGGTCAGGACGCGGGCGAGGGGATTCGGGCGAATGGACATCGGGGCCTCCAGCCTCGTGAGGGTCGCGGACGCCAAGGATGATTGCGGCGGGTACTGGATTCTAACATGCCCGGTAGATTGATGCCAGATCTCGGTTTTTTGTCGTTCGGGAGGGTCGTGGATTTTCGTGAAAGTAAGTGGGTTGATAATAACGGTTGACGTTAATAGCGCATCGCGTTACTATGGAGTGGCATGATCAAGTCGTTCAAGGGAAAATGGGCTGAATTTGTCTTTGATCGGCGGGAATGTCGGGGACTGTCCATGGAGATACAGCGGGCGGCATATCGAAAACTGGCGATTCTGGATGCCGCGGGAGCGTTGGCGGATCTCCAGGTGCCGCCGGGCAACCGACTCGAAAAGCTGTCGGGGAGTCGTTCCGGACAGTACAGCATCCGCGTCAACGAACAGTGGCGGATCTGTTTCGAATGGAGGCAGGGAGATGCCCATGGCGTCGAGATCGTCGATTACCACTAGGAGGTGACATGAGCGGTCAGAAGCTCCCCCCAGTTCATCCTGGCGAGATCCTGAACGCGGAGTACCTCGTGCCGCTGGGGATCAGTCAATACCGGCTCGCCAAGGAAATGAGCGTGCCACCGCGCCGTATCAACGAGATCGTCCACGGGAAACGTGCGATCAGTGCGGACACCGCCCTGCGGCTATCGCGCTTCTTCGGCACGACCGAGCAGTTCTGGGTCAACCTGCAGGTCAGGTACGACATGGAGATCGAGAAGGATCGGCTCGCCGACCGGCTCGAGAAGGAAGTGTCGGTATACAAGGCGCCTGGAAGCTGGAACGTGATCTAGCGATGCTCATAGAGGATCGACGTCCTTCAACGAACAAAGCCCCTGTCTGTCGACAGGGGCTTTGCCGTGATCTTCGTGGCGATCTCACTTCTTCTTGGTCGTAGCCGGTTTCTTCTTCGCCGCCGCCTTGGCGGCCGGCTTCTTCGCCGACGGATTCTTGGCCGCCTTCTTCGCCTTGTCCATCTCCGCGCCCATGCGGTCGACCTCGCGGGCGGTCTGGCGCACGGCTTCGACCGAGGCCTTGAACAGCTCCTTCTCGGCCGGGGTCATCTTGACCTCGATGATCTTCTCGATGCCGCCGCGGCCCATGACCGCCGGCACGCCGATGAACAGGCCGTGGACGCCGTACTCGCCCTCGAGCAGGGTCGCCACCGGCAGGATCTTCTTCTTGTCGTGGACCTGGGCCTCCATCATCTCCAGGGTGGCCCAGCAGGGGCTGACGAAGGCAGAGCCGGAGCCCAACAGGCTGACGACCTCGCCGCCGGCCTTGCGCACGCGGTCCTCGATCTCGTCGAGCCGCTTGCTGCTGATGAACTGTTCGACCGGCATGCCCGCGATGCGGGTGCAGCTGCGGATCGGCACCATCGTGTCGCCGTGGCCGCCCAGGACCATCGCCTCGACGTTCTCGACCGACACGCCCGCCTCCTGGGCGATGAACAGGCGGTAGCGCGCGGTGTCCAGCACGCCGGCCATGCCCGAGATGCGGTGTTTGGGCTTCTTCAGCTTCTGGTGCAGGCGGTAGACGATGGCGTCCAGCGGGTTGGCGATGTTCACCAGGCAGGCGTCGGGGCAGTACATGTTGATGCCGTCGGCGACCGCGTCGGCGATCTGCAGGTTCGTGGCCAGCAGCTCCTCGCGCGACGGGAAGGTGCCGTCGGGGCGCATGGCGCGCGGCACGCCGGCGGTGTTGATGACGCACTCGCAGCCCTCCAGCGCGCTGAAGTCGCGCGAAGCGACGAAGTTGACGTCGGCATTGATGATGGGCGTGCCCTCGGCCACGTCCAGGGCCTTGCCGGCCGCGACCGCCGGGGGCTTGATGTCCACGATGCCGATCGTGCGCGCCAGCTTGCGGGCGGCGATCTCCAGCAGCAGGATGCCGCCGATGTTGCCGGCGCCGACGATGCCCAGTTTCCTCTTGATGGCCATGCTCGTTCTCCTCGGGGTCTGACGACGGTTGGGTCTGCAGTCCGGTAATCTACACGGGTCGAGAACCCGCTTTCAACGTGAAAATCTCACAGCACGTTGCTGGCCGCGTGACGGCGGACGGGCTACCATGGTCGGCATGAACCGCTGGGATGACAAATACGCACCCGCCCGCTACTTCTACGGCACCGAGCCCAACGAGCTGGTGCGGGCCGCGATCGCCGGCCTGCCGACCGGCCGGGCCCTGTTCCTGGCCGAGGGGGAGGGTCGCAACGCCGTCCACGCAGCCTCCCTGGGGCACGAGGTCGTCGCGGTGGACTCGTCCGCCGAGGGCCGCCGCAAGGCGCTGGCCCTGGCCGCCGAGCGCGGCGTGACCCTGACCTACCTGCTGGGCGATGTCGGGTCGACGGCCTGGGACGACGCGCCCTACGACCTGGCCGTGCTCTGCTTCTTCCACGAATGGCCCGCCGAGCGCGCCCGCCTCCACGCCCGCACCGTGGCGGCGCTGCGACCGGGGGGCCGCCTGGTCGTGGTCTCGTTCGCCAAGGAGCAGCTCGGCCGCGGCACCGGAGGTCCGCCCGATCTCGAACTCCTGCAGGACCTCGACGAGGTGCGCGGGGAATTTCCGGGCGTGGTCTGGGAGCGGGTCGAGCGGCTGGAGGTCGTCCAGCACGAGGGGCCCGGCCACGACGGGCCGGCGGCCGTGAACCTGCTGGTGGGGACCGCCGGTTAGCGGTAGGCGGCCCTAGCGAGCGGGAGCAAACAGGCGATTGCCTATCGTGAAGACATCAAGTGCTGCTATCGGAATGTGACACGCCAGAGCCGGGGAGCTTGTCGAGCTCCCAGTCGTTGCCCATCAGCTGCATGATCAGCTCGACGGTCGCCAGCTTCGCCAGCCAGGGCCACCGATTCTGCTCCAGGTACGATTCCAGGACGCCCGGTCGCACGTGTTCGGCCACCGCACAGCCCGGGCCGAGGATGGCGCGCATGTCGGGGGCCAGCACGGTGGCGAACCAGTCGCCCCAGTCCTCGATCGGCGTCCGCGTGCCGCGGGGCGACAGCCGGCGACGGATGCGGCGGGGGCCGTGCTTGAGCAGCCGGTAGGCGTGGTACTGGAACTTGTCGCGACGCAGGAAGACGCTCAGGGGCAGGCCCTGCAAAGGGACGCGCGCCAGGCCCGGGTGGCTGGACATGAGGAAGGCCTGCAGGACGTACTCGTCGAACAGGTCGTGGGGCAGGAACTTCGAGAGGTAGATGGTGCTGTTCTCGATCTCGTAGGCGAGCTTGACGATCGCGCGGTCGTAGCCCGGGACGCGCAGCGAGGCGTAGTGCCCGCCGATCTCCAGGTCGGCCGTGAAATAGCTCGGGCACAGGGTGTAGGCCGTGTAGGAGAGGTAGGACTCCGATCGCGACAGCCGCCCGTGCTCGCGCGCGAGGTCGTCGGCGCACGCGGCGTTGACCTCGCGGAAGCGGGCCAGCTCGTCCCCGGGGATGATCTCGGCGTAGGCGGGATCGGTGAAGGCGATGTCGCCCGTCGCCAGCAGCGTGTTCAGGTCGCCGCGGGCGTTGTTGTGGCCGCGGAACAAGGTGTCGAGCGCGATGCCGCTGGAGACGATCGGCGAAGGCCCCGGCTCCTCGGACACGAACCGGTACACGGCGGGCAGCATGCAGCGGTTGATCCAGCCCAGCCCCCCCGACAGCCACACCGTCTCACGGATCGCCGCCGGCAGCGTCCGCTGGTACGGCGCCTCGAAGAAGAGCTGGCGGTGGGGGATGCCCAACCTGCGGGCGGTGGCCGCGGCCTCGAGCTGGTCGTCGCAGCCCTCCATGCCGTAGGTGAACGCCGCGTGCTCGACGCCCGCGGGCAGGAACGCGTAGAGGGTGCGGCTGTCCAGCCCGCCCGAGAGGGCGAACTGCACCTTGCGGCCGTGCCCGAACATGGGCGGCACGCAGCGCCGGAACGTGGCCAGCGCCTCGTCGAGCGCCTCCCGGCCCCGCAGCGGCGGCTCGCGGCCGGAGAAACGCGGCTCGTAGGCCTGCGTCTCCAGCTCGCCGCTCGCGGCGTCGAAGTGCAGGACGGTGCCGGGCGGCAGCCGCTTCACGCCCGCCAGGAAGGTGCCCGTGCCGGGCCAGTATCCGAAGTAGAGGAACCGGTGCATCCATTCGCGGTCGAAACCGCCCCCGACGCCGAGCCGGACGAAGGCCGCGAGCTGTGTCGAGAACACCAGACCGCGCCCGTGCCTGGCGTAGAAGATCGGATGGCAGCCGAAATGATCGGAGAACAGGTCCAGCCGCCGATCGCGCTTGTGATAGACGGCCGCGGCGAAATGCCCCTCCGCGCCGTCCGTCCAGTCGGTGGACCGTTCGCGGCAGCAGCGCAGGATGTCCGGCCAGGGGATCGTGTCCCGGTTGTGCAGGTCGCCCGCGAAGCAGCCGGCGCAATCGGCGTCCTCGTCGTGGAAGGCGCCGGACAGGGGCGGGTCCGGCAGGGCCGCGGCGACGAACGTGAACTCGCCGTTCCCGATGGTGCGGGCGGGCGTGCGCCCCAGCAGGTCCAGGGTCGCGGCGGCTCGGGACAGTCGGTGCGGGGGGATTTCGAGCGAACCGATCAGGCCCAGGATTCCCGGCATGGTTCCCACTCCATCTGGATGTGCGGTCCGGTCGCCGAACGACGCGGAGGGTCCCATCGCGGGTCGCCGGCGGTCAAGTCGAAATGCCCTCGCGGCCGTCCGTCGCCGCCGGGCGGGTCGTTCAGAACTGCGAGTAGATGAAGTCGCCGGAGCCCGAGTTCCCGAACAGCAGGCAGGCCAGCAGCCCCGCCGTGTAGATCCCCCAGCGCAGGGCCACGGGCAGCGTCGGGATCTCCAGGGCGAACGCCCGCCGGCGCTGGATCCATTCCACGACGCAGAGCCCGAGGCAGGCCAGCAGCGGCGGCAGGAACCGCGCCAGGCCCTCGAGGGACCAGGGGTGCGTGAAGATCCCGACCAGGTGCGTCGCCGCCAGCGACGGCGATTCCGCGCGGAACAGGATGAACGCCAACAGCACGGCCGCGAAGGTGGTCCCCATCGCCACGGCCTCACGCGGGCTGGGCAGCGACCGGCCGGAGGCCACGTCGCGCTTGTACGAGATGAACCGCCAGCCCAGGACCATGGGGATGAAGTACAGCCCGTTGACCAGGCCCCAGAGCACGAAGGTCCAAGCGGCGCCGTGCCACAGCCCGCTGACCAGGAACGTGACCAGGACGTTGCGGATCTGGCTGGTCCGGCTGCCGTAGCCCGCGCCCATCGGGAAGAAGACGTAGTCGCGCAGCCAGGACGAGAGCGAGATGTGCCAGCGGCGCCAGAATTCCCCGATGTCGCGGGAGAAGAAGGGGTAGCGGAAATTCTGCATCAGTTCGAACCCGAACAGCCTGGCCGTGCCGATGGCGATGTCCGAGTAGCCGGAGAAGTCGCAATAGACCTGGAAGGCGAAGAACAGGGCGCCGACCAGCAGCGTGGCCCCGTCCTGCCCGGCGGGGTCGGCGAAGATCGCCTGCACGTGGGGCGCCAGGTTGTCGGCGATCACGACCTTCTTCAGCAGGCCGTTCAGGATCTGGCGCAGGCCGTTGCGGGCCTGTTCGGCGTCGAAGCGGCGCGGCTGCAGGAACTGCGGCAGCAGGCGCCCCGCGCGTTCGATCGGGCCGGCCAGCAGCAGGGGGAAGAAGCAGACGAAGGCGAAGAATTCGACGACCTTCGCGGTGGGCTCGACGCGGCGGTGGTAGATGCCCAGCGGGTATGTCAGCACCTGCAGGGTGTAGAAGCTGATCCCCATCGGCAGCAGCAGCCGCAGCGTGGGCAGGTCGGCGCGCAGGCCCAGGGCGCCGAGCAGGGAGCCGAACGAGCCGACGAAGAAGTCGAAGTACTTGAAGACGCCGAGCGTGCCCAGGCCGGTGGCCAGGGACACCGCCAGCAGGGCGCGCCGCCGCCGCGGATCGGTCGCGGCGTGCAGCCGCAGGCCGACCACGAAGTTGACGGTCGAGATGACGACGATCAGCGCCAGGTAGCGCCAGTTCCACCAGCCGTAGAAGACGTAGCTCGCGACCAGGAGCAGGACGTTCTGCAGCCGCGGCCGCCGCTCGCCCAGCAGCCAGTAGGCGGCGAACACCAGCGGCAGGAAGATCGCGAAAGGCATCGAGTTGAAAAGCACGATGACAGCTCCCCGTCCGGGATCCCCGAATTGCCGTTACGGCGTTGCCGCCAGGGGTGGCATGGTGCGCAGCCGTGCGGCGACGGCCTGCGCGACCACGGCCATCCCGTGTCGGTTCCAGTGGTAGTTGCTCGGCAGGTCCAGGGGCTGCCGGTCGGCCGCGTACGCGGTCCAGAAGGCGTCGGTCAGGTCCAGGAACCCGAGGGTATCCTCCCGGCAGGCGGCCTCCCAGACGGGGCTGTCCCGCAGCGGGTCGGGCCTCGCGCCGGTCTCGTACATCCGCCTGCTGTCCGCGTCCATCACGAGCAGGATCGCGGCTTCCGGGTGCTCGGCCCGCAGGGTGCCGGTGATGCGCCGGGCCACGAGCTCCATGAGGCGGCGCTCGTCCTCTGGCTGCTCCGATGCCAGGGGGTCGTTGCGTTGCACGGACTCCTGGCGGATCGCGGCGCGGGTCTTCAGGATCGCCGCGTTGTGGTACAGGTAGCGGATCAAGGCGCTGTGGGTGTGCAGGCGCATGAGCCGGTTGGGGGCGTAGGCGGTGGGCGGGATGGTTTCCAGCCGGCCGTCCTTCCAGAGGTACTGCTCGTTCGTGATCACGAAGCCGAAGTTCCGGAGCGCGGAGCGCAGCGAGCCGTGGTTGAGGACGAAGACGAGGATCTCGGGCGCGAAGTGGTGCTGTGCGTAGCGGGCCACGCGCACCATCTGAGGCGCGATCACGCCGGATTTCCCGAAATTGTAGACGTCGCAGCTGCCGTCGAGCTCCCGCGCCAGCGCGGCGGTCAGCCCCGCGTCGACGTCGGCGTAGAAACCCTCGACGTAGGAGTTGCCGATGACGGCGACGCAGGGCCGCTCGCGCCCGTCGGGTCCCGCGTACTCGATCGGGCTGTTCCAGCCGGCCCGGTTGAGGCGCCAGGTCGTCCGCTCCCTTGCCAGCTTGCCGACCGTGAACCGGCCGCTGCGGGTCGGACTGCCGTCGAGGGTGAGGATGCCGAACTCCGGATCCTGGGCCTGGAAGGGGGGGTGGCTGGCGGGCACGACCGTGCGCAGGACCACTTCGGCGACGATCAGGAAGACGGCGCAGAACGCCGCGACGCGGAACGTGAACTTCCACATGGGGCGAGTTTCCTTCCCATCCGCTCCGACGGGTGTCCGGGCGATTGCCTTCCCCCGATTATAACACGGGGCTTACGGCGCCGTCCCTCGCCGCGTCCGGGAACCAGCCGCCTGCAGCAGGGTCTCGCGGGCCGCCGCCGCGGCCAGCGCCGCTCTGGCTTCCGTGAGGTGCACGCTGTCGGCGAAGGTGTCGGCGTCCTTGGGGAGCGCGGCTTCGAGGTCGATCAGCGGGTAGCCCAGGCTGTCGCAGTGGGCGCGGGTGGCCGCGGCGAACTCGCGCGAAATCGCCAGCAGGCCGTCCGGCGTGTAGTCCGGCAGCCACAGCTGCCGGTCGAGCATGCCCTGGGCGGCCGCCAGCGACCCGTCCAGGCGCAGGCCGTCGGGGTAGGTGGCGAAGATCGCCACCGCTCCGCTTGCGGCGAGCTGCTGCGACAGATCGTCCATCAGCCGCGTGTAGACCTCCAGGACGCGTGGCGGCGGCGCGTCGAGGTGCGCGGCGGCCCGGCCCGACGGCACCCCGCGCCGCAGGGTCGAGAGCCGATGCAGGCCGGCGGCGATCGCGTCGATCCACGCCGCGGGCAGCCGGCTGCGGGCGCTGGCGCGGGCCTTGGCCAGGAAACGCGACCCGTCCTTCCAGGTCGGCCGGCAGGAGGCGCGCATGCGGTCGATGCGCACGGGGTCGGCGAAGTCGGCCGCGCCGAGCGGCTCGTCGCCCCGCATGCCCTGCACGACGCTGAAGGGGCTCAGCAGCAGGATCACGTACTCGGGGCGCAAGGGCAGGACGTAGCGGTCGAGGTAGGCCGCGTACTGGAAGGGCGACATGCCGACGACCGAGGCGTTGAGGGAGCGGAACCCGTCGGGCGCGGTCAGCGCGCCCAGCGCCGCCGGCCATTCCCGGCCGGCCCGCTCGTAGAGCCCGTAGGATTCCGACGTGCCCAGGCAGACGACGTCCAAAGCGGCGTCGTTGCCGCCGATGGCGGCGTAAGGGTGCTTTCGGAAGCCGTGTTCGTCGTGCTCGCGGATCTCGTACCGGATGCCGGGCCGGTTGAAGCTGAGCCCCTGGTCGTCGACCCAGCGCAGGTTCAGGGGGCCGTAGTAGGCCAGCGGGTCCGCCCGGTACCGCAGCCAGTCGTCGGCGCGGGCGGCGATCTCCAGGGTGGCGCCCGAGAGGCAGCACGCGATCAGCAGCCGGGCGAGTCCGCGAATGCGCTTCATGCGGCCTCCCGGCTCAGAACTGGGCGTAGACGAACGACTGCGTCTGCACGCCGAGGATGAAGACGGCGTAGGCCGCCAGGGCGACGAGCACGGGCTTGCCCCACCACGGGATCCGGCGGCTGCGCAGCAGGGCCGGCTCGGCGTCCCTGCCGCCGAGGGCGTCGGTCAGCACCATGAGCAGGGCCAAAGGGACGACCGTCGTCAGGAAGGGCCGCCAGTCCCCTGCGCCCACGGACGGGCCGTTCGCGAAGGCCGAAACCAGCTGGCGCGGGCCGTCGCCGCGGAAGATCAGCCACCCGAAACCCACGAGCGAGAACGAGAGGGCGACTTCGACGGTCTGCCGGATGCGGCCGCGCAGGCGCAACCGGCGGCGCAGCCGCTTCAGCGAGGGCTGCAGGGCGCGGTGGCCCACCATCAGCAGGCCGAAGTACAGGCCCCACAGGACGTACATCCAGGAGGCGCCGTGCCAGAGGCCGGCCACGAGCATCGTGAGCACCAGGTTCAGGTACGCCCGCCCGCGCGAGCGGAACGCGCCGCCCAGCGGCAGGAACACGTAGTCGCGCAGCCAGCTCGACAGGGACATGTGCCAGCGCTGCCAGAACTCGCTGGGGCTGTGCGCCCCGTACGGTGTGCGGAAGTTGACGGCGAGATCGAAGCCGAGGCAGGCGGCGCAGCCGCGCGCGAGATCGGTGTAGCCCGAGAAGTCGGCGTAGATGTAGAAGGCGTAGGTCGCGGCGGCCAGGGCGGCGGACCCCGCGCCGGCGAAATCGCCGGCGAACGCGCGGTCGACCGCGGGCGCCAGGTGGTTGGCGATGACGAGCTTCTTCACGGCGCCGACGAACAGCAGGTCGCCGCCTCGCCGCAGGGAGGCCCGCAGCGACGGGCGGACGGCGGGATCGAGCTGCGCGAGGAAGGACTGCGGCCGGTCGATGGGCCCGGCGGTGAGCGACGGGAAGAACAGCAGGTAGACGACGTGGTGGATCGCCGTCGGCGCGGCCGGCAGGCGCCCCAGGTACGTCTCGGCCTGGATGGCGATGGCCTTCAGACAGAAATAGGACAGGCCCAACGGGACCGCGATGTCCAGCGCGAGCGGCGTCGCGGGCAGCCCTGCCGCCTCCAGGAGCGAACGGGCGCTCCCGGCGAAGAAGGCGAAATACTTGAACGCGAAGAGCAGCGCGCATTGCAGGCCGATGCCGAGGCGCAGGATCGCGCGGCGCCGGGACGCCGTCAGCACGCCGGCGGGGCGGGCGAGTTCGCGCACGACGGCGTGGTTGGCCAGCGCGGATGCGACCAGCAGCGCGAGCAGCCGCGCGTCCCAGAACGCGTAGAACGCGAGGCTGGCGACCAGCAGGACGTGGGTGCGGAACCTGGCCGGCGACGCCCAGTACGCCGCGCACGCGACCGCCATGAACGGGACGAATCCGAACGACAGCAGGTTCATCGGGTCTCCGCGATCCGCAGCCGCATCAGGGGTCCCTTCCGGTCGGCCGACGCGGCGGTGCGCGGCACGGGGACCCGATTATCGGGCAGGCCCGCGCCCGCGTCAACGGCACGGGCGTCGCCGTCACGCTCCCGGCAGGACGGACGCCGGCCAGTCGAGGTCGAGGTGGTCCCGCAGCAGCCGCGTGTTGTCCAGGGGCTGCAGCCGGTCGAACCGCTTGAGGCGGTAGCGGCCGCGCGGGAGCGTCGCGCAGCCCAGGGCCATCAGGCAGGCCAGGCGGTGGCAGCCGTCTCCCGGGAAGTACCGCTCCGCCGAGACCGCGCCGCTGTCCGCGGGCAGGATCCGCCGGCCCGTGAAGAGGACGACCGGCTGCTTCGGGTCGAAACCCGTCTCGGCGATGGATTCGTACAGCGCGGCGGCCCCGCGGACGGTTTCGGCGAAGATCGTTTCGGTCGTCCCGCCGTGGCGCGCGACGAACTCCGCCCGGCGCACCAGCATCACGCGCTCGAACCAGACGCGGTAGTCGTGCCCGCGCGCCCGCTCGACGAAGGCCGCCGGGTCGCGCCGGAAGCGGTCGCGGTCGGCGGCGTACGCCTCGAACAGCCGCATGCGCACCACGATGTCGTAGCGCAGGGGGTGGACCAGCGGCGCGATCCGCAGCTCCGGCGGCGTCTCGGCCTCCGGGAGCCAGTCCCCGGCCCCGTGGATCAGCTTTCCCGGATCGACGGCGCCGCGGCGCCGGAGATTCTGCCACCAACCCACGCCTTGCCTCCGGATCATTCAACCGTGCTCGTCAACCGTCGATGAACCGCTCGAACTCCGTGCCGGCGAGGACGCGGCGGATCTCCTGGTGGTTCTCGACCAGGTCGTCGAAGCGGTCGGGATTGATCTTCACGAGGTCGGACCGGAAGGGGAGGACCTCGTCCAGCCCCAGGAAGGGCTGGATGCGGGCGGCCTCCGCCTGGCGGTCCCGGACGAAGCTCTCGTAGACCACCTCGAGCGTCACGAAGCCGGCCGCCGCGTTGCGCATGCGCTCGATCCGCCGCGCGCGCTGCCGCAGTTCCGCGACCAGGGACGCGGGATCGAGCCGCAGCTTCACGGTCCGGATCGCGTCCCCCTCGCGCGGGTGGTGCATCTTGTGCAGCGGCGCCGTCTTGAACGAGATGAACGTCTTCAGGACGTTCTCGCGCACGAGGTGGATCACCCGGACGTCGCGGCCGCGCAGGCCGTCGAGGATCTCGGGGTGCTGGTCGGCCTTGTCGTAGATCAGCCGGAACCCGCGGACGTCCCGGTCGCCCTCCGGGACGAAGATGCGCTCGTCGAGGTAGTCGCGGATCATGGCGCGCCGCCCGGTGAGGTAGCGCAGGCGCCGTGGCCAGGTCTCGGTGCGGTACAGGAAGAACAGGCCGCTCTGGTGGTCCTTCGTCGGGTTGGCGATCCGCTTGTCGAGGCCGAACACGCGCTTCTCGCAGTGCACGCGCGGCAGGTTGTTCAGGCAGTCGATCATCAGCGTGGTGCCGGAGCGCCGGTCGGCCAGCAGGGCGAACTTGATCATCGGTCATCCTCCGTCCGGGGAGCGTAGCCCAGGGCCGGGTCCAGCCGCGACATCTCCCGCTCCATGTAGGCCAGGTCGGCGGTCCCGGGCCGGTCGCCGCCGCTCTCGATGGCGGTCGTGGTCGTGTCGGGCGTATCGCGCACGACCTGCGCCAGCAACGCCTCGTCCACGGGGAGGCCCAGGTACCCGAGCAGCCGCGGGAAGTGGACCAGGGGCTCGTCGCGCAGGTCCTCGAAGCGCAGGCACAGCAGCGACCCCACCACGCCGCCGGCGCCGTGCCACTGGTTCGTGAAGTCGACGATGCGCCCGATGCCGAGCGTCCCGTGACGGACGAACGCAGGCAGGTCGAGGCCGAGCGCCTCGGGGTCGCGTTGCCGCACGCACAGCCGGGCGCGGTAGGTGACCACGACGTCGCGGGGGTCGCGGACCACGACGATCACCCGCTTGCGCTTCAGCCCCGCCATGAAGCGGGCGGTGACCGCGGGATCGGCGTCGCGGCAGTGGGGGTGGGCGAAGTGGACCCGCGGGACCTGTCGCCAGGCGCCGCGCCGCAGCGGCGGCATGAACTCCGGGTACGCGAAGGCGGGCAGGCCGTGCAGCCGCGACAGGTAGGCGGCGACCACGCGCCACGTCCAGGTCCGCCCGCTCTTGGGGAAGGAGACGAACCAGTACCGGCTGTGCAGGCGGTTCCAGCCGCGCCGCAACCGCACTCCCGCGTCGGCGCTCAGGGCAGCGCCGCCGCGACGATCCGCGACCAGTCCTCGAACTCGCCGCCGTCGGGCGCCGCGCCCGGCGCCGTCATGCCGCGCAGGGCGGCCTCGGCCAGCCAGAGGGCGCGCTCGGGCTCGGCCTGGGCGCTGACGGTCGCCAGCAGCTCCGCGTCGGATCCCGCCACGCCGTCCAGATCGATCCGGAAGACCACCCCGAAGTGCACGCTCGACACGTCCTGCGCGTCGGAGTTGATGAAGCCGACGGGCGCCAGGGCGGACGCGCCCACCTGCAGTCCGGTCTCCTCGACCAGCTCCCGCAGCGCGCTCACGAGCAGCAGGCCGTGGGCGGCGATGGCCGGGTCGTCGCGGTCCAGCGGTTCGATGTGCCCGCCGAAGCCCGCCGACCACAGGCCGCCCAGGCGGCGCTCGGTGTGCTTGCTGCGACGCTGGTAGCAGAGGACCCGGGCGTCGGCGCCCGACCCGCGGTGCAGCACCAGGTAGGGAATGATCTGCTTGTAGTGGGAGTTGCGCTCCATGTAGTCGCGCTCGGCGAAGAACAGGTGCGGCTGCAGGGCGTCGAGGTCGACGCTGCCCGGCGGCAGGAACCCCTGCGGGCTCAGGCCCGGGAACAGGTGCTTGCGTTCGACGACCAGGATGCTGCGCACGCGACGGCCTTTCGCCGGGGTGGTTCGGTTCGGTCGGGCCGGTCAGCCGCGCAGCCGCGCGGTCGCCTGCTGGAAACGGTCCTGGTAGCGGTTGCGCGGCGAGTTTCCGAGATCGTAGAGCCCGATCTCCGTGCGGGCGCGCGCGATCCGCTCCTCCGTCGCCGGGTGGGTGCTGAACCAGCCGGCGGCGCCGCTCGGGCCTTCCCCGTTCATGTCGACCAGCGTCTGGAAGAAGCGCAGGATGCCCTCGGGGTCGTAGCCCGCGGCGACGAGGTACTTGACGCCGAACTGGTCGGCCTGGAATTCGTGGTCGCGGCTGTTCTTCATCGTGAACAGCCCGGCGCCCAGGCCGGCCACCTGCTGCCAGGCGGCGCCCTGGGTGTCGCCGAGCAGCAGCTCGGCGGCCATCTGCATGCCCATCGCCTGCTGGATCTGGCGCACGGAGTGGCGGCCGATGACGTGGCCCAGCTCGTGGGCCATCACGCCGGCCAGTTCGGACTCGTCGTGGGCGGCCTTCAGCAGCCCGGTGGTCACGTAGATATACCCCCCGGGGGCGGCGAAAGCGTTGACGATGTCGCTCTCGAGCAGCGTGAAGGTGTACTGGACGTCCTTGCGCTCGCTGTGCGCGGCCACGCGCGCGCCCACCTCGGCGACGTAGGCGTTCAGGGCGGCGCCGGTGTGGACCGGGTACTCCTGGCGGATCCCGACGTCGGTCTCCACGCCCATCTGGATCTCGGTGGGGGTGTCGATCAGGATCAGGCTCTGCTCACCGTGCGGGCCGGTGGTGGCGCAGCCCGCCAGCAGGGCCAGGGTCAGCGCCAGCATGGGCGCCGTGTTACGAAGCGGGTGTCTCATGATCGGTCTCCTCAGGGTAGGAACGCCTTCACGTCGCCCAGCTTGCGGGGCAGGTACTCGTCGATGACGTAGTTGAGGCCGTGCTTGGCCAGCGCCTGCTGCTCCGCGCGTACCCCCATCTTAATCATTTGATGCATGGCTAGCTGCCACGGCTTGTGGTGCAGGATGAAGGGGTCGTTCTTCAGGGCGTCCTTGGCCCGCTTGATGTCCACGTCCTTCAGGGGGTGGGTGGGCAGCTCGTAGTCGATGATGTCCTGGGGGGTGATGCCCAGGAAACGGGCCTGCGGCACGCAGAAGAACTCGTTGAGGTGGGCGGCGTTGCCGCTGCCGACCTTGAGCGTGCGGTAGATGTTGGAGAAGCCGTAGGGGTCCCCGTCGACGAAGACGTAGACCGGGATGTCCTTCTCGTCGGCGAGCCGGCGCACGAAGCGGCGGCAGGCGCGCGTGGGCACGCCCCCCAGCGAGACCAGGACGCAGTTGGCCTGCTTCCAGTAGTTGTGCTTCACCAGGCGCTGGAACATGCCGGCGGTCTCGATGCAGAGGATGAAGTCGGCGTCGGTCTCGAAGCCGAGCGTCTCGACCGAGATGGGGATCGAGTAGGCCCCGCTGCCGAAGCGGGTGCAGTCGATGCGCAGCGTCTCGCCGGTGTCGCGGTCCTGGTCGATCACGACCAGCCGGCCCGCCACGTCGCCGCCCTTCTCCTCGGGCACGAAGCCGAGCTGCTCGCGGTTGACCCCGAAGAACGCCTCGACGTCCTCCATGACCGCGTCCGACTCGGGCTGCTCCTTGAAGCGCGCCTCCGCCCAGTTCTTGCTGACGTAGTACGCCTCTCGCTTGGTGGCGATGTCGTCGGTGCGGACCAGCTCCTGCGACAGGGACATCATCTTGAGCGTCTGGGCGAAGGTCTTGACCGTGCTGACGGTCAGGGTGCGCTCCTTCTCGCGGCCCTTCAGCTCGAAGTAGCCCACGCCGGGCTGGTAGGTCACGTTCTGCAGCGAGCGCACCGGGAAGCGCAGCGTCGGCTTGCGGCCCTTCAGGATGCTGGTGCGGACGTCGCCGGCCTCCTTGGCGATGCGCTTCAGCAGGGGCTCGCCGCCGACCGGTCGGGCGGCCTGGCGCGCGGCGCGGCGCGGGGCCGCGGCCGCCGGTTTCTTCGCGGCGGCCTTCTGGGCGGCCGGCAGCGGCGGCAGCGGTGGCCGGGCGGAGCCGAAGGCCAGTTCGGGCTGTTCGCGGTCGGGCTTCTTCTCGGACACGTCGTTCTCCCAGTCTCCCGCCGCGCGGGTCAGACGGCGTACAGCGCGCCGAACTTGGCGCGCAGGTAGTCGAGGTAGGGGCCGGCGCCGGGCTCGCGCCCCGTCGCCGCGCGCACCAGCTCCCGCGGCGCCAGCTCGCGCCCGCGCCGGTGGATGTGTTCGCGCAGCCAGGTCAGCAGCGGCAGGAAGTCGCCGCGCGCGATGTCGTCGTCCAGGTCCGGCAGGTCCCGCTTCGCGGCGAGGTGCAGCTCGGCCGCGTAGAGGTTGCCCAGGGCATAGGTCGGGAAGTACCCGAAAAGCCCGAACGACCAGTGGATGTCCTGCAGGACGCCCTCGGCGTCGTCGGCCGGGACCACGCCCAGGTCGGCGCGCATCCGCTCGTTCCACAGCGAGGGCAGGTCGGCGACGGCGATTTCTCCGCGCAGCAGGGCCCGCTCCAGCTCCATGCGCAGCACGATGTGCAGGGTGTAGGTCACCTCGTCGGCCTCGATGCGGATCGCCGAGGGGCGCACCACGTTCACGGCGCGGTCGAGCTGCTCGGGCGCGACGCCGTCGAAGCGCCCCGGGAAGTGCCGGCGCAGCAGCGGCAGCAGGTAGCTCATGAACGCGCGCGAGCGCCCGATCTGGTTCTCCCACAGCCGCGACTGCGACTCGTGGACGCCCAGGCTCACGGCCTCGCCCAGGGGCAGGCCGACCTGGTCGGCGGGCAGCCCCTGCTCGTACATGCCGTGGCCGGCCTCGTGGATCGTGGAGTAGAGGGATTTCTGCAGGTCGTCGGCGTCGTAGTGGGTCGTCAGGCGCACGTCGCCCGGCGCGATCTGCGTGGAGAAGGGGTGGGCCGAGAGGTCGAGCCGCCCCCCCTCGAGGTCGAACCCCAGGTCCTTCAGGATGTGGCGGCCCAGCGCGTCCTGGCCCGCGACCGGCAGGCCGCCGCGCAGCAGGTCCTCGCCGCGGTCGGTGGGGTCGCGGCGCGCGGCCTCGACCAGCGGCACCAGCGCGGTGCGCACCTCGGTGAAGATCCGCGCCAGGTCGGCGGCGCGGGCGCCGGGCTCGTACTCGTCCAGCAGCGCGTCGTAGGGTTCGTCCTGGTAGCCCAGGGCCTCGGCCTCGCGGCGCTTGAGGTCCACGATGCGGCCCAGCAGCGGCGCGAACCGGGGCCATTCGTTGCGGGCGCGCGCTTCGGCCCAGGCCTGCTGCGCCAGCGTGGTGGTCTCGGCCAGTTCGGTGACCAGGTCGCGCGGCACGCGCACCGCGCGCCGGTAGTCCCGCAGGGATTCGCGCACGTTGGCCGCGGCGGCGGCGTCCGGGCCGGCGCCGGCGAGGCCCTCCAGCAGGGCGCCCAGGGCGGGGTCGGTGGCGCGGTCGTGCACCAGCCCGGCCAGCGCCGCGCGCGTGGTGGAGCGCGAGGCGAGGCCGCGCGGCGGCATCAGCGTCTCCTGGTCCCAGGACAGCAGGGACAGGGCGGAGTTCAGGGCCTGGATCTCCGACATGCGTTCGCGGTACCGGGCATAGGCTTCGGACATGGTCGCTCCCGTGGTCGTGGCGACGGACGCCGTCAGATCTTGCGGCTGCGTTCCAGGGTGTCGGTGAGCACGGCGATGATCTCCGTCCGCTCGCCCTCGTCCAGGTGCAGCATGTCGCGCAGCGCGTCGCCGATGTGGGGGATGTACTTCTGGATATAGCCCTGCTTCTTCAGCGCCTCGCGCTCGCGCACGCGGCGGCGGATGTGGATCTGCAGCTGGCGGCCCGCCTCCTGCAGGGCCAGCCTGATCTCCTTGACGATCTCCGGGTAGTGGGCCACCGCCTCCTTGCTCTCCGAGGTGAACGGCACCCAGACCGACGCCATGTGCACGAAGATCACCAGCGGCCCCGACGGCAGCGCGCCGCGGGACTGCTGCAGGCCGTAGCTGCGCCAGTTGTTGGTCAGCACGGCCTTGTGGATGGCGCAGGCCGAGGCCTGGTAGAGCAGCGGCACGCGGTTCGCGAAGCGCAGCACCTGGGCCAGGTCGTCGGCGGGCAGGCCGCCGCCGTAGGCCAGGCCGACCTCCACCTGGAAGGGGTTGCCGCGGTAGACCGACGGCGGGCGCGTGACGGCCGTGGTGAACTCGGCCTCGAGCCGCTGCTTCAGCCCGGCCAGCACCAGCGTCTCGCCGATGGGCGAGAGGCAGTCGGTCGGCGGGCTGGGGATCTTCGTGGCGGCGATGGCGTCCATCAGCCGCTGGACCTCGTCCTGGTCGGTGTGGCGTGGCGACTTGGTCGGCGCCAGGCCGGCGGTCTCGAGGATCTGGTCGGCGGTCTTGGGGCCGACCCGGCAGAACTCGTGGCGCAGGAAGCCCGACAGGTTGCGCTGCTTGGTCTCCTTGAGCATCCGCAGCAGCATGCCCAGCTCCACGCCGTAGGGGTGGGGCTGGATCTCGTGGGCCGCGACGGGCAGCTCGGCGGCGGCCCGCGGGTAGATCATCTCGTCGCCGCGCGGCGAGCGGTAGATCAGCCGCACGTGCGGGTTCGCGACGGCGGTCTGCTGGAGGTAGACGTCGACGGAGTGCTGGCCGCGCTTGTAGGAGCCCGTCAGCTCGATCTCGACGCGGGTGCCGTGGGGGCGCTCCCAGTCGCACTCCTCGTCCTTCTGGACGACCGGCTCGTTCTTCTTCATGTCCAGCATCAGCTCGAAGCGGTGGCCGCGGTCCTGCTGGGCGGTGCGGCTGACGATGACCACCGGCTTGCCGGTCGTGAGCTGCCCGTACATGCCGGCGGCCGAGATGCCGATGCCCTGCTGGCCGCGGCTCTGGCGCAGGCTATGGAACTTGGAGCCGTACAGCAGCTTGCCGAAGATGCGCGGCACCTGCTGGCGCACGATGCCCGGCCCGTTGTCCTCCACGATGACCCGGTAGCGCTCCTCCTTGACCGGGGCCACGGCGCCCTTGCGGCGCGACGGCTTCTCCGGCTCGGCCTCGAGTTCCAGGACCGTCTCGACCTCGGCGCCGTTGCGCTTGCCGTTGCCCACCGGCTGGATCTCGACCAGCACCTCGGGCAGGATGCCGGCCTCCTCGCAGGCGTCCAGGGAGTTGTCGACGGCCTCCTTGATGGTCGTCATCAGCGCCTTGGCCGGCGAATCGAAGCCCAGCAGGTGGCGGTTCTTGGTGAAGAACTCGCTGATGGAGATCTCACGCTGCTTGTCGGCCATGCTCTGGGCGGTGGCGACGACGCGGGGCGGGCGCCGGGAGGGTTTCGCGGCAGCGGGCATGGGGGTCCTTCCTGGTCTCCCGGAGGGGCGGTCCGTCGAATCCCGCAAGACTAGCGGCAGCCGTCCGGGAGATCAAGAATGCAAACGCGCGGCGGGGGAGCGCGGCGCGTAATCCCTAGCGATAGAAGGATTTGATGGCGCCCCAGGTCGTCGTCTCGTTGGGGACGATCCCGCCCGTGCACACCGACTGCAGGAAGTAGTCCCCATCGAACTCGCCCGGCGGGGGCTGGGCGGCGTCCACGGCGAGGTAGTAGGTGCGCCGCTCGCCGGTCAGGTTGCGGTAGGTCAGGACCTCCTGGGACCCGGAGATGCCGTCGTCGGCGAAGGCGACGCAGGCGGCCGTCGGCTCGCAGCCGTCGAAGAGCCAGAGCGCGGCGTCGAAGATCTGGTCGCTCAGGGTGAGCGTGGCCAGGGCGCTGTCGGCCAAGCTCACCGCGTACCACCGCTCGCCGCCGGCCTCGAGGTATTCTGCGCAGTCGTCCGCGAAGAGCAGGTTGGGCAGGCCGTAGAGGCTGCCTTCGGCGTCGGTGGTCGCCGTCCGGCAGAGCAGGGGCGTGGCGGTCGCGCAGACCTCCGGCGGCACCCCGGCGGCGAAGGCCCGCACGGTCAGGCTCCAGGGGCCGGCGGCGCCGAAGTAGCCGTCGATCACGACGACCCAGGGTTCGGGCCTCCCGGCGAGTTCGACCACGAATTCGCGGGTGTGGTGAGCCACGCACAGGTCGCTGTCGCAGCCGGAAAGCAGGAACAGGTCCAGATCGGCGTCGGCATCCAGGATCAGGTGCACCGTCGCCGCCGTGGGCACGTCCAGCAGCAGCACCGACTCGGGGCCGCTCTCGACCCAGCCGACGCAGCCGTAGCCGTCGACCGCCGAGACGCCGCCGGTGGTGTCCCCGGTCAGGACCGTGTCCAGGCCCGGAGCCACGCTCAGGACGGGCGCGCCGGCGCAACCGGGGTCGCCGCCGCGCAGGGCGGAGGAGGGGGGCAGGTCGGGGCGGTCGGCGTCCCGGGGGACCCGGACGGCGAGGGGGGCGGCGGCCGCCGCCGCGGCCAGGCAGAGGACGACCGCGGCGTTCCTGGCGGTCACGGAGAGGGCAGCGCGGGTCATGGTCGGCCTCCGGGCGAGGAATCCCTGGAACATGATGGACGGCGTGGAGTTCCGCCGACACCCACACTACCTCAAGTCCGGCTCAAGTTCCCGGCCCAATTGCCGTAATTCGGCAGGCCGGTGCGGCCCTCGGCGTCCCGATCGCCGGTTGCTCGTTGGGTTTGACCCGGAATCTTGTTACACTTGGCGGAACGGTGCCCGGGCGGCGCCGGTCCGCTGTCCTTTGCGATGGGACGATGATGGTGCCGCTGAACAGCCTCTTCCGGGGGGCGACCGAGAGCACTTGGGTGCAGCTCTTCCGCTACCTGTTCGTCGGCGGGGCCGCGTTCCTGGTCGATTTCGGCTCGCTGTACGTCCTGACGGAGTTCGCCGGCCTCCACTACCTGGTTTCGGCCGGCCTGGCGTTCCTGCTGGGGCTGGGCACGAACTACGCCCTGAGCATCGCCTGGGTGTTCTCGTCCCGGAAGCTGGGCAACCGGTGGGTCGAGTTCGCGATGTTCGGGCTCATCGGCCTGATCGGTCTGGGTCTCAACGAGTTCATCATCTGGCAGTGCACCGAGTCGCTGGGATTCCACTACCTGCTCTCGAAGATGGTGGCGACGGCCGTGGTGCTGTTCTGGAATTTCTTCGCCCGCAAGTACGCCCTCTTTCGACGGGAGTCCTGACGCATGAAGCGCGCCATCATCATCGGTGCCGGACCCGCCGGCCTGACCGCTGCTTACGAGCTGCTGGACCGGACCGACGTCAAACCGATCGTGTTCGAGGCGAGCCGCGAGATCGGCGGCATCTCCCGCACCGTCCGCTACAAGGGCAACCGCATCGACATCGGCGGCCACCGCTTCTTCTCGAAGTCCGGCCGGGTCATGGACTGGTGGCTGAACGTCATGCCCCAGCAGGGCGCGCCCTCCCGGGACGACCGCCGCCTGGGCCGAGACGTGCCCCTGGCCGTCACGTGCACGCGCCGGCCGCTCGGCGCCGCGGAGCCCGTGACCTCGCCGGCCCCCGACCCGGAGATCGCCGACGCGGTCATGCTCTCGCGCTCGCGCCTCTCGCGGATCTTCTACCTGCGCAAGTTCTTCAACTACCCCATCACGCTCTCGGTGCAGACCGTGCGCAACCTGGGCATCCCGCGCATGGTCCGCATCGGCTTCAGCTACGTGTGGACCCGCCTGGCGCCGATCCGCACCGAGAAGTCCCTCGAGGACTTCTTCATCAACCGCTTCGGCCGCGAGCTCTACGCCACGTTCTTCAAGGACTACACCGAGAAGGTCTGGGGCGTGCCCTGCGACGTCATCAAGCCCGAGTGGGGCGCCCAGCGCATCAAGGGGCTCTCGATCACCAAGGCCCTGCTGCACGCCCTGCGCGGGCTGGGCGGCCGCAACCGCTCGCTGCGGCAGGAGGGCGTCGAGACCAGCCTGATCGAGCAGTTCCTCTATCCCAAGTTCGGGCCCGGGCAGATGTGGGAGGAGGTGGCGCGCCAGGTCGTCGAGCACGGCGGCGAGATCCGCATGGGCTGTCGGTGCGTCGGCATGCGCGTCGATGACGGCCGCGTCGCGGCGGTGCTGATCCTGGACGAGGCGAGCGGGGAGGTCCAGGAGCACGAGGCGGACTACGTCTTCTCCACGATGCCCGTGCAGGAGCTCGTCGCGGGTCTGCGCGGCGAGGTCCCCGCCAACGTGCGCGAGGTGGCGGCCGGCCTGAAGTACCGCGACTTCATCACGGTCGGCCTGCTGCTCGACCGGCTGCTGATCCGCAACGAGACGGGCCAGCCCACGGTCAACGACATCGTCCCGGACAACTGGATCTACATCCAGGAGCGCGACGTGCGCCTCGGCCGGCTCCAGGTCTTCAACAACTGGAGCCCGTACCTGGTCGCGGATCCCGATCTGGTCTGGATCGGCCTGGAGTACTTCTGCAACGAGGGCGACGATCTCTGGAGCATGGACGACGCGACCTTCGCCGGGTTCGCCGAGGGCGAGCTGGCGAAGATCGGCATCATCGACCGGGCCGACGTGCGCGACCGCGTCGTGATCCGCGTGCCCAAGACCTATCCGGCCTACTTCGGCACCTACGACCGGTTCCAGGAGATCCGCGACTACACCGACACCCTGGCCAACCTCTACCTGGTCGGCCGCAACGGCATGCACCGCTACAACAACCAGGACCACTCCATGATGACGGCGATGATGGCCGTCGACGACATCCGCAACGGGGTCACGGACAAGGCCGCCATCTGGGACGTCAACGTCGAGGAAGAATACCATGAGGAAAAGTCGTCCTGACGGCGCGGCCCTCCTGGTCGCGGCCGCCTTCCTGGTCCTGGGCCTCTGGCTGGCGATCCGCTTCCAGCAGCGGATCAACCCGGACGGGATCTCCTACCTGTCGGTGGCCCAACACGTGCTCGCCGGCCGCACGACCGACGCCGTCAACGGCTACTGGGGCCCGCTGCTGTCCTGGCTGATGGTTCCGGCGCTGGCCGCCGGCGCGGCGCCCCTGGTCGCCGCGCGCCTCGTCGGCCTGGCGTCGGGCCTGCTCGCGCTCTGGGGCGCGAGGCGGCTGGCGGCGACGGCCGGCCTCGGCCGCGGCGCGACCGTCGCGCTGCTGCTGGCCCTGACGCCCGCCCTGGCCGTCGGCGCCACCGTCGCGGTGACCCCCGACCTGCTCTTCCTCGGCCTGTGGCTGCACTACCTGGCCCTGGTCCACCGTCCCGGCTTCGGATCGCGGCGCGCGGACGCGCCGGTCGCGGGGCTGCTCGGGGCCCTGGGCTACCTGGCCAAGCCCTACGGCTTCTACGCGTTCGCGCTCCACTTCCTGCTCTGCGGCCTGTGGCGGCTGGCCACGGCCGCCGCCCCCGCTCGCCGGCGCGTCCTGGCGACGACGGCCGTCGGTTTCGCCGTCTTCGCGGTCTGCGCCGCGCCGTGGATCGCCGCGCTGGGCGCCAAGTACGGCGGGCTGCCGATCAGCACCAGCGGGCCCTACAACCGCGCCCTCTTCGGGCCCGCTTCGCAGGGCCAGCCCCTGGAGCACCTGGGTTTCGTGCCGCCGCCGGGCGAGTTCGCCACCAGCGCCTGGGAGGACCCGACGGGCCTGCCGCTGGCGACGTGGAGCCCCTTCGACGGCGCCGCCGCCATGCGCCACCAGCTGAAGCTGTCGGCGGACAACGCCCGCCGCCTGCTGCTCGCGGTCGCGCACGCCAACTACCTGGGCCTGCTGGCCCTGCCGGCCGCCGCGTTCCTCGTCGTGCGCGCCCGCCGCCGAGGGTCGTGGCTGCCGGAGGCGTCGCTGATCGCGGCGATGGTCGTCTACCCCGCCGGGTACCTGCTGGTGAGGGTCGAGCCACGCTACGTGTGGGTCTCCGTCGTCGCGGGGATCGTCGCGACGATGCTCACGGCCGAACGGCTGGCGCGCGGGCGCGGGCGGCTCGCGACGGCCGCGGTGCTCGCCGCGGTCGTGCTGGGTTGCTGGGTCGAGCCGGCGCGCACGCTGCGCGCGGGCGACGCGCAGACGCCCGTCGTCTCGGCGACCGTCGCCGCCCTGTCGGCGGACGTCGCCCCGGGCGCGCGCCTGGCGGCGGACGGCCGCTGGATCGAGAGCCTGGCCGTGGCCTACCGCCTGGGCGCGCGCTTCCACGGCGTGCGGGGCGGGCTGGACGCCGCCGCCGCCGAGCGGGGGCTTGCCGATCAGGGCGTCGAGTGGTATCTGGACTGGAGCCAGGACGGCGCGGGAGCGCCGCCGGGCCCCGGCTGGAGTCCGTTCGGACCGGCCGCCGCGCGAGGCGGGCCCCGGATCTGGCGGGCGTCCGCCGGCGTGACGCCGTGAGCGCGTCGCCACTGACCAGAGGACCGGTCCCCACTTGCTGAACCGTTCGCTCTACATCATGTCGTCCAAGCTGTTGGGCTACGGGGTGCGGTTGATCCTGCCGTACTTCCTGGTGCGCCTGATGACCGTGGCCGACTTCGGCGCCTACCGGCAGTTCTTCCTGCTGGAAGTCTACATCGCCTCGCTCTTCCAGCTCGGGCTCAACCAGGCGCTCTACTACTTCATCCCCCGCGACGAGCGCAACGCCGGCGCCTACTTCCTCAACAGCGTGCTGATGAACGTCGTGGTCTTCACGACGGCGTTCGCGGCGATCGGCGCCTTCGCCGGCCCGTTGAGCCGCTGGCTGAACATGGCGATCCTGGCGGACGCCTTCTGGCTGCTGGCCGTCCACACCGTGCTGCTGATGCTCACCTCCGCCTGCGACTGCTACCTCACCGCCCGCCAGCGGATCCGCTCGTCGGCCGTGTTCGAGATCGGCGGCCAGGTGATCGTGAGCCTGGCCACCGTCGCGGCGGCCTACGCCACGCGGCGCCTGGACGTCGTGCTGCTGGCCCTGGTCGCCGCGCGCGGCGTCCAGCTGGCCGCCATGCTTGCCTACATCCACCACCGGATGCACGGCTTCGCCGCGGAGCGCTACTTCTTCGGCCTGCGCGTGCAGATCCGCTACGGCGTGACGCTCGGCGTGGCCGGCACGCTGAGCATGATGCTCGCCCGGCTCGGCGACTTCTTCGTCAGCCGCTACTACGGGACCGAGGTCTACGCCGTCTACTCCGTGGGCTGCACCGAGATTCCCGTGATCCAGATCTTCACGCAGTCCCTCGCCATGGTGGCGCTCAGCCAGTTCGCGTCCCTGGAGCTGCAGCATGACCGCGAGGGCATCCGCCGGCTGTGGCGGAAGATCCTCACCAGCACGTACGCGGTCACGCTCCCGACCATCGCCTTCCTGCTGCTGGTCGCCAAGCCGCTGATCGTCTTCATGTTCACCGGGACCTACGCCGACGCGGTGCCGATCTTCCAGATCAACACGCTGCTCAAGCTGCACCTGCTGTTCAACGCCACGCTCGTGCTGAGGGCCATGGACCGCAACGGCGTCTCCATCTGGGTGAACGCGGCGACGCTGCTGGCGGCGCCCTTCCTGCTGTACGCCGGCATGGCGCTGGGCGGGCTGATCGGCATCATCACCGCCCAGGCCGTGCTGATGGTCGCCAGCCGCCTGGCGCCGATGTTCGTGGTCAACCGCATCACGGACCTGCGCCTGCCCTACGTCGTGGGCGTCGGCGAACTGGCCGGCTTCTACCGCGACGCCTGGACGAAGGCGCGGCACGTCGTCCGGTCCCGTCTGGACGCCGCGGCGGCCTCGTCGGGGAGGGGAGGGCGGTGACGATGCGCGGGAACCCGCAGCGGCCCTGGCACGTGGCCCACGTCATCGGCAGCCTGCGCACCGGCGGCGCCGAACGGCAGCTGGTGAACTACCTGCTGGCGGCCGACCGCGACGAGTTCCGGCACACCGCGGTCTGCCTGCAGGAGCGGGGCGAGCTGGCGGCGGTCGTCGAGGCGGCGGGCATCCCGGTGGTGCGGATCCCGATCCGCACGCGCCACGCCGTCGGCTGCCTGCGTCATTTCGCCGGCTGGCTGCGGGACCAGGACGTGGCCGTCGTCCACGCGCACATGCACGACTCCGCCCTGTGGGGCCGACTGGCCGGCCGGTGGGCGGGTGTTCCCGTCCTGATGACCACCGAGCACGGCAAGGAGCTCTGGAAGGGCCCGCTGCGCGTCGCGATCGACCACCACCTCGGCCGCTGGACGGCCCGCCACATCGCGGTCGCCCGCGACGGCATGGAGATCCGGATCCGCCGCGAGCGGTTCGATCCCGACAAGCTGATCCTGATCCCCAACGGCGTGCCCATCCCCGCGGAGTCCGGCAACGACGCGGGGCGCCGGCGCGTCCGCGCCGAGTTCGGGCTGGATGACGACACGCCCGTGCTGGGCACGGTCGGGCGCGTGGTCGAGGCCAAGGGCTACGAACACCTGCTGGCCGCGCTGGCCACGTTGCGCGAGAGCCGGCCGCGGCTGCGCTGGCTGGCCGTCGGCGACGGCGACCGCCGGTCGGACCTGACCGCGCGGGCCGCCGCGGCGGGGCTGGGCGACGCCGTGATCTGGGCGGGCCGTCGCGACGACGTGAACGATCTGCTGGCGGCCATGGACGTCTGGGTCATGAGCAGCGTGCGCGAGGGCCTGCCGGTGGCCCTGCTGGAGGCGATGGCGGCGTGCCGCCCCATCGTCGCCACGAACGTCGGCGGCATCCCCGACGCCGTCCGCGACGGGAGCGAGGGCCTGCTGGTGCCGCCGGCGGACCCGGCGGCGCTGGCGGCCGCCATCGCGCAGCTGCTCGCGGATCCCGCTCGCGCGGCCGGGCTGGCCGCGGCGGCGCGGCGCCGCGCGCAGGCCGACTACGGCATCGGGTCGGTGGCGCGCCGCATCGAGGACGTCTACCGGCAGGAACTCCTCAAGACGACGAAAGGCCGTGCCGGCTCATGAGCGCTTCTCGTCTGCCCGTGGTCATGTACCACTCCGTCGGCCGTCCCGATCCGGACTGGGTCTGGGGCGAGCTGGCCTGCCCCCTGCCGCTGTTCCGGCGGCAGCTCGAGCGGTTCGTCGCCCTGGGCTACCGCCCCGCCTCGCTCGACGAGGTCCACGAGTCGCAGGCGGCCGGCGCGGCGCCGCGCGACCGCCGGGTCGCGCTGACCTTCGACGACGGCTACCTCGACAACTGGACGTACGTCTACCCGCTCCTGAAACGGGCCGGCTGGCGCGGTCTCGTCTACGTCAACCCGGAGTTCGTCGACCCCGGCGAGCAGCCGCGGCCCAACCTGGAGGACGTCTGGGCCGGCCGCTGCGCGGAAGCGGACCTGCCGACCAGGGGTTTCCTGAACTGGGCGGAGATCGAGATCCTGTCCCGCAGCGGCGTGCTGGAGATCGGGAGCCACTCGATGTCCCACACCTGGCACCCGACCGGCCCCGAGATCGTGGACTTCCACCGGCCCGGCCTGTCCACGCCCTGGCTGGCCTGGAACGCCCGCCCTGAGCGCAAGCCCTTCTACCTCGTCGAGGACCAGAGTGGCTACGTCCCGTGGGGCGCACCCGTCTGGCGCAGCGGGCGGTCCCTGGGCATCCGCCGCTTCCTGCCCGATCCCGACGTGGCGGCGGCCACGACCGCCCACGTCGCCGCCCACGGCGGCGCGTCCTGCTTCGCCGCCGACGGCTGGGAGGCGCGGTTGCGCGACGTCGCCCGCGAGGCCGACGGGGGCCGGGGGGTGCTCGAGTCGGACCGCGAGATGATCGAGAGGTACGAGTTCGAGATCGGGGAGGCCTCGCGCCTCATCGGCGCGCGGCTGGGGAAGCCCGTGTCCCACTTCTGCTGGCCGGGCGGCGCCTACTGCGACGAGTCCTGGCGGGTGGCCGCCGCCGAGGGGTTCCGGACGATCACGGTCAAGCCGGGCGATCTCGGCCGCTGGCACGACCCCGACCCCCGCTTCATCCGGCGGCTCTCGGACCACCGTCGGTATTCCCTGTTCGGCCGGCAGCGCCGCACCGGCGACGCGGGCCTGCTGACCGCGGCCTGCGACGATCAGCTCGGCAGGACCGCGGCGAGGTCCCGGCTGAGGCTGCGCAAGCTGCTCGACGCGGCCGGGCTCATCCGTTCGGGCGACTGAAGGGCGAGACCTCCGAGATCGCGAACCGGTACTTCCCGGAGGCGGCGACCGGGATCTCGTCGCGCATGACGATCTCCACCTGCACGTCGCCGAGCAGCTCGCGGAACCTGGCCGTCAGGCCCCTCGCCGACTCCTCGCTCCACTGCGGTCCCGGCACGACGCGCAGCTCGACGCGCTCGCGGCTCCCCTGGTAGATCTGCAGCTGGTGGATGCCGGTGACGCCCGCCGTCCAGAAGGTCGGCCCGGGGCAGGCGTAGACCTGCCCGTTGAGCCCCACGATCAGCTCGGACACGCGCCCCTCGACGCGGGCGATCAGGGGCAGCCCGCGCCCGCAGCGGCAGCGCTCGTCGGTGGCGATCGCGAGATCGCCGGTGCGGTAGCGGATGAACGGCATGGCGAAGTTGTCCAGGTCGGTCACCGTGATCTCGCCGCGTTCGCCGGGAGCGCAGGGCGAGCCGTCGGCGCGGAGCACCTCGACGTGGACGCGGTCGGCGAAGACGTGGAAGCCGGCGGCCTCCTCGCACTGCTGGGCGACCGGTGCGAATTCCCGGGAACCGTAGCGGTTCGACACGCGGCAGCCGAACTGGGCTTCGATGATCCCCCGCTGCTCGTCGCTCAGCGACTCCGCCGAGGAGATGATGCCCCGCGGGTGCACGCCCGCGATCCCCCGCCGGCTCATCGTGGCCGCCAGGAAGGTCAGCGCCGAGGCGTACCCGACCAGCAGCCGCGGCCGGTAGCTCTGGAGCCGGCGGATGAATCCGTCCACCGTGGCCTCGTCCATCGTGAAGGCGTTCAGGGTGATCGAGCGGTGCAGCAGCTCGTTGGCGAGCCGATTGCGGGCGGTCTCGGTGGCGCTCACGTCGCCGCGGTGGCCCCACAGCAGGGCCTGGCGGTCGCCGATCTCCCAGCCGGCCCAGGTCCGGCCGAGCATGTCGCAGGCGCGCCTGATCTCGCGCGAGCGCGCGTCGGTGTAGAACTTGAACAGGATCCCCGACGAACCGCCGGTCGACGAGGCCAGCCGGTCTTCGGGACCAGCCTCGTCCGACAGGAACGAGGCCTGCTCGGCGGTCATGACCAGCTTGTCGACCAGCGGGAATTCGTCCAGGCGGGCGGCGCCGAGGTCCCGGTAACGGGGCACGTGCCGGACGGCGTGGCGCAGCAGGGCCGCGAGCTTGCGGTCGTGAAGTTCCCGCAGCGCGGCCTCGTCCAGCCACTGGATGTCGGACATCTCCCGGAAGCGGCGCCAGCGCTCGCGGCGCAACGTGGACAGGACGGCCAGGGTGGGCAGGTGCGGCATGGGCGGGTCTCCGTGATTAGGGGCGGCGTCGCAGGGCGTCCCGGTAGACGTCGATCGTGAGCCGGGCCGTGTTCTCCAGGCTGATCGCGCGGACCTTGTCGCGGCCGTTCGTCGGCCGGCCGAAGTCCAGCGCGGAGCCGAGCTTGTCCGCGACGTCCTGCGGCGCGCGCGCGCAGAGGAAGCAGCCGTCGACCCCCGCGATCCTCTCGGCGACATCGCCGACGTCCACCGCGACGAGGGGCAGGTTGACGGCCAGGGCTTCCTTGATCACGCAGGGCGAGGCCTCGTGGTCGGAGGTCAGCACCAGGACGTCGGCGGCGTTCATGTACAGCGGGACGCGCTCGTGGGGGACCTTGAAGACCGGGAGCAGCTCCACGTCGCGACCTGCCGCGGCGAGGATCCCGACCGCCGCCGCGGCGACGTCGTACCGCTTGCAGCGGTTGTCCGGGTTGGCGACGAACAGGACGTACCGGCGGTCCGGGTCCAGCCCCAACTCCCGGCGGGCCTCCGCCCGCGGCCGCGGCGCGAACAGGTCCATGTCCACGCCCATCGGGACCAGGGCCGCTTTCCAGAGGCGGTTGCGGAGCACCTCGGCGACGATGATGCGCCGGGTCACCACGAACCCGAGCGCCTTGCCGAGCAGGACCTTCAGCTTGCCGCCGAAGGTGTACCCGCCGTCCGGCCCGACCTCGCCCAGCAGATCGCTGCCGTGATACGTCAGGACGATCGGGCAGCGGAACTGCATGCGGGCCGGCAGGCCGACCAGACCGTAGTGGGCGTGGACGAGGTCGAACCTGTCGCCCTGCAGCCGCCGGCGCAGCGCGAGGCCGGCGCGCAGGTAGTTCCGGAACGAGCGGGCGCCGTCGAAGTCCATGACTTCCACGTCGATGCCCGCCCGGATCAGCGAGTCCACCTGTTCCTTCACGAACGTGCCGGCGGCGGGTCTTTCGGCCGTCGGGTACATCGCGGTCAGCACCAGGACGCGCATGCCGGGTTCCTCAGATCGTGCGGCTGCCGGGAGGGCAGCCGTCGGACGGGACGGCGACACCGGTGACGTCGGCGAGCAGGGTCGCCCAGGCCGCCATCACCGTGTCGAGCGAGTAGCGATCGGCCACGGCGGGGGCGGCTTGAGCCAATCGCGCCCTGAGGCTCCCGTCGGCGATCAGCCGGGCCAGGGCCGCGGCCATGGCGTGCGGGTCCTCCGGCGGGACCAGGAGGCCGTCGACCTCCGGCGTGACGATGTCCGACGGCCCGCTGGGGCAGTCCGTCGAGATGACGGGCAGGCCGGCGGCCATGGCCTCGCAGAGCGCGTTGGGGAAGCCCTCGCTGCGGGACGACATCAGGAAGATCCCGGCCTGCCGCAGCCAGGGTCGGGGATCGGGGACCTGCCCCGGCAGATGGACCCGCTCGCCGAGGCCGAGTTCGCTGCGCAGGCTCTCGAGCGCCGGACGTTCCGGCCCCTCGCCCAGGATCACCAGGCGCCAGGGGTCGCAGGCGGGCGGCAGCAGCGTCATGGCCCGCAACGCCAGGTCGAACCCCTTCTGGGGGTACAGGCGCCCCACGCACAGGATCGTCGGGCGGTCGGCGGCCGGCAACGGCGCCGGCCCGTCGGCCCCGCCGGCCTGGACCAGCACCGGATTGGGGATCACCCGGACCCGGCCGGGCGCCAGGTGCTCGAACAGGGCGGCGGCGGTGGGCGTCTGGGCCACGAGACGGGCGGCGCGGCGGTAGGAGAGGCGCCGCAGCAGCGACCAGACGGGCCCGATCTCGATGATCCGGGGGTCCAGCCGCTCCGAGACGATCACGGGGCAGGCCAGGCCGCGGCAGGCGGCCAGGGTCAGGATGTTGGTGTAGTTCAGGAAGCTGACGACGGCGTCGGGCCCGCTCTCGCGGATCGCCCGGCGCAGGGAGCGCACGACGGCCGCCTGCTTCCAGGGGCCCGTGGCCCGCGGATCGACGGAACGCCGGCGGACCCCCGGCGAGAGCCGGTAGTGGGGCTCGCGGCCGGCGTCGTGGGTCGTGAACAGGTCGACCTCGTGGCCGCGCTCGGCCCAGGCGTCGGCGAGCGTGCCCATCACGCGCTCGGCGCCGCCGGCGTCGAGCGAGGAGATCACCAGGTTCAGCCGCATGACGGGATCCTCGGCGCGGTTCCGTGTGCAGGCGGTCGGGGACGGGGCGAGCGACGCGGTCGGCGCCCCCGTTTCCGGAACGCCGGATCGGGAAGCGCGGCGGACGATAGCAGGGCGGGACCGTGCCCGCAACATCGTTTCGATTGGGGAGTTGCTGCACCGGCCGTGCTTGACGCGACCGCTGCGGCTCCACATACTCCACGTTCCCCGCACTCGGAGGTGGGCGCGTGACTCGGGTGTCCATGATCGTCCTGTCCCAGTATCCCGGCGACCCGCGGGTCCGGCGCGAAGCCGAGGCGCTGGCCAGGCACGGCATCGGGGTCGACATCATCTGCTACCGCAATCCGGACCAGGAGGCGGTCGAGTCGTACGGCCTGGTGACCGCCCACCGGATCATGACCGTCCGCGACAAGACCAGCATCCTGCGCTACCTGCTGTTCTCCCAGGGCTTCGGCCTGGCCGCCTTCCTGAAGCTGGAGTCCCTCGCGCGACGCCACCGCCCCGCCCTGGTCCAGATCCACAACATGCCCGACCAGCTCGTCTTCGCCGCCGCGCTGCAGCGCCTGCGGGGGGTGCCGGTGGTCCTGGACCTGCACGACCTCATGGTGGAGCTCTTCGAGTCCAAGTGGCACGGCGCGCGGGCGCGGCTGCTGCTGCCGGTCGTGAAGCTCGTCGAGGGGCTGTCCTGCCGCTTCGCGACCCGGCTGATCACCACGAGCGAGGGCTTCCGCAAGCAGCTGCTGTCGCGGGGGATCCCCGACGACAAGGTGACCCTGGTGCTCAACGCCGCCGACAACCACATCTTCTACCGCCCGGCGGACGGCGTCATGGAACGGCAGGCTCGCGACGGCACGGCGCTGACGCACCCGCGGCTGGTCTACCACGGGACCGTCGCGCACCGCTTCGGGATCCACGTCCTGATCGAGGCCGTCGCGCTGCTGCGGGAGCGCGGCCTGCATCCCGAACTCAGGATCCACGGGAAGTACGACGCCAACTACCGGCCCGTCCTGGAGCGCCTGATCGCCGACCGCGGTCTGGGCGATTCCGTCCTGCTGGGCGCGTACCTCACGCACGAGGAGATCCGGGAACTGCTCTACCGCATGGACCTCGGCGTCGTCCCCTACCTGCGGGACTCCTTCATGGACCTGGCCCTGTCTACCAAGTCGTTCGAGTACATCGCCGTGGGGCTGCCCGTGGTCGCCTCGCGGGTGGATTCGATGACGGCGCTCTTCTCCGACCGCAGCCTGCGGTACAGCGAGCCCGGCAACGCGGCCGACCTCGCCGACCAGATCCGTCATCTCTGCGACGCCCCCGCGGAGCGGGCGGCACTCAGCCGGAACGCGGACCTGGAGTACGCCGGGATCGCCTGGCCGGCGATGGAGGCGAGGTACGTGTCGCTGATCCGCAGCCTGATGCCCCCCGCTTGATGCCTGGCGGCAATGTTGACGTAATGCGTGATTATATGATATTATGATCGTCGTGTTTGGAGCACCTTCTGAGGAGGCCTCGATGAGGCGCGCGATCCTGACTGGACTTGCTCTGGCCGTCGTGATGTCCGTGTTCGCGCCGGCGCCGGTCCGGGCGCTGGGCAACTGGGACGGCCACGACTTCGCCTTCTGCTTCGTGACCGACGACGGGACGAAGTGCAACCTGGCCTGGGCCGACACGGCCCGCGTCATGGATTTCCGCTTCACCATCGCCGTCAACGTGCACAGCGGCGTCCTGAGCCCGACCAAGCTGAGCCGGCAGGAGATCCACGACCTCGGCGCGGACGGGTTCGAGATCGCCCAGCACGGCGCCTCGCACGGCCAGGCGGGGCTCACCCCCGCCTGCACCAGCCCGCCGCGCGGCTCGTGGATGGGCTACTTCCTCTGCGGCGAGCCCAGCGAGGCCGCGCGCATGGCCTCGCTGATGACCGAGATCGAGCGCGACACCATCGCCGGCAATTGCGACCTGCCCGCCACCAGCGTCCGGGTCTGCGCCTACCCGGCCCACCGCCACGGCAAGGCGCTGATCGACTCGCTCATCGCGGAAGGCTTCATCGGCGCGCGCACGGGCGGGCTCTGGGACTACGTCAACAACAGCTACGGCGACTTCAACTTCATGGCCAGCAACAGCTGGAACGGCGGCATCAGCCTGTACCGGATCCCGCTGGCCAACACGGATTCCTACTTCTTCGGCAACCACAGCGCGGTGCCGCCGGTCCACAAGACCTACGAGGCCTTCCGCACCGCCGCCCAGGCCACCATGAACGAGTTCCGGGCCTCCGAGGGCATCTGCGTGGTGTACACGCACCACCTCGGCGACGACAACGATACCTACGGCAACATCAACTACGGCAGCGGCGGGATCACCAAGCAGGACCTCGCCTGGATGATCGACCTGGTCCGGGAGAACAACGGGAAGATCATGACCCTCGGCGACGCCGTCGCCTACTACCGCGAGCGTTCGCACGCCATGGACGTCAACGGCGACCTCGTCTGGATGCCCGGCACCACCGGCGTGGACGTGGCCGGCCCGGCGGCCCGCGTCAACCTGACGGCCCACCCCAACCCCTTCAACCCGCGCACGGTCGTGTCCTTCGACCTGGCGACGCGGGGGCGGGCGCGGGTCGCGATCCACGACATGCGGGGCCGTCTGGTCGCCACGCTGGTCGACGACGTGCTGGACGCCGGACGCCGCTCCCAGGAGTGGGACGGCCGCGACGGCACCGGGGAGCGGGTCGCCGCCGGCACCTACCTGGTCCGGGTGCGCACCGCCGCCGGGTTCGAATCGCGCACGATCTCCCTCGTCAAATGACGGCGACGCCCGTCCCGGAACCGTCGCGGACCGGGAGCGCCGCCGGGGGGCGGGCCGGTGCCGCGGTTGACATTCCAAACATGTCCAATTACACTGATTAGGCCATTCTGCAGCCGCTGCCGGTTGACGGTTCCCTGTTCCGGAGGATCTCGGACGGTTTTTGCTAAAGACTCCGCGCATCCGAGCCGATTGCGCTCCGTGGGTTCCTAGGTGACGACCGTCGAAGCGGTTCCGGCCCCGCCGGGACGCCGTGACATCCGAGATTCATTCCCGAAGAACGGGCGGCCATGAGCACGATCCACCAGGCATTCAAGAAGAAGACCTCGGGGAGCCCGGACTTCGCGGCGGAGCTGACCGCCATGGACCGGGTCAGCCTGTTCCCGGTGCCCGACGGCCAGCAGCGTGCCGAGTTCATCCACCTGGCGAACATGCTGCTGGACTTCAAACCCTCGAACCGGGGCGCCGTGATCGCCTTCGCTTCGTCGGTCTCCGGCGAGGGGGCGAGCTTCGTCTCGTACAACACGGCCCGCCAGCTCGCCCACGTCATGAACCGCTCGGTGGCCTGGGTCGACGCGAACTTCCACTCGCCGCAGCGCAAGCTGGCGGTCCTGGGGGACGTCACCCTGGCGGAGATGCTGCGGGAGCCCGAGCGCTTCGCCCACCTGCCCGGTGGCGTCAACCTGACCCTGGTGCCCGCGGGGCTGGACCTCGACGGCTGCGCCAGCGACCTGGCCTCGGAGCGTTCCCCGGCCCTGCTGAAGCTCTTTTCCCAGAAGTTCGACTTTACGGTGCTGGACTGCCCGCCTATCCTCGGCTCGGTCGAGACCGAGCTGCTCGCCGCCAGGGCCGACGGCCTGGTCGCGGTCGTCGAACGCCGGCGGCTCAAGCGGGAGATCATCCGTTCGGGTCTGGAGCACCTGGCCTCGAAGCGGGTGAACGTCCTGGGCACCGTCTTCAACCGCCGCTCGTACGAGCTGCCCAAGCTCATCTACGACCGGCTGTGACCGGCAGGGACGCCCGGTCGCCGCGACTCACGGAGGGGCGCGCGCCATGTACCTCGTGATCCATCGCCATCCCGTCCGGGCGCGGCTCGCCGCCTGGGCGCTCGCGTGCGCCGCTCTGCTGGCGGTCGCCGGCTGCGCCGGCTCGCCGCGCCAGGTGGTGCGCCGGGAACTCCTCTGCGAATTCACGCCCGAACAGCGCACGGCGATCGAGAGCGCCGAGTCGGCGCCCTACCGCCTGCAGCGCGGCGACCTGTTCGCCGTCGAGACGCTCGTGGACGAAGAGCTGCGCCAGGACAGCATCATCGTGCTGCCCGACGGGTCGGCGTCGTTCGCCGACCTGGGCAACGTGGTGGTCGAGGGCCGGACCATCGCCGAGGTCGAGCAGACGCTCAACGAGGCCTACAGCCGCAACTACCGCGACGTCGCCCTGAGCGTGGTGCTGAAGAAGGTCGTGGCGCGGCAGGTCTACGTCCTGGGCGAGGTGCGCAACCCGGGCCTGTACGACGTGACCGGGCGCGGCATCGGCATCATGGGCGCCATCGCCCAGGCGGGCGGCTTCTCGGACTGGGCCGGCCACGCCTCGGTGGTCGTGATGAGGCTGACCGCGGACGGCTACTTCATCCGCGAACTCGACCTGACGGCGTTGCGCAAGGGCTCGGAGTTCGACGCGGCGGCGGTGGACCTCCAGCCCTACGACATCGTCTACGTCAACCGCTCCAAGATCGGCGACTTCGCCGCCTTCTCCAAGAACGTCATGACAGCGATGGTGCAGTACTCCCGCTTCATCCTGGATGTGCGGCAGCTTGAGGACCCGGAGATCTACAGGAGGTAGCCGGATGGCGGAATTTCCCGGAATTCCCGTCGGCGGCCGCGGCCAGTCGCTGGGCCTGCGCGATGCCGTCTTCGTGATCTTCCGGCGCCGGCTCGTGATCGCCGCGGTCGCGCTGCCGATCATCCTGATCGCCTCGCTGGGCCTGTTCAAGAACACCGGTTCCTACGTCGCGGCCTGCCAGATGCTGCTGGACCTCCAGGCCCCCGAGGCCCCCCGCTGGAACACGCGCGCCTTCGTCGACTACGACCGCTCCCTGAGCACCTACATGCACATGGCGATGAGCGTGCCGGTGGCGCAGCTGGCCGCCGCCAGCCTGCAGGACTCGTTCGAGGTCATCGCGTCGCTGGAGGGCGGCGCCCTCAAGCACCTGGCGAACGTCCACGCCCTGTCCGGCTACCTGGCCGACCACCTCGACGTGGCGCCGGTCGGCGAGTCCAGCATCCTGGACTTCCGCTTCGGCTCCCCCAGCACGCGGTTCTCGCTGATGGCCGTCGCCGCCTGCCGGGACGCGTTCATGGCCTACAGCATCAACGCGACCAAGAACGTGCACGCCCTGGAGTACTACGACGAGCAGGTGCGGATCGTCCGGGACGAGGTCGACGACATGCTGAGCCGCCGCGCCGCGATCGTCGAGCAGGCCGGCTTCGGCATCGTGGAGACCGACCTGAAGGCCGAGTCGGGCCACCTCACCGAGATGCGCGATTCGCTGTTCAAGAACCAGATCAACGCCAGCTTCCTCGAGGCGAAGGTGCGGGCGATGCGCCGGGCCTTCGAGACCGACCCCGACTACTACCCCATGCCCGACAAGGGGGACCAGGCCAGCATCCTGGTCGGCGTCAAGGACCAGGTGGAGAGCCTCCGCGCCGACCTGAACTCGATGCTCAGCCGGTACACCGAGGACCACATCCTGGTGCAGCGCACCCGGGAGCGCCTCGACAAGGCCCGGGAGGTCCTCCACCACGAGGTCGACGCCTACATCGCGAGCTACGAGATGGAGCTGGAGGCGCTCCTCACCCAGGCCGCGACCATGGAGCGGGAGATCCGGTCGAGCGAGACGCTGATGTCCGGCTTCCCCGAACTCGAACGCCAGATCAGCCTCATCGACAACGAAGTGCTGGCAAAGATGGCGCTCCTGAAGGACCTCCAGCTCAAGCGCGGCGAGGTCCAGCTCAACGAGGGCGCCGACGAGCGCATCACGGCCATGGTCAAGCTGACCGACCCCGAGATCGAGGTCGTCATCACCGAGGCCCGCAAGTTCGTGTACTTCGCCCTGGTGTCGGTCTTCGGGATCATCTTCGCCATCGTGATCGGCTTCATCGTCGACTTCCAGGACCACCGGCTCTACTCGCCCGACCGGATCGAGGCGCAACTGGGCGTGCCCGTGCTGGGGGCGGTCTCGGACGAGAGGACCGGCGGGTCGGTGCCATGAGCGCCCCGCCCGCGTACGCCTTCTCGGCGCGTGCCGTGCCCACCCGCCGCCGGACCGGCCTCGTCTCGATCCTGCTCGCGCTCCTGATCGCTGGCATTAGCTACGTCGTTTACCAGCGTCTCGGCCTGCTGGGGCTCGTCTTCGTCAGCGGCGCCCTGGCCCTGGGCAGCATCTTCGCGGCGATCTCGGCGAGATACTTGGCGATCCCCGTCATGATCTGGTTCGTCTCCCTGATGGGGTTCCGCACGTTCTTCATGCTGCGCACGCCGGGGCTGCCGGACATCTCCCTGGACCGCTCATTGCTGGTCTGGATCGTGATCGTGTTTCTCATCAAGTCGACACTGGACCGCAATATCCGTCAGCGGATAGAGTTGCTCGACGGACTGCTGATCATCCATGCGGGATACCTGTTGGCGTCGGTCCTGTTGCGCAAATCAGTAGGTCTCAACGCATGGACGTTGAGTTATCTGATGGGTTACTCTGCCTATTTCGTCGCGAAATACATCGTCGCCGGGAGGTGGGGTTGGATTCGGACGATTTTCGTGATGCTGGCCGTCCTGAACGTGTACCATGGGTTCACGGGCATCGCGGAACATTTTCATCTCGACGCGCTCGTCTGGCCAAAATCGATTCTGGGCCAGGATGCTAATCGGTCCTTTTCCGGACGATCCAGCGGCGTGTTCATGCAGCCAGCCGTCTACGGCACCATGATGGGCATGCAGTTGCCATTCCATTTCTACTTCATGCGCACGGCCCGCAACCCCTATTGGCGGGCATTGCTTTACATCACACTCCCCATTGTTCTGCTGGGTTTCTATTACTGTTACACCCGCGGCTCCTGGATCGCCGGTATCGTCGCATTGCTCGGGCTTGGAATAGTTGGCTGGAGAAAGTACGGGGCATACATCGGGCGTTTCGCGGTGGTCGGTCTGCTTGTACTAGGCACCGGCGTGATCAACCTGCAGAAGGACGATTTCTTCAACGAGCGCATGGGCACCGAACGGACCATCACCGGCCGCATCGGCACGCTCGGCCGCGCCTACCGCGTCTTCATCGCCAACCCCCTGTTCGGCTGCGGCTTCTTCCGCTACAACGAGGTCAAGGCGGAGTACATGGGCACCATGGAGGTGCCGATCTACGGCGTCATCAAGCGCACGCACGACGTCGAGTCCACGCTGCACGACATGTACATCGGCGCCCTCGCCGAGGAGGGGCTCGTCGGCGTGAGCCTGCTGGTGGCGATCTGGTGGCAGATGCTCAGGATCTTCCGCCGCAAGTGGGCGCTGCGCAAGCAGGGGGACCGGTTCGCGCTTTACGCCATGCCGGTGCTCGCCGGCACGATCCTGGGCTACTTCGCCGGCGGCATTGCCTTCGACTACCGGTTCTTCGCCGCCATGGGTTCGCTGCTCTTCTTCTCGGTGGGCCTGATCGCCGGCTACGCGCCCGACGGCCTGACCGACAACATCGAGGAGGAGCCCCCCGCACCCGCATCCACGGCCCTCGGGCCGCGGGTCAGGCTCGCCCGCCGGATCTGAATCGTCGTTGCCGGGGGAGGGCCCATCGGCTACCTTCTGGCCGGACGCGGAGGGTCCCGCGGACCCTCCCCAGGGCGCGCCCTCCGGACGGCAGGTCCGGATTCCAGCGAGGTTCCATGTACCACGACCATTTCGGCCTCTACACCGCGCCGTTCTCGCTGAGCCCCCACCTGCACTTCGTGTTCAGGTCGACGGCCTTCGAGGAGACGATGGCCCATCTGGTCTACGGCCTGGAGGGCGGCGAGGACCTCATCCTGATCACGGGTGAGATCGGCACCGGCAAGACCCTGGCCCTGCACAACCTCATCAAGCACGTCTCCCGCTCCTACCGCGTGGCCCTGGTCAACGTCACCCAGATCGACTTCCGCGAGCTGCTGAAGCTGCTGCTCGCCGAGCTGAACGTGTCGATGCCGGCGGCCGCCGACCGGGCCGACCTGCTCTCGGCGCTCAAGGCCGAGATGGTTGCCACGCACCGCCAGGGCCAGCGCGTGCTGCTGATCGTGGACGAGGCCCAGAACCTGTCCGCCGAGACGCTCGAGGGCGTGCGCCTGCTGACCAACATGGGCCCCCCCGGCGAGCAGGTGCTGCAGGTCGTCCTGTCCGGACAGCCCGGCCTGCGCGGCCAGATCGACGAGCCCGGCCTCGCCCAGGTGCGCCAGCGCATCCGCGTGCACTACCACCTCGAACCCATGAACCGCCGCGAGGTCGAGGAGTACATCGAGCACCGGCTGAAGGTCGCCGGCTGCGAGCGCAAGCTCTTCCGGCGCGAGGCCGTCGAACGCATCCACGAGCAGAGCGGCGGCATCCCGCGCCTGGTCAACGTGCTGGCCGACCGCGCCCTGCTGGCGGCCTACGTCGACGGCGCCGACGAGGTGCGGGGCAACCACGTCGAGGCGGACCAGAACCTGTCCCGCTCGCCGTCGCAGGAGACCTCGGACGCCGCCCGCGCCGCCCGCGGCGCCGAGCGCGTCACGCCCCCCGCGCTGGAGCCCGCGCCGACGCCCCGGACGGCGCCGCCGCCGCCACAACCGCCACCACGGTGCCGGCCGGGCAGTTGCTGTAGATCCACAGCGCGTCGCGCACCAGCAGGCGCACGCAGCCGGAGGAG